>Ga0194132_10000052_pt1 | contig 197113 bp, 152 predicted proteins | sample TA2KigOf80mmetaG_FD_148612 | JGI IMG/M metagenome (GOLD analysis project Ga0194132, IMG submission 148612) | Freshwater microbial communities from Lake Tanganyika, Tanzania - TA2015054 Kigoma Offshore 80m | ecosystem: Environmental > Aquatic > Freshwater > Lake | place: Tanzania: Lake...
CGGTGGAATTATCGTATTGATAGTGCTGTACCTATTGAGTTCTCTTCCGATTGTTTCTACTAAAGAAATTACTTTGCATGATATGTCCGTTTCAGGTGTTGTTTCCACATTATCAGATTCAGGTGTCATTGATCATCCATATGCATTCTATGCTATTACCGCATTATATCATGGGTTGTCAGGAAGAAAATGGTATGTGGGGACATTGGAAATCCAACCTATGACTACGCATGCCCGTTTATTGAAATTGCTGTTTTCAGGAGAGTCGGGCAAGACCATGAATATTGTTATACCCGAAGGTTCTGATTTACGGCGCATTGCTTCAATTCTCAATAAACGTTTGTCAATTGACTCTGCGAAATTCATGAAATCTTCACACAATGATTCTCTTTGTAGATCTTTGGGTGTTCAGCAAACTTCAATGGAAGGTTATTGCATGCCTGACACGTATAACATGTACGAAAAGCAAGCTCCGGAAGAAATTATCAAAAAACTTGCAGTGGTTCATCGACTTTTTTGGAGTAAACAATGCGCTGATATACAGAAGCAATCCGGATTTAGTAAACATGAGATTCTTACTTTGGCATCGATCATCGAAGCTGAAGCATCCGTGGCATCAGAAAGGGCGAGGATAAGCGGTGTATATCATAATCGACTCAAAAGAGGAATGAAATTGGAAGCTGATCCAACTGTGCAATATGCTATTGGAAAGAGAAAACGATTATTCTATAGTGATTTGAGAATTGACAATCCCTACAATACTTATCGATATGCCGGTTTGCCTCCAGGTCCAATAAATTGTCCGGGACGCGAGTCTATACTCGCCGCTTTGCAACCTGAACAACATTCATTCATATTTTTTGTGGCAAAAGGCGATGGTACGGGTGAACATGTATTCACATCAAATGGGGTGGATCATGCAAAGGCTGTGAATGCGTATCGAAAAAAGCGGGAATTATAACGTATCACACATGATCAGGAGGGTGATGTGATGTGCTTTCAAGATGCGTAACGATATCGCAAGGGTGAACTACTTTTTGCTGAATTGTATGTTCGATTTCAGTGGCTTGAAGATGTGCTGATTCAATGGTGGTTTCATCGGGGAATTGTAAATGGAAGTCGATATACACAACATTACCAGACATACGCAAACGCAATCTGTGATATGAAATACCAAGCATGGAGCATTGTTTTGAAAGAATGTCTTGAACAGAAGTGAACAATTCCGGATCAGTTTTATCCATGAGTCCTTGGATACTTCTTCTGATCAATTTGCCTCCTTCAAAAATGATATTCGCGCCAAAGAACAATGCCATGAGGGGATCAATCCAATAGGAACCCGTCAGATAAGCCAGGAGAAGCCCGACGATTGCTCCTGCTGAAGTCCATGCATCTGTAAGAATATGTCTTCCATTTGCTTCAATGATGAGAGACTTATTTTTCTTGCCTGTCTTTATCAAATAGACACCAAGCAATGTATTGATAGCCGCTGCCGTTGCAGTGAGAGCGGTACCAAAACCAATTTGTTCAAGAGTCACACCAGTGATCAATTTATCGATAGCTGTTTGAATAATGATGATCGCAGCCAAGATGATCAATGCACCTTCCAATCCTGCGGAAAAGAACGTGATTTTGTCATGGCCGAAATGATGATCTTCATCTGCGGGTAAATAGGTGATGCGTAAGCTATACCAAGCAAAACCTACGGCTGCGATGTGAACGATTGTTTCCATTGCATCGGAGAATATAGCAATGGAACCGGTCAAGAGATAAGCGCTCCATTTAAGACCGAGCATAAGGAAACCAACCATGAGCGATATATTCATCGCCTTGGATTCAGGTTTTGAAGGGAGATGTGAATTGTTCACTTTAGATACGACTTAAATACAACAGTCCACAAAAATACATTATACCAAAGACCTTCGGAAGGAAAATATCTGTGGAAAGAATGCCATTTGGAAGGGGTGAAAAAACGCTATGTTTGCACACATTCAATCATGATACATTATGCCTGACTTTGTCCACCTCCATAATCACACGCACTATTCACTTCTTGATGCTGCATGTAAGCCCGAACAATTGATCGAGGCAGCGAAAGCCGATGGTCAAACCTCGCTTGCGCTCACTGATCATGGGGTTATGTTTGGTTGCTTCGAATTTTATAAAACAGCTAAAAAAGCAGGGATCAAACCATTATTGGGATGTGAGGTCTATGTTGCCACGGGAAGTCGATTCGATATGACGGCCAGAAAAGGAGGCAATAAACGCCGCAATTATTATCATTTGGTATTGCTTGCCAAAAATGACATCGGATATAAAAATCTCATGAAATTGACCACTCTTGGTCATACTGAAGGATTCTATTATAAACCCCGCATTGATCAAGAATTATTGTTGCAGTATAGAGAAGGGCTTGTGGCACTCTCTGCTTGCCTTGCCGGTGTAGTGAATGCACCGCTCTTGGAAGGTGATTATGAAGGTGCAAAAAAAGCAGCCATTTGGTACAAAGAAGCATTTGGGGAAGATTTCTATATCGAATTGCAAGATCATGGTTTGGAAGGCGATAAAATTGTCATGGAACAAGCGCCAAGACTTGCCAGAGAACTCGGAATCAAGATAATTTGCTCCAATGATTGTCATTATATCCGTAAGGAAGATGCAGTTGCGCATAATGTATTACTCAATATCAAAGAAGTAAGCTCAGCAAATTCGGGTCAGATGGACATCTATAATTTGCGCTATGGCGTTCCTGAAATGTATTTCAAAACAAAGCAAGATATGGCAAAGATTTTTGCTGATTATCCTGAGGCGATTGAGAACACAAATGAAATTGCCGATAAATGCAATGTTGATTTGAAATCAGATATCAAGATGCCGATATTTCCCATTCCTCCAACTTCCAAAGCGGCAACATTGGAAGAATATTTGGAAGAACTCACAATGGAAGGTTTGGAACATCGATATCCCGTCATGGATGCCAGGATTCTTGAACGTGTGAGATTCGAATTGGATGTCATAAAATCCATGGGATATGCCGGGTATTTCTTGATCGTTCAAGATTTCATCAAAGCAGCTCGAGAAAAAAAAGTACGTGTTGGACCGGGGCGTGGTTCTGCTGCGGGGAGCATTGTTGCCTATGCATTGGGCATCATCAATGTCGATCCACTGAAATATGATTTGCTCTTTGAAAGATTTCTTAATCCTGATCGCGTTTCAATGCCTGATATTGATATTGATTTCGCTGATGACAAAAGAGATGTTGTCATTGAATATGTGAGGGAAAAATATGGGAATGATTCCGTTGCTCAGATCATAACTTTTGGTACACTCTCATCACGGGCAGTTCTTACTGATGTGGGAAGAGTATTGGGTATTCCATTGACAACAGTTCGATCTATCACTGAAAAAATACCTTCGGTCATGGGGAAGGTCACACCATTGACCGAAGCGATGGAATTACCCGAACTCAGATGGGTGAAAGAGTCCAATGATCCAAAGCTCAAAGAACTTATTGATTATGCTACTACGCTTGAAGGTCTTGCAAGAAATTCCTCGACACATGCTGCCGGTGTTGTGATTGCACCCGGTAATATCAATGATTATGTTCCTCTTCTTAAGACTTCCGATTCAGGTATGGCCACTCAATATACTATGAAGGATCTTGAAGATGCCGGTTTGCTCAAGATGGATTTCCTTGGACTCAAGACGCTTTCCATCATTGAGAACACTCTTGCGCAAATCAAAAAAAATCATGGTGTGGACATTGACCCTGAAGCATTGGACCTTCATGATCAGCACACATTTGAACTTATCGGTAAAGGAAAAACCCTCGCGATTTTTCAATTTGAATCCGAACAAATGCAAGAGTCTTTGAAGAAACTCAAGCCGAGTGATTTGGAAGATTTGATTGCAATGAATGCATTGTATCGTCCGGGACCGATGGATAATATCCCGGAATTCATTGATCGTAAACAGGGAAGAAAGCAGATTGATTATTTGCATCCGATCATGGAAGCTGCATTACATAAGACCTATGGCGTTATCGTGTATCAAGAACAAGTGATGCAATTGGTGGGTGACATCGCAGGATTCACGCTTGCGCAAGCAGACATCATGCGACGCGCGATGGGTAAGAAAGATGAAAAGCTCATGCTTGAACAAAAAGCATTGTTCGTTGATGGAGCTTTGAAGAATCCTTCATTCATTCAAGGTTGCATCAGCAAATTGGCAGATGCAATAATGCTTGCCGAAGAAATATTTGATTTGATATTGAAATTTGCTTCTTATGGTTTCAATAAATCACATTCATGTGCTTATGCTTATCTCGCTTATCAAACAGCATGGTTGAAAGCACACTATACGGCAGAGTTTTTGGCTGCCAATATGACAGCCGAACTCAATAACCTCGACAAAATCGTTCAATTGATCGATGAGGCTCGTTCATTTGGCATAACTGTCATGCCTCCTGATGTGAATCGTTCATTTGCGATTTTCACTGCTTCGGATAGCAATACAATAGAATTTGGTTTGGCGGGTATCAAAAATGTTGGTATTCCGGCTGTGGATGCAATGGTTGAAGCTAGAAAACAAGGATCATTTTCAACGTTTTTTGATTTTGTCAAACGCGTTAATCTGAAATTGATCAATCGCAGAACACTGGAGCCGCTTGTATGTTCCGGTGCATTTGATTCATTACAACATGGCCATCGAGCACAACTGTTTGCTTCCATAGACTCTGCCATTGATTTTGCCAAAAGAGTTCAAGAAGAACAACAAACAGATACTGTTAATCTTTTCGGTGACTCTTCCGAAGGAGAGATCGCAGAGCCCAAATTGCCTGAACTCAAACCTTGGAATGAGGGATATAGACTGCAAAAAGAACGAGAAGTACTGAATTTCTATCTTAGTGGTCACCCTTTGAATAAATACAAAGCTCATGCTTTGTCATTCACCACATTGCATTTGCATAAAACCGATAGTCCATTGATTGGTAAACATGTCCGTTGTGCAGGAATTATCACTTCTGTGCAAACCAGACTTGACAAGCGCGAACAAACGATAGCAACTGTCACGATCGAAGATTTCAATGGTAAAGCAAGCGTCCTCTTTTGGAGTGATGCCTATAAGCGATATCAGCATTTCCTTCAAACAGAACAAATAATTCTCGTCAGAGGAAAAAGCGAATTGAATGGGGAGCAATTAAAGATTATTGCCGATGATGCAATTCCCATTGAAGAAGCACCAACAAAGTTTGGCAAAGGATATGTTATTACGATTGAAGATAATGCATCCACTGTGCAACAATTGAAAGAGCTTAATGCACTAATGACCAATGGCGGAATGAGTTCAATCATGTTCAGACTTCTAGATTCATCCGGTGAACTACGCTCGAATTATGTGGCAAACAATCAACCTATTCGCTGTGATCACGAGACGAGTGAGAAAATCATGAGTATTTTTGGTCGAGGCAATCTTCGTTTTCTCATGGACTGATCATTGAAACAATTACTTCCAACAGATAAACCCATTGAAAGAGCCATCGTTGTATCCGTTGTCAAAAAAGGTGGTGACAGAATACAAGCCATGGAATATCTGGATGAATTGGCTTTTCTCGCGGAAACTGCGGGTGCCGATGTCATTGCCAAGGTCTATCAAGAACGTGTGAGACCTGATAGGGCAACCATGATTGGGAAGGGGAAAGTGGCTGAGATAAAAGAGATGATCGAACAAGATGAAATTCAATCAGTGATCTTTGATGATGATCTTACTCCAATGCAAGTTCGAAATCTAGAGCAGGAATGGAAAATAAAGGTATTGGATCGAAGCGGCATCATTCTCGATATATTTGCCTCCAGAGCGCGGTCAATGGAAGCCAAAACACAGGTAGAATTGGCTCAGTTGCAATATCTGATGCCACGTCTCACAAGAATGTGGACGCACCTTTCCAAGCAATTTGGGGGTATTGGAACAAAGGGTCCTGGGGAAACGCAAATTGAAACTGATCGTCGTTTGATCAGAGACAGAATCACGAAGCTCAAGGAAAAACTTCGTGATATTGATATGCAAAGACAACAGCAGAGAAAAGGACGTGATCATATGCCAAGATTTGCATTGGTGGGATATACCAATGCAGGTAAATCAACACTCATGAATATGATGACGGGTGCAGATGCATATGTTGAAGATAAGTTGTTTGCAACGTTGGATACAACGGTCAGACAATGCGAATTGGCGAATGGTCAATTGATGTTGCTCTCCGATACAGTGGGTTTCATTCGAAAATTACCTACGCATTTGGTTGCATCCTTCAGAAGCACACTTGCCGAAGCCGCCGAAGCAGATGCGCTCATTCATCTTGTTGATTGCACACATCCTTCATTCAAAGAACATATTCAGGTGGTCCGTGATACTTTGTCATCTCTTGATATTCAAGAGAAAACAACATTGCTCGTTTTCAATAAAATCGATCAATTGCAGGATGTGGGCTTCGTAAGAGATTTGCAAGTTGAATTTCCGGGATGTATTTGCATATCGGCAGTGAAAGGTCTCAATATTGTTACGCTTTTGGATCGATTGCAGGAACTTGCTCTTGCATCCAGTACGATGCTACATTTCTTGTTGTCTTATGATGCAATGAAGCTATTGCCAAAAATGTACGATGCTGGAGAAATAGCCGAAAGAGAGGATACTGATGAGGGGATTCATTTGTCCATATATGTTCCGGCTGAAAAAAAAGATGCATTATTGCGTATAGCCGGTGATTATGTCATTGAGGCCTAAGAGATTTCTTTCGAGCAAAATACACGACCGGAGATGTGGTGCTTTGATTGATTGCCGATATTGAAACCACATGCCATTCTTGTGAGGGCAATGCATGCATCCATTGTTCAACAGCATGTGCTTCTTCCAATCCATGATCATGCCCCCGATATGCTATAACACTGATGCATCCTTGTTCATGAAGCAAGGTTAAACAAGCATTCAATGCCGAGATAGTGCTAGATGACTTTGTGATGATGGTATGATCAATTGCACCCGGTAAATAGCCAAGATTGAATGATATTCCTGCGATGTTTCCTTCGTATTCCTTCAATGCATCATTCATTGCTGCATGATCTCCCAAGATATAGAGAGCATTGCTCCTCTGATGAAGTTCCATTACTTGTCGAGTTGCATTGATTGCTTCTGCTTGAATATCAATTGCTATCACTGTTCCCGCATCACCCACGCAGTCGCTGAGGAATAATGTGTCATAACCATTTCCAGCGGTGGCATCAATCACAATGTCACCATTATGAATGCATTCTTTCAAAAGCAAATGAGCCAGACGCACAGAAGTAATCATATTATCCTTTGATTATAAGGTCATCATAAAGCATCGCTATTGCCTGTGCTACAGATCTCTCACGATTGATGGCGCGATCGTTACCAAAATTGAAGCGTTTTGCAATGATTTGTTTTTCACTTGCGAGTGCAATCCAAACTGTTCCAATCGGTTTCTCTTCGCTTCCTCCTTCAGGACCTGCTATCCCTGTGATTGAAATGCAATAATCTGTTTGCAAGCGTTGGCGTCCGCCTTTGGCCATTTCTTCAGCCACTTCTTTGCTGACGGCTCCAAATTGAGTCAACGATTGTTCCGATACATCAGCCAAAACCATTTTCAATTCATTGCTATATGTAAGAAAGCCGCCAATGAAATATGATGATGAGCCGGATTGTTGAGTAAATGCTGAACCCAGCATGCCTCCCGTGCATGATTCAACAACGCTGATGGTTTTTTGTTGCTGCTTCAAGAGTTCTGTTGTCACCGAAAGCAATGTGTCATTACCATATCCGAATACATATTCACCAACTTTATCAATGAGCAATGTTTGCAATTCATCAAGCCTGTGTTGTGCTGTATGTGGCTCTGCATTCAATACACCAATGCGCAATCTCACTCCATGATAAGAGGGAAGGAATGCAAGAGAATCATCATCTTTCAAAAAAGCCGTAGGATCACCTATGAGATCTGCCAAGGCGGATTCAGGTATACCTTTGGTAAGTATGGTACGGAAAAACGGCTTATTACCGGATTCCTTTTCAATCTCGGAACGGAGTAATGGAAGAACATGATCATTCATGATTCCTTTTAGTTCAGAAGGAACGCCGGGAAGCGAAACATAGATCACATCTTTCTGAAACAGCATACCCGGAGCCGATCCGCGTGGATTAGAAAGAATTCTGCATTGAGAGGGCAGCATCGCCTGATCTATATTGCGTTGATTCAAGGGTAATCCACGAAGTCTTGCTCTTGCTTTGAGATTATGCAATGTTTCTTCATCAAGAATCAATGTGTCATTGAAATAAGAAACCAGTGTTTCTTTTGTTTTATCATCATGGGTCGGACCAAGTCCTCCCGACATGATGATGCAGTCAACTTCTTTCGACAATACGTGTAATTCATTAAGTAAAGCTGTAGTGGAATCACCGATGGTGATATGTCTGTGTACATGTGCCCCAATATCCGTACAAGATTGCGCCAACCAAGCTGCATTCGTATTAATGATCTGCCCAATGCACAATTCATCTCCGATCGTGAGAATTGCAATGTTCATATGCTTTCTCCCTTGGAAGCAGTTGATTTCATACCAAGCAGATATAGTGCAGACAATATGGTGTTCATCTGTATTTTGCTTCTATAATTTCTAGACAATAGACCAAATGGAAGATAGAGAAAGGACATTAATGCATGATATGTTCCCATAAGAAACATAATGAATGCAAGGGATGATGTTGGGGAATGTTTGGCAATAAATTTCTTCTTTGCATTCACCAACATTTCCAATGATCGCAATGATGGACTATTGCCACCATAGGTTGCTCCACGAACATGCATGATGATGGATGAAGGTACAAATAAGACTCCTTTGCCAGATTTCCACATGCGTTGACAAAAATCTGCTTCTTCCCCAAAAAAGAAAAATGAATCATCGAAACCTTCGATGGCTATGAATGATGCTCGATGAATCAATAAAGCAGCACCATCTGCATAAGGTATTAAACGTGATGATCTCGCGATGCCGATTTTCATGGCAATAAATTCGATCATATGTTCTATTGCTGAAGAAAATGTCAGATAATGGAGTGCTTCTGAATAGCCGGGGAAAAATCCCCAACTTCTTTGTCTGGAATTGTCAGGATATACCTGTTGAGGGCATGCAATTGCAATATCTTGAAACTGCTTAGTTGCCTGCCATAGATTCAGTAGGGAATTAGGTCGGAACTCGATGTCTGCATTTCCTACAAAAACCCATTCTGAAATTGTATGATTCATTCCTACATTCACAGCATGAGCATATCCCATATTGGTATCGAGAGCAATAATTTCAACTTCAGGAAAATTCTCTCGGACATTCTCAATGGTGAGATCACTTGAAGCATTGTCGACAACGATAACTTTACCTATCTCACAACCTTGCGGCGCATGTTTGAGTGAATTCAGACATTTGAGCAGAAGTGTTTGCGTATTGTATGATATGAGAACAATGTCAATGATCATTACTATTGTGATGTCAGTCCAAAAAGAAAGGCGATCAATGGATCGCCTGGAGTATTGTGCGTCGGAGTGAGAGGATTCGAACCTCCGACCCCCTCGTCCCGAACGAGGTGCTCTACCGGGCTGAGCCACACTCCGATTTGGTCGAAAATACGGATTTTACCTTTTTTGTCCATAGGCCTTTTGCATGCCCAAATAGAGTGCAAGCATAGATTTCTCGGCTTCGCTTCTATTCTGTGTAAAACCAATTGCTCGTTCATGAGTGCCTTGATGTGTATAGACATCATGTGATGGAGGATTCATCGAGGCATCATAAATGATTTGTGCGGCATCTTTTGCGCTAAGCATAGGAACGAGAGGTGCAAGATTGATTCCGAGCTCTTTAGCGATACCTCGAGATTCTTTTATACCTCCCATAAAGAGATTTCCGATTGGTCCGCCTTCTGTAACGGCACCCCATTCGGTAATGACGCCATCAGGACATACAGCTGTTGCATGAATATTGGATCCCGCAAGTTCCGCTCGCAATGATGCAGTAAAGCCCATTACGGCATGTTTTGCTGAGACATAGGCACTATTGAAAGGGAAGCCCATTGTTCCTGCCACGCTTGCAATATTGATGATATGACCTGTACCTTGAGTCTTCATGTGCTTCAATGCCGGACCGGTCATATACCACAATGAAAACACATTCACTCCGAAAATGCTCTGCAATTGTTCAGGTGTGGTGTCCTCAACCGAGGCGAGATTCCCACGACCTGCATTATTCACGAGAAAATCAATTCCACCAAAATGATTGATGGTTTGTTTCACGCATGCTTGTGCTTGATCGGGAATGCTCACATCCACTTGCATTGCAAGGCAATTGCCGCCTGCGGAAATGATTTCTTGTTGAACTGCTTGTAATTTGTCAAGTCTTCTTGCGCAGATTGCCACGGAATGTCCAGCTTGTGCTGCAATCTTGGCTAATTCCGCACCAATACCTGTTGATGCGCCGGTGATTAACATTATGCTCATGCATTACTCCTTTATGAAAGTGCTTTCAACCTTTCAATCTCATCTCTTAGTTCCGCTGCTCTCTCGAAATCAAGATCTCGTGCGGCTTTCTTCATTTCTTCATAGAGTTGTTCAATAAGATCCTTTCGTTGATCTTCTGTGAGATATTTCATCATTGGTTCAGCAGATCTTCTTACTCTTGCTTGTTCCAATTCGCCTCGTCTTTTCACTTTATTGGCTTGGATATCTGCAACGGAAGTTGATTGCAAAATTTCTTCCAGCGATTTATATACCGTTGTTGGATTGATTCCGTGTTCTGTATTATATGCGATTTGTTTTTCTCTTCTGCGATTTGTTTCATCGAGCACAGCTTGCATGGAACGCGTGATCGTATCTGCATAAAGAATCACCAATCCATCTGCATTTCGCGCGGTTCTTCCTGCTATTTGCAACAGTGATCGCTCGCTACGTAAAAAGCCCTCTTTATCAGCATCAAGAATTGCAACGAGTGATACTTCTGGCATATCCAAACCCTCACGCAGAAGATTTACCCCAACTAGCACATCAAATTCACCCAATCGAAGATTGCGCAAGATTTCAACGCGTTCAAGTGCATCTATTTCAGAATGAATATATGCTACTTTGATACCAAGATTCGTGAGATAATCTGCGAGGTCTTCAGCCATGCGTTTTGTGAGTGTGGTAACAAGCACACGTTCTTTCTTCGGTATGCGAAGTCGGATCTCATAGAGAAGATCATCAATTTGAGTACGAACGGGTCTTATGTCCATAGCGGGATCAAGAAGCCCCGTGGGACGAATCACTTGTTCAACGATCACACCCTGGCATTTTTCCAATTCATAATCCGCAGGCGTTGCACTCACAAACACAGCTTGATTGACAAGTGATTCAATCTCTTCGAATCTCAACGGTCTGTTTTCCAATGCGGAGGGAAGTCTGAAGCCATGCTCAACCAATGTCATTTTACGTTTTCTGTCGCCATTGTACATTGCTCGTAATTGTGGCAATGTAACATGACTCTCATCGATGATAAGCAGATAATCTTCTGGGAAATAGTCGAACAAACATTGCGGTCTATCACCGGGTTTTCTACCGGTAAGATGCATTGAATAATTCTCGATCCCTGAACAATAGCCTACTTCTTTCATCATTTCCAAATCATAGAGCGTTCTCTGCTCCAGCCTTTGTGCCTCGAGCAATTTATCATCTCTTCTCAATTCAATCAATCGATCACTGAGTTCATTTTTTATATCAGCCATCGCTCGTATCAATTCATTTTGCGGTGTCACGAATTGTCGAGCAGGGTAGAGTACCACCGAATCGATTCTCCCCAATACCTGACCCTCGACTCTTGAGATGATGCTGAGTTTCTCAATGGTATCGCCAAACATTTCAATTCTGATACCTTGCTCATCTTCTTGAGCGGGCATCACATCAATCACATCACCTCGAACACGAAAAGTGCCACGAGTCCACTCAAAATCATTTCGCTGATAAAACAAATCCGTCAAGCGATATATCAATGCCTTGCGATCAATCTCTTGTCCTTCAAACAAATGAAAAATCATCGCGGCAAAAGACTCTTTGTCACCAATGCCATATATGCAACTGACTGAAGCAATGATAATGACATCCCGTTTGCCTTCTACAAGGGCGCTTGTGGCACGAAGTCTCAAACGATCGATTTCATCATTGATCGCAAAGTCCTTTTCGATATATGTATCTGTTGTGGGGATATATGCTTCAGGTTGATAGTAGTCATAATAACTGATGAAAAACTCAACACTATTGTTTGGAAAGAATTGCTTGAATTCTCCATATAACTGAGCCGCCAGTGTTTTGTTTGGCGATATCACCAAAGCAGGCCTTTTACATTCCGAAATCATATTCGAAATGGTGAAAGTCTTCCCCGAACCCGTCACCCCGAGCAATGTTTGAAATTGATCCCCGCGTAGAATTCCCTCCGACAATTGCCGTATTGCTTCCGGCTGATCTCCTGCCGGTTTATAACTTGAAGTAAGCTCGAACTCTTTCTGTTTCATGGATGTTGTATTCGATATTATTCGGCAAAATTCAGTGTTTTTACCCTTTTTCAGTCATCAAAAAGGAAAAAATATGTTGACAACCCCCTATCTGAAAATGTATATTTACAGTCTGAATAAGCGTCGCATTCAGAGGACTGCCTCTCAAGCAAACGTAACAACATGATTTGTTAACACCTTGCAGAGTTATCCACATATTGTCCACTTGTCTCATTTTTTATGTGTCTTCTATGAAGTTATCAGAATTCAGGTATATATCGCCAAAATCGAGCATTGCAAAATTTCCGGCTGATCCTCGTGATTCAGCAAAAATGATGGTTTTGAATAAGGCCACGGGTGAACTTGAAGACAAAGTGTTCAAAGATATCATGGATTATTTTCAAAAGGGTGATTGCATTGTATTGAATGATACAAGGGTATTTCCTGCAAGGGTGTTTGGCAAGAAAGAAAAAACCAATGCAAAAATCGAGGTGATGTTGCTTCGTGAACTGAAAGCTCAAGAGCGCATATGGGATGTTCTTGTTGAACCGGCAAGAAAAGTGAGGATTGGGAACAAAATTTATTTCGATAATAATAAATTCTACTGTGAAGTTGTGGATAATACCACAAATCGTGGAAGAACTGTTCGTTTTAGTTATGACGGTGATTTGTTCAAAGTGATAGAGCGTATCGGCGAGATGCCTTTGCCCGGATATATTAAGCGCGACCCTACGGAACATGATAAAGAAACATATCAATGCGTATTCGCAAATCCTGAGATGACTGCATCGATTGCTCCGCCTACTGCCGGTTTGCATTTTACACAGAAGATGCTGAAAGAATTGGATAAAAAAGGCGTGCGCATAGCATATGTCAGTTTGAATATCGGACAGGGAATTTTCGAAAACATCGAAGTGGAAGATCTTACCAAGCATCGTATGTATTCTGAATATTTTGAAATCACGAAGGACAATGCTGATACTATCAACAAATCATTGAAATCCAAAAAGAATGTTTATGCTGTTGGTTGTAGTGTTGCTCGTGCACTGGAAGCAAGTGTATTGACAACAGGATCCGTAAAGCCAAATCGTGGTTGGACGGATAAATTCATTTATCCTCCTTATGAATTCAAAATTGCAAATCGTTTCATAACGAATTTCCATCCACCTGCAACCCCTTCCATTCTGTTGTCGGCAGCATTTGCCGGAAAAGATCTTTTATTCAAGGCATATAAGCGAGCGATAAAAGGTGATTACAGACTTTTCGCTTATGGCGATGCAATGTTGATCATCAATGAGTGATAAAATGAAGATCGTTCCGGAATTGTATGATTTTTCCCAGGCATTTTTTACTTCTTATGAGAAAGAAGGGAAATTGGTCTCTTTTTTCGGAGATGGACATCCATATTATGCAGGCAGTGTCGTAAAGGCAATGGCTAGTGCAAAAAACGGCTATCAAAAAATTGCCGATTTATTTGCCGAAGACATTGCCCGTGCCGAAACGGAAGAGTATTCACCTGATCGCACTGAGCTTGAATCGTTCTTTGAACGGTTGGATCATGAATTCAAACCCACGGTTGTGCATGTTGAAAAACTAACACCGACTATCACCGAAATTATCGTTCATGCTCCTGCAGCCGCACGAAGTTTCAGACCAGGTGAATTTTACAGAATGCAAAATTACGATACGGATCCAATCATCATAGATGGGAAGCCGATGTCCATGGAAGCCCTCGCCATGACCGGCGCTTGGACAGATGTAGATAAAGGTTTGCTGTCCATGATCGTACTGGAAATCGGAGCCTCGTCACGACTTGTACAGTATGTGAAGCCGGGTCAGAAACTTGTGGTCATGGGTCCCACCGGAGCGCCCACTGAGATTCCTTTTGGTGAGACTGTCTTGCTCGCCGGCGGAGGCCTAGGCAATGCTGTGTTATTTTCAATTTCAAAAGCATTGAAAAAACAAGGGTGTAATGTGATGTATTTCGCCGGTTATAAAAAAGGCGAAGATGTGTTCAAGATGGATGAAATCGAATCGTCAACCGATAAAATAGTATGGTGTACTGATTCAGGCGCAGAGATTCAACCAAGAAGAGAACAGGATGTGCATTTTCGTGGAAACATCATTCAGGCAATGCTTGCTTATGCAGAAGGCAAAGCCGGTGATCAAGTGATCCCAATGAAATCTGTTTCTAGAATCATTGCCATCGGTAGTGATGGCATGATGAATGCAGTAAGAGAAGCAAGGAGATCGGTATTGCAACCATTCCTTGGGGAGCACATTGCAATCGGTTCAATCAATTCACCAATGCAGTGTATGATGAAAGAAATTTGTGCACAGTGTTTGCAAAAACATGTAGACCCCGAGACCGGAAAAGAAATTACGCCTGTTTTTTCTTGTTTCAATCAAGATCAAGAATTGGACAGAGTGGATTTTGCGCATTTGAAAAGTAGATTGAGACAAAATTCCGTATTGGAAAAACTTGGAAATTCTTGGCTCACTCATTTACTTTCATATACCACGGCATAAGTATCATCACAATCTTCGGAAATCCATCATGAATGCAGAAGCAATCCAGAAAGACACTCTTTCCCTCATGAATACAATTTGTGATATCGGTGCTGCCACAGCAGTGTTGAACTGGGACCAAGAAACATATATGCCGCATGGTGGTTCTGCCACAAGAGCAGAGCAAATCTCCACGCTCAGTACATTGATGCATCAAATGATGACCGGTGACAATGCAAAGAGACTCGTCGATGCTATACAGCAAGATGACAATGCTAAACAACACTCACTCATGCGACTCTTTGTTGATGAATTCCAAAAAGCAGTGAAGCTTCCGGAAGATTTGGTGAAACGAGTTTCAAAAGCGCAAGCATTGGGTCAAGATATATGGAAAGAAGCAAGATCACAAAAAGATTTCTCGAAGTTTGCTTCAATTCTGGATGAATTATTAACATTGAAAAGAGAAGAAGCAGAATGTAGAGGATATATTGAGAATCGCTATGATGCATTGCTTGACATATATGAACCGGGCGCAACCGTCTCGCATTTGAATCCTGTGTTTGACAAATTGCGAGATGCTACTTCTGTCATATTGAAGGCAATAGAGCCCGTTAAACATACTGTCCATGATAAGCCGATGCAACAGTATTTTCCGGGTGATGCACAAATGGCTTTTTCACGTTTCATTGCAGACAAAATGGGTTTTGATTTTTCGCGAGGGCGAATGGATCTAACTGCTCATCCATTTTGCACATCATTTACTCAGCATGATGTTCGGCTTACGACAAGAATCAATGAACATGATTTGTCATCATGTCTTTATGGTGTGATTCATGAGACGGGACATGGATTATATGAACAAGGATTTCCATCCGAATATGCTCGAACTTTCGCAGCAGAAGGAGCATCCATTGGCATGCATGAATCACAATCTCTATTGTGGGAAACCATCATTACAAGAAGTGAAGAATTCTGGGAATTCGCTTTGCCTCATTTTGCAAAGCAATTTCCGGAACAAGCAAAAGGATTATCACCTCGTGATATGTATCATGCGGTGAATACCATTCAGCCATCACTCATTAGAGTTGAAGCTGATGAAATCACATATAATATGCATATCGTTTTGAGATTTGAAATTGAAAGAGATCTTATCAATAGTGTGCTTGCAACGAAAGACATCCCTGAAGCATGGAATGCAAAAATGAAAGAATATCTTGGTATCATCCCACCAAATGATGCAATGGGTTGCTTACAGGATGTCCATTGGTCTTTTGGTGGATTCGGGTATTTCCCAAGCTATACACTTGGAAAATTATATGCCGCAATGGAATGGAAAAAAATCCAAGAAGACATACCCAATGTGATGCATGATATTGCGAATGGGGAATTTTCCGGAATTCTATCATGGCTAAGAAAGCATATTCACGCTTATGGAAAAACAGCCAAGCCCGGTGATATCATTCATAATGTTACCGGTAAGCCGCTTTCCGAACAAGAATTCGTCAACTATGCTTATGCAAAAGTTGCTTCCGTTTATGGTGTGAGACCCGGTTGACATGAATTATCTAATAGCATTGTTTTGTGGCACCATGTTGCTCTTGATGGGTTGCGCGAACGATACCATTCAAGACAATCATGTACTGCGTTTTGGATGTTTTCTCAATTCGCCGGAACATCAACAAGAACTTGAACAATTGCTTAAAGAATTTTCGCAAAGAGAAGGAATATCTGTTGAGCTTATAGGTCTCAATTGGTCAGATGGAAAGACCAAACTCATTTCAGCCTTCAATTCCGGAACAGAACCCGATGTTATAGAATTAGGATCTGATTGGGTTGCGCAATTTTCCGGTGCTGATGTATTGTCGCAACTCTCATTGCAAGAAATCCAGTCAGAACGATTCCCCGCTGTATCACTTGGTCCAACGATTTGGAATAATGCATACTATGCCGTGCCTTGGGTATTGAGCACTCGCATCATGTTCGTGAATGAAGATCTCAGGGCGCAAGCAAAACTAGCTTCCACACCCTATCCAACCACAATTGATGAATTGCGAGCTCAATCGGCAAGCATACAGAACATTGCGAAAGAAGGAGTTTATGGAATCGGAATCATAAGTCAAGATTTGCATCAAGTGTATAAGAGGGTGCTTCCGATCATGTGGAGTAATGGTGGAGACATCATCAATAGTTCGGGTAAGCCTACATTGAATGATTCCCGAAACATAGAATCGCTCAATGCATATACCTCATTGGTCTCACATGGTATTATTGAGTCTGCCAAACAATTGGATAAGATGTTTATTCAAGGAAAGTTGGGCTTTTGGATCAGTGGCCCTTGGCTATTGGAAAAAATCCCCAAAGAGAAATCGTCATTGAAATTCGGATTGGCTCTTGTACCCGGTATGAAAAAGGGAAGCGGTTTGTCTTTCACGGGGGGAGATTATCTGGCAATAAGCAAAAAGAGTACAAAAAGAGAGAAATCATTGAAGCTCATTCAATTCCTCACCGGTGGCAAACAAACCATGAGATTATGTAGACTAAGCATCACGGCAGGCATTCCTGCTGATCTTGAAGGTCAAAAAGATGCCTTTTTCCAATCAATCTCAGGTTTTGATGTATTTATTGATCAATTGGCGCAGTCTAGATTGTCTGCCGTTCACCCAAAGTGGCTCGATATTGAATATGTATTTGAACTTGCCGTATCACAGTCTGTATATGGGGTAAAAACACCATCCGAAGCATTGCAGGAAGCGCAGCAAACCGTGCAAGCCCTTATGGCACATTGAGATTCAATTGGTCATAGTTCAATCAGAGAATTAAAAATCAATACCATTTGTTGCGGGTTGAAATCTTACTTTTTCCACATTCAAGCATTCATCACTATTATCGTTTGGTTACAACTAGTTTTTCTACGTAATTTGTACGACGAATATTCGCTCATTGGGCCGATACTCTTTACATTAGATAATAAACTTCCATTCATATAAGTATGAGGAATATCACCATGCTTTTCCGTACTCTTCTCATTGTTTTCGGTCTGATGTGTTCCATTACCGGCTCATTACATTCCGAAACACCTCAAAAGGGTAAAGTATATCCCTTGAAAAATACAGAGTTAAAAACAGAAGGCCTTCGTTTTGCGCAGCCGGCACTATTCAATGCTTCTGTTTCTCAACATATTGCAGGTAAGCCGGTGCTTGCTCCTCAAAGCAATAATTTCGTGGATGTTGCAAAAAAAGTTCGTATAGCACAAACTTCAACCACACCTTTTTTGAAAGCAACAAATACATTGCCCGGTGTTTTGCTTGGTATCACTTATTATGATTTGCAATCAAATGGTTCAATGCCACATCGTATATCCTATTTTGAAGAAGGAAATGACAAAGCAGCTCAAGTGATTTGGATGGGAGCACTTGATATGGAGCGATTTACTCCTCCTCATCCTACGAGAGGGAGCTATTATGCGCTTATTGACATGAGCGATCCACTCAAGCCCGAAAAATACACTGATATTAAATGGGACAGAATTGAAGGTTCAATCCGTTCCGGTTTCCCTTCGATTATTCAATACAAAGATGGAACAGTTGGCTCTATCGCACACGTAATCAGTTCTGGGTCATCAGCATCAGCAATGAGAATCACAAAAAACACAAGTTTTGGTGATGCTGTTTTCAAATCAAAGCAGATTCCGGGTGCTGACTCATCTTTATGGGGGCATGCAACAGTTGACGGTGATGATATTACACATCTTGTGTTCACTTCAGACACATCAAGCAAGAATTTTAGTGAACAAGTAGTGTACATGCGTTCCACAGACAAAGGTGATACATGGTCTGATCCAACCATCATGACAGGTCCACTTTCAGATCCACAATTGCCAACAGGCCGTGGTGCAAACTCATATCAATTGGCAACCAGAGGAAGTAATGTAGTTCTTGCTTATCAAGACACAACATTCAATCTTCGCATTTTGAAGTCAGAAGATAATGGGGAAACATGGAGTCAGCCGATCAATGTATTCGGTGGATCTCGCCATGAAGTAACATATATAGTTGAAGATTATGGTGATGGAACATTTCGTGCTACCACCGACACAATTCCAATTTGCGGACCATCATTTGATATCGTGATCGATGCAGATGGATATGTTCACGGCATGGCATCCACTGCACCAAGCTGGAATATTGGAACTGCCAAAATGAATGATGATGGCCAAATAGAATTTTTGGATGATACAACATATGCAAGTATTTATACTCGTGTTCGCGGTGTGTATTTCAATGAGCAGGACAATACATATGGACTTACAACCATGGCTGAAGATTGGAATGGTGATGGAACAGTTGTGACTCGTCCATTTGGTTCAGGTCTGTGCCGCCATTTTAAGCTTGGTGTTGATGATGAAGATAATTCACTGTATATGGTCTATACAGGAATCAAAAATGGTGATGTGTTTGAAACAATCTTGGCAGACAACAATGCAGCATTTGGTTTACAAGGACATATTTACGTGTCAAAGAAGTTTAATGGTTCAGAAACATGGGAACCAGAAATCGATTTGACCCCTACCGAATATGATTGCCAGTTCCCATCAATGTATCAACGAGTGAAAGATGGCGTGATCATGATGGCATATCAAGCAGATCGCACACCAGGGGTGAGCATACAGAATGCAAATCAAGATGTTGAAGAGAACTTTGTTCATTTCCATTCATTCAAACCTACATTCGTAAGTATTAACGAAGAGCAACAATCGGTTTCGGAATTTTCTCTTTCTCCGAATCCGGCTCAAGATATCATGACAATATCTTTCGGTATGCAAACAGAGAAAATTTCTGTTACAATCAGTGATGCTTTGGGCCAAACAATTGCAACCATGCCGATTGAATTTGGCAAAGATGGAATCGTGAATGTATCGACCGCATCATTTCCGGTTGGTTCATACTTCTGCACAGTTCGATCAGCAAAAGGCATTTCCACTAAGATGTTTTCAATCGTACGATAATCTTTTCAAGGGTTGTCCTTTTCGGGCGACCCTTTATTTTTTGTCAATTACAATTACTTATATACTATTCATCCGAGTCAAATCGGTTTTATCGGAGATACTATGAAACTAAGGCTACTGGCATTATTTCTATGTATGCTTACCTCACCCTTAAGTGCAATTGCCGGTCTTTATGGCACGCTCTCGGGGAAAGTGACAGATGGCAAAGGCAAGCCCGTTGTTGGTGCCACGGTCCGTGTGCAGGGAACAACTCGTGGAGCTTTTGTGAAAGCAGACGGCAAATACATTGTCATCAATATTCCCGCCGGTTCGTATACCGTTGTATTCAAAGCAGTCAATTATAAAGACTTCAAAGCAACGGTCAGCATATCTGCAGACCAGACTTCAGAATTGAATGCTCGCATGCAAGAAGCAACGGTTACATCCAATGCGGTTGTGGTTGATGCAAAAAAAGAGCAAAACATGGTCAGCAAAACTCAAATTGGATCACTGAGAAGCAATCAAGGTGAAGACAATATTCGTGTCGCTCGTGAAACTGTTCAAGGCATTGTGGCATTGAATGCTGGTGTTCAGGGCGCAGGAAACGGATTCCAGATTCGTGGATCTCGTGCCAATGAAACACAAATTCGAGTTGACGGTTTGGAAGTTTCAGACCGTTTCAGCGGTGGATTTGGTTCAAGTGGTACAACCTATTCGCCAACCGTTTCGAATTTCGCAGTCGAAGAAGTGCAAGTGCTTACCGGTGGATTTTCCGCTGAATACGGAAATGTCATCGGTGGATTTGTCAATACAGTCGTGAAGACAGGTCGTACCGACCGTTATGAAGGTTTTATTCGTTGGAGAAGAGACCTTCCGGCATTATTCGGTAAGGCAGGTAATGGTGTTAAACTCATGAACAAAGATGAAAATTCTTTTGACATCGGTATTGGTGGTCCATTGCAAGTATTGGAGAATGCGACATTTTTCTTAACCGGACGATATGCACGTGAAATCTATGGCGGTGCTTCGCTTGGTGTATTTGATCCAGCTGGTAATAATCTTGGTCAATTACCAAATCAGGAAACATGGGTACGTAATATGACCGGTCGTATGAAATTCAATTTCAGCGATCTCAGTGTGACCCTTGGTGGACAGATTGGTTTGACAAGTCGTGAACGTATGGGCTGGGGTTGGTTATATGCTGATGATTTCGGCGTAAAAAATCAAAAAGTTGATTTGAATACAGGAAGGCTTACTGCGGGGGACACCGTGTATGTTCCTGAATATGCAGCAAAGTTGGCTGCAGTCAACAATATCGTCAACAATGCATTCATTCGTGTGAATCAAACACTCTCTTCCAATAGTTTCTTTGAATTCACTGTATCTTCCAACTCCAACAATAATGAAATTGCAAAGAGAAGAAGTTTCGATGATCCTGGAATCTTCGGAACAATCGATGTATACAAACCACAAGATTTATATCAACCACGAACAAACACCAAGTCAGAATTTCCTTCAGAATTGGTTGAATCATCGGATGGAGCGATTGATTGGTTCCAAAGTGCCCCTAGAACGCAAAGGACCGCTGATGGATATTTGTTCCTTGACATTTATCAAAGAAATCCATTGACCGGTTATATTGAAGATAATGCAAATTCTTCGAGTACACAAAATCCTTATGGATTACAGAGCTTCTTCAATAGACATGGTAATGAACGAGCATTTGAATTCAGAAGTCAAAACTTCTTGCAGTTTGATGGTTTTTATAATGCAAATATCGATGCAGGCGAAATCACTCATAATTTCAAAGCAGGATTCGAAGTCCGTTCTTATGAACTTCGCCGTCACAATAATTCATTGCCTTGGGATGGAAATCCATTCTTTGATATTTACACCGATGAATATGGTGGAAATATCTACAGCAAGAATGCAATCAATCCACAAGTTGTGAATGAAAGAACAGGAAAGCCGATGAAGCCCATCGAAGCTTCCGGATATATTCAGGATCAGATCAAGTATAAGGGCATCATCATCAATGCCGGTTTGCGTTTCGACATGACAAATCCGAATGCGATCTATAGATCACAGCGTTCAAATGTGTGGTTGCCGATCTCATCAACCGATGGATTTTCTGATGCTACCGTCAAGTTTCAATTGAGCCCACGTTTGGCCATTACATATCCTGTAACAGATCGCTCCATCTTCACTTTGGCATATGGCGTCTATTTCCAAATGCCAAACTTCAGCTACATGTATGATGGATTCAATACAGATCGTCTTCGTGGAAATACCATCGTTGGTAATCCCAATATGGAAGCACAAAGAACAAATGCATATCAAGTTTCCTATAATTTGCAGCTCAGTGATGACTTTGCATTTGACTTGACAGCATATTACAAAGACATTTACAATCAAGTTGGTATTCGCAATTTTCGTGTTGTACCTGATAATTATCAAGAGTATGCCGTTGCTGAATATGGTTCTGCACGTGGTATCGAATTCACATTGCGTAAGCGTCCGACAAATCACATCGGATTCAATATCAACTATACCCTTGCATCAGTTTCAGGTACTTCTTCAAGTCCTGAAAGTAACTATGCACTTCAACCTGACCCATATACCGGCCAGGTTACATTCCCACTCTCAGAATTCCCATTCAATTCAGATCGTCGACACGTGATCAATGCAATTGTTGATTTTGTTTGGGGTAGAGAAGAAGGTGTTGAAATTGCCGGAATGCATCCAATGGAAAATATGACCATCAGTTTCACCAACCGTTTCTTGTCCGGTACGCCATATACGCGTCAGGATCGTCGTGGTAATCCAATCGGCGAATTCAATGCTGAACGACAACCATCATTCTTCTCAACTGATCTTCGTATCACAAAAGCATTCATGTTGCAAGATTGGTTCGGTGAGTCCATGGGTAGAACATCTTTGCAAATTTTTGCCGATGTATTCAATTTGTTTAATCGTACTGAAGTTGTTGCGGTTTTTGCAAGAACGCAAGATCCCAACAATGATGGCGATGTACTTGATAGAATGCTTGGTGACTTTAGTCCTGTCATTTGGTATCGTGAAGCAAATCTTTCCAATCCTTCATCATTCCAACCAACCCAATATGACATCTATGGTGAACGCTTGTATAGAGAACAGGCAGATTTTAACAAAGATGGCATTGTCACACAAGAAGAAAAATATGAGTCGTACAAAGATTGGCGTGAAGACAGAATCGCTTTCCGTGGAAATTATCAAACACCACGCTCAGCATTCTTCGGAATGATGATTAACTTTTGATCCTAACAATTGAATGCACAAAAGGTGTATATATGTCAAAAACAATACATAAGATTACAATCTGGATTCTTCTAGTTGCGACCGCAACAGGAATCTCCTTCGCCAGAACGAAGGACGGATCAGTTGCCGGTAAAGGTGGGGATCAAACCCTTAGAGCAGTTAGCGGTACCTATGATTTGCAAAAAAACAGAGTGAGTAGAATTGAATTCTTCTCAACCAATTATGGTATCATCGGTCTTGATGTTGCCAATGGAGTCGGCGGTGGTAAATGGCCACGTGGATCTAATAACCAATATATTTTCGGTGGCGGTATCTGGTTTGCCGCAAAAAAACTGAATCCCGTTGGTGATACCGTGAAGTTATGTGCCATCTCATATAATCCCAATTCTGGTTTATCATGGATGGTGCCCGGATGTATCGATGACCAGGACTTGGTCAATGATGCGAGCCGTGAAAAGTATCGTCTTTATTTTTCATCGGATTATCGTCGTTCCGACGGATCACCCGTAAAGCCATCAGATGGCACTTCCCCTTGGCCGATTTGGGACGTGAGTGAAAATGCAAATGAAGAATTGAGACAAGATCGTTATTTCGGTGGATATGTTGATGCCGTTGGATCAAGAACTTTGGAAGCTTACCCAAAGGGACCCGCATTCATTTCCGGTGAAGATATTTTTGCCACATTCAAGGATACCGATTTGAATCGCTATGAAGGTGGTGTTGGACGTCGTCGAAGCGAAGGGTATCCAATGCGTCTTCAGTATGAGCAAATGATTTACTCTTGGGGATTTGGTGATTATAGAGATTTCTTGTTCATCAAATATGCAGTTATCAATAAATCAAAAGACACATTGCGTGATTGTTGGCTAGCTCCTGCATTTGATATGGACATCGGTATTGCAGGTTCTTCATCAAATTATGCAGCGAATGATAGAACTCGTTTTTATGATGAAGAAGATACATTGAATATGGCTGTTCAATGGTCACAAGGTAATCAAGGCGAAGCAGGAAAAGGCTTCGGTTATATCGGTTTTGACTTCTTGGAAAGTCCTGCCACATATCCCGCACTTGTTCCTGTTGATACATTACCTGATCAAAATGGTCAAGATTCTATAGTTTTCAAACTTGTTGGTGCAAGCCCCGACTCTGCAACCTTCCTTCGTCGTGACAAAAGAGTATACACAAATCGCGAACAATTGGGTTTGAAAACATTTCGTAATTGGGTTATTACTGATGATCCAAAAGAAAATGATCAACGATTTGACTTTATGGCTTTAGGCATCAAAGATGGTGATACACCTGCGGGTGATAAGCGTTTCTTGATGGCTACAGGACCTTTCTCATTGCGTCCGGGTGACACAGCAAGAACAGTGGTTGGCCTAATCATGGCAAATACTCCAACCGGCAGTGATGCTACAGGAGCAACCGGTGATATTGTGGAGCTTGTAAAGCGCGATAAGTTCGCCCAAAGAGTGTATGATGATAATTTCCGTACCCCAACTCCACCGGAACCTGCTAAAGTAGGTTGGAGACCACTCAATAATGCAGTCATCGTTCAATGGGATTCTACATCAGAATATTCATATGATGATCTTGAGCGTGGATTGGATTTCATGGGATATCGTTTATATCGTGCTCGCAGAACGGATTTGGACTCCTTCGATATCGATACTCGTCGAAGCATTGCAAGAGGTCCATTTGGCTGGAAGCAAATAAGTGAATGGTCTATGCCCACACCGTTCATAAAGTCGTTAAGTACTCCTACACTTGACGATGCAGCTCTTGCACCTGCTTATGATTCATTCCAAGTTGTACGTCAAATTGATTCATTCAACTATGAAGTGCGACGTTTCATGCAAGGTTCCACAAGGAAGAATCCTTTGGGCTCAGAGCCATGGAATACATATTTCAAATCACTCAATGCAGGTGAGAGAAAAACATTGCTCTCCGGTGTTTTGACAGTGAATCGTGCAGCAACACAAACTACTCCACGTTGGAGAAATAATAATACTCTTAGATGGCCTAATATTGTGATTGCTCCCGGCGATTCAGTATTCCTACCGGCCAATGTTCGCGTTGCAGCTACAGGTATAACTTCAAGTTTCACAAGAACCGACTCTACCGATTATGCTATTTTCTATCCGGCATTAATGTCATTACTGCAACGTAATGCAGCAACACTTGTGTTTCCTGATATAGAATCTTCTAAAGAAAAGAGAGATCAAATCAGAAGAGAAGTCATTAGACCATATATGTCAAAAATCACCAATAATTCAACATTCTTGGATAATGGTGATGATAACAATAGTGGTAAGGTCGATGAAAATGAAGATATGACCAAGACAGAAAAGCTGCTCAATAATATTGACTATTACTATTGGCTCAGTGCTTTTGATGAAGGAGATTATGTTCAAGGAACTCCAAAGAAATTCACTTCGGGAATTGATGAGTTGAATATAGCACGCACCATGCCTTTGGCAGATGCAGCTCGCAATGGTGAAGGTGCCAAGATCCAGATTGTCAGTGCTGATACATCGAAACTTGGTGGATTATTCAATTTTAATTTTACAGTAAAGAATGAAGATCGCCTAAATCAATTGTTTACCACAAATGGCGAAGGACATGAATTAGAAATTGAATTCCAGCCGGAGGCATCATTATTGTCTTATCCTTTGCCTTCAGCATCATTCCAAAATCCACCTGAATACGGTATCTATGGAACAAAGATGGTCATTCGTGATCTCACAACAGGAAAGGTACTCTTCAATGATGGTACATTGCTTGAAGCCAATGCATGTTCCCTTGGATATCTCAATACATTCACGGAAAATGGTGCAACATTTGTATTTAGCGATACATCAATAGTTGACTCAGTGTCAGGTAAGCAGGATTCATTAGGTGTACCTGACAATAAAGAAAAGCGTTTGCGCTTGGGATCATTCTTGACCGAGCCATCGTGTTATAATGTATCAGCAATCGAAGAGATGCAAAATGCATTCGACTTCGGTTTTGATTTTGCTATTCAACAGCATGGTGGCGTTCTCCGTTATGACACTACTTATAGAAAGACGCCAAGCAATGCAAATACAAACATTAAATTCCCATCTGAAGATCTGTTCCCATTTAATGGTGCAGATCCAATTTTGGATACAGTTCCAGGTTCCTATCCTACAACCACTGTTCCAATTCAAAGAGTGGTCAATTCCATCGGACTATTGGCCGGTAAAATTTACAATAATGGACCCGGCATGTTTGAAGTAACATTCAAGCCAGGTGGAAAAGAAACGTTGAATGTTCAAGTTGGTTCAGCATTGACTCCAAAAACTTTTGAAGTAGATTATCTTGATATTGAAGTTCGTGACTTGTATTCCTATAATCGTCCGGCACAACTCAATTCTCAAGATTCAGTAGCAGTTACCTATAACCAGAGTCTTTCAAAATGGATTGATCCTGCAGTAGTAAGAACCTCAATGCCAAGCGCTAAGAATGTTCCTGTTGGATCATTTGGTTTTGCCGCTGCCGGTTATGTCAATGGGAAAAACACATCCAACTCTGTGTCAACTCGTCGAGATCAAACAGCAGGACTCGTTGGACAAGGTCGTTATTATCTATCAGCAGTCAATGGCCAAGATCGCATCGACTTCGTTCATACATTGAATGTGAATGGTAATTTCTTCGGCTTGGATTTTGTCAATAAAGGATATGCGGCAGATACACGTTCAAAATTGTGGGATACTGCAGCTGTTAGTCCATCACAGGATTTCCAAGCAGGAGACACAGTGTACTTCGGTACATTTGGTGGTGCGAAAGGTTTCCCATTACCCGGTGCAAAAGTAAGAGCGAAAGTCATTCCTTCTGTACCGGCATTAGATCAGTATACCGACAAAATGTTGGAAGACGTCAAAATCGTTCCAAATCCATATTATGTCAGCCATCAATCTCAACGCTCACCTTATGATGCTAAGATTTTCTTCACTCGTTTGCCAAAAGAGTGTAAGATAACCATCTATACACCTTCAGGTGAAGTGGTTCGTACATTGACACATACTGAATTGTCAAATGAAGGTAATGATCGATATGGTATGCAAGTGTGGGATCTTCTCACAAGTAATCGTCAGCGCGTAGGTTCATCTGTATACATTGCACAAGTTGAAACACCGAATGGTGCAAAGACTTTCATCAAGTTTGCAGTTGTTGTTGGTGGATTCCGCGTGATTCCAGAATAAATTGATAGAGATCTGTCCGATGCTTTTCATCGGTCCGAGCTCATTGATACAACTTAACATAGAAGATTCAACAGGAGTATATCCATGAAATGTATGAAACACTTTTTGGCGCTGGCAGTCTGCTTTATGACTTTGCCTTCCCTGATGGCCGAAGACAATGTCTCCGGTTCTTCGGGAGGCGAGTTCAAAAAAGTGGGAGCTGCTGGAGCTCAATTTTTGAAAATCGGGGTCGGGGCCAGAGGTAATGGAATGGCTGGTGCTTATAGTGCATTGGCCAATGATGTGACAGCCATGTATTGGAATCCTGCAGGTATTGCCGACATTAGTGGCATGGCTGCAAATATTTCCCATACACAATGGTTTGCAGGTTTCTCCCATAATTTTGCAGGACTCGTTCTTCCGATCGGAGATTCCTATAGACTTGGTGTCAGTTTGACATCTTTCTCTAGTGGTGAAATTCCGATCACCACATTGGAAAAAGCTGAAGGTACCGGTGCATCCTATAGTATATCCGACTTTGCATTGGGTGCATCGTTTGCAGGGTATATCACAAATGAATTTGCCTTTGGGATGACATTCAAGTATATCCAAAACTCTTTTGCATCATTGGGATCAAGTGGAGTTGCATTTGATGTTGGAACTGTCTATAAGACAGATTTCAAAGACACACGTTTGTCATTCAGCATTTCAAATCTTGGTGGTCAACAAGCATATTCGGGTGCAGACTTGAATCGTCAAGGAAAATTGATAAATGAATTGTCTGCCAGTCCATTGGATCAACAATTATTGACAAACCCATTCAATCTTCCATTGATTTTCCGTGCAGGTGCATCAACAGATGTTACAGCGATCATTCAAGGTGTTGATAAATTGGATGCTGATGCAGATCACCGTTTGCTTGCAGCCGTCGAATTTGAGACATTGTCCGATACACCGGAAATGTTTACAATTGGTGCAGAATATACATGGAACAATATTTTGTCCATCCGCGGTGGTTATAAACTTGGTCATGATTCATTCAACTTTGCCGGCGGTGTTGGTTTCAAATATGTTGGCGAAGGTTTCGATGGCCAAATTGATTATTCAGTAAATCCGGTCCAGAATATTGGGCTTGTCAATCGTTTATCCATTGGAATGCGCTTGGAATAATGTGACATTCCTTCGCCGATTGGCATGATAAATTGAACAACAACAATGCCGTCGGGTTTTCCTGACGGCATTTTTTTTTACTATCATGAAGATATTACCCTCGATCATATTCTGCTGTTTGCTTTGCTTCCAATCGCTCTATGCGCGCAATGTGAATATTGCCCTCGATATTCTACAATATCAAGGTATCGATTCATTGACTGAATGTCGATTGGTGTATTCGCTTCCTGATACATCTCTGAGATATATACCAAGTTTGGAAGGTTATGTCGGGTCCTTATACATGAAAGTCATTTGTGTAAACACCATCACAAAAGACTCTCTTTTCGAAGAATGGATTGTCGACAATGTATCGCAACATCCTGTTGTCATGCATGAACGCAATCTTATCGGTGGCCGGTCGATGTACCTCAAACCCGGAAATTACTCCATCGGCATTATTGCCATCGACATGCATGATAGTACTACTCTTTCATCGGTAAGATTAACTCTCCCGATTCGAAAGATGAATCAATCAAGAATGCATATGAGCGATATCATGACTGCACATCGAATTGAGCCTCTTGCGGACTCATCAAAACCGATGTGGTCTGCACAATTGCAAAGAAATGGTCTACTTATTATACCAAATCCCGGATTGGAATGTGTTGGTACTGATCCCGTGCTTAATCTCTTTTCAGAACTCTATTCTTGCTTGCCAGGAGATTCACTGAATATTAAGTATACCATAAAGGATGCCGCTCAAAGAGTTCTTGCTGAAATACCACTTGGCAAATTGGCTACCGGCGAGGCAATCGTTGAAACGGTTTCGCTCCCACTCTTAGGCTTACCAAGTGGAGTTTATAGCGTGCAAATGAGTTATCATGGTATCAAGAAAACTGACACAGTCACAAACATGAAACGATTTTATATCGTTAATCCTGAAATGCCTCCTGAATTGGCAAACACATTTTCAGAAGATGAATTGTTTCAACAGAGTGAGTTTTCAACGTATTCAGAGAAGCGGATTGAAGAAGAATATGAGAAAGCATTATGTCTATCAAACTCGCAGGAACAATCATTATGGTCTGCACTTGGCGATGTGACTGCAAAACAGAAATTCATGTTTCGTTTTTGGAAAGAACGAGATCCGAATACAGAGACAATCATCAATGAAAAATTGGAAGAGTTCAGAAAGTCAATATCTTATGCAAATACATATTTCACAAATCCTCAATTCAAGGAAGGATGGAGATCGGATCGAGGCAGAGTATTACGCAGATATGGACCCCCAACGCAAGTTGACAGAAAATATATGGGAAATTCAGTGCGCCCTTATGAATCTTGGTTTTATGCTGAAATACAAGGCGGTGTTTATTTTCATTTTGTTGATGTGCGTGATATCAATAATCACATACTTGTCCATTCCACTGCAATCAATGAACCACGTAATGATAATTGGTTCAATGAATTCGTAAATACCGATTCATTCAATTCCGGAAGTGGCAGGGAATTCATACGATGATCTCTCATTATTCTCTGCTAATGTTACTTCGTTTCGTAGGATACATTAGTGCTGCCTTCCCCCATGGGATACGACAAAAATCAGGGTATATCCTTGGCAGACTTCTCATGACTTTATCATCATCAAGAGTTGCGATCACGCGCGATAATATCATCAAAGCTTTCCCGGATAAAGATTTCACGTTTCATGAAGAAGTGTTATATGGTAGTTATGCAAATCTTGGAATTGTATTGCTCGAGATCGCAGCAATGTATTTCATGAGTAATCAATTAATTGCTTCGAAAATGACATTTACCAATATCACATTGATTGATGACATTATGAAACGGGGAAAAGGAATCGTCATCATATCAGGCCATCTTGCTAATTGGGAATATCTAGCCTTTACTGCAGGAATCCATGCCCGTAAATCATTCTTGCTTGTGGCGAAGGATCAGAGAAATCCTTATATCAATGAAGCAATCACAAACATGAGAACGAGAGCCGGAAATGCGACGGTCTCTATGGAGCAGGCAGCAAAACCGCTTGTAAAAGCCCTGCAACATCATCAACCCATTGCCATGCTTATCGATCAAGCTGCCGATCCCAAACGTGATGCTATCATTCCGCTCTTCGGACGGGATGCAGTTGTCTTTGAAGCTCCTGCTGCATTGTCTTTACGTTATCAAACTCCGCTTGTATTTGCAGTCCCGATCAGACAAAAAGATGGAACTTATTCAGTAACCCTTACTGAAATTCCAATGGATGATTTATCAGATAGTCCGTCCGATATCATAACATTGACAAAAAGACATACTGCTTTTCTTGAAGAAGCAATAAGAACGCATCCTGATCAGTGGACATGGCAACACAATCGTTGGAAATATCATGCCTAGTGTAAACACACATGTCATTTTTCAAACAGGATTCATAGGTGATATTGCATTGACAATGTTTCTTTTGGAAGAAATCAAATTGATGTATCCAAAAGATCGCATAGTACTTGTGACCACACCTGCGGGAGCAGAACTATCACAAGCATTTCCGCAGATCATTGATGATGTGATTACTTATGACAAAAGAGGAGCCGACGCAGGGTGGAAGGGTATGAAACGTATCATATCAATAATGCGAAATCAATCAGCAACCACATTGATTTCACTCCATCAATCATTCAGAACATCCATCATCGTAGCTTTTTCAAGAATACGCTTTCGTATAGGATATGCAACAGCAGCTCTTTCTTTCGTTTATAATGTCAAAGTTCCATATAATAACCATGTCCATGAAATAGAAAGGCAAAGAGCATTTCTAATATTGGATATATTCCCTGACATCATTAAGAAACTTCACGTATATAAAAGACAATTACTGAATCCGGCGACTTTGCAATCAGCAATTGTAAAACAAAGGATCTTGATTGCGCCGGGAAGTGTGTGGAATACAAAGAAATGGCCGAAGCATCATTTCCGAACACTCATAGAACTTTTGCTAAAGCATCAGCCGCATCCTATTGGTTTGATTGGCTCCAAGGCAGATAGAGAGCTATGCGAGTCTATTATCCCTGCACAACATCTCGGTAGGGTTCATAATGTTGCCGGTACAATGTCATTAAATGAAACCGTACAACAAATTCGTACTGCTCACCTCTTGATTGCAAATGACAGCGCTCCGATTCATTTGGCATCACTTGTAAATTGCCCCACCATAGTTTTGTTTGGTCCAACACATCCCGGTTTTGGATTCGCTCCCATATCCGATCATGCCATTGTACTGCAAAAAGATTTGTCATGCAGGCCCTGTTCAATACATGGACAATATGAATGTCCATTAGGTACACATGCCTGTATGGAGCAAATCCTTCCAAGCGAAGTATTGAAGTCTGCCCTTGACTTCTTGAATTGATTCGTTTAATCATCATGAGAATTCCGTAATTTTGCGATGCTTATCATAGAGGAATATCATGAGACCCAGAACTTCATCAGGAACATCAAAGCGATCTTCTAATCCACCCAAAGACAAAAAAAGACAATCTTCCAGTAATGATAGAAAAAGCGGACAACATGCTCATGCGAGCAAATCTCAAGGTCGATATGCTGATCGAAATACCAAACTGAGAAAGACCGGCACTTGTCGAACAAAGAAAGTAGCATCCATAAAAGGCGATGGCACGAGGATCAATAAATATCTTGCTGATGCCGGCATCGGAGCAAGAAGAGCCGTTGAAGAATATATCACCGCAGGAATGGTGAAAGTCAATGGCAAAGTAGTTACGGATCTTTCAACTCGAATTCAATTGGAAGATTTCGTCACCGTCAAAGGCGAGCCAGTGACTGATCGACGATTTCTTGTATACTTTCTTCTGAATAAACCAAAAGATGTAATCACTACAGCTTCCGATGAATTAGGGCGGACTACTGTATTGGATTTAATCCGCAGCAAGTATAGAATTTTTCCTGTGGGTAGATTGGACAGAAATACGACAGGCGCTTTACTCATTACGAATGATGGAGAATTGGCATATCGTCTCACTCATCCAAAATATGAAATCAAACGTGAGTATAAAGTGGGATTGGACAAAGACATTGATCTACGTGATGCAAGAAATATAAGTTATGGGATTGAATTGGAAGATGGGAAAACAGGTCCTTGCGAAGTATTTGTTGATCCCAAAGATCATAGCATTGTCAATCTCATACTTGCAGAAGGGAAAAATCGCGAAGTACGGAGGATATTTGAATCATTGGGTTATGAAGTAAAGAAACTCGATAGAAAACGATTTGCAACATTATCTACAAGTAGTTTGAGAAGAGGGGAACACAGGCAATTGACAAAAGCAGAGGTTCGGGCACTTCGTGATATGGTTGGGTTAGAAATGGCATTTTGATTGACTGCAATGAACATGCAACGTATCATCATATTCGTGATTGTAATCTGTTTCAATGTGCATGCACTTGCAAACACATCGGACTTATCCGTATTGCGCGGTACAATCACTGATGCAGAAACAGGGGAGCCATTAAGGTTTGTCACTATTCGAGCAATCGGTCCAGAAAACAAAGCTGCAGTCACCTCCAAACAAGGAATGTACCTCTTGCGAATGAAAGAAGGGGAATACATGCTAACATTCAGCATGGTCGGGTATACTTCCGCATCCAAGCAGATTACACTCTCTCGGTCAGGGTTGACTGTGAACATGCAGTTGCGTCAATCATCATTTCGTTCCGCCGATGTGATTGTTTCAGCCGAAGATCCCGGTGTGAAACTCATGCGGTCAGTACTGCAAAAAAAACAACAATGGAGAGATTCCCTCCAACGGTATACATATATGCTGTACACCAAATTTGTGGTAAGTGCAGATACATTGACTGCAGGTAGAAGTAGTGGAAGAAATGACACGAGCATTTTTTCCATCCTTGAATCATATTCCAAAGGGTATTTTTTAAAGCCAGATAAATTTTTCAATGAGATTCTTCAAAAAAGACAAACAGCAAATATCCCACCACAAGCAAATTTTGTTGCATTTGGTACAAATATCAATTGCTATGAAGACTTTGTTTCAATTACAGGTGAAGAAGTCTTTTCGCCATTTCATCCTGATGCTTTGGACTTTTATGACTTTGTTTTGGAAGGGACCAGTTTGGATGACGGTGAAGAAATCGCAAAAATAAATGTGCAACCCAAAACATCTCAAAGACGCTTATTTTCTGGTATCATACAGATTCATAAACGTACATTGGCTCCAAGCTTTGTATCGCTGATACCAAATAGGGCTGTCAAATTACCGTTTGATGCATCGTTTGTGATTGAGCAAAGTTTTCAGGAATTCGAAAGGAAATACTCCCTTCCAGTAAGTTTACGAATTTACTCTTCACTCTCTGCGGAGATCCTCTTCCTATTTGCACCAAGGGTGGACATTACCATTGAAACCGTGGCATACGATTATGCCATCAATCCCGATATCAATCCTGATGTATTCGAACAAAGAAGAGTGGAAGTCAATGAGAAAGCACAAAATTTTGATACCACATTTTGGAATGAGCAAGCCGTATTACCTTTGAAAGAAGAAGAAGAACAAGCCTATGTTCAAATTCAAAAGGCCTTGGATGATCCGGATTCACTTGCCACTAGTGCATTCAATACGCTTTTAGGGGATGTATCAAGATTTTTTCAGCAATTTCAACAAAGACCATTTACAGGTTTTGAGAATATACTGCGCTACAACAGAGTGCATGGTCCATATACAGGCATAGGTTTGCAATTTAGCCAGGACTTCAATGCAGAAACGGGAATTCAAGCAGGTTATGGTTGGTCAGACAAAAGACCATATATCGATCTTTTCCATAGACAATTCCTCGATAAAACAAGAAAGCATTTCATTGAAGCACAAGCTTATTCGAACTTGTCAAGAAGAGATAATCCTTATGTCATTGGTGTGAATGGAATTAATGTACTTTCATTCTTATACAAAAATGATTATGGTGATTATTTTTATAATCGTGGTGGCGGAATTTACTATGAATATGGATGGGGGCAATTACGTTTTTTACGCAGAGATGAATTCATAAGGCCTTCCGCGATTCGTTTTGGAATTCGTCGTGAACGACATGACCCTGCTTTCGTGAATACGAATTTTGCATTATTTGCTCCTGATAGTTCGAAGTTTCGTGGAAATCCATTGATTGCATCCGGCGATTATACCATGGTCAATGGGGAATTCCGATATCAATTCACTCCATTTCGTAGAATATCTACTGGTGGATTCATCATTTCAGGAACACATGCGATTGGATCACTAAGTGAGATGTCATTTTCACAAATAGGATTTCAATCATTCTTGCGCACCATGACATTGCCTTTATGGAGATTGGACATGCGTGTCACCGGTGCATGGTCATGGGGTGATGTGCCACCTCAACGATTCTATTCACTAGAATCTTCGATTGCATCTACGGCAGGAGATGGCGTATTTAGAGGAATGAATGTAAAAGAATTTTACGGTGATCGTTTCGCTGCTTTATCACTTGAGCATAGCTTTGGCGAAGTGATACCAGGTGTTTTGCGTATACCAAGCATAGCTTTATTCGGAATTGAATTCATACTTACCGGAAGCATGGGGTGGACTGATTTCTCGCGCGGTGCACTTCTGTTGCAACAATTGCCCTCTACAGCAAAAACCAATGACATGTACTATTATGAGACCGGTATTGCATTAAACAGAATTCTACTCATTTTCCGATTGGATTTTTCTGCAAGACTCAGCCAAAGACTACAACCGGAATATAGGTTCACAATCTCATCGGCAACTTTTTGATGGAACAAAGCGACATAGTGGATCAATTGCAATCCTGCGGAGCAATCAGCAACGGTGCTTTCTTATTACCCAATAAAAGCATTGTAAAGGAATGGTATGTACCCGCAAAAGCATTTCAGTATCCTCCATTGTGCAGAAAACTGAGTTATGAAATCGTGAAGCATTTTTGGGACATGGATGTGCAGGTTGTGATTAGCGCACGAATCGGTTCTTTACCATTTGCTGCAGAAATAGCCAGACAATTGGAGGCTCGATTATTGTGGCGTGGTCGCACTGACAGTGTTTTTTATGATACTCTTGCAATCCATTCCGGGGATAGAGCAATCATTGTGGATGATATTCTCATGGATGATATTACTCCCTATAAAGCCATAGGAAGAGAAATATTGACTCAAGATGCCAGATTGATTGGGATTGCCTCTCTGATTGACCTTACAAGTCGTAAAACACCATTGAATGTCCGCCAGATTTCTGTGCTAAAGAGGGAAATGCAGGAAATTACTTCCGAATCACCGACGATAATTGAGGACAGGGCATAAAAAAATACCGCCATGAGGCGGTATCTATATCGTCGGGGTGGTGGGATTCGAACTCACGACCCCCTGCTCCCAAAGCAGGTGCGCTAACCGGACTGCGCTACACCCCGTCGGATAGGGGTTATAATATCCGGCTTTTTTATGATATAACCAATCCTTTCATGATTTTTCAGACTTTTCCACATATTATAAAAAACCTTTTTTATTCCTTTTTTCTACTTGCATCGAATATGGTCTCATGTTATATTTGTCCCTGAGATCTCACTCGTTGAGATTCTCATTTGTTGTGGTGGTGAAAAGGTGGGAAGGGGAGTGCCCTTTGACGAGTGGTGACGTCAAAGGGCATCTCACTTTTAAGCCATTTTGAAAAATATTTACAGTTTATTTTATCTGAGTGTTCAATGAAATATCTCTTGATCCTTTCTGCATTGTTGGCTTCCACCATCATGACTTTTGGTCATGACAAAGTACCGGGTGCTCCACAAAAGCAGCCTATTGCATTAGAGAATGCCAAAGTGTATACCATTACTCAAGGCACCATAGAAGGTGCGACCATTGTCTTTGACAGAGGTAAAATTATTGCGGTCGGAAAAAATGTTGATATTCCTTCGAATGCCGAAGTGATCGACTGTGCAGGGAAATCAATTTATCCCGGATTTATAGCAGCTGAATCCACATTGGGTCTCATAGAAATCGAAGCAGTTCGTTCAACAAGAGATAATATAGAATCCGGACAGTATAATCCGAATGCAAAAGCAAGCACAGCATATAACCCTGATAGTGAAGTGATTCCAACAATCAGACATAATGGCGTTCTTATTGCGCATATAGTTCCTGAAGGTGGTAGTATTTCCGGCAAAAGTGCAATCATGCAATTGGATGGCTGGACAAAAGAAGACATATCGCTTCAACAGAATTATGCATTGATTGTGAATATCCCTTATTTAGGCGTCAATTCAGCACCTTGGATCAGCAAAAGCGCTGATGAGCAAATCAAAGAAGCTGAAAATAATCTTCGTGAATTGAAAGCTTATATTGCAAAAGCGAAAATGTATTCTATTGCTGCACGCAATGGATTGGCGGAGAATGCTCAAGATATTCGCATGGAAGCCATGCGTCCTATTTTTGAGAAACAAATGCCTGTCATGTTTTCAGCTACCAACAAAGAACAAATTCTTGCTGCTCTGGAAATCATAGCAGAACATAAACTCAATGGCATTATTTCCGGTGCATCTGAGGCTCATTTGTGCTTGGAAGAATTGCAATTGTCGAGAGTTCCTATCATTCTGCCAAGAACACATTCTTTACCAAGAAATGATGATGCGGGTTTTGATGAACCATTTACATTGCCTTCCATATTGGAATCAGCCGGAATCAATTGGGCATTCACCGAATCATCCTTTTGGCAACAAAGAAATCTCCCATTCAATGCAGGTACATCAATTGCTTATGGCTTGAGTGAAGAAGCCGCCCTGCGTGGCTTAACAATCAATCCGGCATCCATTTTGGGAATTTCATCAAGAGTAGGATCATTGGATATCGGCAAAGATGCCACATTGTTTGTATCTTCAGGAAATGCTTTAGATGCTTTGACAAATCATGTTGAGCATGCATATATACAAGGAAAAAAAGTAGATCTTGAAAATAGACATACAGATCTTGCGAAAAAGTATCGAATGCGTTATCAGCAAATGAAATAACAAAAAAGCCCGATCAATATCGGGCTTTTGTTTTATAAGGTCTTTTGTATCTGCAATGTGTGAGTGGTATATCTTCGCAATATGGCATTGGCTTCACCAAAGACACCATTGATATATTTGCCTTCTTCACTTAATTCACCGGATGGTTGACCCATCATGAGTTCCACTGCTTCTTCAATAGTTGAAATTGCATATATGTGAAAAGTCTTTGATTTCACGGCTTTGATAATTTCTGGATCAAGCATGAGATCTTGAACATTCTTTGAAGGAATGACCACTCCTTGTTCGCCGGTCAATCCTTGTTCGAAGCAGAGTTCAAAAAATCCCATTACTTTTTCATTGACGCCTCCGACGGCTTGAATATCTCCCTTTTGATTCATAGAACCGGTAATGGCAAGATGTTGTTTAACAGGAATTTTCGTGATTGCGCTTAGAAGAGCGATAACTTCGGCGGCAGTTGCACTATCACCGTCTATTCCGTCATAACTTTGTTCAAAGGCGATGGAAGCAGACATGGTAATGGGGAATTGCTGGGCAAATCGTTCTCGCAAAAATCCTGATAATATCATGACCCCTTTATCATGAATATTTCCACTCATTTCTGATTCTCTTTCAATATTGATGATCCCAGAAGTGCCGATGCCAACACCTGCAGTAATGCGAGCGGGTTTTCCGAATGAAACCAATCCGGTATCATAAACCGTAAGACCATTGATTTGTCCGACTCTTTCGCCAGCGCACTCAATCATCAATGTGCCTCTTGTTATCTGCTCTTTGATTTTCTCATCAAGCATGTCATTTCTTCTACGACGTGCTTTTACGGCTTTCACCACATGTTTTCTTTCTACAAGTGAAGAACCATCTTTTCTTGCATAATATGTTGATTCACGTATCAAATCGGCTACATCACTGAATTGCATGGTGATTTTATGCTGCGTACCTGTATGTTGCACGCCCCATTCAATAATGGCAGCAACTCCTGTCTTCGTAAAATGTATCAGTGATTCCTGTTCAACCAATTGATGGATGAAATGAGCATAATTATGCATCATCTCGCCGGTACGATGTGCCTCATAATCAAATTCAGCATTGACTTTGAAGATTTTCTTGAAATCCTCTTCGCCGAAATAAAAACTATGATACACATCTGCATCACCAATCATGATTACTTTCACATTCAAATCAATTGCTTCAGGTTTCAACAATGTTTGAGAAATCTGAAAAAAACTGTCTGCTGATTGAATCTCGAGTTTTCCATAAAGAAGTAGTCTTTTTAAAGCCGGCCATACACTTTCTTCAGTGAGAATATCCATTGCATTCACAATCAAATAACCTTGATCCGCCTTGAGGAGTGAACCAGATTTTATCTGAGAAAAATCGGTTTTCCAAAAACCTCTATTGTCAAAAACCTTTTCGATTGTTCCGAAGAGATTCGTGAATGAAGGTGTAGTTTCAACTATGACGGGTGCGGCATCGGTCAATGAATTATCCAGAATAACATTCACACTGTATTGTGCAAACTTTGCTTTGATGTCTTCATCGGTTGGTTTTTCTGTATCATCTTCTTCATTTCCCGTTCCGGGAAGAAATATGGCGAGATGTTCAAGTATATCACGTTCAAAAGCCTGCACATATGCCAATACTTGTTCAGATGAATAATTTTCCCGAACAAATTCCAAGGCACCTTTGACGATATTCGATACATTCGATTTGTCATATTCATTAATCTTCTCTCGGAATTCCTGCATGAGCTTCATGCTTAATCGGCTAAGATTTTCAAGTTCTGTACGATGAATATGATATTGCGTTGTAAGTTCTTGTGCTTTTTTCTTTGTGATTTTCTTGCCACGAACAAGTGCATCCAGATCTGTTATCTTATATTCCTTTTTGTTTAGAATGATAAGTACATCGAATTCCATGAGTCCGAGCTCATTCTCAACTTGACCAAGCACAAAGCCGAGTGGTTTGATGCGTTCATTGAATTTGGTGATGAGTGATTGTTCAGAAGCACGATATCCTGCAATCAATTCATTGCGTGGTTTTTGGAATGAATCTTCCTCGAACATTTGAGGAATACGTCTTTTCAAAAAGATCATTACATCATCGATCGCTTTTGCGAATAATTTTCCATGACCTTTTGGAAACTTCAATAATGTGGGATTGTCCGGATGAGAAAAATTGTGGACAAAACAATAATCATACACTATTGCTTTTGACACGCTCACTTGATCCAATATATGTTTGACGGTTGTCAATCTACCCGTGCCGCTTACTCCCGAAACAAAGACATTGAAGCCATATGAATGCAATTCAGCTCCAAGGGTTATAGCTTCAATCGCTCGGTCTTGACCTACGATTCCTTTAAGCGGAGTCAGTTCTTTTGTTGAGGAAAATGTAAATATATGTTCAGGGCAAGTCCATGTCAATTGATCATGTCTGAGTGCAGTAGCAAGGGAAGGAACTTTTTTGGGTGTTTTACTGTCTTGGTTTTTCATATTAAACCCTCAATGAGATTCATGAAACTATTCATTTCATTATGTCTTAGTTTACTGTGCATTATTGGTTGCAATGCGCAAGATTCTACCAAAGTTCCACCTTCCAAGGCAGGAACTGTTAAAATCGTGAAAAGTGATTCAGCATGGAAAGAAGCTCTATCCTATGAGGACTATTGCATCATTCGTAAGAAAGGAACAGAAATTCCATTCACGGGTACTCTACTGTATAACTCAGAACCAGGTTCATATCATTGCAAAGCATGTGATCAATTGCTGTTTTCATCCGATGCAAAATTTGATTCTGGCACCGGATGGCCTTCCTTTTTTGAGCCTGCATCAAAGCAAGTTATTACTGAAATTGAAGACAAACGATACACATTCACAACATTTGAAGTCCTGTGTTCGGCTTGTGAGGCCCATTTGGGTCATGTATTTGATGATGGCCCGAAACCAACAGGACTTCGATACTGCATCAATTCTGCTTCGATGATCTTCAAAAAGAAATAATCAAAGACCCAGATATCGTGCTTCTTGTTCTTCGGAAGGACCTGCTTTCAATGGTAGTCGTTCCGGATGTTCGTGAATCCACTCCAAGAGATCGCTGATGCTCTCATGCAATGGTCGAATTGTCAAACCAGCCTTTATTGCCTTTTCGCAATTTGTTCGATGAAATCCCCATAATCCGGGAATTGTGTCAGGTATCCATAATGGCAAATCATTCCACGGAATGACGCCTTTTGCAAGAAGTGTTTCGTCCGATACCCAGTGAATGGTTAATGTATGCTCAAAGCAAGCCATGGATTCCGTCAAAATGTCTTCTACATGCCTTGCCGGCCCTGTCACATTATATTCCCCATTAAATCCGTTCTGAATGGCAAGAAGAGTGAAGACAGCCATATCTCGCACATCGATGAATTCCCATGCACTCGTATTTGGATTTCCCGGTGCAAGCATAGTGCCATTAAGACTATGTTTCATTCCGCAACGAACAGGCCAATAGGTAAATCGATCAGTGGGATCATGGGGTCCGATAAGAAGTCCAGGACGCAGAATGAGGGCTCCATCTGAAAAAAACTTCTTGATGATATCTTCGCAATGAGCTTTCATTGCTCCATAGTTCTCACCGGTCACTATTGATTCTTCAGGCGAACAATATGCTCTTTTGCCGGATTCATCATTAGAGATTGACAAATCATCATATACAGACAATGTTGAGATAAAGCAATAGAGTGGAACATTATCAGAAAAGTACCGAGCTGATTGTTCCACAACCGAAGGCACATAACCGCATGTATCGATAATGCAATCAACTTGAAGTGTGTCCAAAAGATGAAGTTCTTTTTCGCGGTCACCAAGGATGATGTTCACACCTTCAGGAGCATATTCAGGATGTGTTTTCCCTCTATTGAACATGGTAATTGTATGGCCACCTTTTATTGCCTCTTCAATAATGGCCCTTCCTAGAAATTGTCTGCCGCCTATGATGAGAATATGCATGATATCCTTATGATTCAATCCGCAAGGGATATATGATGCAAGAGAAAAGACAAAGGTATATGCAATCGTGAGCGCCAAGCAAGTTCATTATGTTCGGCACCGTCATCTATCAGGGTTTGATAATTGGATACATCATAACCGTGCTTAAGACTAAGCGCATTCATTCTATCGAGATACTGAAGATATTCTGCATCCAATCCCTCTGTACCACTATCAATGTAAATGCGCTTCTTTGCAAATGATGGAGGAATATGTTGATCCAGATAGGTGAGTATTGCCTTTGGAATGGTTGAGTCTTTTACAATCAAAGAACCAGGCCAATGTGTAGACAAACCTGCGATTCCTCCAAATAATTGTGGATATTCGCAGAGTGCATACAATGAAATCAGACCACCCATGCTTGATCCCATCAGAAAATTGTCTTGAGGATTATTGCTGGCAGAAAACATCTTTTCGATGAATGGTTTCAGTTCACTTGTGAGAAAAAGCAAATATTCATCAGCCATTGGATTGCCATTCAATTCTTTTTGCAAGAACGCGTTTCGAACATCTTCAGGAATATGTGATAATGCTTTTTCAGGGAAATACTCAGATCGTCTTATTGTATCAATATTCCAAATACCAACGATGATTGCGGGACGTAATGAATCTTCATATTCATTCAATATCTCATCGATACCCCATTCCTGATGATTCCATGTGTGGGCATCATCAAAAAGCATTTGTCCATCATGCATGTAAATCACGGGATAGGTCTGTTTTGGTGTATAACCATTTGGCAATAAAACATCAATTGTTCTTGATTTCACATGCATTGAAGGGAAATCAGTGAACCGCACAATCTTGCCATAGGCCACAGTTGATGAAGCCATTCCGGGGGATTCATCCGCTTGCATTGAATACAATGTGGATAATAACCCCAAAAGGATGGAGATGAGTCTGTAAATCGATAGAAACATGGGGGCAAAATTACTATTTTTAAGCATGATTTCATGCATATTCACATGTCAAGCCGGTGGATGAACATTCATTGTTTTATGAGGTTGTCCCAGGTTTGCTCTATGCAGGCGGTTGCCCTTGGGAAGAGTCCGCAGAGTATGGACTTTTTTCTGCTTTGATGTCTCTAGGAATACATGATTTCATTACACTTAGAGATGATCTTGATATTGTTGAAGTTCAAGCGACAATGAAGAGTTCATATCCTGATATTTCCATACAACAATTTCCAATTATGGACTTTTCCGTGCCTGAAGTTCATCAACTCAATTGTATACTTGATGCGATATTGAACCGGATTTCCTGTGGAAAGCCGATCTATGTTGGATGTGCGAAGGGGCTTGGAAGGACAGGGCTGATCATTGCTTGTTTTTTGTCTGTATATCATGGTCTTTCTGGCAAAGAAGGTTTGAAGCTCATGAATGAATTGAGAATGAAAGGGAAGTTTCATATCGATTCAGCTTCGCCGGAAACATCCGAGCAAGTACACTATATCATCAATGTTCAGTAGCTCCTCAGGCCATGGCGATTGAAACAATCAATGAATATCTTCGCATTTGTTCAGTATGTTCTTCATGCATAGTTCTACTTTTGACTGAACCCTTATCATGCTTGCGAGCTTCCTTTTAATCACCGGAAACTCAGACTGTATCAACCATGTTATCAAGCCAAACATATATGAATGATAGAATCACAATATTCTTTGCTCTGCTATTGCTGCTGATTTCATGCAGCGAAGGTCTTGCACCCCCTGAACCTGAAGCAAAAGTGGGTCCGGGCTTATTGCGCGGAACAATCATCTATGTTGGTGGCAAAGATAATTGGATGCATGCTCCTGATAGTGTTATTGCAGTTCGTGCTGCGGGATTTACCACCTATCCATTGCCGGATAGCGCGGGCATCGTCAATGAATTATTGGAGGGTAGGGCTATTATTTCCGGGTTCCAATCACTTCCATTATTCGTTGATTCGGCATCATTTGAAATTCCTATCCAGAAACCCCCAATGACTTTGCAGTATTTTGCAATTGCGCAGCAGACATCCACAGACTTGAATGATCAGACAATCATCGGAGTCTATTCCGATAAACCGAACTTTGCTCCTTTGCCAATCACGATTGGATCCGGTGATACCGTGAATATACGCATCATGGTAGACTTCAAGAATCTTCCACCACAGCCATTCTAATCATATGAGATCAATCGCGCTAATTCTGTTTTTGTGCATGGCTTGGAGTCATGAAACTCTTGCAGGCACCATACGTGGAAGAGTCATCGATTCATTGGATGCCATACCATTATATGGGGCAACCATTCGCATTGAAGGAATGCAATTGGGGGCACGATCAAATGCCGATGGGAATTTTTCTATACAAGCTATAAAACCCGGAAATTATCGCCTGCTCATATCATATGTTGGGTATAAGTCAGTAAACATATCAGTTGCAATTCCCACCGATAATTCCACTGTGAACATCACCATTTCACTTCTTCGTAAAGATGTGAATTCCAATGCCATCATAGTTTCTGCCGGAAAAAGAACTCAATCCATTCAAGAAGTGCCGGTTTCTGTTGCATTGCTTGATCAACAATCCATTCAACAAAGAAATGTCAATCGCATCGATGAAGTATTGCGTTATGTCTCGGGAGTGAATGTGGCAAGAGATCAAGTGAGCATCCGTGGTTCATCTGGATTTGCGCTTGGCATTGGCAGCAGAGTTGCATTATTGCTTGATGGTTTTCCTATGCTCAGTGCAGACAATGGAGACATGAAATTTGATGCACTTCCAATGCCTGAAATACAAAGAGTTGAAGTGGTGAAAGGCGCAGGATCTGCTCTTTATGGCACTGGAGCTCTCGGCGGAGTTGTTTCACTGTTTACCAGAACTCCCGCAGATACAGCTCGCATCATGATCCGGAGCTATGCCGGAGTCTATACGCAACCTGCTTTTGATCAATGGGTTGTTCATGATGCGCCCCCTCCATTATATGGATTGGACATAAGCTATAGCCAACGTTTTGATAATCTTGAATTCACACTTCTTGGTGGCACCAGATATGATAAAAGTTATCGTTTGACCGATCAATCAAGAAGATATAATGCTTTCTCGAAAATCTCCTATACATTTGATGAGCATGCCAGAACAACATTGACCGGCATTATCAATGTGGCTCATGAAGATAAGGGAGATTGGGTGTTTTGGAATTCGCTTGATAGTGCAACCAGACCTCCGACATCTTCAAATCCTGATAGGATGACATTATCATCCAAAGCCATGATGGGATTCAATCTTCGACATCTTTTCAATGACAATGGAATATTGAATATTCGATCGGGCATTTTTCTTACTGATTTCGATAATTATAACTTATTACCGAATGAAGAAGCCGTTGCCAGCAATGCCCAATCATTCAATTCAGAAATTCAATATTCCAGGTCTTTGTTCTCGGATGTGTTCCTGACAACCGGTCTGAATGTAATTGTCAATAGAGTTGAAGCTCCCATATATGGAACGAAACAACAACGTTTTATTTCCGGTTATGCTCAAACGGAGATCAAACCGGGGATTGAAGGTCTGATCATGACTATCGGTGGACGAGTCGATCATGAACAAACCGAAGATGCTGATCAACATTTTGTGATATCTCCGAAAATAGCAGGTAGTTGGATTGCCCCTTTCGGTGTACAATTCCGTGCATCGGTTGGCCGTGGTTTTCGGGCAGCAACGGTTGCCGAACGTTATGCGGCACTTAGATTCCAAGGGATTACTGTGCAACCGAATCTCTCAATCAGACCCGAATACAGCATTTCATATGAAGTTGGGGCTTCAACGGCATTACCTTTAAGCGAAAGTGCCGACATGCTATTGATGGATATTGCCGTATTCAACAATGCAATGGATGATTTGGTTGAACCTTCATTTACCGTTACCGGAAATGTCCAATTTCTAAATGTGACGGCAGCACGAGTACGGGGAATTGAGATTGGTCTACGAACACAATTATCAAATGGATTCGGAATTGAAACTTCATTGACCTATATGGACCCTGTTGATCTGACCCTGAATCAAACTTTGCCATATCGATCTTCAATTCTTTGGTATTCGCGTTTGTCGATTCCGATCTTTGAGCATATCCAATTCCAAACTGATTATCGATATCTCAGCAGAGTTGAATTGATCGATGCAAGAATTGCTGCTTTGGGATTTATCGCCGATGCAGATGCACGCGTTGCTATTCATGTGTGTGATATGCGTCTTATCATGAACATGCAATCAATGATCGGCACTCCATTGACATTGACATTGAATGCAAAGAATGTCTTCGATTATTATTACTCTGAAATCATGGGTAATCTCGCACCAAACCGACAACTATCAATCCAGGGAGAGATATTGTTATGAACATGATCTATGGACTATTCATCATGTGTTTCGGATATAGTATAACATTTGCCGATTCAACCATTGTTTATGAATATGGAAGATTGGCAAAAACTACGAATGATGCATTACCTTTTGACCCCGCACTTAAACCTTTTTATCATGGTGTCGCATCAGGGGATCCACTGTCCGATAGAGTGATCATCTGGACTAGGATCACACCTGAAATGGACGGTCCAACGGAAGTCTCCTGGGTGATTGCCACGGATCCTGCATGCTTGCAAGTTGTGCAATCAGGAAAGGTGATAACAGATCAAGGCAAAGATTATACTGTTAAAGTGGATGTAGCAGGTTTGCAGAGCGGCATGCATTATTATTATCGCTTTGGCCATGGAACTGTTTCTTCACTGATTGGTAGAACCAAGACAGCAGCGACTGAGTCAGTCTCTGCATTACGTTTCGGCATAGCCTCCTGTGCAAATTATCAACAAGGGTTTTTCAATGCTTATGCACATATGGCAATGAGAAATGATTTGGATGCCATTTTATTTCTTGGTGATTATATTTATGAATATCAAGCAAGAGGATATGGGTATTCTGAGAAAGTAGGAAGATTACATATACCTGAACAAGAAGCTGTCACATTGAATGATTACAGGATTCGTTATTCTTTTTACCGACTTGATCCCGATTTACGCAGACTTCATCAATTGCATCCATTTATTGGTATATGGGATGATCATGAAACTGCCAATGATTCTTGGCCGGGCGGAGCGGATAATCATCAAGCAACCGAGGGTGATTGGGATCAAAGAAAGCGCGCCGGAAAAAAAGCATTCATGGAATGGTTGCCCATTAGAGAACAAGATACATTGGGTACCATTTACAGAAGATTATCATATGGACCATTATGTGAACTCTATATGCTGGACACGAGATTGGAAGGCAGAGATAAACCAATGGGACCCAAAGATACCACCTCAAGTGCCATCGATACTGCCATTTGGCAAAGTCCTGACCGAACATTGCTGGGGAAAAAACAATATGACTGGTTAACTTCATCTTTGAAGCAAACAAGCGCAACATGGAAAGTCATAGGCAATCAAGTAATGCTCATGCCATTGGACGGTTTCACCAATCAGGATTCTTGGGAAGGATATCCTGCTGAAAGAAAGGCCTTATTGTCAGGTTTTCGAAAAGACCTCATCAATAATGTGATTATTGTAACCGGTGACATTCATAGCACATGGATTTCCGAATTGCCAATTGAAAAAAATGATCCTGCATATCAATCTTCAACAGGCAAAGGTTCAACATCGGTTGAATTTGTAACGCCAAGCATCACTTCAGCCAATATCAATGAATTATTGAATACACCGCCCGGATCATTGCAAACGCAGTTTTTGATCTTGCAGGCAAAGACATTGAACCCACATATCAAAGATGTGGAGCTTGATAGTCATGGATATATGATCCTGAATCTTACCCCGGAAAAAGCACAAGCTGATTGGTACTTTGTAGATTCCACAACAATCCGCAGAAAAGGCGAAAAATTCTATAAAGGATTTCAAACATTGATTGGAACAAATACTTTGCAGCAGGCAAGTTCAGAGATTGCAACCAGGCCGGGTGGTCCGGTTGATCCTTCTGATACACCACTTTCCATCAATGAAGAAATCCCTGCATTGGCCATAGGTAATTATCCAAATCCATGTTCTGATCACACGCTCCTTCATTATGTGATGGCAAAAGAAGCACATGTGACCATTCAAGTGATCGATATCAATGGGAATGAAGTTCTTCGTCCACTGCATGCATTCTTCCATGCTCCCGGACCATATGCTGCAAGAATTGATATTTCTTCGCTTCCAACGGGTACATATTATTATCGTTTGCTCATTGGCACCTCAATCATCACACGGACAATGACCATCATTCATTGATGGTATTGGAGATCAACTTTTCATGGCCAAGACAACACCAAAACCGAAAAAGCACATCACCATCACGAATGCCCGAGTGAATAATCTCCAAGATGTTTCCTGCGATATTCCTCGCAATGCATTGACGGTTATTTCAGGCGTAAGCGGTTCAGGAAAATCATCCCTTGCATTTGAAACATTGTATGCTGAAGGTCAAAGAAGATTCGTGGAGTCATTATCATCCTATGCGAGGCAATTTCTTGACAGAATGAATAAACCTGATGTGGAAAGCATCTCTGGTCTTCCTCCCGCCATAGCGATTGAACAAAGAGGATTTGCTCGAAATCCGCGTTCAATTGTTGCCACACAAACCGAAGTATATGATTATCTGCGATTGCTTTTCGGAAGAATTGGTGTTACCCATTGCACATGTGGCAGAATAGTTCGCAAAGACACGCCGGCACATGCAGCAGAAGCCATATCTGAATGGAATGAGGGTGAACGATTATATATTTTATTCCCAATTCATGTCGCGGATCAATCATTCGAACATGCCATCAATTCATTGATTGAACATGGGTTTTATAGGGCTGTAATGCCTGCAAGTGATGAAATCATTGACCTACAAGCCCAACCCTTCAACTCGATTGATGATCATGATGAACTCTTAATGCTTGCAGATCGCATCATCATCAAAAAGGATCAAGATTTCTTATCAAGATTGACCGATTCTCTTGAAACGGCTTTCACGCTTGGACATGGAAGAGTGACAGTTCGCAATATTTCCACCATGGAAGATGCATGCTTCAGCAATGTTCATGAATGCGCTTTTTGCGGCATAGAATACCAGGAGCCTGAACCCAGGCTATTCTCTTTCAATTCACCATTCGGTGCTTGTTCTACATGTCAAGGATTTGGAAGAAGCATAGGGCTTGATGATAATCTGATCATACCCGATAAGCATCTATCATTACAAAAAGGTGCGATTCATCCATTCAGAACAGCAGGATTTACCGAGTATCATCGTGATTCACTAGATTTTGCACGAAGGCATTCCATCCCAATCGGCGTCCCATATTCCATATTGACCGAAGAACAGCAATCAATGCTATGGAAGGGTGATTCATTGTTCACAGGAATAAATGGCTTCTTTGAGAGGGCAGAGCAAAAGGCGGCATCCAAAGTTGGCTATCGGGTCTTGCTTTCTCGTTATCGGGGATATACAATTTGCCATGAATGTCATGGAGCGCGTTTGAGAACATCTGCTCGACGTGTGTTTGTTGGAGAACTAACATTACCTGACATCATACGCATGACAATTGCAGAGGCATCCGACTGGTTTGATGCTTTGCAATTGGATGAATATCAATTGCATATAGCGGACATGGTATTAAAAGAAATTCGATCCAGACTTCGGATGCTTGTTGATATTGGTTTGGAATATATCACACTTGACCGCATGGCACACACGCTCTCAGGTGGAGAATCACAAAGAATCACACTTGCAACTTCACTCGGTAGTTCATTGGTCGGGACTCTCTATGTTCTTGATGAACCGAGCATTGGCTTACATCATCGTGATACATGGAGATTGCTACAATTACTCAAGCGATTGAGATCACTGGGAAACACGGTTGTTGTTGTGGAACATGACCCTGACATCATTGCCTTTGCAGATCATGTTATTGACATTGGTCCCAAGGCAGGTGAATTGGGTGGTCATATCATCTTTGCCGGAAATGTTCCCGATATGCTGAAATCACATGCTTCATTAACTGGTAAATATCTTTCCGGTGCATTGAGCATTCCAATCAATGGTAAAAGATCTAAAGGGAATGGTACTGCGCTTGAGATACTTCAACCATTTGAAAGAAATCTCAAAGGAGAAAATGTTCAAATTCCGCTTGGTTGCATTGTAGTGATAACAGGGGTTTCAGGTTCTGGAAAGAGTACGCTTGTTAATGAAGTTCTTGCTCCCGCTTTGAAACAAAAATATGCAGGATTTTCAGGGCCCATCGGAGCATGCAAAGATGTGATTGGTCATCAATATCTCAATGCAGTGGAAATCGTGGATCAATCTCCAATCGGAAAGTCATCTCGTTCGACACCGGTCACATATACAAAAGCATTTGATGCAATTCGAGATCTCTTTGCAGATACACAAACAGCTAAGCAATTGGGTTGGCGTGCCGGATACTTTTCTTTCAATGTTCCCGGGGGTAGATGCGAAACCTGCGAGGGAGATGGCAGCGTGACCGTAGAAATGCAATTCCTACCTGATATCACGCTTGAATGTGAGGCTTGCAAAGGAAGTAGATATAAAAAGGAAGCCAAGGACATACTGTTTAAAGGTGCATCCATAGTTGATGTGTTAAACATGACTGTGCACGAAGCACTCACTTTCTTCCAAGGAAATAAACGCATAGTCAATAAGTTGCAAGTGCTCTCCGATGTAGGCTTGGGATATGTTCGACTTGGACAACCCAGCACACGTCTTTCCGGTGGAGAGGCGCAACGCATCAAGTTGGCTGCTGCAATCGATGATTCTCGCGCGGAAAAGACATTGTTCATTTTTGATGAACCTACAACGGGTTTACATCTTGATGATATTGCCACTTTATTGACATGTTTCAGGGCATTGGTGGCTAAAGGACATAGCGTTCTCATCATTGAGCACCACCTTCATGTTATTGCATCTGCAGATCATGTAATTGATTTAGGTCCGGAGGCAGGTGAATTGGGAGGACATATTGTGGCTTCCGGTACACCGGAGCAGATAATGAAAGTAAGCAAGTCATATACCGGAAAAGCACTGAAAACTCTCTTGAAATAATCACCGATACCGTATCTTGTATTCATGAATATTCGCGCCAAGCACATTTTTCGCATTATGATCACGCTAGCGATAGTGATCGGTTCCTTTTATATTGCTTTACACAATATCAATCTGGACATTCTGATTTCCACATTACTCAATGCTCGTTATGAATGGGTGGTATTATCCATTCCCGTCATGCTTGTGTCACATTGGCTTCGTGCATTACGCTGGAAAACCATGCTATCGCCGGTGGTGGAAAAGCCATCAATTTTGAACATGTTTTCCGCGGTCATGATTGGTTATGCGGTGAATAATGTCATCCCAAAAGGTGGGGAGCTGATGCGTCCCATCATCTATGCAAGAAGAGATAAAGTTCCATTGTCAACTGTCATGGCTTCAATGATTGTGGAACGATTCTTTTTTGATGCAATCATGGTCTTGCTGTTTATTGCGGGTGTATTCATCTTTCAAAGGACAGACATTGAGCAGGCATTTCCGTGGTTTTCCTGGGGGCAGATGCTTTCGGTGATCGGGATTCTATCATCAATCATCATCTTGATTATGATCATTGCCTTTTTCCCTGCATTGACCGATTGGTTATTGAAAGTGACTATTCGGCCTTTTTCTCGCAATCTTTATGAACGAGTACACAAATTGACCGATACATTCGAACATGGATTTGAAGTGATCAAAACTCCTTCACAGTATTTGAGATTGACATTGGAATCATTTGGAATATGGCTTGGCTATTTGTTTCCGATGTGGATCATGATGTATTCATTTGATTTTCAATCTCGATTGAATCTCGATATCATTGATGCCACATTTCTGTTTTCAGTTGGCACTCTTTCTCAATTCACGCCGGCTCCCGGAGGAATAGGCGTCTATCATTCTTTGATTCAAACTTCCATGGTGAGAATATTCGGAATCATGCCTGAAGAAGCACTTGCATATGCCACGCTTACTCATGGCATAAATCTGATCGTTTGCTTTATCATTGGTGGTGCTTTCTTTATCTATGAAAACAGAATTGAACCACTTCCCAAAGATTTGGATGAGATAGAGAAGGAAACCCTCGGATGATCATTCTTTGGATAGCACTTGGAGGCGCTATTGGTAGTGTGCTTCGTTATGGCATTGGTATGGCCATGCACGGCCTTTCAGGCTTATTTCCGATAGGAACGATGATAGTCAATATCTTGGGGTCGATCTTGCTTGGAGCATTCTTCGCGATGCAAGAGGGAACACACAAATCCATGAGCAATGAGATGTGGGTATTCTTAAGCATTGGATTATGCGGAGGATTCACCACATTCTCAACATTCGGACTTGAAACATATCTTCTTTGGAAAGAAAAACACATCGTTGAAGCTGCGCTGTATATGATTTCCAGCATGATTGCAGCCCCCGCTTCAATTGCATTAGGATATGCAGTCTCCAAAATGCTCAAATCCTGATCTCACACTTCAAATAATCCGTCCGTATTATTTTGCTGTTTGGTGTATTGCATTCCTGTCTTCAAGTGTTTGACAATACATGTGCCGGAAGAGGCTTCATCAGGACCAATGATGATCACATGCTCAATGCCTAACTTATCTGCTTCTTTCATTTGAGCCTTCAATGATCTGTTTTGTACATCGGTGATAATGGACTTCTTGCTGTTCATTCTTAATGTATGTGCAAATCGAATGACAGCACTGCGAGATTCGCTCGTTTCGAAACCAATTACATAGACATCTGCCTTTCTTTGGATTTCAGGGGTGTTTTCAGCAGCTTGTGCAATAAGCAAGCGCTCCATCCCGAAACCAAATCCTATGCAAGGTGTATGCTTGCCACCGAAATGCTCAAATAAATGATCATAACGACCGCCGCCGCCGAGTGCGTCTTGAGATCCAAGAGAAGTACTCGTAATCTCAAAGACGGTATGAGAATAATAATCCAAACCCCGAACAAGTCGCGGATTCAATGAATAAGGAATTCCCAAACCATCGAGCATTGAAAGCACAGCATCAAAATGATCTTTGCTTTCATTATCAAGCATATTCAATAAAGAAGGAGCTTGTACACTCAATGCTTTGTCACCCGGATGTTTGGAGTCCAAGATGCGAAGAGGATTGCTGATAAGTCTGGATTTTGAATCTTCCGACAATTCAGATTGAAATGCCGAAAAATATTCCACCAGTGATGCTTTGAATTGTTGTCTTACAGATGGTGTTGCCAATGTGTTTAATTGCAATTGATACGATTGTATGCCAAGGGAAATCATGAGGTCATGCGCCAGAGTAAGAATCTCAACATCTGCTTCAGGAGTGGCGGCACCCATCAATTCGCAACCAAATTGATGGAATTGTCTTTGCCGACCTTTTTGCGGCCTTTCATATCGAAAGAATGGACCAACATAATACAATCGAGCTATTTGTTGTTGTGCTGTGAGATTATGTTGAATTGCAGCTCTTACAACCGATGCCGTGGATTCCGGTCTAAGCGTCAAAGCATCACCGCCCCGATCGGGAAATGTATACATTTCTTTACCAACAATATCGGTTTCTTCTCCAACCGAACGTTTGAATACTTCGGCATATTCCATTATTGGAGTTCGAATCTCCTGATATCCATATTGCGCGGTAAGCAATCGAATTGTATGTTCAAGAGCATGCCATGATGAAATCTCAAGAGGGAGAATGTCTTTTGTTCCGCGTATAGATTGCATAGTGCTTACAATTGGAGTGATGCTTGAAGAAACACATTTATCTGATTTCTTCTAGTGTTTTCACCGAAATGCTGCCATTCATACCAGGATTTCAGTGATATGGAACTTCCATCGGGATAAATCATCATTCCCGACATTTCAGGTCCATAAATATATGTTTCTGACTGTAATTGCGATTGACCCACATTTGATTGATAGGGTTCTTGAGATAGACGGTAGAATCGTCCTCCAAGGCCAATGCGAAAACCATGTGATGCAGGTACAAACATAAGGAATTTGAAGAACTGTTCCGTGCTCATGGTAACAGGAGTTTCACTGAACTCGGACCATGACATTATGCCTCTATCGAATCTACGGATAAAGAGATTGCTTTCAAGTGTCCACCCTTGCCGAATATGATACATGATGGAATCTCGATAACTGAATTGTCTGAAACTAAAACTACGCAGAGCCGTTCCGGGTAATTCAAAATCAAAGATTGTATAATTGGCAAGTACCTCGAATTGTGGATGCATTTCAAATAGCGAGGTCTTCCAATGGAATATGGGATTCAATCGAATGCTGCTGTTTCGATTATTGAGAGATGATCGTTCAGACTTTAAAAACACAACATGTGTTTGTTGTATGCCCCCTGATATTGACATACTTATCTGCTGATTGATGGATCTCCTCCAAAACAGTGAACCAATGATAAGCTGTTCATCTCTGTCATCATTATTTTGTGTGCTTGGGGTATCATATCGCAATAATGAAGCAGAAATATCATAGCCTATTGTGTCCTGCTCACCAATTGGTTGCTGACCAAGTGAAAATATTCTGAATCGATTGGAAATATTGTCTCTTTGAAATTCTTGTTTGCGAATGATATCCAATTGATCTTGAGAAATGTCGAAGACGGGAATGACGGCATTCTTTTCATCTCGATTAAAAAGAGAAAATCCTGTTCGTACTACTGTGCCATGCTCTTGTTGATATGTCACTGCACCTGAAACATTTACGGTGAATTCTTGAAGATTTCTATTGATTGCGGTATTGTTAAACTCCATAATTGGTCTACGGAATAGTCTTGCTATATCTGCTATTTCTGCATTGAGCGTGAAATCTGCCTTTATCATCGGGATGATTTCAATGCCAAAATCCGCATTTGCTCTATGCCTTTGCTCTTGTCTTTGCTCAACGGCCAATGAACCTTGCGAGCCCCCTTGTGGTGAGTAAAAATCTCGATTGAGTAATGTACTTCGTAATTCAATGGACATAGAATTCTTCCCTTGATCATCTCCTGCGGTATAGGCATTCAATGCAATGTCGATATCAGCCATATGCCGCATGGTATCGATGATGGTATATTGTCCTGAACCACGAGATTGTACCAATAATCCTTCACCCATTGAAATTGGTATATGATTCACTTGGCCAAAAAACGATGATCCTCCACCATTGATCCCTAATTGCTGATTTCCTTCATATCCGGCATAAACTTCTCCACCGACAATATCACTTTTATATCCTATCCCTACATAGCCACCGATTCTTTTTGCTGATTGTAAAGCAATGTCTCGTGAATCCGAACGTGAGCTGTACAATACCTGACCAAGCAATGAGAAGGCAGGAGTCAATGATTGTTTCAATAATCCCTGCACTGTCAAATTATCCTGAATAGCAATGGTATTGGTTCTCATGATAGAACCCCTATATCGCTTTTTCACAATATATTCTATTCCAAAAGGGAATGCATATTGCATCAGTGCATCAGAATTGAACAAGAATGTATTGGCGATTTTATCTGTTCCATAATTCCATGACTGAATATCCTGTGTGGAATCTGTCAATGATATTGCACGGAGCAAAGTGATTTGTTCTTGTTGAGCAAAGAGTTGCCCGGAAAGCATGAACAAATACAGGAGGAACATATGAGGAAGAAAGCGGGTCATGTGATGCAAAATAGCATAAATGTTGTTTGTTGCAGCGATTAAGAGTCAAAGCAATAAGTTTGTATGAAACAAAGAACCGGAAATGCCTGAAATGTCTCTACCAATACTGCAACTGAAGCTCAATATGCATTCTCGCATCAGGGAAGGTCATCCCTGGGTTTTTGCCGAATCGCTCAAATATCATGAACCGATTCCTTCAGGTTCTCTTGTGTCCGTCATGACCGATTATGGATATGATTGTGGGATTGGATTTTATAATCCGAATAGTGCCATTGCTGTAAGGCTTTTGCATAGTCATGAAGAGGATGTTACCATTGATTTCTTTGTCGCTCGACTTCGTTCGGCAATGGCAATTCGTCAGAGAGTATTTCCCACGATGGACTCTTATAGACTTTGTTTCGGGGAATCCGATGAACTTCCGGGATTGATAATTGATAGATATGGACACTATTGTGCTGTTCAATGTTTGTCAGCCGGAATGGACAGTAGATTGGACATGATAGTGCAAGCTCTTATCATCATCATGCCTGATCTGAAAGGCATTATTGCAAAACATGATTCTCAATTGCGCATAAAAGAAGGTTTGGAACAAGGCGAGTATATTGTCCACGGTGAGATTCCTGATGCGATAGAGATAACTGAACATGATATTCGACTTCGTCTTTCATTGCTTCATGGACAAAAGACTGGATATTTTCTAGATCAACGATTGAATCGTGCTTGGGTAGGAAGATTATCTCAAGGAATGGATGTGCTCGACTGTTTTACAAATCAAGGAGGATTTGCCTTGCATGCCGGGCAAGGTGGAGCGAACTCCGTATTGGGCATTGATAGTGCCATTCAGGCAATTGAATCATCGCGAGTCAATGCCGCATTGAATGGATTGGAAATGTGCACATTCGAACAAGCAGATGTATTTGATTATCTAAAACAAGCAGTTCATGATGGAGCTTCTTGGGATATCATCATTCTTGATCCACCTGCATTCACAAAAAGTAAAGCAACACTTGCCCGAGCAAAACGTGGCTATGCAGAAATAAACAGACAGGCACTGAAACTTATTCGTCCAGGTGGATATCTGGTAACAGCAAGCTGTTCACAGCATCTTACAGTACAGATGTTGACAGATATCGTGCAAGCTGAATCAAAACGCATCAATCGTAGACTGCGATTAATACATATTGGTGGACAAAGCCCATGTCATCCGATATTGCCAATCATGCCGGAGACTTCTTATTTGAAATGCCTTACATTCGCGGTTGAATGATCAGAATTCGAGTTCTGCACCAACTATGACCATTCTTCTTTGACCAGGAAAAAATTCTTTTCCTTCCGCGCCCGATGCATAGAGCGTATCAAACAGATTATTCACTTGTAGGCGCAAGCGAAGCGATTGCATCGGACCTCCGATAGACATGATGGAATGATCGATGTCCAACCCAAAAACGGTATATGCATCCACTATATTATCCGCATAATAGCCATTAAATGAGTTTTGCAAATCGGTGATCAATGCTTGATTATTGATGAGATCATCATCAAAATTATCGGAACGGAATGAACCGATATGTCTCATATTGAGTGAAATGCCTGTTGTTTGATTGCGATATCCGATGCGCATCATCCCCATGAAATCAGGGAATCCGGCAATGCGATTACCATTGAGTGAAATGGACTTGCCATCGCCCGTGAAATAATTCATGTCCACGATTCGATTATATCCCATCGTGAGATTTCCGGCGATTTCAATTGCATTGCCATTGTATATGGGGAATGATTTCCATCCTTCGAGTTCTAACCCGATATGTCTTGTGCGTGGTGCATTGCCATCTATGGGTGCGCCAAAAATATCGAGTCTTCCACTTTTCACGAGTTCATCAAAAAATTCCATTGCATAACCGGTGATGTCAAAGCGTTCAAATTCGGATGCATGATGCCAGCCTAGTTCGAGATTCAGCATGGATTCGGGCTTGACAAGTGGCTTCGTAAAATCAAAACCATTCGTGGAATCATTGATTGCAATGTGTTCAAAAAGTGGCATTGCGCCGAAATAGGAATCCGATGCGGCATAGAGATTGCGCATCCTAGGCTCACGAGAAGTATAGGCAAGCGAAGCAATAATGCGCTCTTTATCATTCAGAGCATAGTGCATACCGATGCGTGGATTTGCAAAGAGATAATTGATGGAGAATAATTGGTCGCCATTGCCGATTATGGAATCATTCGATGACTTGTATGAAGTAAAAAAATATCCTGCTTTTTCATTCTCGATGCCATAATTATGATGCACGATTTGCAATTCTCCTTGCAGCATCATGCGATCGCTTACTTGAAATTCTTCTCTTGCAAATGCCGAGAGAATGGTCCGCATGCCATTATATTCATAGATATTGAAATCGGGATCGAATCCTTCAGGTAAACCCTCCGCATAGTGAATAGATCCCCTATGTTGAGATCTATGCGAACGAATTTCAAGTCCTGTTGTGAGTCTTCCACCCGCATGTTCCCAGACAAGTCTTGGAATCCAACCACCCTGTCGATTGCCTACAAAACCCCGCACGATAGCATTGCCGATTATAGGATTTCCGGAAACTCCAAATTCCGGGGTGAGTCGTAATGTCGCGGCATCCGCCCAAGAAGCATCATAATCAAAATAGCCATCACCTGTATAATAGAAGAGCGTTGATTTGAGCGAAAGATTCGGAGTTATGGACCAATCATTCAAGATCTCATAATGTGGCTGAGAGAATTCTTCGATCTCTTGCAAGCGTCTTATGCCTGACCAAGACATCTCTCTGCCGGTTGAATCATAAGCCCAACCATTGAGATTGGATCTGCGTAGTGCGGGATTCTGAATCCATGCTTTGGGTATGCCCGTATATGCGAGTGCATCACGTACGGGACCGCCATATACATTGATTTGCGTTGTGAGACGATCATCAAATCGCGATGCACTCAGAAAATAACTTTGCAAGCGCGCCCAAGAATGTTGTCTATATCCATCGGATTGAATTGAGGTGAGTCTTGCTGATAGCGCATATCGATTATCGATGAGTCCACTTTGCAATTCAATAGATGATTTTGAAACTGTTGCTGCGAATCTATCATCACCGGTCAAGGCATCTCCATATTGCTGAAAACCAAGGAATTGCGAATATCGAATCGCTGATTCATTGATACCTGAAGAAGTCAATACGCTCACGCTTCCAGCCATCGCTGCAGCACCATAATTCATGAGTCCCGCACCGCGTTGCACTTGCAAGCGATCTGTACTTGCGAGTAAATCAGGCATATTGATCCAATAGACATTATGATCTTCGGGATCATTTTGCGGAACACCATTGATCATCACCGCAATTCTTCTTTGATCGAAACCACGAAGAGAAATGGAGGTATATCCGATATTATTTCCATTTTGAGACACCGCATAAATCGAAGGGAGCATCGACAAATGCTGGGCAATATCTTGTACGGTATAGGAATTCTTGATTTCTTGAACGGTTATGTCTGAAAATGTGGCCGTGGATTTATCATCTGCCGTTGTGGAACTCACCGTTACACTTGGCGTGACATAGGTTTTGATCCTGCTGGAATCAATTGATTTATGCTGTGAAAATGCAGAGTTCGATGCAAGCAGAAATAACAAGATGTGAATCATAATGGAATCGGAATAGTGAAACATGACTATTCCGCAAGAGGGGAGAAACTCAATGTAGCATTTGAGTGTTTACGTTTTCCTACGCCGGTATAACCCGGATCAGGTTCAAAGAGTATGATCTCAGCCGAAACATCGATTTCGGCACCTCCAACGGACCAACAAAAGTACGTGATTTGCATCTCACGGCAAAGTTCGAAGGAAATCATTATTTTACGACAAACAAGAGAGCTGAACATGGAAATATTTGTTTGCAAAGGATATTCAGGCCAGATTTACAGAGTCAATGTCAATGAACATATGATCATTGAAGAGATTATCCCGGTCATTTCTGAGAGTTTGGGTTTTTATTCTTCAAATGAAGATAGAATCGGTATGTATAATCTCACACGTGATTGGGAATATTTCCCTCAAGATACCTTATTGTCTCGCGGTACTACTTCCGGTGATCTCATCATCCTGGCAGATGGTGGTGGTTGCCATAAAAATGAGTGATTCCCATGTCTATTGCTCTTATCATTGTTTTTTTATGTTTTCTTGGCTGTGCAAGTGGTGATATCTCTCGGCACTTCATCGTCAAGCATCATAGAGATTCCTCAGATATCGTATTCACCCATCTTGCCGACTCACTTCCACAATATGGTTATCAAGTCCGAACTATAAAGCAAGACTCTCTTTTTGCTACCGCATATGTAAAGCAAGGATCATTGAATGAAAGGGAAATCCAGCTATTATTCATTCATCAACCCAATGAAGGGGCATGTTCGGTTTATGTGAAAACAATCACTTATTTCAGGCAAGACACCATCATCGAATATTATGATGAGCAAAGGGGGTTTCCTGCATCGTATAGGAAGGATTTCATGCCGATCATTCAATTGGCAGAGAGAATCGGTAAGAACACATTGCGTAAAAAGAAATAATCAATCCAAACATCGATTGCTATGGGGTCCGTTTTTTAGTAAACATTCCTGTGTTGTTCCAAACCACGCATATCTGTTTTTTGCGATGATATCATAGAGTATATCTCTGATACTTTTTGGAATGATCTTCATGATCACTTGCACGATGTTCCATATCCCACCCATCTCTTTGCATATATGGAGGATTGCATGTGATTTTGTCAATATGTTCATGCCATCGTGGACTATTATTGAATCGGGAAGAGTCTCATATTCTTCAAGCAGCATTTGTGCTTGTATCCCTTTCAATGGTGCAAATACCATCTTTTGCGACTTTTCATTTCTGACTATCCATAGTAGTGTCCTATTGCACAATAGACATTCACCATCAAAAAATACGATTGTACGATGAACATCATTCATGATATGCAATGGGGTTTGAAAGCCAATCAATAGCAGACTTAGCCATCATTGCCGCACCGATGGGGAGTGCCTGCTCATCAGGAGTGAATTGAGCATTATGCAGACCCGGCATGGATGCTTGATGATGTGGACGAACGCCGAGCATCCAAAAAGCCGCAGGAATATGTTGACCATAAAATGCAAAATCTTCTCCCCACATCTTTGGTTCAAAGTCAGTTACTTGAGCATCACCAATCAAACGTTGAGCAGTTTGTATCGCAAAACGTGCTGCTCCTTCATGATTGTAGACAGCAGGATATCCACGAAGAATAGTGACTTCGCTTGTGGCACCATGCAATGCACATAACTGTTCTGTATGCTTTTGAATCATTCGTATTGCTTGCTCACGCCATGAGGGATCAAATGACCTGAGCGTTCCTTTCAATTCAACTGAATCGGGAATGATATTTGTTGCAGAACCTCCATGAATGGAAGTGATGCCCAAGAGTCCCGGTAATAGAGGATTGCGTGTTTTTGTAATGAGTGATTGTAGATGAAGAATGAGTTCAGATGCAATCAAAATAGGATCAATACCCTGATGTGGTTGTGCTGCATGAGCACCCTTGCCATGAATAGTTATATAAATCTCATCAGCAGAAGCCATAGTAGGTCCTATGCTGATTTGGATTTCACCGCATGGTGCATCCGGATATACATGTTGACCAAAAATTGCCTCCGGTTTTGGATGTTCAAGTGCGCCTTCCGCAACCATGATACTTGCTCCACCTGGTACTTTTTCTTCACCGGGTTGAAAAATCAACTTGACGACTCCATTCAATGTAGATTCACATTCCTTCAATATTGCTGCCGCACCCAAAAGCATGGCCGTATGCGCATCATGTCCGCAAGCATGCATGATTCCGGGTTTGCAAGAAGCAAAGTCAAGATTGGTGTCTTCCTGTATAGGTAATGCATCAATGTCTGCGCGCAATGCAATGCAACGATCACCCTTTCCGATATGTGCAATTATTCCGGTTTGTGCAATGATTGAATGTTCAATATTCATCGAAAGCAATCGCTTGGAGATATATGCACATGTTTCATGTTCCTGAAATGACAATTCAGGATTGCGATGAAGATGTCTTCTATCTTCGATGATGGATGAAATGCGATTATTGGCAGCTTGCAATATCTGGTTCATAAGTATACTTGTTTTCAATAGAGAAGAGATGAATCGTGAATTAGGAATGTTCTGTGAATCACATGCATGCCATTTCTTATCAGCAAAACATACACACCGGGAGTGGTAGTTGGTAATGTAAATCGATATCTTCCGGAACGAACAAAGTTCGATGGCATTATGGTTGTAGTCTTTCCATTAATGTCTATAACTGTAACTTCCGAAACAGCATCAAATGGAAAATGTACTTCCGCTACATGTTCTTCGAACATAATCTTGAATTGTTCATTCATGATTGATATAACTCTACCTTGAGCAAAACAGACATCACTGAGTGTGAACATAGTCAATGCATAGGATGGTTCTATACATGTAGCATTGATTGCAGCTTGAATGGAAAATATTTGATTTTCCACATCGCCCAAGTATGAAGTGGCATGTATGCTGAACAATGGTGAACTAGGGAATTCAGGAAGTGAAGTCATTGAACGAGCTTGTATTATGGCTTTCCCATTTACGAAGTCATGAGATACTACTTGTATGTTCCAGTTTCCTAACTGAGAACTTATAGAATCCATTTTCAGTAGAGAATATGGATAGGTAACCGTGAATAAAACGCTATCAATGCGCGGGTATGGTAAGCGACGTTGCGCTGAAAGCGAAATGTCAAAACGAGTATTCTCTCCGGGATAATATGCGATAGATCCAGTGGGATTTCCATTGATTAAGGTGCTCGAAGGCATACGCTCACCCGAACCGACGAGGACTGTTTTATACATTGACCCATTCTCTGCGGTGCATGTCAATAATGCATTTACTTGACCAATGCTGTCAGGAGTAAAGCCAATCGGAACTTTCGCATAACCTTTTGCGGGAATGATGATCGGTGCATTTGCCGTATAAAATACTTTTGAAAATGCATTACCCGGAAGATCTCTGATTGATATATCGATGATGCTTATGTTTTGATCATTTGGATTGTTTATGATGAGATCTTTAATTGCGATGTCGCAAGTCAATACTGATCCCATATCCAAAACTGTATCAATCAATAAACCTTTGCTCATTCCAATACCCTGAATTAATACACTATCCAACTTGATGGGTTTTTGTTCCGGGCCTGGCATTGCATCATGCGTAAAAATGAGATGAGCGGTTCTATTACCGGCTTTCACCGGTTTGAAGCCAATCTTCGTTGTATGCTTAGATCCGTCAATTATACTTGGAAGTGGATCGGTATCTATAATGAAAAAATCACCTTCGGGGGAATTGATTGAGATTGTATTCAATGAAAGAGGCATTGTGGTTGAGAAATTTGAAACAAGAATCTCGCCTTGCTCAGAAGTTGTCAGACCGACGCTTGCATCCGAAAATGTATATCCTGTGGCAGTGAAGGAAGGAATTCCTCCTTTGCCTTTCAAAGAGGCAATGAGTGGATCGGTAAACTGATCAATTGAAATCAACAATGAGTCAGCATAAGGGATTGTGTCATTCGGAACAAAATTACATGGAATATCCAAGCTTGAAGATGCCTTCAGAGTAAAGGGCATGCTTGGTAAGGAAGGACAAATAAATGCATTGGAAGACCCCAATGCTATGCTGGTCACTCGAATATCATCATCGCCGGTATTTCTCAGTTGAAGTATTTTTTGCTCATTAGTCATGATTCTTTGCAATCCCCAATCTTGATCTGATACTGAAGCACCGATGGAAATTGCATCCATATTGATGATGCCGGATACAGAAGTGCAGGCATTTCCGAATGTGATTGTTGCTTGTTGTTGCCCTTTTTCCAGTGGAGTGAATCTATATGTGACAGCAATGCAAGTGTCTCCCGGTATAATTGTTCCGGCCTTCGGTTCCAATACAGATAGACCTTTTGCATTGAGTATAACGGCTTCATCAAGTATGATTGGGGTATCGGATTTATTACATAGATAACTCGTCAAAACAGTGTCAATCGTTGATCCGATGATTGCAGCGGGAATATCAATCTTGAATTGATTCAATGTCAAAAGAGGATTTATCACAGAACTTTGAGCATCACTTTGATCAGGCGGTGTGAAAATTCTTCCCGACATGCGAATGGCAATGTCTTGTTTGCCTGCGCTTTTGAACGTAGTATCAGGTAGCGTTATGGTATTTGCAAATGAGCGAACAGTATATAAAGTGCCTAGAGAATCTTTTGATGAATCGGCCGGGAATCGATTATATCCAGGTGAGATGGAATCACGTAATGACAGAAAATCTCCTCGATCATTGAAGAGCAATGTAAAGGGTCTTATACCTATTGCATTGATGGTTGCGGTTCCCCCAACTTTCATTGGGACGGATAATTGACCTTCATATAGACCTATGAGATAATAATTGCCTATGCTGTCTTTACCGATTGATTGTGCAGTGAGACTTTTCTGTGTGCCAAGGAGTTCTTTGGACCAATCGACGCTGCCCGATGAAGTCACTTTTTGAAGAATGATGGAAACTCTACCAGAATTCACTGTTCTTGTTATGTCTGTTGCGGAAAACATGTCATCATTCTTATCCATCAAAACCGCTTTTCCCGAAGCAAGTGTATAAGGTAGAAATTGAGTAAAAAATTGTACTCCGGTTCGCAGCCAAAGTACATTTGCTTCACGCATACGTGCAAGAAACATGTCTTGATTTCTTGTCGATGCTATTTGTTGTCCATTCACATTCAATTGTCGCTCATATTGTCCTATGTATGCAAATGATGAGGCATGCTCATTTGCTGATATACCATAGCCAATGTCAGTGCCCGTTCCAAATGCATGAATATTCGTCATGCCACCGGTTCTTGTTGTTCGCGCTGCAATGCGAAACAGATATTGTCCATTCATTTGCGCTTTCCATTGATGACTCAATCCGGTTGCATTATTACTGATGAGCTGCCATGTATTTCCATTATTGGTTGAATATTGCAAACGGACTGTATCGCTTGCATCAATTCCACCCCATGTGATAAGAATGCTATCACATGAACTGAGTACTTCACCTCCATTTGGCGAAACAATCACAACTTTCTTTGCACCACCGCTGAGCGAAACATATTCCGAGTTGCAAGGGACCGCATTGATACGTAAGCGACCACTTCTGATATCACGAGGAGTTGTTTGCGTGAATCGTATCGTAATGATTCTAGATTGTCCTGATTTCAATGTGAAAGGCGGAGCTGTACCGCCCCAATCCGAGACTCTGAAATTAGCCGGGAGAGTGGATCCATCACCGGTAATGGAGATGTCTGCATTTCTTGCAGTGATAGTTATCTGCTGCGTTGCTTGTTGCCCTGGAAGTATATCCGGAAAAGGAGGAAGCACCAATTGTGAAACTTGTAGGGAAGCAACAGATGAGGGAGGCGCAACATATGTGAATGTCTGCCTCAAATTCGTGGGCTTATATGTGATTTGCACATTCCGATTTCTGCTTGCTTCAGTGCAACCTACCGGAGCAATGTATGAAAGCCAGCAATATGTTGTTGTTGGTCTTTTGCTACCCAAATCTTTGTAGACATTCACGAGCAATTCTTCAGTGAATGCAATCGAAGTCGTTCCACCGGTTTTATCTGCTATTTCTCTAAGTTCCGGACTGGCGTCAAAAGATAAAGCAATTGCATACAATGTTGCCTGCAGTTGATTGAGTTGATTGATGATGCTTGCAATTGGCGGATCTTGATTAGGTGTTCCATCTGTCAGGAATACAACTGCACGTCTTATCCATGAAGGAGTTTTCTTCAATAAAGCAACAGCGCTTTTCTGAGGATCAATGAGTGGGGCTTCATAATTTGTGGCACCCAATCCAAACTCTATACTGTCGATAGCTTCATTGAGTGGACGAGCGGTTGTCTTGAAATCACTGAGAATATATGATTGACCATTGAATGTGACAATTGCACATTGTGTGGTTCCATTGAAAATCAATGAATTGATGAAATTCTTTGCTCCATTTTTCATCCATTCAAGTTTTGTTCTCCCATTACTCATGCGCTCATTCATTGACTCACTGATATCGATCACAAGCACAACGCTAATGGATGGATCATTCACTGCAGTTGAACATTCAACGGATAAACCATTTGTCATTGGAATGCCATTTTCCATCACAGTAAAATCAGCTGTTTTAGCATTCGTGAAGATTGAACCTCCGCCATATGCACGAATCGTAGGAAAATTCTGAGGATCAATGCCTGAAAATTGCGCTGAAAGAATCGTTGCTGACAATAAACAAATGATTGAGAAAAGAAAACGCATGAAACAACTAAGCTTGATAATAAATGTACACATATGCAAAATTGCTCATTTTTTACGCCTTGACAATAGTCATTCAAAGTGAATAGAGCTGATAGCTGCCAATGCCAGAGCAGCCGTTTCGGCTCTTAATCGTGAGTGACCCAAACGGATGGGGAATATATTGGAAAATGAGCGTAGTAATGTCAATTCTTGCTCGGAAAACCCACCTTCCGGCCCAATGCAAAGAAGTATCCCATTATTTTTTGAAAGCTGTTCTTCTTTTGGAAATGCTGTGTTTCCATGGATATCTCCCATAATGACGGTGGAATATGTTGTTGCAATACCCTGCAATGAATCAAATTGCCCCAATGCATGAAGAGTTGGCAATATGGAACGTTTTGATTGTTTCATTGCCGCTATGGCTTTTGCATTGAATCTTTCCATATCAAAAGAATGAACTTGAACTCGATCGCTGATGATTGGATAAATATCCGTAATGCCAAGCTCGGTCAATTTCTCAATGATATATTCCATGCGATCTCTTGATGATAAAAGTGGCAATGCTATGCCAAATCGAAAAGACAATTCATGTGCATTGTGTCTCACTTCTTCAATAGCAAGTGTATAGATTCCCAGATTGATCTCCATGATTTGTGCTTTTGCAAGAATTCCGGAACCAGATGATAGGAGCACTTGATCATGCTCGCGAAGCCGCAGAACTTTCGCATGCTTTGATTCATCGGAATCCAATATGATGATTGTACTTTCAGATGTAAGATGTGGGGAATACAAACATTCCATGTTAAGATCTCTCGAATACCAATAATCGTTCTTTGTGATCTAGCTCTTTCCATGCTCCTGATTCCAATCCATTCAGGAGAAACTTGCCTATGGCAACACGAATGAGGCGTAATGTTGGATGACCAATGGCGGCAGTCATTTTTCTGACTTGTCTATTTTTGCCCTCACATAAAGTGAGTTCAAGCCAAGTATCGGGTATATGTTTCCTCTTTCGAATAGCAGGAATGCGCTCTTGATACATTGGATCGGGAATTAATTGCGCAATGCATGGAAGTACTATATGCTCTTGTATGATCAATGTCCCACTTTGGAGAAGCGTCAAATCTTTATCATCAGGTATCCCTTCAACCTGAGCATGATAAGTCCTTGGATGGCGATGCTCAGGTAGAAGTAAATCTCGATTCAATGCAGGTTCATTCGTCAAGAGCAAGAGTCCTTCCGAGTCTGCATCCAGTCTGCCTAGTGGATATACATCTGTCGGAAGATTGAAAGATGCAAGCGTTCCATGCTTCGAACCATCCGATGTGAATTGAGAGATCATGTCATAGGGTTTATGAAAAGCAATCAGCATGCACTATATTCCTTCTTCATCAGGTCCAACTTCGCCTCTCATTGGAGGTATGGCATGAATTCTACATAATGTCATGAATGAACAATGTTCACAATCTTGATCCTTTTTTGTTTTTAACTCAAAATCACCAGCATGAATGGAAGCAACATAATTCTGAGACAGGGGCAACAATTCCTCAGGAGTTAAAGCAACGGATCTTTTTTGTTCGGGATCCATGACTACTTTTGAAGTACAATTATGCAGTGAATAATAGACCGCATGATGCGGAGTGCATTGTTCCAGTCCAAATTCAGTTTGCAAAAATTTCTGTGCAGCAAGAGCATATAAAGGCATTTGTTGTTCTTTGCCTTTATTGATGTCGGCATTTCCGGGAACATTTTTTCCAGTTTTATAATCAGCTATCACGAAGGAGGAAGAATCTTCTGAAAGTTCGATACGATCTATTTTCCCTTTGAGAAAAAGTCCTTTACCCAGATCCATGGCCGGAATAGCATCACCCTTATTACCGAAACCAATTTCAAAGAGTGCTGGCTTATACTGTGATTGTTGCATGTTTTTCCATTCCATGTCAAACCACATATCGAGTCTGCCCTTGATTCCTTTTTCAGGATTACCAAAGATTGCCTGCCTTTCAATATCCATGAATGGATGCTGAAAATCAATCAAGCGGAACTCTCTTTCGGCAATTCTGAAGAGTTCACTGCGATAGATATCTCGTTTATCCTGATTCATTGACAAAGGTTTCAAAACATATTTGTCATTGATGGGAAAGAGGGGAGATGTATAGAACTGATGCAATACATGATGAAAAAACAAGCCATTCTCAAGTGCCGACATCCACATGGTACTTGTCTCTTCTTCAGCAAATCTCAGGACTCTTTTGGCAAAATATTGATAATGACATCGTGCATATTCATTGAGTTCGGTTATGGAAAAACTTGCTCTTTTTTCAGGAATGATGGTTGTTGGAGCATGTTTCCTTTTGATCTGTTCGAAGGTTGACCATCTAAGTATTTGTTTGTAGACAAGATGGTCTATATTGTGCTGTTGTTTAATCATCACATCGATAAATTCTTCCTTGGAAGTGAGATATTTCAAGAAAGGAGTTCGTTCATCATCCTTATGTGATTGCTTGCAAATGTCTTCTTCTACATTCATTCCGATCACGATCATCAATTCATCGAGAAAATGAGAACGCATCAAATCATGTAAATCCGAACTCAGTGCCGGATATGTCAGTAAAAATGTCCGTGGCTTATTACTTGGTGCATGATGAACAAGCGACAAGTAAAAACTCATGCGCTCCCGACGTATGTGTCGTTCTTCTGAATCAGGTAATTCACGACCCATGAACGTATCCGCAGTATAGGCCAAAGGTGATGAGCCTTCATGCATTCCACATAAAATGATCGTCGAATATTCAAGTTCACGAATTTGTTCCATGGAGGTAACTGTTATACCTGTTCCGGGCTTTTCTCGTATCTGAAACTGAGAACCATGTACAATTGAAACAATACACTCCAAATGCTCTTTGAATGATGCTTGGACATTTGGATTACGATGCATGCGAAGTTGTTTGTATTCATCGAGCAATAAGAAGAAAGCACGCATTGCTCTGACATCTCTTTCGATCAATTCCGATGAGGTTTGATGAATATCGACAAGTTCTTGTTGATGTTGATGCTCGGAGAGATCTTCCAGATATGAAATAATCCCGCTTTTATCTATGATTGATTTCATCAAATCAACTGCTTTTTCAGGATTACACGGAGTATGTACATCAATAAGAAGCTCTTGCAATGCCTTAATAACGTTCGAAACTTGATTGACCTCCCCCCTTTTCTTCTCAATGCGATTGATTGCATCTTCATCAGGGCGTATTTGCATAGTTTCATGCATTCTTCTTCTGGAGAGCATGTGTGAAAAGGATGAGAAAGACAATTCCCATTCTTTTAATCCTTTTCCACCTTTGATCCGCATTGCTCTGATGATTTCATCAAAGGATTGCAATAATTCATGGGTTGTTTTTACCCCTGGTAATGTGATATACGGATTCATGAGAATTGTACGAATATCCTCGATTCTACATGAGTGACGTATGATATCGAAAAGCAGAAACATCGCAATGATTATAGGCGATGTATGCAGTTTTGGTCTGTCGGTAATGTTCACAGGCAAACCATGCAAAGGAAAAATCTCCCTGAACAACCCGGAATATTGCTCAGGATTTCTCATTGCTATGACAATATTGCTCAATGGTATGTTCTGTGTTGAATGAATCCAACGAACATATCGAGCAATAGCATCTACTTCAGATTGCGGATTGATGCATTCAAGTATAGTGAAGGGTTGAGCAAATTCAGGTTTGGCCGGTGGTCTTCTACCCGAGAAGAGATAATGTCGAAGGTGATTATGCAAGGGTTCACTCACACCTTCGGAGGAATCCATTTTATGTGGCTTGAAACCGGTATTTCCCAGTTTGGCAAATGTTTGATCAAAGTTGCCAAAAAGCGGTCCATTCTCAGGATCATATTCCAAGAAGCAGGCAAATGCTGTTTCCGAACGTTCAAGGGCATCAAGAAAGAGCCATTCCGGTTCGGTAAATTCGGAAAAACCATCCATGATGATGGTTCCATACTGTCGTATTGATTTCGGCTGTACAATGATTGCTTGCGTGATGAGTGATAGAAGTGCCGGATAATCGAGAAGATATTCTCTTTCTAGGATCTGTTCATACTCATACAAAATGGTGGAGAGATCTGAAATTCTTGCAATGTCATGAATTCCATGAATTTCTTTTGGATTGGCAGACCGGACTTCTGAATTCAATGTTGAGGAGAGTATGCCATCCTTTCGAAGACCGTATAAAACTTCCGCACATTTGTCAATTGTTTGCCGTGATAATGTAGTTCCAAGTCCTCTGTAAAAAGGTAAATCAACATTCACCATAGCTTCTTCAAAAAGCATATTCCGATAAGGATCCGAAATGATTCTGTATTTGCCTTTGGGTATGATGAGTGAATACACATGTTTTGCAAATTGTTCCAATGTATACATCGGAATATCCGGAACGGGCTTTTTATGCAAAGCAAACATCTCTCGCGTGATCATTCGATCGAGCATCCGTTGACGTCTACCTGTGGGAATGATCAGCGTTGTGTTTTCAAAAGAACCTTTTTCAACCAATCTCCCCAAAAAAGCATGAAATCTCCCTTCTGATCCATGATGATCATGATACCGTTGATTGGCAAATACATATGACATAGCGTGATGTGTTGATTATACTTATTATTTCTTCTTTATTCCTTCGAACATGTCTCCGGCACTCATAGCCAAGAGCTCCCGCATGGTTTTATGCATTCCGTCTGTGGAACCATCAAAAAACATGACATTTCCTTTGCCATTTTCAGCAATATGACGGAGTGTTTCATTCCACATCGAGAATAAGATTACAGATGCATCTGCATGCGCTGAATCCATTTCCTTGATGGCTTCGCTCATTCCTTTTGCCACCTCCTGACGGAACAATGCAATACCTTGTCCACGCATTTGAGCAGCTTCTTTTTCGGCAGTTGCACTGATCTTGATTGCATTCCCATCTGCTTCGGCTTGTTTTGTCTTGGTAATGAGCAATGCCTGTCCTTCATTTTCAGCAGCTGCTTTCAAATTATTTGATGAAACAACCTTAGCCATAGAATCCATGATGATCTGATCGAATGTGATATCATTCATCTGAAGATCAATCAAATGATATCCCCAAGATTCGAGTGTATTATCCAGTTGGTCTTTTACATGATCGATAATTTCTCTTCTGAGTGACAAAATCTCTGATTGCTTTTTAGTCGCAACAAAACTTCTCACGGCCCCTTCAACCGTACGAATGAGAGCTTGCATGAAATTCCGCTCATCGACGAATTTAAAAGCAACATTCAAAATCGTTTCTTCCTTTTGATCCAAGACCGAATACAGAAGCATTGTTTTGAATTGAACATTTGCCTGATCAATCGTTATTGCTTGAAATTCCAATTCCACGGATCGATTCTGCACGCTGATTCTTCTATGTATGGTTTCGATGATGGGAATCTTGACATTCAAACCGGGTGTCATGATTCTTCTATACTTGCCAAATGAAGTTACTACTGCAACGGTGCCTTGTGCAACTGTTCTCAGCGATAATAAGAGAATGATAAAAAATATGAACCCGAGGAATAAGAAGGCTTCCATAACCGAACTCCTGAATATAAATAGAAATGTAGATGCAACATACAAAAAATAGCGGGCTTGAGAGATGACTGATTTATCTATTGAATTGCAGATCTTGGAATATCATTCTTGTATGAGCTCACCAAATTGCAATGCGTGCAGGCGTGCATAATACCCTTTGTGTTTCAGTAATTCCTGATGTGTCCCCATTTCTCGAATAACCCCTTGATGCAAGACAATGATCATGTCTGCTTTCTGAATAGTAGACAATCTATGTGCAATCACAATCGAAGTTCTATTGCTCATCAATGTATCCAATGAAGCATTGATGAGTTGTTCCGTTTCTGTATCAATGCTTGATGTGGCTTCATCGAGAATCAAGATGTCCGGATCATATGCCAATGCTCTACAAAATGAAATCAATTGTTTTTGCCCGACTGATAAATTCCCCGCACGCTCAATCATTTGTGTGTCAAATCCTTCAGGCAATGTTCGAATGAAATCACCTGCACCCAAAGCGTCAGCAGCCTTTTCGATTGAGTCGCTGCTTATGGAAGGATTCCCAAGAGATATATTGTCTGCAACAGACCGGGAAAACAAAAACACATCCTGAAGAACCAATGCGATATGTGACCGTAATGATGCTTTTGTGAATGTTTTGATGTCCTGCCCATCGATCAAAATGCTTCCGGATTGCGGATCATAAAATCTGCATAGAAGATTCACGATCGAACTTTTTCCTGAACCTGTGGCGCCAACCAAAGCAATCATTTGGCCTTTTTCCACAGTGAAGGAAATATCATGAAGAACAGTTTTATCAGCTACATATCCAAAGGAGACATGGTCAAATGTTATCTCATCCTTAAAGCCCTTCATTTCTTTTGCTTCTGCTTGATCCTGCATTGGGATTGGTATATCGAGGATATCATAAATGCGCTCAGCCGCTGCCACTGCACTTTGAAGAGTATTGTACTTTTCCGTTAAATCTCTGATCGGTCTGAAAAACATTTCGGCATATTGTGTGAATGCGATGAGCATCCCAAGAGACATCGTGCCCTCAAAAATATGAGATGATGTATACCAAAGAATCAATGCCAATGCCAATGCGCTTGTAAATTCCACAACAGGAAAGAATGAAGCATAATAGGTTATGGTTTTCAATTGAACATTTCTATGTTCTGTATTGATGTCATCGAATTCATTGAATCGTGATTGTTCTTGGCCGTATAATTGTATGGTTGTAATTCCTGTGATATACTCATTTAAAAAAGCATTCAATTTTCCAATCAGACGCCTTGTTTCACTATAAACCACCCGTACTTTTTTCCTAAATATCACCGTTGCGATGATCAATAAGGGAAGAACGCCGATTGTGACCAATGTCACTTCCCAGCTCGTGGCAAGCATAAAACTAATGATGAATGCAATGAGTAGGATATCGGAAAAGATCGTGACAACACCTGAAGTAAACAATTCATTGAGAGCTTCAATGTCATTGGTGACGCGTGTGACTAGTCTACCAACTGGAGTTGTATCATAATTTCTAAGTGAAAGCGATTGTATGTGATTAAACACTTCCATCCTAACATTGAACAGTACTTTCTGACCTATCCTTTGAAGCATGATGGATGTCATGTACTGTAAACCGGCATGAATAAGCAATACCGTTAAAATCACACCTATGATCATCATGAGACCTTGTTCATCTTTTTGAATGATATAGGAATCTATCCCCAATTTTGTGAGATATGGGCGCAAAGGTGCCATACCGGCAGCAATGACAGTCAGGACGAAAACAATGAAGAGGGGAATGCGATATGGTTTGACAAATACAAGCAGTCTGCGGATCAGTGTATAATCCACCGAGCTATATAGTTTGTCATCCTGTGAGGTCATTGTGGTGATTTGGGTATTCTTGAGGAATGGAACAAAAATACCCAATTTTCAGCAAAGGTTTGTCATGCTCAGCGAGGCGAGCCATAGGTTAATGTCTTTGGGTTGAATGTGCGCCAAGAATGCCAGAATTCCTGATAACTGGCAATATGAGTGAGGCGTCTTCCGAGGAGGAAGCCATCAATGCATCGGCCTGTTTTGTCCCAAAGTGTCTGCGTTCCTGCATCATAGAGCTGATCATTTCCCATCGAGGTTGGATTTATCACTATGCTATCAACTATTCTGCTCCATACATTGAATGTCGCATTGTCGGATTGAACAGAAACAAGTATGGGTTCTCCGTCTACTTTATCAAGAATGATATGCTTTGCTTTGGTTGCAATCCAGTCATAGGCTTTGGTGGTTTCTCCTACTTTGACTCCTATGACCCATGATTTGTCCTTCCAGGATTGTTGTTGGGTTCCTACGAGTGAACTTTTGACCATTCCTTTGTCATATCCTATCAACCCCGCATACTGTTCTTTGAAGCCAGGATCGGGAAGCATGACAAGTGATTTTGGGTAACGTCTTTTCCACTCTTTGAGAGTTTTTTGAAAGACAGGGTATTCTTTCAGAACTGTGCCTTTGCTTTTGCCGGTGATTGCTTCTCCATTTGCTTGTCTCCACCAAGAACCTGTACTTGCATCTTCAAACATTGCATTGAAGTGGTCCATGCCCACAAGGCGGAATGTTTCATTCTTGCCATTGATGACGGGATCCCAAATTCTTCCAGTTCTGCATACGGTGCAATAGGTGATCATCACAGGAACACCGCCGATGGAATCTCTGATTTGATGATGATAACCAACCACATTCAATGGATATGCTGTTGATTCACCATTGATTTCTGTTCCAATAACAATCATGGAAGAGTCCAAAGTAGGATCATTCACAGACACAAGTTCAATGTATGTGGGTTGCAAAAACATGGCATCTGCACTCATCACGCGATCAGCCATATACATGATTATGCCGATGATCAAAAATGGCATGACAAGTACCACTTTTCTCAGCCAACTTGCATGTTCCAAATACAAACGTACATATCCATAAATGGCAAAACCAAGCAAGGGAATGAGCACATACCAATATGCACCATGCAATGCATAGGCAATATCTATGGTTTCAGCATGCTGACTACCAGGAAATGGCATGATGAAATAAATGCTGAGAATCGTGATGATGCTCGATAGCAATGTTCCGAAAATGATGAGTAGCGTTGACATGATAAATCCCTGTAAATCCCATTTAACTTTGCGAATATACGAAGCTTCGGACTTTTGAATATTGTCTCTTCTTCCTTAAAAAAATCCCCTCACTTTTAAAGTAAGGGGATTGTTGTTTAGTCTTCGAATTGTCTATCATCACGCGGACGTTCATCTCTTGGTCTTTCTTCGCGTGGACGATCATCGCGATGTCTATCATCGCGGCGTGGACCTCTATCGCGATCATAACCACCTCTGCCACCGCGATCTCTGTCATATCCGCCACGACCACCGCGATCATCGCGGCGTGGACGCTCAGGTCTTTGTGGTTCCACATAGCCTTCTGGTGGAGTAAGAAGAACTTTATGACTCAATCTAAATTTTCCGTCTGATTGGATTTCGAGAAGTTTGACATCGATTTGTTGTCCGACTTTCAAGACATCACTCACATTCTGGAAATAGTCATAGCTTATTTGTGAAATATGCAGAAGACCCTTTGTCTTCGGCATGAATTCTACAATTGCACCGAGTCCTTCGCGCACATCCTTCACGGTTGCAGTGTACACTTTACCCACTTCCGGAGGACTTGTCAATTCTTTGATCCGTGCAATTGTTTGCTGCGCAGCTTCTTGATTCGTTGCGGCAATGATGCATGATCCATCATCTTCGATGGTGATTTCAACGCCGAACTCCCTCTGCATGCCACGAATGGTGTCTCCACCCGGGCCGATCACTGTTCCAATCATGTCTTGAGGAATCATGATTGTGGTAAGCCTTGGAGCATATTGCGAGAGATCCGAACGATGTTCAGACAATGCTTCATTCATGATGCCCAAAATATGGAGGCGACCATGACGAGCTTGATCGAGTGCTCTACGCATGAGCTCTGTAGACAATCCACCAATCTTGATATCCATTTGGCAAGCAGTGATTCCGCCAACAGTACCTGCAACTTTGAAGTCCATGTCACCAAGGAAATCTTCATCGCCAAGAATATCACTCAGAATTGCGGAATCATCATCTTCCATGATGAGTCCCATGGCAATGCCGGCAACAGCTTTTTTGACAGGCACACCTGCATCCATCAGCGCCAAACTTCCGGCACATACAGTTGCCATGGAAGATGAACCATTGGATTCGAGAATGTCAGAAACGATGCGAACAACATAAGGGAAGTCTTCATCGCCGGGCATCATCACTTTAAGTGCGCGTTCAGCAAGTTTTCCATGACCAATCTCGCGACGGCTAGTACCGGTCATACGACCCGCTTCACCGGTTGAGAAAGGAGGGAAGTTATAATGGAGCATGAAACGACGATATTCGGTTTCGAATAAGCCATCAATCATTTGCTCATCGCTTTTAGTGCCAAGCGTGACGGTTGTCAAACTTTGTGTTTCACCACGTGTGAACAATGCAGATCCATGCGTTCTTGGAAGCAAGCCGGGATGACAATCAATTGAACGAATGTCTGTAGTGGCTCTTCCATCCAAACGACGCTTGTCTTCAATGATCATGCGACGCATTTCATGTTTTTCGATCTTGGAGATATACCCCTTCACTTTTTTTGTTCTAGCATCGAGCAATGCTGCATCTTCAATCGGTTCCTCTTCTTGCAATGCTGTGAGCACTGTTTCACGGAGTGATTTTGCAAATTCGATTCTTTGTTCTTTGATTGAATTTTTTCTGATTTGATCTTTGATGAGTGGAGCAGCAATGGCTTTCACGGCCAACAATAATGCTTCATCATCTTCCACAACTTCAAATTCTTTCTTTGTTTTTCCAGCGAGTTCGCGCAGTTTCAATTGCAATGCATTCAATTGTTTGATTGTTGCATGAGCAAATTCAAGAGCTGCAATAAAATCTTCTTCAGAAATTTCTTTTGAACTTCCTTCCACCATCATGATGGCTTCATCTGTTCCGGCAACCGTGATTTCAATGTCTGATTCAAGTAACTGACTCATCGTTGGATTACAAATGAAAGCACCGTTCACACGGCCAACCATTACTTCTGAATATGGACCATTGAATGGAATATCGGAAATCACGAGTGCTGCAGAAGCACCCACCGCAGCGAGTGTATCTGAGTCAATTTCGGATTCTGATGAATAAATAGAAGCTACAAGCTGAGTTTCATATTTCCAGCCCTTGGGGAAGAGGGGTCTTGCCGGTCTGTCGATCAAACGTGCAGATAACACCTCTTTCTCGCTTGGCTTACCCTCGCGTTTGAAAAATCCACCCGGGATTTTCCCTGCTGCTGCCGCTTTCTCGCGATATTCAACAGTTAAAGGCAAAAAGTCTATGTCCGGTCTGGCATCCTGCGATGCACAAGCCGTGACAAGCACCATGGTATCGCCATAGCGTACCATGACTGCGCCATTGGTCAATTTTGCAAAACGACCCGTTTCGATTGTGTATTCCCTGCCATTGAGGTTAAGGGAAACTGAATGTTGTGCCATAAATCTCCTTGTGATAGCACTTGAAACATTCATGGACGGACTTTATTTCGAGGCAGAAGTCTGAGCGGAGGATGAAATCTTCAAAGATTCCTTCCTGCACTCAGAGCGGCATGCCCACGTGGATGAAGTCCCCATGTTTGGATTAAATTTCAAAAATGTCAAAATAAACAAAAAAGGGCGCTAAGAGCGCCCTTGAGGTTACTTTCTGATCGACAAGGCGCTGATGATTGCGCGATATCGAGTGATGTCACTACGCATCAAATAATTCAGAAGCTTCTTTCTTTTGCTAACCATTTGCATGAGACCACGGCGGCTATGAAAATCCTTCTTGTGTTGCTCAAGATGCTTTGCCAAAACGGAAATATTCTCCGTCAATAAAGCAATCTGAACTTCAGGAAGACCAGTATTCTTTTCAGTGCCACCATACTGCTTGGTGATCTCTACTTTTTTCGCTTGATTCAGCATAAATATTCTGTCGAGATGTAATGTGTAAATCTGTGAAGCGCACCCGTAGGGATTCGAACCCCAAACCTTTTGATCCGTAGTCAAATGCTCTATCCAGTTGAGCTACGGGTGCAAATGTCTTAGGCCTGGGCCGCCTTCATTTTATTGATATGCAAAGCAAGTTTAGACTTCTTGTTTGCAACATTATTCTTATGTAATATACCGCGTGAAGCAACTCTGTCCAGAATGCTTGTGGCTGTTACAAACAAAGCTTCCGCCTCTTGAACGGTTTTTGCCAAACGAACGGCTTTGATCGCCTCGCGATATGCCTTGCGATTGGCTCGATTGTAAATTGCGCGCTTCTTGTTTTGACGGGCGCGTTTGATCGCTGACTTATGTTGTGCCATACGGTATAAAATGTATTCAGTTAGAGAAATAGAGACACAAATATACGGAGAGTCAGGAAACCATCCAAACAATTTGCATAATGCCTGATGGTATTTTTTATGATAGCAAGCCAATCACGAGTGTTTGAAGGACAATTGTCGGGGATTGGGATGTGGATTTCAGGGTTAAGTCGGCATTTCTTAGCAAATACATGGCTTTTGCCAGTTTCATAGGAGGAAAATGGCGAAGAGCCGATTGATATTCAGGTAGAAAATAGGCATTGACTCCGACTATTTTGGCGAGTTCATAGGGATTTCCGCCTTGTGCTTGTGCATCTGTAAGGCGAAAAAGAGCTGAAAAATACCGTAAAAGCATGGAAATGATCATTATAGCATTTCCATCTGCATTCAACATGTGATGGACTATTTCCACGGATTTGGCTGCATCGCCACGGCCGATTGCTTTTTGCAATTCGAATACATTATAAATTCTCGAGGATCCCACCAGGCCAAGAACATCTTCTTCGGTGTATTGTTTTCTCTCCGGTGCAAACAACATGAGCTTTTCAAGTTCATTGGCAATATCCCGAAGCGAAAGCCCTGCATTGGTGATGAGATATTCGGTTGCCTCTTGTGTGATGCTTTTCCCATGCTCGGCAAGCCGTGCATTGGTCCAAGATGCAAGCTCTCTTTCGGAAACCTTTGCACATTCAAGTGCTGGTATCAAATCAAGAATTGCATTCAGAGGGAATGGAAGAGATCCAAGAATCTTCTTTGCCTTTTCAGATTGTTTTGGATTTTTTGAAGCAGACTTCAGTCCTGACATGCTAGAAAATTGTCCTGTCAGCAATAGAAATGTAGTCGGCTGCGGAGATTGGAGATAATTCAACAGAGGTGATTTTGCATCCTTCTTTTTTGACGTTCTTCCTCCAAACAACTTATCGGCTTGTTTGACTATGATGATTTTTTTTTCGGAAATGAAAGGGAAGGCATCTGCCATGTCGACTATGTGAGCTTCATTCACTGAATCTGCATCGACAATTTCCATATCATGATGAGATTGGCCTTCAGGCATGAGTGCATGAAGAACGCGATGATATGCTTCTTCGCGAAGGAATTCCTCCTCTCCGTAGATAAGCAATGCGGGAGGCAATTTCTCTGTGTCTGATAATGTGTTGTTTAGCGAATCAATAAGCATGTCAACGTTGAATTGCTTTGGGATCAAATGCATCGCGCAAACCATCACCAAGAAGGTTGAATCCATAGACTGCGGCTGCGATAGCTATGCTTGGATATACTGTCAAGCCCCAATATTTTCCGGCGAAAATATATCCATAATGGTCTGAAATAAAGATGCCCCATGATGGTTCAGGTCTTTGAATCCCCAAACCAAGAAAACTTAAACCGGCTTCAGCAATGATGGATGATGCAATCCCTGCCGTAGACAAAACGATGATTGGTCCGATTGCATTGGGAAGAATATGTCTGAAAATGGTTCGCATAGATCCATAGCCCAAAGCTCTGGTTGCTTCAACATATTCCATTTCGCGGAGTGAGAAGAATTGCCCTCGAACAATGCGAGCAATTTCAACCCAGCTGGAAATTCCGATGGCAATGAATGTTTGCCAAAATGGATTCAAAGTCAAACCCATGATATTATTGGTGAATTTTAGCAGTGAGCTAAGAAGTATGGCAAGGAGAATTGTGGGATAAGACCATATCACATTAGTGAACCACATGATCACATTATCGACCCAACCTCTGAAAAAACCGGCAAGTGCACCAAGCACTATTCCGATCACAAGCGCAATCAATTGAGAAACAACACCTACCAACAATGATATTCGAGCACCAAATACTAGTCGTGAGAGAACATCCCGGCCAAGTCTGTCTGTGCCCAAATAATATGTCGGATTATCATGCCATTCCTGTTCGCTTGTGCCGGCCATTGTAGATAAAGGCATCGACATTTCTTGACCACTCATGTCACGATAAATCACTGAATCTTTCATGATGCGATGTGAAATTATCGGTATCACATTTGGTTCATCAGGATTTGATGGATTCTGTGCATAGAGTACATTACCAACAAATCCGGATGGCTTTTCAGCATATTCTAATACGGCCAATGTGGGAGAAAATGGACTGATCGCATCAGCAAGTGCGGCAATCATTACCAGCACTCCGATGATGATCATGCCGGTTATACCAGCAGGATGTTTTTTTAGTTTTTTCCAAGCCAGGGCACCTAGGCTTTCCGCTCTTTTATTCATTGTATCTGAGGACATGATATTCATTCTTAATGTAGTTTTACTTTTGGATCTAGAAATGCATACAGAATATCTACTATGGCATTGACTACCACAAAGATGATTGCAGTCAACAATACCGTGCCTTGTATGATTGGATAATCCAATTTTTCGATTGCACCAATTGCGAGGGTTCCAATTCCGGGCCAATTGAAGATATATTCCACGAAAAATGTACCTGCCAATAAACCTGAAAACCAAGCACTTACAGTCGTGACAACAGGATTGAGGGCATTTCTGAGCGCGTGTTTGAGAATGACAGCTTTTTCTTGCAATCCTTTTGCTCTTGCCGTCCGAACATAGTCCTGATTCAATACATCAAGCATTGAACTTCTGGTTACACGAGCAATGATGGATAATGGGCGAAATGCGAGCGTCAGCATTGGAAGAAACAAATGACTTATTCCTTTGTCGATATAACCTGAAGATGGGAAAATCTTCCATACTTCTGCAAAAAGAAGCAATAAGAGTAATCCGAACACAAAACTCGGAAGCGAAATACCCAATAAAGCAAATCCCATTGTTGATGCATCTATCCATGTATTGGAACGAATTGCAGCAATGATTCCAAGTCCGATTCCTATCAATGTTGAGAAGAACATTGCTGTGATTGCGAGCAATGCCGTGGCAGGGAATTTGTCCACTATGGTATCCAAAACACCGCGATTTGTGGAATATGAGACACCAAGATCGCCTTGAACAAGTCTGATGACATATTTTGTATATTGTTCATACATTGGTTTGTCCAAACCAAGTTGCACGCGCAATGCTCGGATGGATTGTTCATCGGCTCTTTGGCCAAGCATCAAACGAGCAGGATCGCCGGGTAATACGAAATTGATGAGGAAAGCCGTGGTTACAACGCCAAAAAGTACCGCGAGTGCATAGCCGGCTTTGCGAAGGATATATCCAATCATGAAGAAATCAGTGCATAGTGAGCAAAGTTGCGCTTTTCAGACCCTACAATTTACAATAATTAGAGTCCCGATAGACCTTGTTCTTCAAGCGTCTCTTGAGAAATACGAATCGGTTCCGGCAAAGGCAATCCAATACACCTTTGCGCTATTGCAGAGAAAGAATGAACGGTATCTGTTGTGAATAAGCGAACGGAGGGGTGCATATCGTTCGAGATTTGATTCCCTGTATTCAATATGGTGGACAGTTCCATGGTTGCCGATTCACCGCAATCGATGAGTGAAATCCCCGGAAGCGTGGAACAAATAAGGTTTTTCAATAATGGATAATGCGTGCAACCCAATACTAATGTATCAATGTCTTTTTCTATGAATTCATGAAGATATTCTTGAGCGATCAATGCTGAGGATGGATGCTCCCCGAAATCTTCTTCGGCCAAAGGAACAAAAAGTGGACATGCCTTCGCAAAGACTTTGATTGATTTGCCTACACCTTTCGCATATTCATTGATGGCACGTTCATAGGCATGAGATCCAATCGTCGCTCTTGTTCCTATGATTCCGATATTTCCATGCTTTGTTTTATCGACAGCGGTTTTTGCGGCAGGGTCTATCATGCCGATGACCGGTACCGGACTTAACTCTCGAGCCAAATCCAAAGCCAATGCAGATGCCGTATTACATGCAATCACAATTGCCTTCACATCAAATCCAAGTAGGAAATTGACGCATTGGCGTGTATAATGTCTGATAGTTTCCGGAGATTTATTTCCATAAGGAACGCGTGCGGTGTCACCCAAATACACAAATTCTTCCTGCGTCGTGGTATGTATCAAATGTCGCAAGACTGTAAGGCCACCAACACCGGAATCGAAGACTCCTATTGGTTGCCTGCCTGATGTGTTGATGGAATCGGACATGAGAAAGCTATTTACGTTCTTGGGAGAGAGAATCGAGTTTTTGTTCGAAACGCTTCATTGAATCATCAAGGTCGATTTTCAATTTTTGAAATTGCTCTTGCAATGCCTTGTCATTTTCTTTGGCTTGCAATTCCAATTGTGATGATAAATCATCGAGATTGTTTTCAATCGAAGTAATATCTTGTTTCAGGGCCTGCAATTGCTTGCGGAAACCGGTGAGAATTTGCTTTGTCTGCTGCTCATATTGACCCTTGAATGTGAGCGTGTTTTTTTTGAATCTATCTGTAAGTTGCTGCATTTGTTCTTTCATTATGGAGAGAACTTGCTTCGCAGTTTGAAGTTCTTGTTTTTTATCTTGATCTGCATTTGTTGAATAAGGAATCAATAATGCAATGCACAAAAAGATAGCGAATGTTTTCATCCCATCTCCTCTTCTTCGGCAGCAAAGAGAGCAATGACTTGTTCAGGTGTTTGTGCAGCTGATACGCTATCTCGGAAACTATCTTTATTCATTAATCGAGATATTCTCGAAAGCAAACGCAAGTGAGTTCCTACAGTGTTTTCTCTTCCGATCAACATGAAAATGATTGTCACCGGTTGCTGATCCAATGCCTGAAAATCAAGTGGTTCACTGAGTGTCATGAAAGCGCCGACTGTCTCGGTGATATGATTGGTTTTTCCATGTGGTAAAGCAAAACCTTTGCCGATTCCGGTAGACATGATTTTTTCACGATCGAATACGGCTTTTCTGGCTTCATCTGCTTTTGTGATATGCCCACCGGATACCAATGCATCAATCATGGCATCAAGGGCATCTTCTTTTTTTGTGAATGTGGTATTCAACAAAATAGCAGAGGGCTGAAGAATGACGGTTATCTTCATACTGAAACATTGAAAATAGATGAACCAAAAACCTGCACTGTGTCACAAGTAACTAGAATTGAAGTACAAATCTATGGAATTACGCTCAATGAACGATAAGAATAGGATGGAAAACAGTCGAAAATCCTGAGCTGATCTTCAGTCCATAAAGGCCAGATGCCATGTTTTGAGTTAATGGGAGCGTGAATGCCTGCATTCCTTTTTTTATGTCAATGCTGATGGAAGTTCCAATCAAGCTCCCATTCGCATCAATGATTTCAATGAGTCCCTGACCCTGATGTGATGAGTAAAAGGAACAATAAGCAATGTCTATTGCCGGTTGAGGGATAATTCTACATGAAGAAATCGGCTCTTCTTCGTGCAGCGGTCCAAGTGGTGATTCAGGAATCAATGCAATTAAACGAACGCCGTGAGAAGGTATGGTATATTGTAGCTGCTGATCAAGGTATCCGATATCTTTTTGTGTCCAAAGGTCTCGAATTGTATAACGAATATCGGGATTCACCCCCAATTCATTTCTTGTGATGGCGAGTGTTTGTTCTCCAACATCATCGCGATTGAATAGTCCAATTGCCAAACCTCCATTCATCAATGGCTTAGACCAAATTTCTTGCCAAATGTTTTTATACACTCTTCTGCCCTGAATGCCAAGTGGGTCTTGATGCATTTTCAACACTTCGTGATTTTTTAGCAATTGCAATGTGAAACCATCAAGTGAATCCATGTGCATGCTAAGAATAAGCGGGGAATTGAGTAAAGCCCAAAGTGATACTTGAGTATATTGTTCATGTGGAGTCAATCGTGTTTTTTGCATGTATCGTCCCGGCTGAGAATATCCCAATCGAAGATGATCCATATCATTCCAGCCATTGTGTCCGGCATATTGTTCCAAACCTGCCTGTCGAAATCCAACGATATTGGACATGCTCCACCAATTGTCTTGAATGTCTGTTGTTGTTCTCCATGAATGTCCGCCAATGGATCTGCCCCATTTCCAGACATCATTATTACCATATTGACATACCATGTAAAAGATGTCTCTATTACATCGTTGCAGTGCATTGCCCATCATTGCATACGGGGCCATTGCCAATGCTGTGGGGTTTGCTCCGGGTGACTTCATGAGAGAGTCATAGACTGTTTGATATCCACACCAATCATGCTTCACGAGATCGGCCTTTATTGAACAGAAATAGGCTGCATCTTGCTCTTCATGATTGAGTGAACCCGGTAACTTCACACATGTATGTGAACCTGGAGATGAATATATCCCAACCTTAAACCCCATGGAATGCAGAGAGTCTATCATTCCTTCGAGATCGGGAAATGTATGAGCAGGTTTCAAACCCTCCTTGGAAAGTGCATGGCTGGTATCCTGCCAACCATCATCAATCAAGACATATTCAAATCCATATTGTTGAAGTCCCGAATTTCGAAGAGCATGCGCTGCCTTGTACATGTCTTCTTGTGTTACATATTCCCAATGAGCATACCAGCTCGACCAACCAATGGGAGGGGAAAAAGAGATGGTGTCTCCAATGCGAAACAAGAAAGTGGATTGCGCTTTGCCAAGAGCATTCTCTGCACGTATTGTCATCGAAAATGTACCGCTCTTTTCTATACTGCCTTTTATAATACGACGATATGAATCAAATGTCAAACCGGGAGGGAGATTATCAATAATAATTGAAAGTGGTTCCAATCCGGAGACGGGAACATAATGCATGATATCGCTACCGGGTTTTGCACCGTATTGGGTCTTTCCATGAATCATGGGAAGAAGAGATTCACTCGGGGTAAGAACATACTCCTCTTCAATCGGGCGAATGAATGGAATTGGTTTGAATCCCTTATTGACTATGAAATATGCATTCACCCAATTTGCATGATCAGAGAAAATATTGTCATTTCCGTCAAAGACGAGCAATTCGCATGTTGTTCTATTTGTAAGATCCACGGAGAATGAACGAGCTTGCATCGTTCTGTTCATGATGCCTGATCTCCAAAGTACTTGTCCATCTGAAATGATCAAAAATTCGGCTGAACCCATTTCCGGAAAAATACCTTCGTCGATTCCAACCAAGCCGGTGAATGAAAATGCTTGTTTCTGTAGTGATAATGTGAAGGTGCTTCCTGCGTGTGTGCCGACTCCATGTTCAAAGTTGGTTCCTGCAATGCGTAAAGGATTGCCCATCACAGATCGATCAATCTTTGCGGAACCGAAATCCTGCTTTATTGCAGAAATTTCCAGTGATGAAAGCCGAATGGTGTCAACCATGGCAAAGGACGAAGCCGATGACAGTATCATCATCAACGATAGAAGAGCTTTCATGATGCTTCGGACCAATACATGATATGTTGCTTATAGAGTTCAGCCATATTTTTCGCTTTTTCTTCTGTATCTGCTTCAACGGCCACTACAAAAGCAGGGCGCTCTTTGTCCGGCAATAATACAATGGTTGCATTATCCTCATTGACTGTTATGCCATCAATCAATATCCTTGAAAGGTGTTCTGTGAATTCCATTGCTTTTCTCATGACAATGCCCTTCTTTTCCCATGCGCATGGAATTGAATGATGCACTCTTGATCGATATGGTAATTGCGCATGCAAATCATCGAATGTATGAGATGTGATGGCCAGCATTTCCAAACATTTCGCGAGTGAGAACATTCCATCCGAAGCAAAGAGATAATCCGTAAAGATAAATCGACCTCTTGTATCACCCGAAAACAGGATTCGTGAATCTTTCGTTGCTTCCATCATTGCCGAGTGACTGTTTTTTATGCGAATCACTTCAACATCATAGTCTGCAGCGATTCTTTCAATATCAGTACTTGCCAGAACGGGAACGGCTATTGCATAAGGTTCTCTATGTTTATGTGCCTCGAGAAATAGTTTCGTGAGAATCGTGAGAAGTCGATTTGGTTGATACCATTGTCCCTGACCATCAACTACGGCAATTTTCTCTGCAGATGCATCTATTTTGAATCCGAAATCATAACCCAATGATTGAATGATTTCGCTTGTTTCCTCTGCTTCAGTGTCTGTTCTTTCATCAGAAAAACCTTCCAATGTATCAACATAACTATTGACTGAAACCACATGAACACCCAATGAGCCAAGCAATACCGGAAATGTCGTGGATGCAAGACCATTGGAATAATCAATCAATAGTCGATAATTGGATTGAAGAATCTCATTGACATTCAATGCTGAAGAAAAACGAGTGGCATATGTTTCATTGCTTCTCTCGGGGAAAATGATGCTACCAACTTGATTGTATGGAACGCGCTTGATATCCTCCCCAAAGAAATATCGTTCGATTGTTTTGGAAACACCATGTGGTATGTCTCTTCCATCATGATTGAATAAAATGATGTCAATCGTATCCGGTTTTCGAATGGACCTGCGTACATGAAAACCTGCATGTGAAGAACCTGCCCGTAAATCTTGTCTTGCTTGCGGAATGGGAGTGATTTGCAAATCGCGTACGGTGATCCCTGTACTCATCAATCCGGAAATGAGCGCTCTATGAATCATCCGAGAAGCTGCATCGGCATCTCTGCTGGCAGCTACATTGGCATGCATTCCGAGTGCATTTCCAATGCAGGCACCTAATTTCGCGGCAAATTCAGGATTGATGTCCACATTTGCCAGACCTGAAATGCGCGAATCAGTAATCAATTCACGAAGCCATATCTCTTCTTGAACGAGCGATCTGGTGACGATTGCTCCTGATTCTATAACTTTCTTGGGCCACAATTTGATATTGGACAATAGATGAGAGCCGGACCCTACATGACACAATTCTGCGATAAACACTTGCTCATTGATTGTAACACCCGGATCGATGATTACATCATTGCAGAGTACATCATCACTTGCCATAACCCTATCACCGATGTGAACGCCATCCCAAATAATGCAATTATTGAGTTGAACACCGGATCCAATATGTACACCATCGCCAATGATACATTGGTGAAGAGTTGAATTATTTCCAATGGTAACATCATTTCCGATGACTGATCTACCGGTGAATATAATTGTATCAGGAATCACAGCTTGTTCACCGACAATAACGTGCGGGCGTTCAATGCCTTTTAGTGTAATGTCAACTTGCTCTTGCAAAACATCATGACAAGCTGATTGATATTCAAGAAGATTTCCAATATCCTTCCAGTATCCTTGGGCTATGCATCCAAACAATTCCATGGATGATCGAAGCATGTGAGGGAATACATCTTTTCCAAAATCATACTCTCGTTCAGGAGGGATCATGGAGATGATTTCCGGTTCTAGAATGTACATGCCTGTATTGATTGTGTCGGTAAACACCTCGCCCCATGATGGCTTCTCCAAAAACTGTGTGATGCGTCCATCCGGATTTGTCATCACAATACCATAATGAAGCGGATCTTGTACTCTTGAAAGCACAATTGTTGCTTTTGATGCATGTTCTTCATGAAATGCAATTGCACTTGAGAGATCAATGTCTGTCAATACATCACCACTCATTACCAAAAACGGCTCATTGCAATTCTTCATCGCATTTCGAACGCTTCCGGCGGTACCATAATCAGCGTCAGCTTGTACATAGTTCATGGTAATGCCAAATTTCGATCCATCTCCAAAATGTTGTTTTATTCTATCGGGTTGATAGTATAACAATGCGGTGATATCCGTTATGCTATGTTTTTTCAGGAGATTGACTATATGTTCCATGATGGGAATATTGGCAATTGGTACCATCGGCTTGGGTATGCTCATTGTCAAAGGACGCAGTCTGGTACCAAATCCACCCGCCATTATCACTGCTTTATTCATCAGCTCTTGCGTCGTTGTTTGAATATGATTGATTTCTGTAGGCAAATTAGAGATTATTTCTTGTGTCTACAATGATTTGCTTATCATCCGATGTTATTCCCAAGCTAGTTTCGTAATTTGCGGCTGAACATATTGTACATCCTTCCGTAAATATCCATGTTTTCAAAAATTCTCATAGCAAATCGTGGCGAAATAGCATTGCGTGTCATAGATACATGTCAAAGATTGGGTATAGCAACAGTGGCAGTTCATTCATTGCCCGATTCCAATGCCTTGCATGTGCAAAAAGCAGATGAAGCTGTCAATATCGGGGGGGCAACTCCACGTGAGAGTTATTTGATAATTGAAAAAATCATTGATGCCGCCAAAAAGACAGGCGCTGAGGCAATACATCCCGGTTATGGATTTTTGTCGGAGAATGCACAATTCGCACAAGCAGTCCTGGATGCGGGACTTGTATTCATAGGTCCGTCACCAAAAGCCATTCATGCATTGGGAGACAAAACAGAAGCAAGAGCTTTGGCAATTGCGGCCCAAGTTCCTATTTCCCCCGGTTCAGATGGCGCAGTCTCAGATCCTGAAGAAATCGCTCATATTGCACAACAAATCGGCTATCCTGTTTTACTCAAAGCCGCTGCCGGTGGTGGTGGAAAAGGTATGAGATTGATTGAGCATGCTGAAGATTTGCTTGATGGATTACGTGCTGCTCAGGGCGAAGCCCTTGCATCATTTGGTGATGACAGAGTGTTTATTGAAAAGTTTATTATATCGCCAAGGCATATAGAGATACAAATATTGGCCGATCAATTCGGAACCATTTTATATTTCCCGGAAAGAGAATGTTCAGTCCAGAGAAGACATCAAAAAGTTGTTGAAGAATCACCATCAACAGCGGTTACAGCGGAAATCAGAACAGCAATGGGTGAGGCAGCTGCAAGACTTGTCGCTACATCCGGTTATACAAATGCCGGTACTTTGGAATTTTTGCTTGATGCTTCAGGTGCATTTTATTTCATGGAAGTAAATACTCGTTTGCAGGTGGAACATCCCATAACTGAAATGGTTACAGGCATTGATTTGGTAGAACAACAGATTCGCATTGCATTCGGTGAACATTTGGCCATAAAGCAACAAGATCTTGTTCCGAAAGGTCATGCAATCGAGTGTAGAATATGTGCCGAAGATGTCTACAATGAATTTCTTCCGGAAACCGGAATAGCACGCTATGTTGCATTACCAAAAGGCGAAGGCGTCAGAAATGACACGGCCCTCTTTCCGGGTTTTGAAGTATCAGTGAATTATGATTCTATGATTGCCAAATTAATTTGTCATGGAAAAGATAGAAATGAATCAATTGATCGTACGCTTGAAGCCTTGAATTCATATCATATTGCTGGCCTTAGAACCACAATCCCGTTTTGTCAATTTACGGTTGATTCCGAGGCATTCCGCTCCGGGGATTATTCAACCGCTTTTGTTTCCACATATTGGAAAGGTGAAATTCCCGAGGAGTTGCACCCATTATTACTTGCTTCCGGTGTTTTTGCCAAGCATCATCAAGAAGAGAGAAGAACGCCTATTTATCCCTGAAGGCGTTGATATTGTTCATCAATGGGAAAGAATCGTGTACTTGAGAAAAGGGTAAGGAAAGATTTCATCACCATTTCTTGTGAAACATCATTGATTGTGGGTCCACCGGAAATGATACATTCATGTGGAGAATCATAGGGTGTCCAATAAGCCGTTCCCGTAGTATCTTCAACAAAAAATGCCAAACAGGGTGTTTGAAATGCTGATAGTAAATGCACGACGGAAGTATCCGGTGAAAGTACCATTGAAGCCGCTGCCAATATTCCTGCAAAATCCGCAAATGAGTGCACAAAAGGGGCAATCATAATTGATGTGGCTTCCTGAATTGATCGCATTTCGTCTTCATGTTTTTTTTCAGCACAAATCATCAGTTGAATATCTTTGGATTCCACTACTTGTTGAATCGACCGAATCCAAGGGATCAAAGATTCAACCGTAAATGAGCGATATTGAAAACCACCGGCATAATTGATCATGATGAGTGGTTTCGAGAGATTCACACCTGCACTCAATAAAGCGTGTTTTGAAGGTTCAATGAGTGCATCATCAAGGTGATAGGGAATGGACAGCGAGATTTCCTCTGGGTTTATGCCAAATGCCAAAAGCACTTGAGCTGTCCTTTCAACGATATGTGTTTGTTTTCTGTCTTTCGGCACAACACAATGCGTATACACATGAGCATTTGATTTTTGAATTCCAACCATGTGTTTTGCTTTGCTCATGCGAATGAGAAAACCACTCGTTGTTGATGGATTATCCATTGGATCAATAGCAATGTCATATTGTCTTTTGGGGAGAGTTCGATATAATCCGAAAATGCTTCGCAATGTTTTGTCATACAGAAGACAATCATCCACATAATGAAGCAATTGTGAGCGGAGAGGTAGATTCACTTTACCGGCAAGAATGTCAATGTGAGCTTTTGGATAAGCATCACGAATTGCTTTGATGGTAGGCAGTGTGATGAGCATATCTCCAAGTTTGTCGGGACGAATGATCAAAATGCGTGGGGTATGAGGAAGCTGTATCGCATCGGATATAGATGAAATAATTTGCCCTTTGAATGGTGAACCTGAACCAATCAACAATATGCGTATGAAGCGCTCAAGCGGTTTAAGAAAGGATATTGCCATAGTGCACTCTGTTATCGACCGCCTGAGACTGAGATACGAATATCCAAGCCAAACTGATAGCGACTGAAACCGGGTGCAGCAGCGCCTTCATTGATGGTGGTTTCATATCTCATGAACAATCGAGCCGTCACTCTTTGTGAAATTCCATATCTGGCAGATGGCTCCAAGATGATTTGTGTATTTCCATCCAAACGTTGAGCATTCTGATCTGCCAACTTAAGCAAGTCATATGTATTGCGTAGTGAGCGTTTGAATGTTGCGAGCATTGCGAATTCAAGTTCATTGTCGAATGTCAAACCAAAGAATGAGGTTTTGAAACCTCTGCGATTATAATTCGCCTGTAAAGTCAAATCAGTTACGGACTCACTTTGAATGATTGATGAAGTTGGCTGCATGATATAATTTTCTCGGGTTGTAAATCTCAATGAACCTGTGAGCAATCCTTTCAGTTTTGACTCATCAAATGTCAGTTGCATTCCGAGCAGTGGTTCAAATCCGGATTGAATTTGTTGAGAACCCGGGACTATGCCATTATCGGTTCTTGTTGTACTTTCTTGATAGGTGGATTTATATGCATGTTCCAAAGTGACGCGCTTTGCCAGATTTGCAAAAATCGGAAGCTTCTCAACACCATCCCATCTGAAAGTCCAATTGATTGCGGGCAAAACTTTTTGAACCGCATCAGGGAGGAATGAGAAAATTCTGGTTTCCAAACCTTTTTCGAATGATTCGGAGACAGCATCTCTCAATGCCTGATTTTGACGCAGGGTATCAGAAGGGATTTGTGCAATGATCACTTGTTTCCGTTCATTGAATAGATCGATCACACGTTCGATTGAATTATTGAGGGGAGCGAAGATCAAGAACTTGGGTAATGATAAATATGAACGATTATAATTGGAAGTCACGACTACATTCGTAAATCGTGAATTTCCTTCATTATCTGTGGAATCCAATTGATTTTTATTGAAGCCAAAGCCGGATTTCCAATTCAGATCCAATGTAGCGCCCGGCCACAATGGACGATTTGTTCTAAACTCAACTTCAGATTTTTGGAAAAAGTTATCTGGTAATATTGCATTGCGGGGTCTTTTTCCATTGAAAGTTTCCACACGGAAAAATGGAAATCCTGCAGTAGGAATAAGCCTGAATCCCCCATGTGGTTGTGGGACCAATCCCATTTGATATGCAGCACTCGGCCCGAATGATTCTGCCTCATCCAAACCCACGGCGCTTCTCCAAAAATTAGTCATTCCCGTTTCGCCCAAGATTCCTTGATTGATTGCAGAGTTTTCCTGTCTGAAATTCATCGTCAATGTTTCATAATCAAAGAAGATTGTCTTGAATACTCTTCCGATGGTACCCAAAAAGCCGGAACTGGAGTCTGAACCTTTTGCAGCTGTTATACCCCACCATTTATCGGTCATGCTTTTGAGCCTTAGATTCGAAGTGAATCGTAAGGTATTTTGAAATGAAGCTTGCTTTACTGCATCTTTCACCAATGTATCCTGTTGCAAGGGATTGCGCCAAGTATAGGTGGTAGAGAAAGAACCTGTATTATCAAAATAATTATGCAGTCCACCAATATCAGGGAAGCGAGGTCTGAAATTCAATGTCACCACTTGATTGTGATTCGTGTTTACACCGAAATTGATAAAAGTAGGACCATTTCTTATCACTCTTCTCAATAATTCACTGCCTTCTCTTTGTCTGCCATTTTCATCCAATTCCAAATCCATCAATGTGGAACCGGTTGTAAATGAATAATCCAGTATTGGACTGAGAAGACCATTCTCAGAAAATCGCCATGAGAATTGTGCTTGACGTGTGGCGGCGAAATCTCTGATGACCGGACTTGGGAATGTCAGGAATCGTGATTTCTCCGTGGCTCTTGATCGTTGGAATTGAACGGAGGTTGAGAAGGAAGATGGAACAAAGAAGATCTTCCAATCTTTATATGCACCAAGAATGGGAATATCTCCAATCCAAGAAATCGGTTTCACGGAAATTGTTGATGGGAATTGCACATTATAATCTGACTTGAGTCTCCAATTCCATCTGAAGCGTTCCTCTGCAACAGGGGAGCGTTCAAATGTCTGGGAATAATCATAACTCACATTGATTTTATTTATCGTTTCTTTTATCAGCCAATGATTGATGGGTATTCCCAATCTGAATCCGGTGATCGCCCAGCTATCTTGAACTCTTAATGTTTGTGATCGTCTGCGAACAGAATCACTTACTCTGGCTGCTTCATTGACATTTCCCTTGGAGCGAGTCAACTCTGCATTATAAGCCGCTTGTGCAGCTTGTTCTATTCCAACATCTGTTTGTGCAGCAAATATGGGTGTTTCCGCTACTTCACCATGGGAATATGATATTGGAATGCGCATTTCATTCAATTCTTTTGGTAGGAGTCTTTCGAGCGTCCCTTGCATTTGAACATTCCAATTCAATGTTTGATTACGATTCCCAAAACGTTCTTCGAGTCTGTGGAAATTTGGATTTGTCTGATTATATGTGGCATTGACTGTACCCAAGTCCGCAAGTTTTAATTCCGCTGATCCTATACCTGCCCAATCGACAGAACTTTCAGGTTCAATTAATCGTAATTCATTCACCCACATCGTGGTAGACAAATCTTCCGGGAATGAACCTGATGTTGGATTGGCAATGCCAAAGCCGATGAAATTAATTCTAGTGAGAATTGGATTTCCTTTGATCGCATATTGCGTTTCAATGGGAATGGAAAATCCGGGATCGAATTGTTCGGTAGTATCAGTAAATCGCGTTACGATGTCTTCCGGTATACGAAGCGTAGCTGCCTGTTGAGAGCGTTTCTCCTTAAGCGCTGTCAACTTGGCCACTTCAATGTCGATGTCTCTCCATCCTTGTATGATGGGGCGACGTACTTCATAATAATTGGCAGAATCCAAACCAAATCGAATGAATGCCTGTGCTTTCGATGCTGCGCCATAAGGGATGAGCGCCGGCATGGAGCCATCTCCGTGAAGGAAGAACTTCAACCGCTTATAATAAAACACGTCTAAATTCCGCATCAAACGAACAGCCATTCTCTCCTGACCCGAAGGTAGATTTTTTACGCTCACGGACAATGATTGTTCATTCAATCTCACATCCTGAAGAGGATCAGGATTATTGATTTGTCGTGGTCTTTGAACGCCGGGAGGCAATGTGTATAAATCGGGTAGTCGACTGTTTTCCTCAACATTCACGAATTGAACACTGAGTATGCTGTCTTCAGGAGTGACATTCGGTTGCAATCCACTATTGCGAATCCATTGTCCGCCTGTGAACTTCCATTCGGCAATCTTCACCGTTATTGGTTGACCTTTGAACCATACTCTGATATATTGAAGATTGGCAAAGGTAGGATTTCCTACTATTCTCGTCGGTCTGCGCAATGGAATGCGATAAAAGTACCATTGATTCAATGGATCGACATCTGCTGCACCTGTACCAATGATCTGTGGATTTCTTCTCGGATCAGGATCAATATTGATTTTATAACTGAAATAACTGTTGTCCAGCATGATTGTCTGGCCATTATTGTTATTCAATATTTCGCGATCGGGAAATTGCCCCGATTCTGACAATTGAGCATTATTTTCAAAGTTATTGTAAAATTTAAATTGATCGCTTGTCTGAACATTCCTGTTCGCATTGAAATCAAAGAAATAATTATCGCGAGCCGGGTCTTTTTCTTGATTAAGAGGGAAGGGATATCCTTCTCCAGGAGCGACAGAACTTTTTTCTTGTTCATCATTGAGCCCATCGATGCCGACGTCTTCGCCAATATCGATGATATTATTTGGTATCGGACTTGTTTGTGTGATACCATCCTCGGTGTTCAATCGATTATTCGGGATGATGTCTTCACTGATCTGACCAATATCAACCCACATTTCTGTTTGATCGGGTTTTGTGTCCGAACCAAATTTTACGACCAATTCCAAAAAGTCGATGTTTTCTGTATCGAAATTTGTATTGAATGTAGAGAAAAGTCGTTGAATACCACCCCAAATGCGAAACTGATTATTTTGTAGAAACGCTGCATGTGAAGTTGGATCATATGAAGGATTGAGTGAATCTACAAAATCTTTGTTTCGATTGTATATCCCTCGCTCTGTACTTTCAAAACGGATTTCCAAATCATTGATGGTGTTCAATCTCCCGCGTGTATCACGATTGGGATAGACATCAAGTAATCTTGTGTCACCAATGAATTTTTGGAACCACCATGTTTTTCCGCGGAAGTAATTTCCTTCTTTTGAAAGTGGATCATCCCATAGTCTTGGATCATCGGGCAATGCGCAATGAGCCCATTGCTGCGGAGTAAGGCCAAGAGAAATGCTTCTTTGGGCACCTTCAAAATCATCTACATATGCAACGGCGGCACCATTATCGGAAGGGATGTCTGAAATACGTTTATTCGGTGTGGGAAGCATTGCAGCAATTTCGCCGCGAAGCGTGAGCGCTGATGGTGCTTTTGTATCATAAAACGGCATTGCATCGAGTGCTTTTGTCAGGAAGGGTAAATTCAGATTAAGATTGCCATCAAAACCAATCATGCTATTTGAAACAGGTTCTTCATTAACGCGAACGCGATCGAACAGCATTGCCTGATCAAACATCATGAATGTCATGCCAACATTCGCTGATCCATTTCTACGCTTGAATGCCTGCATATCTGCCCTCAATCCAACCAATGTTCTGGTAGCGAGATTGAACAAATCGTTTTGCTCATATTCAATGCTGAGATTTGCATTTGGCAATGAAGCTCGCGGATTGGTGAGGGTGACTTGGCCAGTGAAATACTCCACATAATAATCGACATTCTCTTTCAGTGGTGCTCCATCAAGATTCACGCGAACACTGCCGGGTGAGAGATTGAAAGCGCCGAGTGAGATTTTACCGCCACCGGTATTCATCAATCCGGTTGCTTCGCCGGTAATGATGAAGCGATCTCGGTCTGTAGCGCGACGTGCTATTTCAACGATTTCGGTATAGACCTGTGTATAGCGATATCTATTGGCTGCTTGAGGGCTTCCAACTTTTGAGAAATATTTGACAAGTCCGGAGTCGAAAGGTTCTCTTTCCGGAAAAATGATTTCACCACGAACCGGATTGAAAAATGGTGACCCTTGCTGCTGATATTGTGCCGGTAATTGTGATTGAGGGGTGGTTCCTCCGCCCAGTGTAGTACTTCCACCTTGTTGCACTTGATTTTGTTGATTCTGCTGCTGTGGGCTACCCAAGTCGAATAGTCCATCGGGGCGTGCGGTTCCATCGGAATTATTGACTCTGTCGACCCCGAGAATAGTCACAACCTTATCACTAGATCCTTCCAATACATCGGAGGAATCATTGTTTGCACGCAGATACCAAACATTCAGTTTCAAATCGGCAAGACTGACATTACTTTGTCCGATATTGAAGATATTCCGCATTTGCCTTTTCCAAAGCATGGGAAATCCGGGTTGCATGTTTGGCCTGTACACAAGTTTCAATATCAATGTATCTTTTGTCTGCACTGTATTGGAAATGGTACCAAAATCCAAATCATCACCGGGCTCACTTGTTTCTCCTTCTATGCGATATGCTACGGCATATGTTCTGTCTGATTTAAGAGAAGTGATTGTCAAACGACCGAGATTTTCATCGAATTGATATGCTCTTTGATCGAGTTTTAAAAACTTTCCTCTTTCAGTATATCCTGCAACCGGTGCTATGTTTGTATAGAAGGCTTTATCGTAAAACTGTGGTGAAGCTCCAACTCTGTTTATTGCGGACAATGTATCGATTGCAATGCCTTCAGCTGCCTGAGCGGCCAGCTGTACATCGACTGTTGATTCATAGACTTCCAATAACTTGATTCTGTTTTTTCTCGATTGGGGTGTATTTGGCAAAAGTGGAATTTGCGCTTTGTAATATGTGTCCCAAATTGAAAAGTATGCAGTATCCAAAAAGAAATTTTTCTTGTCATAATCATAGGCATTCATTCTAAATGGTTGCCTCATTGTTCCACCACCTGAAACATTCACCCTCCGCGACTCACCCCTTCTTTGTGAAGCAATTGTCTTTAGGTAAAGCGGTCCGAATTGAAAGTCGGTCCTGATCCCGAATAATGCCTGGCTTCCGCTTATGAGCGTTGATGGAGTGGGGAATTGAACATTCCCAACTTCGACTCTTTTGAAAATATCATCTTCCTCACCTGAAAAGCCAATATTGAAGCGATTGTTCAAATCGAATTGCTGCCTTGTATTCCAATCAACACCCAATCGTAATTTATCACCAATCCTTCCCGTCACATTCAGATTGATGTCCTGCGTGAAAAAAGGCCCGGATTGTGTTTGCCCGAAAGGAGATGCTGTTCCCATTTTTTGCGAATCCCATTGCCAACCGGCTCTCACATTCACATCGCCTGCAACATTGATGCTGATTTCTGGTTTACCAAAAATGTTCAAAAGGGGATTTGGTGGAATTGGGATGGATAATCCGGTGGCCTGACTCAATACACTTGCCAAATCGGATGAAGACATCGCTTTTTTCAAATCATAATGCCGTACGAGCGAATCCCACAATCTTCCTCTTTCGCGTTCACGGCGCAAGAGTAAATAATCATCCATCGAAATGATATTTCCACTGGCCGTGGAGATATCTCCAAACATTTCAGTTTTTCTAACTTCTGTAATGGTTGAATCAAATTTCAAATCAATGGTATAACCGGGGGGCAAAGGATTGCTACGATATGGATCTTTTCCATAAGAACTGCGATACTGTCTTTTGGGTGAGAATATACCGGAAAGTGGCAATGCCTGAGAATTGGAAAGTGTATCTGTGTCTGAGCTAAATGAAGTGGAATCGTCGGACTTTGCAAGTGGTTCTCCAATCATCATTGAAGCACGCATATAAGCCAAAAGCAAATCACTATGCTCAAATTCGGCAGCGCATACTGCTATTCCCGTGCTTGCAATGAACAAGCACAAGAGAAGAGGGAAGAACCGAAATGAAACAATGTGGAGATGCATGTTATCTCAAACAAGTACGAAACATATTGTACAAGCCGAAAGAATTTCCGGATCCATGCTGCTGTCAGCCGGAGAATCCGTTCGATTGTTAATCAGTACAAATGTGTCAGAGGCGCACTCGTTCGGTGAAACAATGGTCAATAATGGCTCAAAATTACATTCTTACGGGCTTTTTGGCAAGTTTTCATGTAATCTTCAAGAGATAATTCAATAACCTTGCCAAAATTTACAATCCCTGATATTATCTATTCAGGATGATGGGGATGGTCTTGCGAAAATGACCGGCAACCATTTCGCAGAAATACACCCCGGGCGGCAAATGACTCATGGGATGGCGAAATTTATGCAATTCTGCGGGTGCAATTCCGGAAAACACAGTTTCCAATTTCATTCCATTAATGGAGTATATTGATATCTGTGCATATGTAGCTTCTTTGAGAAAGTGTTGAATTTCCATCACAGGTTCACCTGACACTCGCATTGAAGCAATGAAGTCATTGGTGTTTTTTCTAATATTATCGATGAAATCTTCAAAGAAAGTGTTGAAAGGATCTAAGCAAAATGTATCTTTCCTTTTTTGTATTGAAAATGGAAAATTGGTAATTGAAAATGAACTATAGCAAGCATCGTTTATTGCAGAACTGGGATATGTAATAATAAATGCTTTAATCAAAAAATTGATGGTATCATGTTCGCTTAAGAAAGACTGAAAAGTAAGTAAACCTAATGTATCGCCAAAAAATCTAAATTTATCTCGATCTTGATTCTGAATTTCGTAAAATCTTCCACTATCATGATTGGGACTGGCGGTCAGCTTGTCAATGACTTTTGTTGTATCTATAGAAGAAATCCGTTCATCAATTGTGAAACTTGCATTGTAAATGGCATGCCTGCTTTCCAAAGGTAAATTGAGTCTGAAGTCTGATAGAACACTAAATGGATCTCCAGGCGGAAAATTTATTCTTGAAATAAGGATGGGAATCGATACAGTAGTATCTGCTTCCAAGATGAAACTACTTGGAGATTTGATTATAATGCTTGGAAGAACGGATTGATAAGAAACATCTATCGGCTTAAGCAAATCCCTGTTATTAGAATATATCTCGAGTTTGCCAACATAACTCCGGGCATTCTTTGATTGCGGTTTGGGAATGACCTGTAATTCAAATGTTTGATTCGGACTTAAAATTCTCCTTGCCTTTAGGTCATTGGGAACAAAAAGAAAATCTGCTGAATCTCCAATGAAAACAATTGAATCAACTGTAATATTTGCCAGCCCATTATTTGAGAATGTAATTACATTCTTGCATTCGCATTTGTTATTTATTGTATTTAAGTAATAAATGTTACATTCACCTTTGCTAATAACAAGATCCCCATTGATTACTTTGCCTTTGAGCAAAAATGTTGGATTCGCATTTGAATCATTGCTTCCAGGAAGCAATTGATTAAAATTTGTATGGATAGTGAATACACATTCAACATCACCGGCAGTATTATGCAGAAATGTAATCTTGATATTTGTGGACTGACCAGGTTCGATAGTTTTTTTGTAATTGGTATCCAGAATGAAATCTGTCAATGATCCGGAAAGTGTAATTGAATCAATTGTCAGTTTTACAGCACTGTTATTTTTAATTGGGATATCATAATTTGACTCTATGTTGAAGACAGCATCCCGCAAAGCGAGAGAACTGTCCGTTAATGATAATATCCTGCTAGGATTTAATTTTACACATTCCGAAGAATCAATAATCAATATCCTTTTGCTTGTTATTCCATTGATGGCTTCATCATCTTTATCTTGCTGGTTTGAGTATATTGATGAAGCTTCCTTAAGTTTTGAGGTGGAGCTATTTGCCAATGGTGAGGCAAAGCAATCATGTTGAACAATCACCCCACATAAAAAGAACACGACTGTAGTGAATGCATGCATAATCCGTAGCATGATATTACCCTTGTTTTGTTTGAGAACTTCCCATTATTGCCAACACTTTCAATTCCACTGCAATTGGAGTTGGCAAGGCATTAATTTCAATTGTGGTTCTGCAGGCATTGATGCCTGCGAAATATTCTTTGTAGAGAGCGTTGAAACGCGGAAAATCTTCACGCATATTTGTTAAGAACACGGTCACATCGATGATATCCTCCCAACAAGAACCTGCATCTTCAAGAATATATCTGATATTTCTGAATACAGAGAGCGTTTGTTCTTCGATATCATAATCAAGTATTTGCCCATTTGAATCCAAAGTAACACCCGGAATGACTGATGTCCCGCGTTCCCTTGGCCCCACGCCCGACAAAAATAGCATGTCTCCAATGCGTCTTGCATGAGGATATGCACCCACAGGTTCGGGAGCTCTTTCGGAATTAAGGATCAGATTTGGGGATAATGCCATAGAGTAGAACTTTGCCTTGATTAGTTGGCTACAAATTACGAATTTCGAGGAATTAGAACATATTCAATATCGGGTCATTTCAGACCCTTTCATTTTTCGGAGCACACTCCACATGAAACGTATCGGACTACTTACAAGCGGCACAGATGCCCCGGGCATGAATGCACTCATCAGATCAGTGGTGAGAACGGCTGAATCAAAAAAATTGGAAGTCATCGGCATTTCTCATGGATTCAAAGGAATTGTTGAAGAGCAATTCAAAACATTGGGAAGAGCTGACACCGCAAATATCGTCGGCCTAGGCGGAACCATCTTGAAAACAAGCAAATATATGCCCATAGAAGAAGAGCATGTTCGTAAGCAAGCGGTTGAACAACTTCGCAAAGCCGGCATTGAGGGATTGATAGCCACGGGTGGTCCTTGGTCATTGAAATATCTGCATCTCATGGGTAAAGAACATAATTATCCTGTGGTGGGTGTCGGTGCAATCATCGACAATGATGTCTATGGAACTGATTATACAATCGGATATGATTCCGCCTTGAATACTGCTGCTGAAGCTATTGATAAAATTCGTGACACAGCTGATTCGATGGGAAATGTATTTATCATCGAAGTGATGGGAAGTCAAGCAGGGTATATCGCCATCAATGTGGGAATTGGATGCGGAGCTGAATATATCGCCATTCCGGAAACCATCACGAATATACCTGATCTTCATCGCAGAATTTCATCGCGTAATGCTGATAAACGGTATATCATCGTAATCGGCGAAGGAGATGAAGTTGGTGGTGGATTTGATTTGGCGAAAATCCTAAAAGACTCCTATAATATCGACAGTACTGTTTCTGTTCTTGGAGCCATGCAAAAAGGTGGTAAACCATCTGTTGCAGACCGAATCCTTGCAAGCCGTCTTGGCCATGCTGCGGTTGAAGCTATGATTGATGGAAATACAAATTCCATGGTGGGCATCATCAATGGATCTGTGCATCATACTCCATTGCCTTTGACTTTTGAACGTAAAAAGATATTACCTGATTACTTGGTTTCATTGTCCGATATTCTTGCTTGATTGGAGCCATCATGAACATTGATTTTACCGGCATAGTCCAAATGTTTCAAATAGAAGGCTTCACAGCACTCGGAAAAATCGCTCATCCGATGACGGGCAAGACCGAGAAAAATCTTGAACAAGCCTCATTTGTGATTGATCTTCTTGCAATCCTGCAAGAAAAAACTGCTGGCAATCTGACCGATACAGAGTCACGATTACTTGATAATGTTCTGAGGGATCTGCGCTTGAATTATGTGGCAGATAATACTTCGCCAGCATCATCAAAGCCGGATTCCCCCGGTGATTTGTCATGAAATCTATCGGACTGTATGTAAATTCGGATCGTGAAGGTGCGGTTCAAGCAGCCAAACATGCTGCTGCAATTCTCTTTGAACTTGGTGCTGAATGTTGCGCTGAAGCTAGCATTGCCGAATCATTCCCGGAAGACATACGCTCTCGCATACATATTTTGCATGCCACGGAATTCGAACGTTTTGCCGATCTCGTGATTGTGTTTGGGGGTGATGGCACAATGCTAACCGCCGCTCGATTATTCTCCGGATCAGACCTACCGCTTATGGGTGTTAATGTTGGACGGCTTGGCTTTTTGGCGGAATTCAATTTGGAAGAATTACCCAAAGCGCTCAAAGATGTTCTGTCAGGTGATTATCGCATTGTAGATCGCACATTGCTCGAAGCACAAGTTGGAGGCAAAACCATACATGCTTTTAATGAGATTGTGTTCGAGAAAAAAGAATCATCCAGACTTATCACTACCCATATCGCTCATCAACATTATCTGATTGCATCATATCGCGCTGATGGTGTGATCATAGCGACACCAACCGGTTCCACAGCTTATTCTTTGTCATGCGGTGGTCCAATAATAACTCCTTCATCATCTGTGCTTTGTATTACTCCGATTTCTCCTCATTCATTAACAATGAGGCCACTCATTATTCCTGATACGCTCGAACTATCAGTAAAAGTTGATGCTCCTGATGGTGAAGCCAGAATGGTTGCAGATGGTCAAATTGAATTATCAATTACAAAACAAGATCAAGTGCTCATTCGCAGATCGTCAACACAAGTGAAAATCGTGAAACATGCAGACAGTACATTCTTTGACCTCCTCCGCAATAAATTGTTGTGGTCTGTTGATCCATCAGCATTTGATCAATCATCAGAAGAGAAGCATTGAATGAATGCACTCTTGTTTGACCTTGATGGAACATTGACGGATTCTGCACCTGGAATTATCAAGTCCGTCAAGTATGCTCTGGAATCAATGCAAGCTCCAATTCCTTCAGATGAGATATTGCAGAGATTTTTGGGTCCTCCTTTATGGGAATCATTTCCTGCATATTGTCAATTTGATGATTTCACGACAAAAGAAGCAGTTAGATTGTATAGAGAATATTATGCCGTTAATGGCATCTATGATCAAGTACTCTATGCAGGCATCCCGGAGCTTATATTCGAATTGCATCAAGCAGGATTGCCTTTATTTATCGCGACTGCAAAACCCGACATGTATGCCGGAAAGATTTTAGAACACATGAAGCTTGATCACCTATTCGTGGATATTTGCGGAGCAAGTGCTGATAATTCACGAGCTGATAAAACTTCCATCATAGGACATGTAATCACAAAACATGGACTGAATCCGAAAGCTTCGTGGATGATAGGGGACAAAGAACATGATATTCATGGAGCTCATGCACATTCCATGAAATCAATTGCCTGTTTATATGGATATGGCATGCAGAATGATCTTGAACAATCCGGACCTACTCATATGTGCTCATCTGTTCAGGACCTAAGAGATATATTGCTGAATTTGCAGTTATAATGAAGAGGGACATCAACGCTCCTTTTCATAATGAATAAAAAAATTATCTAAATTGATGTTGCATAGTACATCCAAATAATATCAATGGAACATAAAACTCCACATATAGCAAGTCTTGATGAAAAGTTCACTCTTTATAGAAAACGTATAGATGAATATCTTTCACAATCTCATGAAGGGTCAGTTCCGGCTGTACTGTATGACCCAATGGAGTATATTTTATCTGCCGGTGGAAAAAGATTAAGGCCGATCATCACAATGCTTGCTTGTGAAAGTATCGGCGGCATTGGGTTTTCCGCGGCAGGATGTGGTGCTGCTTTAGAGATATTGCACAATTTTACATTGGTGCACGATGATATCATGGACAAATCACCTATGCGTAGGGGAAGAGAGACTGTTCATGTGAAATGGGATGAAGCATCTGCTATTCTCAGTGGGGATGTGATGATGGGAATAGCTTATCGACTGCTTATCAATGAAGTGAAAAATTCTCCACGAGCTTTGGAAATTTTATCCAAATTCACTCAAGGTCTGATTGATGTATGTGAAGGCCAAGCACAAGACCTCGAGTTTCAGCAAACACCGATTGTATCGATGGAAGAATATCTTTCGATGATCGAAATGAAAACGGCTCGCCTTATTGAGTTATCGGCAATCATTGGTGCTCTATTTGCAAATGCCAATGAGCAGCAAATCACTGCGCTTCATACATATGCAAATCATTTGGGGATTGCATTTCAAGTACAAGATGATGTGCTAGATCTCCTGGCCGACAATAAAGAATTCGGGAAAGTGATTGGTCAAGATTTGCTTGAAGGTAAAAAAAGTTATTTCATCGTGCGGGCATTTGAATGCATCAAAGAGGGCCCGGATGCTCTCTTCATTCAAACGTATATTCAAGATAAGGGAATTTCAAAAGAACAAATCCCATTGGCCATTGATATATTCAAGAGACATGGTATCATTGATGATGCAGTGCAAACTGTGCAATCACATGTATATGCTGCACAGTCCGCATTATCCATGCTACCAAAAAATGATGGAACATTGGGTCTTGAATTGATTGCCGATAAAATGGCTGTACGCACAATGTGATCAGTCAATCATCAAAGATGCAAATACTTGCTGAATCTCTTCGAGTGATTTAGACCCGATATTTCCCACGCCATGTTCTCTGACTGAAACCTGCCTCATTTCTTGTTCTCTTTTCCCGATAACAATTGCATATGGTATTTTCTTTTGCTCGCTTTCGGCGACCTTGCGCGAAATCTTTTCATTTCTCAAGTCGGTTTTTACACGATAACCCATTGATTCAAACATTACAGTCAATTCCCGGGCATATTCATGTTGTTCTTCACTGATAGGAAGTATCGACAATTGAATAGGAGCAATCCAGAAAGGGAAATTTCCTGCATAATGTTCAATCAATATCGATAAAAAGCGTTCCATTGAACCAAATGGGGCTCTATGGATAATGACAGGTCTATGCTTTGCATTGTCAGCGCCGGTATATTCCAATTGGAATCGCTCGGGCATGACATAATCTACTTGTACGGTACCAAGCTGCCATTTTCTGCCAATTGCATCACGAACGATGAAATCTATTTTGGGTCCGTAAAATGCTGCTTCACCCAAACCAATATAGTACTCAAGCCCCATCTCATCTGCAACATCTTGTATCTCTTTTTGAGCTCTTTCCCACAATGATAAATCACCGCCATATTTATCCGCATTGTCATCACGGAATGATAATCGTGTACTTACATCCATTCCAAATGTGCTAAAGACTTTCTGTGTGATTTCTATCACTTGCTTGATTTCATTGCGCAATTGATCATCGGTGCAATAAATATGCGCATCATCTTGGGTAAATCCACGAACTCTGGAGAGTCCATTCAATTCACCGGATTGTTCATAACGATAGACTGTTCCAAACTCTGCTAATCGCACCGGCAAATCACGATATGATCGTGGCTTTGAGGCATAAATTTGATGATGATGAGGGCAATTCATGGGTTTAAGCAAATACTCTTCATCATCAACGGTGATTGGTGCAAATTGGGAATCTGCATAATACGGATAATGACCGCTTGTGCGATACAATTGAAGATTGCCGATATGCGGCGTTATCACTTCTTGATATCCACGTTTCACTTGCTCATTGCGAAGAAAATTCTCAAGCGTTCTACGGACTATTGTCCCATTCGGAAGCCAAATGGGAAGTCCGCCACCAATCATTGGTGATATCATGAAAAGTTCGAGCTCTTTGCCAATTCTGCGATGATCTCTTTTTTCAGCTTCTTCGCGTAATGTGATGAATTCTTCCAATTGATCTTTTTTGGGGAAAGCAATTCCATAAATTCTGGTCAATTGTTTTCTTGAAGAATCGCCTCTCCAATAAGCACCTGCCACTGAAAGCAGTTTGGGATACTTCAATGCTCCCGTTGATGGAACATGGGTACCACGACACAAGTCGGTAAAATTTCCTTGCGTATAAAATGTGATTTCAGATTCCTTTAATCCCTCAAGTAATTCAAGTTTATATTCATCACCTTTTTCCTTGAAAAATGCCATGGCATCCTCCCAGGTTATCTCACGTCGCATGAACATTGAATCAGCTTTGACCAATTCTTTCATTTTTTGTTCAATTGCAGGTAAATCTTCTACTGAAATCTTTATACCCTCGGGTAGGTCCACATCATAATAAAACCCCGCCTCAATTGATGGACCGATCCCGAACTTCACTCCCGGATATAATGCTTCCAATGCTTCAGCCATCAAATGGGCTGTGGAATGCCAAAAGATCTGTTTTCCTTCATCATCATTCCATGTGAGTATACGGATTGCGGCATCGCGGTCAATTGTGCGCGAAAGGTCATATGGAACATCATTTACAATGATGCCAAGTGCATTACGGGCAAGCCCTTCAGAAATTGATAATGCAATATCTTTTCCTGTTGAATGTAATGGAAATTCTTTGACCGTACCGTCAGGGAATATGATGTTCATAGGTTATATAAGAGTTGTAATCAGTTATGCAAAGATACCGTATTGAGCTTGAAAATGGAAAAAGCCAACAGATAGACTAATTTGAAAAGAGTTTACCGATGAGTTTTCTGGCTGCCATGCTTGGTACGATGTGCTTTTGATGAATATCATGGAGGAATGCTTGTTTTTCTACATTCCATGAGGTTTGATGTTCAGCCCAATGAAGTAGTTCTCTGTGAAGAGCTACTTCAAACCATTCTTCAGCTTGTTTGGATCTTCTATCAAGTAATGCTTGATGATGGGAGGCCGAATCATCAAAAAAAGCATTACATATCCCTAATAGTTCTTGGATACCTTGTTGTTCAAGGCCCGATCCCATGATAACAGGAACATCCCAGCCATCCGTTGGAGAATGCATCAATGTGAGCGCGCTTTGAACTTGACCTTTTGCTATTTCAGCAAGAGGAAGCAATTGTCCATCCGCTTTATTGATGAACATCATGTCCGCTAATTCCATGATGCCTCTTTTGATGCCTTGAACTTCGTCTCCGGCATTCGGAAGCATCAAGAGAAGGAATGCGTCCGTGATGGATCTCACTTCAACTTCGGATTGACCAACACCAACAGTCTCAATGATGATTGTTGTGAATCCTGCCGCCTCACAAAGAAGCAATGCCTCACGCGTGGCATTTGAGACGCCCCCGAGTGTTAGGCGAGAAGGAGAGGGTCGGATATATGCATGCTCTGATCGAGCAAGCAAAGGCATACGAACTTTATCACCGAGTATACTGCCTCCATGAGATTGACTGCTTGGATCAATTGCCAACACAGCAACCTTTTCTCCTTGCTCGATGCATGCCAAACCAAATGATTCGATAAAGGTCGATTTGCCAACACCCGGGCTACCCGTGATGCCAATCCTTTTTGCACTTCCTGTATATGGGAGAAGAGCTTCCAAGACATCCTCGGTTGCTTTTCTATCGATATCCAATGAGCTTTCAGCCATGGATATGGCTTTTGACAATGCACGGCGATTTCCTGCCTTGATATCGGAAATCAGGTCATTCAGGGGATACTGTCTATCAAATGCAATTGAGTCCATATTACAGACTAAGAGACAAATTGGTGTGATTTGAGCATGAACTTATCTATGTGGTCAATTTTGCTCATGGAATAATCCGTAAATTTACGATAATCAGGTCGTAAATCATTGTTTCAAGAGTTTCGCCATGCATTCTTTTTCTCAATTTCTGCCCTTTTTTAGCTGTATCGGCTTTGTATGCATTTCCTTTTTTCAGACTTCATGCGTCTCCACATCAACTTTTGATGCAGAGGTGAAAAAGGTTGATTCTTTGCAAAAGGCCTTAATCGCAATGCATAATCAAAAACAAGAATTGGCAGCTAAGAATGTCGGAAATGCTGCTATGATCGATGATCTTCAACAAGAGATTCGTGTATTGAAGGAAAAGACAAGAGTATTGGAAGAACAATTGGATCAGGCAAAAAAAGCAAGCACTGATGAAATCAGAAATCTTCTTTCTCAATTGGAAAAAGCAGAAGAAGATCTTTTTACACGGGAAACCATGCTTCGTGATGTTCAAGCATTGATGAAACAAAGAGATTCATCAATGAATGCATTAAGAGAGAGCGTTGAAAAATCACTGCTTGGATTTAAAGATAGTGGACTCGAGATTGAAGTGAAAAACGGAAAAGTCTATGTGAAGATGTCCAATCAATTACTCTTTAAATCAGGATCCACGACAATTGATAAAAGAGGTAGAGATGCTTTGCAGCAATTGGCAATGGTTTTATCCCAGCAACCCGATATTTCAATCATGATTGAAGGTCATACCGATAATGTTCCCATTGGTTCTTCACGTTTTGCCGATAATTGGGATCTCAGCGTTTTGCGTTCGACGGAAGTTGCACGTATACTTACAGTAGAAAATGGCATAGATCCAAAGCGCATCATCGCTTCCGGAAGAAGTGAATTCATGCCAATAGAGGAATCGAATGACCCGGAATCCCGAGCCAAAAACAGAAGAACAGAAATTATTTTAAGTCCTAAGTTGGATGAACTTTTGAATCTTGTGAAATAATGTCATGAATGCAAAACTACGACTCCTAAAAAGACAACAAGCAATCTCATCAAGATTATGTGTTGGCTTGGATACGGAAATATCCAAGATTCCACATTGTATGCAAGGGTCACCAAGTCCGATTACCACATTCAATGCATCTATCATCGAATCAACATCGATGCATGCATCAGCTTATAAAATCAATACCGCATTTTATGAACAATATGGTGAACATGGCTGGCATGCATTGAAAGACACAATCTCAATGATTCCGAATGAAGTTTTTACGATTGCTGATGCAAAGCGGGCGGATATTGGAAATACCTCTTCGGCATATGCCAGAGCCGTCTTTGATGATTTGAATTGCGATGCAATTACGGTCAATCCATATATGGGATATGATTCATTGGCTCCTTTTTTGGAAAGAGAAGATCGCATGGTGATAATATTGGCTTTGACTTCCAATCCCGGATCCAAAGATTTTCAACGTCTCATTTCACAGGGAAAGCCACTTTATCAGCATGTCATTGAACGAGTATTATCATGGAAAGCATCTGCTTCGATTGGTTTTGTGATTGGTGCAACCCATCCTGATGAATTGGCAATGATACGATCATATGCTCCCGATGAAGTATTGCTGATTCCGGGAATAGGAGCGCAAGGTGGAGATATTGATGCAATAATGGAGGCCAATATGAATGGACCTGTCATGATCAATGTTTCAAGAGCAATTCAATATGCAGGGGATTCAGAAGATTTTGGGGAAAAGGCCTATGAAGCGGCGCAATTCTATAAAGAGCGCATTGGATTCAATACATGAACGAGATATTCAAAAGAGGTTGCATGCATATTTGATGGTGGGTCAATATCGATGCATGAGTATTCTTGGTCATAGTATTTGCATTCTCAATCCTGGTAAAATCAACCCATATGAAGGGCCTGATTTTCTCAATATGGCAGTATTGATCAATGGGGAATTATCTGTTGGGAATGGTGAATTCCACAGGCGAACGTCTGATTGGTTTGCGCATGGACATCACCTCGATATTCACTATCAAGCTCTTCTCTTGCATATTGTATTCGACAATGATATTTCTTGCGAAATTTCCAAGGAAACAATCATAATCACAGAAGAATGCATCCCAATGAATGCAGTGGCCGAAAAGGGGAATTCACTTCATTCGCTTGATGATTTACAGGATTATGCATTGAGTAGGCTTCTTCGTAAAAGGGATGAAGTAAACATGATTGCAGATTCTGTTGATGATCCTTTGCAATTGCTCAAACTATATGGGTTGATATTTTTAGAAAGAAGGGAATCATTAAGAAAAAGAACTTATCACAACAGACCAACGCAAGAGATTATCAGTGCTTTCATTACCTCGCAAGGTATTCAGGAATATTTGAAGGGAAAGGATATCCCCAATGACATTTCAATGTTGGATTTCCGAATGCGAGGGGGTCTTTCAAGGCATATATTTATGGAATTATTCGTGAATTGCTTTGCGCCATTGGCATTATTACTCGAGATAGGTGATCAGCAAGCTTTTAAACATTGGTATTGGACTCAGCCAAGACTTTCAGTTTATCATTCATTGTATCATTCATTTCCTGAGATTCCTCAATTGTTCATGTGGCAACAACAAGGGGTATTGGAATGGCAAAGACATCTCTTTCAGGGAAGAAATGCAATCAAGGAATTGCTCTATCCATATCATGCAGAATTGATGTGGGATGAATAAAAAAAGACCATAAGCTGTGCTTATGGTCTTGTATAATCGATGTTGGTGTAATCATTGAACAATGATGCATTGCCTGCTGGTATGTAAACCACCAATGGTAACATGAATCCAATATGATCCACTTGCCAAACCGGAAGGAATGCTGAATTCATGTACGGTAAATGATGAAAGCATACCGGTATACATAGTTTGAATCAATGATCCGGTTGAAGACATCAATGAGATTGTTGCATTACCACCTTTGATTGATTGAACAGAAAGCTTCATGTCATCTGCTTTTTGTCCATATACATTAACCTTGATTTCTTTGGAAGCATCAGCTGTTGATTCCAATACGGAACTTGGGGGAGTGATTACCACTTTTGCGACTTCACTTGTTTCAATACCGCATTCGCCATAGACAATCACTCTGTAGTCACCGGAATTACCTGTATTCGTTACATTCAAACGATAAATGGAATCTGTCGCATTTTCGATTTTTACTCCATCATTAAACCATTGATATGTAACCTTTGAACCAACAGCAGAAACCTTAAGCTCCAATGCCTGACCGGATGTAAGATTCACTGATTTCGGCTGTGTCATGACTTTTGTGATTGGTTTCACAAATAGTCTCGCCGGCAAAGATTGTGTGGCTTTGCATCCTGTATTCACAGTTGCAACATAATCGCCTGCATCGGTGGCTTTTACAGCCGGTATGGTAAGAATGGAATCTCTAGCACCTTGGATCACATTTCCATTGAAACGCCATTCATAGGTTCCTTTTCCATTCCCTTTGACCAAGATTCTGAACTGTGAACCCGGGCAAAGCGAATCACCAATTGGTTGCTCGGTGATAACTGTTGATTCTCCAATCTTGAACGTTGTATCACTGATGTCGCGTAAACCGGATGCAACATTGATAACTCTTGCCTTATATATCGTTCCACCAATATAATCATCTGGAATTTTCCAATTGTATGAAGAACCCTGAAGATCACGTGCAATCGTAGTCCATGTTGTTCCACCATCTGATGTAAGCTGGATACTCGTCAATTCAGTGGGAGTGAGCCCCTCTTTATTCCAAGCAAATGTCATATTGCTACCAGGGCAATATGTTGCAAATGCACTTGGGGAACTCATTGTTAGGGAACCAAATGAATATTTTGCCACAAACCCATTCATACCTGAACCTGGGTTGGGGTTATTACTCTCTTGAAACATAGCTAAATCGGTTGAAAGTGTTGATCCACCAACATAGATATCGCCACGAGATGTTTCTACAACGGCTTTGCAAATATCTTCAGCTGCACCGCCATAATATGCAGAAAAAGCAACATCTGTCAAATCATTGGAGAGCTTCAACAATACTCCGTCTTTGGGTCCGCCACCGTATGCATTTTCGGTCTCTTTGCTACCAATATTTGTATTACTGAAATCACGTGAGCTTGTCCACCCGGAAACCAAGATTTGTGAAGTAGAAGGAATAAAATCAATAGCCGTAGCAGATTCTGTACCTGATGTACCAAATACGCCGGAATTGAGCAAAGTTCTACCATTGGATGCAATTCTTGAAACAAAGATATCAAGTCCGCCTTTGGCTGTGGTTGTTGTGCCTGTGGTTGGGAATGATGTAGTTGCGCCGGTTCCAAATTCGGTTTCACCGCATACTGCAACAGTGCCATCATCGAGCGCTACGAGGCCGGTGATTCGATCATTGCCATTGCCACCCAAATATCCGAGAAATTGCGTGTTTTGATCTGAATGAGTTCCTGCAATACCAAACTTTGCCACAAAACCATCATCTTTTTGATTATATGTTTGATCCCAGGGTCTTCTTGTGGGACTAAAACTACTTGGTACTGGATAAGTACCATTCGAGATTCCAAGACCAGTCGTACCTGCAATGAAAATTGCATTAAAGCTTGGATCATATCCTACGCCAGTAACACGATCATCACCATCACCGCCAATGAAACTTGAAAAATTTATGAGTGAGCCGGAAGCTCTTAATTCCATCATAAAGCCATCATAATTGGCTTTTTTCGTGCGTTGATATGCACCATTGTCAGTAGTAAAATCTGATGAATTCGTAACACCACCAACCAATAACTCGCCGGTTGGTCTGGCTGCAATTGCCAATACACGATCTTCCAATGCGCCCGGCAAATAGGTTGAATAAACCAATTGTGTACCATTTGAAGATAGTTTGGCAACAAATCCATCTGTTCCAGCCTTATATGCATCTTTCCAAGATGTGGAAAGTGGGAAGTTTGATGAACTTGTTTCTCCGCCAATAAAGATGCCACCATTGAAATCGATTGTGATTGCATTGATGATATCGTCTCCTCCTCCACCGATATAAGACAGACTCAACATCGTTTGTAATTGAGGAGAGTAGCGAATGACTATTCCATCTACACTACCATTGAATTTTGTGTCATAAGAACCGGAAACTTCCGGTAAATCTTCAGTTTCTGTTGATCCAGCCGCCCAAATATTACCTGCATTGTCCTGTACAATTCCATTGATGGCATCAACACCTGTATTTCCAACATATGTGCTGTAAACCAATGGATCGATGATCAATGTTTTTGATTTGTCATATCCATCAACAGAAAAAACGAAACCATTGCCGGCCTTTACAAAGCCACAAGGAATGGTGACTTTTTTACCTGTTTCATCAAATTGATATGCAATGATATTCCCATGATTCATCATGCCAAAGCGTGTTTGTACTAGCAGAGAACCATCACTTGATGTAGAAGCCACTGCTCCGGAAAACGCAAGTTTGATTTTCGATGGGTTGGTTCCGGGCTGCACATGAAAATCATATCTTGGATTCTGTCCTTCGAATGAATAAACCATGTCCACTCCATCATATACTTCAGGAATTCTGATGGTTGTGAATGTCGGTACATTTGTTTTCCAGGTTTGTGGATTATTTCCCAAGAAATAATTAATCGTGGTCGGACTTTCCACCAAACCGGTACCCTTGGGTAATAAAGCACCCTCGAGACTCATGGTATAGGCATGACCTTTCTTTACATGAACATCATGCATGATCGAATATACATCATGTATGATTCCTTTGTCCGTAATCCATATATTCATGGAAGGGGTTTTAGCCATGAATTGAATTGTTTCGGGCCATTGTCCATTATTTTGAATGAACATCCCATGCTTTTGCACATTCGCACCGGCGGCCAAACAAATAATAGGGAAGCAGCAACATGCGATGAATGAGCTAAGGAGTTGTCTGACTGACATAAAGGTTAACTCCAACATTGTATAGAAGTACATAATTACCGTTGATTAATGAATGGTAAAATGATAGGATTCACTGTTTGAATCTTAATCACATATAGTCCTGAAGGAATCATATCTTTTGAAAGAGATACACTATTCCTATACATATGACCATTTAACACATCATTACCTTGCAAATTACTTACAGAATAAGGAATTTCACCCATGCTTTTTTCACTTGAATTGAGGAAAATTTCAATATTTGTGCCATTGTCCACAATGTGTGCTTGTGAGAATAAGGAATTATCCACATTTTCCACGGAAACAGGTCCTTCGATTACCTCTATGGCTTTCTTAAGATGAGTTGCCAAAGCGGTTCTTACAGTATCAGCGCCAATCACTATATAGGCTATTACAGAATCATTTGGCAAAACAGCTTTTTCAAACCTACCTCCGACAAACATTGCGATATCTCCTGCGGAACCGAATTGTATCGAATTGCCTCCATTCAGCATGGCATTGAATTCTTCATTCGTATTTGAAAAACCAGAAGCATTGAGCCCTGCGGCTTGAGGCCTGAATGATGGTTCGTTTATAGGAGCAAAACAGAGAATTCCGATATGAGGATGTAGTTTATTCGCAAAACGTCCTTCTTTCCATGCAATTTCAGCTTCGCATCGAGGTTTGATATAATCCGGAATCGCATCTGAAAAATGCTCGACCTTATTGTCTCTTCCATAATTGCCAATATCCCAATCGCCGAATATTCCAAATCCCGGATTGAATATTGGTGCATCATTCATATTGGTGAGGGTATATTTGAATGTCACTGAATTGGGAGCCAATTTGAATAGTTCCTTCTTTATTGAAACACCGATTTTCTCACTTCCCGGATTCAAACTGTCTGTTACAATCATAAATGCTCCTTCTTTATCTGAAGCAAAACGAGTACGTGGTTCAAATTCGGATGAAGTTGAAAAGCCGGTGATCACTTTTCCGGAGGAGCCAACAACAAGTCCACCATCATAGAGCATGGAACCGCAATCTTTCAATATGAAACCCATGCCATCAAACTGTTCATTTCCGGCGCTTCCGACTGTGCGGTCATTGACAAAACCCAATGAGGCATAGTCGCCTATGGAGAACAAGAGATTCTCTGTCTCAAAAGTACTGATTGAAGGGGTTGGCCTCAGAGCAAACAATACAGTGGGTAATAGTCCGGATTCTTCTTCCATGCTCAATGAGTGATAAAATTCTGCATCGCTGTTTTCTTGAATAATCATGCGCAGAACAATGCTTGAATCAATCGACTTCGGTGCAATGAATGGGAGAATTCTCAATGTATCCAAGAGTAGAAAGGGCTTGAAGAAATTATCGAGTGAACGTACGATAATCGATAGATTTTTAGCAGGTATATCAGTCACATTATGGAGGTGAAGTCTAATCCGTAATGTATCTCCTTTGCTTTGTCTTTGCCTTTCCTTACTCCAGGTGGTTTGTATATATGCTCTGCTTGTAGGGGAATCTTGCAAAGCACGCAGAAGATTTAATCGTCCCGGAAGAAATCCCGCAAGAAATGAATTTGCCACATCAATGGGATCGGCAGTTGCTTTCAGATGCTCTTGGATCACGGCCATGTTCACATTCGGATATTTTCCTTTTACAAGAGCCGCTGCTCCTGAAACTATGGGAGCGGCAAAGGAAGTGCCACTCATTGTGGTATAGGAAAAATTCTCATTGTCTGTGGTGCGGACATTAAATCCCGGTGCCATGATATCTGTTGACCAACCATAGGAAGAACCATTCGATTTGACATCTACAATATCTGTTTCACCAACAGACATCACACCTCTATAGGAAGCTGGATAAATCGGGGCCCGATTATTGTCATTGCCCGCCCCTGCCACGATTAGGACATTTTGTTCTACGGCAAAATCAATGATGCTTTGATTGATTTCTGAATATGTATTCGCAGAACCCCAACTGCAATTCAAAACAGGGAATTTTCTCATGATGCCATAGAGTATTCCTTCATAGCCAAACTCAACTCTCTCTGTACCTTGCCTGCCAGCTTTGATTGGGAAGAATCGAGATTTTCCACCAATCCCGGCAATTCCTTTTTGATTATTCCATGTTCCCGCAGCAACACCCGCAACCGATGTGCCATGACCATCTGTGGAATTATATGTATTTCCTGCAGGAGTTCCATCATTTGGCCATGCAAGATTAACCCCACGATAATCATCCGGAAATCCATTATTGTCATCATCCACTCCATTATTTTCAATTTCTGATCGATTGAGCGCAATATTATCCTGAAGGTCTTCATGGGTCTGCAAAAAACCATTGTCTATTATTCCGATGATGATGCTTGTGTCACCTTGGTAAATATCCCATGCTTCCAATGCTTTTATAACGGTAAGGAATATCTGACTATTGACATATGTATCATTAGGTTTAAACAAAGCATGTTCGAAATATCTTGGCTCAGCCAATTCGATAGATGAGCATTCCGCTTTCAAGACTTTCAATGCTGAAACAACAGAAATGGAATCAGGGAAAGACACAATGCATGTTCGAAGCAATTGATCATATGCTCTTGACATTCCGTATCGATAGGTTTCCGTAGAATTAGTCTGCGATGCAAACCCATTTGGCAAGATTGAGCGAATATTCGAAAATCTCAGTTCGGATAGTGAAGATTGAGCCAATTGCATCTTGACATCTTCGATGGTAAAACCGGAATGCATACGAATATTGACCATTCCCGATTGCACATGCTCATCTTTCGCAAGCCGTGAATGGAGTTCAACTTGAAAACAAATGAGCATCAATCCGATGCAAAGAGCGAAATGGCTTATATGCTTTATGAATGGAAGAGGCTTCATGATTAGTGAAAGACAAGGTTTGGGCATTTCTGTTACTTTGGTAATGTGCAAGTTGCTACTGCTCCCGGAAGTCGGACATTCCAGAAAAGTGTCTTTTTTGTGATGGGATCTATTGCCAAAAACGATTCTTCAGCCGTTGCTTCAAAACGTACTATACTGAATGCAGTACAAAACAGCGTTGCCCCTGTTTGAATTCCTAATGATGAAAATTGTGCCAATGGAATTGAAAGTGTAGCAGAATTCGATCCTGATGGGATAATCAAATTCAAACTGGTGTACAAATAAGAATTTCTGGTTTGTTGATCTGTCAAGACAGTGTCAAAATAGAGGATGACCCTACGATCCTGATTGGCAATTGTAGCTGTTCTGCAATTGATGGTCAGACTATCATCCTTGATTATTGCTTCCACTTCATCAACGGTATAACTTGGCAATTGTGCCAATGTCATTGGTTGTACAATGACTGGAAGTTTGCCATCACAACGGACGGAAAAACGCTTTGCAGTGGAATATCCCGGTTTTGAATATACAATTGTATATGCACCTTGAGGAATGAGATTTAAGGTCCATTTCCCTGCAGTATCGGTGAGTGTTTCAAATCCTGTACCCTCCAATCGAACCAATACAAGATTCTTGTTGATTTCAAATGAGTTATCCTCGGCATAGAGCTTTACTGATCCACGGAATTGGCTTCCCGGAAGATCTTCGGTTGATGTCACTCTGCTATCCATGCAGCCAATCATTGAGCCAATGAGCATGGCTATTGTCGAAATCAGAAGAATATGTCCTAAATGCTGCTTAATCATGGCCAAATGTAACCATTTTTCAAGTTGAGAAGAAGTGAATACTGTGATTGTCGATTCATGCACTTAACCGTATCTTTGTGCTCAATTTGTTTCATATAAGCTTTCATCGAAATGTTCAAATATCTGGTCATTGTTTTTGCCTTATTGAATGGATTATCCGCTCAGCAAAGAGTATTGTCTGAATCTGAGTATATCCCTGAAGAACGACACCTAAAAAATATTCGCATGTTGACATTCGAAGGGGAGAATGCTGAAGCATATATTTCATTCGACAATTCTTCTTTGGTGTTTCAAAGAAGGGGTCCGGAAGAACAATGTGATCAGATTTATGTCATGAGCATTGATGGCACTGGTATGAAGCGTATTTCAAATGGACAAGGCCGTACAACTTGTTCATATTTTTTAAAAGATGGCTCAATCATTTATGCGACCACAGCATATAATGATCCACAATGCCCACCTTCACCTGATTTTTCCAAGGGATATGTTTGGCCTCTATATCCCACTTATGACATTGTAAGGGCAGACACCGCATCAGGGAAGATTGTGTCAACCATCATAAAAGGTACAAATTATGATGCCGAGGCAACTGTTTCTCCTGATGGAAAATCCATTGTGTATACTTCAATTGTCGATAATGACATTGAACTGTTCACATGTTCCATCGATGGTTCAAATATTCGTAGAATAACCCATATGCCTGGTTATGATGGAGGTGCTTTTTTTAGTCCTGATGGAAAAAAAATCGTGTTTCGAGCATCGCGTCCCATCGGACCGGATTTGGAGAAATATACTTCGCTTGTCAATGAGAACCTTGTACGTCCATCTAAGTTGGATATTTATGTGATGGACATAGATGGTTCGAATATCATCAGAGTGACAAATAATGGTGCGGCAAATTTTGCTCCTTTCATGCATCCTGATGGGTCCCGAATCATTTTTTGCTCCAATATGGATGATTCCAAAGGACGCAACTTTGATTTGTATTTGATTAATCTAGATGGGACAGGACTTGAACGCATTACATATTCTGGTGAATTTGATGGATTCCCGATGTTTACATCCGATGGGAAGAGTTTGGTTTTTTGCTCCAATCGACTAAACAAAAAAAATGGGGACACCAATGTGTTTATTGCTGATTGGATAGATTGAATTCACTAATGGAATTTCTCAATGCATGTACAACATGAAACAAAACCCTGGTGGCATATATCGCTAACCAAGCAAATATTGTTTGGATTGGTCTTCGGCATTTTTCTGGGTTGGATAGCACCTGAATTTTCTTCATCTCTCTCGTTCATGAGAGATATCTTTTTGAATCTCATCAAGTCCATCATTGCTCCTTTGGTATTCTCAACGATCGTCATTGGTATCGCAGGTGGGGGTGATTTGAAAAAAGTAGGAAGAATGGGAGCCAAATCCATTCTTTACTTTGAGATAGTCACGACGATTGCTTTGTTTTTAGGACTTGCAGTCGTAAATATTGTTCAACCCGGTTTTGGGATTGTATTGAACGGAGACCCGGGAACGCTCGGGGCCATTGCGCAGAATCATCCCAAAACATTAATAGAAACTATTGTACATGTATTCCCATCCAGTGTTATTGATGCCATGGCAAAGGGTGATGTATTGCAAATCGTTGCATTTTCAATTGTATTTGCAATGGCATTGACTGCAATCGGTGAAAAGGGGAAATTAATCGTTGATATGTGTGAATCTCTTGCGCAAATCATGTTTAAATTCACCGGTTTCATCATGATGTTTGCTCCGTTCGGCGTTGGTGCCGCAATGGCAGTAACCATTAGTCATCAAGGACTGGGTGTCCTGGCAAATTTGGGTATGCTGATCATTTCGCTATATGTGGCTTTGGTATTATTTGTTGTTTTCATTCTCGGTGCGGTGGTTCTCTTGTTCAGTGTTCCGCTCAAGCCTTTTTTGAAGGCTATTCGAGAGCCCTTTATACTTGCTTTTGTTACAACCAGTAGTGAGTCTGCTTTACCAAAGGCAATGCAAAACATGGAGCGTTTGGGAGTTCCAAAGCGGATTGTTGGTTTTGTGATGCCAACGGGATACAGTTTCAATTTAGATGGAACGACTCTCTATCTTGCAATGGCATCTGTTTTTGTTGCTCAAGCAGCAGCAACAACGATTCCTGGTTTCACTTTTACATTCGAACAACAAATCATGATGATGCTCTCACTCATGATTACATCCAAAGGTGTTGCTGCTGTTCCACGGGCCTCGCTCGTGATTTTGCTTGCTACTTTGTCTTCCTTTCTACCACCGGGAATCGGTGCATTGGGTGTGGCAATGATTTTTGGTATCGATGAATTGATGGACATGGCAAGAACTTCTGTCAACTTATTAGGAAATTGTCTTGCAACCGTTGTCATAGCTCGCTGGGAAGGTGAATTCAATGATCAAAAGGCGGCGGTATTCGGAACGGATGATGAAGTAATGGAATCCGCTCTTATACAATGATCCGAGGCACTCTTGCAGAGATTGCTGTCGTGATTTCATAAGGAATCGTATGTAGTATAGCCGCCAAGTCTTCTGCGCTCTGGTGGGCTTGTCCATTCTCCCCTATGAATGTGACTTTTGTTCCTATCGCGATAGCAATATCACCAATGTCCACCATGCATTCATCCATGCATATATTGCCCACGACGGGAAATAATGTGCCTTGTATTATGCAGTGAAGTTTTCCTGAAAGTCCCCGAAACAAACCATCCCCATATCCGATCGGTATAGTTGCTATTGTTGTATCTTTTTCAGCAATGAATGATCTCCCATATGATACGGATTCACCTTTTTTTAATCTTCTTATCGACATCACTGCTGAATGTAATTGCAATACCGGTTTGATTTCATTGAATGTGTTTGGAATAGGAGAATATCCATACATGGATAAACCGGGTCTTGCAAGTGTTCCAATGTTCTCCGGCATCCGAATCATAGCAGCGGAATTGCCAACATGAATCAATGCGGGCTTGATATCATGATCTGACAATGTATCCAGACATTGTTCAAAAATGTGTAATTGTTCTTCCATGAACGATGTATCCACTGAATCAGCGGTCGCAAAATGCGTACACAATCCCTTGAGATGTAATCCCGGAGAAGATACAATCAACTGTGCCATTGCTAAGGCTTCCTCGGGATAGACTCCATCACGATGCATGCCGGTGTCTATAAACAGGTGAATATTCACTGTTTTATGATGTTTCTCAGCCTTTTCGGACAATCTCTTAATCGTATCCACATTGCAAATGATTGTCTCGATGTCATATTGAATGATTGAATCCAATTCTTCGGGTTCTGGAGGAGTCATCAATAATAGGGATGCATGTATACCTGCTTCACGCAATTGAACACCTTCAGAAGCAAAAGCTATTCCCAAATACTTGATGCCTTCTTCAATGGCGATGCGTGAACATTCAATGATGCCATGACCATAAGCATTGGCTTTGACCATTGCCATGATTTCAGTGTGCGCCGATAGGTGATCTTTCAAGAGTTTGATATTAGACCGAAGAGCGCGGGAATCTATAATGACATGTGTGGATCGTGTATGCATGAAGTGCTATAGCAAATGTTCTTTATCTTGTTCCCGTAATGCGGTAACAATAGACTTGACTTCCTGAGCTTTGTCTGTAGGGCAAACCATGATTGCATCCGGAGTTGATATGATTGTCATCCCGGAAATGGAATGTGCGGTTAATGTCACATTGGGATTGTCATTCCAGACAATACTATTCGCTGAATCTATTATGAGGCAATTACCTGATATGATATTTCCTGATTGATCGCTATAACCGAGTCTGGCAAGTGCATCCCATGATCCTACATCATCCCATGTAAATGAAGCGGGAAGAACAGCCACATTGGAGATGCGCTCCATGATGCCATAATCTATTGATGTCGCTTCTAAGTTTGCAAATGCTATTGCGCAATCAGAGGAATCAATGGATAACCCATTTTTTAAATAGGCATATAACTCTTCCATAGCCGAAAATGAAGCAGGCATTGCAAATCTCATTGCTTCGGCAAATGTATCAAGCCTATAGAAGAACATGCCGCTATTCCAATAGAATGTTCCTTTCTCAATATAAAGTAATGCATCTTGAATCTTAGGCTTTTCCCTGAAACTCTCTACGCGTAGAATACCACAATCGGAAATTGAATGGCCTGATTCAATATATCCATAGCCGGTTTCGGGTCTTGATGGTGGTATGCCGAATGTAACGATATCTGCATTATTGGAAGCATGATGCATCGCTAAGCGAACATCTTCGGCAAAAGTCTCTGCCGGACGAATAAAATGATCGGCAGTGAATACGCCGACTGTAACGTCTGCATCTGATATATTGTATTCTGCTTTTATGAGTGCATAAGCCAGCGCAAGACAGGGCGCGGTATTTCGTTTTGAAGGTTCGGCAATAATGTGATTGAATGGAATTTCCGGCAATGCTTCGATTATGGCATCCCGAAGAATTGCACCGGTGATGATGAAAATATCTTCGCGTGGTATGCTGAGTGCAATGCGGTCAACTGCTTCGGCTAGCATTGTTTTATCTGAAAACAATGTAAGCAATTGTTTTGGATGATGTTTTCTACTTAGAGGCCAGAATCGTTCGCCTGAACCTCCGGCCATGATGAGTGCTATGTGCTTCATGAGTTCTTTTGCATGAGTAATTCTGCGATCTGTACGGCATTTGTTGCCGCACCTTTGCGAAGATTATCGGCCACAACCCAAATCATCAATCCATGAGGATGATCTTCATCCTTACGAATTCGACCAATGAAAACATCATTATTGCCGGCCGCGGATATGGGAGTTGGGAATGCATCATTATGTGAGTCATCGATAATCGTCAGTCCGGGGATACCTTTCAGACATTCATGTATTTCGTCAATTGTCCAATCGGCATCGAGTTCTGCATAGATAGATTCTGCATGACCCCCTGTGGTAGGGATTCTTACGCATGTAACGGCAATCGGTAAATCCGGCATTGAAAATATTCGTCTGATCTCTCTGCGCATTTTGATTTCTTCTTCCGTGGATGCACCTCTTTCTTCACTCAGTCTATTATGAAACACGGTATTGAATGCCAATGGATGAAATGAAATTCTTTCTCGTGGTTCAATGCCTTGCAGTTCATCATTCAATTGATCAATTCCTTTCTGACCTGCACCGGAAACGGATTGATAGGTGGAAACAATCAATCGCTTGAGACCAAAACGTTTGCGGATTGGTTCAAGAGCAAAAACTAACTGAATGGTGGAGCAATTTGGATTGGCAATGATGCCATGATGATTCATGGCATCGTCCGGATTTACTTCGGGAACCACAAGTGGGACATCGGGCTCCATTCGGAAGGCGGAGGAATTATCAATTACGGTACATCCCGCTTTTACCGCAATCGGTGCGTAAGCACGACTAAGTACTCCGCCTGCCGAAAAGAGTGCAATATCAATGGCATCAAATGAATGTTCATCGAGCTTCTGAACAGTTAGAGTTGTACCACGAAACTCCAACATTGTTCCTGCTGATCGTTCGGAGGCATATAAAGCCAATGAATCAATCGGAACATTCATCTCGTCTAAAACGTCGAGCATCGTTCTTCCAACCAAACCGGTTGCGCCCACGATTGCCATCTTGAATCCCATGTGATCTTTATGCTGCTGTAAATAGAGGGAATAAAATGTTTGCAAATATATGTAATTACTTTGAGTTCTGTTCATTTTCATAAAAAGAATGAGCAGAGATTTACACGAAGCTCATCTTCTTCCAAAATGGAAGGGTGTGAATAAAATGATGATATGCATTATGCGCTCTGTCAATCACATTTGCATAGTCACCATACCCTTGAATCTCCATCCATTCAGCAATCCATTCAATTGGATTATCTGCATGCTTCATGGTGGCGATGAGCATGAGTGCTGTATCTTGGTTTATATGTATTCCCGAACCTGAATATAATGATGGAATGACATGCTCATCGGAAATAAGCGCTTCTTCCAGAAATCTTAATGCCATCTGCTTGAATGCCATGATGGACTCTTCGGAAGGAATGCTCTGAGGGATTGGCTTGATTTGTTCGGTAAATAATAGATTAAGGAGAGCACTTCGAGCATGATCAATGCTTGTTCCTTTCTCGGCTGCATGAGCAAGAATGGACTTTACATGCATATGTTGTTCTTTCAATGCCTGTAAGATTGGTTCATGATATGCTATGTCGAGATCAATGGGAGAACAACCCGGTAATACGATTCTATCCTCAAGATGTATTTCCATTTGCACAATACCCAGATGCAAATCTTGAAAGCCCTGCAAATCTTGATGCATGTTCTTTGCATAGACATCCCACCGAAACATGGTATTTCTGATCAAATCCTTGAATGTCTCGAATCGATTTACATCTTCTTCTAGCGATAGGATATCATCAAATCCTTCAGGTAAACAAATGGCTCCATTATTCAGATATAGTGGAATTTGCCCTACAAATGTAAGCCCGATCTCAGACATGGTTTGTTCCATTTCCGAAAAGGAAAATGGAGTCCAATGATCGGCATAGTACTCATGAATGATGTATTTGATGTCATGCCGGGACAATTCTTCTATAAATGAAGCTGCTGATGGTACTGCCTTCATATATGCGGGATTCCGTTCAAGCATCCACTGTAGGAATCCAATGCCTTGCTCTGCATTGTAAAATGAATCATCGGTAAGCCCCATTGAATATTCGCGCATCATCATTCTCAGTGGCTCATAGACATGCCAACCCGGATAGGCATTATAACTGATCAAAGCAAGTCCATTATTGCTTAAAGATTTTTTGATGATGCCATGTATAGCATTTCTCACTGATTTATGAACCCATGCATAAAGCCCGTGCATGACAATATAATCGCAAAGTGGCAATTGCTCCACTTTTGTAATGTCTGCTTGTATGAATTGACAATTCAGAATACCCAATGATGCAGCTCTTTTTTGTGCATGTTCAATATGTCTATGGTTGAAATCTATGCCGATAAACGATGCAAGAGGATTCGCTGCCGCATAAACAATGAGAGAATGCCCCGAACCACAACCCAGTTCACAATACGTGAAGGAAGTAGAATCAGGAATATCAAATCCACGCATTGCGGCAATGCATCTAAGAATATGCGGATTCAATTCTGTGAAAAAAGTGTCGGTATATGGAATGGTATCAAGCATGCACAATATCACTTACGGGAAAAGCTAGCCAATCGCATGCAAATCATGTCTTGAAGATTTCTGATGATTCCATCCTGAACGGTGAAACCATTCATCATCATTGAGAATGCCAATTGCTCTCCATCACGAGTGGTTGCATATCCGGAAAGACAGCTGACATTATTCATTGATCCCGTCTTTGCGATTACTTGCTGCTGAGCCAATGATTTCAACATGCGATTTTTTAATGTTCCTGTTTGACCGGGCCGAGCCAAAGAGGCAAGAAAGTGTTCTTTATTCGGAGATCTATGCATTGCCGATAAGAGCAATGTTTGTTGATAGGCACTAAGAAGATTCAATCTTGATAATCCGGATCCATCAACAATGGCGCATTGTTCAGGTATGATGCCGATCTTCGTGATGAATTTTTTCATGCTTTCAGCACCTTTGGCAAATGAGCCCTCACCAAATTGTTCTTTTGCAATCGTTTTGAAGATCATTTCGGCTGCAAGATTGTGGCTTACTGTATTGATGATCGTGATGATTGATGACATTGGAGGGGATGTTATTTCGTGTATCGCTTTCAATCCGACATAGTCTATTGGTTCATTGAGCATTTCATTCTTGAGCAAAGACCCACGAATCCTGATACCCATTTTCTCTAATCGTTGTTTGAATACATGTAAAAAGAACTGTACAGGATCATCAATACTTAAGCCAATGGCAGACATAGCCTCTTCGGTTTTTATCATCATTCCCGGGTCGATCATTGAAATTGATCCCTGCATGTCAATCACTCCTGATCGAGGATCTGTATCGGAATCAATCAATGTTGGACTTCCCGTCGGGACTGTCATGACATTATTCACTATCCGAAGATAGGAATTATCGGGTATCATTGTCATGCGTGAATAATCACCTGATTTCAAACCCGGTCTGAATTGCATCTCCACTTTATTATCATGCAATGCAATTGCTGAAATAGGTGCAGAATATGGATAGGGAATATCATCAATAGCCCAGCCCGGACCAAATATTTCATCATCAAAATAGGAATGATCAAGAATAATATTTCCTTTGATTGAAGTAATGCCCAATGAATCCAATTTCAGAGCGATATTATCAAGAATAATCAGTGGATCTTTCATGAAGTATAAACTCATGGTGGGATCACCGGAAGCACGGATGATGATATCACCATTGAGTTCGCCCGAAGTTTGTATCTCTCCATCTATGTAAATGCGGGTGGCATACTTAAAGTCCGGTCCAAGTAATTCCAAAGCTACGGCAGTCGTGAACATCTTCATTGTTGAAGCAGGAATCAGCGAAGTATTTGCATGTTTTTTGTAGAATGTTTCGCCACTTTCGGGATGGATCACACATACTCCAACCGATGCATTGCCAAGTTCCGGCGCAGAAAGTATCGCATCAATGTCTTCCTGCAATTGCTTCAAAGCATATGTCTGCCCATTGCTTGCTTTTTTGTCTATCTTATTAGTATCGAGTTTGATTGAAATGTTCAAAGCTTGGGCTTCAACGGATATGCCAAACAAGAGAAAGAAAATGAGAATCATGATCTAAATTCCTTGAGCATAGTATGTGCAAATGCATATGCTTCATTTGTTTGTTTTGTATGAAGACATTCAATTGCTGCTTCTATGTCTTCCATCTCAACACCTACATGCAATGCTCCACGGATATGGGAAATCACTTGCTGCTTCCATTGTCCCAAAGACAACATGCAAATGTTGATAAGCTCTCGTGTTTGAATATCCAAACCTGCTCTCGATAATGTTTTGCCATAGCCATCAATGATCATCCACTCTGACAATTCAGGAGAAAATGAATGCATGCGTTTGTTCATCTTTTCGAAAACTGTTGTATAAATATCTCTGCATAATTTCTCACCCCTCTGTTTGAAGATTTGTACATCATATTCCTGAATTGATGCCGGTGCTTCATTGTATACTTCATGTAACAATGATAAACCTTCAATCGAAGCCGGATAACCAGAAAATAAATGGATTTGAAGCAATGCCTCATATAAAGCAGCAAAAGGGATATGTGATTCCAAAGCATCTTGCATGAGTTTTCGAGCATTGCCTTTTTCATTGCAGGACATGGAGATTGTAATGTTCAGAATCAGATGTTGTTGTTGTGTCATGACTTTCCTTTCACATATGCTGCGAGTGTCTTTCCAAGTGCATGACATGCCCTTGCCCTATGACTCATCGAATGTTTTGTCACGGAATCCATTTCGGCAAAAGTCATTGAACTTCCATCTGGTATGAAAAGTGGATCATAACCAAAGCCATTGTCACCTTTCTCTATTGTCGATATATGCCCTTCGCATATTCCATCAACGCTAATTGAGGTTTCATCATTCAAAAAGTGAAGTACAGTCCTGAATCGGGCGGATCTTTCTGATATTCCATGTAATTCTTGTAGCAATTTAGTTCTGTTTGCTACATCATTCCCGTGCTCTCCTGCATATCGCGCGCTTATCACCCCGGGAGCATTGTCAAGCGCATATACTTCCAATCCGGTATCATCAGCTATAACAGGCAGGGAGGTCATGGCGTGGAGAGCCTTTGCTTTCAAAAGAGCATTTTCCTCCAATGTACTACCGGTTTCTTCGATTTCGGGAGGATTCCCTTTAAACCATGTTTTTTGAGATATGAGCGAAATGGGTAAACCAAATGATGAAAGAATTACTGATAACTCATCGATTTTATGTTGATTATTGGAAGCCAAAATGATTTGCATTATCTTCTCCCGCATATTGAAATTAATGCTTTATGCAATGTATGGAGTTCACTCTGAGAATACTGTACCATATGTCCGATTCTAAAAACAGTATCATTCCAATCATCTTGACCGGGCGCCACCACAATTCCTTGTTCAAGCAATGACTTTATTATAAGTTTTGCATTATTATGATGAATGGCCGTGACACCCCGTGCATTGCCTGTGGCAGTGCAACCATTGATATTTTGTATCATTGCTTTAATGGATTCTGATTGAAGATGCAATGTTTCAAAATGTGAAGCATTCGCAAGGATTGACTTGCAAGACTTTTGAAGGGATGATAATATTGGTAAAGGAGGAGTAAAAAATGAAGTATGATTCATCGAAGCAGAAAGCATTCCGGGAACATCATGAACCATACTCGGAAAAATCATGGATTCTTCCGCATACATGGATGCTTTATCAATTGCTCTTTCACTTAATGCCAGTATACATGCACCGGGCGGACAAGCTAGTCCTTTTTGAGAAGCGGTAAAAAGACAATCAATTCCAAATTCAGTCATATTGATTGTTTCAATTCCAATGCTGCTCACAGCATCAACAATAATCAAGGTGTCGGGGGATACAGAACGAATGATGTCGCAATAGTCTTTCAAGGGGACAGTAATTGCCGTAGAAGTCTCTGTATGTGTGATCCAAATTGATTGAAAGGTATATTCATCAAGAGCACTCCGTAGATCATCAATTGAAGTGTAAGTACCCCATGGACTTTTCAATGACATCACATTATGTCCGAACATTCTTCCGAGTTCTGCCCAACGCGATGAAAAACGTCCCTGAACCAAAACCAATACATTCGAAAGAAAAGGGACAAGTCCACGCATGCTGATTTCAGCTCCGGTAGTTCCGGAACCAGGGCCGATGATTATTGGAGTATTTGTCCCGATGATATTCTGCAAGCAGGAATTCACCTCGCGGTGCACTTTGGTGAAATCCGCGGTTTTATGATACTGAAGATCATGCATCGCATATTGGACTTCATCCCTAACAGGGACTGGGCCGGGAGTGAAATGAAGTTGATGTTGAACGAACATTTGAACTGTTGAAAAGAGTATATTGCAAAGTTATCGTTTTGATTTCATTTATGGTATGTGATATCATGCAAATTGCAAACTCGGTCATTTTCATTACCGGCGCTTCATCGGGCATAGGGCTATCTTTGACTCAACAATTTCTTGAAAAAGGTGCATCAGTTTGTGCCTTTTCTAGGCGAGGCATGTCCAAAGAGCTCAAAGATGCATATCCCGATGCATTACTCGACATAAAAGGCGATATATCGAACATTGAGGATATACAATCAAGTATGCAGGCAACTAGTCAAACTTTTGGTGGATTGCATATTGTGGTGGCAAATGCCGGTATTGCTCATTTCGATGATCTTGCTGTAACCGACCCTGAGATTGCAAAAGCAATGGTGCTCACCAATGTGCTAGGCATGTTTTACACGCTGCATGGAGCATACCCTCTCTTGCAAAAAAACACAGGACCCCGAACAGTTGTGGGCATTCATTCCATAGCAGCAACCACCATTTTTGAAGGTGCATCTGTTTATTCTGCCACTAAAGCCGGTACACTTGCCATGCTTCGAGCTTTCAGAGAAGAAGCCAGAAAAGATGGTATCAGCGTGCTGGATGTATTGCCGGGCGCAACGCGTACGGGAATTTGGACAACAGAAATGTTGACCGAACGCGGAAAAGACATGATGCATCCGGATTCCATTGCTCGCATCATCATAAATGCGCTGGAACAAAGTAGAAATAATGAAGATGCGATCACTCATGTTGATGAACTTGTCATCAGGCCCTGGATTGGAAATTTATGAAGATCATACCATGGTTTGAAGTTCAGCGCAAGCTTTAATCACATTTTCAGGGGAGATGTCCTTCACCGTTTGTGTCTCTGAATACACAGCTCGATGAGGAACGCCATAAGGAAGCCACTCTTCTTTTGCTTTATCGGGCAAAAAACAATAAAGTCCGATCATTGGACATTGTGCAGCACTTCCAATATGCAAAAATCCTGTATCGGGGGAAATGCCCCATGCAGCATGTTTCAAAGCCTCTCCAATTTCCAAGACATGTCTATTGAATGGATAATGTCGAATATTCTCGAATCCTTGCATTATGCTGTTCAACATTTCAGAATCAGTGCTCAAACCAAATAATAATGCTTGCTTTCCATTCTGAAGCAAATAATCGACCAATATGCGATAGGATGAACTATTCCAGCGATTACGTTCCTGCCCGACAGATACATTGATGGCAATGTAATTATTCTCCTCAATACCTAATTCCCTTAATGTATTCAGAGCATTCTCAGCAAACTGTTGGGAAGAAGGAAGTATTGCTCGGGCATCATGTTCTTGGCGGAGAATTCCAAATGTTTCAGATCCGAGTGCGAGCATTTTATCCGACATGGATCTCATATTAGCGGCTTGCTTTGATTGAGATGAATAATATATCGCATATTGATCGCCTGCAAACACTGAGCTACTTACTGTATGCTTCCCTGATAACAATGCGGTGAGAATGCCGTTTTTTGATGCTTGGGATGTCAGGCAATTCACGATGATGTCGAAATCCATTGAACGAAATTTTCGTAATTCTTTCAAATGAAGAAGCGGTGCATGTAATATCGACTTATCTACGATGTGAATTACATCGATGAAATCACAATGTTCTATGATGGAAACATTTGCTTTTGTGCACATAATATGCAATTCCATAAGCGGAAAATGTTCCTTTACCATAAGCAGCATGGGCAATGTGCTGATCATGTCACCCAAAGCATCATGCCGTAAGAACAATGCCTTTGTTCCATTGCTTACGATGAATGGAAATGTCGCGGGATTTGGCGAGAATATCACTTTGGCCATTGCATTCCCAATGGAACGTACATATTGAATTAATCTATTCATCGCCGTAATTCATAATTTCTATATTCAAAGATTCTTTTGCCTGTCAAGCGCTCAAAAGCATCGCAGACAGCAACTGCGAGAGGACGCTGTATCGATCGGGAGGGATCAAAAGCAGATGTCCATTGAGCATCTTCTGAAATTTTAACCAGCATGCATTTCGGATGAGTTCCTGAAAAGCGTTTCAATTCATAGCAAGCGGGAAATTCTTCTGATGTGGGAAGATGTTCTTCGAGCCAAGCATCATCATGATAAAGTCTTCCAAAAGCAGCTTGTTTTTTTACATAAGCTGTGGGATTGCGAACCCAACCATAATGATATACATATGCTTCGCATTGCATGACTCTAAGTTTTCGATATGAATCCTTGTCAATGTGCATGCGAAATCCCTGAGCATCTCTCCATGAGGTGACATGTGCATTCCGTTTGAATGCGCGTATTTCTTGTCGATACCATTGTCTACCGACACCAACATACTCATAGCTGCCAAAAAAGTGATGATAATGAAACAATAAACCATCAATCTCGGGTCTGTTATCAGCTTCTTTCATGGAGTTCAGGATTGCTTGCATATCCTGCTCATGCAACACTTCATCCGCTTGCAAATAGAGAATCCAATCACCAGTGCAGGCATTCAGGGCTATATTTGTTTGTTGGGCTAATATTTGACCCCCTTCACGAAGATTATCATCCCAAATCGTCTCGATTATCACAATCCTTGGATCTTGAAGTGATTGTATATAGGACAAAGTATCGTCTTCTGAATTCCCAATGGCAATAACCACCTCATCACAGATGGATAGAAGAGAATTGAGGGATTCTCTTACAGGATAGCCCAGCATAAAGCCATTTCTTACAAATGTACAACCGCTTATGGTCATGAATAGTCCAATGAGATAATGTCAAATCTCTACAATTGATATCAATCTATTTCAATGAAAAATCATAGTTTTGTTTTGAATCAATCACTAATCACCTCATAAATCCATGAACTTATCACTTCTTACCATATTGCTATGCCTCTTGATCGGATCAGGAACAGCATTTTCTCAACAGAATAGTTATGCCATCTCACCAAAGACAATCGACGTGAAATGGGATTATACAGAAGATCTGGATATGAGAGCATTTATATCCAGTAATTCGATATTGAATCAGGATATCGAATATACGGTCATTGCACTTGATATTCCTGCCCAATGGCTGGAACATGTCATCACGCAATTCTGTGACATACAATCTTGCTATGATTTTCGTTGGTTTAAATTGGGTGATAAAAAAGAAATGAAATTGCCATCAGGATCGAAAAATGCAATCATGAAGGTAGATTTCTTATTACCAATGGATACAAGTATCACCATTCAACCTGGTTCAGCAGAAATTGCTCTTGGGTTTAATCTCAAAGGGGAACCGATGAGCGACACACTCAGATTTATGGTGAACCGTCCGGCAACCGGTATTGCCGAGATTGAAAATCATTCCAAACTGTTGGTGAAGTCATTGTCAAATCAACATGTGAGTATAACTCATGCGGATGGAATTGCAAAAGTGTTGATGTATGACCTTCAAGGAAATCTCATTGATCAATATGATTGTGACAATTCCCAATTGGCTTTAATATCATTGGAACATGTTACTCGAGGCGCTTATGGAATTCGAGTGATCACCAGAAATGGTAGGGAATACTCAACCATTCATGTGCAATGATTCAATGTAACAAAGTGAATAATCAAACCCGGGCTTGGCTCGGGTTTTTTTATGAGAATGTACTGAAATAATAGTAGAGATAGCTGAATAAGCTCACTTTGCTGGAATAGTATGTGAGGAGTAATCCGCTAATAAGAATAAGCAATCCCGAGCCGGAAGCATACACATATAGTGAGGGCACATCAAAAACGACCGATGTGGATTTCAGCATGCGTCCATAATACCAAACAAACAGGGCGGACATCAAAAGGATAAGCCACATTGCCGATCCTGTGGCAGAAAGAACTTTGAACAAAGCCAGTGCAATGGGTAATAGGAGTAAAAATGGAAGTGCCGACCAAACAGATATGGTGAAAGCATCAATGAAGAATAGTCTGGTCCCGGTTATGAATGCCGCAAATAAAATAATTCCTGCGACCAATGCATGCATGCCAATGCCAATCAAACTAAAGAAGAAAAAGCCAAGTTCAGGAGTCCAGGTGATTTCATTGAGCAATGAGCGCAACCAGCCTGTTGGTAGTAAAATCATGTACAAATATTCAGTTCCGAAAGAACTCCGAAATACAAACAGCATGGTTGAAACAACGACTGCCAAAGTAGCTGAGCTGAGCAATCCGACGGATAATGTTTGGCTCAATGAAAGCAATCGTTGGTCACGAATATCGGAATAGAAATTATACGGCCTGATCAATGCTCTTAGCATATACTCCCGCATGCGTCTGTATTTTGAAATCAAGACGAAAAATGCAATCCCCAAACTGAAACTAAGTAGAATGAAAATCAATGGTGTATCACTATTGGTGGTTCCCGAGCGAAGTAATGGTTCTTTTTCATCATTCAACAATGCTTTCAACATTGTGTATGACAATCTTGGTTGCCTTGTCAAATCGGTTAATCCGGTCGTGCTGATATGCTGATCTTCCGGATCGGTTATGGTGATTGCACGAGCGGTGATGAAATCATTGAAACTCCAAATAATGATTCCTCCGATGCCGCATTGTTGAACTGTTCTATACCCATCGCGGATATATTGTGCTTGTGATTCAACAGACAAAGGATCTGAAAATCCATTAAGATTATTCGGTTGAACTGGTTTTCCCAAATGAATGATCAATGGTTTACTTCCTGCAAGCCTTTTCATGCGGAGAATTTCTTTTTTCTGAATGTCTCCGGTTTCCCAGCGTGTCGAAGATCGACCAATCAGAAAATCAGTGTATTGCAAGTCAACCGATTTCGTACCGAAACGTACAGATTTGTATAAGAGCTTGGATCCAAATGATCTAAAGAAAGACCCAATTTTTTGCAGATATGCTTTGCTATGTTTGGAGCTCTCCTGCAAACCATCGGATAATCCATATCCAAGTATGCAAGGTTGTCTGTCATATGCATTAGCCATACGCATGGCTATGTTTGAAATTCTAACGAGGAAATCATCTTCATTCAATAAGCTTGAGGGATAATCATAAACAGGCAAGTCGGAGAGAATGAAAATACCATTCACATTACATTGGTGAACAAAATATGGATGTGGATTTCCTGAACGTATTCTGACAGCATTCACACCAAGAGTTTTTAATGACAAAATATCTCTTTGGATTTGCTGAGCAGTTATTGTTTGTCCCAATTGATTTGCATGCTCATAATAATCGACTGCTTTAAGAGTGAATGGCTCATTGTTCAATGAAAATGTAGGTGCTCCATTCACAAGAATGCTCTTTGCTTTATACAATCCTACCGGTACAGTATAATCATCGATTACATTTCCATTATAGGAAATGCGTATTGTCAAAGCATACAGATTAGGAATCGACGGAGACCACAAAGCAGGGTTGGTGATGCGCAGGTCGAGATTTGTATTAACCGTTCTGTCGCGATCAATAGTGATTGTTTTTTCAGCCCCATTCGCCACTACCTCACCCGTGCCATATTTTATCAATGTGGCATCAACAGAAAAGGAAAGTTTCTTAAGTGACAATTCACCATACATGTCTTCGCCACCAAGGCGTTCAATCGCACTAGATCTGATGGTTAATTGTGAAGTCAATTGGCAAGCAGTAAGCTGTTCATTGAAAAATGACTTTATCTGTACATCTTCTAAGGAAACATGTTGCGCGCCTATCAACATCATTTCACGGACAATTCCTGAATAGGATCTTTGGGCAAAAATGTGACGTGAAGCATGGGCGGGAGGAGGTGCAATCTGCATCTCTATGAGATTGATTCCGGTTTGTAATTTGGATTCAGGTAATCGAATGGCAAATGGAGCCATGCCTGCAAAATAGCGTCCTACATATTTTCCATTGAGATATAATTCAATGTCTTCATTCGTTCCAAGAGAAAACAAATACCAAGTATAAGAATACAATAATTGCTTGTCTATTTTAATGGAGCGGCGGAAACGTACTTTCCCCGGTCTGCTCTCCGACATGGGAAGGAGTACCTGTTCCCATGAAGAACCGTCATCCTCACTGCGCTCCCAACTACCGGATAAACTTTTTATGATGCGCGACTGCGAAGGCATGAAGATTCGTAATTGCTCATTTGTGAAGCGTGGATACGATTCTTGGGCATGAATCAATGGAGAATTGAAACATGTAAGTGAAAAAAGAATACATGAACAGATGAACAGTCGAATCAGCAAAACATTCATTTTGAGTCGTAAATTATTGCATTTTCAAAGGTTAGAGCAAATTACAATCTTTTTGCCGTTTTTCCGCAATTACAGTCTAGGCATTCCTTGGAAGACAAATTCGCTGAATCATTGAAAAATTCACGAATTGTCTGTGCAACATGAACAATTTGCTCTTGAGTCAATTCAGGAAATATGGGAAGTGCCAAAATATCCCTTGATGCACAATCTGAAACAGGGAAAGGGTTGGAAGAAGTGGGAAGCCCTTTAAAGCAAGGCTGTTCATGGAATGGTATGGGATAATACACTTCAGTCCCTATTCCACGTTCAGAAAGATAAGCCCGAAGAGCATTTCTGTATTGAACCCTGATCACAAATTGATTGAATATATGATGATTGGGAGCTTTTTCTGTCTTGTTTGGCATGCCGGGAAGCAATGCGACATTCGCATCATTGAAAGAAGTCAAGCCGGGGACTTCTGATAAGCCGAATTCCTGAAACAATCGGACATATGTTTCCGCATTATTTCTTCTTGCTTTATGCCATGATTCCAGATAAGGGAATTTTATGTTCAATACTGCTGCTTGCAAAGCATCGATTCGAAAATTGCCTCCTACGAATCCATGTTTATATCGTTCGATTTGACCATGATTTCTCATTTGTTGCAAATGAGTGAATAATGCTGAATCATTCGTTGTGATCAATCCTGCATCACCGAATGCTCCAAGATTTTTTGTAGGATAAAATGAAAAACAACCCATCAAACCAATTGAACCTACCGGTCTGCCATCGGGCAGCTGAGTCCCAATTGCTTGCGCACAATCCTCTATTACAGGAATGGCATGAGCATTTGCAATCGCCATTATTGCTTCCATATCAGCTGCTTGACCAAAGAGGTGAACAGGTATGATCGCTTTTGTTTGTTTGGTGATTGCCGACTCCATGAGCCGTGGATCAATCATGAATGTCACAGGATCGATGTCAACAAAAACTGGTGTTGCATGTAGCCGTGATATAACTCCTGCTGTTGCAAAGAATGAAAATGTAGGAAGTATCACTTCATCCCCAGGACCAATATTAAGGGACATCAAAGCCATTAGCAAGGCATCCGTGCCACTCGAAACTCCCAATGCATGTTGTGTATTGCAATATCGGGCAGATGTCTCTTCCAAGAGTTCAACTTCTTTTCCAAGTATCAATGATTGAGACTCCATCAAACCAAGAATCTTTGGTTCAATTTGTTCCTTGATGGTGGCATATTGAAGTTTGAGATCAAGCAGTGGAACATTCATGCAATATGACTTTGAAGGTGTAAAAACGATCTTAATAATCTTCAATTTACGAATTCTCGGACTCTTTAAATGAACGAAGCCCCATATTGGGGCTTCAGACATCATTTTACAAAGAGCATTTCACGATAATTAGGCATTACTCGCAATGCATCCGGCAATAATCGTTCAATGCGATCCGAACATGTTCGAACCGTATTCATCGCAGGAATCACTTTAGCATGTACATGATGGGCTTTTTCATGAATTGTGTCTCCGCCCAACTCTTCATTTGCGCCATGTAAAACACCCAATGCTTCATGAAGTTCATCTGCAAGGGCTGTCAATTCCTGTATGCCATGTAATACCGCATTGCTATGTACATTCAATTGTTTCATGGACAATGCCAATTCAGACTGCTCTTTAAGCACCGACATGGCAGCAGGCAATATCATAGTCGATGCAATCCACTCGGTTGTTTCACCTTCGATATTGATTGTTTTGAAATAATGATCAAACATTACTTCAGCTCTTGCTTCCAATTCTCTTTGTGACAATACATGATGTTTTTCAAATAGAGATACATGCTGCGATGAATCAAGATGTGGTAAGGCGCTCATGGTATCAGGTAGATTCAACAATCCTCTTTGTTCTGCTTCGGTCTTCCAATCATCTGAATATCCATCACCATTGAATATGATTCTTTTATGTTGTGAAATGGTCTCCGATAAAAGCATTTTCAAAGCGAGAGAGAACTCCATGCCTTGATTCTTTTTTTGTTTCAATGAAGCTGTCATTTCAAGAATTGCTTCTGAGATGATTGTATTCAACACGGTGATGGGGAATGAAGATGATTGAGAAGATCCCACAGCTCTGAATTCAAATTTATTTCCTGTGAATGCAAATGGTGAAGTGCGATTACGATCGCCTGCATGACGTGAAAGATGTGGGAGCACGGGCGATCCCAAGCCCAAAAGACCAGCTTCGGGAGTGGCATTTGCTTTGCCGGTTTCAATTTGTTCCAATATCGAGCTCAACTGGTCGCCCAGAAATATAGAAATGATGGCCGGAGGAGCTTCATTTGCACCCAATCGATGATCATTCGCAGCGGAAGAAACACAAATTCTGAGCAATGCTTGATAGGTGTCTACCGCCTTCATTACAGCTGTGCAGAAAAAGAGGAAAATCATATTTTCTTCGGGTGTATCTCCGGGTTCAAGTAGATTCAAACCGGTATCAGTGCTCATGGACCAATTTGTATGCTTACCGCTTCCGTTTACGCCCGCAAATGGTTTCTCATGCATCATGCATACCAAACCATACTTTCTTGCAGTGTTTTTCATCACCTGCATAAGCAATTGCTGATGATCTGCTGCAATATTGGAATGTTCATATAATGGTGCTATTTCATATTGTCCGGGAGCAACTTCATTGTGTCTGGTTTTCACCGGCACGCCGAGTCTGTATAATTGATACTCTGCATCAGACATGAAACTCAATACTCGCTCCGGAATTGAACCGAAATAATGATCTTCCAATTCTTGTCCGCGAGGTGGTTTTGCACCAAAAAGCGTTCTTCCGCATAACATCAAATCGGGTCTGCGATAAAAGAATTCTTCATCGACCAAAAAATATTCTTGTTCCAATCCAACTGTAGAATACACTTTTTGTGCTTTCACTTCAAAGAGCTGCATAGCCTGCATTGCAGCTTTATTCAATGCCTCAATTGATCGAAGTATTGGTGTTTTTTCATCAAGTGCTTCTCCTGTCCATGAAGCAAATGCAGTTGGAATGCATAATGTTGCACCATTTGAGTGTCGCATGATGAATGCAGGTGAAGTAGGATCCCATGCGGTATATCCGCGTGCCTCGAAAGTTGCGCGTAATCCTCCGCTAGGAAATGAAGAAGCATCCGGTTCGCCTTGAATGAGTTCTTTTCCTGAAAATTCTGTTATTGCCCCACCTGCAGAATTCGGCGAAACAAAACTTTCATGTTTTTCTGCCGTACTGCCTGTCAATGGTTGAAACCAATGCGTGTAATGCGTTGCGCCTTTTTCCAATGCCCATTCTTTCATTGCCAAAGCGACAATATCCGCAATGGCAGGATCAAGTGGTTCGGCTCTATCAACTGTTGCTTGAAGAGATTTAAATACCGGCTTCGACAATTTGCTGCGGAAGATGTCCATCGAAAGCACATCCTCGGCAAATACATTCGTGATATCGGTTGGAATGGATTCTGCTGATCCATGGATTTTCCAATTGTTTACCGCGGCAAGTACATCATAATTGGATGAGAGCTGCATGATAATCCTGAAGAAAAGGTTGATGAGTTATAAGTTTTATTGTAAAGGCAAAGTGAGTGATTCGATATGTGTCGAAAGGACTAAATTTGTGATAGTTCTTTTGACGCCGGGAATTTGTTGCAATTTTGACAATAATTGCTCCAATGAAGCTGTGTTCGTTGTTCGTATCTTGAGCAAATGAGAGGCATTTCCCGTAATTGCATGACATTCAAGTAATTCGGGTAATGTTTTGCAAACGGAGATAAAACGCTCATAATAGACGCTTGATTCTATGTCGACAAATACATAAGCAGTCAAGTCAAAATGAAATGCATCAGATTGCAGAAGGGCATGATACCCTTTAATAATGCCCTGTTCTTCAAGTTTTCTCACATGCTCGCTCACAGCGGCAACCGATAAACCAACTTGTTCGGCAATATGGCTCAACTGCATTCTGGCATTGGCTTGAAGCAGTGAACAGATATTACGGTCAATTTCTTTGATTTCAGACATAAATCATAAAAAACGTGAATAGAATACGATAAAACTAAAATATTTTCAGATATCATGCAAAAAAGTAAAAAATTTTCAATATTTAGAGTTTTTGTCTTCCTTGGCAAGTTGTTATTGACCGCCATTGTCTTCTCTGTGCTATTGGTCGCGGCTTATACCGTGATACATCCACCCATTACTCCACTGATGTTGATTAGGCCTATTGAGGGTCTGTTCTCGGGTACATTTGTTGGTATTGACAGAGATTGGAAAAATTATGAGGACATTTCACCTCATGTGTTCCGGGCGGTGATTAGCTCCGAAGATGGAAAATTCATGAAGCATAATGGATTTGATTGGAAAGCCATAGATCGTGCAAGAAGAGTGAATGCAATGAGAAAAGGGAAGAAGTTGATCGGAGCCAGCACCATATCAATGCAAACCGCGAAAAATGTTTTTTTATGGCCGGGGAGAAACTATGTGCGCAAAGCACTGGAGGCTTATTTTACTGTTTTGATAGAAGCTGTGTGGGGTAAGAGAAGAATATTGGAGATTTATGTTAATTCAATTGAATGGGGAAATGGTATTTATGGAATTGAGGCGGCATCGCAAGAATTTTTTAGTAAGCCCTCTTCGGATCTTACGAAGCAAGAAGCGGCATTGCTTGCTGCTGTTTTGCCAAATCCTCGAAAGTGGTCTCCTTCCAAACCTTCTCCATATATAAAAAAACGAGCTCGTTCAATCCAAGGTAGAATGAACGGAATATCAATACCTAAATAAAAAACGGGATCACTCAAGCAGAATGTTCCGTTTTCTTTTTGAGCTTAGCTCTTATAATTTCAGCGCTTTCTTTACTTCCGATTCAATCTCATTGTATAAAGCTTCATTGCTTTCGAGAAGTTTTCGAAATCCGTCTCTACCTTGAACGCGCTCTTCTTTGTATGTGAGCCATGAGCCGCTCTTTGCAACGATGCCATGTTCAATAGCAACATCGAGTAAATCACCAACTTTTGATATGCCTTCATTATAGAGAATGTCGAATTCAGTTTCACGAAATGGTGCAGCAACTTTATTCTTCACCACCTTTGCTCTCACGCGATTACCGATGATTTCCTGTCCATCTTTGATGACATCTTTTCTTCTGATGTCAATACGGACAGATGCATAGTATTTCAATGCATTTCCACCTGTTGTGACTTCTGGATTACCATAAATTACACCGATCTTACTGCGCAGCTGATTCGTGAAAATGACGCAAGTGTTTGAACGACCAATCGCCGCATTGAGCTTACGCATGGCTTGTGACATCAAGCGCGCTTGTGAACCCATTTGTGCTTCACCCATATCGCCTTCAATTTCAACGCGAGGCGTAAGAGCAGCAACGGAGTCGACGACAATAACATCAATCGCATTGCTTCTTACAAGCGTTTCGACGATTTCCAATGCCTGTTCACCAAACTCAGGTTGTGATATCAATAAATTCCCAAGATCCACACCTAGCTTCTGGGCATATTGGGTGTCGAGTGCATGTTCAGCATCAACAAAAGCGGCAATGCCACCATTTTTTTGTGCATTGGCGATCACATGCAAACAAATGGTTGTCTTCCCGGAAGATTCTGGACCGAATATTTCAACGATTCTTCCTTTGGGTACACCACCAATGCCAAGACATGCATCGAATGAAATTGATCCAGTTGAAATCGCATCAATGGTGATGGGTTGTGCATCAGCAAGGCGCATGATGGAACCCTTTCCGAATTGCTTTTCAATTTGATCAATCGCGCTTTCTACGAGTTTCAATTTTGATGCATCAATCTTGCCTGCAGGTTGCTTCTCGGCTTGTTTTTCTGCTTTGGATTCTGCCATGAGTTTCTATCCTTGTAAATTATTCAATGTTAACGTTGAAGCAAATCATGTGCATGGAAGTATGTTTCGTGCATCACAATTAAGCCATTGCACGAAATTAGCACTTTGCATAAGCAACAACAACTTACCTTGAAAGTTAGGGGTTGTTTCAGTGAATTGTGGAAAACTTTCCTTATGATTCTGCTTGTGCTTTTGAACGCTTTGCAGCTCTTTGTCGAGCAGTGGTGTCCAAAATCTTTTTTCTGATTCTCAAATTGACCGGTGTTACTTCAAGCAATTCATCATCTTCGATGAATTCAATGAATTGCTCAAGACTCATATCTCTCGGTGGATCGAGTTTTACAATTCCGTCAGATCCGCTTGCACGCATATTCGTAAGATGTTTTGCTCGACATGGATTGACGCTCAAATCATCTTCGCGAGAATTTTCCCCAACAACCATGCCTTCATAAATATCGATTCCGGGTGCAACAAACAGCGTGCCTCTTTCTTGAATCATTTCCAATGCATATGCAGTTGCTGAACCTGACTCCATTGATACAAGTGCACCTTTGACTCTTCCCGTGAGTTGTCCTTTGTGCGGCTGATAATCATGGAATGTGTGGTGAATGATTCCTGCACCTCTGGTAGATGTGAGGAATTCGGTCCTGAATCCGATAAGTCCGCGAGCGGGAACATAAAACTCAGCTCGAATCACATCGGCTGTCGGCATCATGTTGACCATTTCACCTTTTCTTCTTCCAAGTATTTCAATAACGGTACCGATATGCGTTTCAGGCACATCGACAATAACATGTTCAATTGGTTCGAGTAATGCGCCCTTTTCATCTCGTTTAAACAATACTTCCGGTTTGGATACTGAAAATTCGAAACCTTCTCGACGCATGGTTTCGATCAAGATGGCAAGCTGCAATTCGCCTCTGCCTGAAACTTTGAATGTATCTGGGGAATCCGTTTCCGCCACACGTAATGCCACATTTGTGCGAAGTTCGCGAAATAAGCGCTCTTTGAGTTTTGGCGTCGTGACATGCTTTCCTTCTTTACCTGCAAATGGAGAATTGTTCACACTGAATTCCATTGCAATTGTCGGCTCTTCGATATTCACATATGGTAGTGGTTCAACATCCGATGGATCGGAAATTGTATCACCGATATGGACATTTTCAAATCCGGAAAGTGCTATGATTTCACCGGCGGATGCATCCGTTATTTCCTTTCTCTGCACGCCTTCATATGCATACATTTTGGTGATGCGTTGTTGCTCTACCGAACCGTCGGGACGAATCAACAGAACTGAATCACCCGTCTTGACAGATCCTGTTTGAATTCTTCCAATTGCTATGCGTCCGATATAATCACTCCAGTCAAGAGCTGTGATGATCATCTTGAATGGGCTGTCTTGCACGATTTTCGGTGGAGGAATTTTCTCTATGATTTTCTCCATCAAAGGAGCCAATGTTTCAGGTACTTTATCCAAAGACAAGGTGGATTTACCTTGTTTGGCAATTGCATAAATAACTGGGAAATCGAGTTGATGATAGTCAGCACCCAATGCTATGAAAAGTTCAAGCACTTCATCAAGAACCTCCGGAGCGCGAGCATCCGATCGATCGATTTTATTGATGACAACTATTGGAGTGAGAGCTAATTCGAGAGCTTTTTTCAAAACGAATCGTGTTTGTGGCAATGGACCTTCTGCTGCATCCACGAGTAATAAAACCCCATCAACCATGCTTAATATGCGTTCAACTTCACCACCGAAATCAGAGTGACCGGGAGTATCAACTATATTGATTTTTATATCATTCCAACGAACGGCCGCATTTTTGGCCATGATGGTGATGCCTCTTTCTTTTTCAAGATCATTGGAATCCATCACGCGTTCAGTAAGAACTTGATTGTCTCGGAATGTTCCTGATTGTCTGAGAAGATGATCCACCAATGTTGTTTTTCCGTGGTCAACATGGGCGATGATTGCGATATTACGGATATCGCTTCTAGGGCTGATTGTGCTCATTACTCTTTATGCCTTTGATACAAAACAAGTTATAAAGATACGGACTTTTGACGGAACTCTTCCCATTATGAATGGCTGAATTCAATGAATTCCATAATTTGTGTTTGAATCAAATGTGGTTAACAAGATGAAACAAGAAAAGTCGCAAATACTGGAAGCATTGATTATCTTCATTGTGATCATTGCTTGGTTGATTGGTGCAATAACATATATGCAAGCACCCGATATCGTACCCATTCATTGGAATTTGGAAGGTAAGCCCGACAATTATGCGCCAAAAGGGATAGGTCTTTTTCTTTTGCCAATGATCAATACCGGTCTTTATATTTTCTTATTCTTCATTCCAAAGATTGATCCGAATAATCAGCAATTGCAAGATTCGATGAAAACATTGCAATGGATTCGATTGGGTACCCATGGATTGCTTGCAATAATCATGGGTTGGACATCCCTTTCCATTATTGAATCAACAATTGTAAAACCTGAATGGATATTCGCGATTGTCGCTCTCTTCTTGGCATTTCTGGGTAAAGTCATGGCCAATGTAAAACAAAACTACTTTGAGGGAATTCGAACCCCATGGACTTTGAGCAATGAAGTAGTGTGGGATGATACGCATCGATTTACTGCACCTTTGTGGTTGTATTCGGGAATATTGATGACGGTGGTCATTTCCTTATTGACTATGTCCGGCTTTTCGGCGATTATCATATTGCCAATATTTCTTGCTTGGATCTTTACCATAGTGATTATCCCCATTGTTTATTCATATAAGCACTTCAAAGAAGAAAAAAATCGATAAGTGAACGATTTTTGAATCTCTTGTGTTAGTTCCTCTAGTGTGATTTTTCATAGCAGGTGATGCCATGCCCAGATCGACTGTTCAGCCCGAACATATGCAGATCATCGATCAACAGATCTTGGATTCTCGGATAGAGGGAATCAACCTTGTGGGAACTACTTTGCAAGAAGAAATGGGGCATTCCATTGTTTTATTTGTGTTTCTCAGACATTTTGGATGCTTGTTTTCGAGAGAGATGGTACTGAATGCAAAAGAAATGATGGAGCAAAATCCATTTGCACCGAAACCATTGTTTTTCTATCAAGGAACCCCCAAGGATGGGGCAGACTTCTTTTCCAAGTATTGGCCTCAGGCATGTGCTATTTCAGACGAAGACAGGAAATTCTACTCAGCCTTTGGTGTTAAACAAGGCGGATTTAAGGAAATGTTTGGTCCTGAAGTGTGGAAATGTGGCTTTAGAGCATTTGCAAAAGGGTTGGTTATCGGCAAGCCGATAGGAAATCCACTTACACTCACTGCAGCTGTACTCGTGCAAAGAAACTTGCTATTATGGCAATATCATTCCGAGCATGCGGGCGATCTACCTAATCTTTCGAAGCTTGAGCATTTTCCCCAATTTGCTTCAACAGTATATTCCATTCCTAGATAAAAAAAGCCGATGCATTGCATCGGTTTTTTTGTAGCGGGGGAGGGACTTGAACCCCCGACCCACGGATTATGATTCCGTTGCTCTAACCAGCTGAGCTACCCCGCCACGCTGTTCACAAGACAATTGTCACGTGAATTCAAGACTTCGAAAATACGATATTTCCCGAAGGGGACAAATCTCTTTTTTTACTTCAATCCTTCGATTTGATCACGAAGTTGTGCGGCTTTTTCATAGTCTTCATCCTTTATGGCCTGCTCAAGTTCAGCTTCGAGTTGTTCGAGTTCAGAGAGTTTTTTAGGTTGTTTTTTTTGTGCTCCATCCTTCAAAAAGAAGTCCACATCTTCTTCTTGTTCATCAGACTCATCTTCATCACCATCAATTTCATCATCTGGTCCATCGAATTCATCCAATGAAAACCCTGCCAAATCAAGAAGTGTGGAGGCAATGTATATTGGGGCATCAAAGCGCAAAGCAATTGCTATTGCATCACTTGGTCTTGCGTCAACTATGGACTCAATACCAAAAAAGTGAAGGGAAGCATAAAAAGTGCTGTCTTTCATTTCATGAATGTAGATTTCAGTCACTTTCGTATCGAATGTTTCAATGATTGTTTTAATCAAATCATGTGTCATGGGTCTACTGGTATGCACACCTTCAATCTCATATGCAATCGCTCCGGCTTCTGGTGCACCTATGACGATTGGCAAACGTCTGTCGCCATCGACTTCTTTCAAAATCAATGCATATGAGCCATTGCTTGTGGGACTTTGCGATAATCCCAACACTTCCACTTGTACTTTATCATTCATTGCTGCATTCCATTTGTATATGACCCCAAGACAATAATGGCCGTGAAGACGGCCATTGATTTTTCGATATGCATGGACAATCAACCATGTAACATTGCTTTTAATGTAGCATCTAATTTCGGCAATACTTCAAATACATCTCCAACGATGCCATAATCTGCTACTTTGAAAATGGGAGCATCTTTGTCTTTGTTGATAGCAAGTATACATTTTGACGAACTCATTCCGGCTAAATGTTGTACCGCACCGGAAATACCGCATGCAACATAGAGAGTAGGTGAAACTGTTTTTCCGGTTTGACCAACTTGTTCTCCATGTGGTCTCCATCCTGCATCCACGACCGCGCGTGAAGCACCAACTGCTGCGCCCAAAGTAGATGCGAGTTGCTCTACAAGTGGGAAATGTTCCGGCCCTTTCATTCCTCTACCGCCTGAGACTATGATATCAGCTTCGGCAACGTCCAAAGTGCCTTCATTCTTCATGGTTGATAACACCTGTACACGAGCATGACTTGCTTCCAAATTGGGAGAAAAAGCAGAAATGGTTGCAGCATCAGAACCAGTTAGCTTTGCCGTAAACACATTGGGTCTAAGTGCAATGATCGCCTTACCTGATGTCGACTGTACCGTGATTTGTGCTTTCCCTGCATAGACTGGTCTAATTGCCGAGACTGAAGTAGTATCACCGGACAATGCAATGCAATCAGGAAGTAACCCTGCTTTGAGCTTCACGCTCAAACGAGGTGCTATCTCTTTGCCGGTGGAATTGCCGGATACTATCACGATATCGGCATCGACTGACCGCGCATATTGGGCGAGGGCCTCAGAAGTAGCGGTTGATGAATATGAACCTAGAAGTTCATGTTGAGCGAGCACAACGGATTGAACTCCGTAATTACCTGCACTTTTCAATGCTTCTTCTGAACCACTTACTGCAAATGCCGATATTGTAGCACCATCGGCAATTGAATGAGCAGCGGTCAATGCTTCATGAGAAGTTCTTTTCAGACTTTGCGAGTCTTTTGCTTCGATAAATACAATGATATGTTTCATGATTGATATTCTGATTTAAGATTAAATAACTTTTGCTTGTTCATGCAAAGCAGTCACGATCGAAGTGATGTCAGCATCTGAATCACCGACGATCATGCCAACTCTTTTGGAAGAGGGAAGAGCCATTGATGATAATGCAACAAGATTATTGCCATGGCATGGCGCAATCTCTTCAATCGGTTTGCTCTTGGCTTTCATGATATCCGGCAATTTTGGATATCTGGGGTCATTCAATCCCTTTTGAGCACTAATAACGCATGGTAAAGAAGTGGATAGAATTTCTTTTCCACCTTCGATATCACGCTCTGCCTGAATTCCGGTTCCTTCTATCTTCCATGAAGAAACAACGGAAATTGATGGCATGTTAAGCATCTCAGCAACCATGGGAGCCATTGATGATGAATCAAAATCGATTGATTGTCTACCGAAGATGATCAAATCAGGAGAAATGCTTTTGGCAAACCCAGCGATATTTTCAGCCACATTGTATGAATCAAGTTGTGCATCTGTTTTTGTGATGCAGGCTTTATCGACACCCATAGCCAATGCAGTTCGTAAAATTTCTTTTGAAGTTTCCGTTCCGACTGTCAGAGCGGTGACGGTGCCACCGAATTGTTCTCTCAGTTTCAGCCCTTCTTCAATCGCAAATTCATCATAGGGATTAAGAATGAACTTTACACCGGTTTTGTCGATGGTTTGACCATCGCCCGAAACTTGAATTTTTGTTGTGGTATCTGGAACCTGTGATATACACACGAGTATATTCATGGATCTACTCCGTAGATTATTTGGTGATCAGAGTACTAAATTATGGAATTTCAGGGATTGACTACGGGAGAATTTTCCACGTTTTCAGCGAATTATCTTGAATAATTCCACTCTGCGACACCGTTTATTGAACGTATCGGTGGATTCTGAAACTCGTTTGTTCAACAATGATTCTTCCCCCCGGGATTCAGCTTTTAGCATAGTAGCCGGTACACCAAGTTTCACAAGTTGCTGAACAATGAAGTCTGCTCTTCTTTGACCAAGGCGCATATTATATGCATTTGTACCAACTTCATCAGTATGGCCAATAATAGCCAAGGCTTCAATCGACCCTTGAAATTTTTGCAGATTCAATGCCACTTTGGTGATCGCATCCTTCCATTGAGTTGTAGTTTCATTGCCATTTGAGTCCAATACGAATTGATATGGATCATTAAATTGATCTGTTGGAAAATTAATACGCAATGCGATTGTTTTGGGCAATTGCAATGGGTCTGAAATCACGGCATTGGAATCGGATAATGAGAATGTGGTAATAGTTGATCCTTCAAACAGTTCATCTGATTCGGCAGAAATGCGCACTTGTCTGTTTGTTGTGACCTTCACTTTGAATCTACCGCTGGTATCGGTCATTTGTTGATCAATGATTTCATTTTCAGGATAAATAGTAGAAGTGACCTCTGCATTTTTGACAGGTTTCTTTTTGTCCTCATCTAGTACTTTTCCTTCAACAATGATCAATGATTTTGGATCAAGTTTATCGGCTCTCTTCAAAGTTGGCGATGTTATTTGCCATTTTACAAGGGGTGTTTGCGAGATGGTGTCTTTTTGATAAACCGGTCTATAAACAAACATATCAAATGCATAGTCCTGATCAGGTGCCATTTGATTGGAACTATAATACAATAATGTGTCTTCACTAGAACTGGGAGTTGTTGGAAACAATTCATCGTAAACTGTATTGATAGGAGCTCCAATATTCGAAGGGGGGTCAAAAGCTTTTGCTAATGCAACAGAATCTCTTGTTTGCACTGCCGCAATGATGGCTTTGGGATCGAACAATGATGAAAACACATCATAGCCACCAAGATTTGCATGCCCTGATGAGGAAAATAAGATCTTCGTGCCTTGTTTTGTTATGAAAGGACTCAATTCATCACAACGTGAATTGATGATTGGTCCGCAATTCATTGGCTCTGACCAACCTCCAGCAATATTGACTGAAACATAGATATCGGTACCTTGGGTTTGCTGCTTAAGGTCCGACACAAAAAACAATATCTTGCCATCATAGGAAAGTGTTGGATGTGATTCCCAATTAAGGAGGGTTGAGATATTCAATGTTGATAGTTCTTGCACATTATGTTGAGATAAATCTGCCTCAATAATTTGTGCATCACCCGGATATGCTCCGGCCGGCAAACGGGCAGCAATGGCTTTCTTTGAACTCCCAGATACGAATCCAAATGACCCGCCCTCTTCCATGTCCAGAGTTGAAATCTCAGCGATGGTTGATTCATTCAAAAATCGTAATGAACGAAGTATTTGACTGCCACCTGCCGAGGCCGTATTCCATGAAGTTGAATCGCTTAAAAAAGAGATATTCCATTCATCAATCACCGGTGTGTTAAGCCCTTCAACCGGACGAATTCTCATGAAACGTTCTTTTCCAACTGAGCTTGTGTCCAGGACGGGTCCTGCAAAACGTTTGGGATAGCAATCTTGCGTTGGAGGAGGAGGACAAATGATGTCTTTGCTCAGTGATCTTGGGCGTATGACGGTACATGCTGACAGGATTGCCAACAAGGGAATGATGAGAACAATGAGTCTAAGCCGGTAATTCATCATGCAAATTACAAATTCGTGGTAATTGCGATCAAAGCAGTGGGATGATTGTCCCTATGCATGAAAGAGGTATTTTTGCCATTGAGTGTCCTTTACAATCCATATCCATGAGTCAATTCGACATATTTTCTGAAGATTCCACACAGCTTTCTCCAAAAGAGAAAAGAGCTGCTGAACTCCGCATGCTGATCAATTCCGCTGATCATGCATATTATGTGTGTGCACACCCCATTATGTCTGACCGTGAATATGATACCTTATTCAAAGAATTGGAGTCACTTGAGCATGAACATCCTGAATTACTCATGCCGGATTCTCCAACGCAAAGAGTTGGAGGCATGGCACTTAAAGAATTTAAGCAGGTTACACACAAAAAACCAATGCTTTCACTCTCGAACACATATGGTGAACAAGAAGTTCTTGAATTCGACCAAAGAGTTACCGAAGGACTCGACAATAATATCCATCCCTATGTTTGTGAATTGAAAGTAGATGGGGTTGCAATTAGTTTGATCTATAGAAATGGGATATTGGAACAAGCAATAACAAGAGGGGACGGAGAAATAGGCGATGAGATAACTGCCAATATCAAAACTATCAAAGAATTGCCGCTCAAGATTCATCATAACCCTTTTGGTTCGCCAATTGAAGAAATGGAAATCAGAGGCGAAGTGTACATGGAGGATGCAGCATTTCTTGCATTGAATAAACAAAGAGAAGAAGCAGGCGAAAAGACATTTGCAAATCCAAGAAATCTTACTGCCGGGACATTGAAGCAGTTACATTCAAAAGAAGTAGCAAAAAGACCTCTCAAAATCGTTTGTTATTATCTGGATGCAAATCGAGAAGAAACCATGATGTCTCATGCCGACAATTTGGCATTGTTGCAAGAAATGGGTTTTCCTACCAGTGCGAATTCAAAAAAAGTAAACGATGTTCAGGATGTTTTGTATTTCATCAAAGACTGGGAAGACAAAAGAGAAACATTGCCATTTGGCATAGATGGTATCGTCGTGAAAGTGGATTCTATACCACAGCAGCGCATTTTGGGAAATATCGCACGTGCTCCAAAATGGGCTATTGCATTTAAATATGAAGCTCAGAAAGCCGAGACACTTCTTCGAGATATTACCTATCAAGTTGGAAGAACCGGAATTGTGACACCGGTAGCTGAACTTGAGCCGGTTTCATTGGCCGGCAGCATCATAAGCAGAGCAACCTTGCACAATGAAGATTTCATCAAGAATCTTGATTTGCGTATTGGGGATACCGTACTTGTTGAAAAGGGAGGGGATGTGATTCCAAAAGTCACAGGCTTTAATCCATCAAAAAGGCGCGAAGATGCTGCATTGTTTCACTTTGCAATGATCTGTCCATGCCCCCTGCAAACCACACTTCATCATATCGAAGGAGAAGTGCAATATGTTTGTATGCATCCGGAATGTCCCTGGCAAATACGCAGACGTCTTGAGCATTTTGCATCTCGTGATGCGATGAACATAGATGGATTGGGTGAAAAAGTCATAGATCAATTCGTTGAAATAGGAATTCTACATTCAATATCAGATATCTATTCGTTGCATGAACAAAGAGATCGGATATTGGCATTAGATCGATGGGGTGTAAAGAGCATTGACAATCTGCTTGCATCAATAGAAAAGAGCAAACAACAACCATTCCGTAAAGTATTGTTCGGACTTGGCATAAGGCATGTAGGTGAAGGCATTGCCAAAACTTTAGCCAATCATTTTGGGTCATTGCAAGCATTGCAGAAAGCCACACTTGAAAATCTGGTTTCTATCAAGGAAATAGGATCATCAATTGCACAATCAATCATTGAGTTCTTAAATGATGAACATGAGAATGCCATGTTGGATTCATTGTCAACATCAGGCTTGTGCTTTGAACAATCCGTCCTGGAGCAAGAACAAAAAACCGATGAATTTACAGGTATCACATTTGTTCTAACAGGAGAACTATCATTATTAACTCGTAAAGAAGCCACCGAAGAAATTGAGAAAAGAGGTGGAAAAGTGACCGGATCGGTAAGCAAAAAAACAATGTACTTGATAGCGGGCGAACATGCCGGTTCTAAATTGTCATCTGCTCAGGAATTATCTATTCCTATTTTACGTGAAGAAGACTTTGCTCAAGTGCTGCAAGGTAAAAAAAAATTGACATCATTTACAGGTATATCATGAAGTATTTCGGCTTATTGTTCATAAGTATGTTGTGGTTGTTTCAACCTTTGAAGTCAGGCACAATGAAGATCGTCAATATCACCCCCAAAAAAGGGAAGGATACTGTCACTCTATACTATACAGCATCAAAATCTTCGCTAGCTAAAGCAAAAAAGTTATTTGTGATTGTTCATAATTATACTGCTCGCGAACAGAAACCGTATGCTTTGCAATATGTATTGGAATCATATCCAGCTGCAAAAAGCAAAGACAGTTTAACATTCATCGCAAGATTCGTTCCCAAACAGGACATAGCGCTTTTACTTCTTAAAGTCACAGATGCTCATCGATATAATGACAATAATGATGGACTATTCTGGGAGATTCTCCCAAAAGAAGAAGATGGAAGAATACCTGTTGGGCAATCTCTTCGCTTGATTGCTTCATACTCTGAATCATTGCCCGAACAATGCAAAAGAACGACTGATATCAATAAGGCTCTGAATATTCTTCAAAACAATACTGATTCTTCCTTGAGTGCATTTCAACGTGCATTTTTTGCAAACATGTTGCCATTCATGAATAAACAATATGACAGGGATAGTTTGCGGAAAAGAATGATGCAGTTTCTCGATGCATATAAGCCTGATGACGAATATGAACCAGAAGTAAGAATATTGACACAGGCATTGAGAATTGTTGGAAGGGCAGATATCGCAGACTCTATTGAAAAAGAGTATGAATATATCCACCCGCTTGATGAGTTTTCAGAAGATGCTGCCTCTGCTCGAGTATTTGCTTCTAAAAATAAAGAAGAATTTTTACAACAAGCAGAGAGATTTCTGCAGTTATATCCCAATTCTTATGCAGTAATGGGAATTTCTGAAAGTTATGTTCGTGTCATGCTAAAAGAAGGAAAACTTGCTCAATTGACTGAACGGTTCCTACGTGATCCAACATTGCCAACCAATCCTTCTCTTGATTTGGCAAACACATTTCTAGAAAAAGATTCATTGAAAGAAGCATTGCGATGGGCTGAAAGAGCGGTATTCTATGCAAGAGATGAATCATCGGTTCTACAACCTAAATATCTTGCTCCTTGTGAATTTGCTGAAGAACGAAAAAGAGTTATTGCCGAAGGATTACTTGCTCCGGCTTTTGTGCATAAGAAGATGAATAATTATGACTTGTCATTGAAATTGTACAAAGAGATTATTACTGACTTTCCGGATAAACTTGGCATCATGCAAATGACTTCTGTCTATCAAAGCATCATTGAATTACTTGATGCTTTGTCGAATCAACAAGAGGCATATGCATTTGCCACGAAGGCCATCACATCAGGTTATATTTCCGAAAAAATTCTATCTGATCACGAGAAACTTCATGAATATCTAAAAAAAGAGGATATAGTGAAGAGTGATTATGCTTCGGACTTGCAGGAAATGCTGAACATGGGAAAAGCTGCAAAACAACTGTTGATTTTGGATGATCAATTATCCATACCTCCGGTTATAACTTCTTTGAAAAAAGCCGATGGTTCCTCTGTATCACCCATAGATTGGAAAGGCAAAGTTGTATTTGTTGATTTCTGGGCCACATGGTGCGGACCTTGCATTCGTTCCTTTTCGGGAGTTCAAAAACTATATGACAAGTATAAAAACAATCCCAATGTTGTATTTGCCATAGTCAATGTATGGGAAAGAGTGGAAGATCGCTTTGCTTCGGTTCGAACATTTTTGGATAAAAACGCTTATACATTCCCGATCTATTATGATCTTAAAGATGAAATGGTGAGAGGATATGGCGTAACAGGTATTCCGTCAAAATTCATTCTCGACAAACAAGGCATTGGTCGGTTCATGGAGGTTGGTTTGGAAGAAGAACAAACATTCATTGATGAAACCTCAATGAAGATTGATGCATTATTGGAACAATGAGAAGGAATTATGTCTGACTTGAACTCCGAGATAAAAAGACGCAGAACAATTGCGATTATATCTCATCCGGATGCCGGAAAAACAACATTAACAGAGAAACTCCTACTGTATTCAGGTGCTATTAGAAGCGCGGGTGCCGTAACGGGGGGTAAGCATAGATCAACCACATCTGATTGGATGAGCATTGAACAAGAGCGCGGCATATCCGTGTCTTCAAGTGCCATGCGGGTTGAATATGATGAGTGCTTATTGAATATTCTTGATACACCCGGTCACCAAGACTTTTCAGAGGATACCTATCGCACATTGATGGCTGTTGATTGCGCAATCATGTTGCTTGATGCAGCAAAGGGCGTCGAAGAGCAAACGGTTAAACTTTTCAAAGTCTGTAGAGATCGTGGAATTCCAATCATTACTTTCATCAATAAAATGGATAGACCTGCACTCTCTCCATTTGAATTGATGGATAATGTTGAAAAAGTTTTGGGAATCACCGCGGTACCATTGACATACCCCATTGGTGACGGGCCGGGATTCAGAGGTGTCTATGAGCGCTCAACCGGAACTTTACATTTGTTCGAAAAAACCGAAGGAAACAAATATCGCGCACCGGTTAGCACAAAAGGTATCCATGATCCGAGCTTTAAATCATTGATCGGTGAGGATGCTCATGCGAAGTTCATTGAGGAAATTGAACTTGTAGAAGCTGCATTGCCTGCATTTGAGCATGAAGCATTTCTTCAAGAAATCATAACCCCCGTTTTTTTTGGAAGCGCAATCACGAATTTTGGTATTGAGAACTTTCTGCAGTATTTGATTGATTTAACTCCACCACCCCAAGGAATGTCATCATCACAAGGGTTGATTGAACCTGATGCAAAGTTCTTCTCAGGTTTTGTCTATAAAATGCAGGCTAACATGAATAAAGCGCATAGGGATCGCATTTCATTTTTTAGAATTGTGAGCGGTGTTTTTGAAAGAGGCATGACAGCAAAGCATCCAAGAAGCGGAAAAGAAGTGAAGATCAATTATCCGTTTCAGATCTTTGGTCAAGACCGGGACATCATTGATATTGCTTATCCAGGAGATGTGATTGGACTATCAAATCCGGGCACATTTCTTGTCGGTGATGTATTGACAACCGGACCGGATTTCACCATCCCACAATTTCCTCGATTTGCTCCTGAGATATTTGCAAAATTGTATCCGGCTTCAGGCTCCTTCAGTAAGAGTTTCCGAAAGGGGATAGAACAATTGGGAGAAGAGGGTGTTGTGCAAATCTTCAGTGATGCACAACATTCACCAACACCGCTTATTGCAGCCGTCGGAGAATTGCAATTACAGGTGTTTCAAGCTAGAATGGCATCCGAATACAATGAACAAGTAAAATTGGACAGATTGCCATTTACTCGAATGCGTTGGCTTGGCTCTGAAGTGAAACCTTCCAGTCCGACATTGACCTTTGCTTTTGATGATGCTGATAGAGAAGTAATTCTGTTCAAGAATGATTGGGAGATTGGATATCATGCCGACAAAACCGAAGGTTTGATCCTCCTTGAGAAACCACCGATTGCATAAAAAAAGCCCCGTAGGGGCTTTTGTTGTTGTGGTGAAAGCGGGATGGGAAATTGTGAGTATGTTTCAGAATCATGCTTTCAGAGACGGTAAACCAATCGAGTTAACAAAATGTTCCCGGTATTGATGTACATATTCTTACTATCCTCACCCTTGCTTCTCATTGCAGGGGCTGGGACATTGACTGAACCTACGGTTAAACCCTTCAATCATTCAATTCATGTGAATCCTCTCGGGAAGGATATTGGCAATACTCTTGCGGATTCATTGAATCCACTACGAAGCTTTGATAGTGTGTTTTCGGTTCTCAGAAAAAAAACAGACGGCTTATCCGGGGATCAATATTGTGTAGTGTATGTTTCGAAAGGACTCTATACTCTCACCAAACCCATCGAGCAATTACAACAGGATATCTATCCCGCAGGTGAGAAAAAAAGGACCTTGCACCTATCATTCAAAGGTATTGATGATTCAGTGATTATCGATGGTGGCAATATCAAAAGAACAGGTGGTTATGGGCTGCTACATGTCTGTGGGAGTAATATAGAGATTTCACGATTGACACTTAGGAATGCTCCATCTTTTGGCCTTGCGATAGGTCAGCCATTTGCACGAAGCACGAATGTTTTCATTAACAATATTACGATTGATACAACTTACTCTCATGGGATCTCTCTTGGGAATATCGATGCAAAGAATGAAGATACCGTATTAATAAAACATTGTAGATTTCATGAAACCAATACCATGAATGCAGGAGGAACTTCGAATCAATGGGGCAGTGCATTAAAATTATTTGGAGCCAGACATGTCAAGATTGATAGTTGCAACTTCGAACATAATTGGTGCGAAGCTATTTCAATCAATAACAGTTCAAATGTGGTGGTTTCGGCTTGTACATTCTTGAACAATTATGCTCCATCAGTGTATTGCGATATTGCCGAGAACATAACCATTGAACGAAATTATTTTCTTGCTACTCAAGATACAATCATGTTCAAAAAAGGCAAAAGGGGCATGGTATCGATTTTGTTGAGCAGTGAGGCATGGAATCCTTTGGCTATTGATCATCGAACCGGTGATATCGATATATTCTCCAATGTCCATATAAATCAAGGAGGAGTATTGGATATCTGGGAAGGAACTGTTTCATTTCTTCAAAAAGCCATCATACAAAATGTGAGATATTCTTTCAATTCAGCTTTTGGAATGTCTGCGGGATTGGAATCGAACAATGCAGGCATCATATCAATCAATTATTCAACACCATTCCCATTGAATAGAGTAATCGAGAATATCTCGATCTATGGTAATATATTTTCAGTCAATGCAAATCTCTGGCCACGAAATCTTTGGTTTAGAGGAGGTTCGCTATTGGCATCCAAATGTTCATTTATGTATAATCGGTGGAATGCCGGTTTTCCAACCATCGGCGACTATACTAGCGATGATATTGCGGAAATGCCGGACACATTGGAGTTGGAGAACATAGAATCACCCAAATTCATGAAGCAGGTTCCATCACTCAATCATGTGCAAATGGATTTCTTTGGCAGAAAGCGCGGAAAGCCATTTAGCAATGCGGGAGCTTTTGAATTCACTGTTTCAATGATCGAAGATATATTCCATCCCGATGAAACAATCCCCGAGATGAGATTCTATCAACAAGAAATTGTAGAGATTCCTGAACAGTGGAGAAATGGAACTATCTTATGTATTGATATCAGGGGCAGAGTTTTCGAGTTATCACAAAACATGAATGGATCAGTTCAATTGCCTTTTGCAGGTTATTTTCTTCTCATACCCAAATTCACCTCTTTAGTTATCCCAAAAAGCGGCGAATGATTCTCCCAAAACCATGAATGTATTTTGTGATTCTTCCTTGAAGAATCACAAACAATGAACAATGTCTTGTATTCAAAAACAATACATCAAAATGAGTATGTCGGGAGAAGACAATGCATGCAAATCTCAAAGATTTTAGTCGTTCAATACAGTCGGCAACATCTTGTTCCAATTTCATTTCAGGTATGAAATCGTGGAATTCAACAGTTATTTGAGGTATTGATTGTAAGAGTTCATCGCTCATTCCTCGAATGACATCGATCTCAGCGCCCTCAATATCCATTTTGAGCAAATCAATCCTAGTGATGGCAAAGCGGTTCATGAAAGACGAAATTGAAATCGTTGGAACGATGATTGTTTCCACATGATCTTCAGATTTTAAACGAAGGGAGTTTGATTCAGGATTTGAAGAAACATGAAATTCCATCGTACCATCTAAAGAGCCGGCAGCAAAATGATATGCGTATAATTGTTGATGTTGCTTGATGCCTGCATAGAGATTGGGCATTGCTTCGATGACATGGCTTGTGCACCCATGCTTTTCAATCAATATGGAACTGAACTCCCCTTTGTGCCCACCCAAATCCACAATGACGCTCTTTGAGCTCAGAAGGGAAGCATATATATGATGACCACGAATGCAGGGAAAAGCCATAATCTTGAATCTATACGTAAAATGATATTCAAATTAGGGTATTATTGACAATCACCAAAAAGGTGCATAAGGCATGGAATTCGAAGCACACAGGTCTCTCCCACCTTTTTTGTAAATTTGCTTCAACTTTGGGATTCCACTATCCGGATGGTTATCATATCATGACGGTAAAGAAATTTTTACTTCTCAGCACCGGGGCCATGCTCTCAGGGATCATTGCTCTCTCATTGTATATCACATTCTTCATTGTAGATGAATTGCCATCATTCGAGCAATTGGAGAATCCGCCTCAGGAACTCGCAACACGCGTATTCAGTGCAGATGGGAAATTGTTGGATATGTTTTACATTAAAAAGCGGTCCTATATTCCTTATGACAGTATTCCCGATGATATAATTAATGCACTCATTGCAACTGAGGACCGTGCATTCTTTGATCATTGGGGTATACATCCAATGCGCATTGCGAAGGCATTCGTCAAGAATATCATTGCATTCAGGGCAAAGGAAGGAGCATCGACACTTTCACAGCAATTGGCGCGGAATTTATTTTTGAATCGCGAGGTGAGTCTTACCCGCAAATTGAAAGAAGCAATCACTGCCGTAAAAATAGAGCAGACTTATACGAAAAAAGAAATTCTGGAATTGTATTGCAATACAGTGTATTTCGGTAAGGGAGCTTATGGCGTGCAAGTTGCATCGGAGTTATATTTCAAAAAATCACCCAAGCAATTAACCACTGCCGAATGTGCCTATTTGATTGCATTGCTCAAAGGACCGGAAAATTATTCGGCAATCGGCAATTATGAAAAAGCATTGAAGAGAAGAAATCTTGTATTGTCAATGATGGCTGATATGGGATTTCTTGAAGAACAACAATATTATGCCTCCATCATGCAGCCAATTTTCATCAATCGAGGTCGATTGGGCATGAAGGATGAATCCATCGCTCCCCATTTTGTGGAAATGGTTCGTCAATCGTTGGAAAATGATGATTCGTATAATTTGCAGGACATAAATCTCTACAGAGACGGACTCGTGATTTTCACAACATTGGATTCCAGGATTCAGCGAGCGGCGAATGAAGCTGTTCGCGAACATTTGACTGGCTTTCAGGAAACATTCCGTAAAAACTGGAGTTGGAAAGGCAGACAAAAACTCTTGACATCGCTCATCAAACAAGCAGTGATGGAGAAGCCTGAATATCTCAGTTTGACTGATCCGATAAAAAAAGACAAAATGATACAAGAAGCAATGAATAATCCTCGTTTTGTTGATTCAGTGAAATTGAAGGCAACTACCATACAAACGGGAGTAAATGTGATAGATCCACGATCCGGACATATTCTCGCCATGGTGGGATCTTCACCGGAGGGGATAGCATTGTCTGGAGATTCTCGTTATACACTCAATCATGCAGTTCAAATTAAAAGACAACCCGGATCTTCTTTCAAGCCATTTGTGTATGCAAGTGCCATGCTTAATGGATTGACACCCGAAAGCCAAATTGAGAGTGGTCCTTTTGAATATACATTGCCATCGGGTGGTGTTTGGAAACCAAGCGGTTCTTCCAGTGGACCAATTTCTTTGGCAGGTGGATTACGATTTTCTATCAACACTGTTGCAGCTCGGCTCATAACCGAACATACATCCCCGCATGAAGTGATTGGATTGGCACATCTCATGGGTATCAAATCTGAGTTGGATCCTTTTCCGACATTGGCTCTTGGTGCCGAGGAAGTAACCCCTTTAGAGATGACCTCTGCATTTGGAACTTTTCTCAATCACGGGATCAGTGTGGCGCCAACATTCATACAAAGAATTGAAGATAAGCGTGGCAAATTGATCTATCAACAATCTCGAGTGATTGAGTTGGTAGATGCGCTTAATCCAAAAATTGCAAAAAACATGATTAAGATGATGAGGGGTGTAGTTACCGGAGGTACCGCAACATCAATCAAATCATATTTCAGTTATGATGCAGCAGGGAAAACCGGAACTACTAATGATTATGCAGATGCCTGGTTTGTTGGATTAACTCCACAATTGACTGCCGGTGTTTGGGTTGGATTTGATGATAGGCGCATCAAATTTACAGGTTGGTATGGTCAGGGTGGAAAAGCCGCAGCTCCTATATGGGGGAGAATGATGCAAATAGTCTATTCCACCCCGGGAATCAGTTATCGCAAAAAAAGTTTTGGACTTATGCCTGTTGATTCTTCTGAAATTTCCGATGGAGATTTTCAAGAAAACAAAGTGCCGAAACAAGTCGTACAACCTGAAGAGCAGTTATAATGCATCAAGAATATCCTTCATTCATTGATTCTGATGGTCATGCAATAGCAGTTGGTACATTCTATTGCATCGGTAGAAATTATGCAGCACATGCTTGTGAGATGGGGGCCGAAGTTCCAAAGTCTCCTCTTGTGTTTTTGAAACCTCCAGCAGCATTTGTCCCTTTTGACAATGCAGTACTTCACCGCCCCGACTTTTCATCGGAAATGCACCATGAAGTTGAAATCGCGATAGTCATTGGAAAAGACATTCCCTTTGATCGCAACACAGGTTTTGAATCCTATATTGCCGGATATGGGATAGCTTTGGATCTCACATTGCGAGATGTACAACAGAAGGCAAAAGAACAAGGAGGTCCGTGGGCATTAAGTAAAGGATTTCGTCATTCAGCTCCGGTTTCCAAGCTACTTTCATTCGACACATATCCGCATTTGACTTTTTTCTTGTCCGTCAATGGTGAAATACGCCAGAAAGGAGATACCAACTTGATGGAAAGACCATTCGAATCCTTGATTGCATATTGTCATTCAGTTTTTTCACTCCGTGAGGGTGATTGCATCTTGACGGGAACTCCTGAAGGCGTAGGTCCATTAAATGCAGGAGATGTACTCACTGCTACAATTGATGGATATCTTTCAACACATTGCTCGATTGCCGGATAATCCCCAACTTACTATGAATCTTACTTATCCCAAAGCTATCCTTCTCACTCTTAGCACCTTCTTGATGATCGGCTGTTCAAGTCTTACCAATATGGGCGGCATTGAGCAGATGATTACGAGAACGGAGAAAGACATTTATACAAGAACTCTTAGAGATACCGCTGTTATTGATGCTGTGCGTAATGCTCCGGGTCAAAGAGATAATGGCATTGTATATCCAACTTCCCGCATTGTGGAGATGCGAAGAGATGTTATGCAAGTGGATAGTTCAACAACAAGGGAATATCCAAATTTCATACGGATCGGACTCATAGAAACAATTGGTACAGTTGGTGGTGGATCAATCGAAAATTCATTGAATGCAGGTTTATTTGGAATCTATGGCTATTTCAATAGAAATTATAATCGTAAAATAGTGGGCTCAGAAAGCAATGTATTTGCAGGTGCAATTCATCGACTTGGAATATTGGAAAAAAGGCTTCGATGGTTTAATGATGATCCTGATTGGACTTTGGGGACACATTATTTTGAGTCAATAATCGGTGATAGAGATCCATTGAATCAATTGACCGGTATTGCTCCAATATATATCCGCAAACGATTCTTTTTTAAGGAGTCTATACCATATGTTGCCGTCACTCCTGCAATTGGATTTTCCCTCTTTCCCGATCCATATGTCAATATCAGTGTCTCGGGTGATCTAGGTTCCATTGGTGGTTTGAATCTTCGGACCTATCTAGGGGTTGCAATACCATTCGGTGTAAAAAACATGATCCCTTATGCCGGTCTTGGTACGTCTTTTCTGGATTTCTTGAATAGAGTCCCCGAAACTGAAAAAGAATGGAAATATCATGAGCATTCCGGTTGGCAAATTGGCATGGCATCGATCATGGGTGCTTTGTCAAGTGCTGATAAACCATTCTTCGACCCAAATACAAATACCCCATTTAAGGGTATCATTGCAAGGATTGCACCGGTAACGATGTTTTTGCCCATTGCAAAAAACAAATTGACAATAGGCACCTCGATGTTCAATCTTTTATTGTTTGGTCAAAGAGAAGGTGGCATAGGAGTATTGCCGATCAGATTGGGATATTGGCAGAATATCATTTCGCAAGATGCTTCCATCGAACCCTTTTTGGAGTACAATTATTATCCCACAAATATGGTTCATATGGGAGTAAAGGCAGCATTCCGAGTAAGCAATCAGATAAATGCTTACTTGCAAGCAGGATATTCATCAGGATCTCAACTTGCCAATCTCGGTAGTGACTTCAGAAATTTAGGGGATTTTGACATTTACTATATCGGACTTGGTATCGGACTCTATGATCGATTGTTCTATCGTGATGAATTGCGCTATGATTAATCATGATGGCATACATGTTTATGCAAAACGATTATCGCTTATCATCGTTATTGCCATGAATTTCGCACTGAACGGATGTATGGAATATGTTGAAGGCTTTCTTCCGCCTGCTCCCGATACATTTGAATGGAGAAGTGGTTTCTTTGTAAAATGTACCGGAAAAATACTCTCGCCTCTTGAAACCGTTTATGTTAATTATGAAAATGGTTACGTGATGGGTGAAACCGGAAAAGTTGCTATATCCGTACCCAGAGTCACTGATTATCGATTGCTCATGAATGCAATAGTTCAACAAGGTGATGGAGTGAAAATCATTCTAAGAAAGACAATCCACAAAGAGCAAAAACAAGCGGGTATTACGCTCGATTATAGCACAAAAGGGATCACTATTAGAGATGGTGAGCGCTTGGTGATGCAAACAGACACAATAAAGGCAATACCCGGGAATGAGGAGTTGATCAAGATCGACTCAGAAGGAAAAACCATCAGAATTGAGATAGGTTGCTCAAAACCATGTATATTTACGACCGAAAGTCTTGGAACCGAATATGTTCTGACAAGTACATTACCCGGATCAAGAGTTGCTCTCAATGGCCTTGAATTCTTACCTATACGTTTGACAAGGCCAAGTATTCGATGATTATGATGAATCTTTTTACCTCTCTTTGCATGTGCTTGGTTGTTTCTACTTGCTTTTATGTGCAAGTATTCGGACAAGTGACAGGCGCCATTAAACTCCCCAAGCCCGGCATCATGAAGCCCGGCGAATATGATACAACAGCCATAGACAAGGCCGAATTGATGGCAAAAGAAACATTGGGTATGGTGGAAACTCCAATTGATCCTTCAACTTATATCCTTGGTCCAAATGATATTCTGACATTGTTCATAGCTCCAATTCTCTATAAACCCGAAATTCCCTCACATGCAGATATACCTATTTCACCGGATGGCCGACTTGTGATTCCGGGAATAGGTGCGATTCATGTGGGTGGCACATCCATAACGCAAGCTGAGGAAAAGGTTCGGCAAGAAGTAACAAAAATCCTGAAAACCAATGGTGTTTCTCTATCTCTGAGAAAGATGAGAACATTCAAGGTATTTGTTCGCGGAGCAGTCCGCAAACCCGGTATCATTCCGGCTACCCCCGCGGATCGTGTTTCAGAAATCATTGATAGAGCAGGCGGACTGATGTTTGATGCTTCCATGCGTAATATCGCTATCACACGATCGTTGGCAAAAGAAATATCAACTTCAATATCTGTCGATCTTCATGATTTTTATTATAAGGGGGATAAGTCCGGAAATCCATTCCTCAATGGAGGTGATGTGATATTTGTCCCTGCCCAATCATCCACACATGTCTATGAAGTTGATGGAGAGGTTGGAAAGCCGGGCATATTTGAATTTAAAGATGGAGAGACGTTTTCATCTGCAATACTATCTGCCGGTGGCTACCTTGCAACTGCAAAGTTGGACTCAATTGAAATCTCCAGATTCAATGAAGATAATCGTACAATCAAAACATGGATTGTCGATGCGTCAGACATGAATCCTAAAACAATGCAAAGCAAAGCTGACCTCCCTTTGGAAGCCGGTGATCGAATCGCAATTCGAAAAAAATACAATTGGAGAAAACCTCATACCGTTGTGATTACGGGTGAAGTAATGAATCCCGGGCATTATGCAATTGATCCTGAATCCGTCAATGTTCATCAATTGATTGAAAGAGCAGGTGGATTCACAAAAGATGCATATCCAGCAAGTTCTCTTCTCATCAGACAAAGCGATGACAACAATGTCTATGATATTGAATATTGGCGATTGATGGCATTACCGCCTGATGCATTATCTGACCGTGAAAAGGCATTCATGCGTGAGAAAAAACGCGAAATACGAGGCATGATCGCTGTTGACTATGCAGCAGCTTCTTCAAATAAGAACATCCAATTACATCTTGAGCACGAAGATTCAATTCACATTTCGAAGAAGAAAGATTTCATCAATGTATTCGGAAAGGTAAAAAACCCTGGAAGAATCAAATTTAATCCTCAATATTCATATAAAGATTATATCAAGTCAGCAGGCGGATTCTCCACCAGAGCCGATGAGGATGAAACACTGGTTCTTAAGCAAAGGGGAGAACAATTTCTTGCCGACGATGATGAATATGAATTGCAACCAGGGGATCAAATACTTGTGCCTGAAGTTCCCGAATCAACAATGACATTTTCACAGATATTGAGTATGACACTGACTATCACTGCTCAAATCATTACAGTGGTGGGTGTTATTTACACCCTTTCACAACAATCAAAATAATCTACATGATGGATTCCGGACAATATAGCATCTCCATTGTTTCTATCCTCAAGCAACATGTGAAAAGAATAATCATCATTGCATGTGCTTCCGGTTTGATTGGATATGGAATCAGTTGGATCATTCCGCATACGTATCTATCTACAGTGATGGTCTTACCGGCAGAACAAAAAAATTCCGGAATGGGTCTTGCATCATTATTGTCCGGTTCGCTTCCAAGTGGTCTGGGAGGTATGATTCCCGGAGCCGATGCAAAGAACAGTTTTCTGTCTCCAGAAATTGTTTTGTCTCGATCACTTGCCGAATCGATAGTGCAATCCAAAGCGCTTGACACGTTTGCACTCTTCACCAATATTCTGCAAGAGGATAGAGTTGAAACTATTCAAGAAGCATTGAATATTGATACAAGGCGCAGCGGAATAGTTATCATCGAAGCTCAGTGGTCAACACAATATTTCCCTGGATATGATACAAAAAGACGAGCTGCAAAGATGGCTTCCATCATTGCCAATGCAGCATCTGCAGGTATTGATGCATTGATAAAAAATAAGAGTATGACTTCGGCTCGAAGAGCGAGAATATTTATTGATACATTGCTTTCAGAAAATAAAGTTGCTCTGGATTCTGCCTATACAGTGTTGCAAGTGTTTCAGCAGCAAAACAAAGTGTTGGAATTGGAAAATCAAGCAAAAGCACTTGTCGAAAGTGCGGTTGCTGCGGGCGCTGAATTGTCAAAAGCTGAAATTGAATTATCCGTTGCTCAGCAGCAATATCAGTCAGATGCTCCTGCAATAGATTTACTTCGCAAAAAAGTTTCTTCGCTTCGCACTCAATATGCCAAAGTTCAAAATGGAGGTGTGGCCCGAGATGCTTTTTCCATCCCGCTCTCCAAACTACCTGTATTGTCCAAGTCTTATGTCATCATGCTTCGAGACATCAAAATCATGGAGCAGATCAATGCATATTTGCAATCTCAGAGGACTCAAGAATATATTCAAGAAATCAGAGATGTACCTGCCATACAAATCATTGAGACCGGAATTCCGCCAAGAAAGCAGATTTCACCCAAAAGACTTGTTTTCACCTTCCTTACAATTTGTGCAGGTTTGGTTATTACATTCGGAATTTATATTTTTCCATCTATCCAATCGCGGAATACAAAAATATCTGATGATTGATATACATTTTACATCATGAGGTGCCTCTTTTGAGAGGAGAATAGGGAAACCCGTGAAAATCGGGTACTGTGGCGCAACTGTGAACCATCTTTGATGGAAAGTCAGGAGACCTGCCTCATGTTTTTACATCATTGTCTTTAAGACAACATTCGCGCTCTACGAATGAGATGGAAAGCTCCATTGTATTCTTCACCAACATGCATTTGTTGGCTAATTTGAAGTCTGGACTCCTTTCTCATTAGGGCATAATCAATGGAGTCAACATGAAATCCTTCTCTTTGCTATGCAGCATTTTTCTATTCTCTACAAATCTATCCTCCAAAGAACCGCAATTGATTCCAACCGGATATCAACCATTGGCAATACATGCAGTTGCAGACACCATACATGTTTTTTGCAATGGAAATGATATTGACTTTGATGGCGTATATGAACCCTTGTCCGGTGAGAAACCTGCCATGTGGTATATATATGATGCAAATACAAATTTGCCTATAAAAGCAATCATTATGGAGAAAGGCTATTTTGACGTACCTTTCAGACCCGGCTTATCATCCACGCGATTATACCTTCCACGTCAAAACAAGATAGAGGTCTATGACTTATCAACCCAAGAGATGGTTGATTCATCGCTATTGCAATTACCTGATCAAAAGTCCAAGATTTGCGGCATTCATGTAGTCAGTACTCAGCAGTCAGGTATGAGTAATGATGTTGCATTGGCAATTTCTCACAAAACTTCATTTACAGAACCTGGGCAAATAGAAATTTTCAGTCTAATTTCAGGACAAACATTACTTCAAAAAAAAGTTGGAATCAATCCGCAGATGATACGTACGTATAAGAATTTGTTGGGTCAGATGGAATTTGCAGTACTGTGTGAAGGAACATTTGGGGGTGGTAATTCCGCATTATATGTGATCAATACAGATTCTCAATCCGGAGTACCGAATATGACCATTCTTGAGCTTGGAGATACCGGTAATCATTTTATTATTCAGGATCAGCTCGCTTTGACAGTCATGAATGGCTCACATGAAATCATACCGATTAATCTTGCAACAAAAACAGTTCTTCCAAGTATACCTGTGGGAACAAGCGGCTATGATGGTCCGCGAGAAATCATAGTTGATACATTAGAAAACAGGGTATATGTATCAACATATGCTTCAGATATTCGCATAGGCTCCTTCACAGATGGTACTGTTATTGGGCAATGGTTCCCAAAAGGCAAACCGGAAGGAATGGCCTTTATAAAGAACTCATTGTGGGTATGCAATGCATACAAAAGTGGAGATTATGCACCGGATTCTACGATAGCTCTTTTTACGCTCGATGAATCAACATCTATTCGCAAAAACAACGATTTATCTTTGGAAGCAGATATTTCAATATATGAAGGATATTGCATGATAAAGACACATATGGAAGTTGAAGATGTTGATTATACTGTGATGAATACAAAAGGTGCCGTGGTTTCACAAGGAAGATTCACTGGCAAAGAACATAGATTTTCACTTGCAGGCTTACCCCATGGCGTTTATGTGATCTCTCTCAATTCACCGAAGATATCCTTGAGCACATTGGTGATATTCAGGGAGTAATCGACCGGGTATCAAGTTTCTCTCTGAAAAGGGAAGAATTATGGTATTTTTGCATATCATTGACTTCTACTCGGAATGAGAATGGATCTGTTTTTTTTAAGACATACGACCGTTGCCGTTGATAATGATGTGTGTTATGGTCAAACCGAGATTCCTGTTGCTTCAAGTTTTTTACAAGAGGCAGCTGATACCATGAAATTGGTCCCGGATAAAATGCATGCCGTGTATTTTTCGAGTCCTACTCGCCGTTGCATACAATTAGCTGAATTCATCAGTAAAAGACCTGCAATGCAGGATAATCGTTTGGCTGATTTGAACTTTGGTGCATGGGAACGAAAAAAATGGGATGAAATTGAAGAACAGGAATTGGAATCCTGGATGAGCGATGTCATGTATCAAGCACCACCTGATGGTGAATCATATGAGCAATTGATTTTGAGAATCAAAGATTTCTTTGAAGAAATAATACTCAAGAATTACAAAACAGTGGTCATTTCAACACATGCGAGTGTGATTCGAGCATTATTGTCTTATGTCTTGGAGATTCCGTATCAGCGAACATTCGACATGCAAATCGCTTTCGGAAGCATTACAAAAATCAGTGTAGATGGTCAGTCGGTAATTGTAGAATATATCAATCGAGTATAATCATTTATGTCCATTCAAACAATGTACGATGACTTTGCGGAAGAATTTATTTCTTCTGATTCAAGGCAATCAAATACAATGGCTGATTGGTTGCTGATCTTGGTAACCACATTATTGTTTGCAATGGGTTTGATTTCCATATATAGTGCGACATATGAAGCAGGCATGAGTGAGTATTTCACTAAGCAATTGCTATTTGGTGTTGTCGGTGCAGGCATAATGTTGACGATTATGTTCATGCCCGAACGATGGCTTTTTGACTATGCATATATCTTTTATGGATTGGCAATGACATTGCTTATAGCTGTAATTGTTGTAGGGAAGACTGTCTATGGATCAAAAAGCTGGTTGACTATCGGCCCTTTGACATTTCAACCTTCGGAATTGGGGAAGATTGCCACATTGCTTGCCGTTGCACGTTCTATTTCGGTACGGGGACGCGATCTGAGTTCATGGAGTGATTTGATTGTACCCATTGTAATGTTTGTATTCCCAATAACGCTCATCATGTTGGAGCCTGATTTCGGAAGTGCTTCTGTGTATGGAGTAATATTACTCGGAATCATGTTTTGGAGTGGTGCAAATCTGCATCTTATAACATTTCTTGTTTGTGCACCTATTTCAATTATCATGGGATTGATCGGAAGGGAATGGGTATTTATTTCTTCATTGTTTAGCGCTTCAATTCCGATGTTTTTAAAGAGAGATTTGATGAAAGCACTTGCGATGTTGCTAGTGTTCATTGCAATAGGTTTTTCCTCTCGTTATGTATATGGCGTATTGAAACCACATCAGCAAAGTCGAATTCAAACATTTTTGAATCCTGATAATGATCCTCGTGGGCGCGGCTATCATGTGATTCAGTCCATTATGGCTGTTGGTAGTGGCGGTCTTACGGGCAAAGGGTTTTTGCATGGTACACAGACCCAACTGCGCTATATCCCGAAGCAGTGGACTGACTTTATTTTCTGCGTTCCAACTGAAGAGTTCGGTTTTGTTGGTGGGGTTATTGTAATTGGACTTTTGGCGATTCTGATCATGCAATCTTTTTCAATTGCCCGTCAATCCGGAAATGCTTTCGGATCAATTTTAAGTGCATCGGTAGGTATTATCTTTTTCTATCATGCAACGGTAAATATTGGTATGGCAATTGGAGCATTTCCAGTCATGGGTATTCCTTTGCCATTTCTCAGTGCCGGTGGATCATCTCTTGTCATGAATATGGCATCTGTTGGAATTGTACTCAATGTGTACAGAAATCGTAGGAAAGTAGGTAGAGTGAAACTCTGATTAATCTTTTGAGTTATTGATTACTTTGTTTTTGATGCCGGCAATGAGCGGGGGAGAAATACTGATGTTCCGAAGACCCATGTGAATGAGTTTATTTGTAGCATCAGGAAAACCGGCGATTTCCCCACAAATAGAAACATCCTTTCCAGCAGTATTGCAAGTTTTCACAATCTTTCTGATGAATCCAAAAACTGCGGGGTGAAATATATCATAAACCTCCGCCACATGTTCATTGATGCGATCTGCTGCAAGTAAGTACTGCGTAAGATCATTTGTTCCTATGCTGAAAAAGTCGCAGTGTTTGAAAAAGGTACGAATCTCCAAACCCGCAGCAGGTGTTTCGATCATTATGCCGAATGGCATGAATTGATCGAATCGAATACCTTCACTTGTCAGTTCTTGCCGACATTCTTCAAAAACTTCTTTTGCCTGTAATACTTCTGAGACATTTGTGATCATCGGCAACATCAATTTGATGTTTTTTGAAGCTGAAGCTTTGAGAATTGCTCTCATCTGCGTCTTCAATACATCTTTTCTTTTGAGAAGATAACGAATCCCTCTAACCCCAAGAGCAGGATTTGATTCACTCGGCAAACCTTCGGCAAATTTATCGGAACCAATGTCGAACACGCGTATGGTACACCATTCAGGATATACCTTCTGAGCACAAGAAGAATACCAATCCACTTGGGTTTGTTCATCAGGAATTCTTCCATAATGGGCAATTTGAAACTCGGTTCTAAGAAGACCAATCCCTTGGGCTCCATTTCGAATGGCTTCTTCGATATCTGAAATGGAATCAATATTCACACTAATTGTGATATGTGTACCACGCTTGGTATCAGAAGCAATGTGAGAAAGTTCACCCAATTCTTCTCTTAGCTTTGCTTCTTTTTGTGTCTTTTTTTGATATGTATGTTGTGTCTTCTTTGTTGGATTGACAATCACGAGCCCTTCATTTCCATCAATGATGATGGAATCTCCGTTTTTCACCTTATGAACTATATCATTAATACCAATAATAGATGTCATTGAAAGGGAACGAGCAAGAATGGATGCATGTGATGCAATCCCACCGATTTCAGTGACAAATCCTTTGCAATATTCTTGTTTGAATGTCATGATATCAGCAGGTGTAATCGATGTGGCAAACACAATACTTTGCTCATCCACTTCATGACTGATTGTTTTTTTTCTCAATGCAGAAAGCAATTGCGAGCTTACATGATCGAAATCCACAGCGCGTTCGCTAAGAATTGGATCTTTTGTCAGCAAAAAAAAGTGCTTTTGAGCATTGAAATTATGAAAGATTGCATTTTCTGCTGAATATCCTTCCTTAATCTTATTACGAATCGCCTCATGCATGAATGAATCTGAGAGAATCATCGAATATGTCTCAAGAATATGAGACATGGAGGGAAACTCATTCTTGCTTAGCTGAATGATATTGTTGAATTGCTGTTCGCTTTTTTGGACAGCTTGAGCAAAACGATTCAATTCAAGCGGAATCTGATTGGAAGATATATGTTCTTCATATTCACTTATGAGATCATTATGTATGACTTTCGCTTTACCGAACACAATTCCTCTTGAAGCCGGAATCCCGTGATATCTTCGCTCCTTTTTGTTATCTCTATGTTGTAAGCTTGAAGGCAAAAATAAATTCCTTTACATAAAACATCATTGGATGTATTTCAACAATTGCACACCATGATTTGTACGAATAGACACAATATACATACCGGTTGGCAACTTTGGAAGTTCGACTTCTCTGAACTCTCCTGTATTGACCCAACATTGTTCTGTGAAAAGGGTCGCGCCGGTAAGATCATGAATATGAATGAAGGCATGCGAATATTCGGCTGATTGAATCGAAAGATACATATCATCGCCAAAACCTCGAATTTTAGCCATCATGGGTGTATGTTGTAATTCGTCCATGGATACATACATGCCTGAGGCGGTATCTGCTTCAAGCAAAATATCGGAACGTGGGTCAATAAGAGCTTTTTTCAACGGTGATTGTAGTTTGATATACCCTTCGTGAGATAGCGAATTCATTACAGTATTGTATTGTATGGTATCTTTTTCACCTATGAATGCAATAGTCAGAGGAAAATGAAATACTTCCGGTACATCTTTTCCAGACTGTGTTTGACGTATGACAAAATGTACATATGGTTCATTTTTATCATTGAGATGCTCACGCAATACAGTGAATTTCAATTGTGGATGTCCACGTTTCATCAACCATTGATCAAAGTAAATGTCATAAGGTACAGCAGGATTCGGTGCCAATATTTTGAATATCTGCTTGAATTGTTCTGTGTTTGCATTCCCATAGGCATATGTTTTTAGATAGGTACGAATTGTAGGATAAAATATAGAGTCACCAAGCATGGTTCGAAGCATATGATATACCCAACTTGCCTTTGCATATGTTGTTGCATAATTGAATACATTTTCGATTGGTATACCAAAAATTGGAGGCTGAAGATTTCCAGCATTGATGCGGAGATAATCATTCCTTTTAGTTCTCATCATTGCAATGTATTCCGGATATCCACCCCAGGTTTCATACCAAAGAGCTTCCCCCCAAGTTCCTGCTCCTTCATTCAACCATATTTCTCCCCATGTCTCACAAGTAACCAAATCCCCAAACCATTGATGCATCACCTCATGTGCCAATCCATTGCTGGACCAACCCCTTAGCCATGTTCGGTTTATGGTGGACATACGTTGATGTTCCATTCCGCCGGCCCAAAATGGTTGGGTAGCCGTATGACCATATGTTTTGAAGGGATATGGTCCGAATAAAGGGATATATCCTGTTATCATGCTTGGTGTATAGCTCAATGCATGTTGAGCATTATACTCGCTGCCATCTGTTTTCTTACCTTCAAAATCCTTTTTCCAAACATAATTGTAAATCGGAATGGAATCATTGGAATTCGGAATCTTTGCCCATAATGTAAAATCCACAAAACGTGATGCATTCACAACCATCAGATATGTGGGAATCAATGTTGTATCGTAAAAAGAAAAGTCTCTGTATAATGAAGTCCCAGACTCACTACCGATGTTCATTGACATTAAATCGCCATTCGATGTTACGCGAATATTGTCTGTATCAGAAATCGTAGAATCAAAAGGAACGCGAACTGTTATTCTTGCTCTCGCTTTATCGTCAGGTCTGTCATTGCATGGCATCCAATATCGCGCATCTTCTGGTTGACTCATGACATAGGCAAGGTCTTCTTCCACGAAATTAGAATCGAGTCCCTGGAATTTTCTGACAAACATACCTTTGGGATAATAGTAAAACCCATTCTTTGCATCACCAATATATGTATACCAAATGTCCAGTAAATGGGTATCAAGAGTAATTGGTTGTGTAAGAGTAAAGGACCATGATCCATTCTCCGGTTGTTGTATTGCCGCTTTTGGCAGCATTACTCCATCCAGTTTGACGGAATCAATATTCATTGTTGCGCCATTCATTATTGTGGTGCTCAATGCTTTAGTAGGTATAAATGTGAGTGTGTTTTTTCCGGAATACCTATAGGTCGGCATAACAGTGTCAACTGTTGCAAATGGCAAACGCCAGTCCATGAACAAATCATACGTTAATACATCAATATCGGATGTAGTTGACAATGTTTTTTCAGGTTTGACTTTGTCGAAAGCATGAGCTCTCGAACAGACATGGTATTTATGTTCCTGATTCTCGGGGCTGAGTATGGCAGGCAGTTGCTGTGAAACTAACGTTGCACATAGGCAAGCAAATTGTATGATGCTTAAGAATATATGTTTCATGTAAAATGCTCATGTTAATCGACAATTTCGGATTCTATCTCGGTAACACCATACTTGATCAAATCCAATTCTTCTGCTGCTGCTTTTGAAAGATCCAAAATACGATCAGGATGAAAAGGACCGCGATCATTGATTCGTACAATCACTGACAATCCATTCCGAATATTAGTTACACGCAAAACTGTTCCAAAGGGCAGTGTTCTATGAGCAGCGGTCATAGCTGTTTCATCATAAATCTCACCATTTGCGGTTTTCCTGCCATTGAATTCCGATCCATAATATGATGCTTTTCCTTTTAAGGGAATAGTCAAGCTTTCTGCTTTGATGACCGTTTTGGAAGAATCTTGAACAGTTTCTTCATCATCATGCAATGCTGAATATCGATCCTGAGCTGAGAGAACAGCACTTGTAAATATGAACAATGCAATCAGAATATTATGCATATGAATCACCTCCATGTTGAGAAAGAAAGATAGTTGAAATCAAATCCTTGACCGTTCCAAGATCGCTGAATGGTATGATGTCATCACCAATAATCTGATATTCTTCGTGTCCTTTGCCTGCAATCAATATCACTTCTCGATCTTCAGAATGTGTAAGTGCATGTGAAATAGCCTTGAAGCGATCGCTTATGGTTTGTACTTTATGCATATCGGATTGATCAATGCCCGATGATATATCGTTAATGATTGTTTCTGACGGTTCATTTCTTGGATTGTCATCAGTGATAATTACTGAGTCAGCAAGCTCGGCAGCCAATTTACCCATGACAGGGCGTTTTCCCGTATCACGCACACCGCCGCAGCCAAAGACAACTGTCAGCCGCCCATTACCGGTTGTGCTTAATAATGATTTACAAGTGGATAGGGATTTCTCCAATGCATCAGGAGTATGTGCATAGTCAACAAGAACTAATGCTCCATTCGGAAGGCGAATTCTTTGCATTCTTCCGGGCGCACCTTCTGAACTTTTCAAGGCATGTTGAATAGTTGATGTTTCTATGCCAATCAAATGAGCAAGTGCAGCTGCTATTGAAGTATTCTCAACATTGAACTTTCCGATGAGTGGAGATACTATTTGCATTTCAGTATGTTGAAATTCAGGAACATCCCCCGCAAAGGTTAATCTATAAGAAGAGCCAGATAAAGAGTGATTTTCTTGATCAATGATGATATCAAATACATTTGACCTTCCAACTCTGTACTTTTCTTTTGCTTTGGTATCACTCAACATTAAATAAGAATATGGTGAGTCACCTATGGCAATAGCAATTGCTTCTTTCGGCAACATGTCAAAGAGGTGCTTTTTTGCTTGTGCATACCGTTCCATTGATCCATGAAAATCCAAATGATCATGCGTAAGATTGGTGAACAATGCACCTGCGAAACGTATTCCCTCTGTTCTATGCAGAGCAAGTGCATGTGAACTGACCTCCATTACTACATTTTTGATTCCCCTTCTTACCATCATTGACAATAATTGACAGAGATGTGGAGATTCTGGAGTTGTATGCGTTGCTGCAATTCGTTCATCACCAATATAGTTGCCTGTAGTTCCGATAAGACCTGTGGGTTCTCCGGTTGCATCTAAAATTGATTTCAACAAAAATGAGGTCGAAGTTTTTCCATTCGTACCGGTAATACCAAAAATCCGTAATTGATTCGATGGATAATCATAGAATGCATTGGATATTCGTGACAATGCCATTCTTGCATCAGGAACACCGATGATGGTGATGTCATCAGGTGCTACAAAGTCGGGAATGGCAGTAATAATTGTTTTTGCACCTCTTTGAATGGCGTCATTGATATAAGTATTTCCATCAGTAGGAGGATTTGTACTGCCTGGAATGGCTACATACATTGAAAATTCTTGGCAGCTTCTACTATCGTATTCAATGGAACTCACCGGTTTTTCGGTTGGTCCCTTCACCGTGAAACCATTCAAGGCGGTCAGTAACTGAGCAAGATTCTTCATATGATTATACCAATTGTAAAGTCATGTCGATATGGGGAATGCCATCAAGATCATATATTATCCCATGGACAATGAATCCGAATGATTCATAAAACCTGCGTAAATAATCTTGAGCCGAAATATCGATTCTTATTGGTGAATAGTGTATTTGGGCTTGTGCAATTGCAGTATGAACAAGCTCTTTTCCAAGGCCTGTACCACGAACTGATTCATTCACGATAATGCGACCAATAATCACATGATCAGGAGAGTTTCCCGGAATAATGCGAGCATATGCCAGAAGTTTATCTTCCTTGATAAAAGTGATATGATGAGATGTTTTGTCCACATTGTCGATATCGATATATAGACATTGTTGTTCGAGAATGAAGACTGCTTCTCGGAGCTTGAGTATCTCATAGACATCATTGCCTGTCAACTCTTCAAATGCCAGACAATTCCAACCTTCTTTCATGATCTATTCCCTTGAATTGTTGGAATGAAAGCTGCATGATATGCAGAATCGGCTGTGATTGGCGATATCGCTTCACCTCTTTGAAGCATGATATAACCGAGTTGAGCAATGAACTCGGGATCTGAATTGTTGAATTCTGCATAGATGACATCTTGTTGTTCAAGCTTATAATCACCAATCACGATTGTATCATCATCGATATACATATCTAATGTTGAGCTTGAAACAATGGAAATATCATTCTTTTTACCACCTGATTTCGCATCAAACGTTTGAACAAACCATTGATCACCATGAGATAGCTTTGCCATGCATAGAGTCTGATGCCTCAAGTTGTGAATCTTGTTTTTCAAGGCATGAATCATCGCATCGAATGTTGGTACCGAAATCAAAGAAGTTTTTCCATCAGCACACCAACCTTTGGCAAAAGACATGCCGATTCTTAAACCGGTGAAACTCCCGGGTCCGGCTGAAACAGCGATTGCTGAGATATCACTCGTTGCGATTGCATGATCTATCAGTGCTATACGAATCATCTCGGCTAACATCGAATCATGCATATTCGATTCTTTGAGCACATGTTTCATTATCAATGTGCCATCTTGTGCATTGGACAATGCAATTCCGCAATAATGACCAACAGTATCGATGGATAGCATATATGATGTGTCCACTATCATCGAATCTTAAACTCATCTATCAATATTCGTTCAATCAGTTTGACTGCTAGATCATTTGTATTCAAAAGATGGAGGGGCATATGTAAAAACACCATGGTCGATTCATCATCCTGGACGCCGAGGATTGGAGTACCTTGCCATTTTGCGCCTATCGGAAGTGAATACACGGGTTTTGCATTTGCTTTTGGATACAATGGATACACAAGTACTGATCCACGTTCTTTTATGAGATTTGGATACATTGCTCCGCCATGTTCTATGCCAATGAATTCCGTTCCATTCCTAATTGCAAGCGGATCACTTGAAACTTCACTTGTTCCAATTGAATCAATAGGTGAAAAATCTCGGATTTCAGTTCGGATATCTTCGCTTAATGGAGCGGGTAGATCTGCAATAAAGAGCACTTTTCCACCCAATCGAGTATAGGAAATCAAAGATTGTTGAGCAAGAGACATGCTTGGTGATTTGTCTGTATACCAAACAATTGCAGAATAGAGATTCAATGATTCAATGAACATTGGATTTATGAATGGAGGTATCGTTTTGGCAGGGGCATCTGCAGTACGAGTAGTATTGATATCCAAAACATCAAATCGTCCATCAAATGAATTTGAACCGATGAGTGACAAAGCGCGAGAATAAAAATTATCGATATCCTTATTTGCACAATCCTTTATCAATAATATCGGACCTTTGGCAGCCCTTACAAACCATGTCTTGTTGGGAGTTGGATATCGTAAGACTTTGCTCGAAAGTTTACCTATGTCTTTGGCTCTTACATATATGGCATTATTCTCATTCAAAAATAATCCATCTTTGATTGTAACATTGAACAAACGGGTGTTTTTTGGTAGTGTTTTCCAGTTTGCCTTTGGGGTGGAATCATTCAGTGACCATTCTATGGACTCAAGAGTTGCATCTCCATCTGGATCAGTAACGAATATTTTGAATGTTGCAAATGCAAAGGTGGTATCCGGCAATGCAACGGATAGTGAAGACTTAGCAGTTGTATCATTGCCCCATGCAATGATTGGGGCAGAATTTTTGATTGGGAAAAGTAGATTAGCGGGTGATGGATCAACAGCACCATGAAGCTTAGGAAAATCCTCTCCGGAATCATGAAATCCATTATTGTTTTTGTCCACAAATTCTATGCGTTCACCTTCATTGGGATATTGCTTCAATGAATTGTCGATAGCGGCAATTGAAAAGCGAAAGTTGGTATCTGAACTTTCTACTTGCAATGCAAATGTGGAATCATTCTTTCTTGTGAAATACCAGTTTCTTTTATCCCAAGAAAATACATAGCCGATTACCATGCCATCTGTATCTTCTCCTGACCAACTTACAAAGACTCTGCTATTTTGTTGATTGCGAATTGAGTCCAAAAACAAGGTAGTATTCGGAGGTTGATTATCACTTGGATTTATCAGCGTTTCATTGCAAGATGAAGTGAGCAATACGCCAAGGAAAATCAAGATATAGAAAGTATATTTCATGAATGTTCAGCCTTTTTTCAATTGTGCCGATGCAATGGTCAATGCAGATACTGAGCGTGCTCCATGTTCAAGTAGTACTTCTGCACAATGCTCCAATGTTGCCCCGGTTGTAAACACATCGTCTATCAACAACAATCGTTTATTGATGATGTTTTCTTTTTTATTAAAACTGAATGCAGCTTGTACATTGCTTTGTCTCTCTTCAATATTCAGTGTTGTTTGTGACATTGTATAATGATTGCGATGCAAACAATCAATCACGTCAAGATGATGCTCATGAGCAAAACCTTTGGCGATTTCATATGCCTGATTGAAACCGCGTTCTCTCCTCCTTGCCGCATGTAATGGTATTGGAATGATGGCATCCACATCATGTTTCGGTCTATACAAGGCCAACATTCTTCCAAATTGAAATGCCATGTTGATTCCAAGCCCATATTTCATTTCATGGATTGCGATTTGAATTGCTCCATCATGCTGAAATTCAAAGAGACTGTCTACATGGAGAAGGGAAGTGCTTTTATTGCCTTTTCTGAATAATGAATTCAGAAGAATATCCGATGTTGGAGCAGGGTCGAAAGACATGTAACAAGAGTCACATATTCTATGAATAATCGAATCACCTTGAATGTTCACGGAACAAATGCAACAATGAATGGGAGCGATGGCTTCCAAAATCTCATGAGCATAGGTGATTATGTTGAACTTATTTTTCATGCTCAAACATAAACTGCAATCTTTCCGAAATGGATTCAGGTAGATGCGGAATAATTCTTCTTGGTATCAACATGCCTGACAATGATGTGATATCACCAAAGACTCTTTGCTTCAAAGCGGTATGTGCCAGATAATTGAATCCGCTTGAACCACCGGTACCAATTCTTGCACCAATCATGCGCATAGTCATTGAAGCATGCCTATATCGCCAAATAGACAATGTTTCATCAAAACCACATATTGCTTGAAGCAATTCATTAGGCCTGTCCAGCAAAGGAAAATCTCTGTATAATTGAATGAACAATGCAGCCAATGTGGCTTTGTGAGACAATCTACGATCGCCATTCTCTATCAATGCCTGATATGTATTTTTATCAAAAAGGGAAGTGAATGCATGTTCTGCTTGATTGACTGATTCCAAACGTGAAATCCGTTCTTCTTCTGACAAAATAGCATGCGAATGAATGTCTGCTCTGTCTTTTTCAAAACTTGCTGATACCGCATGTTTATATTCTTCCCAAAAACGATAGTCATCAGTTTCAAGAAATGGGGTATGCTCCAACCATGATTGAACAGCCTGAAAAAGTGTGGTTTTTTTCTCGGCAATCTGAACCATGTTTTTATCAAAATCTTTCATTGCAGTCATGAATGATCGATTCATGCGTTTTTCGGATGGCAAGCCAAGTCTCATCTCAAGGACTCGGAATTGAACAGACTGAAATCCACTAGCAGGATGCAATAAATCTCTGAAATCCATGAAATCAAGTGCTGTCATCGTTTCGAGAATAGAAAACTGTTCCATGCTCATCGACAATATACTTTGCATTCTTTTCAATCGATGAACACATATGGCAATCTCATGCTCTTTTACGGATTCCTGAGATAGAATATTGATCACAGATTCCAATTCGAACAAAATCTGCTTGAACCATAATTCAAATGCCTGATGCGTGATGATGAAGAGCATTTCATCATGAGCTTCCACGCCAACTTTATCACTTTCCGGGAATTGTGCTTCCAGGATATTCCTCAGTTGCAAGTATTCAGAATAATAAACAGATTGTTGTTCTTGTTGACTCATATCAGTAATGGTAATATCTTGTAAAATAAGCCAATAATAGACTCTTTGCTCTTCTTGATAGACAAAGAGTAGGCATAGTCTGCAAATATACGATTTCCCATTGCCATTTCAGGGTTCAGAATCTAAGGATGGAACGCAAAATCTTACCGGTTTAGGCCATAAACCTTGCTTTTGGTCTTTTTTCAAGGAAAAGCATGATGAAGATATGGCAGATATAAGGCAAAATTTTCCTATTTTTGTGTTCTTGCTTTTTTGCGTGTGTATTGAGGAGTATGACCTTCATGTTGAAAGTTTCAATCCTTGGAATGGAAGACGGCGATCATACATTCACTGCAGAAACTGCGGTTTCGGCCATACAGGACATGTTCCCTGAATTCACCGGTGTGATATCAGTAACGGGAACAATCAAAAAGCAGGGCAAGCGCTTGATGTTGAATGCGGAGGCATCGTGCAATGCGCATTTGATATGCGATGTTTCCGGTGAGGAATTTGATCAAGAGATCAAAGCCCCTATCAATGCACATTATCGTTTGGATACACAGCTGTACTCTTTGAGCAAGTCTCAAGATGAAGGCAATGAAATTATCCTGAGAGATGATGAAGAAGATATTGATTTCACAGAAGAATCACGACAAGAACTTGCAATACATTTGCCGATGAAGAGAGTCGCTCCGGCTTATGCCGATACAACGTTTGAGGCATTGCACCAAGAGCTACTTGATGAAACAAACAAGGTTGTGGATGATGCTGATTCACCGTTTGCAGCCCTCAAACATTTGAACATACAGAAAAACTGATTTTTTGTTGGAGCATCAAGATGCCAAATCCCAAAAGAAGACATTCGAAATCACGCAGAGACAAGCGTAGAACGCATTATAAAGCCGTTGCACCAACGGTTGCCTTATGCGCTCACTGTGGCAGCATGAAATTGAATCATACAGCTTGTCCTTCCTGCGGTTATTACAATGGTCGCAAGATGGTTGAAATAAATAGCGGATCTTCTGCTGAATAAGCAGGCCATTGCAGAACTTGCCTGCAAGTTTAACGACTATAGTAACTAATGATTATGCATCCCATTCGCATTGCAATTGATGTCATGGGTGGAGATTTTGCTCCTTTGAACGAGATTCAAGGAGCAATTCTTGCTTCTGAGAAGTTCAAGGAACAATCTCTTGATGTTGAATTCCTATTCGTTGGAAAAGAACAAGACATTCGCACTGCAATGAAAGGTTTGTCCTATCCCCACTTGCGCTTTTCCATTCAACATGCCGACGATGTCGTTTCAATGCATGATGATCCAACCTCGGTTATCAAATCAAAAAGACAATCTTCATTGTTCATGGGCATCGACATGCATGCTCGTGGCAATGCAGATGCATTTGTTTCAGCCGGGAATACCGGGGCGGTGATGAGTACAGCCACTGTTGTATTGGGTAGAATCAAAGGGGTGAGCAGGCCAACGATCGGTACCTTTCTTCCAACCCAACATGGCAGGCTGGTTTTATTGCTTGATGTCGGCGCCACCATAGAGTGTAAACCACGATTTCTGTTTGAATTTGCAATCATGGGTGATGTCTATTCGAGAATCGTTCAAGGCATAGATCAACCAAAAATAGGTCTATTGAATATCGGTGAAGAAGAAACTAAAGGTATTGAACCAATACTTCAAACCCATGCATTGCTGAAAGAGACTACATTAAATTTCATTGGGAATGTTGAGGGAAGAGATATTCTCGCGGGTACTGCCGATGTTGTGATTTGTGATGGTTTCGTAGGTAATATCGTGTTGAAATTTGCCGAGAGTATGCTTGGATTGTTAAAAGCAAAAATCAAAGGGTTTGCAGCATCAGGAATTTTGAATAAATTAATGGTCATGTTGATGTTAATACCGCTGAAAAAAATCCTCAAAGATTTCGATTATCAGGAATATGGCGGTGTTCCTCTTCTGGGAGTGAACGGTGTCATAATCATTGGCCATGGAAAGTCTAGTCCCTTAGCAATTCAAAATATGCTTATACGAGCTGTTGAAGTTATCCAGGGCAATGTCAATGCATCCATCAAGCAAGCATTGGCCGAATCAACCAACTAATTCAACAAATAACCACTTACATTATGCCTATTACCATATCATCAATCGCTCATTATGTTCCACAAGAAATATTCCCGAATTCTTATTTCGAGGATAAAGTAGAAACATCAGATGAATGGATACAATCCAGGACCGGAATCAAAGAACGAAGATTTCTCATTGAAGGAGAATTATCTGATATGCTTTTGCCGGCAGTTGAGCAATGTTTATCGGAGAGAGGAATAGGTCCTGAAGAAATTGATTGCGTGATTGTCGCAACCATCACTCCTGACAATCGTTTCCCATCAGCCAGTGCAACGCTGCAACATAAAGCAGGTATGACAAATGCTTGGGGCTACGATTTATCTGCTGCCTGCTCCGGATTTCTGTATGCACTCATGAGCGGAGTTGGTTTGATTGATTCAGGAACCTGCAAAAAAGTTCTTGTGTGTGGTGGCGACAAAATGAGCTCAATTTTGAATTTCAATGATAGGACCACATGCATCCTTTTCGGAGATGGCGGTGGTGTTGCTCTGCTTGAAAAAACCGAGGATCAGGCCATTGGCATTCAGGACAGCATATTGAGAATGGATGGCAAGGGCGGACAGTATTTATACATGAGTGATCATGGCGATGGTGCCAAAGCACCATTTGAAAAATATCCCGAAGAAGTCAAAGAACATTATGTCATACAGGACGGACAATCCGTTTTTAAATCCGCGGTTGTCTGCATGGCAGATGTATCCGCCGAAATCATGGAAAGAAATAAACTCACTTCAGATGATATAGCATGGTTGGTTCCGCATCAAGCGAATCTTCGCATCATAGATGCAACGGCAAGAAGAATGGGGCTTGATCCATCCAAAGTAATCATCAATATTGACAAATATGGAAATACAACTGCAGGAACGATTCCAATTTGTCTTTCTGAATTGCATCATCAAGGAAAATTGAACTATGGAGATAAAGTTATTCTTGCAAGTTTTGGAGCAGGTTTCACATGGGGAAGCATTCTTTTGACATGGGGGATTAAATCATGAGTAAAACAGCATGTCTCTTTTCCGGTCAAGGCTCACAATATGTGGGCATGATGTCTGATTTGGTGCGGGATTTTGATCATGCTGCTTCACGTATGAAACAAGCATGTGACATTGCGGGTTTTCCACTTGATGCAATTTGTTTTGAAGGCCCTGCTGAGACACTCAAAGAAACACGATATACTCAACCTGCTTTGTTTGTGCATGAAGCAATACTCTGGGATCTATTAAAAGACAAGCTTGCTCATGATACATTTGCAGGACATTCCCTCGGTGAATATTCTGCATTATATGCCGCAGGTGTAGTTTCATTCGAAGATGCAATGCGATTGGTTCTCTTGCGAGGATCATTAATGTTTAATGCCGGCAACGAAAAGCCCGGAACGATGTTCGCAGTCATAGGAATGAGTGATGAGCAAGTGATAACATTATGCAAAGAATTATCCGCTGATGGTATCATCGTTCCCGCAAATTTCAATTCGCCCGGTCAAATTGTATTGTCCGGTGATGCAGAATATGTAAGGAGTAAAGCACCACTGTTCAAAGAAGCCGGTGCACGCATGGTTACAGAATTACAGGTTAGTGGCGCATTTCATTCTCCTTTGATGGGGTCTGCTGCCGAAGAATTAGGGAAGGCGATTGATGCAGTTACATTCAATCAACCAACGATGCCGGTATTCCCAAATGTGACGGCAAAAGCTGTTACCGATCCTTTAGAATTGAAGCGCTTGCTCTTGGAACAATTGACTGCACCGGTATTATGGGCTCAAAGCATGCTTTCAATGTATGATTCAGGCATTACAACATATTGTGAGATTGGCCCCGGCAAGGTATTGCAAGGTCTTGTGAAAAGAGCAATCAATGATCCCGAACTCACAATTCGAGGCATCGACACATCCAATGATGTACATACCCTTTTTGGTCATGGAGCTTAAGCATGGAAAGCGCATCAAAAGTAGCATTGGTAACCGGAGGCTCACGAGGAATCGGCGAAGCAATTGTCAGAAGATTGGCTCATGATGGATACATTGTATACGGAACATACAATAGCAATCCAGAAAAAGCTGCAGCTATTGCCAATGAGTTGAAAACAGAAGGAAAGATTGTACATTTTAAGAAAATGGACATATCCTCCTTTGAATCAATCCAGAAAGGAATTGATGAAATCCTTGCTGAATCAGAAAGGATTGATGTATTGGTTAATAATGCCGGAATTACAAAAGATACCCTGCTCATGCGCATGACTGAGCAAGATTGGGATGATGTATTGAATACCAATCTCAAAGGCGCATTTCTTTGCTGTAAAGCTGTTGCAAGGCCAATGATGTCTCAGCGATCCGGACGTATCATCAATATTAGTTCCATCGTGGGATTAAGGGGAAATGCCGGGCAGGTCAATTATTCATCCTCCAAGGCAGGTATGGTTGGACTCACCAAATCCCTGGCCCAAGAACTTGCATCTCGTAATATTTTAGTAAATTGCATTGCTCCTGGGTATATCGAAACCGATATGACAGACAAATTGAATGAAGATCAGAGCAAAGCCTTTTCGGATAAGATTCCTTTGAAAAGGGCTGCAAAACCTGAAGAAGTGGCAAGTGTTGTTGCTTTTTTCGCACATTCTGATTCTTCATATGTGACCGGTCAGGTCATCGCCGTTGATGGCGGTCTTGCAATGTAAACGCTATTTTTCCATACTATTTATTGAGGTTCCCTCATGGCTGCCGTAGCAGACAAAGTAAAAGAGATCATCGTCACAAAATTGGGCGTTGAAGAATCACAAATAACACCAATAGCTTCATTCACAAATGATCTTGGCGCTGATTCATTGGATACAGTCGAATTGATCATGGAATTCGAACGTGCATTCAATATCACTATTGAAGATACAGATGCCGAAAAAATTCAAACAGTTGGTGATGCAATTTCCTATTTGGAATCACGCGCTTCCTGATTGGTCGCTTTCTGTTGATATTGCACAATATCAATATTTTCGAAGCTCATGAACAGCCACTGATCCGGTACTCATTCCAGGATAAGTGGCTTTTGTTTTCAATAGAGAAAATTGATTATTTCTTTGTGAGATCTCATGCCACGATATAATTATCCCACCATCGTTGTGACAGGCGTAGGGGCTGTGACCCCGATAGGAAACACGGCTCAAGACTATTGGAATGGAATGATGAATTCAGCCAATGGGGCCGGCCCAATCACTCGATTCGATGCTGAAAAGTTTGATACACGTTTTGCTTGTGAAGTAAAGCACTATGATCCACTGTTGCATATCAATAAAAAAGAAACTCAAAGGATGGATCTCTTTACTCAATTCGCCATCAGTGCATCGGCAATGGCTGTTGAGGATTCAGGGATAAATTTTGAAAAAGTGAACAAAGAAAGAGCAGGTGTTATTATTGGTTCCGGTATTGGTGGTATGTGGACATATCATCATCAACAACAAAATCTGTATGAACGTGATGGGAATCCGGATCGTATCTCACCATTCTTTGTTCCCATGCTCATAAGTGATATTGCTGCAGGACATGTAGCGATTCGTTATGGTTTGAAAGGGCCAAATTATGCTACTGTTTCTGCTTGTGCCACATCAAGTCACTCCATTGCTGATGCACTCATGATCATGCAAAGAGGTGATGCAGATATAATGTTGGTTGGAGGAAGTGAAGCAGTTGTTTGTCCGATGGGCATAGGTGGTTTTAATTCAATGAAGGCATTGTCAACCCGCAATGATGATCCCATGTCCGCAAGCAGACCATTCGATCTGGGAAGAGACGGTTTCGTTATGGGTGAAGGAAGCGGAGTAATGGTTATTGAAACCCTTGAACATGCCATGAATCGCGGTGCTGAAAAAATCTATGGTGTGTTGGCAGGCATCGGCTTGACAGATGATGCTTTCCATATCACCCAACCAGCACCCGGTGGAGAGGGAGCAGTTCGGTCGATGAAGCTTTGCATTCAAGATGCTGATTTGACTCCCGGAGATATTGATTATATCAATGCTCATGGAACTTCAACTCAGTTCAATGATAAAAATGAATCAGCTGCCATAAAAACTGTGTTCGGTGATCATGCACATTCTATGGCGATTAGTTCTACAAAGTCCATGACCGGTCATTTGCTTGGAGCAGCCGGTGCAATCGAAGCTATAGCCACAGTTCTTGCAATTAAACATTCCATGGTTCCACCAACTATCAATTATACGACTCCAGATCCTGATTGCGATTTGAACTATGTACCGAATGTGCCAATTGCAAAGCCCATAAAAGCTGCCATAAGCAATACATTCGGCTTTGGTGGACACAATGCTTCAATTTGCTTTAAAGCTTTCGAAGGGTGAGAACCACTTTGTCATATAACTTCATTTGCAGGTTGAATGTACAATTCAACCTATTTTTTATTTTTTGAGAAGTAATGAAAACCCCTGTCATTGTTCAGCAGATCTACGATAATTTTTTCCGATTGCCTACATTCAAACGTAATCCGAAAAAACCACATTTCCCTGTGCTTGGATTAATGAATAAGTCCAAAAAGGTAGAACTAGAACAATCACTTGGAATAAAGATTGATCATGTAGGGTATTTTGAACAAGCACTTACGCATCGTTCTTATTTGCAGGTGAACACAGAGCTTCATCTCATTGCAAATGAACGTCTGGAATTTTTGGGTGATGCCATCTTGGGCATGGTGATAGCGGAATATTTATTCTATCATTATGAGCAAGACCATGAAGGTGAGTTAACTAAAATGCGATCATGGTTGGTAAATAAAAAGTCACTTGCACATTGTGCACGTTCTTTGTACTTGGAGCGATTCCTTCTTCTTTCTTTCAGTGCGGATCAATCATTGCAGAAAGGCAATGAAACTATTTTTGCGGATGCAATGGAATCAATCATTGCGGCTATCTATTTGGATTCAGGTCTGCAACAAGCCAGATCATTCATTTTGGATCGACTTGTTCCAATGCTCACCAATGAGATGATCATGAAAGATTCGAATTTCAAAAGTATCTTATTGGAACTTGTGCAATCCCAAGGTAAAGAAGCACCTAAATATTCTGTGGTTGATGCCACGGGACCGGATCATGAGAAAGAGTTTCTCGTCGCAGTATATGTGTCCGGTCAAGAAATGGGAAGGGGATCCGGAAAAAGTAAAAAACAGGCTGAACAAGCTGCTGCTCATCAAGCTCTCGAACTTGTTCTACGTGAACATTCCATGCTGAATGGAAAAGAAAAGGAATCCTGATACGTGAAACAATCTCCATATCTGCAATTGCCATCAACGTGGGCAACACTACAAGGTTTTCATCAAATCGTGATTTCATCTCACCTTGATCCCGATGGAGATTCAATTGGCAGCGCTATAGGTTTATACCATCTATTGCTTGCACAAGGGAAAATAGTCAGCATAGTCAATCAGCACCCGATTCCAAAAAATCTCACATTTCTTCCTCTCGACAAACAAGCATATGTGCTTGCAGATAGCCCCGATGCACAAGATGTGATTTCTGGTGCTGATGCTTGGTGCATATTGGATTTGAATGCTCCGCAAAGACTTGGACCGAATCTCAGACCTTTCTTTGATATGTTCAAAGGTACTTCCTTTGTATTTGATCATCATGTGGAGCCTATGATCAATGTGCATTCATTGAATGTGATCACTGAGGCTTCATCCACTTGCGAGATCATCGCACGAATGGCCTTTGATTCAGGAATCAACGTTTCTTCTGATGCCGCTCATGGCCTCTATACAGGGATTATGACGGATACAGGGGGATTCAGGCATCCAAGAACCAATGCAGATGTCATGAGGCTCACTGCTCTTCTCATGGACTGCGGCGCAGATCCCGTCATGATTTATGATAAAGTAATGAATGCTCAATCTTTTGGATCGATGAAATTACTCGGGGCTGCATTATCCAATTTGCGTTTGGAACATGATGGATCGCTCATCTTGATGATAATGCGAAAAGAAGATTTGGCCGGATATTCCTCGGAAGATCTTGAGGGATTTGTAAACTATACATTGAGCATTGCAGGAGCCAAGATAGGGGGATTGATTACTGAATGGCCTGATGGAACGGTGAAGATGTCACTTAGAGCAAAACCACAATATGAAGTTCGCTCCATTATCGAACATTTCGGTGGCGGCGGCCATATGCAAGCTGCAGGAGCCAGGGTGAAAGAAGGGAATATTGATCATATCATTCAAACTATCATTGATCTTACCCAATCAAGCATCAATAAATAGGTAGTATTTCAACCCAAACTGTATCTCCCTTATAAAGCGTAAGGGGAGTGCGTTTATAGTCTGGTTTGATTATAGGATTATCATATGTTTGTTCGAATTCTGGATTGATTACTTTCAACACCAACTCAAATTGTGATGCATAACTTCTAGCCGAACCCAATGGTATATCTTCAAACGTTGTGCTGGGTATTCCTAATGTGTCTTCTTCAGGGGGAGCCTGACTTACTGTTAATGTAATTGTGGCGCCATATGGCAAATTTATTCCATAGCGCGGACTTTGCCCCAATACAACTCCATCCGGTTTATCATCCCGTTCAACATATTCAATATCACCAACATTGAAACCGAGTCGCATGATGTCTAACCATGCTTCGCGTTCCAGTTTCCCAATAACATATGGTACAGTGATTTTTTCTATCCCTCTGCTCACTGTGATATATAATCTTCTTCCTTCTCGAACTTCGGAACCTGCAAAGGGTAATTGACTGATGATATATCCTTTGGGGACCTTTTCATTATACACTTCTCGAACATCAGCAACTCTGAGTTTTGAATTTTTGACGATATCATCTGCCTTTTTGAGCGACAATCCCGTTATATTTGGAACTTTGATGGTCGCAATGGAATGGACATACGGTGGCATCACACATGAGTCAATGAGCCAAAGTATGAGAAACAATAAGAGCAGGATCACTGCAAACGTTTTGGAAAACTGCTTAATCCCTAAGCGCTGTTCAAGAATTTCTTTTATCATGCAAACAACCTACATCCCTATGCGAGACAAGGCGCAAATTAGTAAAAACCTCTTTCTTGCCCTAATTTCATTGCAAGTCTTCTTGACCATGGAACTATACGCAGAGGCATGGCCAAGACCAAAAGGGAAGGGATTTGTGCAATGTTCAGTGGGGTCAATGTCAGGTTCCAGTTTTTTTGAATCTGATGGATTACGCACGAGCGGCTTATATGACAGTCTCGCATTGAGTACGTATACATTCGATTTTTCGGGTACATTGATGACATTGTCAGGAGAGTATGGACTGACCAATGATATCACGATTTATGCAGCTTTGCCGTTTGGATCATATTCTTTGAATGAAAAGTTTGTCACCGATTCCATAGGGAATCGCCCAATTCGCGCAATATTGAGTAGAACATTGCTTTCATGGTATGCGATTGGCTCACGATATACAATGTATTCCGGTCCATTGATAGCAACCATAAGCGGAGAATTCCGCCTGCCTCCATTTATGGGTATTCCTAATGATCCAAGCGCAGAATTTCTTGGCGGAGGCTCAAAAGAAGGCATAGTTGCCTTGCATATAGGTATTCCATTTGATAAGAGTTGGCTTGAAGTCAAAGGTGCTCTATCACTTCGAGAGAAAGCTTGGAATGATCGCTTCTTAGTTCATGCCGAAGCAGGTTTTTCATCTGTTGAACGAACTGCACTGAAATTTTTTGTTGATCTGCAACAACCATTGGGGGCTGCAAGAGATATCCCGGAATTTGATATACGAAAAATACATCCTGCAGAATTTTTTGCTTCAGCGGGTGCATCTTTCACCATATCATTGCCCGATGGTGTATCACTCGAAGCAATGTATAATCTTCGCATGCTGGGAACAACTGCTTGGAGTTTAGGAACGGTTATGCTCAGTGCAGGATATGCATTCTAATGCCATCAACCATTGAAATCATAGGTTTTTTGACAGGTATACTGGGGGTATACCTCACGATTAAGCGCTCTCCTTTTTGCTGGCCGATAAGCGCAATCAATGTCTTGCTCTATTGTTCTCTTTTTTATACAGAACAGCTCTATGCTGATGCAGGATTGCAATTGGTCTTTTTCTCATTTTCGATCTATGGTTGGATACTATGGACTAAAAATGCGCAATCATATAAACCTGATGATTCACCCTTGCAAATAACCAAAAGCGGTCAATTGGAAATGCTGATTGCAGCATGTTGTCTAATACCGTTGGCATGCACACTGGGCTATGGATTGGATCAATTCACTGATGCCGCTTTACCATATTTTGATTCATTCCTGGCCATCATGAGCATTTGGGGACAATATCTTCAAACCAAGAAACATATTGAGCATTGGTATATATGGATCATTGTTGATGCTCTTTATATTGTGCTCTATATACAAAAGGACCTCATACTCACAGCTGTTCTGTATGGAGTATTTCTAGTGATGGCAATACAAGGTGCTATCATCTGGAAAAGCGCATTAAGGTCTCCAACCAAAAACTTTACGTAATAATGCTGATACTTGCCCCAGTGGATCTTTTCTAATCAACTTTTCTTCATTTCCAATGGTAAAGAATAATCCATCTAGCGCTCTTTCAGTAACATATTGCGTTAAATCAGGATTGATCTTTTGCACAAATGGGATCTTATTATAGATTGTCATAACAGTAGACCAATGTTTGGTCGCATCAACTTTTTTTAATGATCCTTCTATAACGGGTCTGAAAGCATTTGCCAAAGCATTTGTGGTCGTTCTTTGGAGAAATCTCGTTCCTGCAATGCTGTCCCCTTTTACAATACCAATTGCATCCTGAAAAGTCATTCCGCGTATGGCATCTACAAAAATGGGTAAAGCCTGCATTGCTGCATCTTCAGCTGCCCGATTAAGTGATAGTACTGCTTCATCTACGGTTTTTCCCATTCCGATTTTTCTCAATGAACTTTCAATCTGCTTTGCTTCGGGAGGGAATGGAATTTTAATTAACTGATTACCAAAATACCCATCTGTTTTTGAGAGTGTTGCGGTTCCTTTGGTAATACCATTTTGCAAAGCTTCCTTCAGAGCGGATACTGCTTCTTGTTCGGTAAATCCACCTGATTGTTTATTCCCTTCGATCAATACTTTTGCTTTGTTTTTCAATGATTCAAAAAGTTGAGCTTGTGCAACCTGGGACGCGGATCCTAAAGCAACAAATAAGATCAAAATTGGTAGTTTGTGGACGTGTTTCATGATTATTCCCTGTGTGATGATCAATTTTCGTGTAAATCTATGAATATGTATGAACATTTGAAAGGAAAGAGATTGCTTGCTCTGGATATTGGCAAGAAGCGTATCGGCATCGCTGTATGTGATATTCTTCATATTACCACCACACCACTTCTCACGATAGAACAGGGTCCGGCAGCACAACAAGAGATTCTTGATATTATTGAAAGAGAGCAGATAGGAGGAGTGATCATAGGCATACCAAAAGTTTCTGCAGGTCAAACAAATTCTATTATCAAGGATATCAAAAACATGGAGCAATTTCTTCGCGCACAACTATCCATCAATGTCTACCTTCATGATGAATCATTCAGCTCGAAAGATGCCGTCATGCATATGGTTGCTGCGGGACGGTCAAAGAAACACAGACAAGACAAAGCCGCAATCGACAGAACTGCGGCTGCAATCATCCTACGTTCTTTTCTTGGTGAAAACGATGTTTGATACCCGCATCCATATATTCATTGTTTCTTGTTTGTGCTTCGCTTCGCAATTCATGTACGGACAGATGCAAAAAAATGGTAGTTCACTTTATCCTACATTGGATACCCCGAAAGAACCATTATACTCTGAGCTTAGAGCTTTACCACATGCATCATCTGATTCCATGATGATTATGGCTATGTTTAGAATTCAATATGATGCATTGCTATTTGAACGTAGCACATCCTTCCGAGGTGAATTTGTGGCAATGCCCACTCTTGAGATTGAAATTAAAGACACAAATGGTATCATTCGTGGTAGGATTCAGTGGAAAGACTCAGTATTTGTACAAACATTTGAGCAAAGCAATGATACGAAAGGATATGCATTCGGCATGCGCTCGGTGATTCTACCAAACAATCAATATGTGGTTACTCTGGCCTTGGTTGATAAGGGGCGTGTGTTAAAAAAATTCAGACTTCCTTCCCTTGCTCTCCGTGAAATTGGACAACCTTTTTTTACATCAGGTAATCCATTCTCTGATGTATTTACACCGGATATTTATAATGGGAATATTCCATTTGGATCAACACGTCAGTATGCGGTTTTTCCATTATCATCATCAATATCAATTACTTCGGCTACTTTGAACAGACAAAGGGCGAATGAAGAATATGCTCGTCATGTAAAACCTATCACTTCAACTAGAACAGAATTGAGGAAGAATGCCTCAATCATGCCCGAGTACATAGAAGAGTCAGCTTCTTTTCAACCTTTTCCGCTTTTGATTAGTGAAATAAATGGTATGCAGGTTCTGATAGTGCAGTTTCCGGACAATGTTATAGCTCCGGGCAGATATTCACTTGTATTGCATCATGGTGAAAAAAAGGGGAAGAAAGATAGCACTCGTTTTGATTTTGCATGTCAATGGGAGGATATGCCAACTACATTGATTAGTGCAGAATATGCAAGACAGGTAATGAAATATCTGTTGACAGATGATGAGTTCGACAAATTATCTGCAGGTTCAGATCTAGAAATTCGAAGAAATATCATTGATTGGTGGAAGAAGAATGATCCTACTCCAACAAGCATTTATGATGAGCCAATGGCAGAATATTTTAGAAGGGCGGATAGAGCATTCACTGAATTCCAAACAATTACAGAGTCTGATGGAATCATGACACAAAGGGGAAAGATTGCATTGCTCTATGGATTCCCCAAAAAAAGGGATATGGAAATACCATCCCAGGGTGTAAAAAAAGAGATCTGGACATATCCATCGCCAATCAATATGCGATTCATTTTCGTGCAGCAATCAGGCAAGAACTTTGCCCTGATCGCCATTGAAGATGTATAACATGCCTTTATAATCTAGATATAAATTCATTCCAATCAATGCCCATAGAGCAACTTCAAACGGTATGGACTCCATAGGCGGATCTACGGCATACATTGCATATGTGAGCATCATAATGCCTGAAATGAAAGGCAGACTTTTTTGTACTTGTATACAGCCGATAAAAATGATGGGTATCAGATACCATGAATGAACTTTCGGGGAAATGAATACGGTAATCAGCATAATCACATACATGGAATAAAGCACTCCATGTTGTTGTATTTTCGAGAAAAAGGATGCTCCGATTATTGCTAGTCCACGAACAATCGATACTGCCTTCGGTGCAATCAGCCACCAATCATGAATGTGTAAAGCTTCAAAAATCCAACGAAAAAAATACAGTACGACTCCATTGAAATAGGTGCCATTGTAAAAAGACAATACAGTTGCATAACCTGCCAATGCTGACATATCGCCAATGAAGATCCCTGAAAACCATGGCAAGGTACTAAGCATGATCACTCCAATACATGATAGTAATGCTTTGAATATATGCCTTCGATCCATGCCAAGAAGCATGATGGGTAAGAGTAAAACAATCGGATACATCTTAATCATTCCGATGATTGCACATAAACCTCCAAGTAGTATTTCCCGAAATCTGATAGAAGAATCTATCACGATGATCATGATCAAACTAAGAAATGGTAAGAGTAACAATTCATTATGGGCTTGACCTATTCCTTCGATAGCGGTGAGAGGAATAGATAGATACATCATTAATGGCGCAAAAGACAAACCTCTTTTACGTAATGCATAAAATACTATCCAAAGACCCAGCCCCTCGCATAAGAAAAGCAATGATTTCCAAATCAACAAAGCTTGTTCAAGTGAAGTGGAAATCATGGAAGATATCCATGCTGAAATTGTCATGAATACCGTGGCAATTGGTGGGTAAATATTTTGATGCGGTTTGAATGCCATCAAATCAAAAGCTGCATCCCTCAAATATGTCAATGATGGATCATCCGCCGTCAGAGCATACAGATTTGCACCATGAAGGGTTGCTTTTCCATAAAACAAATACCCAAATACATCATCAGAGAGCCATGGATATATACCCGTCACGGCAATTCTTGATGCAAAAAATATTATTGTCAATACTAAAGGCGATGCATTTGCAGAATATAATCGGAGCACTATCATTCCACTGATTGCATGAATAGTATGAAGCCATAGGAAATATGACACATGTTCGGCACTACGTACTTGCGGGATCAAGCCGTACAAAAAAAATCCCGACACATACACGAGAAGTGCAAGATGTCGGGCTTGAAACATCATAATGGGGTTATTGAACATTAAGCAATTCAACTTCAAATATCAATGTGGAGTTGGCAGGAATATCGCCAACAGCTCTGGAACCATATCCTAGTTCCGGAGGTATCTGGAGAATTCTCTTACCGCCAACCTTCATTGTTGAAACACCCAAGTCCCATCCTTTGATCACCTCCCCCACTCCAATGGTGAATGTGAAAGGCATTTTGCGATCTCGGGAAGAATCAAATTGCTTGCCATTGGTCAATGTTCCAACATAGTGGACTGTAACTTTGCTTGCAAACCCTGGTTGAGCTCCGGTTCCTTTCACCAAGTCGGTTATCTTCAAATTTGGGTATTTTCCCGGATCTTCCAGAGTGAGTGTTTCCGAAGGATTGCAGGAAAGAATAAAAAGGGAACAAAGAAGCAAGATGAATGAATATTGCATTGGACACCAATAAAAAAAGCCTGCTTCAGCAAAGAAACAGGCTTATTGAACATGTATGATTAGTCTATAAGAACCGCACTTTTCATATCAACTTCTTTTCTCGTGTCGATAATGGTTGGCTTGGTATTCTCGATTTTTTCTTGGATTGTCATCAAGGCTTTGAGCAATGCTTCGGGGCGCGGAGGACAACCGGACACATAAGCATCAACTGGTATGAATTGATCTATACCTTGAACGACTGAATAGCTTCTGAACATCCCACCGGATGAGGCACAAACGCCCATGGAAATACACCATTTGGGTTCGGGCATTTGATCCCAAATCTTCCTCACGACCCAGCTCATTTTATATGTAACGGTTCCAGCAACTATCAAAAGATCAGATTGGCGAGGTGTGAATCCGAATTTTTCAGAGCCAAATCGAGCACTGTCAAAACGTGGACCTGCAAATGACATCATTTCAATTGCACAGCATGAAATACCCATCGGCATTGGCCATAAAGAATTTCTTTGTGCCCAACTGATGGCCGCATCAACTGTGGTTGTCAGAAAACCATCTTTTGTCAATTGATCTATTGCCATTCCAAAGCTCCTTTTTTCAACACATAAATATATCCCGCAAAAAGTAAAACCATGAACAATGCCATTGCAACCAATCCAACCATGCCCAAGGCCTGAAACTGAATTGCCCAGGGATACATGAATACAATTTCAATATCAAAAAGAATAAACAGCATTGCCACAAGATAGAACTTTACTGAAAAGCGCTCTCTGGCACTCTTGATTGGCTCCATGCCGCATTCATATACGCTTAACTTTTCTTTGGATTTGTTCTTTCTCGGGCCCACGAATTCCGCGATGAGAATATTGGTCAAACCGAAGATGAAACCAACGGCTATCATCAAAAAAAGAGGCAGATATGTTTCGAACATGATTGTATTCCGGTTATATCAATTGTTTGGCAAAGTTAGGCATTTTTCACCTTCACAACAAAGGCAAAACAGCTGATTAAGTGGAAGTTGTTCCCATATTTGAGGGAAGTTTTCCAAATACCTTGAAAATGGGGAAGCAGAGTACAATTTGAAGCCATTCCACATCCAATTTGAAGCGAATATTGGAGGCTTGGGTCATCCCATAGATTACTGTCACATAGAAAAGAATGCCTATGATCATCCACATTATTGTTGACTCACCGGCAAAAAGATGCTTATATCGAATGAGTATCCATATCGATGCAAAAGACCCAAACAATAATATGATCTGGGGGATGATCCGTGAAATAAGGATGGGGAATTCCATCTTTCGATCTGCATATCTATCAGGAACAAGCCAGAATTCCTGTATTCTGTGTATGCATGCATATAAGAATAGAGTTGGGGAATCATAGATATCATTAATGACAATATTCTTATACAATGGCTCCATTTGTACATCATTTTTTACTTTTCGGTATGCTTCAATCACCGACTTGTCTGATGCTGAAAGGTTAGGCACCATACCCTCGTACACATTCATCCACATTGGAGATTTCAGCGGTATGAATTGTCCGAAAGTCATGGAATTTCGAATGGTCCAGGGTGCAAAGACCAAAAAACCTGTCACAGCAAAAGCAATGATATCTCTTGTTGATAATGGCCAAGCAAACAATAACTGAATTACAATGATTGCAGGAAGAAGTATAGGTTGCGTCAATCCAATGATGAAGCCAAGTATCATCAATTGAGGTGGAAATCGATTACATGACTTTTGTAATTCAGCCATGTACCACCACAACATACATAATGGTATTGTCAGCGATGTGGCTTCAAGAACAAATGGATAATATGCATATGCAGGATGTAAAGTGAAACATAACCCTGCAAACAGGGCAAAATGATCATTGAATCGCAATTCACAGGCCCGCGTGAAAGCAATTATTCCGATAAACATCAGCAATTGTTGCATTGCTGAGGCAAAAATCACACCTGTATCGCCCATTGCTGCAAAGGGGATTAGAAAAATGGGATAAACCGGTGTTTTTAAAGCTGTTGGACCAAGTGATAAACTATATCCTTGTCCGGCAATCACATGTTGAGCAATATACCAATCTTCAATTGCATGAGGATGTATTGGTAGAAGGAATAGCAAGCCTAATTTTACAATGCAGAGAATCCCTGAAACATATATCACCCAACGAACAGATATATTATGCGAAAATGAATGTAGCAAATCTTGAACAATCATCATAGTAACTCATATTTATGGTATAATGATTCAAGATGTTCATTCACACGTTCATAGGAATGATATGTATCAACCCACTTCCTACCTTGCTCGCCAATTGTTTTGCAGTTATCCGGTGATTCAATCAATCGTATAAGTTGATCTTCAAGTTCTTTTGCATTATTTGCAATCACAAATGGATTTTCAGGAAGCCATGATGCATATTCTTTAGTCATATTGGTGATGGTCGGTATGCCCATTGCCAATGATTCGATTCCTGCTTTACCATAACCGGTCCCACCATAGGAACCACCTACCTGGTCGATAGAAATTGTGCATTGTGATTTCACAGAAAGAACTTCTGATCGAGACATATTCTCTAATAATAAAAATTCGAACTTATGTGTGCGCTGCAATTTCTCAATCACTGACACAATCATATCAGTCCCTTTGAAGATTCTGTTTGTCGGAGAATGTACAATCCTAATATGGGAAAAATCTTTAGTTGATGAGGATTGGGGCAATTCAGAGGGATTATATGGATAGAATACATATTCGAGATCCGATTTCAAGGCAAGGTGGTCAAATTCAGAGGTGATATTCAAATCAGACATACCATCCATTTCCCTGATGATTCCTCTCGCTCGTAGATCGCTTCCATAATAACAGGTTACGATTGGTTTATTCATTGTTTTCCATCGCTTTGCGAAACGAGAATCTCGTGTGAAATCCAATCCGCCATCATAGTGGATGATGTCGAAATCATCCAAATCATACTGTTGGATTAATGATTCAACCGTAGCAATTCTTGAACGTGTTTGCACTGAAAAATACAATCGTTCAAGAATTGATTTAGGCCTCCAAAAATGATCATCCTTGTTATGTGCGCCGTTTTTTATCAAAGAATGATGCAAGCGATAGGCTTTTGCTGTCTTGGATCTTGGTATTGCAAAGTGACAACAAATATCTTCTTCGAAACCCAATGGATTTTCATGGAAGGTTATCAGTCTTGAACCATTCCCGAAATGTTCATGCATGCGCTTGAAATCCATTGGGACTCCCGCAAAATTCTCGGGCGCAATATGAAGAATAGAATACCTCATTCAGCATTCAATTGCTTGATGAATGTATCTCGAAAAATCCCTCTACTTCCAAAGTTTTCCTTGAATCGACCCAGCCCCCAATTAGGATCCATGTTTACTGTGAATATACCGAAATCCAAATAGGAAAATCCCTGAATTGCCGATTCTTTCATGATTGTCGCAAATAACAGATTGACTGCGCGATATTCTTGATATGCTTCATCATGACTGATATAAAAAGCTAATATCACCTGTTTATTTGCAGCGAATGTACAAACGCCGGCAGTCATGATATCATCAAGATAGGCACCCCATAAAGTGATTTCATCAGGAAATCTCTGTGAGAGATCAATCAATTCTTCAATGGAATGCGTTGGCTGAACTCCATGCCGCATTCTGAGATTCTGTTTCAAGATTGAATAATATGATGCATAGTCATCTGATGTTTTGATTACTATTCCTGACTTCATTGCTTTATTCAAAGCCGTTCTTGCTTCTGGTCTAAACTCTTGTTCTATAGCATGTGGATTGCGAAGATCCACAATGCTTGAGATTTCTCTTTTCACATATGTGAAATCATGCTTCATGAGTGCAAAGTCGATATAATTCGATAGATGCTTGGCATAGAGTATAGGAGGAAGTGTGATTTGAATTGCATCAAAATTGTTATTCTTTGCATGTTCAATCAATGCTTCTATCATCAAAAATGCATCACGAATATTGCATTGACCGGGATATACAAATCCACCATACGATGCACCACCATGTGAATTGAGAATACGTTTTCCATTTCTTTCTTGTTCAATAGCGGGAAAGACAGAAAATAATTTATCATTTCTGATCACATATAACGAATGATCAATGAATCGACCCGGGGGATGATACCCTAAAAATTCACGTAAGTGGAACATCGTGCCATTATCAGATGTTCGAACCAATGCGTCCCATTGTTCATTGCTGACTATTCCGTCAGAAAAAGGATGGATCGAAATTTCCGCATCAAATTGAATTGATTTGTTCATGAGTGACATTTCTTGTCGATAGTGATGATGTATGGCACAAAATTAGTGCTATCATGCAAATTCACACATTTCTCCTTAATTTTTCATGTATCCACTTATTATCCTGCAACAACTCATCGCTTCCAGCACGCACCTTTTTGCCAAGAATGTCACAATGCTCATACATCCTTCCACAGTTGTGTTCTTCAGAGGATGCTTTTCAGCATTTGCATATGGTCTGTGGATATTCATGGCTCGTAAACAGTTGCAAACCATTGATAGAGCTGATATTCCCTGGTTTTTCCTTTTGGGAGCTCTGAATATGCCTATCAATCAACTCTTGTTTATATGGGGAGTGAAGTTTACAACACCTGCGAATGCTTCATTGGCTTATGCGCTTACTCCTGCTTTCGTATTATTGATAGCCGTCCTATTCCTCGGT
>Ga0194132_10000054_pt1 | contig 196379 bp, 178 predicted proteins | sample TA2KigOf80mmetaG_FD_148612 | JGI IMG/M metagenome (GOLD analysis project Ga0194132, IMG submission 148612) | Freshwater microbial communities from Lake Tanganyika, Tanzania - TA2015054 Kigoma Offshore 80m | ecosystem: Environmental > Aquatic > Freshwater > Lake | place: Tanzania: Lake...
TTCAATCGAGCGGCGGAGCGGATGTTCGGTTATCGCGAGGCAGAGATGCTCGGGCGGAGCGTGAATCTGCTGATGCCGTCGCCCTATCACGAGGAGCATGACGGGTACGTCGCGCGTGACTTGGCGACCGGCGAACAGCGTATCATCGGTATCGGGCGTGAAGTCACCGCGCGGCGGCGTGATGGCTCCACCTTTCCGGTTCACCTGTCGGTTGGAAAGTGGCAGGTGGGCGACACGCGCCGCTTCACCGGCATTCTGCACGACCGCGCGTCCGTCTGGAAGAGCAGGTACGCGAACAGGCGGCGCTCGCGCGACTCGGCGAAATGGCGGCGGTCATCGCGCACGAGATCAAGAATCCGCTCACCGCCGTGCGGGGCGCAATCCAGGTCATCGGCGGACGCCTGTCCGCGGGCAGCAGGGATGCACCCGTGGTCAAGGAAATCGTCGCGCGACTCGACGCGTTGAACGATCTCATCAAGGAGCTTCTGCTCTTCGCCCGAACGCCGCAGCCGCGCTTCGGATCGGTCTCGCTCGAGGGGCTGATGCAGATGACGCTCGATCTCTTAGCCAAGGATCCCGCGTTCGCTAGCGTCCACCTCTCGGTGAGCGGTGACGCACCGCTGGTGAAAGGCGACGCGGAGCTCTTGAAGATCGTCTTCCAGAACCTCTTCATCAATGCGGCCCAGGCCACTCAGGAGCACGGCGAGATCCGCGTGATGATCGTGCCAGGCACGACCACTCACGAGGTGCGCGTGGTGGACAATGGTCCCGGCATTCCGGCAGACGTTCGAGAGAAGCTGTTTCGACCGTTCTTCACCACGAAAGCTCGAGGGACTGGCCTCGGTCTGTCGACGGCTCGCCGGCTGCTCGAAGCGCACGGCGGCTCGATCGCGGTCGAACCGGGAGAGCACGGCGGCACAGCGGTCACGGTGACACTGCCGGCGTCCTAGTCGCCAGTCACAGGGTCGCAAGTCCCAACGCTGTCTCTCCGGCTCGCTGAACGCGCGCACACGTCCGAGTGCCCCGTGATTACGCGGGTTTATCGAGCTTGAACTTCTCGATGCGGTAGCGGATCTGGTCTCGGTTCAGTCCGAGCAGCGTGGCGGCGCGTGTTTGATTCCAACTGCTGCGCTCGAGCGCTTGAATGACGAGCGAGCGCTCGAGCTGTTCCAGGTCGATGCCCTGTGCGGGAAGCTCGACGCTTTCGCTGAGGCGGCTTGCGGACGCCGCGGTCATGGGGAACTGATCCGCGGTGAGCTCGTCGCCGTCGACCAGCAGCATCGCACGCTCGACAGCGTTGCGGAGCTCGCGAATGTTCCCGGGCCACCCGTACGATCGAAGGCGCGTCATGGCGTCCGGGGACACGCGGCGAATCTTCTTGCGAAACTCCTAGTTGTAGGCATCCACGTAGAAGTGAACCAGAAGTGGAATGTCCTCGGTCCTCTGTCGCAGGGGCGGCAGGACGAGGGGCAGTACGTTCAGCCGATAGAAGAGGTCTTCGCGAAAGCGGCCCGCGCGAACCTCGTCCTCGAGGTGCCGATTCGTGGTGGCGATCACACGCACGTCCACGCGCAGAGCCGCGTTCCCGCCCACGCGCTTGAAGGCCTTCTCCTCCAGGAACTGCAGCAACTTGGCTTGCAGCCCCGGTGTCATTTCGCCGATCTCGTCCAGGAACACGGAGCCCCCGTCGGCGGCCTCGAGCAGCCCGCGCTTCTGCCTGTCGGCCCCCGTGAACGCCCCCCGTTCATGGCCGAACAACTCGCTTTCGAGCAGAGACTCGGTCAGCGCCGAGCACGTGATGTTCATGAACGGATGGCTGGCGCGATCGCTGGCGTAGTGGATGACCTTCGCCGCGAGGTCTTTGCCGGTGCCGCTCTCGCCAGTCAGGAGCACCGTCGACGCTGGGCTCGTGGCGATCTTTTGCAACAGAGCGCGGATGCCGACAATGGCGGAGCTCTGGCCGACGATTCTGTCAAGACTGTAGGGTTGCGCCTGCGACGCGCGGAGCGCACGCACCTCGCGCCTGAGCTGTGTCGTTTCGAGAGCTTTCTCGACGAGCAGCGCAATCTGATCCGCATCGAAGGGCTTGTTGGCATAGCGATAGGCGCCGTGCTTCATCGCCTCGACGGCGTTGTCCACGGTCGAGTGCGCCGTCAACATGATGACCAGCGTGTCTGGATCGTTCTCCTTGATGTGCTTCAGCACCGTCAGGCCATCCGAATCGGGAAGGCGGTAGTCGAGCAGCACCAAATCAACCCCATCTCGACTGCGGGCGATCGCCTGCGCTGCCGTCTCCGCCTCGAGCACGCGATAGCCCGCATCGGCGAGCCGGCTTGACAACGACCAGCGGATCAGCTGCTCGTCGTCTACGACGAGAATGGTCGGGCTCTTCATGTAGAGTGGCTAGCATAGGACGGCGCGGCGCGTTGGTGGAGACGGGCTAGCAGTGCGGAGAACGACGGGCCGGGTGCGATTCACCAGCGGCTGTCTGAGGCTCGCACCAGCCGCTCGACGTCCTGCATCTCGAACGGCTTGGCGACCACGTCGTACGCCCCCAGATCGCGGGCATCTTGGGTCATCTCCGCGGTCCCGAACGCCGTCATCATGATGATTCGGGCACGCGGCGCCAGGCGGCGCAGGCGCGAGAGCAGCGTAAGGTCGTCGGAGTCAGGAAGGCGGAAGTCCAGCAGCACCACGTCGAACGGACGAGACGTCGTCATGACCGCTTGAATCGCCGCGCGCCCGTCACCGGCCTCAACAACGCGGTGCCCCGCTTCCGATAGCGTTTCCGCGAGCGACCACCTGATGAGCAGCTCGTCGTCCTCCACCAGAATCGATAGTTCTGGGGACTTTTTCGCGGCCCTGGGGAAATCTCCAAGCGGGCTCACGGCGTCGACCGGGTGCTCTTCGTTGGGAAACTGGCTTGCCATAGCGAGAACGTCGATTTCCGATTCAAGAGCCGGACCATCGCGGGTGCTGCGTCGGCTACGCCCGAGGAACCCTCCCAGATCGCCTGTCACGCCGCCACCGCTGCCACGCTACTATTGGTGGCCGCCAGAAATGCGGCGGAGGGTTGGCTCATCCCGAGGCTGGGGCGGCGTATCGCCCCATTTCTCGCACGGGCGCGGTGGCACGGCCTTCGCTACCCGGAAGTGCTGCGACTTCGATGTCGCCGAAAAACAAGGCTCATATGATCGCCCTGAAGAACGTTCTGGTCGCGACTGACTTCAGCGACGCGTCCGCGACGGCGCTCGAGTACGGTCGCCACTTCGCTCGCACGTTCGGCGCATCACTCCAAGTAATCCACGTGGTGGAGAATGTGATGGCGCGATTCGCGGCGGATGCGTACCCAGTGGTACTTCCAGACCTTCAAAAGGAGGTGGAAGACGCCGGGCACAAGAAGCTGCTGGCCGCCCTGAACGACGAAGACTACAAGCAGCTCAACGCAGTGCCCGTGGTTCGCACGTCGGCTGCCCCGGCATCGGCCATCGCTGAGTACGCCAAGGAGGCCAAGGTGGACCTGATCATTATGGGAACGCACGGCCGCGGGGGCGTTGCGCACTGGCTGATGGGAAGCGTGGCCGAACGGGTCGTGCGCACCGCCACCTGCCCTGTGCTGACAGTGCGGCACCCGGAGCGGGAGTTCATCGCGCCTGACGCACTGGTCAGCGTGAGCAAGGCGTAGCCCATCTGAAGGCGACACGTGATCCCGGGCGTCCATCAGTAGGCGTTGTCTGAGCGAGCCTCCCCGGTCCGAGGGGAGGCTCGCGAGGTGGCCCTCGGGATTGGTATCCTGAGGCATGCTGGAGCTGGGGTATCCTGCGGCGCGTGTGGTGGCTCCGCGCGCGCACGCGCATTTCGTGCGCCACCGGGCAGCTCCCTCCTCCGAGGACTCACGGCGTGCGCCGGTTCCGGATCCCGGCGACATCGAGATGCTCGTCGACGCGGCGTTCTGGGCGAGCTTGCGTCGCGAGGAGGGCTACGTCCCGCGCATCTCGCTCGTCCTGCTGGCGCCCGAGGCGGCGCCGCACGCGTTGCGCTTCGAGCGAGCGCTCCCACTGAGCCCTAGCGCGCTGGTTCGCGTGGCCCCGGCGGTCGAGCGGCCCCAGATTCACCTGGGTGTCTGGCGGGACGCCACTGGCGAGCTCCGCGTCTGGGGCACCACGCGGACCGTGCCCGTGTCGTCGTTCGTGCTCGAAGTATCAGCACCCGGTCTGCTCGTCATCAAACACCACGTGCAAGCAGGTCACAAGTTCGTCAACGTCGCCGTGCTCGAGGGCGATCAGGTCAAGGTGATCGACGAGCAGGCCTCCTCCTTGCCGGACTGCCCCTCGCTCCTGGGTGCATTGTTGGGATTCGACACCAACGACGCGCGCCGCACGCGGCCCCGGAGCGTCCTGGTCTCACTCGCCGTCTCGATGCGCGCGCACGGCCGCGGCGGCACGCTGCTCGTGGTCCCGTCCGAAGACGAGCGCTGGCGCGCATCGATTGTCACGCCCATTTCGTATTCGGTCCATCCGTCGTTCGCCGAGCTGGGACAACTACTGCACGAGGAAACCACCCGAGAACACGACCGTGGCTGGCAAGACGAGCTCGACGAGACGATCCAGGCGCTCGCGGGGCTGACCGCCGCGGACGGCGCCACCGTACTGTCGGATCGACATGAGCTGCTGGCGTTTGGTGCCACAATCGCTCGGCGAGACGGCGCCTCTGTGGTCGAGCGGGTTACCGTGACCGAACCCATCGAAGGAACGGATGCGCTCATCATGCATCCGACGCGGCTCGGCGGGACGCGGCATCTGTCGGCCGCTCAGTTCGTCTCCGATGAGCGCAGGGCGCTAGCGCTCGTCGCGTCACAAGACGGCCGGTTCACCGTGTTCGCCTGGTCACCGTGCGAAGACATGGTCCATGCCCATCGCGTCGAAGCGCTGCTCTTTTGAGTCGGACTCGGCCGCGACCAGCGACCATCGAACCAGGGCCATCCGCCATTGACGATTGGCCAACGACCAGCGACTATTGACCCATGTCCATCGGTCCAACGACGAAAGACCAACGACCAATGACCGATTCGCTCCGAGCTCAGGTCGCCGCCGATGGATTCGCGTTCGTGCGCGGCGCGACGATGCGCGAGCTTCTGCTGAGCGCGGGACCACTCACCGACTGGTCTGCTTTCGCGGACAGCTGGAATGCGCTCGGGCTCGATACGTACATGGCCGATGGCGGGCGATATCGGCGACGGCGACACGCCGTGTTCACGGTGCCGGTACACGGCGCCCCGATCAGAGAACCACACCAACCACACTATCAATCGACCGCGTACAACCCGCTTCACGGAGGCATCGAGCGCTGGTTCGAGCCGGTCGTCGATGCGATCGCTCAAAGTGACGCCCTTGACACGGTGCTCCGTTTCTGCCGGACGCTGTTCGGGGCGCTGGCGCCCGAAGTGACGACATGGCGCGTGGAAGTGCATCAATTCCGCATCGAAGCGCGTGAGGGCGAGGCAGGCCGACCGACACCGGAAGGACTCCATCGAGACGGCGTCGACTACGTGCTCGTGCTACTCATCAATCGTCGCAACATCGCAAGCGGCGTAACCGGCATCTGCGATCCCGCCGGGCGGTCGCTAGGATCGTTCACCCTGACCGATTCGTGCGACGCCGCAATCGTGGACGATCACCGGGTTGCGCACAGCGTCACACCGGTGGAGGCCATTCAGGCCGGCCAGCCCGCCTATCGCGACGTGCTCGTCGTCACGTTCCAGGGGGAGGAATCAGGGAGCTGACCGGCGAACCGCTCAGCGGTCAGGCTTCAGCTCCCCGATTCTGGGCTCTCGCCAGCGGAAGTTGACCTGCGTCAGTTCCCCAGCTTGAAGGTCAGATACTCCCCGCTGTAGCCCGGACCGCTGATCGCCATCGTGAGGTACTGCACGCCGTCGAGCATGTACGTCATCGGCGAGCCAGTCTGTGGCGCCGGGATGAAGACCGCACCGACTTCGCTGCCGGTCGCCTTGTCGTACGCGCGCAGGTACGCTCCGCGTCCCTGAGGCGTCGTGTTGAACCCACCCTCGCCCGCGATGACGAGCGACTTCGTCACGAGGACGCCGATGCGCCCTTGCCGTCCCGTCCGCGGAATATTCACACCCTTGAGCGCGGGGTGATTCTTCACGTTGTCTGGCGTATCGCCGTGCGCGATCTGCCACACGAGCTCGCCCTTGTTCATGTCGATCGCCGTGATGCGACCGTAGGGAGGCTTGACGAGCGGGAGGCCGCGGACCGTGAGGCCACCGCCACCCTCACCACCACCGCCAGGTCCGGAGCCCCGCCCGCCGGGGGCTGGCGGAGCCGCATTCGGGTCGCGCGCCGTGCCCTGCACGTAGGCCATGTCCGAGCGTCCGGGCGCGGGTGGCGTGAGGCCGAGGGGCGTGATGCCCGTATTGGTGAAGATGTAGAAGATCTTCGTGTCGGGGTCGAACGCGCCCCCTTGCCAGTTCGCACCGCCGGTGGCGGCCGGGAGCATCAGCGTGGCGAGCGGCCCGGGCCACGTGCTCACAACGGGCGGCGTGAAGATCGGCCCCAGCTTGTAGTTCGCGGCGAGTTTCACTGCCTCGGCGCGGAGCTCCGGTGTGAAGTCGATCAGATCGTCCACTGACACGCCCTGGCGCTCGTACGCCGGCGGCTTCGTGACGAAGGGCTGCGTCTTGGCGTACCACTCGCCCGGCACGATCCCCTGTTCCACCGCTCGTTCCTCGATGGGCCACACCGGCTGGCCGGTGTTCCGGTCGAACACGTAGATCCACCCCTGCTTCGTCGGTTGTCCGACCGCTTTGATCTGACGGCCGTTCACCGTCAGGTCCATGATGATGGGGGCGCACGGGATGTCCATGTCCCACAGACCGTGGTGCACCAACTGGTAGTGCCACTTCCGTCGGCCGGTGTGGAGATCGACGGCCACCACGCTCTCGCCGAAGAGGTTGTTGCCAGGACGATGCATGCCGCTGTAGTCGCCAGTGGGCAGCTCGACCGGCAGGAACACCGTGTCCGTTTCCTCGTCGATGCTCATCTGCGCCCAGACGCCGCCGTTGCCGGTGTACGACCACGAGTCGTTCAGCCATGTATCATTGCCGAACTCACCTGGCCGTGGGATCGTGTGGAAGATCCACAGGCGCTTGCCCGTCCGAACATCGAAGCCGCGCACGTAGCCCTTTTCGTTGGTCTTGCTCTTGGGGATGCCGCCGGTCTGGTGCGCCGCGCCGATGACGATCACGTTCTTCGAGACGACCGGCGCTGCGTGCAAACCGACCTCGCCAGTGATGAGGTCCATGTTCTGATCGTCTTCGAGTTTCAGATCGACGATGCCGTCCTTACCGAAGGTCGGGATGCGATACCCGTTCTTCGCGTTGAGCGCGATCATCTGGTAGCCGGGCGTGACGTAGAGGATCCGCTCGTCGCCCTTCCCGTCGGTCCAGTACGCGAGCCCGCGGCCGGACAACTGACGCGGCGCCGCCTCACCGCGCTTGCCTTCGTTCAGGCTGTGCATCCAGAGCTGCTCTCCGGTCTTGGCGTCGAGCGCCACCACCGCGCGACGCGTTCCACCGGTCGCGTACATCCGTCCACCGATGAACAATGGAGTGCCTTGGAGCTGGAACTCGGGACGCGGACCGAGGTGATCGGTCTTGAAGCGCCACGCCACTTCGAGCTTGTTGAAGTTCGTGGCGTTGATCTGATCGAGCGGCGCGTAGCGCGTGCTGCGCAGGTCGGCGCCATACGTCTTCCACTCCCACGTTTGGCCGCCGCCCGTCTGGCCCTGCGTCGGCATCGTCGCCCACAGCAGCAATGCCACGAGTGGGCCGAGTCCGATTGCCCAACGCCGCACGTATCCCCTCATGATCTGCCCTCGATTATTGGTCGCACCGCCCCGAACCGGGGCGAACCGCCAATATTGTAGCCCGTCATTTGCCTACGCTGAACGTGAGCACTTCGGATCCGAATCCCTGTGCGCTGACGGCGACGGTCAGGTACTGCCTGCCGTCCAGCATGTAGGTCATGGGTGATCCAGTCTGCGGCGCGGGCATGTAGACAGCACCCACCTCCTGGCCGGTCGCCTTGTTGTACGCGCGCAGCATCGCACCGCGCTGACCGTTGGGCGCCGTGAAGAAGCCGCCCTCACCGGCGATGACCAGCGTCTTCGTCGTCAGGACACCGATGCGCCCTTGCCGGCCGGTCCGCGGTATGGTCACGCCCTTGAGCATCGGGTGATTCTTGATCTCGTCGGGCGTCTCGCCGTGGGCGATCTGCCACACCAACTCACCCTTGTCCATGTCGATGGCCGTGATGCGACCGTACGGTGGCTTCACGAGCGGCAAGCCTCGGACGTTGAGGCCACTCGGCTGCGCACCTGGGTTCACCGGCTCGGCCGTGCCCGCGACCCAACCGAAGTCGCTCTTGGCCGGATCGGCCGGAATGAGCCCGAGCGCACTGATGTTCGTATTCGAGAAGATGTAGAACATCTTCGTTTCAGGATCGAACGAACCGCCTTGCCAGTTGGCACCGCCCGTCACATGCGGCAGCATCAACGTGCCGTACGGTTTCTCCCGACGGCTGACGATCGGGGGCGTGAACATCGGGCCAAGCTTGTACTGGGCCGCGATACGCGCGCCCTCCGCCTTGAGCTCCGGCGTGAAGTCGATGAGATCGTCGAGCGTCACGCCCTGGCGATCGAACGCGGGCGGCTTGGTCACGAAAGGCTGCGTCTTCGCGTACCACTCGCCCGGCACGGTCCCATGCTCGACCAGTCGCTCCTCGATGGGCCACACCGGCTGACCCGTCATCCGGTCGAACACGTACACCCACGCCTGCTTCGTGGGTTGCGCCACAGCCTTGATCGCGCGGCCGTTCACAGCGAGATCCATCAGTATCGGCGCGCACGGGATGTCGTGATCCCAGATGCCGTGATGGACGAGCTGGTAGTGCCACTTCCGCTTGCCCGTCCTCAGATCGACCGCCAAGAGTGTCTCGGCGAACAGGTTGTTGCCCGGGCGATTCCCGCCGTAATAGTCGCCTGTCGGCAACTCGACTGGCAGGTAGACGGTGTCGGTTTCTGCGTCGATGGTCATCTGCGCCCAGACGCCGACGTTGCCCGTGTAGGACCAGGAGTCGTTCAGCCACGTGTCGTTGCCGAACTCACCGGGGCGCGGGATCGTGTGGAAGGTCCACAGCCGCTTGCCCGTTCGCACGTCGTACGCGCGGATATACCCCTTCTCGTGCGTCTTGCTCTTTGGTGCACCGCCGGCGAGGTGCGCCGCGCCAATGACGATGACATCCTTCGCCAGCACGGGCGCTGCGGCCAGCGCGACTTCGCCGGTCACAGGATCCATCACCTGATCGAAGTCCTGCTTCAGATCGACGATGCCATCGGTGCCGAAGGTGGCGACGCGCCGGCCGTTGGCCGCATTGAGGGCAACGAGCTGGTAACCGGTCGTGACGTAGAGAATGCGCTCGTCACCACCGGGCGTTCCGTCCGACCAGTACGCGAGCCCCCGACCGGACTGCTGGCGCGGCGACGCCACGGCTCGCATGCCCTCGTCCAGGCTGTGCTGCCACAGCATCTCGCCGGTGCGCGCGTCGAGCGCGACGGCCGCGCGCCGCGATCCCGCCGTCAGATACATCTTGCCGTTCGCGACGAGAGGCGTGACCTGCAGGTTGTTTTCCAGCCGTGGGCCGAGATTGTTGGGACGAAACCTCCAGGCGATCTCCAGCTGGTTGAAGTTCGACGCGGTGATCTGGTCCAGCGCCGCGTAGCGTGTGTTCCCAAGATCGCCGCCGTAGGTGCGCCATTCCCCGATGGGGGCGCCCGTTTGCGCACGCGCCGTTGCCAGGGCGCCGATGAGCGCCACCGCGGTCGAGGCCGCCCGCAGTCTCGTCTTCACGTGTACCGCCTTCCTCAAACATCTTGTGCCTCTTGTTACCACGACGAAAAAACGATGATCCGGCGGGACATCAAGCCGTGAATCAGGGTCCGTGTCATTCTTGCACGGCCACGTTGACATCCCCCGAACGATCACGTGACAGGATGGTCGTTGGGGCACAGTTCTGCTAGGCGGGTGACATCTTTTCTGCGAAAGCGAGGCGAAAAACCGCTACGCGAGCCGGGCACGTCCTTTGTAACATTGTAGAAATCGTTCTCATGCCTGCTCACGATTCGACCCGCGCCGGCGAACCTCACACGCGTCGAGACCTCGAGTTTTGGGTCCGCGACAACCTCGGCCTGCGTCCGGACCAGGTCACCGAATTGATGTCGATGATCGACGCCGTGTTTACGCGACACGAACGGATGTGGCAGGAGTCGAAGCAAGAAGCCATTCAGGCGCTGTCGGCCGGGTTCGCAGAGAAGATGAACCGCCTGAAAGACGAGTTGAGCGAAAAAGAGGCGACCGTCAGCAGCATCTCGCAGTACTTCGAGCAGCTCGTCGCCGATCTCACTGAGAAGACGCACCGCGATCCGAAGACGAAGCTCATGAACTTTGGGCGGTTCATGGAGCAGCTCGAGTCGTTCCTCGCGCTCGAACAACGCGGGCGGTGGTGCGCGGTAGGTCTAGTCGATATCCACGGATTCAAGCGGTACAACGACGCGCTCGGGCATGCCGTGGGCGATCGGATCATCGAGCGCGTTGCGCAGCTCCTGCGCGAGCAGGCACGGTCCGACGACCTGATCGCGCAGGAACGGCCCGGCGGCACACCCAAGAACTTGCACGCGCGGCTCGGCGGCGACGAGTTCTGCTTCATGATTCCCGACCTCGCTGAGTACCAGCAGGCGAACACAGTCGGGGAGCGGTTCCGCGAAGCGGTCGAGCGATTCGACTGGACAATCGAGGATCCACGGCTTGCGGCCCAACCGGTCCGTGTCGACGTGGGCGTCGTCTGCCTGTGGCTCGGGCGCGTGAACGAGCGTCGGACAATGGCGCGGAAGCTGGCTGCGGCGCTGATCCAGCGGGCCGACAAGCTGATGTACGACGCGAAGGGCAAGAGCGCGAATCACATCTACCTCGATCGCGTCTGCGTGTCTGGCGGAGAGCTGGCCGAGATGACCGACGAGAAGGTGGTCCGGATGATGCCTGGTCGTCGCAACGCCAACAGCTAGGGCGCGTTCGACATCCTGCAGCCTCGCGACTCGGAGCGTACGACTGCTGTCGTCGATTCTCCCAAGGTATTCTCCCAAGGCTCCGCACCGGCGCCTGCGTTCGGGTGGCCTCGAGGAGCGTCCCGGTTCGCTCGCTCCGGCGGACCTGCGTGCTACACTCAGGTCTTCGACGGCCTTTATCTCGCCACACGGTGGGTGTAGCTCAATGGTTAGAGCGCCGGACTGTGGCTCCGGAGGCTGCGGGTTCGAGTCCCGTCATCCACCCCAACACCTAACCTGTGACAGCCTGACGCTGCGCTCGACGAGCCGCGACGCGTATTCGTGCCCCAGGTCGTGCCAGTGGAGGTCAATGCGTTTCAGCGCGCCCAGAGACTCCTCGCTCAGTCGGAAGGCCGCGCGACCGTAACCCACCACACCTCGATCCGCAGGCTGTCAGTTCGGACGCGACTCGTCCATGGCGATGCGTGAGGCATGGTGTTCGTGGATAGTGTGTGTTTCACGGTACGTGGAAAATTACTCGCGAGTAATTTCTGATCTATCGTGATATGCTCCGGCGGCGTTCCGGCCCGCGCCGCGGCAACATCGCGACATGCCGCGCTACCTCCACCGCCAGGTCGCGGCCGATCTTGCCGAGAAGATGGTGCTCTTGGGCGGACCCCGCCAGGTCGGCAAGACCAGACTGGCGAGACACCTCCAGCCGGATCCAGCCGGGTAATTGAACTGGGACATTCCCGCTCATCGGGCCCGCATCCTTCGGCGCGACCTGCCCGACACCGAGCTGTGGGTCTTCGACGAGCTCCACAAGTACCGGCGGTGGCGGAATTTTCTCAAGGGCGTCTACGACGAATTTCACGGCGAGCGCCGCGTGCTGGTCACCGGCAGCGCCCGGCTCGACCTGTACCGCTTCGGCGGCGATTCGCTCCAGGGGCGTTATCACTACCTAGCCACGCTCGTCTGACGCCTCGCGATTGAAGGCTTCAGTGAGCGCGAAGTACACGCTCTCCACACGGACGAGTATACGGCGGGCCAGACACAGCCCACTCGCATCCGGTGCAGCGAGACGCCAACTCTCCCGATCGTGGCCCGTCGCCCGAAACCGCTGTCAGAGGCCGCGGCCCAGCTGTTCGAGGGCGACGCGCACGAGCTGGCTGCGGGTGCGCACACCCGTGCGGTTGAAAAGCACCTGTAAGGCAGCCTTCACGGCGCTCTCCGAGAGCCGCAGGCGCACCGCCATCTCCTTGTTCGCCAGGCCTTCCATCAGAAACGTGAGAATCTGACGCTCGCGGTCCGTCAGCCGCAGCGCGGGCGACTCGTCGACGTCGGTGCCCTGTACCAGCTTCCGTAAGTAGTGCTCATCAATCAGCACCTTTCCCTCGAAGACCTCGCGGATGCTGCGCTTCAGGTCGTCGGCGGCGTGCTGTTTGTGGAAGATGCCCGCGACCCCCGCGCCAATCATCTCCCGCGCCTCACGGTCGGGCAGGCCCGCGGTGACAAGGAGCAAGCGCCCGGCGAAGCCGCGAGCGCGCAACGCCGACACGACGTCGTCGGCCGTCCGCTCGCCGAGCATGTAGTCGAGGAGGACGACATCGACCTCGACCTGCGCCAGCGCCTCGATCGCCTCCTCGGCGGCGCCGGCGATGCCCACGACCTCGAAAGCGGGATCGCCGGCGAGCAAACGAGCCAAGCCGTCCCGAAAGAGCGCGTGGTCGTCGACAAGGAACAGACGGATCGCCCGGGTCGTGCTAGCTGACACGCAATTCCTCCAACGTACGAACGCGCACCGGTCGAGCCCTCCGTCGAACGGGCCGCTCGCATGGCCGCCATCCTGCCCGCATGCGGCGTCGAGGTCGTCGCCGCTTGCACGTCCGATGACGACGACGTTCGACGAGATGTGTTGCGGCAGCACTTGGGTGCTGTTCCGACGATCCACCTCGTGCCAGCACACCAACATGCCATCGACTTCGCCCTTCAGGAGGCTGGCGGCTCGACGAGCGTCGTCACCGCTGCGGCCGAGAGGTACCGTGTGCCGAAGCACCCGCAGTCGCCGACGCTCGTGCTCGATCGGCCGCTCGCAGGCGATTCGGTGCTAGCCGTCGTCGACCCACGAGCGAACCGGTTCGACCCGCTTCTGACCGCGATCGATTTCGCGGAGCGGCTGTCGGCGCAGCGCGTCGTCGCCTGCCATGTGTAATTCGATGAGGCGCAGGCCGCGTGCGACGAATGGGAGCAGGAGGCGTTCGATCAGCTCCGTACCGTTGGCGGAGCGCGTCGACCTTTCCGGCGTACTCTCGCTTCGAACACTCCCGCTTCAGGTACCGCTCGCGGAGTTTTCGGATCTCGTACTTGTACAGCTCGAGGACGTAGCCGCGTGCGAGCGCGGGTGGCGTGTGTTCGGTGGGAATGATGCCGTGGCGCCAGACAACCGCAAGCACATCGGTGCGATATCGATACGGTCCGTCGCCACGGACGATTCCAGCGCCCCCTTCTCCGGGCATCTCAGACATCGATCGCTCGTGACACCGCGTCGAGCGACGCGTCGATTCGCAGGATGTGCAGCGGCCCCGCAAGCGCTTCGGCCAACGGCCCGGGTGTCTCGATGGTCTTATGGATCACGGGCTCCACGATCTCACGGAACTTCGCCGGATGCGCGGTCGCCAGGAACACTCCGGGCTGATTCGATTGAAGAACACTCTTGAGGCCCATGTACGCAATCGCGCTGTGGGGATCGAGCAAGTAGCCCCGTTCCTCGTAGACACGTCGAATCGTCTGGCGCACGTCGTCGTCTGCGAAACGACAGCCGATGACGTCGCGTCGCATGGCGTCCACGCCGTTGCCGTACAACCACAGCATGCGATCGAAGTTGCTCGGGTGGCCGACGTCCATCGCGTTCGCGATCGTGGCCACCGAGGGCCTCGGCGCAAAGACGCCGCGCTCCAGGTACTCGGGCACCACGTCGTTCACGTTCGTAGCGGCCACGAACCGCGACACCGGCAATCCCGCGCGCTTGGCCATGAGGCCAGCCGTCAGATTGCCGAAGTTGCCGCTCGGCGTGCACATCAGCAGGTCTCCCCCGACCGGGCCGAGTTGGGCCACCGCATGGAAGTAGTAGACCATCTGCGGCAGCAGTCGTCCGACGTTCACGGAGTTGGCTGACGTGAGCCTCGCGGCGCGGCTCAGCGCATCGTCGCCAAACGTCTCGCGCGTCAGCCGATGGCAGTCATCGAAACTACCCGCCACCGCATACGCCCGGACGTTCCCCGCCTCCGCGTTGAACATCGTCAGCTGCGCTTCCTGGGTAGGGCTGACGCGGCCATCCGGATACAAGACGACGACTCGAGTGTGCGGAACGCCGTGGAAGGCGTGCGCCACGGCGCTCCCTGTGTCACCGGAGGTCGCCGCCAGGACGGTGAGGTCTCGTTCGTCCTTGTCGAGCGACGCCATCAGCCGCGCCATCAGCCGTGCCCCGACGTCCTTGAAGGCAAGCGTCGGTCCATGGAACAGCTCGAGGGCATAGACGCGGGGCTCGACCTCTACTAGCGGGATTGGGAAGTTCAAGGCATCGACAACGAGCGCCTCGAAGAGAGTGGCGTCGAGCTCCCCTCGCGTGTACGGACGGAGCGCGCGGTAGCCGATCTCGGTCAGGGTCCGGTTCGACAGGCGACTGAGCTCGTCCGCGCTCCACGGCTCGATCGTCTCGGGCACGTACAGGCCACCGTCGGGCGCGAGCCCGATGAGCGCGGCTTCGCGGAACGATACCGGCTGACCGCCACGCGTCGTTACGAACCGCATGACGAGGTGACGTGCGCACCCTGGGCTGCGATGGGCGACACGTAGACTCGCGGATCGCCGCCGATGTGCGTCTTCACCGCGGTGGTCATCGCCTCGGCCACGACCCTGGCCACGGTCGGCGTCTGGCACAGCGCGAAGAGAGAGGGCCCCGATCCGGACAAGCTACAGCCCAGCGCTCCGGCGTCGGCGGCGGCGCCCTTGATCTGTGCGAGGCCGGGCACCAGCGGCGCGCGCCGTGGCTCCGCAATCGTGTCTTCGAGCGACCGAGCGATCTGCGCGAAGTCACCGCGATGGAGCCCGTCCACGAAGGTGCCAAGATTGGCCCACTGGCGGACCGCGTCGCGCAGCGACACCGTATCCCCAAGCAACTCCCGGGCCTTCGCCGTCTCGATCTCGAGGTTGGGATGCACGACCACGGCGGTGAGACCGTCGGGCACCGGCAGCCGGATGATGTCCGGGGGACTCGCCCGACGGACCAACACTAAGCCACCACAGAGGCAGGGTGCGATGTTGTCGGCATGTGCCGACCCGGCGCCGAGCCGCTCACCCTCGAGTGCGGCCTCCACCAGCACGTCGAGCGCCGCGTGCGCACCGACGAGCGCGTTGACGGCGACCACGGCAGCCGCTGCGCTCGCCGCACTCCCGCCCAGTCCGCTCGAGAGCGGGAGCCCCTTCCGAATCGTGAGCGTCATACCGCGTCGCTCTCCGAGACGCGACAGGAGCGCCTGGACGGCCACACCTGCCGTGTTCCGGGACGCGTCTCTCGGCAACCGTCCGCCGTCGTTCAGGATGTCCGCGATGCGCACGCCGTCGGCGCCGAACGTCGCTGTCACCTCGTCGCCCGGTGCCTGGAGGGGGAAGCCGAGCACGTCGAATCCGCACGCGACGTTGGAGACGGTCGCGGGCGCAAAGGCAGTCACGCTGGTCATGAGGCGTAGAAGCTTCCGATGGCTGGAATGAGGTACTCGCGGAACGCGCGACCGAACTCGTACGAAGGCGCAAAGCCCCAATCGGCTCGCGCGGCGGCGTCGTCCACGTCGGCCGGCCAGGAATCGACGATGCCCTGACGCTTGTAGTCAATCTTATAGGAGATTTCCGCATTGGGGAATGCCGCCTGCACGGTGTGCCGGATCTCCTCCGCGGATCGGCTAAACGCCGAGACGTTGTAGGTGGTGCGGCGGAGCCGCTCGCGCGGGGCCTCGGCGAGCGCCTGCAGGGCGGCCGACGCGTCGGGCATCGCCATGAACGGAATCGTCGTGTCCGGTCGGACAAAACACGCGTACGGCTGCCTCTTTGCGGCTGCGTGGATCATCTCTGGCGCATAATCCGACGTCCCACCCGCCGGCACCGTGGTCGCGGAGATGAGCCCGGGGAATCTCACGGCTCGGAAATCGACACGCGGAATGGTGTCGACCGACAGCTGCTTGTAGTGGCGCGCGTAGTAGTCCCCAAGCAGCTCGCAATACAGTTTGTTGCACCCGTACATCGTCGTCGGCTGAAGATGCTCGTCCTCGCGGACACGGCCCGCGCGCGCTTTGGCCTCGAGCGAGGGCAGACCGTACGCGGCAATGGACGAGGGGTACACGAATGTCACAGGACGCCCGTGGGACTCTCCCTCGTGCTGCGCGAACTCGAGGAGGTTCAGCGTCCCTTCGACGTTCACGTGGTGCGCCGTCACGGGCGTGAACTCCGATCGACTCGAGAGCCGCGCGGCCAGATGGTAGATGACCCCGACCTCGAACTGTGCCAGCAGCCGATCGAGGAGCGGGACGTCGGTGATGGATCCCGTGAACTCACGCAGGACTCGCGGGGCCAGCGTCGCGTCGAGTGGCGTCAGGTCCAGGGTGATGACGGCGGTGCCGGCATCGGACAATCGCGTGACCAGCGAGTGACCGATTTCGCCCCCTGCACCGGTGATGAGCACGACCGGTTTCCGCATTTGCGCTGCTTCGAGTAGATTGTAGCCCCGTGATTGCACGATTAGCGCTCGCGCTGACGGCTTGGACCGAGCGCTGGATTCCCGACGCCTTCATCTTCGCTCTCGTGGCGACGGTCATCGTGGTGGTGGCCGGCGTCACGGCGACGCCGTCCACGCTTCCGCAAGTCATCGACGCTTGGGGACACGGCTTCTGGGAGCTGATCCCGTTCACCCTCCAGATGTCGGTCGTGATCATCACAGGGCACGTCCTGGCCACCTCACGACCCATGGGGGCCCTGATCCGAGCGATTGCCAAATGGCCTCAGTCGCCCAAGGCGGCTGTGGCCCTGGTGACCTTCTTCTCACTCGTGAGCTCCTGGTTCAATTGGGGCTTCAGCCTGGTGTTCAGCGCCGTGCTGGCGCGCGAAGTCGCCCGGCGGGTCGAGGGCGTGGACTACCGCGCGTTGGCCGCGTCGACCTTTCTCGGCTTGGGCAGCATCTGGGCACAGGGGCTGAGCGGGTCTGCGGCGCTCCAGATGGCCAGCCCGGGCGCGCTGCAGCCGCAGATCCGCGAGATCGTCGCGGGGGGGCCGCCACCATTGGTGCCCGGCGGCATCATCCCGTTCTCCGACACGATCTTTCTCTGGCAAAGCCTTGTCGCCGTCGCGATCGAGATCGTCGTCGTGACCGCCGTCATGTACATGGCCACGCCGCCGCTTGGTCGAGGAAAGACCGCGCGCGATTTGGGGATCGATCTGGGCACGGAAGAATCGCACGGCGACGAGCACGTCCGGCCCGCGGTCATCACGCCGGGCGCGTGGCTCGAGCATCAGCCGATGCTCAATTGGGCCATCGTTGCGGTCGGCGCCGTGTATCTTTGGCGGTACTTCGCCGCGCTGCCCAATCCGCTCAACGGACTCACGGTGAACATCGTGAACCTGACTGTCCTGCTCGCAGGCATGGCGCTGCACAGGACGCCCGCGCGGCTGGCGCGCGCCGTGCAGAACGCGACGCCGGCGGTGTGGGGCGTCGTCCTGCAGTTTCCGTTCTACGCAGGCATCGCGGGCGTTATTACGGGCACGCACCTGAGCGCGCAACTCGCGCAGGTCTTCGTGAGCGTCTCGACGCCGGCCACGTTTCCACCGCTCGTGGCGGTGTACTCGGCCATGCTCGGCGTGTTCGTGCCATCGGGTGGTTCGAAGTGGGTGATTGAAGCGCCGTATGTGATGCAGGCGGCGCACACACTCAAGGTCCACTTGGGGTGGATCGTCACGGCCTACGACCTCGGCGAGGCACTGGCGAACCTCGTGCAGCCGTTCTGGATGCTCCCCACGCTTGGGCTGCTCAAGCTGAACGCGCGCGATGTTATGGGCTACACCTTCGTCGTGTTCCTGGCGCTCATCCCGGTCGTCCTGCTCATCATCGGCTTTCTCGGACGCTCGCTACCATATCCGCTATAGCTCGCCTGGCTCTCAGCTCTCTGCTCTCGGCTCTCCTTGACGTTGCGCCAAGGCGCCCCAGGTATCCGGATCCTGACAGACGAGGGTGTCGAGGTACAGCGACACGTGCTCCGATGGATATTTCCCGGCGATCGCCTGGACGGCGGCGTTCAACTTCTCCGCCTCAGGCTTGATCGCGTCGTCCTTGGTGAGCCCGTCCTCGTGCGCGATGCCGAGCGCGTCGAGGAACGTGCCCATCATTTCTCGCTGATGAGACAGGTGGTACAACACGAGCGCACGCGCGGCCATCGGATCAGGCAAGTTCAAGAGGCCGGCGAAGTGCTTGGCCTTTCGCTCAGCATCCAAGGCGAGGACTGATTTCGGCCGAAACTTCTTCTGCTGGGCGATCAGCATGATCGCCTGGATCTGGTCGTCGGTGGCCTGCTCTTCCGCCCAGAGCGCCTGCGCGGTCTGAAGCCGCTGCTCGGGCGTCATCCGCTTCCACAGTTTCGAAGGAGTCAGCATCGTGTCGGACATTGTTGCTATTCTAGTCGCATGCGTGCATGGCTTTGCCTCGGCTTGACGGGCGCGCGACCTCTCCTGGTTGCCGCCGTCGCAGTCGGACTCACGACCGCGCTCCTGGCGCAGCAGCCCGGTGTGCATCCCATCAGCGGACGTCGGTACGCCGGCGTGATGGGCTACCAAGGCGCCGACTGGCTCGATCGAGAGGAACGCGATATCGAGGAGGCACCGGACATCGCGTTGGCCGCACTGGATCTGAAGCCCGGCATGACGGTCGCGGACATCGGCGCCGGCTCCGGCTACATGACGGTCCGCATGGCCAAGTTGGTCGGCCTGGCAGGCAAGGTGTACGCGGAAGACATCCAGCCGCAGATGATCGACATCCTGAAACGACGGCTGGAGCGCGACAAAGTCACCAACGTGGTGCCGGTGCTAGGCACGATTGACGATCCGAAGCTCCCGGCGGAGTCGATCGATCTCATGCTGCTGGTCGACGTCTATCACGAGTTCTCCGAGCCGGTGAAGATGCTCGCTGGCATGCGAGCGGCGTTGAAGCCGGGCGGACGCCTGGTGCTGCTCGAGTACCGAAAAGAAGACCCGACGGTGCCGATCAGGCTCGAGCACAAGATGACGGTCGCCGAAGCCAAGAGGGAAGTGGAAGCGGCCGGCTTCACCTTGACCAAAGTCGACGGCCGTCTGCCGAGACAGCACATTCTCATCTTCACGAAGCCGTAGACTGATTTCGGTTTCAGTGAGAAGGGAGGCTGGTTCCCTCGCGGTAGGCTCCCCTGGAAAGCGTCTCACTGCCGTGCTATTCACGGAGCCAACCTTTCTCTTCCTGTTCCTCCCGATCCTCATTGGGTTGCTGTTCCTGCGTCAGGATCCGACGGTTCACGGCAGGTCCGCCAACTGGCTGCTCCTCATCGCGAGCGTGGTCTTCTACGCGAAAGGGGGTGGCTCTTTCACCTGGCTCATGCTGGCGTCGATTGCCTTCAACTACTGGATGGCGATCGCCGTCGATCGCGCCCGCGAGACCGGGCGAGCCCGACAGGTGCTGACCGCCGCCGTCGCGATCAACCTCATCGTGCTCGGTCTCTTCAAGTACGCGAATTTCTTCGGCGAGAACGTCGACGCGGTCGCTCGCACCATCGACGCCGGCCCGCTCGACTGGCCGCAGATCGTGCTGCCCATCGGGATCTCCTTCTATACCTTCCACGCGATCTCATACGTCGTCGACGTCTACCGCCGTGATGCCTCGGCGCAGAAGAGCCCGGTCCACGCAGCGCTCTACCTGCTGCTGTTTCCGCAGCTCATCGCTGGGCCGATCATCCGCTACCGCGATATCGCGGATCAGCTCGCACATCGGCTGATCCGCCTGGACGACTTCGCCTGGGGTGTGCGGCGATTCGTCATCGGCCTGGGCAAGAAAGTCCTCGTGGCCAACACCGTGGCCGAGGTCGCGGACAAGATCTTCGCGCTGCCGGAAACCCAGCTCACGCCCGGGCACGCCTGGCTGGGCATCACCTGCTACACGCTCCAGATCTACTTCGACTTTTCCGGCTACTCCGATATGGCCATCGGCCTCGGTCGGATGTTCGGCTTCCGCTTTCCGGAGAACTTCCGCTGGCCCTACGTTGCCGACACGGTCCAGGAATTCTGGCACCGGTGGCACATATCGCTCTCGTCGTGGTTCCGCGACTATCTCTACCTCCCGCTCGGCGGGAATCGGATCTCGTCTGGGCGTACGTATATCAACCTCGTGACGGTGTTCTTCCTTTGCGGACTGTGGCACGGCGCGAGCTGGAACTTCGTGGTGTGGGGATTGTTTCACGGCGCCTTCCTCGTGATCGAGCGTCTCGGCCTGGCACGCGTGGCGCAGACTTGGTGGCGTCCGTTTCGCCACGCCTACCTGCTGCTCGTCGTCATGGTGGGCTGGGTGTTCTTCAGGGCCGACACGCTCTCGGGCGCATGGTCGTTCCTGGCGGCGATGGCCGGTCGCGCGGCGACCGCGCCAACGCCCTATACCGTGCAATGGTTCATGACGCCCCTGTTGTGGATGACGCTCGCGGCCGGCGTGATCGGCTCGCTGCCGATTGGTCCGGCCTTGGAGCGATGGCACAGACGTCGGCTCTCGGCATCCGACGCCGGGCGGCCGAGGGGCCTTGCGCTCGCGAGCGCGGGGATCGTCGCGATCGTTCTGGTCGCAAGCCTCACGCAGATTGCGGCCCGCACCTACAACCCGTTCATCTATTTCCGATTCTGATGCCGGTGCACACCCCCTCACCTCGAACGGATGGCATCGCCAGTCCTCAATCGCCACAGGTCGCGCTTGCGCGGGTCCCTGGCGCGCTGAGCATCGTGGTGCTGTTTCTCGTCATCATCGTCGCACCAGGCCTGGGCCTCGCACTCGGTCTCGATCGCGCCACCGTGTCCGAGTCAGAGCTGCGAGAGCTGGCCAAGTGGCCGGCGTGGTCGTGGAGGCTTCACGACATCCGGGCATGGCCGGCCGCGTTCCAGACATACTTCGACGACCACTTCCTGTTCCGGAACCGGCTGATCGACGGACGGGCGTCGCTCCTCTGGACGGTGCTAGGCACGTCGGGATCCGATCAGGTCATAGTGGGGAAGAACGGCTGGCTGTTCTATGCAGCCGATGGCGGGATCGACGATTGGATTCAGCTGGAGCCCTTCACACGGGAGGAGCTCGACGTGTGGCGAGACACGCTCGTGCGTCGCCGGGCGTTTCTCGCGCGCCGCCGCATCCCGTACGTGCTCGTCATCGCGCCAGACAAACAGATGATCTATCCAGAGCACATGCCTGGCGCGTTGCGTCGGCTGCGGCACGACTATCGCGCCGACCAGCTCATCGCCTACATGCGCGAGACGGAACCGGACTTCAGGATCATAGACCTTCGCGTGGCGGTCCTCGCTCACAAAGACCAGGAACTTCTCTACCATCGGTACGACACCCATTGGAACGATCGCGGCGGGTTGGTCGCCTATCGGGCCATCGCGTCCGAGCTGACGCGCTGGTTTCCGTCACTCGTGCCGCTCCGTCGTGAGGACTTCGACGACGACCCTGCCGTGCCGTCTGGCGACAGGACCACCATGCTGGGGCTCACGGATCCAGGCAAGGCGTCCATGTCCGGGTTGGTCCGTCGAGGGGGTGATCGCCATCGAGTCGTCTTTCCCGATCGCCCGGATCCGTACGGAGAAGTCGGTGAGCTGCGTACCGAGCACGCGGACAGCTCACTGCCACGGCTCATGATGTTCCGCGACTCGTTCGCGGGCCGGCTGATCCCGTATCTCTCCGAGCACTTCAGCCATGCGACCTACTTCTGGCAGAACGAGCTCGACTTTCAGGCGATCGAGACCGAGCGACCCGACGTCGTGATCCAGGAGTACGTCGGACGCCATCTCGTCACGTACGTGCCATATCCGGGGATCGTGCCCCACTGACGGACCAGCGACATCGAGACGCGCACGGAGCGCACTTCGAAGCCGGATGAACCGACGGCGAAACCAGCTCACGAATCCCGTCGGCCGAGGACGGAGACCGTGACGACGTCTTGGCCTACTCGAAATCAACCGCGACGATGTGCTCGCACAGCGACACGCCGAGCTGTGCCACGGGCACGTGGCCTGGATCCTTGGCGTAGATATCTAGCGCGGCGCGATCCGGAAAGACGACAACGAGACCGGTGTCGTACGAACGAGGCGACCGCACGACGTCCGCACCCACCTTCAGGTCAACCACGCCGGGTAGGCCGGCAAGCCCATCGAGGCAGCGTCGATGCTCGTCTCGCTGCGCGGCCGACGTTTCAGCCTTGTACTTGAAGCACACGATGTGGGTCAGCATCCACAGCTCCTCCAAGGCGTGACGCTACAGCTCCTCGCCTTCGATGTCGTCTTCGCCCACATCTACGACCGTGCTGTGCACGTCGACGTGGAACCACTCACGAAAGGTCTTTAAATCGCGGACCGACGGCCACGCCGATTCATCCTCGGTCCAGGTGGACAACTGATATTCGAAAAGCCAGGTGTGGTTGTCTTCGATCCACTCCTGGACGTCCGACTCCTCGTCGAACTCCGGGAGCAGATACGCCGTCCCAAATGGCCTGGCCCGGGCAACGGTCAGTGTGCCCTTGTTGAAATCCGCATCGCGAGACCGCATCCAGTCGACGTAGGGCTGTGCCCCGATCACGCTCACGGCTGTCCGATTGACGACGCGCATGGCGAAAAATTCTACCCTCAGCTCTCAGCTCTCAGCTCTCGGTTCCTCGTCATTGAACCGTTAGCCCTCAGCCAGCCCATGGCTGTGCTCCCGCAACCAACGGCGCGCGCGCTGGTAGTCTGGGCAGGCGACGGCGACGTGCTTCCAGAACGCCGGCGAATGATCCATGCGTCGCAGGTGCATCAGCTCGTGGATGAGGACGTAGTCGCGCACCCACTCGTGCATGTCGACAAGCCGCCAATTGAGACAGATGTGCCCCTGACGAGAACATGACCCCCATCGCCAGCGCGGATTCCGAATGCTGATCTTGCGCACCACCAGGCCGAAGCGATCCGCCAATTCCAGCAAGCGCTGAGGGAGCACGCGCTGCGCGCGGACGCGGGCCTCTCGCACTTCGTGCGGTGCCGGAGCAGGTCGACGAGCCGCACGCAGTCGGGCAGCGACGACCTGCTGACGAGCGATCCACTCGGCCTGCATCTCGACGAAACGGGCCGCTTCCCGCTTCGATCCCCGCCGCGGAATCGTCGCTCGCACGCAGCCGTCGCGACCTACGCGAATCAGGTAGCGCTTCGCCCTGTGATGACGAACGTACTCGATTGGCGGGCTTGGCCGAGGTGCAGGAATCGGTGCGGAACCTGGTCGGTCGAACGGCAGGGTCCCTTGTCGCAGCGTCGTCCCGGGCGCGGTCAGCCCCGCCGACGCGCCGTCTGGGCGCCTCATGACGCGGTCGCGTCGACGCCCAAAGCCGAGGCCGAATGGAGCCACAGGCCACCGTCGACTACGAGCGTGACACCGGTGATGAAGGCCGAAGCATCTGAGCACAGGAAGAGCGCCGCAGACGCGATCTCATCAATCGTGGCCATCCGTCCGAGCGGGCAGATCTCCGCAATCCGCGCTCGACTGGCATCCGTCGTCAGCCGGCGCACGCCCTCGGTTTCCGCAACCGGCCCAGGCGCGAGGCCGTTCACGCGAACCTTCTCCGGGCCCCACTCGACGGCGAGCGTCCGCGTCATCGCATCGATACCAGCTTTGGCGGCCGACGCGTGGACCTGTCCAACCGTGCCGAGCAGCTGCAACGTGGCGCTGATGTTCAGGATGACGCCACCGTGCGCTTTCAGCAGGGGAAACGCCGCGCGTGACACGTTGAACGTGCCTTTCAGATCGATGTCGACGACGGTGCCGAACCCGTTCGGTGAAAGCGCTTCGGACCGTGCGATGAAGTTGCCAGCGGCACCGTTGATGAGGATCTCGAGACCACCCAGCGTGTCGGCTGTTCCTTGCACGATACGGTCGACTTCAGCGGGAACTCGGACGTCTCCCGCGATCCCAATCGCGCGAACGCCGTGTGCCTGCAGATCTTGAACGGTCGGCGCGAGATGATCGGACTTTCGGCTGGCAACGGCTACGTCAGCCCCGGCCGCCGCCAGCGCGATCGCGATGCCGCGGCAGATGCCAGTGCCACCACCGGTGACCAACGCGCGCTTTCCCTTGAGCAGGTCGGGGCGTGCCCACATCGCCGGCATAGGCATGGATCGTACACGGAAAACGTGTCCGGCGGGATGAGGATCGCCGTGGCACTCGTGCGGATCAGCGCTTCTCGACGAGCGCAATGTCGACCGAGGACTCCTCCGTCTCACTGTCCGCAAAAGGCAGCCCGTTGGTCAGCTCCTGCGCCTGGGGCATTCTGGGCACACGATCGATCGCCTCGAGTGGCTTGAGGTCGTCACCAAGCGAGGCGCCCTGCAGCTCCTTGAATTTCCGGGCTTTCACCAGCACATTCCCCTCAAGCGAACCGACGGCAAGGTTGTACGCATCGAGACTGGACTTCAGCCGAGTGCCGAGCGTCTCGAAGTGGGTGCCAAGCACACGCACTGAGTCATACAGATTGCGTCCGAGTTCGCTGATCACGCGGGCGTTCTCCTGCATCGAGTCCTGCTGCCACCCGTACGCCACGGCTCGCAGCAACGCGATGAGCGTCGTCGGGCTGGCCGGAATCACCCGCAGCCCTACTCCGAACTCGATGAGCGTCGGGTCCTGTTCGAGCGCCGCGCTGAAGAACATCTCTCCCGGGAGAAACATCACCACGAAGTCCGGGCTCGGGGTCACGCTGGTCGCGTAGTTCTTCGATGACAGCTGCTGGAGGTGGGTTCGCACCTGGCGGGCGTGATCGGCGAGCAGCGCCTGGCGCGTGGCTTCGTCCGGGGCTTCGAGGGCCTTCAGATAGGCGTCGAGCGGCACCTTGGCGTCGACCACAACATGTTTGCCTCCGGGAAGGCGAACGATCAGATCCGGACGGATACGGCGTTCGGTGGGCGCCGACACCGCGAGCGTCTGCTGCTCCTCAAAGTCGCAGCGGTCGACCATGCCGGCCAGCTCGACCACGCGCTTCAACTGGAGTTCGCCCCACCGACCGCGCACGCCCGGGCGCTTCAGCGCATCGACGAGGCGGGCCGTCTCGGTTCGCAACGCCTGTCCGGCCGAATCGAGGGCGGCGATGCCCTGAAGCAGCTGCGTCCCCGTTTCGAGGCGGCGGCGCTCGGACTCCTTCACCTCGCGGTCCACGGCGTCCAGCGTCCTCGCCAGCGGCGTGAGCAGATCCTCGATGGCCTTCTTGCGCGACTCGATGTCGCTCGTCGCCTCGCTGCGCGCTTGCTGCAGCCGGGTCTCCGCGAGGTCGAGGAACGCCCGGTTGTTCGAGCGCAAGGCCTCAGCGCTGAGGGACTGAAACGCCTCACGCAGTGAGGCCTGCGCGTCCTGAGAAGCACGCACCCGCTCCGCGTGCACAGCGCGCTCCTGCGCGAGGTCCGCTTGCAGCCGCAGCTGGCCCGGTCGAGTGGCCAGCCACCCCAGGAGCGCCCCAACGGCGAGCGCAGCCAGCGTCAGCAACACGAGGGTGAGATCGATGGGCATCAGTATCGCACTAGCGAGGTTCACGGGTTCGAGGGTTCACGGGTGCGAGAGGCTAGGGAAGCGACGAATGACAACCATGATTCCGGCATCTGCAACTCCGCGGCGTAGGTGGCCTGCGCCAGCTCCGGGTGACGGGCCGGGGCGGCGATGCCGCGCGCCCGCAAACCCTCGGCCAGCCGCTGAAGGGCATGACGCGCTGAGATCTGCGCGTGTCGCCGCTTGTCGACGAACTGGCCCACGCCCTGTCGATCGAGCGCCCGCGCCGCTTGACGCTGGGCACGGAGCTGATTCAAACGCGTGCGATTGACAGGCTCGAAAGGCAACGAGATCTGGAAGCGCGCCTCGGAGGCCGTCGAGAGCTCACGCGCCGCCTTGAACTTCTCCTCTCGCTCCCGCTCAGCCTTGAAGCAGCTCAGGCAAAGCGGTCGCCTGCCGACGCGGCGGCAGCTGGGACACAGAACCCGAACGCGCGGCGCTTCGAGCTCGCCACCTGGAAGCGGAACCCACTCGCGTACCGCCAAGGCGCGCGCATCGGCTGAGATCGGCGTGGGGTGTCGGTCCAACAAGGGGCCGTCGACAGTCGCGAACAGATTCCTCATACCCCGACTTTAGAGGGGGGGTGTGACAGGGGAGGTCACTCTCTACATGGCCCGGCCCCGAGAACCCTGGCCGGCCTCTTCCAGGGCTACCCGGATTACCAGCCCTGCGTGGCCTACCCGTCAGTGAGCCACCACGAACTCCGTGACGGCCTGGAGGCGATACTCGATTTCGTCGATGACGTCGGGGGCGAACTGGGGCTCTGCGACTTTCTTTCCGCCCGACTGGCCGCGCCGCGTGAACATGGTCTTGAAGATGCCCCGTCGCTTGAGCACGTACAGGTCGACGCCAGGAATCTGCTCATTCAGGTTCCGCATGAGGAGATAGCGGCTGAACCCGTCGCGAACGGCTTCGCGACGGCCTTGTTCGTGCAGCCGCCACAGCCGACCCATCAGGTCGGCGTACATCGATTCGCCGGTGATCACGCCGTCCAGGCCGAGGCGCATTTCGAAGAGCCATCCTGTAGCGAACGACGCGCCGAAAACACCCTTCATGACGGCGCGCTGGGAGAGCTCCTGCCGCATCCGTTCGACGATGGGCGTGCTCTCCTCCTTGACGTAGCCCAGATGCGGGAACTCGCGCGCCATGTCGAAGATGACCTCGGTGGAGAGCGGAAGATCCTTCGCGCCACCCGACGTTTGCTGAATGACCGGACGCTGTGTCGTGCCTGCCAGCGCGCGAAAGTACGCGCGGTAGTCGTCCAGCGATTTCCCCGTCGTGGGCGGCATCGCGATGAAGGCATCTGGCTCCAGGGCTTCGGCCTGACGCGCATACTCCATCATCTCGGGGATGTCCTTGCCCTGCACACCGAGCACGCAGGCGACCTTCAGATCGCGGCACGTCCTAGCCAACAGCCGCATCCCGTGGAGTCGTTCTTCTTTCGTGAGCGTGGCCACGGCGCTCGAACCCTGGGGCCAGACGACGCCGCTACAGCCTCCATGGTCCACGAATCGTACCTCGTTGACCAGGTCGTCCCAGTCGACCTCGCCAGTCGCGGTGAACGGCGTGTTCAGGATCATGAACGCGCCGCGTATCCGCTTGGCTCGCGCCACCGCAGCCACGGCCAGCCGCTGTGAGAGAAACGTTGCCCCAAGTGCCGTCATCGCCGCCCATTCGCGTCGGTTCATGAGACGAGTCATCGCTCCCCCCGGGACAAGAGCTTAGCAGCCGGGGCGCCCTCCGGCGCTAAGACCTTCGACTCCGCCGCAGCTGTGAGGTCAGACGACGATCCAGCGCACGACGTGCCCCGTGTACGCAAGAAATCGCTGGAAATCGGTACAGGTGAGGACGAGTGTCGCGGTGTTGTCGTTGGGGTGAAACGACACCCGCTCCGCTTGGAACAGGTCGCGATCCACGTACACACGCACGTGACAGGCCTCGTCGTGAATCAATCCGAAAGGCGAAACCGAGCCAGGCGTAACGCCGAGGTACTTCAGCATCCGCTCCGGCGACGCGAAGCTCAGCTTGCCGTCGCCGACCTGCTCTGCCACATGCCGAAGGTCCGCTCGCTTGGCTGCGGCGAGGATCACGAGGTAGTGACGGTCACCCTTCTGATTGCGGAGAAACAGGTTCTTGCAGTGTGCCGCATCGATGTCGGCCCAGTGCGCCTGCGCTTCGGTCACCGTGGCAACCGCCGGATGATCGTGCCGCTCGAACGCAATCTGAAGCTGAGCCAGCACGTCGAGAATGAGCTGCTGGCGTTCAGTCATCGTTCAATCACCCTCACATGGACCTCGCAAAGAAGTAGACCGTCATGGCCCATGCGATCGCGATCACCATCCAGCGAACGTGATCGCCGTGCATGCGGCGCGCAAGCGCTGCTCCGCCGTATCCACCCACGCTGGTGCCCAGGACCATCACGAGGGCGGGCATCCACGCCACCGCGCCCGTCCGCGCGAACTCGACCACCGCGATCCCGTTGATCGCCACGGCCAACAGCGCTTTCAGGCCGTTCATGGCGTGTATGTCGGTCATCCCGGCCAGAGCGAGGGTTGCCAACATCATGATGCCCATGCCCCCGCCGAAGTACCCACCGTAGACGGCGATCACCAATTGCAGCAGCACCGTCCAGGCCGAAGGTGGCTGGCCGGGCCCGTCACGGGCCAGATCTCCAACGGGGCGTGGCGTGCTCCAGGCGGACAGCGGGCCGCCGAAGGAGAAAGTCAGCGAGGCAGTCAACATCAGCCAAGGCAACAACCGCAGAAAGCCGTCGTCAGAGGTCCGGATGAGCAACATCGCCCCGGCGAGGCCACCCACGACGCTGACGAGCACGAGGACTGGCCACCAGTGCCTGGTGCCCGCGAGCTCGTGCCGGTACGCCCACGCCGACGCCATTGACCCGGGCCACAGTGCAACGGCCGAGGTGGCGTTGGCCTCGATGGGCGACACGCCGACATAAATGAGGGCCGGAAGCGTCAGAAACGATCCACCACCGGCGACCGCGTTGAGCGCCCCGCCTAAAAGGGAGGTGACCAGGAGAAACAGGGCGAAAGTCGGCGTCAAGGAAGTCACGTGCTCGCGATGATAGCAACGCGAACGGTCGAGTTCGGCTCTCGGCTCTCCGGAGCCAGGCACGACTTACAAAGGTGTAAGTGGCGTCGAATTTTGGCACGTGCGCGAGTGTCGACCCCGCGGAAACGCTGGTATTTCTGTGCGGCATTGCCTTTGTAGCGCCCGGGGTGTCGGGACTGATCGTCAGTGCCGGCCGCTTCACAATACTCGACGCGCTTTCAGGCATCACAAAGGGGCATCCGTTGGTCTCAGCCATGCTCTCCCGGTTCTCCCACGACCTAGCGATCGATCTCGGCACGGCGAACACGTGCGTCTTCGCTCGGGGGCGGGGCATCGTCGTCAGCGAGCCGTCCATCGTGGCGTTCAACAAGGTCAACGGTCGCATCGAGGCCGTCGGCACCGAGGCGAAGGAAATGCTCGGTCGCACGCCGGGCAACATCACGGCCATCAAGCCCATGCGGGACGGCGTGATTGCGGACTTCGATGCGGCCGAGCGGATGCTCACGCACTTCATCCGGAAAGCACACAAGCGCAGCGGATGGCTGCGGCCGCGCGTGGTGATCGGCGTCCCCTCAGAAATCACACAGGAGGAGCGCCGCGCCGTCAAGGACAGCGCGATGCGCGCCAAGGCGAGCGAAGTGCACCTCATCGATGAAGCCATGGCAGCCGCGATCGGCGCGGGCATGCCGATCACCGACGCAGCTGGCAACATGGTGTTGGACATCGGTGGCGGCACGACGGACATCGCCGTCATCTCGCTCGCGGGCGTGGTGTACGGCCGGTCGGTCCGGATCGCCGGCAACGAGCTGGACGACGCGATCATCCAGCACGTGCGGAAGGCGCACAATCTGCTCATCGGTGAACGCACGGCGGAGCAGATCAAGATCGAGCTGGGATCGGCCGCCGCGCTGGAACAGTCGCTGTCGATGGAAGTCAAGGGGCGCCACCTGAGTGAGGGCGTGCCGAAGACGATCAAGATCAACGACGAGGAGATTCGTCGAGCGCTGAGCGAGCCGGTGCGCGCGATCGTCCAGGCCGTCCAAGACGCGCTCGAGCGGATTCCGCCGGAACTGTCCGCAGACATCTACGATCGCGGGATCATCATGACCGGCGGCGGCGCGCTGCTGAAGAACCTCGACAAGCGCCGCCGCGAGGAAACCGGCCTCCCCGTTCAGATCGCCGAAGATCCGCTCTCTTCGGTCGTGCTCGGCGCCGGCAAGATGCTGTCGGACTTCGACCTGCTGCGTCGTATCTCGATGGATTAGTCGCGCACTGCCACGAGCCCAGCACAGTTCACACGCACCAGGACATCTCGGGGCGTCTGAAAGAGCGAGGGACGCGCCGCAGCATGCGGCGGTCTCTTGCTCAACCGCGTCCAACGACCCGCGAGGACGAGCGAAGTACAATGGCTTCGTGCCTCGCAATGCCGAAGTCATTCGGCAGTGGACGATCCTCCGCGAAATTGAGCACGCTCGCGCGGCGGGCGTGACCATCGACGAGCTCGCCGTGCTATCGGGCGTCACTACGCGCACCGTTCGCCGCGACCTCCAAGCGCTCGAGGAAGCCGGCTTCCCCGTGTACGACGACCGCTCGAATGACGACGGGCGTACGCGCTGGCGCCTGAACGGACAGGCGTTCAAGGGGCTGGGGACTGGGCTCACGCTGGCGGAGTTGTGCGCGCTCTACTTCGGCCGCACGTTGCTCGAGTCGCTGGCCGGCACGCCCTTCCGCGGCGATCTCGAGTCGGCTTTCGACAAATTGAGCGGGGTTTTGACGCCGCACATGCAACAGTTCCTCGATCAGTTGCCACGCGTCATTGCCACCAAGCCCGGACCAATCGGCACATCAGACGTGACGGCGGACCCCGCCCGGGTCGCCCGGCTCCTCGAGGCGACGCTGCAGCAGCGACAAGCCCGCATCACGTATCACTCCTCCTCCAGCGGGCGGACCAAGACGTACCTCATCCACCCGTATCGCGTGGCCTACGCGCAGGGCACCCTCTATCTGCTCGCCTTCGTGCCCGAGTACGGCGAGGTCCGGACCTTCGCCGTGCCCCGCATCCAGCAGCTCTCGCTGCTCGAAGAGCGGTTCACGCCGACAGAAGAGCTGCCCGACGAGGCGTTTCCCGATTCGCTGGGCGTACACTCCGGTCCGCCGGAGGAGATCCGCATCGCCTTCGAACCCGGCGCGGCAGCGTATGTCCGCGCGCGGACGTGGCACGCATCGCAGCGGATTGACGTGGCCGCTGATGGCTCGGTCGTGCTCTCGCTTCGAGTGAGCCTCGATCGTGCCCTTCGCGGCTGGGTGTTGAGCTTCGGATCGCAGGCTCGCGTCCTTCAGCCGAGGTCGCTTGTCGGCGACATCGCGCGGGAGCATGAGGCCGCCGCCGGGCGGTACGCGGCTGCGCCGCGAGGCGCGTAACGCGATGGTGCCTCGTCGCATTCGGATGCTGGCCATCGACGTCGACGGCACGCTCCTCGATTCAACAGGTCGAATCCCTCCGGCACACGCCGAGGCCGTCGCCGACGCGCACGCCGCCGGCATGCTGGTCGTGCTCGCGACTGGACGGGTGCACCACTTCGTCCAACCCGTGGTCGACGCACTCGGCGTGCCCGTCGCCACCATCGTCAACAACGGCGCGGTCTCGCGGGACCCGGACGGACGCATCGTTGTTCGTCGCGTGCTCGAGCGAGACGTCGCGCTCGCAATCCTCGATGAAGTCCGCGGCTTCGACGACAGCGTCGCCTTGGTCTTCGATCGCCCCGATGGCCAGATCGTGTTCGAGGGGATGGACTGGACGCATCCGCACCGCCAGGGGTACTACCGACGGAATCACGCCTTCCTCACACAGGCCCCGCTTCGTGAGGCACTGTCGGAGGATCCGATTCAAGTGATGTTCAACGGGAGCATCGAACCGATGCGCGCCTTGGTCGCCTCGCTGCACCGCCTGTCCTGCGCGGACCGATGCACAGTCGCCGTCACGGAGTACGAAGCGCGAGACTTCGCGCTCGTCGACGTCAACGGTCCCGACTGCTCCAAAGGCACGACGCTGGCACGTCTCGCCGCAAGGCTCGACGTCCCCGCCGCGCAGATCATGGCCGTCGGAGACAATTGGAACGACCTTGAGATGCTCGAGTTCGCCGGTCTGCCCGTCGTCATGGGCAACGCGACCGAAGCTATCAAGCGGCGCGGGTTCCCCGTCGTACCCGATCACGACACGGGTGGCCTCGCCATCGCCATCCGCCGCTACGCGCTCACGACCGACCGGTGACCAACGACCAGTGGGGCATAATCCCCTGAGGAGTTCCCTTGAGAATGACCCGTATGGGAGGCGCCGCCGAACGCAGCGGGGGTCTTCGGCCGCGAGCGGAGGAACCGGTGTCCAAAGGCGGCGCCCCTAAGAAGGGGCTCACCCCAGGCGCCTGGCAAGAGGCCCGGGCGTTGATCTGGATTCACCGCCAACGGCTCGCGGTGGGCCTCGCTCTCATGCTGGTGAATCGCGCGGCCGGCCTGGTCCTCCCCCTGACGTCCAAGTTCCTCATGGACGACGTGGTCGGACGCCAGCGGTGGGATCTGCTGTCAACGCTCGCCTTCGCCGCGGGTATCGCGACAGTGGTCGAATCCAGTTCCTCGTTCGCGCTCTCTCAAGTGCTCGGCGTGGCGGCACAGCGGGCCATTACCGACATGCGCAAACAGGTCGAGGGGCACGTGATGCGTCTGCCCATCCGCTTCTTCGATTCCACCAAGAGCGGCATGCTCATCTCGCGGATCATGACCGACGCCGAAGGCATCAGGAACCTGGTCGGCACCGGCCTCGTTCAGCTCACGGGCTCGATGGTAACGGCCGTCGTCTCGCTGGGCATCCTGCTGTACTTGAATTGGCGCCTGACGGCGATGACCATCCTCGTCCTTGGCGTGTTCGGAGGCGGTATGGCCACCGCGTTCGCGCGCCTGCGGCCACTGTTCCGTGAGCGCGGCAAGATCAACGCCGAGGTGACCGGTCGCCTCGCCGAAACGCTCGGCGGCGTCCGGATCGTCAAGGCCTACACGGCGGAGAAGCGGGAGGAGCTCGTGTTCGCGAAGGGCGCGCACCGCCTGCTCCGCAACGTCGCCCAGTCCCTGACCGGCGTATCCGCGGTCTCCGCCTTTGCCACGCTCGTCCTGGGAGCGATTGGTATCGTGATGATTCTGGTCGGCGGATCCTCGATTCAGGCCGGCCGAATGACGGTTGGCGATTTCGTCGCGTACCTGATGTTCACGGGGCTGATGGCGTTCCCGGTGATCCAACTCGCGTCGATTGGCACCCAGATCTCCGAGGCATTTGCCGGGCTCGATCGTATCCGGGAGATCCGCCAGATGGCGACCGAAGACGACGAGGACGAGACGCGCGCGTCAATGCCAAACGTCAAGGGGGACGTCGCGTTCGAGGACGTCACGTTCGAGTACACGCCCGGGGTGCCCGTGCTCAAGCACGTCACGTTCAAGGCGCCCGCGGGCACCACGACCGCGCTGGTGGGATCGAGCGGGTCCGGAAAGAGCACGCTGATCTCGTTGGCCATGACCTTCAATCGCCCGTTGGCGGGCAAGGTGCTGGTCGATGGACAGGACCTGACGACGGTCAAGCTGCGTGATTACCGGGAACACCTGGGCGTGGTGCTCCAGGACAACTTCCTGTTCGACGGCACCGTCGCCGAGAACATCGCGTACGCCCGCCCGCACGTCACACGGGAAGAGATTGTGGCGGTCAGCCGAATCGCCCACTGCGACGAGTTCATCCAGAGCTTCGAGAAGGGCTACGATACCGTCGTCGGGGAACGAGGGGTACGGCTGTCCGGGGGGCAGCGACAGCGGGTGGCCATCGCGCGTGCCATCCTTGCGAACCCACGGATTCTGATCCTCGACGAGGCGACGTCGAGTCTCGACAGCGAAAGCGAGGCACTCATTCAGGACGGGCTACACTCGCTTCGCCAGGGACGAACGACCTTCGTCATCGCCCATCGGCTGTCGACGATCCGCAGCGCGGATCAGATTCTTGTGCTCGAGCACGGTGAAATCGTCGAGCGCGGCACGCACGACACGCTCTTGGCGAAAGGTGGACGGTACCGGCAACTGCACGACAAGCAATACAACTTCGAGCGGGATCGGTTCATCAACCCGGGAGAGGACTTCACGCCCGAGCCTGTGATCCCCGATCTTCCCAAGGCGTCGGGAGCGGGCGGCGCGTTGTAGTCGCTCCTGAATGACGATGACACCCCCTCCTACAAGGCATACTCGGAGGAACGTATGAGCGCGACGCTGCAGCAACGGGTCACGGGAATCCTGACCTCACCTCAGACGGAGTGGCCGAGGATCGCCGCGGAAGCAGAAACGGTGTCGGGCTTGTACTCGCGGTACATCGTCCTGCTGGCGGGGATCGGTCCGGTGGCCCTCATCATTCGCTATCCGGGTGTGAGCACGCTTATCGCGGGGATCGCGCAGTTCGTCATGCAGATGGCCGCGATGATTATCTGCGCGAAGGTGATCGCGTGGCTCGCGCCGAAGTTTCAGTCGACCGGCGACACGGTTCAGGCGCTGAAGCTGGTGACCTACGCGAACACGCCGTCGTGGGTTGCCGGCATTTCGAACCTCATCCCGTTTCTCGGGCTGCTGGTGTCGCTCATCGCCGGTCTCTACAGCATCTACCTCTATTACCTGGGCCTCCCCTCGGTGCTCAAGACGCCGGACGGCCAGGTGCTGCCGTTCATGATCGTGTCGGCGATCGCGATCATCGTCGTCTTCGTGGTGCTCACCAGCTTCCTCGCCATGTTTGGCATCGTGGGCATGATGAGGATGGTTTGACGCAGCCTAGTCCCGGCCGCCAATGATGCTCACGGCGATCTCCGTCTGGACCACAGCTGAACACTCGTTGCAGTGAATCCTCCGAACCGCGAGAGTGGTCGTGTTTCGCCGCCTCTGTAGTCTCGTGCTCGGAGTCGCGATCGTGGCTCAGACCCTGCCCGTCTCTGCGCAAGCACAGGCTCGCAGACGACGCGCCGCGGCGCCGACAGGGCGGTTCGATGTTGCGCCGTACCGCGACGCGGCCTCCCGGCTCATCGGCGCTGCCTTGGCAGATCGCGCCGCCTGGCTCCGTCTCGCGGAGCTCACCGACACGATTGGCCATCGTTTGAGCGGTTCACCGCAACTGGAACGCGCGATCGCCTGGGCCGTCGATCGGATGACCCGAGACGGCCTCGAGCACGTCCGCATCGAGAAAGTCATGGTGCCCAAGTGGGTGCGCGGTGCTGAACGCGCGGACATCCTCGAGCCGTATCCTCATGCGATCGCGATGCTCGGCCTGGGCGATAGCGTCGGGACGCCACCCGAAGGCATCACGGCCGAGGTGCTGGTCGTCAGCGGCTTCGCGCAACTCGACGAGCGCGCGTCCGACGCGCGCGGCCGCGTCGTCCTCCTCAACGTTCCGTTCACGACCTACGACGAGACGATGAACGTGCGCGTGACGGGAGCCTCGCGCGCGGCCCGTCACGGCGCTGTGGCGATGCTGATTCGATCCGTGGGCCCCAACGGCCTTCGCCTACCGCACACGGGGATGCTGCAGTACGCGGCGGATGCCCCGGCGATACCGGCGGCCGCCATCGCCTCGGAGGACGCGGATCGCCTGCAGCGTATGGCCGACCGTGGCGACACAGTCGTCGTCCGCCTCCAGATGGAGGCGCGCACGGATGGTGATGTCGAGTCGGCCAACGTGATCGGCGAGCTCCGTGGACGTGAGCGACCTGACGAGATCGTCGTCGTCGGCGGGCACCTCGATTCGTGGGACGTCGGCGCCGGCGCCCAGGACGACGGCGGCGGGTGCATTGCGACCTGGGAGGCCGTCCGCCTGATGAAAGCGCTCGGGCTGCGGCCCCGACGCACCGTGCGAGTCGTCCTGTTCACCAACGAAGAAAACGGGACGCGAGGCGGCACCGCGTACCGCGACATGCATCGCGCCGAGCTCGCGCAGCACGTGGCCATGTTGGAGTCGGATAGCGGCGTCTTCCGGCCCACCGGCTTCGGCTTCACGGGCAGCGCCCGCGCACGGGCGACGGTGATGGTTATTGCGTCGCTCCTTGAAGGCCTCGGCGCCTCGACAATATCGGCCGTAGGCGGCGGGGCAGACATCGGGCCCAGCGTCGAGGCGGCGCGCATTCCGGCGCTGTCCCTGGACGTCGACGGACCCTACTTCCAGATCCACCATACGCAGGCCGACACGGTCGACAAAGTCGATCCGCGGGAGCTTGCCACGTGTGTCGCGGCGATTGCGGTGATGACGTATGTGCTAGCCGAAATGCCCCAGCGCCTGGGCGAGTAGCCCATGAGATACTGAAGACCGTGCAGCAGCTGTACGCGCGTGTCTCGGCGGGCGTGATTGTGATGGGGATCTCGGCGTGCTCGACGTCAGCTCAACCAGCGCGCCAGCCGGCAAGGACTCCGGCGCCCACCGAGATCGTGGCGCGATACGGCGATGCGACGCTCACGCTGGGCGAGGTCGACGCACGCGCTCTGTCACAGCCGACGAGCAACTTCGGGTCGATGCGGTTGGCCGACGCGCTGTACGAGGCGCGGCGGGCCGCCATCGACGACATCATCAACATCCGCCTAGTCGAGCGGGAAGCCAAGGCGCAAGGCATCGAGGTCGCTCCGCTGCTGGAACGCGAGATCACCCACAAGGTCGTGCCGCCGACCGAGCTCGACGTGGCGGCCTGGTACAAGGCGAACCCGCAGCGCGTCAACGGCGCTGCCATCGAGCAAGTCCGTGATCCGATTCGCAATCTGCTGATGCAGGAGCGGAGTCAGGAGGCCCGGCGCGTGTATCTCGACTCTCTTCGGGCCAAGCTGTCGATCTCGGTGTCGCTCGATCCGCCACGCGTGCAGATCGACGCTGCCGGACGGCCGACGCGCGGCCCGAACGGCGCGCCCATCGAGATCGTCGAGTTCTCGGACTTCCAGTGCCCCTTCTGCCTGAGCGCCTTTCCCACGGTCCAGAAGGTGCTCCAGATCTACGGCGACAAGATCCGATTCACCTACCGGCACTACCCGCTGCAGAATCACCCGAACGCCAGACCGGCAGCGGAAGCGTCCGCCTGCGCGGCCGAACAGGGCAAGTTCTGGGAGTATCACGACCGGTTGTTCACCGACCAGAGCAAGCTGAGCCAAGGGGACCTGCGTCAACACGCGGCGGCGCTTGGCCTCAACGCGATCAACTTCAATGACTGCCTCGAGAGCAAGCGGTTCGCGCGGCAGGTGGACGAAGACGTGGACGCCGGCAACAAGGTCGGTGTCAACGGTACGCCGGCGTTCTTCATCAACGGCCGCATCCTCAGCGGAGCGCAGCCGTTCGACGCATTCAAGCGCATCATCGACGAAGAGCTGGCTGCGCAGTAACCCTGCAGCGGTTCAGAGCGGAGAGCCGAGATCGCTGAGCCTGTCGTGGACTGCGATCTACACGACGCTCGTGACGAGTGAGGCGATGATCGCGGCGAGCGAGGCGGCGACGCAAACGATGGCGACGATCATGTGGTCGCCCTTCTCCCGAGTCAGCGGATTCAGCCACGTTGACAGCGCATATCCGCCGATGAATCCCCCGGCGTGCGCGAAGTTGTCGATGCCTGGCAGCAACAGTCCATACGCGAACATGATCACTGCATAGCGCGTGGCCTCGGTACGAATGTGGCTGCTGCCGCTCACGCGCCCGTAATGCACGAGCGCTCCCACCAGACCGAAGATCGACGCGGACGCCCCGGCCGTGAACGACGCGCCGCTGAGCAATGGGATGTCGATTAGAGACATCGCCGACGTCAGCAGGAACCCGCATGCACCGGACACCACGTAGATGATCACCGTCCGAGCCGGCCCTACGATGTCGACGATGGTGGGGCCGAGATTCCAGACGCCCATCATATTGAGCATGATGTGAAGCAGGTTCCAGTGCAGCCAGCTCGCGCTCAGCACCGTCCACCACGCGCCAAGCCCGATCACCGGCACTCCGCCGCTGGCGCCGAATCGAAGCATCGCTGTCCGACTCGGCGACAGGAAGTCGAGCGGATTCAGGCTCCGGAACGGACTTGCACCGGAGGTGACCAGCGTCAGCGCATACAGAACTCCGCACGCGCCGATCACGAATGGCACGACACCCATGTCGGTACCGAGCCGGCGCAGCAGCGGCGCAAACCCCCACAGCCCGGGATTCGCCCGGCCGCAGGTATAGCAACGGCCGTCATTCACACCAACCAGGGATCCGCACGATGGACACACGACCGAGCCGGACGTTTTGCGGTTCAGCACTTGACGATCATAGGCCAGGTTGGCCTGGCCTACCCGGCTCACCTGGTCTCGTCTTTCGACTTCGGCCGCATGTTCGCCGCGAGGATCCGCTTGCGCAAGCGGATGCTCGACGGCGTGATCTCCACCAACTCATCGTCGTTGATGAACTCGATCGCCTGCTCGAGCCCGAGCTTGCGTGGTGGGATGAGGCGTATGGCTTCGTCGGCCGTGGACGCGCGCATGTTCGTCTGTTTCTTTTCTTTCGTGATATTGACGTCCATGTCCGCGGTGCGCGAGTTCTCCCCGATGATCATGCCCTCGTAGACTTGCGTGCCGGGGTCGATGAAGATTTCTCCGCGTTCCTGCAGGTTGAAGATGGCGTAGGCCGTCCCGACGCCTGGACGATCCGCGATGAGCACGCCGTTCTGGCGTGACGCAATCGCGCCGTACCAGGGCTCCCAGCTCGAGAAGAGATGATTCATGATGCCGGTGCCCTTGGTGTCGGTCATGAACTGGGAACGGAACCCGATCAAGCCACGTGCTGGAATTCGGAATTCGAGGCGGACGCGTCCGCTTCCGTTGTTGACCATCTTCGTCATTGTGCCCTTGCGCTCACCCACCTTCGCAATGACGATCCCCTGGTGATCCTCGGGCACATCGATGACAAGTTCCTCTATCGGCTCGTGCCTCACGCCGCCGATGTCCTTGGTGACGATGTCCGGCTGTGACACCTGGAGCTCGAACCCCTCGCGGCGCATCATCTCGATCAGAATGGAGAGCTGCAGCTCCCCACGTCCAACGACTTTCATCTGCTCCGGTGTGTCGGTCGCCTCCACGCGAATCGAGACGTTGCCGAGCAGCTCGCGATCGAGCCTGTCCTTGATCTGGCGAGAGGTCACGTACTGCCCTTCACGGCCGGCCATCGGGGACGTGTTGACGCCGAAGACCATCGACACCGTCGGTTCGTCGATCGCGGTCGGCGGAATAGCCGACGGGTGCTCCGCATCGGCGATGGTCTCCCCGATTGTGATGTGTTCGATGCCCGCGAGACAAACGATGTCACCGGCGGACGCCTGGTCGATCTCGATTCGTTTGAGGCCGTCGAAGGCGTAGAGCTTGGTGACCTTGGTCGTCAGGAGGCTTCCATCGAGCTTGCATACCGACACGGCATCACCGATCCGGACGGTCCCATTGAAGATGCGACCGATGGCGATGCGGCCGAGGTAGTCGCTCGAATCCAGGTTCGCGACCAGCAGTTGCAGCGACGCGTCCGCGCTCCCCCGGGGAGGAGGCACGTGGTCGACCACGGCGTCGAACAAAGGTCGCAGGTCGGCCCCGGTCGTGTCCGCATCCAGACTCGCCGTCCCGACCTTCGCGTTCGTGTAGAGCACGGGAAACTCGAGCTGCTCTTCCGTGGCATCGAGATCGATGAAGAGGTCGTAGATTTCATTCAAGACCTCCTGCGGCCGTGCGTCAGGTCGATCGATCTTGTTCATCACGACGATGGGGGTCAGGCTCCGTTCGAGCGCCTTCCGGAGCACGAATCGCGTCTGCGGCAGCGGGCCCTCCGAGGCGTCGACGAGCAAGATCACGCCATCGACCATCGAGAGTGTCCGCTCGACTTCCCCGCCGAAGTCCGCGTGGCCCGGTGTGTCGACGATATTGATGAGAACGTCCTTGTAGTGAACCGCGGTGTTCTTGGCGAGGATCGTGATACCCCGCTCGCGCTCGAGGTCGATGCTGTCCAACGCACGCTCGGCCACACGCTCGTTCGCACGGAACGTGCCGCTCTGATGCAGCAGGGCATCCACCAGGGTCGTCTTGCCGTGGTCGACGTGCGCGATGATCGCCACGTTGCGTCGGAGCGGGTTGGCGATTTCAACCCCGCGGGGTGGGAACGAACGAGCATCAGCGGGCACGGGCATCTATTCAGTATACAGACCGGGTTCGCGGGTTCAGGGGTTCCTGGGTTCAGGGTTGGGGATCCGGGGTTCCAGGTTCTCGGTTCTCAGGTCCGGGCAGACGGGGTTGCTCGCGCGCCGGCAACCTGCGAGCGTTCGAGCCTCTGAGCGTTCGCGCCTTGGAAACGCTTCAGCCCTAGAAGAGCGGATGGATGTTCGCAAACAGCGACAGGCAGAGCATGTACAGCATCGCGAACACGACGAGCGCGGCCGAGAAGAGCGCACGTGACGGCAGGGCGGCCACACCGATGAAGAACGGGAACAGCACCGAGCAATAGCGACCGAGGCCCTCATACTGGCTCGATGACAGCGGCAACCACAGATTGGCCGCCATGAAGAGCCCGTACGCCGCACCCAATCGGTACCAAACGAAGGGCGTCGCCAGCACGAACAAGAGGCTCGTCACCCCGTTGAGCGTGTCGTACAGCGCCATCCGTTCGCCGGCGAGGTAGTCGTACGGCCGACTGACCAACGCTTGGACGAGCTGCAACAAGGCTACGCCTGGTGCGCCACCCGGGTAGTAGCCCCAACGTTGGATGGTAGCGAACCACTCCAGGGGGCGCCCGCTCAAGATGTACACGAAGAACGAAAACGCACCGATCCCGCACGGCACCAAGAAGAGGGCGCTCAGCGCCAGCAGGCGTTCTCGTGCGTGTGCGCGTGTGCGCTCAGGTTCCGGTTCCATCGGCGTCTCCACGCCATCGTGGGCATGCGGTGTCTCCGAGCCGCGAAACACGCTCGTCCAGACCAGCCACGCCAACGCCGGCACAATCAGGATGCCGTTGACCCGCGTCGCGGTGGCGATCGCGCCACACACGCCGCCAAGCAGCCAGCGGCGCGTGCGAAACGCGTAGAACGTCCAGACACACGCGGCGAGGAAGGTGGCCTCGGTGTACACCGCGCCGAAGAAGTACGCGAACGGGAACACCGCTGTGAGCATCAGCACACGTGCGGACCGACGGGGCGACAGGTCGAGCCCCGCCAGCTTGTACAGGCCCACCATGGCGAGCGCGAACGCCAGCCACGAGACGACGACGCCGCCAATGTACAGATCGGAGGCTGCAGGGCCGAGCAACCGGCCCACATGCCGCATGAGCAGCGGGTAAACGGGAAAGAACGCGATCGTATCCCGGCCATCCGGGGTGTAGTGATAGCCGAAGCGGGCGATTTGGAAGTACCAGCCCGAATCGTACCGGGCGAGCGCATCCCAAAACGGCTCGGTCTGGTTGAACACCGTGAACTGCGCCCGCTGATAGTCGGGGAACGCGACGTTGGCCAGAAAAGAGAGCACCGCAGAGCCGACGCGAAACGCCAGCGCCAGGACACCGACGGCGAGGGCCATTGGCACGCGTCGGAGCAACACGCGAGCCCGTGTTCGTCGAATCACGACAAATCCCGCAGCGGCCTCAGGACCCTCGGCACGGCCCTCGTGCCGATAAGTGGGCTAACAGAGGGTGCGCGCCCGCTGAGGTGCGGCCAACGAGGTACATGGGCATGCCGTCCGGAATTTTGCAATGATACAAGATATGCCGCTTTTCGAGTACGCCTGCCGCGACTGTGGCCACCATTTCGAGTATTTGACGCGTGCCGGAGACAGCCCGAGCTGCCCGGCCTGCGCCAGCGTGACCTTGGAGAAGCAACTCTCCGTGTTTGCGGTCAGCACCCACGAAGGGGCACCGCAACGCGAGGCGTCGCCGACGCCGTGCGGGATGTGCGGAGACCCGCGGGGTCCGGGCGCGTGTAGCATCAATTGAGGGGGCTCTGCCCACACCCCGGCTCGGTCGCTCACGGGGCCCCAACACGCCGTGCCGCTGTCTGTTCACCCCAGGGCCCCCTGCCCCCTGGTCCGGGGGCGCGCGGTCTATGCGCGCCGCCGCTCTGCGGCCGGCGCGACTCACCCGGCACGGCTGGCCGATCGCCGCAGAACGCCTTCAGCCGATGAAGGCCTTGTGTACGGCGCGCAGGGCCTGGTCGGCTTGCGTGATCTCGATCACCACCGAAACCTTGATCTCGCTCGTAGAAATCATGCCGATGTTGATCCCCTCGTGAGCGAGCGACTCGAACATCTTCGCCGCGACACCGGCGTGGCTCCGCATGCCGACACCAACCATCGAGAGCTTGGCGATCTTCTCGTCACTCAGGACCTCGCGAAAGCCGATGTCGCTGCGGATGGATTCGATTACCTGCAGCGCCTTTGCCAAGTCGGGCTTGTCCACGGTGAACGAGACATCGGTCAGCGGGAGGGTCGCGTCGTGGCTCACGTTCTGCACGATGACGTCCACGCTGATCGCCGCGTCCGCGAGCGCGCGGAACACCTTGGCGGCGACGCCCGGCTTGTCTGGCACGCCGAGTAATGTCACCTTCGCTTGGTTCTTGTCGACGGCCACGCCTCGTACGACGATGTCTTCCATGCTGCGCGTCTCTTCCTTGACGATCGTTCCAGGTTTGTCTGACAGGCTCGAGCGGACCTCGAACACCACACCGAACTTCTTCGCGATCTCCACCGACCGAAGCTGCATCACCTTGGCGCCAGATCCCGCGAGCTCCAGCATCTCATCGTAGGAGATCTCGTCCATCTTGCGCGCCCCAGGCACGATGCGGGGATCCGCGGTGAACACGCCCTCAACGTCGGTGTAGATCTGACACAAGTCGGCCTTTAGCGCGGCAGCGAGCGCGAGCGCTGTCAGGTCCGACCCCCCGCGTCCGAGCGTGGTGATCTCCCCTTCCGCCGTCTGGCCCTGGAACCCAGCAACGATGACCACGTTGACTTCGTCGAGCAGCGCGTGGACCTCGTGCGGGGTGATGTTGGTGATCTTCGCTTTCGTGTGCACGCCGTCTGTCGTGATACCCGCTTGCGCTCCCGTCAGCGACACGGCGTCGACGCGGATAGCGTGCAGTGCCATGGCCACCAACGCGATGGTGGTCTGCTCACCGGTCGCGAGCAGCATGTCCATCTCCCGCTCGGGGGGCATGGGCGTGATCTGCTTCGCGAGCGCGATGAGGCTGTCGGTGACGCCGCTCATCGCGGAGACAACGACGACGATTTGATCACCGTGCGCACAGCTTTGCGCAACACGGTTCGCGACGTTCTTGATGCGTTCGGCATCTCCCACGGAGGTGCCGCCGTACTTCTGGACAATCAGTGACATGTGACCTGGCCCACGCGGCCTACCTGGCGTTGAGCAACTCGTCCGCGCCAGGGAACCGCGGTTCGATATCGGTGGGCACGTCGCGGAGCTTGTCGAGGGCGGCCTGCACGGGCGGACGGATGACACCGAGACGCTCGCCAAGCGCCTTGGCCTTGGCGTAGTCGCCGGCCGCCTGCATCTCCATGATCTCAGTGGTGAGGGCGGCGATCCCCTGCTTCACTTTGGCGTGATCGACGTGGAAGGTGCCATCGGGACGAACGACAAATCCACCCTGGTCCAGCAGGTAGTTCATCTGAATGGCCACGCCCTTTCCGTGCGCTTCACCGATGCCAAAACGGATCGAGCGGAAGGCGGATGCGAGGAAGGTCGTATAGATCTGACGTTCGAGGCTCTTGTCGATGACGCCCTTGTCCATCAGATACTGCACCGCCCACAGGCCTGAGATGTCGGCCTTCGCTTCTTCGAGGAAGCTCGACGCATCTTTCATCTCCTGACGCACTGTCGTCTGGCGACCGTTGACCGTGATGGTGTGTGGCCCGAGACCGTGCATCAGCTCGTGCATGACGATGTGCGTGAAGAACGCCTCGAACGAGAGGTCCGCCTGATCCGCCGTGGACAACACGACCTTCGAGATCGGGATTAGTGTCTTGGCGAACTTCGCGTCCTGCACGTTCTTCAGCATGACGCGCTTCGCTCCCTTCTCCCGCGTCACTCGCTCGTCGTTCGGCAGGTTGAAGGCGGCCGTCTGTACGCCCCGATTGCCGTCGCCGGCCGAGAAAATCTGATTGACCACGACCAGCGGCGCGAGCGATCCGAGCTTGGGATTGCGGAGGTGAGGTGCGATCGGCAGGTGGTTCTCGATGTCCTGGAGCTCGCCGCTGAACCTCTGAATCTTGTTGCTCTCCGCGGCGTCTCGAAGTGCCACGTGCGACTCGAAGGCCGCCTTGTAGTTGAAGAACTCGTCTTCGTAGACCTCGTAGGGGCCGATCGTCGGCTCGATCGTGCCGTTCAGCTCCATCCACGTGACGTCGCTGTCGTAATAGTCATTGGTCAAGAAGGCGTCCGCGCGCTTGGTCAGGTAGGTCTTCAGCGTCGGCTCCGTGGCGAGCGCCGCCGCCTCACGCAGCAACCTGGCCATCTCGGTCAGCTCGCTCTGATACTCGAGGCTGTAAGGCACGGCCGTCAGCCGACCGCCGGCGGCTCGCCTAATGGTCGTGAAGAACCCAGTCGCCTGGACGCGCTCGGCGTCAGGCAGCGATCGCAGCCAGCGGTCAATCTCGTCTTTGCTCGCATCCGCCGGATAGAAATTGGCACCCGCGGGCTTGGCCGGAGCGCCCGGGATGAACGGCTCGTGGTGATCGAGCCGCGACCACGGGCCTTTGTTGATGACGAAGTAGTGGAGGCGGTCACGGCCGAGAGGGCTGTCGTCGCGGACGAGATCCAACAACATCGCCTCGTTACCAGCCCACACCTGCCGGAGAAACAGCGCATCCACGATCTTCGACGCTTGCACCAGCTTCGTTAGAATCATCCTCTCGTTCGTCGTCAGGGCTGAGAGATCCGTCGTGATCTCAGTGGGCGCGAAACGTGCGGCTTTGGTCGCGAGCTCCGAGGACGCGTGGCGCGCCACCGGAGCGTCTGGCGGCGCCGATTGAGACGAGGGCACTGGGGCCTCCTGGCGCGCGCAAGCGACCGTGACCATTCCGAGAGCTCCGAGCAGGACGACGACCGTGGCGCGGATGCGTACACTGACCATGATGTATGTCATTATGGCTTACGGGAGTCATGCTGGGAGGCTGCCCGTGAAGATCATCGCTCCGCTTCTGACACTCGCCCTCGTCGTTGGGTCGCCGTACAGGAGTACGGCACAAGGACCGCAGCGCACCGGCGGCGGCATGCCGGACGCGAAGCCTCAGCTCGACACGCTCAAGCTCCCGGCTGGTTTCGCGGCCGAAATCTACGCCACGGGCGTGCAGGGCGCGCGGTCGATGGCGCTGGCGCCGGACGGCACGATCTTCGTCGGCACGCGCGCGAAGACCGTGTACGCGGTGGTGGACAAGGACAAGGATCGCAAAGCCGAGACGGTGCTCACGATCGCCAACGGCCTGAACATGCCCAACGGGATCGCGTTCAGGGACGACGCGTTATTCGTGGCGGAGGTCAACCGCATCAGCCGATACGACAACATCCTGGATGCCGCGTTGTCGGGCAACACGGCCGGACTGACCCCGAAGGTGGTGCTCGAAGGGCTGCCCTCGGACTGGATGCACGGGTGGAAATACATCGCGTTTGGACCTGACGGCTATCTCTACTATCAGATCGGCGCCCCCTGTAACGTCTGCGACAAAGGTGATCCGTATGCAGCGATTTGGCGTGTGAAGCCCGAGGACGGTACGCCAGAGATCGTGGCGCGGGGTGTGCGGAACACCGTCGGGATGACATGGCATCCGGACACCAAGGCGCTCTGGTTCACCGACAATGGTCGGGACATGCTCGGGGATGAGTCACCGAGCGACGAACTGAACGTCGCGACGAAGCTGGGTCTGCACTTCGGGTATCCGTACTGCCATCAGGGTGACACGCCCGATCCGAACACGGACAAGAACAACCCGATCGACACCGCCGCCAATCCCTGCTCGAAGTTCACACCGCCCGCACAACGTCTCGGACCGCACGTCGCAGCGCTGGCGCTGAAATTCTACAGCGGCACGATGTTTCCATCGGAGTACCGAAAGAAGCTGTTCATCGCGAACCACGGATCGTGGAATCGGACGCCGGCTGCCGGACCAATCGGCTACCGGATCATGGTGGCGACGGTGGAGGGCGACAAGGTGGCGAAGTATGAGCCCTTCGCGGAAGGCTTCCTTCAGGGCAAACAGGCCTGGGGCCGCCCAGTCGACCTGCTCGAGCTGCCAGACGGGTCGCTTCTCGTGTCGGATGACACGTCAGGAGCCATTTATCGGATCACGTATCGGCGATGACGGGTGGGATCCGACAGCCAGGCGCGACGGGACTCAGTGCACCTCCCGAGACGTCTGACCGCCGAGCAATCCTGGTTCAGCTCCAAGGCGGCGAATAGCGGTTTCCCACATCTCGAGCGGGTCCACGCCGAAGACGATCTCCGGATCGACGACGCCCAGTAACCAGGCTGATGCCGCGAGCTCGGCCTCGAGCTGGCCGGGTCCCCACCCAGCGTAGCCGACCACTAGGTGTACACGAGACGGCGGATCCGGCTGGAGGGCCTGCCGCAGCAGGGTTGGGGACGTCGACAGATACAGCCCATCGGTGATTGCCGTGCCGCCCTCGGGATCGTCCTCGTCCAGGGGCCTGCCGACGAGCATCCAGCTTCGATGTGGTTCAACAGGTCCGCCCACCCACACCTGAACGGCTCGCTCGGTCTCGACCGGCGGATCGAGGGTGACAGACACGCGGCCCGTCGTCATCACCGGTCGATTCACCACGAGGCCGAACGCACCGTCCTCGCTGTGGCTGCAGAGGAGCACGACCGCACGCTCGAAGTTCGGATCCCTCAGCTGTGGCATCGACAAGAGAAACGCAGGCGCGAGCGAGTTCGGCACGAGGGCATCATACGATCTTTCAGGGTGCGGCCCCGCGCCGCTCCGCGTTCTGCGCGGCGGCCGCCAGGTTCCGGCGAATCCCCTCGAGCTTCGCCCGCTTCATGGCGCTGGCGTTCAGGTCCTCTCGCAGCTCCTCGTCGGATCGGCCCCGCAGGTCAGTAATCGACCGAAAGTCCCAAGCCGCGCGTGGCTGCCACGCGGGGTCGCTGGAGGTCGGCGCATGCGCGTTCCAGGGACACACCTCCTGGCAGATGTCGCACCCGTACACGTGCGAGCCGATGCGAGACGCGACATCCGGGGGAAAATCGCCACGATGCTCGATCGTCCAGTAGGAGATGCAGCGGTTGGCGTCGAGCACGCCCGGAGACACCAGTGCCTGGGTCGGGCACGCCTCGAGACATCGCGTACACGTCCCGCAGAGATCGAAGGCCGGCGTATCGAACGGCAATGGAAGGCTCGTTAGGATTACCCCCAGAAACACGAACGAGCCGACCTCGTCTGAGATCAGGCAGCAATTCTTGCCAATCCAACCGATACCTGCGTGCAGCGCGAAGACCCGCTCTTGCACGGGACCGGTGTCCACATAGCTGAGCGCGTCGAACGACTCGGTGGTCTGTTCACGCATCCACGCAATCAGGGCCTCGTGACGCGACGCCAAGACACGATGGTAGTCCTCACCCCAGGCGTAGCGGGCGATCTGCGCGCGGACGCCGTCTCGGCAATCGATGGAGAAGGGCCTGTCGGTGTTGTAGTTCGTCGCGGTGACGATGACGCTCTGCGCGGTCGGGAGAACCAGATGCGGGTCAAGACGCTTGTCCGCCGTTCGCGCGAGCCACGGGGTCATTCCGGCGGCGTAACCGCGTTCCAGCCAGGTGGCAAAAAAAGAAAGCTCCTGAAGCTCTGCGGACGCCGGTGCGACGCCGCAAGCGTCGAAGCCCACCGCGACGGCCTGCGCCTTCAGCCTCTCAGACGGAATGGACACACTATCACTGACTCTTCCCAACGAGCAGACGCAACACGTAGGGCAGGATGCCGCCGTGACGGAACGCCACGAGCTCCTCAGGCGTATCGATGCGAGCCACGGTCTTGAACTCAATCGTACGCTCGCCGACTGCTCGAACGGTGAGCGTGGCGCGCGGCGCCAGCCCAGCGACAATTCCCAGCACTTCGAACACTTCCCTGCCACTCAAACCGAGCGAGGCCGCATTGGCGCCATCCAGGAACACGAGCGGCAGCACACCCATATTGACCAGGTTGCTGCGATGGATCCGCTCGAAGCTCTCGGCGATGACCGCCCGGACGCCAAGCAGCGCCGTACCCTTCGCGGCCCAGTCACGGGACGACCCAGACCCATACTCCTTCCCCGCGAGCACCAAAAGCGGCACACCGGCGGCCTTGTACCGCATGGCCGCGTCGTAGATCGACATGACCCCGCCGTCCGGCTGGTACGTGGTCCATCCACCTTCTGTGCCTGGCGCCAGCTGATTCTTCAGGCGCGTGTTGGCGAACGTGCCGCGCATCATCACTTCGTGGTTGCCACGGCGCGCCCCGTATGAGTTGAAGTCCGCCGGCTCCACGCCCTGTTCGACCAGGTACTTGCCGGCCGGGCTGTCCTTCTTGATACTGCCTGCCGGCGAGATGTGATCGGTCGTGATGCTGTCGCCGAGAACCGCCAGCGCGCGACCGCCGCGGATGTCAGCGAGCGGCGCGGGCTCCATCGTGACGTTCTCGAGGAACGGTGGGTTGCGCACGTACGTGGAGTGCGGGTCCCACGCGAAGCGATCACCCTTCGGTACCTCGAGCTTCCGCCAGCGCTCGTCGCCGCGGAAGACGTCCGCGTACTCCTTCCGAAAGTGCTCCGACGTCACCGCGGCGGCCATCGTCGCCTGCAACTCCTCTTGGGTCGGCCAGATGTCTTTCAGGAAGACGGGTCGGCCGTCTTTACCGAGGCCGAGCGGTTCGGTGGTCAGGTCGAGGTTCATCGTGCCCGCCAACGCATAGGCGACCACCAGGGGTGGGGACGCAAGGTAGTTCGCGCGGACTTGCTGCTGCACGCGACCCTCGAAGTTCCGATTACCGCTCAAGACGGACGCGACGACCAGTGCCTCTGCGTCAATTGCCGCTGACACCTCGTCGGGCAAGGGACCGCTGTTCCCGATACAGGTCGTGCAGCCATAGCCGACGAGATTGAAGCCCAGCTGATCGAGATAGTGATCGAGACCCGCCTGCCGAAGATAGTTCGTCACCACCTTCGAGCCGGGCGCGAGGCTCGTCTTGACCCAGGGCTTTCGCAAGAGGCCCTTCTCGACCCCCTTCTTTGCCACGAGCCCGGCGCCAATCATGACGCTGGGGTTCGAGGTATTCGTGCAACTGGTGATCGCCGCGATCACGACCGACCCGTGCTCGAGCCCCGTCACCGGCGGAGCGGCAACGGCGGTGCCACCACCCGAGCCGCCCTTCTTGGCCACTAGCATGCTGGGAAGCGCTGCGGCGAAACCCTGCTTGGCGCCCTTCAGCGGCACGCGATCCTGGGGCCGCTTCGGACCGGCGAGGCTGGGCTCGATCGCGTCGAGATCGACGTGGATCGTTTCCGTGTATGTCGACTCCGCCGTGCTCGCGTCATGGAACAGACCCTGGGCCCTCGCGTAGGCCTCCACGAGCGCGAGCTGGGTCGCGTCCCGACCGCTGAGCCGGAGGTAGTCCAACGTCATCGCGTCGACGGGGAAGATGGCAATCGTGGCCCCGTACTCGGGGCACATGTTGGCGAGCGTCGCGCGGTCCGCAAGCGTCAGGTGCTTCAGGCCCGGACCATAGAACTCAACAAACGTGCCAACGACGCCATGCTTGCGTAACCGCTCGGCGATCGTCAGCACCAGGTCGGTGGCCGTGGTCCCTTCCGGCAACCGGCCACTGAGGCGCACGCCCAGTACCGGCGGAATCAGCATTGATGACGGCTGGCCGAGCATGGCAGCCTCCGCCTCGATGCCTCCCACGCCCCAGCCAATCACACCCAGACCATTGACCATCGTGGTGTGCGAATCGGTCCCCACGAGCGTGTCCGGGAAGGCCATCAGTCCGGCTGGGCCCTCGGTCGTCATCACTACCCGAGCGAGGTACTCGAGGTTGACCTGGTGGACGATCCCGGTGTCCGGCGGCACGACGCGGAAGTTGCGAAACGCGTTCTGTCCCCAGCGGAGGAAGGCGTACCGCTCTTTGTTCCGCGAGAACTCGAGCTCCGCGTTGAGATCGAAGGCGTCGGGACGGCCAAAGTAGTCGACCTGGACGGAATGATCGATGACGAGCTCGACCGGCTGCAGCGGGTTGACTTTGTCAGGATTGCCCCCGAGCCGCACGATCCCGTCCCGCATCGCCGCCAGGTCGACGACGCACGGCACACCGGTGAAGTCCTGCAGTAGGACGCGCGCGGGCATGAATGAAATCTCGCGCTGCTCGGTGCTCCGGACGTCCCAGGTGGCCAGCGCCTCGATATCCGCCTTCTTGACGGCCCGCCCGTCTTCGTTGCGCAACAGGTTCTCGAGGAGGATTCGCAGTGAGAACGGCAGGCGGGCAATGGCGGGAAAGTCCGCTTGCAGCGTGGTCAGGCTGTACACCTGATAGCGGCGGCCATTGACGTCAAGGTCCTTCCGGGCGTTGAAGCTGTTCACCGTCGACATGCGCGTTCGTCCTCGTCTTGATCAGTGTCCTGAGTATTCGCGGCTACACCTCGAGCGCCCGCACGAGGCGATCGAGCAAAACATCGTACAGCCTGCTGCTCCGCCGGAGCAAGCTGGCGCGCTGGAAGCCGAGAGCTGAACGCTGAGAGCGGAGAGCTGACGCCGACAGCTAAAAGCGCAGGAAGAGAGCTGTCCAAATGGCTGGGGCCGCGCGGAGGCGGTTGTCGAACGCGACACCACCGTCCAGCGCCGCGGCGCGCACCTCGAGTCGAAACCCAGACTCCTTGAACGTACCGTCGGGCCGCTGTGGTAGCGCGATGATCGCGCCACCACCCGCATGGTAGCTACGTCCGGTCTCCACGAGCGTACCGCTCGCATGCAACTGGCGCAGGTAGCCGAGGCCTCCCGTCGCAAACAATCGGACTCGGGCACCGCGGCGCCAAGACGGCGGCATCCACAAGGCTCCGCCCTCGATCACGAGATGCTGAACCGCCTCCGACGCCGTGGCATCTGGCGCCTCCAGGTCGTTCGTGACGTGCGTCGACAGCCGCGCCGAATGGTAGCGGCCAACGGCCTCGACCCACAGATGGCGCGTCCATCGAGCCGCCACGCTGCCGCTCACGCCCACGCCGCCCGCCAATGTCGAACGCGTCTCGAAGAGCCGTGTCGTCCCGCCCGGGTTTCGTGTCAGCCTTGCGTCTTGCCCCCGCAGATCAGCCCGTCCGAGCCACTGGGGGCCAATCGCCACGGCCAGGCGCGGCTCCGGCGTGGCTTGCGCACGCGCCACGGTCACCGGCCACACCAGACCAAGTCCGATCGCCCCGCACGCGAGCCAGCCAGGACGCCGAGACCGGATCACTTCGACGAGACCTCGATGACCGTGTTGCCGCTGTCGCCACCTCGAGGCACCACGATCACTCGATCGTGGATGGTCGCGCGCAAGTCCACGTCGACCGAGGGCTCATCGGCCAGAAAACTCGCGACGTCAGCATCATCGATCGGTTCGACCCGAACGATGTACGCGCCCGGCGCCAACCCTCCGATCGAGAACTGACCGCGGGTGTTCAACGTGAAATTCCCGACCAGCGTGCCTGTTCGCGGACTGAACGCGACCACATGCGCGCCGTAGACCGGCACGCCGTCGCGCGTGACCTGGCCCGACAGGCTGCCCGTGTCACTCTGAAGCTGCCGTCCGGATACACGTCCGATAACCCGGCGATGTCGTCTGGCCGGAGCGTTCGCCCGGTCGTGCTGCCCGGGCCAAAGGCAATCGGAAACATCACCGCCTCGGCTCCAAGGACCCGGCGGCCCGTAGACACCAGCTCGGTCTCGCCGAGGGCCGAATGTCCTAGCCCGCTGAAATGACCGATCTCCTGCACAGCGATCGATGCCAGATCGAACCGCCCGGGCTCGCCGTTCGGCGCGGTCGACCACGGGAAGGACGCATTGAAGAAGATGTCGGACTCGAGGAGCGCTCCCGTTTCCTCGTCAACGAGCAGGGTGGTCGACGCGAGCACGCGATCGAGCTCAGGGCGATCGGCGAACCCCAGCGTCGACACCGAATCCTCGTCACCCGGACGGGACGTCGACGTGAACCCGTCGAAGGTGTAGCGGATGCGCGCCGTCTGAACGGCCTCCCAGGAGGCGAACGCGCTCGCGATCGCCTCGCGAAACTGCAGCGCGCTGACGTCGGAGACGCCCGTCTCGAAGACGCGATAGTGAACCGGATTGTGGGTCCACTTCACAGCCACCGTGCGCCCCGCCACGGGCACGCCGAACCGCAGGTACGCGAAAGCCGGTGCGGCTTCACAAAACGCGACACCAACGATGGCCACGACCCCGGCCACCCGCCGTGACCACGCGACGTGCGTCGTGGCGCTCATCGCGCACCACCGGACGCGCGAGCGCCTGCACCTCTCGCTCGAACGCCTCGAGCGACCACGGGCGCCGCGCCGAGTCGCCGCGCACCAGCCGCTGCGGTGTGGCGGTGCCAACCAGCGCCACTGGCGTCACGCGCTCGATCGGCCCCTCCGCGCGAATCCGGTACACGCCCTGACCCAGGCCGATCACATGTGGCACGCTTGGCCCGCGATGTCCGAGGAACACGATCACGCGCTCGTCGAGCGCGAACTGCGGCGCACCGACGACGATGCTGCGAACGCGTCTGACACGACCGCCAGGCACGCGAAAGGTGACGGCCTCGCCGAGCGACCCCTTCAGCGAGGACTCCACGTCCAGTGTCCCTCGTGTCTCGACGCCGCGCCGATCGTCGGTCCAGTGGCTGGCGACGCTCACGACTCGACCGCGCACGATGGCACCCGCTTCGCGCGAGAGCTCACGGAGGTCGACCGGGACGAGGACGGTCGCATGGGCGGCTGGCGTCAGCAGTGCGCCGATGAGCCACACCAGGCAGCAACGACCAACGGCGACTGGCATCACGCTCTCCTGTTTCGATCCGGAACCATGTGGAGCTGCTTGACGATGGCTTCGGCGGCACGACGACTCGCGCCCGGGCCACCAAGCCGCTGGCGGACCGTCGCCAGACCGGCACGCACCGACGCCGCACGCGTGGGATCGGTCAGCATCTCGACCGCCTCGCGGGCAACCGCCTCTGGCGTGAAGGCGTCCTGGATCAACTCCGGGACGATTCGTTCGCCGGCGATCAGATTCACCATCGCGAACGTGTCGACCTTCACAAACGGCCTCCCCAGCGTGTACTCGACGCTCGACAGCCGGTAGACGACGACCATAGGGACGTCGTGGAACGCTGTCTGGACGGTCGCGGTCCCAGATGCGGTGAGCGCGACGTCGGCAGACGCCAGCACGGCGTCCACGCACCCCTCGACGAGCGCCACCGGCACACCTGCGTCGGTCGACAGCCGGAACAGGGATTCGTCGAGGTTGGGCGCGCGCGCAATCACGAACTGCGCGCCAGGGACGCGAGACGCGATGAGGCGTGCCGCCTCCAGCAGGTCTGGCAGCATTCGGCGCACTTCATTGGGACGGCTCCCAGGCAGAACGGCCACCACCGGCCCAGCAGGATCCAGCCCAAGCCCGCGCAGGAACACCTCTCGCGGTTCCGCCCGCGGAACGAGATCGACGAGCGGATGGCCGACGAAGGCCACCGGGACACCGGCCTTGCGGTAGATGGCTTCCTCGAATGGAAAGATCACGAGCATCAGGGCGGCCGTCTTCCGGATGGTGTTGAGCCGTCGAGCACGCCACGCCCAAATCTGCGGGCTGATGTAGTAGATGACCGGAATACCCAGCTGGCGAACCGACCAGGCGAGCCGCAGATTGAAACCCGAATAGTCGATGACGATCAGCGCGTCGGGCTTGTGCTCACGGGCATACTCGACCAGGCGACGTTTGGTGGCGGCGAGCCGCGAGAGGGCGCCGATGACCTCGGTGACGCCGGTGACGGCCAGACCACGATAGTCCTCGACCAGGCGGCCGCCCGCTGCGGCAAACTGCGGTCCGCCGAGCCCCGCGACCGTCAGGTTCGGAACGAGCGACCGAAGCTCGCGCGCGAGCGCTCCGGCGTACAAATCGCCGGACGGTTCGCCGCACGACAGCAAGAGCTGCGGGGTCAAGACGAGGGGCGCGCGAAGAGCGAAGCGTCGAGCGGACTGTTGATCCGCAGCTCCCGCACCTTGCGCTCGATCAACGTCACGCCGCCGCGTCGCACCGACGCCGAGAACGCGACGTGCACACCGTCCACCGGCTTGTAATCACCAAAGGATTCCTCGATGAGCGCGCCACCAAGGCCGCCCGCGACATATGTCTGCTTCGCGACCAGGCCGGTGTTCGGATCGACGTACAACATCATCGGGTCGAGCCCATTGCCGGACAGCTCCAGCGCTCGGTAGTGCCGACCGGAGTCGTCCTTCGTGTCGGGCAACAGCCGTGCGCGGACCTTGCCGTCCAGCGCGGCAAGCAGCGCGGCGACGGTGTCGCGCTTGAGCCCCCCGACAAGATCCTGGATGGCGCGATCCGGAACCTCGTGCACCCCTGTCGGATCCTTGATCCAGGCGTGTTGGCCGTCGAACACCTGCACGACCGATCCCTCGGGCAACTCGGTCTCGACGCGCACGCGGTCCGGGTACGCCAGATACGTCGTCGTCTTCGCTCGCGCCGGCCCCGAGCGCGATGGCAGCTCGGCATCGGTCACAGCGGTGATCGTCTTGATACGGCGCAACGTTTCCACACCGCCCTTGGCCGCGATCACGCGGTCGAGCAACCTTTTCGCACCGCTCTCCGAATCGCTCGTCACTGGAGGCCGTGGAGCGACCCCGCCGTCGCGCTGATACCACAGCCGCTGCTGCCGCCCTAAGCCGAGCCGGCCGGCGCCGCCCGCCGGAGCGCTCGTGCCGGCGACGCGCTTCAAGTCCGCGCGCGTCAGATCGACGTCTGGCATATCGATCGACTCAAACGCGGTGAAGCCGATACCCTTCAACTGCGGCGCGAACGCCGCCGCGTTACCCACAAGCACCACCGACAGCCGGTCCGGACGGAGGTAGGTCCTGGCGACGCGCTCGATGTCGTCAACCGTTACGGCATTCACCCGCTGTCGATAGGTCTGCAGCTCTTCCACCGGCAGACCGTAGAACAGCACGTTCAGCACCTGTGTCGCGATCGCATCAGGCGTCTCGATCGTGAGCGGGAAGCTGCCGGTGATGTAGGCCTTGGCGTCGGCGAGCTCGCGTTCTCGCACGCGCTCGCGCTGCAGCCGCCAGAACTCGTCGACCATCAAACGGAGCACTTCTCCCGTGGCGTCCGACCGCGTGTTCGTGGACGCTTCGATATCCCCGCCATCCTTCAGCGTGTGGAAGTCCGCTTGTGCCCCGTACGTCAGCGCCCGCTGCGTGCGCAGCACCTGATGCAGACGGTTGGCGCCTTCTCCACCCAGGATGCGGATGGCCAAGTTGACTGCCATGTAGTCCGGATGGTCCCGCTTGATGCCGAGGTGGCCGACGCGCACCTCGGTCTGGACGGCGTCCGGCTTGTTGACGATGACCACGCGACGCGTCGGGTCGGGCGGAGGCATGAACCCGCCGGACGACACCTCGCGGCGAGCCCAATCACCGAAGATCGTCTGTACGCCGCTGAACGCCTCTTCGGCGGTCACGTCGCCCACGATCGCCAAAATCGTATTGTTGGGGACGAAGTTACGCTGATGGAACGCGACAATGTCGTCGCGCGTGATGGCCCCCAGCGTTTCGGGCGTGCCTGTCTCGGGCATGCCGTAGGGATGGAATCCGTATACGAGGCGGTCGAACACCGCGTTCGCGATAAAGCCGGGATCATCCAGGCTGACCTGAAGGCCAGAGAGCATCTGCTGGCGCTGGCGCTCGATCTCCTCTTGACTGAACGCTGACCGACGGGCCATGTCGGAGAGGATCTGCAGGCCAGTCGTAACGCTGTCCTTCATCACGATCATGTTGAGGAAGGTCAGATCCGTCCCGACGCCCGAGCCCATCGCGGCGCCCATGAAATCGACTTGTTCGTTTAGCTGCGTCGCCGTTCGCCCTTCGGTCCCTTGGGTGAGCAGCGAGGCCGTGATCTCCGCCACGCCGAGCTTGTCCTTGGGATCGAGTGAGCTCCCCGCTCGCACGATCATCCGCATGCTCACCACGGGATTCTCGTGGTGGAGGACAGCGACGACCTGCAGTCCGTTGGGCAGCGTCCGTATCTCATACGGCGGGAATTGGACATCGCGCGCGGCGAGCGGACGCGGGGGGCCCTCGGAGGGCCACGCCCCACGTTCGATGGGGCCACTCGCGGCCGGAGCCGGCTGTTGAGCACCTGCGACGTCCGACGCGAGCACCGTGAGGGCAACTGCCACACCGACGGCCCACCGCACGAACGCACCAGAGCCGCTGCGGGCCTGGCGCCGAGGTGAGAGAGCGTCCGCCATCATCGTGCCTGCCCTGCGAGACCGCCACCGCCTCTTGCCGGCATCAACGTCAGCACCACACGGTTTTCAGGCTTGAAGTAGGTCTGCGCCACGCGCTGGACGTCGGAGGCCTTGATGTTCTGGAAGATGTCGAACTCCCCGTCGGCAGTGGTGATGTCGTTGTGCAAGACCGCCGCGTGGGACAGCACGGACGCCTTCTGCTGGTTCGTCTCACGGTTGAGAATGTAGTCTCGCGCGAACTGATTCTTCGTTCGCAGCAGGTCGCGATCGCTGATCGGTTCGTTCTTCAACCGTTCAAGCTCGCCGATGAGCGTGGTGATCGCGGTTTCCGGCGACTTCCCCGGCTGGACGATGGCGACGGCGTAAAACAGGTTCGGATGCTCGATGAGTTGTGCGCCCCCGAACGCGGCGACCGCGATCTGTGTTTCGTAGACCAGCTTCTGGTAGATGCGCGAGCTCTGCCCGTCAGACAGCACCTTCGACGCGATGTGCAGCGGGTACGAATCGGGATGCCCGTCGTACGTGATGTGGTGGGCGACGACGACGGCCGGCAGCGGCCAGGGCGTCTCCAGCGTGACCCGCTTCTCCTTCGTTTGCGGGGGCTCCTTCGGAATGTCGCGCGGAACCGGCTTGTTCGAGCCTGGCACACGCCCCAGATGCTGGTCGATGAGCGCCTTGGTCTGCGCGGTGTCGAAGTCCCCGACAATCGTGATGGTGGCGTTGGCGGGCACATAGAACGTGTTGTAGAAGTCCCGCACGTCGTCAATCGACGCAGCCTTGAGATCGGCCATGCTGCCAATCGTCGGATGTTTGTACGGGTGCACCGTAAACGCCTGGTCGTAGATGATCTCCGTCAGGCGGCCGTACGGCTGGTTGTCGACCCGCATACGCCGCTCTTCCTTCACGACTTCGCGCTCGTTGACGAAGGTCGCCTCATCCACACGCAGCGTCGCCATCCGGTCGGCTTCCATCCACAGCATCAGCGGGAGGAACTGGGTGGGGGCGGTTTGCCAGAAGACCGTTTCGTCATCCGTGGTGTAGGCGTTGCTCTGTCCACCGACCGATGCGATGATCGACGTGTGCGCCTCAGGCTCGATGTTCTTCGAGCCCTTGAACATCATGTGCTCGAAGAGGTGCGCAAACCCGGTGCGCCCAGCCTTCTCGTTCTTGGAACCGACGTGATAGGTCACCTGAACGTGCACGATGGGTGTGGAGTGATCCTCGGACAGGATCACCGTCAAGCCGTTGGCCAGCTTGTACAGCTCGTAACTGAGCTTGGGCGGCGGCACTGCCGCGCGTAGGGGAAAGGTCGCCCCAGCGACGAGAAGGGCCGACAACGCCACCACGGCTGCGGTGTGAGGACGCACGATCCGTCTGATCATCCAGAGGATTATCCCTCGGAAGTGGCCCGCCGGACTCAATTCACGAGACGAAAGCCAGCGAAGCCCCAGCTGCGGGGCTGGCGATCGAAGAGGTCCGCGTCGATCATCCGCTCCCAGCCGGCAAACAAGTCCATCGCCCCGCGCCCGCCCCGGAGCCGGACGCCGAGCTCGACCCGGCCGCCACGCTGCACGCCGTTTCGGCCCGCGACATCGGGATCCGTCGCGTAGCCCTCGGCGAGCACCCGGCCATACGCGCCCGCAACGCCTCTCAGGCGGCGGCGGATCGTGAGGTCCAGCTTCCCGATCCACGTGTAATCGACGTAGGCGCGGGCCGTCGTGTGGCCGACCTCCGCCTTGAGATCCAGTGTGGTGGCATCGCGCACCCTGAAGTGGCGGAGCGCACGGAGCTCGAGTGCGTTCATCGCGACCGCAGGAAGCTTGGGACGATCGCTCAGGTGACGCGAGACGTGATGAAAAACGACCGCCACCTCCGTCTTGCCCAGTCGATGCGACCCCGAGAACTCGAGCGTGTAGTTGCCTTGAATCGGGTCGAAGGCGCGAAGCTCGTTGCCAAGAATCGTCTGGTAGTCCGCCAGGAATCCGAACCGACCGGTGACGTAGTCGACCAGGTCGAAGTCGCCCCCCCAGTGCGTGTCCCATTGGAAACGGCTGGGGTCACCGCTCGCCAGGCCAGCCGCCGCAAGGTGGAAATCGTACCGTGGGAGGAACTGCACCTGGGTCGGCGCCTCAGGCAGCGGCTGTGGGTACTGCGCCAACGCCTCGGACGCCACGCCCATCGAACACACGCCGAGACGGATACCGGCCAGCAGGCGCCGGCACACGACCTCCAACAATGAGAGCTTCATTCCGCCGATGGCTCCTCGGTGGGGGCCTGCGCCGTCGATCGAACGCCGAGCCGCTCCTCCAGTTGGGCGAGACGTGCTTCCAGCTCCGCGACGCGACGCTTGAGGGCGGGCAAGCGGCGGTACACGGCGGACGACTTCAACCACTCGCGGTTCGCGATAGCCGGGTACCCGGAGACGAACGCGCCAGCCTCGACATCGTTCGGAATGCCGGTCTGCGCGCTCGCGATCGCACCTGCACCGATCGTCAGATGTCCGGCGACGCCCACCTGGCCCGCCAGCAGCACATCGTCCTCGACGATGGTGCTGCCCGCGATGCCGACTTGTGCGGCGAACCGGACGCGATGCCCGATTGTGACGCCGTGGCCAATCTGCACGAGGTTGTCGATCTTCGTACCGCTCTTCACGCGTGTCTCGCCCACCGCCGGTCGATCGATCGTGGTGTTCGCGCCGATCTCCACGTCGTCTTCGATGTAGACATCGCCGTGCTGCGGAATCTTGAGGTGCGTCTTGTCCGCCTGCGTGACGAACCCGTAGCCGTCCGAACCGACCACGGCGCCATCCTGCACGATCACGCGGTCTCCCAGCACGACACGCTCCCGAATGGACACCCGCGCGTGCAGCACGCAGTCCGTGCCTATCCGAGCGCCAGGGCCGATGACGACACTCGGATAGATCACGGTCCGGGCCCCCACCACCACGCCAGGACCGACCGCCGCGAACGGACCGACCGACACCCCGTCACCGAGCGTGACGTCCGGCGCGACGCAGGCCAGCGCGTCGACGCCCTCCGCGGGCGGGACGGTCTGCGCAAAGAGGCTGACGGCTTGCGCGAACGCGAGATACGGATCCTGGCAGCGGATGATCGCGCGTGTGCGGGGCGGCACGACGACCGACGGACCCACGATCACAGCCGACGCGCGTGTGGATTCGAGATGTCCGACGTACTTCGTGTTCGCCACGAACGTCAGATCGCCCGGCTGGGCGTGCTCGATGCCGGCGACACGGACGATGTCGACGTTTGGGTCGCCGTCGAGGCGGCCTTGCAGCCGCTGCGCGATGTCACCGAGCTTCATGGAGAACCAAAGATTACTGAAGATTGAGGGCTGGAGATTGAAGATTGTGGGGCGGAACGCGAGTATAGCACGCAGGGTCCGACGGAGGCGCGACGTCGCGGCCGGAGTTCATACCGATGGCACGGCGACGCGATCGAAGAACGCGGCCAGGTCACGGAGGTTCAGGCGCTCCGCGATGGCGCGCACGCGGTGCGCCCGCGTGCTCCGCGGGACGTCGACGAGTGCCTGGAGCTCGGTCAGCGCCGCGTCGGCCCTGAAGGTCCACCTCACCCCGTCCATCCCCTGGCGCGCGCCACGCCAAGACTGTAGGTGTCCGACGCACCGAAACGCGAAGCAGTACGCAATGAGGTTGGGGCCGGGCACCAACGCCAACAGTCCGGACGCGACGAAGATCACGCTATCGACGATCAACCCCCGGAGATGTTGGCGCCGGGCGTGCGCGAGGTCCGTCATGAGGAGTATGCGGGCATCAGGGACGGTGAGGGCGCTCGGCGTCAAGACCATGACCGCGGTCGCGCTGCGCAGCGCCCAGAGCGTCCGCTGTTCGGCAATGGATTCAGCGAGCGTGCCGATCACCCGATCGCGGAGGCGGGCAAGCCACCCGGTGGCGCCGCCCTGACGAGCCTGTGCGACGAGGGTGCCCCACTGCTCGTTCGCTCGATGCAGCCACCGGCGGAACCGCCCCTCCGGCGGGGCGCCCGTGTCCTCCGACTCCGGAGCCTCCGAGTACAACTCATAGCGCCCGGACCGAGCCGGGACGAGATAAATGATCATTTCTCCTGGCGGCCACGATCGATCCGCTGCGGCGATCGCGGCCTGAGCGGGCCAACCGCCGGTCGACCGGCCTCGACCCAAGCGCCCGAGATGGTCGCCGCTGTGGCGGCAATGGCTCGGCTGATCTGCCGCGTCAGTAACGGAGTGGTCGCCTCGAGCAGCTGCTGGTAGTACCGGTCGTCGTAGAACTCCAAGCCCCGAGAGGCAGCCCTGTCCGCGCGCAGCAGCGAGTCGACCTGCTGGTAGCTGTCCAACAGTACCGTCCAAGCGAACTCCTCCGGATCGCGAATCGGCGTCACTGGCGGCGATGTGAACGTCAACGTCGCGTGGGCGCGCTCGAAGAGGTCGATCTCGAATCGTGCGTGAATGCCTCGTTGACCGGTGAGCTGACCGTCGTAGTTGTCGGATGCGTGCAGCGGCTGATGCGCGTCTTGAATATAGTGCGCAGCCACGCCGGAAAAGAGCACGACTTCATCGGCCGCAAACGGCGAGTTACGCGCAAACCCTTCGAAACCGCGTCGAAGACTGCCAAAGACTTCAGCGAAACGCCACGGCAGGCGGCCGTTACGCGTGAGCGTCGCCTGGCCGAACTTCGCGAGGGCTTTGGTGTGGTCGCGCGGGAGCGCGGTGAACGGATAGTCCCCGTACTCCTTGGCCCCGAAATCCATGAAGTGATTCGGGTCGTCGGGCCATCCCGCGGTCCGCCACAGGTCAGGGTCCTTCACGCGGACGACGACTTCCTCGCGTCGCTGCTCGAAGAACGGCTTGATCTCGGCGGGGAGCAGGTCAATCGCGCGACGCATGATGAACTGATGAGCGGCAAAGCCCCAGGCCGACGCAGAGGGTGGGAGCAGCAGCATCCCGATGAAGACGATGCCCGACGCGAGGCTCAGTCGCACCATATGGTTATATTAAGACGTTGGACAACGTCACGCACACGCTGTTCGGCGCGACGCTTGGGCGTGCCGTTTTCCACAGAGCCGGGCGCGGCGTGACCGTGGCGCTCGTGCTGGCGTCCAACGCCCCCGACGCAGACATCGTAATGGCCGCGCGTGGCGCGCTGACTATCTGGCATGGCACCGTGGTCCTACGCATGGACCGATCGGCGTGATCGGGCTCGCCGTCCTGACCGCCAGTCTGGTTTGGGGGTGGCAACGCTGGCTCGAGCGGCATCGTGCTTCGGAGCACGCACCATTCCGTGCGTTGCTGGTCGCCGCTTTGGCCGGGCTCGTCTGTCACGTCCTCATGGATTTCCCCACGTCATACGGTACGCGCCTGTTCAGTCCGTTCAACTGGGACTGGTACGCGACCGACCTAATGCCAATCGTCGACATCTACTTCCTCATCGTCCTCGCGGGCGGGATGGCGTTCGGACGCCTGCGTCCGGCGCTGCGGCAGCCCCTGGCGGCGGTCGTGATGGGCCTCACGCTGCTGAATTACGGGGTCCGAGCAGGGGCGCACCACTGGGCGCTCTCAGCGGCTACCGCCGCCATGGCGCCAGCCCTTCCCGACCGGTGCCCTGATGCCCTACCACAGTCGTTGATCAGCCGCTGGCCGACCGAGAGCGCGACGCAACGGCGCGAGCGTGGCGCCGCTCGCTGCCTTGTCGAAGTCGCTGCCATACCGACGTTCCTGTCGCCGCTGCGTTGGCAGATCGTCGTCCGGAACACGGATTCGTACCAGACACTCGCCCTCGATTTGCTTCGGGATCCGGCTCGGGTACCGGAGGCGATCGACGCGCCGTGGCGGTCGGCGGTCCACCATCCCGATCAGTGGACGCCAGCCGCCTTGCGCGCGGCTGAAACCGAACTCGGTCGGGTGTTTCTGGGTTTCTCACGATTCCCCGCCACCGAGTCGGTCCTGAACGACGACCAGTCCGCCACCGTGCGGTGGACCGATCTGCGATTCACCACGCCCGGCGGGCCGGCACCGCGCGGCCTGTTCACCGCCGTCGTGACGTTGACACCAGAGGGCCGTGTGGTCGCGATGCGGCTTGGGGAGTAGACCTCGCCTAGTGGAGCCGGTCCGCGTAGCCAGCCAGCGTCAACACGTGGCGAACGAGCTCGTGAAACGGACCCTGCGTCGACGGCTGCCGCTCGACGTGATGGTATCCGCCGCCCAGCCGCCCCTCGAGATCCCACAGCGGCACGCTGTCCGCCGGGAGGTGACCCTCTTCGGCAGGCATCTCCCAGAAGCCCGCCGAGCGGAGCGCGGTGGTCAGGGCATGCCACTCCTCTTCCGGCACGGGCCGGATCTTGGACGCGACGACGCTCAAGGGCTGGGCCGCCTCAGGGGACGCCGCCCACGCGTACTGCCGGGCAATGAGTAGCGCCTGCCCCTCCATGCGGCTCAGCCGCACCGATAGCGGCGAAGATGCGCGGTCCGGCGACTGGGCGACGAAGCGATACACTTCGTCCTCGGCGAACGGACCGCAGGCAAGCACCGGTTCGCCCATCCACTGCAAGGAACGGCGCGAGAGCGGTCGGACGACGCTCGCGCGCTGTTCGGGAGGACACTGGTCTGGGGCCGGCAGGGCGCGTCCGAGCAGCGCCCGCGCGGGCTTGGAGGAATCCGCCGCCCGACATCCCGGAACAGTCACGCCGACGATGACCAGCGCGGCCAACACGGCTCGGAGCCGTGCACTCATCCTTAGGTGAGCCACCGACCGACCTCGACGAAGCGGCGAGCGCTCGGATCGAATTGCCAGCAGATTGCGAGCGTCGGATCAGCGAACCCGCACACTGTGGTCGTCGCCCAACGGGGCGCAAGGTGTCCGTGGATCCCGACGGAGTCCTTGAGCGCCGTGCTGATGTCCGCCGCCTCCTTTCGGCTGTAGCAGGACAGGTCCACATCGCCGGTGAACGTGCCGAGCTCGATGGCCGGACCGTCGACATCGATCGCGAAGTATCGTCCGGTCGACTCCTGTGGTGCTCGCATCGCGATCGCGAAGGCGCCGCGATGCCCGGGCTCGAACTCCGCCGGGCAGAACCGCAGAATCGGACCACTGAGGCCCAGGGCTGCCACGCGCGCAACGAGCTCGGGCGGACGCACTTGCGCGGAGGCGAGATCGGTCAGAACGACCGCCGCGAGGCCGATCGCAACTGCGGACGCACGTGCCAACCAATGGGTCAACCTCGCGCTGCCGATCTGCAATGTCACTCCTCGATCAAATGCACGAGACTCAGTCAGTGATCCATGTTCGCTTGAACGCCCTTGACTTCGCGTCCCACCAGAAAATCGATCGAGCCTTGTCGAACTGCACAAGCTCGACGGCAGGCGCCGTCAGCGTCAGCGATTTCAGTTCGGGATGCGGGCACTCCAAGTAGCCGCGTCCGCACGTGGTGTCGTAGCAGCCTGGCGGGACGTCACGGATCCCGTACATCTGCAGACGGCTTCCCGGGTCGCCCGCCAACTGCCACGCGTGGTGCCGGCCGTTGGCTTGCGCGAGAAATGCGAACAGCGCCCAGCCGAGACCCTTGACGGCGGTGAACAGCCAAGCCTCATCGGTGCGACCGTCATGATCGAAGTCGCCCTTCACGACGTATGGCGTGGGGAACTCGGCGCGGTGTATCTGCCAAGCACCGGCGATGTCAGCATCGGTCGGCATGCGGTAGCCGCGCGGTGCCGCAACCTGCGCCCAACCGGTTGACACCGTCAACGCCACACTCATCACGGCGATCGCGGGCGTGAGCCGGAGGTCCATTCCAGCTATCAGGATAAGCCATAAGACCGTCTCGAAGTCTCTCGAGTCGGCGCACGCGGCTACGGCTTGAAGTAGCCTGGTCGTGCGAGGACGTCGGCGTTGCGACCACCGAGGCGAATCTTGACGTCGTGCCAGCCGCGCTTTCCGGCAGCGGTGGGCGTGTAGGACACCAGATAACGCGCACGCATCTCGGCGAGCGCGCGGGAAAAGAGCTCCGCCAGATCGCGCTGCGAGGTCGCCGACCAGATCCGGCCGCCTGTCGCGTCGACAAGATCCTCCATCCAGTTCGAGCGCAGCTCGTCGCGCGCCGGGGATCGCACGATGTGGGTAACGCCCCCCGAACGGTGCGCCGACTCGAGGACGTCCTCCTCGGTCAACCAGCTCGCGTTGTCCGCACCGTCGGTGAAGAGCAGCATCATGGGGCGGGCGTCGCTATCGTGAGTCGCAGCCAGCGCCAGCTGGACCGCATCGCGGACCGCGGTCTGGCCCTCGCCCTTGATCCCACCCAACGACCGTCTGACCGAGGCGAGGTCGGGCGTCATACGTGCACGAATAGCGACCGAATCGGAGAACGTCACGAGCCCGGCGTGGTCGCTGGGACGCAGCGCGCCAAGCAGCCCGTCGCCCGCCTTGATCAAGGCGGTGAGGCGACCACCCTGGACGCTTAGGCTCGTGTCCAAGACGAGCTGCACGCTGAGCGGCACGTCATCGAGTCTGACGGCGTCGATGGTCTGGGGGGCGCCATCGTCAGTCGCGATGAAGTCGTCCTTGGTGAGACCGGCGACCGGACGTCCGTCGCGCGTGACCGAGACGTCCATCCGAACGACCTCGACATCGGCGCGAAACGTTTGGCCGGCGACCACACCGACCGTCGCGCTCGAGACCACGAGCGCGATCATCGTCGCGTTCATCGGCGGACCCCCGCCTGACTCAAGAGCCACTCGATGAGCTCGGTGCCCGTAAAACCCTGCAGGTAGAGCGTCCAGGCATCGATAGGAGCCGTCGGCGAGGCCGCCGCGAACTGTTCACCGAGTTGGCGGACCCGGTCCAGATTGCCCCGCTCGAATTCGAGCCGCGTGAGCGCTGCGTACGAGGACTTCTGCGGTGAGATCTTGTGGGCCTGCTCCGCGTGCGCGACCGCCTCGTCCAACCGCTTCTCGCGCTGCTCCAAGGCGGCCAGAAACAGGTGCGCGAGGTAGCGGAGGTCGGGACTCCTCGCCCGGCTGGCGACGGCTTCGAGCGGCTCGCGGGCGTTGCCTGGCGACTTGTTGGCCAATAGGATCCAGCCGAGGCGCAGACGCGCCTCGAGCGAGTCGGGATGGTTGGACAGGATCTGTCGATACAGTTGTGCGATCTTATGGAGCGTTTCGCTCAGCGCCTCGTGGACAGGCGCCCACCGCCCTCGGAGGTTGGGCTCGGACTCACGGACGTCGGCCTCCCGAAGCGCCCCCCGCACCAACAAAGCGTCAGCGCTGGTGACGTCAATGGTGAGGGCCTGGTTGACCGCCCGTTCGGCGCGCACACGCTCGTTGCGCGTCAGGTACACGAGGGCCTGGAGGCCGCGCCATCGTGTTTCGGACACGCGACTGCCCGCATCACGCGACACGGCCTCGACGAGTGCTTCTGCCGCACTCAGATGCTCGTGCGCGGATTTTGCGGGTAACGACAGCACGGCGTCCGCATGGAGCATGACCGCGGCGCGTCGGCGCGGATCACCGGTTTCGAGTGTTCGAGCGGCGGCACGGGCGCGGTCGCCGCTCCACCCGGCTACCACGGCAACCGCCTCCAGGCGCCCGCCTTCGGTGTAGCGACGCAGAAGCGTGTCGTACTCCTGGTCCGGCCTTCGACCCTGTGCGGCGGCGCGATTCGTTGCCGCGAGCAGGACGATCAGTACCGCTGAGGCCACTCGGGGCGGCCACGGCCCTTGCATGAGCCCTATTTGCCTGGCAGGGCAAACGCCATCAACTCGCCAGGCATCACCGCACCACTCACGCCGAGCACGATGTACTGCTTGCCGTTCCACATGTAGCTCATCGGCGAGCCGGTCTGTGCCCCAGGCATGTAGACCGCACCGACTTCCTTACCGGTCGCCTTGTCGTACGCGCGGAGCATGGCGCCACGCTGACCGTTCGGTGTGGTGAATGCACCACCCTCGCCCGAGATCACCAGCGTCTTCGTGGTAAGAATGCCGATTCCGCCCGAGCTTCCGCCCGCCCCTCCCGGCCGTCCGGTGCGTGGGATGTTCATCCCCTTCAGCGCCGGATGATTCTTGATGTTGTCCGGTGTCTCGCCGTGCGCGATCTGCCAAACGACCTCGCCCTTGTTCAGGTCGATCGCGCTAATCCGGCCGTACGGCGGCTTGATGAGCGGCAGCCCTTGCACGCTCAACCCCGGCCCTCCATCGTCCCCGCCGCCCACGCTGATGTAGTTCATGTCCGATCGCTTCGGATCGTTCACCATCGAAAGCACGCGCAACAGGGAGTGCGAGTACACATAGAGGATCCCCGTGTCGGGATCGAGCGAGCCGCCGGGCCAGTTGGCGCCGTTCGGAATGAACAACGTGCCAACCTTCCCGCCCTCGCCGCGCGCGATCGGCGGTGTGTAGATTGGGCCAAACTTGTACTGCTGCAGGAGCTTCAGCCCTTCCGCCTTCAATTGGGGCGTGAAGTCGATGACGTAGTCTTCGAGGAACCCGTTGCGCTCGAACGGGGGTGGCTTGGTCGGAAACGGCTGCGTCGGCGAGTAGGTCTCGGACGGGAGCGTCCCCTTCTCCACGGGACGCTCTTCGATCGGCCACACCGGCTTGCCCGTCACCCGATCGAAAAGGAACAGGAAGCCTTGCTTGGTTGGCTGCGCAATCGCTTTGATCCGCTGGCCGTTCACCGTGATGTCCGCCAGAATGGGTGCGCAGGGCACGTCGTAGTCCCAGATCGGGTGGTGGACGAACTGGAAATGCCACAGCCGCTTCCCAGTCTGCAATTCGACTGCGACGAGACTCTCCGCAAACAAGTTGTTGCCGGGTCGGTGTCCTCCGAAGTAGTCGCCGGTCGGAATCTCAACCGGCAAATACGCGATGCCCAACTCCTCGTCGACCGTGAGCTGCGTCCACATGCCGGTGTGTCCGGTGTACGACCATGAGTCGTTCAACCATGTGTCGTTGCCAAACTCGCCGGGACGGGGAATAGTGTGGAAGATCCAGAGTCGCTTGCCCGTTTTCGCGTCGTATCCTCGGACGTAGCCCTTCGGGTTCTCCCTGCTCCGCGGTGCCGTGCCGCCACGATGCGACGCACCCACGATGACGACGTTTTTCGCGACGATGGGCGCGCCGTTCCAGGAGATGTCGGCTGTCTCGAGGTCGAGGGTCTGGTCCGCGTCCAGCCGCAGATCGACGACGCCGTGGCTCCCGAAGTCCGCGAGCGGCCGTCCGGTCTTCGCATCCAGCCCGACGAGTTGATACCCGTTCGACACGTAGAAGATGCGCTCGTCGCCCTTCCCGTCGGTCCAGTAGCCGACGCCGCGGCCCGACATACGCCGCGACGACACCTGGGCACGGCGACCTTCCTCGAGTCGATGCATCCACAGCATCTCGCCGGTATCGGCCCTCACGGCGACAGCGTTCCGATGCGATCCGGCCGTGAAGTACAACACGCCGTTCACCATCAGCGGCGTCGTCTGGAGGTTGAAATCGGGACGGGGGCCCAGGTTGTCCGTCTTGAATCGCCAGGCCACTTCCAGCGTGTTGAAGTTCTGGGCGTTGATCTGGTCGAGCGGCGCGTACCGCGTGGACCCCACGTCACCCGCCCAGGATCGCCACTCGCCCTTAGTGGCGCCCTTCTGCGCCACGGCGGTCGTCGTCACAGCCGCGACGCACAGTGCCACTGTTCCGAGCCAGACGCGTACGGACGCCCCGCAGAAGCTGCATGACCGCATAGTGAGACCTCACGCTCCGGAAACGGCTGGATGCTACCCCAAAAACAAAAGGAGAGGCCCTTTCGGAACCTCTCCTTCCCTACCTGCCTACCCGCCCAGCTCCTTGCCCGCGTGACCGAGGCCTACTGCTGCTGTTGCTGCTGCGTCCGAGTACCGGCGGGCGCCTTGCCGCGCTTGGCGAGCTCTTTCTGGTACTGCTCTGGAGTCAGGAACGCGATATCGGTCCACCCGTGCCCCATCTCGTCCATCGTTCGGCTGCCCCATCCGCGCCAGTTGGTCGGGTCGGGGTTGTGCTTATTGTTCGCTGTGTTGTCATGGTACGAGATGGTGTGGAGGATCGTCCCCTTCGGGAAGAGGTGCGGCGTCTTGTACGTGTAAGTGATCTGCCAATTCTGCTCGTAGCGGTTCGCATCCGTGAGCGTCTCACGTCGGCCGTCCGGGTGAATGGCTTCGAGGATCATCCGCGTGCCCAGGAAGTGCATGTGCGGCTGGAAGCTGAGGATCAGCGCATCTTGCGGCAGCGGCCAGAAGCGCTCGTGCGTGGCCACGGTATTCGGGGGGATGCTCAGCGTGGTCGCCGAGTGCAGCGGATTCTCTTGAACCAGGAATCCCGTTGGCATCCGCGGTTCGTTGATGTCGATCTTGTGGCCGGCCTTGAGGATGGCGTCTTCCACCTTCTCGCGGTTGAGCGCCCACATATTCCCGACGTCGGTGCGGATGCGATGTGACGTGACCACGTACTCAGGCTTGTAGCCCTTGGGGTAGAACTTGATGCCGACGCGTTCGATGTCGTGCTTCTCCTCGCCCATCGAGTGATAGTGCGGGGCGAATCGGAACTTGGATCCCGCCTTGATCAGCTTCGCTGTTCCGTCCGCGAAGAAGTCGGCGTCGTTCCCCGGCCCGTACTCGATGAGGTCCATCTCCTCGTCGGTATTCGAGCCCATGCCCAGCGAGAGCCCATCTCGATCGGCGCCCTCCGGCGCACGCACATACACGTGAGAATGGTGCACACAGCAGTTCGCCGACGGAATCATCTGCACCCACTTGACGTAGCGGTCTTCGGTGATCTTCGGATCCACGATCTCGCTCGGCTGCGTGTCCCGACCGGCGGCGGGGATCGTGAAGCCTTTCTCCATGCTCACGACCAGGTCGGGCTCGCCGAACGCCCATTCGTCTGCAGCTCTGAACTTGGCCGGGGGCGGTGCGTCCTTGGGATCACCCTGAGGCGCACCCCCGTCGATCCACCTCACGACCGTCTCGATCTCCTTGTCGGAGAGCGACGGATCATCGAGATACTCGCCGATGCTCCGATCGATGTGCCACGGTGGCATTTGACGGCTCGACACCCGCGCCTTGATGGCCCGGACCCATGGACGCACGTCCTGATACGTCAGCAGTGACATCGGGGCGATCGAGTTTGGACGATGACACTTCTGGCACGAGCGCTGAAGGAGCGGAAGGACATCCTTCGTGAACGTTGGCGTGGCTGCCTTCGTTGATTGCCCCGCGACGACGGGCGGCATGAGCAACACGAACACGGTCGGCACGCCGACGCTCAACGCGAGCCGGGCGAACTTGCGCATAATCACCTCTCCTGAACCGACCGGTGACCTGGATCGACCGCAACAGTATACGCTATGGACTGGCGGTCGTGAACGCCTGAAACCCTCCTTGAGGAAGAAGTTGCCAGGCCTCTTGACAGCGGCTACGCTCGGGTTTCGATCGGTGTCGTCGCGTGCAACGGCTCAGGTAATGAGCGCCACACGACAGGAAGGAACTCAGTGGAGGGCTAGATGTGCCAAGTTGACGCTCACAAAAGGGTCGGCCGAAGCGGCGTGCTAAGCGGAGCGTACCCACTCGACGGATCCGCTGCCCCCCCAGTTGCGGATCCAGCACCCGCGCGCCTCGGGACCGAAGCTGACCTCGCAAGGAGACCACGTGCGGTGAGCGTGCCCCAGACCTTCGTCCGCTGGTTCGCCGCACTGGTGTGGAGCGCGGGGCCGCTCGTCGGGACTGGGCTGGCGCAACAGAATCAGCCGATCTACCCCTCGTACGAGGGGTTCATGAAGAACGCCGATGGCACGCTCACGCTGTCGTTCGGATACTACAGCCACAACGCCGAGGTCATCACCATTCCCCCCGGCGCCGACAACTCCTTCGCTCCAACCCCTGAGGATCGCCAACAGCCCACGGTGTTCAAGCCAGGGCATTGGGAGCGTCAATGCGTCATGGTGGTGCCCGGCAACTTCGATGGCAAGTTGACGTGGAATCTCGCCTACGCCGGGAAAGCGACCAGCACCAGCACGAGGATGCTCCAGTCCAATTGGTTCCTCGTGGAAGCGGTGGATGAGCTCACCAGGTCGATCGACCTCGCGAAAGCCAAACACGGCGTCTGTCTCAATCGTGCGCCGGAGGTGTCGGTGCTCGGAACGGTCCGCAAGCGCGGCGCACCGTCGACCTTGGCGACGCCGATGGATGTCGGCGCGACGGAGAGCCTCTTCGGGAGCGTGCACGATGAGGGGCTGCCGCGGGGCAAGCCAGTGACGGCCAGCTGGAAACAAATCTCAGGTCCCGGCACGGCGAGGTTCGAGCGAGCCGACACGGCTCGCACGCACGTCGTGTTCTCGGCACCCGGTGAATACGTCCTGGAGTTGACCGGAAGCGACTCCGAGCTGAACGCGTCGACACGAGTCACGGTGACGGTCGTGAAGTAACTCGACGGTCCCATGGCCCTTGGTCCCGCAGGCGGCGCCCCTCGGTGGGCGCCCCCATTCCACACGCTGACCCTCACCCTGGCCTGGGTCGCCCTGACGACGGCACCGCTCTGTGCGCAACCGCGCTCCACTGTGTTCACACGTGATGTTGCGCCGATTCTTTACAAGCACTGTGTGGTCTGTCATCGGGACGGCGAAGTCGGAGGATTCAGCCTGCTGACGTACGAAGACGCGCGTCCGCGCGCGGCGGCCCTCGCGCGTGCCACGCGGGCGCGACGCATGCCTCCGTGGATGCCGGCACCGATCAACGGCGTCACGTTCGTGGGTCAGCGAGGCCTCACCAACGCGGAGATCGAGACGATCGAGCGGTGGGCTGACTGGGGCGCACCGGAGGGCAGTCGATCCGAGCGACCGGCCCCCCCCGCGGTGACATCGGGCTGGCGCCTCGGCACACCCGATCTCGTCGTCGCTATGCCGGAGCCTTACGTGTTGGCCCCGGGATCGGCCGACGTCCTCCGCAACGTCGTCATCCCAGTACCGCTTGGCGAAGGCCGCTACGTGCGTGGGCTGGAGTTCCGCCCGGACAACGGGGCCGTGGTCCACCACGCCAACATCAGGGTCGACCGGACACGCTCGGCCCGTGCGGCCGACGCGACGGACATCGAGGTGGGTTTCGATGGACGCATAAGCGCCGGCGCCGAGTTTCCCTCGGGATACTTCCTCGGGTGGACCCCGGGCCAGCTCTCTCCCCTGCAGGACGACGACACCGCCTGGCAGCTGGATCCAGGCAGCGACCTGGTCGTCCAACTGCATCTGCGGCCGACCGAACGGACAGAGCGAGTGCAAGTGCGTATCGGGTTCTTCTTCAGCCGGCACGACACGAAGCCGAGCGCGTCGAAGCGCCCTCGGCGCACCCCGGTGATGATCCGCCTGGGTCGGCAGAACCTCGACATTCCGGCCGACACGAGCGACCATCGCGTCGAAGACCACTACCGCCTGCCCGTGGACGTCGAACTGGCCGCGATCCAGCCGCACGCGCACCATCGGGCCCGCAGCGTCGTCGTGCTCGCGCGGCTCCCCGACGATGTCGAGCGAACGCTGCTGGACATCCCCGAGTGGAGTTTCGATTGGCAGGACCAGTATCGCTACACCGCACCCATCGTCTTGCCGGCTGGGACCGAGCTCCGCTCTGTGTACCATTTTGACAACAGCGTCGCGAACCGGCGGAATCCCGACCACCCGCCGCGGCGGGTGCGCTGGGGCCAGAGCAGCTCAGATGAAATGGGGGATGTCTGGTTCCAGGTCATCACGCGCGACGCCACTGCTCGGGCGGTCCTCACCGAGGACGTGAAGCGTAAGGTCCTCGCGGAAGACGCCGTCGGATACGAGACGATGCTCGAGCGCGAGCCGGGCAACGCCAGGCTCCACGAGGCCGCGGCGACGCTGCTGCTCGCGCTCGGGCAACACGATCGTGCGGCCGATCATCTCGAACAGGCGCTGCGACTGAATCCCGGTTCGGCCGAGGCGCATTACAACCTCGGAACGGCGTTGGCACAACAGGGTCGAGCGGATGAAGCGATCCAGCACCTTCGGGAAGTGGTGTCGACGTCGCCGAATCACGTGCCGGCGCGTGTGAACCTCGGGGCCCTGCTCCGAGGCAAGGGCGACCTTGCCGGCGCCGCCACGCATCTGCAGCGAGCGCTGGCGCTCGATGGGCAGAATGCCGCAGCCCGAGCGAACCTTGGGGGCGTCCTGCTGCGTCAAGGACACGTGTCGCGGGCGATGGAGGAATACCGGGTCGCCCTTGCCGCGAATCCTACGCTCCTCGAGCCGCTCACCGAGCTCGCGTGGTCGCTGGCGACGTCTCCGCATCGGGCACTGCGAAATCCGGTCGAAGCGATCGCGTTTGCCGAGCAGGCGCGTCAACTGACGAACGCTCGAGACGTCCGCGTGCTGGACGCCCTCGCCGCGTCCTACGCGGCTGCGAATCGATTCGGTGAGGCCACGCGGACGCTCGAGCACGCACTCCGACTCGTGCCCTCCACCGCACCCGACGCTGCCGACACACGTCGTCTCCTCAGCGAACGCCTCGCGCTCTATCGGGCGCGACAGCCCTACGTCGACAAAGCGAGACGATAGGCCGTTCTGCGACGCCGAGCGAGAACTGTTCCCGCGTCGCGTACACCGGTGCCGCGCAAGGCGCCCGCGGCCCTTCCACAGACTTCAGGTCGTCCGGGCCTGTCGAAGGACGGCTGAGCGCCGGTTCGGATCGAGCCCCCGCCGTGTTCAGAAGACCCCGACACGTTTAGAAAGAGTAGAGAAACCCGAGCTCGACAATCCGTGGCGGCAGCACGTCCGTGGGCCGGCCGAAGTTCGGGCCTGACAGCCGGGTGACGTCCAGCACTGGATTCGCGTTGAGGATATTGAAGATGTTCACGCGCATGCCCGCCTTCTGGCCGCGTCCCAAGTCGAAGTTCTTCTCGACGCGCCAGTCGACCTGATGGCTGAACGGCAAACGCCGCGCGCCGATGGGCTCGACGTTGAGCGTGATGTTGGGAATGGTACGTCCCCCCGTGAACTGCACCTGTCGCGCCCAGGGGTACCCGCTGCGCGCCTCGTAGTTGACCGACGTCAGCAATCCGTACGGCAGCTGATAGACACCTGATAGCTTCCAGGTGTTCTCCCAATTGCGATCCGCAGTGTTGATCTCGTTGTTCGGATTGAGCGGTGCGCTCTCGACGTTTCCGTTGAACTCACCCGCCGCCGTCGTCGCGGGCTGAGTCAGATCCGTGTAGATGAACGGGACGTTTCGCTTCGTCGCGGAATACGACCCCGTGAGCTGCCACCGCTGCGACAAGCGCTTCGAGACCGCGACGTCGATGCTGTTGTACTGCTGATTGGCGTTCGGATCGTTCACTCGGCTGAATCGCTCGAAAGCCCGGCCGGCGAGACTCTGGGGGAACTCGGAGTACGTGAAAGTCCGTCCCGGGTCGTCGCTCGTGTTGACACGTCCATCCGGTCCAGGATCCGGTGCCGCGATTGGCACGCTGTAGGCCGAGTACGGCCGCAGCGTGTTCAGAATGCGGTAGGTGTTGCTGTACCGCGAGTACAGGTAGGTGGCCCGAACACCGAAGTTCTGCATGAGCTCACGCTCGAGCGACAACGAGACCTCGTCGCTCTTCGGCTGCCGTTCATCGGGATTAGGGAAGAAGTTGCTGCCGCCCGACTGGGAGATGAAGTCCGGGCCATTGAGATTCAGATTCGACTCGCCCGCATCATAGACCCGGTTGCCGTTAAAGTCGCGCCATCTGAAGGTGGTGGTGGTGCGCACCTGCCAGTCTGCCGCGTCCATTTCCGGCACTTGTTGGCGCTGATGGTCGAATCGCCCCCAGCCCCCCCTTGAGCACCGTCTTCCCGTTGCCGAAGAGATCCCACGAGGCGTGCAACCGCGGTGCGACGCTGCTCCAGATGTTGAACTGCTGTTTGTCGCGACACCCCGCAGGATACACGGCGTCAGCTGGAAACGCCGCCGCGACCTGACAAGACGCCGGCACGAACCCGTTGTCGTGCGCGTAACGCAACCCAAGATTCAACGTCACGCGGCGGCTGACCGACCAACTATCTGTCAGGTACGTGCCGAGGTAGTGACTGACGACTTTCGCCTCGGCGGGATTGTTCCACATCTCCACGCGACACGGTGTCGCGGCGCCCGCCGAGACCTGACACGAGGCGAACCCGTTCGACGGTCGCAACCGATAGGGCCACACCCACGAAGAAAACGCGCCGGACAGTTGCGTATTCGGATCGAGAAGCGGGTACTGTCGTCCGAACCAGTTGTCCGTGTAGTCGAACCCGAACTTGAACTCGTGACTACCGATCAAGAGCTCGGGCTTGTACAGCGTCGCGTTCGCCTTGTAGTGATAGCGCGGGTTGTGCGGCCGTTGACCAATCGTCGCCATCGGACCGAGATTCAACAGCGTTTGCAGGTCGAGACTGGGGGGCGTGTCGCGGGGCGCGAAGCTCCAGTAGTGGCTGTCGTAGGTCCAGTAGCCCACCTGGGCGGAGGTGACGAGCTGATTGCTCCACACCCGTTGCAACTCGACCTTCGCGGTTCGACTCGGCGTCATCAAGCCGCCGCGATGCTCCCACGGGAAGAACTGGCTCAAGGTGCTGGTGGTGTATTTGTGATTGAACTGATAGAACCCGACAAGCCGATTAGCCTTCGACATCTGGTACGACAGCTTCGAGGTGACGAAGTACGCGACTTCCTTGGCGATGGCCGGTGTCACGCGGTCAGGCATGAACGTGTTCAACGGCTGGGAATCGTCGATCTGCCGGCGCGCGGCCCCGTAGAACCAGAGTCTGTCGCGAATGAGGCGACCACCAAGATCCGAGCTGATACTGTAGCGGTCGGCCAAGTCGGTGCCGCCGGCGAGCCCGAGGGCGCGCAAGCGATCGTCGATATTGCTGCTCTGAAAGCCAGGCCCCGTTTTGTTGAATGCCGTGTTGCTGTGGAAATCGTTGCCTCCCGACTTGACGATGCCCACCAGATTCACGCCGCGGCTCGGCACTTCGGCGCTGTTACCTAACGTGCGGACAGCCGCCTCCTCCAGCGTGGTGTAGTCCCAGTAGTTTGCCTGGCCGCTTGAGGCTTGCAGGCTGCTCGTCTGCACGCCCTCGAGCGTCGAGTATGCTTCTCCCGCCTGCCCGAAGACGCGATAGGTCGGGACCTCGTTGAGCGAGCTGCCGCCGACATCCCGCAGCGTGCGCACGCCGGGCGCCTGCGCCAGCAGGCTCACGATGCCATTACGACTGGTTGGCAGGAGCTCGATGGTCTCGCGCGTGAACTGCGTGGTCGCTGCGGTGGAGGAGGTGTCGACGACGGGAGCCGCGCCTGACACCGTAATTGTCTCCTTGAGTGATCCGACCTTCAGTGGAACATCGATGCGCGCCGTGAACCCCACGGTCAGACGCACACCCTCTCGACGCACGCTCTGGAAGCCGGACAACGTGTACTCGACGGTGTAGGTGCCAATCGGGAGTGGCATCAACCGATAATCGCCCCGCTCGTCGGAAATCGACACGACCGACGGCACCTGCAGCGACGGGCTCGTCGCGGTGACCGTCACGCCTGGCAGCACGCCGCCGCTCTCGTCGGTCACCTGTCCAACGATGCCGGCCTCCTGCGCAGAGGCGGATGCGGTCAGCGCCAGCGCGACCAGAATCGCGCCGGCGACGTGCGTGGAGCCGAGACGACGCCTGTCCATACCACCCTCCTGAGACCCTGCGAACAAGATGAGATAGCAGCCGACGTTCTGTGTCGGCGGAAACGAACCGTCTCGGATCCGCGGGGCAAGTTTCCCCGTGCCTGGGCCGAGTGGCCGAGGCGCTAGCGGGTCACGGTGACCGTGACCTCTTGATTGCGGCTCATCGCGCCGTCGGTGGCGGTGGCCAGGATCTTGTAGGTGCCGACCTCCGAAAACCGGACCGATGTTTCGGTCTCCCCCTGCGTCCCGGAGACGGCGATCAGATCCTCTGGCAGGAACACGGCCTTGGCCGGACCGCGATATTGCTTCCAGGTCACCCGAAGGCCGAGCACGCGCCGCGGGGCCGAGGAGTTCACTTGCGCCGTAAACTGCGACGGTGCCGTCGTGCCGGACGTCGCAACCGGCTTGGGTGTGGGCACCGATCGCGGCTTTGGTAGGCCGTCGTCGGCCGCCTGCACTCTGAGCGCGAGCGGCACGTTCACTTTCGCGGTCGCCGTCGCGGCAACAATCAAGGTTGGCTGTTTGTTCGGATCGTCGTGGCCGGGATCGAAACTGCCGTTGGTCATGACCACCCGCTCGTTGATCTCCTGCTCAGGGATCAGCTCGCCGTACGCGCGCTCGGTTCGGCCGTTCGTCGTCAGCGTCCAGATGACGGATTGCTTGCCGAAGTTGGCCGGCACGCGCACGCGGTAGATGAAGCGGTGGCGACGTGGCAGAAAGTACGTGGGCTGATTCAAGTCGCCCGTCGTGCCCAGCAGCGGCTCAACCTTGTTGTCCGGGCCGACGGGCACGCTGATCTCTTGCTTCCAATTGCGGTTGAAGTACCCGAATACCATGTCGAAGGTGCCGTCCGGGTTTTTGATCCACCCCTCGAAGTACGGCACGACCGACTGTCCGGCGTTGAAGCGCACCTGCGTGATTTCGGTGGGAAGGCCCGGTGGCGTGTAGCTGCCCGGCGACGGGCCCTGCGCAGGCAGGGTCCCCCCCCCGACGAAGATGGTCCCAAATGCGACAACGAGAGACGGGCCCCAGCGAGCCCTGGGGCAGCGCGGCCTGTCCATCACCGACTCCTACTGCTGCTGCTGGCTCGTTCGCGCCGCCTTGGCGCGCTCCGCGACGCGCTGCTTGAAGTCGGCTTCCTCGAGATACGTGATGGTGACCCATGCGAAGCTCATCTCGTCGATCGAACGAGAGCCACCGCCCACCCAGTTCTTCGGGTTGGGATTCCACCGGTTGTTCTGAGTGTTGTCGTGCCACGAGGTGATGTGCACGATGGTGCCCGCCGGCAGCAACGGCGCCACATCGTCCGCGTAGGGATACGTGATGTGCCAGCCGAACTGGTAGTTGCTCACACAGCTGATGGTCTCGACGCGGGCCGGGCCCGGCCGCGCGGAGTCCGCTCGCACATCCGGGTAGATCGCTTCCATGCACATGGCCTTGCCCCGATTGTGCATGTGCGGCTGGAAGGACGCGACCAGCGCCGGCCGCGGGAGCCGGAAGTAGCCGTCGTGGCGAGCGATCTGACCCGGCGGAATGTCGAGCTCCGGCGCATCGCCCATGTGCTGAGTGAACGCGACGTACTTGGGCACCTGGCCCCTCGGGAACACCTTCAACCCCAATTTCACCGACACGGGCGTCTCTTCACCGCGCGGGTTGAGGTGCAGGTTGAAGTTGATCTTCGTGCCGGCCTTGATCAGGCGCCCCGAATTCGGCGGAAAGATGTCGCCGTTCTTCCCGAGCGCGTACTCATTCAAGAACAATCCGGTCGGATCCTCGTCAGGGTCCTCAACGAGGTTCGTCGTGAAGTGGTGGACAACCTTGAAGCTGCGTGGGTCGGCCGGCTTGCTCTCGATCGCCATCACATACATGTCTTCCGTGAAGCCCGGGTCGACCATCACGTCGACGATGTTGTCTGGGCCATTCGGCGGAAGGATGTACGGCTTCTTCATCTCGACCACGAGATCCGGCTTGCCGATGTACCAGGCATCGAGATCGCTGAACTCACGCGGCTTGGGCAGGTCGGCCGGATTGCCCTGCGGCGCGCCGGCATCCACCCACGTCACGATGGTGGCGATCTCGGCGTCGGTCAGCGAGGGATCGTCCTTGAACTTCGTGATGCCGACATTCCGATCGATGTGCCACGGCGGCATCTCGCGCGCGGCCACCTTGGCCTTGATCGACCGCGCCCACGGTCGCGAGTCCTGATAGGTCAACAGTGACATCGGCGCCACCGAACCCGGCCGATGGCAGTTCTGACAGGCACGCTGGAGAATCGGCGCGACGTCCTTGGCAAACGTCGGCTGAGCACTGGAAGACGGAGTCTGCGCCGACGCAGGGGATCCGACGGCCACGCAGATTACAAAGGCTCCGGCACCGATCGCGACGAGGGGACCCCTAAGCACGCCCATCGGACCTCCTCAACGCTCGAATAGCAGCCGCCCGACAAGAGGTAAGCGAGCTGTTAGGTTACAGTCGAACCGTGTCGGGAGGCAACCCTCGCTTTGGCGCCCACATGTCGGTGGCCGGCGGCCTCCCCCGAGCGGTTGAACGCGCCCAGGTGCATGGGTGCGAGGCGCTGCAAATCTTCACAAAGAACGCGAGCCGCTGGCGAGGGCGACCCGTGTCAACAGATGAGATTGCCCTGTTTCGGGAACGAGTTGAGAAAGCTGGTATCAGGCCTGTCGTGTCGCACGCCAGTTATCTCGTCAATCTGGCGGCGTTCCATCCGGCGCTCCGCCGCCAATCGATCGAAGCCATGGCTGACGAACTCGATCGAGCGGAGTCACTGGGCTTGCTCGGCGTTGCCTTGCATCCGGGGTGTTCCACGTCCGCCGGGGCGCAGCACGGAATCGGGCTCGTCGGCGAGGCCTTGCTCGAGCTCCTTCGGACACGTCCGCATGGGCGAACGATGATCCTGCTGGAGCAGACGGCCCGGACAAGGCACGACACTCGGGTCACGCTTCGAAGAGCTTGCCGCGATTATCGACCGCACGGACGGTCACGTTTGCATCGGAGTCTGCCTCGACACATGCCATCTGCTGGCCGCGGGCTAAGACCTCACGACCCCTGCTGGGTATCGAGAGACCTTCGACACGTTCGAGAGGCTCGTCGGCTTCAGCCGGCTGCACCTCGTGCATGTGAACGATTCAAAGCGGCCACTGGGCAGCCGCGTCGATCGCCATGAGCACATCGGCAAGGGGTTCGTGGGCGTGGGAGCGTTTCGTCGGCTCGTGAACGACCGCAGGTTCGCGGGTCTCCCGATGCTGCTCGAGACGCCCAAGGCATATGCCGGCAAGCCGGCCGGTGCGATTCTGGGGGATCCGCTGGACCTTGCGAACTTGAAGCTGCTTCGGGGCCTCGTCGCGACCGCGCCGCGCCGCGCGACGCACGTGCATCGACGTCCCGTTTAGACGATCACGTGCGCGCTCAACCAGCCTCGGCGACATCGAAGCTGCTGCTGCCAGTTCAAAGCGAACTGGGAGTGCCAGGCTGGGTCGTCGCCGGGGCATGCTCGCCCTGCTCGTATCGGCAGTCCTGGCTCCACCCGTTGGCCGGTTGAGTGACAGGGGTCACGCTCCACGCGCGATGGTGCTCCTCTGGATCGCTGGGGCCGCGTTGCTTGTGCTGTGGGCATGGGTGCCGAGCGTGCTGACACTGTACGCCGTGGGGGGCCTATCTGGTGCAGGGCCGATTCGGTCCTGATCACACAGGCGCTGTCAATGGACGGCTCGCGCGCGTTCAACTACTCACCCGAGCGGCCGGGCGCATTGCTGCATCCGGAGCGGCGATGCTGTCCAGCCACGCCGCGGTGCTCGTGTCCCTGAGTGTGGCGCTTGGACTGCTCGCGTGGCGAGTGACCGAGTATCCTCGGGCATCGGTGCGTCGGTCACGGGCCCACGATCTCGGCTTCGAATCGAGAGATGATGATGGCGCCCGACTTCCACGCGTCGTGCCGCAGGCCGGCCTTCTCGCACGTGTGAGCCAGGAACTGCTCCCGCGTCCAGCCCCACTCGATGGCCACTTGCGGGAGCAGCAGCCCACGGCGAGATCCATGCTCGACAATCAGGCCATGCCGTCCGAGCTCGATGGTCTCGATGTCGGTCACGCGCTCGATGACAGCCTCGTCGAGCTTTGCCGCGATCGGCGCGTCGTTGTAGTGCGACAGGTCGGTGCTGGCGATGAACATCACGCGCCGCCCGGCGAACGTCTCGGCCAAGGCGCGCCCCAACTCGGATGCGGTCTCTGCCGTTTGGCGTCCCAGGAGCAAGGGCACGATTGGCACGTGCGGGCACACTCGACACAGGAACGGGAGCTGCATTTCGATCGAATGCTCACGAGCATGGGCCGCCTCGTGTTCACACACAAGGGCCGAAGCCGCCGCCAACGCGGTCACCGACGCTTCGTCGACCGTCACCAGGCCAAAGGGAGTCTCGAAGGCGTCTGCGCGCGTCACCGCCACCCCCTCGAACTCGACGAAGTGCGAGGGTCCGACCAACACGACGAGGTCGAGTGCGCAGCCCTGAAGCTCTCGATAGGCGTACGCCGCCACCGGTCCGGAGTAGCGCAGCCCCGCGTGCGGGGCCACCAGCGCCGTGAGGTCGGTCACAGCCGACCACTCGCTCGGATCCGGTCCGCCGGCCGTCGCGGACGCCAGGTACTGGTCGACTTCCTGCGCCAGAACGTCGGCGATTCCGGGATACCAGCGCCCGGCGACGGCTGCGGGACGGGTGACGGCCATCAGCGATCTAGAATCTACTCCTCCACACGCTCCGGCAGAACGGCCGCCGCGACGGCTGCGGCTGAGCTGTCTGCGATTCGGTGCTAGCATCTGGCATGCCTGCTGTCTTTTCCCGGGCGGAGATCGCGCGAATTGCCGCGCTCGCCCACCTCGAGCTTGGCGAACACGAGGTTGAGCTGTTCGCCGACCAGCTCGGCGATATCCTCGGGTACGCGAACCAACTGCAGCCGATCGACACGACTGGTGTCCCGCCCACATCGAGTGTCGTCATCGAAGACGAGGGTGAGCGGGCGGACGCGGTCGTGCCGAGCGTCGATCGCGAGATCGCGCTGGCCAATGCCCCCGACGCGTCGCTCGAGGTGGGACTCTTTCGCGTGCCGCGTGTGATCGGGTAGACCACGGATGGCGCACACGACACTCAGCGCCGCGCGCACGGCGTGGCAGGTGGGAGCACACTCGGCCGTCGAGCTCTGCGAAGCGTCGCTCGCCGCCATCGCCGATCAGGACCCGGTCCTTGGAGCGTTCACTGAGGTCACGGCGGACCGCGCATTGAGTCGAGCCGCCGCGATCGATCGGGACCGCGAGGCATGGGCACACCAGCCGCTAGCCGGCGTCCCAGTGGCGATCAAGGACAACCTCTGCACTGCCGAAGTCCGCACGACGGCTTCGTCGCGAATACTCGAAACCTTCGTCCCGCCGTACACGGCAACAGCGGTCGCCAAGCTCGAAGCCGCCGGCGCCATCATCATAGGCAAGACGAATTGCGACGAGTTCGCGATGGGGTCGTCGACAGAGAACTCCGCGTTCCGCGTGACGCGGAATCCGTGGGCGACCGACCGCATACCCGGCGGATCGAGTGGCGGGTCTGCGGTGGCGGTGGCCTCCGGGATGGCTCCCCTCGCGCTCGGCTCGGACACAGGCGGATCCATCAGACAACCGGCGGCGCTCTGCGGCATCGTCGGCCTCAAGCCGACCTACGGACGCGTGTCTCGATACGGGCTGATCGCGTTCGCCTCGTCGCTCGACCAAGTCGGTCCGCTCACGTGGACGGTCGCCGACGCCGCGCTGGCACTCTCGGTCATCGCGGGCGGCGATGCGGCCGACGCCACGAGTGCGCCGCATCCGGTCCCGGACTACACAGTGGGGCTGACGGGGAACGCGCGCGGTCTTCGGATCGGCGTGCCGCGCGACCTCCTGAATGGCGAGGGTGTCGATGCGGATGTCGCGACACACGTCCAGCAGGCGCTCGAGACGCTCAAGGCTCGAGGAGCGTCGATCGTCGACATTGCGCTGCCGACTGCGGCGGCAGCCATCCCAACCTACTACCTGGTGGCCACGGCCGAAGCCAGCTCGAATCTGGCGCGCTACGACGGCGTGCGTTACGGCTTTCGTGCGCCGGCAGAGGGACGCGACACGCTACGCGCGATGTACTGCCGGACGCGCGAGCGGGGCTTCGGCGCGGAAGTCAAGCGACGGATCATGCTCGGCACCTACGTGCTCAGCGCCGGCTACTACGATGCGTACTACCTGAAGGCCCAGCAGGTGCGCACGCTGATCCGGCGGGACTACGAGCGCGCGTTTGAGCAGGTCGACCTCGTCGCGATGCCGACAAGCCCGACACCGGCGTTTCGCATCGGAGAGCGCATCGCCGATCCGGTCCAGATGTATCTGGCCGACATCTTCACGGTCAGCGCCAACCTCTCGGGGCTTCCGGCGATCAGCGTCCCCTGTGGCTTCAGCACCGAGGGGCTGCCGATCGGCCTTCAGCTGACCGGACGGCACTTCGACGAAGCCACGCTCCTTCGCGCGGCAGACGCGTACGAGCGCGACGCGAACTGGTCTGTCCATCGTCCGCCCCACGTGGGGGCCCGCACACATGCCTGAGCCCGCGTGGGCGAACTGGCCGGACGAACGGCTCCTGTCGCTGCGTCTCTGCGATCTGAAGGTGACGCTCGCGGGTACAACGGTCGAGCGCCTGATCGCCCAAGTCAACAAAGAGCTCAATGACCGCGGCCTCGCGCAGCCGCACTACTATCTGTCGGACGAGTGGTTCACGGCCGACGGCGTGGCAGGCATCGCCGTGCCCTTTTATCTCGCGCACCCGCGTCTGGCACGCTTGGAGCTCGCCCAGATGCTCGAAGTGGAAGGGGGAGACGAGGAGACGTGCCTGCGGATTCTTCGGCACGAGGCAGGTCACGCCGTCGACAACGCCTACGACCTGCGCCGCCAGCCGCTGCGCCGGCGACTGTTCGGCAACCCTGACGCCGTATATCCGAAGTACTACACGCCAAAGCCGTACAGCACAAACTTCGTGCATCATCTCGATCACTGGTACGCCCAGAGCCACCCCGACGAAGATTTCGCCGAAACGTTCGCGGTATGGCTGGATCCGGCCTCGCTCTGGGGTCTGCGGTACGCGGGGTGGGGTGCCCAGCGCAAGCTGGAATACATGGACCGGTTGATGCACCGGATCAGGGGGACGGCGCCGAAGGTCACCTCGGTCCGACGAGTCGATCCGCTGCGACGATTGCGGCGCACGCTGCGCGACCACTATCGCCTGAAACGAGAGCACTACGGCCTCGACCACCCCGACTTCTGGGATGACGACCTCCGCCAGGTGTTCTCCGACGCACCCGAGTTCGCAAAGCGCAAGTCGGCGGCACGCTTTGTCCGTGCCATTCGCCGAGAGGTTCGGACAACGGTTGCAAGCTTCACCGACAGCTACCAGTACACGATCGATCAATTGATTGAGAAGGTCATCGCGCGCTGCCGCGAGCTCAACCTCCGCCTCACTGACGATGAGCAGACGGCCAAGGTCGATTTCGTGGTGTTCCTCACAGTCCAGACGATGAACTACCTGCACGGCGGGCGGCACCGAGTGGCGCTATGAGCGGAACCAAACTGCGTGTGCTGGCCCTGGTGCATCGACATCTCGTGCCGCCAGAAACGGTGCCCGAGGACACCGATCTGCTCGCCGCGCCCTGGCGGACCGAGTACGATGTGATCTCGACGTTACGCTCGCTGGGGCACGATGTCCTGCCGCTCGGCGTTCACGACGATCTCGGCGAGCTTCGCCGCGCCAACTTCGAGTGGAAGCCACAGATCGCCTTCAACCTCCTCGAGGGCTTCGACGACATCACCATCTTCGACCAGAATGTCGTCAGTCACCTGGAGCTGCTCAAGCTCGCGTACACGGGCTGTAATCCCCGTGGGTTGATCCTCTCGCGCGACAAGTCTCTCTCGAAGAAGCTGCTTGCCTACCATCGCATCCCCGTTCCGGAGTCCGAAGTCTTTCGTGTCGGTCGGCTGGGCCGGCGGCCCAAGCGCCTGCCCTACCCGCTGATCGTGAAACCGCTCACGCAAGAATCTTCGGTCGGCATCTCGCAGGCTTCGGTGGTCGAGACGGACGAGAAGCTCGAGGAGCGGGTCGCGTTCGTGCACCAGAGCATCGGCACCGCGGCAATCGTCGAGCAGTACATCGAGGGTCGCGAGCTCTATGTTGCGATTCTCGGCAACCAGACGCTGCAGTCGTTCCCCGTCTGGGAGCTGTTCTTCACCCACATGCCCACTGACGCCAAGCGGATCGCGACCGATCGGGTCAAGTGGAGTGTGAAGTACCAGAAGAAGTACGGGATCGAGAGCGGGCCGGCGAAAGACCTCTCCGAGTCGATCTGCGAGCGGATTCAGCACACGTGCAAGCGGGCGTATCGAGCGCTCGAGCTGAGCGGCTACGCCCGCATCGACCTGCGACTCGACGCCGAAGGCCGACTGTGGGTGCTCGAAGCGAATCCGAACCCACAGATCGCCCGCGGGGAAGACTTCGCCGCGTCAGCTGAAAGAGCAGGTCTGGGCTACGAAGGGCTGCTCCAGCGGATCCTCAACCTCGGACTCCGATGGCAGCCGGAGAGCTTCGCATAGCCGAGCCCGCAGGTCGGCGGGGCCAAGCGGGGATTGCCGGGGATTGCCGGGCGTAGATGTAAGAACCGCGCGATGAGCCAGATGCTCCCCAATGCGAGCGCTGCGCCCAGGAGCCGAGCACCGCACCGAGCACGCCGCGTGATGGACAGACACCGCCGCGAGGCGGGAGGTCCCGCTCGGCAGGTGGTCGTGGTTGACCGCGGCCACGCACTAGCTGGATTCGGCGGCTCGACGACCGCCTCGGATCCACACGGGCACCGTGTAGGGCACGAGACGTCGACGAACTTCCTCCATCGCAACGCGCTCGGGCTTTAGAGGCGCCGTTCCTTGATCCGTTCCAAAGCGGATGCGGGCTCCACGACGCAGTTGCTTGGCCCGCATGGCCGCCACGTCGACGAACAGGAATCGGCTCGTAATCGGAACCGCTGGCTCGAGCGAAACGACTGGTCCGTCTTCGAGAACAGAGGTTTCCAGTGCTGCAGCGCGTTCAGTTGGCTCTGGCTGTGAGATCGTGTCTTCCATCGCTTCCCAGACGATAACACGAAGGCCGGGTTGGCCGGGTGGGCCGGGTGGGCCCAGCAGATGGCTGGAAGGCGTGACCTGCCACCTGCGCGACCGACCCGGCTTGACCCGTCCCGAGTAAGACTAGGCGGCTACGTCAATCTTGATCTGCCGCGGCTTGGCCTCTTCGCGCATCGGAAGCTTAACGGTCAGCACGCCATCTCGATAGTCCGCTGACACCCGGCCGGCGTCGAGGGTCTGCGGCAGCGAGAACGACCGGCTGAACGTGCCGTACCGACGCTCGATCCGGTGGAACTGCTCCTCTTTCACCTCGGAGCTCAACTTCTTCTCACCCTTGATCGTGAGCGTGCCGTTGTCGACGGTGATCTCGATATCTTCGCGCTGCATGTCCGGCAACTCGGCCTTCAGCACGACCTCGTGGTCGCCGTTCTGGTAGATGTCCACCGGCGGAACCCACGCACCCGATGTCATCAGCCCCTCATCACTGCGGCCGTATGCGTCGCTGAACACCCGGTTGATCCGGTCCTGCAACTGCGAAAACTCGCGAAACGGGTCACTCCAACGAACGATTGCCATGATGTTGTGTCCTTTCTTTGCCACTGGCGCTGGGGCCCCATCCCCAGCGCAGAACTCACGCCAATGCCTTCGCCACCGATCCCCATGTCCTCGGCTCCGGCTGGTCGCGGATGCTTCCTGCACCCGCGCACCTCCGCCCTAGAGGGTCTCCGCGTACTCCGCGTCTACCACCTCGGCGTCGCGGACGTCCTTGCTGTGCGACGGCGATCCCGACCGCTCGGCGTTCTGACCGCCGGAGCCGGACTGGGCCGACTTGTAGAGGAACTCGGCGACGCTGTGTGAGGCCCGCTGCAGCGCGTCGGTCGCGGCCTTGATGCGGCCGAGGTCATCCCCTTCGCTGACCTTGCGCGCGTCCACGATCGCCGCTTCCACCCTGGACCGGTCACCGACGCTGATCCGCTCGCGGTTCTCGTTCACCGTCTTCTCGACCTGATAGACCAACGCGTCGACCTGGTTGCGCGCGTCGACGAGATCGCGGCGCGCCTGGTCCTCGGCGGCGTGGCTCTGCGCATCCTTCACCATCCGTTCGACCTCGTCTTTCGACAGGCCGCTCGATCCGCTGATGGTGATCTTCTGCTCTTTGCCGGTCGCCAGATCCTTCGCAGAGACGTTGACGATGCCGTTCGCGTCGATGTCGAACGCGACCTCGATCTGCGGCAGGCCACGCGGCGAAGGCGGAAGACCTCCGAGATGGAACCGTCCGAGCGTGCGGTTGTCACGCGCCATCGGGCGCTCACCCTGCAGCACGTGGACCTCGACGCTCGTCTGGTTGTCGGTCGCCGTGGAGAAGGTCTCGCTCTTCCGCGTGGGAATCGTCGTGTTGCGCGGAATCAGCGTTGTCAGCACACCGCCGAGCGTTTCGATGCCGAGCGAGAGTGGTGTCACGTCGAGCAGCAGGACGTCCTTGACTTCGCCCGCCAGCACGCCGCCTTGAATCGCCGCACCGATCGCGACCACTTCATCGGGGTTCACCCCCTTGTGGGGCTCCTTCTTGAAGTAGTCCTTCACGAGCTGCTGAACCTTGGGCATGCGCGTCGACCCACCGACGAGCACGACCTCGTCGATTTTCGAGGGGTCGACGCCCGCGTCAGCCAGCGCCTGCCGCACCGGACCCATCGTCCGCTGGAGCAGATCGTCGACGAGCGACTCGAGCTTCGAGCGCGTCAACTTGACCTGCAGATGCTTGGGTCCGGTCGCATCCGCCGTGATGAACGGCAGATTGATCTCGGTTTCGAGCGCGGTAGATAGCTCGATTTTTGCCTTCTCCGCTGCCTCTTTCAGGCGCTGAAGCGCCATGCGGTCCTTGGTGAGGTCGGGGCCTTCGCTCTTCTTGAACTCGCCGGCCAGCCACTGAATGATGCGGTCATCCAGATCGTCACCACCAAGATGCGTGTCGCCGTTGGTCGCCTTGACCTCGACCACGCCCTCGCCGACTTCGAGCACCGAGACATCGAAGGTCCCGCCGCCGAAGTCGTACACCGCAATCGTCTCGTCCTTCTTCTTGTCGAGCCCGTACGCGAGCGCGGCGGCCGTCGGTTCGTTGATGATGCGCAAGACGTTGAGCCCCGCGATCTGTCCGGCGTCCTTGGTCGCCTGCCGCTGCGCGTCGTTGAAGTAGGCGGGAACGGTGATCACGGCATCGGTCACCTTCTCACCCAAGTAGTCCTCCGCGGCCTGTTTGAGCCTCTGGAGCACCATCGCTGAGATTTCGGGTGGCGAGTACGACTTGCCCCTGACATCGATCCGCGCGTCGCCGTTCGCGGCCTGCGTCACCCTGTACGGCACGCGTGACGCTTCCTTCGAGACCTCGTCGTGTTTCCGCCCCATGAACCGCTTGATCGAAAAGACGGTGTTCTCGGGGTTGGTGACGGCCTGGCGTTTGGCCACCTGGCCTACGAGTCGTTCGCCGTCCTTCGAGATCGCGACCACCGAAGGCGTGATTCGTGAACCCTCCTGGTTGACGATGACGGTCGGCTGTCCGCCTTCCATGACAGCCACCACGGAGTTCGTGGTGCCGAGGTCAATGCCGATGACTTTGCCAGCCATGTGTTCTTTTAAAAACCTCCGGCGAATAACCCTGAGCAGAAGTCTACGAATTATATGAGTGTATGTAAATAAGTTTTTTTTAGTGTGTATATATTAAGTCTTCCGGCCACTGGGGGTGAACTTGCCCGCGAGCCGTCCGAACAAGAGCGCACGGGTTGTCATATATCCGCACGACTCCGAACCACCCCGACAGTTCCGCCAAGGATGAGCTCGGTCACCCCGCTGTTCCACGGCCCCGGGACGGTTTCCGACGCGACAAACGCAGGCGCCCCGCCGCGAAGGGAACTCGACTCGGCGCTGGACCCCGCGCTGAAAGAAACGACGCACCAATTCCCTGGCGCCTGTGCGATCATCGCGACCATGCGCTCGCGCCTACAGGCTGTCGTCCTTCCATCGGACGTGGGCGAGTTCTCTGAGGAGGCGCGTCGCGTCTTTCTTGAGCTCGGCCGGATTTCGAGCCCAGATGCCCTGACGGGCGAATGCACACCAGCCGTCGACGTCTATGAGACGGACGAAGCGGTGGAGGTCGTGATGGACCTGCCGGGCGTGGAGAGCGGCGCCGTGCGCGTCGTCATCAAGGGCGCCGCCGTGCTCCTGGCCGGAGAGAAGACGCCGCGCCGTGGACGGGGCGACTTTACTTTTCATCTGGTGGAGCGAGACTTCGGTCGCTTCGCCCGACTCGTCCGACTCTCGGCGGCCTGCGATGGAGGCCGCGCGATTCAGGTGCCGGTCACGACGGCACAGCCCACCAAGTAATGCGGCTCCTCTTCATCGGCGACATTGTGGGGCGGCCAGGACGCGAGCTGGTGCGGCGCGGCTTGGCCTATCTGGTCGAGCAGTACCAGATTGACCTCGTGATTGCGAACGCCGAGAACGCGGCAGCCGGCTTCGGTATCACGCGCGAGATCGGCGATCAGCTCCTGGAGTGTGGCATCGACGTGATGACCTCCGGCAACCACATCTGGGACAAGAAGGAGGCCGTCGACTACATCGGCGCTGAGCCGCGTCTGTTGCGGCCTGCCAACTACCCGTCTGGCGTGCCCGGGAACGGGAGTTACCTCGCCCGTACCCGGGACGGCCGAGCGGTTGGCGTGATCAACGTCATGGGGCGCGTGTTCATGCCCGCCATCGACGATCCGTTCACGGTCGTGCTGCGGGAGATCGAAGCGCTGCGCCAGCGGGCGCGCGTCATCTTCGTGGACTTCCATGCCGAAGCCACTTCCGAGAAGATCGCAATGGGTTGGCACCTCGACGGCAAAGTCACGGCCGTCATCGGGACGCACACGCACGTGCAGACCGCGGACGAGCGGATCCTGCCGAAGGGAACGGCCTACCTCACCGATGTGGGCATGACGGGACCGCACGACTCGGTGATCGGCGTCGAGATCGAAGCGGCCTTGGGGCGTTTCCTGAACGCGATGCCCGTGCGCCTCGAAACGGCCACAGGGAACCCGCGTCTTCACGCTGCGGTCGTCGAGGCTGCGGACGACACCGGCAAAGCGACCGATATCGAGCGCGTGAGCCATAGCCTCGAGGAGCTCGTCGCGCTCTCCGGGGATTCCCATGGGTGATTTGTTCGACCTGCCGTTCGAGGAGGAACAGGACCAGCCGACCGCGCAGGAGCCGCCGACCGACGGGCGATTGCGCGCGACGCCCGCACCGCCGCACTCGTCGCCCCCGCAGGCCTCACCACGTCCGGCTTCGCCGCCTTCGGTGCCCCCACTTCCCGTGCCTGAACGTGTGGGTGAGGTCGTCCCCGCGGCCCTGGCACGGCCGATCGCCGCACCGCACGAACGAGATCGCGCACCGCGCCGGCGGCCAGGGGCTTCCTCCGGTCGCGCGCTGACGGTCGGTCAGCTCACGGCGCAGATACGTCACCTGCTCGAGAGCGAGCTCTTCGAAGTGTGGGTCGAAGGCGAGCTCTCGAACTGTCGACTGTGGAATACCGGCCATCTGTACTTCACGTTGAAGGACTCCTCCGCGCAAATCAAAGGCGTGATCTTCCGCTCCTCGCTGCGCTACCTCCGATTCAAGCCCGAGGATGGGCTGAAGGTCGTCGCGCGCGGACGAGTCTCCGTGTACGACCCCAAGGGCGAGTATCAGCTCGTGTGCGAGCACCTCGAGCCGCAAGGTCTCGGTGCGTTGCAACTGGCCTTCGAGCAGCTGAAGGCACGCCTGCAGGAGGAGGGGCTCTTCGACCCGGCGCGGAAGCGTCCGCTACCGGCGCTCCCGCGCAAGATTGGCCTGGTGACGTCGACCGATGGCGCGGCCATACGCGACATCCTGAAAGTCTTGGCCAGACGCCATTCCACCGCGCACATCGTGATCCGGCCCGCACGCGTGCAGGGTGAAGGCGCCTCGGTCGAGATCGCACGGGGGCTGAAAGCGCTCGGCCACGTGCCAGGTGTCGATGTCATCATCGTGGGCCGTGGCGGCGGGTCGATTGAGGATCTCTGGTCCTTCAACGAAGAAATCGTGGCCCGCGCGATCACGCTCTGTCCCGTGCCAGTCATTTCGGCCGTTGGACATGAGACTGACGTGACGATCGCTGACTTCGTCGCGGATCTCCGCGCGCCGACGCCGTCGGCCGCCGCCGAAATGGTCATCGCGGCGAAGGACGAGTTCAGGGCACGAATCGATCGCCTCGCGGATCGGCTCCGTACGTCGGCGGTCGGGCGACTGCGCACGCTCGGTCGCCGGCTTCAGCTCCTGACCAGCCGCCCGGCCCTCGCGGGTCTGCCGAGTCGTGTCGCCAACCGAGGTCGTCATGTCGCGGAGCTATCGCATGCGCTGGCACACACGGGCCGGCTGACGCTCCAGTCGCGAGAGCGCCACGTGCGGTCGCTCGAGCGCCGCCTTCGGGCGTGCGACCTTCGACAGCGACTCGCGCACGTGCGGACGCGGTTGGTCGGCGTCGATGGACGAGGGGCGGCGGCGCTGACACGCCGGCTCCATCGGGCCACCACCCAGCTGCGCGAATGCGCGGGGCGCTTGGAGAGCTTGAGCCCGCTGGCCGTCCTCGGGCGCGGGTACGCCGTGTGCTGGAATGCCGACCGGACCCGGATCATCCGCGCGGCGACACAGGCCACGCCGGGCGATCGGGTGCGAGTCACATTGGCCGAGGGCGAGCTCGACTGCGACGTCCGCGATACGATCCTCGACTCGGCACCGCGTGTTCAGTCCTGAGCCCGAACTGCGTCCCATGGCCGATCCGTCAATCAGAGATTTCGAAGCTGCGATTGCCGAGCTCGACGGCATCGTGAAGAAGCTAGAAGAAGGCGATCTATCGCTGGAACAGTCGCTCGCGCTGTACGAGCGCGGGGTTCAGCTCTCGCGCTTTTGCCACGCGAAGCTCGAGGACGCCGAGCGCCGCATCGAGATCCTGACCGATCGCGGCGAACTCAAGCCCGCGCCAGCGTCGCTGCAGCCCGACGACACGGACCGCTGACGTGGCGGGCGAGACACTGGGCCTCTTTCTCGAGCGGGCGCGCACACGCGTCGATCACGCACTCGAGGCGTGGCTGCCCAGGCCTCCGAGAGTGCCGCCCCTCGTCAGTGAGGCGCTTCGCTATAGCGTGTTCGCCGGCGGGAAACGCCTGCGTCCCGTCTTGGTGCTGGCGGCCGCGGACGCCGTGGCGCGTCGTGCCGCGCCGGATGACGAGCGGCGACGCGTCGAGGCACACGATGCGGCGCTCCCCACCGCGTGTGCCCTGGAGCTCATACACACCTACTCGCTCGTGCACGACGACCTGCCGGTCATGGACAACGACACGCTGCGGCGGGGGCGGCCTACCGCGCACGTGGTCTTTGGCGACGGCATCGCGATTCTCGCAGGCGACGGGTTGCAGGCGGCCGCGTTCGAGCTGCTCGCGCGGGAGCCCGCCACCGCAGATCCGAGGGTCGCCGAGCGCAAACTCCGCACGATCCTGGCGATCGCGCAGGCGGCTGGGCCCGCGGGCATGGTCGGCGGCCAGGCGCTCGACCTACAGGCTGCAGGTCAGGCCAAAGATCGGCCCTTGACCCTCGACGCGGACGGACTGCGCGCCATGCACGCCCGGAAGACCGGCGCCATCATTCGCGCGTCCGCCGTGTGCGGTGGCATCATGGCCGGCGCTGACGAGCCCCTCGTCTCCGCCCTCGATCGATACGCGGCCGAGCTCGGCCTCGCGTTTCAGATTGTGGACGACATCCTTGACGTTGAAGGGGACGCGACCACCCTCGGTAAGACAGCGGGCAAGGACGCCGCCGGTGCCAAGCCGACCTATCCGGCACTCTTCGGCCTCGAGCAGTCGAAGGCGCTTGCCGCGGAGTGTATCAACCGCTGTCGCGCGACGCTCGACGAGGCAGGCCTTCAGGACGGTTGGCTGTGGGCTATTGCCGAGTGGATGCTGGGCAGGAGAAGCTGAGGCGGTTGTCTCGCACTCGGCTCGACCTACTGCTCACCGACCGCGGTCTCGCACCCTCACGCGAGCGGGCACGTGCGCTCATCCTCGCCGGACAGGTGCGCGTGAACGGCCAGACCGCCACCAAGGCCGGGACGTTGGTGGCCAGCGACGTCGATCTCACACTCGACGTGCCCGATCACCCGTACGTGAGCCGAGGTGGCGTCAAGCTCGCCCACGCCCTCGAGACGTTCGCCATCGACGTTCGCGGGCGCCGTGCGCTCGACGTTGGGGCATCGACCGGTGGGTTTACCGATGCGCTCCTGCGGCGTGGCGCGGCCTCCGTCATCGCCCTCGATGTCGGCCACGGGCAACTCGATTGGTCACTCCGTACCGATCCGCGCGTTGTCGTGCGCGAGCACGTCAATGCGCGCGCCCTTACGCGGGGGGACGTGCCGCACGACGTCGGCGTCGTCACGATCGATGTCTCCTTCATCTCGCTGCGCCACATTCTCCCGGCCCTGCGACCGTTTCTTCTGCGGGGCGCCGACGTCGTAACTCTGGTGAAACCGCAGTTCGAGGCCGGACGCGCAGACGTCGGAAAGGGCGGCCTTGTCACCGACCCGGTCGTTCACGCTGCCGTCGTGGCACGCGTGGTCGACGAGGCGCAGGGCTTCGGTTACACGGCCCTCGCTCAGACACCGTCGCCCATCACCGGCGCACGCGGGAACCGAGAGTTCTTCGTGTACTTGACGTGGGCGCCGACCAAGAATCCGCCCCATAGCGGTGTATCGTTCAACTTGAAATAGCATGAGATGGTGTCCGAGTCGCACGCGCCGATCACAACGATCGGCATCCTAGCCAAATCCCATCTGCACGCAGCGGCCTCCCACCTGGTGGACATTGCCGAGTGGCTCGACCGCCGGGGCGTTCGCGCGGTCTTCGAGTCGGAAACGGCGAGCCTGATGCCACCGGGTACAGCGCGCGCGATCGCGACGAAGCCCGATTTGGCGACCACGGTGGGCATGGTGCTCGTGCTCGGTGGTGATGGCACGCTCCTCGGCATGGCCGATGGCATCGCGGAGGCCGGATCGAACATCCCGCTGCTCGGCGTCAACTTCGGCAGCCTCGGTTTTCTCACCGAAGTCACGCTCCCAGAGCTCTATCCGGCGCTCGAGGCGGTGCTGGCCGGGCAAGTGCCGATCGAAGAGCGCGTGATGCTGCACGCCACCGTCCAGCGCGAGGGGCGCACCTTCGCCACCCACGTCGCGCTGAACGACGTCGTGGTCACGAAGGGGACGCGAGCCCGGATGGTCGACCTCTCCGTCTGGCTCAACGACGACTTCGTCACTCGAGTGAAGGCGGACGGGCTGATCGTCGCGACCCCTACGGGATCGACGGCCTACAACCTCGCGGCAGGCGGCCCGATCGTGCAGCCAGCCGTCGACGCGCTCGTCCTGACGCCCATCGCGCCTCACACGCTGACGAATCGGCCGGTGGTGGTCCCCGCCACCGCCACCGTGCGAGTCCAGCCGACGATGGAGGGGCGGGATGAGGTGTACGTGACCTTCGACGGCCAGACGACGTATCGGCTGCAAGAAGGCGATGAGATCCTCACGCGTCGAGCCGACGTCCGCGTGCGGCTGCTGCGCCCGACGACACGAAACTACTACCAGGTGCTACGCACGAAGCTGAAGTGGGGAGAGCGCTGACAGTCGCACGTCACTCCGCCGGCGGCTGACGGCCGCGCCTGCGCCTGGGCGCGCGTGAAGCGCGCCGAGGCACGACTCGAGCCTGGTGACCTGGGACGCCTATCGCCCTGTGGCGGCCCTCCGCCCGGCGAGGCGTCGCTGGCGAAAGTACTCCACCTGAAACGTCTGCACATGGCGATTGTGTTCACTCAGCGTGCGCGAGAACACATGCGAGTTGTCGTTCCGGCTGACGAAGTAGAGGTAGTCGGTGTCTGCCGGCTGTGCTGCCGCCTGGAGAGACTCGGCACCAGGCGCCGCGACCGGCCCTGGCGGCAGGCCGGGGTACCTGTAGGTGTTGTACGGTGAGTCGAACTGGAGATCGTCGCGCCGCAGGTTCCCGTCGTATCGACCGGCGCGGAGAAGTGCATAAATCACGGTCGGATCGCACTGCAGCGGCATGCCAATGCGGAGCCGGTTGGCGTACACGCTAGCGACGATGGGCCGCTCCTCCGGTTTGCCGGTTTCCTTCTCGACGATCGACGCGAGCGTCACGAGTTGCCGGACGGAGAGGCCACGCGACTGAGCGGCCGCTCGCAACTCGGGCGTCAACGTCTTCGTGAACCGATCCACCATGAGCGCCACGAGGCGCGGTGCGTCGGTGCTGCGAGACAGCGAGTAGGTTTCGGGAAAGAGGTAGCCCTCGAGATCGGTCGCCTCCGGATCGAGGTCTCGGATCAGGGCGGGGTTGGCAGTGGCCGCCATGAACGCCTCAGCGGTGCCGAAGCCAGCGGACTCGAACACGTGCGACATCTCTCGGACCGTGAGTCCTTCTCGAAATGTCAGGGGGACCAGGTCGACCTCGCCGCGAGCGATCTTGTCGATCACGTCCAGAGCGCTGAGCGGCTTGTCGAAGCGAAACTCACCGGCCTGGAGCCGGCGCGCATTGCCACTGCGCCACAGCGCCACGCGGTACGTCCATTCGTCCCGGACAATCCCGGCCGCGATGAGGCGCTGGCCGATCCCTTGCGGCCCCGTGCCCGGCGGGATGACCACGAGCGGCGACTCACCGGCCGGATACCCCTGGTACGGCTGCGCAGCACTGCGGTAGGACCGATAGCCCACCACGCCGGCCCCCCCGCCGACGACCAGCAGCACGAGAAGCAGCATCCTCTTCATCGGAGACCGTCGCCGAGCGATCGTCAACAGACCGGAGCTCCGCGATCGAGGAAATCCTGGAGGAACACCGCCGCGGCGGCGGCATCCAGTTGGGCCTTGCGCTTGCGCCAGTCGCGCTCACGGAGGGCCAGGCGCTGCTCCGCCTCGCGACTGGTCAGGCGCTCGTCCTCCCCGACGACCGGGACACTCACACGGGAGCGGAGCTGGTCGATGAATGCGCGGGCACGGCGCGTGTCGTCCGAGGCTTGGCCGTCGAGCCGTGCCGGCACGCCGACGACGATCACGCGTAGGCCGTCGGCGTCGCGCATCAACGAGTCGACTTCGGCGACCACGACGTCCAGCGTGGTGACACCCGTCACCTGGAGTGTTTTGAACGGCCTGGCCAGGGTGCCCGACACGTCACTGAGCGCGAGGCCCACGCGTCGCGTCCCGAGATCAATGGCCAGCGCCCGACCAGTGCCCATCGTTGCTCACTTCGACCAAGCGTATCAGATGGCACCGCGCTGCACATGCGGCGCCAGCCTACCGATACCACAGGTGATGCGAAAGCGGTCCGCGGTTGCCATCGGTCTGCTCGGGCCTGCCGTGCTCCTGCTCGCGGCGGGACCTGCGCTTCGTGCTGGACAGGATGGTCCTTCACAACTGGCGCTCACTCGTCGCGCCAACGAGCGGCTGCGCGCACTCTACGAGGAGGCAGATCGCCTCGCGAGTCAGGAACAAACCGTCCTCAGAGAGCTGCGGCAGCTGGAGATCGCCCTTCAGATCGCCCGCGAGGAGTTCCAGCGGGCCGACACCGCCGTCACAGAAGCGGCGACACTGCGTGACGCGCTGAACGCGCAGGTGGCGACCCTGGAGCGGACACGAGACGAGGAGCATCCTCGTTTGGCCGCTCGCCTCGCCGAAATGTACAAGCTCGGGCGGCGTCGCTACGCGAAGCTGCTGCTGTCGGTGACGGACGTGCGCGGGCTGGGGCGCTCGATCAGGAGCCTCGCCTCGCTCGCCGATCGCGACCGGGCGCGGGTCCGCGCGTACGAGGCGCGACTGGGCACACTGCAAGCCACGCGCGCCGAGTTGGAAGCGCAACAGCGGGCGCTGGACGGACGGCGGGCCGAAGCCGCCACTGCGCGCGCGACAACCGAGGCGGCCGTCGCCGCTCAGACGGCGCGCATCAGAGAGATCGACGCACGGCGCGACGTGAACGCCAAGCTGGTCAGCGAGCTACAAACGGCCCGGCAACAATTGGAGGCGACCATCGCACGCGCCGAGCCGGTGCCGGTCGCCCTCCCGATCGCCTCGTTCCGCGGAGCCCTTCCCTGGCCGGTCATGGGGACGGTCCGGCGACCGCAAGGGCCCGCCATGTCCCAGCGCCCCGGTCTCGAGATCGCGGCATCGGAAGGAACGCCGGTCCAGGCCGTGCACAACGGGGCTGTCGCGTACGCCGGGAGCTTCGATGGTCTGGGAAACCTCATCATCGTCGACCACGGCGAACAGACCTTCTCGCTCTACGGCCACCTCCTCGACGTGGCGGTCGGTCGCGGCGTCACGGTGTCAGCGCAACAGCCCCTGGGCCGCGTCGGCCTGACCATCTTCGGCTCGCCGGCACTGTATTTCGAGCTGCGCGTCAACGGCAAAAGTGTCGACGCGACGGCCTGGCTCGAGCGCCGGGCCGGCCCGGTGCCCGGGTCCTCGCCGCCGGAGGCTCGTTAGCCCAGATCCCTGCACGAATCGGGTGGCGAGGCTCCAGATCACCCTGTAGACTGGTGTCATGTCTGGTCGCACCCGGCGCGTCGTGTTGTGGTTTTCGACGCCGGTCGTCGCTTTTGTGCTGGTGGGGGCGCTCCTCAGCAAAGTGACGTCCGGTCAAGGCGTCTACCAGGACCTCAAGATCTTCAACGACGTGTTCAACTTGATCTCCAGTAACTACGTCGAGAAAGTCGATCTCACCAAGGTCATGCATGGCGCGATGGACGGTCTCGCCGACAGCCTGGACCCGGATAGCGCCTACCTCTCCACCGACCAGGTCAAGCAGATCGAAGCGGGCAACACGCTCGCGGCCGGCGATGTCGGTCTGGATCTCACACGACAGTATTACCTCCGCATCATCGCGGCCCGCGATGGATCACCCGCGGCGAAGGCGGGATTGCAGACCGGCGATTTCGTACGCATCATCGACAGCAAGCCGACGCGGGAGATGTCGGTGTGGGAGGGCATGCGGGCTCTGCGCGGCTCCCCGGGCACCAAAGTGAAGCTCACCGTCTTCCGAGGCGCCGCGACCGACCCGCACGAAATCGAGCTCACCCGTGAAGTACTTTCCGCGCCCGATGCGACGAGCCGGATTGCGGCGCCAGGGGTCGGGTACCTCCGTATCGCGGCCATTGGCGTGAAGACACCGGACATCGTCAAGGCGCAGGTCGCCGATCTCATCAAAGCAGGCGCCGCCAAGCTCATCGTCGACGTACGCCGAACGTCGGGTGGATCGCTCGATGCCGGGCTCGCGCTCGCGCGATTGTTCGTGGCCTCGGGCACGTTGGCGATCCGTGAGAGCAAGGGCGCCGCGAAAGAGACAATCACCACCAAAGCCGGCGACGGGACAATAGCGCTTCCGATCCAGATCTTGGCCGACACGGGAACTTCGAGCGGGGCAGAGCTCTTCGCGTCTGCGCTCGTCGGCAACAAGCGCGCGGAGCTCGTGGGCGAGCACACGATCGGCCGCGCGGCCTCCCAACGGCTTATCAAGCTTCCCGACGGCAGCGGGCTCTACTTGACAACGATTCGGTACCTGACCCCTGACGGCACGCCGCTGCATGAAAAGGGGCTCGCGCCCACTGTTCCGGTGGATCAGCCGGATGTCGAGTTCGGGCAGTTGCCGCCGACCACCGACCCCGTCCTCGAAAAAGCGCTGGAGCGGGCGGGTGCCCCGGCAGCCAGGAAGGCCGCCTGAAGCGGCGCGGCGCCATCGGCTGACGACATCCGGCTTCCGAAGGTCATCTGGGCTTTGTTATACTGCTCGTTCGTCCAACGCCTGATTTTTCAAGATGTAGGCGCGTAGCTCAGGGGTTAGAGCGCCTGCTTGACACGCAGGAGGTCGGTGGTTCGAATCCACCCGTGCCTACCAACCTTCGCTCGCCGCCATGCACGACGCGAGCTGAGGTTGGCCAGCCAGGCGTTGCTTGCGGCGGCTCGCGCGGTCGTGGCCCGCGATCGGCCAGCCACCCGAGGGCTGACATCGTTCCATGAGCCAGGTTTCCATCACACTCCCTGACGGGTCACGACGAGACGTGCCGCGGGGTACGTCCGTCCTCGACGTCGCGGCCGCGATCTCGCCGCGGCTGGCGAAGGCCGCCATCGCAGGGATGGTCGACGGCCGGTTGGTCGACTTGTCGTTCCCGCTGACGTCGCATGCGGCCGTCCGCGTCCTGACGAGCGACGGTCCGGATGCGCTATACGTCTATCGCCATAGCGCCGCACACCTCCTCGCGGCGGCGGTCACCTCGCTCTTTCCCGCGGCGCAGTGCGGCATCGGTCCCCCGACCGAGGACGGCTTCTTCTACGACTTCGTCGTCCCCCGCCCCTTTGTCCCCGAGGACCTCGAGGCTATCGAGCGGAAGATGAAGGAGCTCGCTGCCCAGGATCTCGTGTTCGAACGCCAGATGTGGCCGCGCGAGGATGCGAAGGCGTTCTTCGCGGGCCTCGGTGAACCGCTCAAGGTGCAGCTCATCGAGGAGAAGACCGAGGGCCAACGCGAGATCTCCTGCTACACGATCAAGGACAAAGAGACCTTCATCGACTTCTGCGTCGGACCGCATGTGCCGTCGACGGGCCGATTGAAGGCGTTCAAGCTGCTCAGCACGTCGAACGCCTACTGGAAGGGCGACGCGAACAACCAGCCCATGCAGCGGATCTACGGCACGGCGTTCTTCTCCGAGAAGGAGCTCAAGGACTACCTGACGCAGATCGAGGAGGCCAAGAAACGCGATCATCGAAAGATCGGGAAGGATCTGGGGCTTTTCTTGTTCCACCCCTGGGCACCGGGCGCAGCCTTCTGGCTCGACAAGGGCACCACGCTGTATCACACGCTCGCGAACTACATGCGCGAGGTGCTATTTCCCGCAGGGTACGTCGAGGTCAAGACACCGCTCATCTTCAACAGGGCGCTGTGGGAGACCTCAGGGCACTGGTCGCACTATCGTCAGAACATGTTCATCATCGATCCGGCTTCCGGTGGGGCAGCGACCGGCTCGCAGGCACCAGAGCACGGGTCCGCGAAAGACCATGAGCTGATGGGCGTGAAAGCGATGAACTGTCCGGCGCACATGTTGCTCTTCGCGAGCGAGATGCGAAGCTACCGCGACCTGCCCCTGCGGTTCCACGAGCAGACGGCGCTCCACCGCAACGAGGCGTCGGGCGTCCTCTCGGGCTTGACGCGCGTGCGGCAATTTTCGCAGGACGATGCGCACTGCTTCGTCACACAGGAGCAGATCGGTGAGGAGGTGGGGCGATGCCTGGGTCTGGTCCGGCGCGTGTACGGCGACCTCGGCCTTCCCTACTCGATGAAACTGTCGACGCGTCCGCCGGAGTTTCTGGGCGACGTCGCGACGTGGGACTCCGCCGAGTCGCAGCTCAAGAGCGCTCTGGAGCGCGCCGAGCAGCCATACACACTCAACGCCGGCGACGGAGCATTCTACGGACCCAAGATCGACGTGGATGTCGTGGATGCCATCGGGCGCAAGTGGCAGTGCGCCACGGTTCAACTCGACTATCAGATTCCGCAGCGGTTCGACCTGAAGTACATCGGACCCGACAACGCCGAGCATCGTCCAGTAGTGATTCACCGGGCCATCTTCGGGAGCTTCGAACGGTTCATCGCCATCCTGATCGAGCATTACGCTGGGGCATTTCCACTCTGGCTGGCGCCCGTCCAGGCAGTGGTGCTGCCAATCGCCGACCGACATCTCGAGTATTGCCAGCAGGTTCGGGCAGATCTCGAGGCCGCGGGCCTGCGAGGGGGTCTGGACGACCGCCAGGAGAAGATTGGATATAAAATCCGTGAGGCTCAGCTGCAGAAGATTCCCTACATGCTCGTCGTCGGGGACCGGGAAGCGGCCGAGGGGACGGTGTCGGTGCGTACGCGGACGGGCGGCGACCAAGGCGCCAGTTCGGTGGGGGCGTTCTTGGAGCGCGCGCTGGACGAGGTCAAGCGGCGGGTTCTGCCCGCCTAGACCAGGCCGGGAGGCATGGAAAGAATGAGAGGGCTATATCGCTTTCGATAGAGGACCACGCCGCGACGACCGTGTACGCGTGAACGAGCGCATCCGCGTTCGGGAAATCCGAGTCATCGACGATACCGGGCAGCAACTCGGGATCATGACGCCCCCCCAAGCGCTGGCCATTGCCAGACAGAAGGGGCTGGACCTGGTGGAAATCTCACCGACGGCCGTGCCGCCGGTGTGCCGAATCATGGACTTCGGCAAGTACCAGTACCAGGAACAAAAGCGCGCCCGTGAGGCCCGAAAGCACCAGCAGGTCATCGAGGTCAAGGAGATCAAGTTCCGACCGAAGGTGGACGAACACGACTATCAGTTCAAGAAGAAGCACATCGAACGCTTCCTCGAGGACGGGGACAAGGTCAAGGCGACCATCTTTTTCCGGGGCCGTGAGATGGCCCATCCGGAGATCGGGCAGCGTATCATCGAGCGATTGGTGCAGGAGCTGGCGGAGGTCGCGATCGCAGAGGCGCTACCCCGCCTCGAAGGCAACCAGATGCACACCATCCTGAGCCGGAAACCTCAGGGACGGTCGAAGGCGGTGGCACCGTCCCCCGCTCCGCCACCGCCGGCGCCGGCGCGTCAGAGATAGGACACCTATGGCGAAGAAGTTGAAGCTCAAAACGCACCGCGGCGCGGCCAAGCGGTTCAAACGGACGAAGCGAGGCAAGTTCCTTCGCTCGAAGGCATTCAAGCGTCACATCTTGAGCAGCAAGACGACCAAGCGGAAACGCCACCTGCGAGCGCCTGCGGCCGTTTCCGACCAGGACTCGGCGAAGCTCGAGCGGATGCTGCCGTATAAGTGACCGTGCACTGTGAAGCGTGCTAGGTAGGAGAGAGTCATGCCCCGCGTGAAACGAGGAACAGTTCGGCGTGCCAAGCGCAAGAAGCTGCTCGGCCTTGCCAAAGGATACTTCGCCAACAAGAGCAAGCTGTATCGCGCCGCCAAAGAGTCGGTCGACACGGCGCTCAAGTACGCCTTCGTCGGCCGGCGCAACAAGAAGCGGGACTTCCGACGGCTCTGGGTCGTGCGGATCAACGCCGCCACGCGGCAGCACGGGCTGACTTACGGGCAGTTCATGAACGGCTTGAAGCACGCTGGTGTGGCACTCGACCGTAAGAGCCTGTCGGAGCTCGCCATCGCGAGTCCGGCAGCGTTCGGGCGTCTGGTGGAGACGGCCAAGACCGCGATCAAGTCGGCCGCAGCGTAAGGATGAGTCTTCCCGACCAGGCCGCCGTTCAGACCCAGATTGCCTCGTTCGAGACCGAGCTGACACACGCGCGGACGGCGCGCGATGCGCAAGCGGTGCGCGACCGTTACCTGGGCCGGAAGAACAGCGTGGTCGCCTCCTGGATGCAGCTCATCTCCAGCGCGGCCCTGGAAGACAAGAAGGCACTTGGCCAGCGCGCGAACGAGCTGAAGCAGTCTATCGAGGCGCGTTGGGCCGCATACCAGGCAAGCGCCGACCAGCACGCGCGCCCCTCGGGCGCGATTGACGTGACCCTCCCGGGTCGTGCACCGACCCTCGGCCGACGGCATCCGCTGACCCTTGTCCGCGATCGGATGGAGGGCATCTTCACGCGTATGGGCTTCGCCATCGTCGAAGGGCCCGAAATCGAGGATGAATGGCACTGCTTCGACGCGCTGAACATGCCGGCAGAGCACCCTGCGCGCGACATGCAGGACACGCTCTATCTCGCCACGCCGGTCCTCGGGGAATCGCGGCGCGCGGACGATAAGCGGACGATGTTGCGGACGCACACGTCGTCGATTCAGGTGCGCTACATGCAGGCCCATCAGCCCCCCGTCCGCATCGTCGCGCCGGGCCGTGTGTACCGTCGGGACGACCTGGACCTGACGCACACGCCGATGTTCACGCAGATGGAAGGTCTCGCCGTCGGTGACGGCATCTCCCTGGCGGATCTCAAAGGGACGCTGACCGCCTTCGCGCGCGAGATGTTCTCGCCGAGCGCCCTGGTTCGGTTCCGCCCAAGCTTCTTCCCGTATACGGAACCGAGCGCTGAAGTGGACATCAGTTGCTGGCAGTGCGAGGGCGCCGGCTGCGCCATGTGCAAGCGCACAGGGTGGATCGAGATCGGCGGCTGCGGCATGGTGCACCCCGCCGTGTTCGAGGCCGTGGGGTACGACGCCGAGCGCTACACCGGATTCGCCTTCGGCATCGGCATCGAACGCGTCGCGATTCTCAGGCATCAGGTGCAGGACATCCGCTTGTTCTTCGAGAACGATCTGCGATTCCTCGAACAGTTCCCGTACTGATGCGCGTCCTGGTTTCCTGGCTCCGCGACTTCGTGGCCGTGACCGCTTCGCCTGAGGAGCTCGCCGAGAGGCTGGGGCTTCGTGGATTCGAAGTCGCGTCCGTGGAACCGGCTCCGGACGGCGTGCGGCCGCCATGGGCGCAGATGGCCGCCGGCCTGGATGGCGTCATCGACTTCGAGGTGACGGCCAACCGACCAGATTGCCTGAGCGTACTTGGCTTCGCCCGAGAGGTCTCGACGCTGTACAACCTGCCGCTGCGATTGGTCACGCCCGTCACCGCGGCGCGCGTACCCAACGTCGAGGTCAGCCTGCCAGTCGTGGCCGTCACTATCGAGGACGCCGAGCGCTGCCCGCGATACGCCGCCGCGATGACCGCTGTCACAGCGACGACGTCGCCGCGATGGATGGTCGCGCGGCTCGAAGCGGCAGGCGTCCGAGCGATCAGCCCGTTCGTCGACATCACCAACTACGTGCTGATGGAGCTCGGCCACCCGATGCACGCGTTCGATTTCGCGAAGCTCAGCGGTGGACGGATTCGCGTCCGCCGAGCCACGCCAGGCGAAACGATGACGACGCTCGACGGGGTGAAGCGGGAGCTCGATACAGAGATGCTGGTCATCGCCGACGCCGACCGAGCGCAAGCGGTCGCCGGCGTGATGGGCGGCGGCTCGTCCGAGGTGTCCGCTGCCACCCGCGTGGTCGTGTTCGAGAGTGCCTACTTCCAGCCGGCATCAGTCCGTCGCACCAGCAAGCGGCTTCAGCTCAAGACCGAAGCCTCGTCACGATTCGAGCGCGGCGTCGACATCCACGCACCGGTCGTAGCGCTCGAACGCGCCCTGGAGCTCACGGAGCTTATCGGCGCAGGTCGCCGTGGAGCGGTCGTTGACCGCTACCCGTCTCCTCGCAGTCCGCGAACCATCGTGCTGCGTGGCGCACGCATCGGCCTGATCCTCGGACTGACGATTCCAGATGCGGACGTCGAACGGATCCTTGGGTCGCTAGGGCTTGCCCTCACCAGGCGAGCCGACGGGTGGAACGTCGAGGTTCCGGCCTTCCGGGTCGATCTCCTGCGGGAGATCGACCTCATCGAGGAAGTCGGGCGTCATCATGGCTTCGAACGGCTCGAGCCCACGTTCCCGCCGATGTCGATGGCCGCGGCGCCAGCGGATCCACGGATCTCGCGCGATCGGGCGATCCGGACGACGCTGGCCGCGGCGGGCCTGACCGAGGCGGTGACCTTCGGGTTCATACAGAGCGCGACCGCCCGGCGGTTCCTCCGAGCGGACGACGCCACGCAGTTGGTGACCATCGCGAATCCGCTGACGGCGCTCTTCGATGTGTTGCGGCCCTCGATCGTGCCCGGGCTGCTCGACGTGCTCGCGCACAATCGACGACACGGCCGGCGGGATGTGGCGATTTTCGAGATCGGCGCACGCTTCACGATCGCGCATGGGGAACGGCGTGCCGTCGGGCTCGCTTGGACCGGCGCGGCATCGACCGAGCACTGGTCGGGTAGTGGACGCGAGGTCGACTTCTTCGACGTCAAGGGCGCCATCGAACGGCTGTGCGACATGTTGCGGGTACCTGTTCACTGGACCCCCACCGCTGCGCCGTATCTCACGGCAGGAGAGTCTGCGGCGATCATGGCCGGTGATTCGGTGATTGGGATCGCAGGTCTGATGGTCCCGAAGATCGTCGATGAGCACGGCGCCCCCAAGCAGGACGACGTATTCGTGGCCGAGCTCGATCTGGAGGCGCTGGAGGCCGCGCGCGCTTCAGGCGTCGCGCGCGAGACGATGGGAGGGGCGGATGAGACCGTCCGGCCGTTGCCGCGCTTTCCTTTCGTCGTCCGAGACCTCTCGATCGTCGTGTCGGAAGCCTTGTCTGCCGACACCATCCGTGGCACCATTCAAACGGCCGCTGAGGGTGCTCCGGCACCGCTCGCCTCGATCGCGTTCTTCGATCGATACAAGGGAAAGGGCGTCGCGGAGGACTGCGTCAGTCTTTCGGTGCGACTGACGTTCCAGTCGGCCGAGCGGACGTTGACCGACGTCGACGTGCAGCAGAGTTTCGACCGCGTCCGTGCCGCTCTGGTCCAGACGCACGGCGCCGTTCAACGGTAGGAATGAATCATGGCAAAGACCGCAGTCCGCACCGAGCTCGAGTTGATCGACCGGCTCGAGGAGAAGCTGAAGAAACTCGTCGCTCTGGTCGAGCGGCTGAAGTCGGACCATGCCGGCTCCGCCGCGGAGAACCAGCGCCTCTCGCGCGAGATTGAGCGCCTCACCAACCAGCTCTCGACAAGCGACGCGCTGTCCACTGAGCTGGCCGCGCTACGCGAAGAGCGCGACATCATCCGCACGCGGGTCAGCGACATGCTCGAACAGCTGGAATCGTTGAACCTCTAGAAGGGTTCGATATCTGCGTGGACAGCTCTGAATCCCGAGTTGAAGGCTCTGAGGCAGTTGTCGCTGCTTCGAGCGCAGGACACACGACCCAGAACTGAAGAGTGCTGTAAACATTTATGAGCGATGGCGGCCGCGTCGTCTCGGTCCAGATCCATGGACAGCGATACCCGATCCGCAGCGGGCTGGATCAGGAGTACGTGGCGCGGCTGGCCGAGTACGTCGACGAGCGGATTCGCATCGCGGCTGACGCGTCCCCCTCCGGCGATTCGCTGCGACTCGCGGTCCTTGCCGCCCTGAACATCGCCGACGAGCTCTTCCGCTGCCGGGAATCCAGCCGGCAGCGCACCGGCGAGCTTTCCGAGCGCTGGGACGAGCTCGAACGCCTGGTCGACCGCATGCTCACGATGCCCTGATCGGTCTCGGGACCTCTACCTCATCCCTCCTGGTGCAATCGCCTGTTTCCCACGCGCGTGCTGCGCGTGCCCGGAGCTGTTCCGGTCGGTTCGTGTCATCTCCATGAGCGCGGGACCACCCTGCGCGAAGATGCTGTGACGCAGCGCCATCTTGATCCACTCGTCGACATCGACAACTCGATAGTTCCGGTCCACGAACTGTCCAATCGCTTCATCAACGACCGCGCGCGGATTCGACACCTTGGGGTGCACCAGGATGTCCGCGAGCACGTCGTGCAGCATGTTCAGGTTGTCGAGAATCGCCGCCGAACGTTCGTGAACCGATACCAGGCCTGGCGCGATCGACGGAGCGAGGGGGAGCTCACTGGGAAATGCATCGGGAGGCGTGCCAGCGGTGAGCTTGCGCTCGAATCGATCAGTGACGATCTTCAACCCCGCCGCGCGACCCGCGCGATCGCCAGCAGTCTCGAGCGGCTCTTGCGCAGCGAGCTGAAACCAGTGCGCGGCCCACACGAAGCCGGACAAGGTGGGATAGCGCAGCTCTCGCCGAGGGTTGAAGCCCTCTTCGGTGAACGTCGTGTACGGGTGGTCGTACAGGATGCCCATGTCCTTCGGGACGTCGGGAAGCGCCACGTCCGGACGGCTCGAGTAGCGTTCGACGGCCGCATCGAGCGCCGCTGCCCGTGCCGGCGGCTCGACCATCGCGAAGATCGCGAGGACCTCTCGGTGGAAGACGTGCGTTCGCCGGATCAGCTCAGCGCCGCGTCTGCCGAGCGCGGCGTACCCACGGTCGGCGTCAGGATCCGATGATGCGAGACCGGATTCGGCGCTGAGACGCTGCCTGAGCCGCGCGAAGACGTCGGACTCCTCGACCTTGCCCTTGCCTCGCGTCAGCTCGCCGTACAACACGCCATGAGCGCGCTCCAGGCCGACCAACCGCGCGTGGAGCTCGGGCCACGCCTGCTTGAAGGACGCGGTCAGCCACGCGGCGTCGGTCTCGCCTGCGCTCGGGCCCCCACCTTGTGCCCCGCCCCTCGCCGACCACGCGGCGACGCACGCCACGACGATGACGAGGCGAGCCACGACTGCGTGAATCGGGCGGGGCATCATACAGCAGCCGTCCGGGGGCCGCCTGAGCGGCCTCGCTAGCGGGTCACCGAGATCTTCCAATACCCGTTGGTCCAACAGCACTGGTCCGCGGCCGTACTATCGACGTTGCCAAACGTGTCGGCGCGAACGCGAATCACATAGTCCCCCGGCTCACTGAACGTCGCCGTCGTGGTGGCCTTCCCTTGGACTTCGGCCAGCTGGATTTTCGGTGCGCTGAAGACCACAGGTGCCGCCGGTCCCGCGTGCCGGTAGAAGGTGGCGTTCAAGGCCGGCACCGCTTCGCGCTTGACTGGAATGGGTTCCTTCTCGTGCACCGCGTCATCGGTAGCCCAAACGGTCAAATCGAGAGGGACACCGACCTTGGCCTGCAGCGCCGGCCCTTGTATCCCAGTCGGGCCACGTCCGGAGGGTCCCTTCTCCTGGAACCGCAAGAGCGGTGGAGTCGATCCCATGGCCATCGGCCAACTCAATTGATACGCCGTCGACGTTGCGCGGGCGGGGATGCTCCACGTCTGGCCCTGATGCCGCAGCGTCCACACCACGTCGCCCTTGAACGAGCCCGGCACCGTGACGGTGAACACACCGCGCTGGCGATCGTATTGGTTGCCGCCGCCGCCACCGCCGCCACGACCACCACGACCCCGTCCGCCGCCGCCGGCCGCCGCGCCCTGCGCATCTGCCCCAGCCGCGCCCGCGTTGGCGCCACCACCCCGGTTGGAGTAGTTCTCGCCGGGCAAGAACACCGTTGGCTGACGGCCGTCGTATTCCTTCGGCGTGATGAAGTTATTCGGCCCAAGCGGAATGTCCACGGCTACCTTGTTCAGATTCGAGTAGCCGAACGAGAAGCTGAACGTGCCGTCAGGGTTGGCGTACCACCCATCGAAGAACGGAGCAATGCGCGCCGCTTCAGGAACCGGCCCGAGTGGCCTCGGTGACTGCGCCTGGAGCGCGACCGCTCCCGCCACCGCCGCGAGCACGAACCCCCCAACGATCCATCGTGCAAACACTGGCGCGCCTCCAGAACTCAGAAGTTGGTACTCAGAGCGACACGGGCAAAACGAAAGAGCCTCTCGATCATCTCGAGAGGCTCCTCAGGTCGGGCGATCGATTTGTCCCCCGTCCTACTGCTGCTGTTGCTGCGTCGTCGTGCTCCGCGCCTTCGCCTTGGCCTCACGATCCGCCACGATCTGCGCATAGCCCTCGTCATCGAGGTGCGTCACGGCGATCCACGCGTGAGACATCTCGTCTGCCGTCCGGCTGCCGCCGCCCACCCACTGATCGGGATCGGGGTTGCCCTTGTTCTTCACGGTGTTGTCGTAATAGCCCGTCACGACGAGCACGGCGCCTTTGGGGATGAGCGGCGCGTAGTCGTCTTCGTACACGTGACTCGTATGCCACTGGTTCGTCCAGTTGGACACGGAGCTGATCATCTCGAGCTTGCCCGTCTCCGGGTAGAAGATCTCCGCCGTCATGCCGACCATGCGCGAGTGCCCGTGTGGCTGGAAGCTATCGATCCGAACTGGCGTCTTGAAGGAGTGGAAGCCTTGCGTCATGGCCGTGCCATGCGGAGCAATCTCGAGCTCGCCGCCCTTCATCAGGAGCGAGTACAGCTTGAGGTCCTGCTTGTACTTCGCCTTCTGCTTGTGATCGGGAGGATAAAGCCAGACGCCCATCTCGACCTGGTCGTCCTTCACCTCTTCGCCGTACGGCCAGTAGTGCACGTCCCACTTGACCATCGAGTTGGCAGGCAACGTGCGGCAACCGCTCGCTGGGACGACCTCGCCAGCCTTGCCCGATGCGTACTCCGACAGGCGCTCGACCACCGCATACTGACCCGTCTTTTCATCCAGCCCCATGAGATCGCTGTTGGCGTGGTGAGCCGCCGGGCGCCCCTTGAGGGATGGCTTGACGGCAATCGCCTTGATGCACCGATCCTCGGCGAGGCCAGCGGGCACGATGGGGCGCCACCAGCGATCTTGTCCGCGGGCAGGCACCGTGTATGGTTTCGTCTTGATGACGAGATCGGGCTTGCCGAATTCATCTTCGTACGACCACTTGGTGCCGTCCGGGAACTGCGCGGGAGGCGGCATGTCGGCCGGATTGCCTTGCGGCGCGCCACTGTCCACCCATCGCACGATCGTGTCGATCTGCACGTCTTTGAGGCGGAGATCATTCTTCAAGTGCTGGATGCCGATCGTGTCGTACCGGTACGGCGGCATTTCTCGATCCATGACCCGCTGCCTGATCGCGCGGACCCACGGACGAACCTCCTGAAACGTCACGAGGGACATCGGACCCACGGATCCAGGGCGATGGCATTCCTGGCAGTTCTTCTGAAGGATGGGCGCTACGTCCTTCGCAAACGTGACGGCCGGCCCGTTGCTCGCCGACTGCGCGGCGGCCTGCTGACCTAACCCCAAGAAGGCGAGCGCCGCCACGGCTCCCACTCCGGCACTCTGCATCCGACCGACCCGCGTTCTCGCCATAGACCCTCCCACACGTTGCATTCTACACGTAGCCGCCCACCGCCGGCAGGCGAAACGGCACCGCAGCCCTACCTGCCGAGCCCCGTAGGCCCCGACCCGGCCACCGGGCCAGCCGGCCCGTCAGCGCAGCCTCCAGAGACACTCAACCAGGCGGCGAAGTTCCTCGTCCGGGAGCTCGCGCGCCGACATCGGCGGCATCTGACCGACACCCTCGCGCACAATACCCAACACATCGGCCGCACCGCGGGACAAGTGCACTAGCGCCGGCGTTCCTCCGGACCGTGACACGGCGCGCACACCCGCGCATAGGCGGGGTGTGCCTGGGCACATCGCGCGCGAGGATCTCGTTCAGCGCGGCCGCGCCGTTCCCATCGAACGTCTCGATCGGCCGGCCCGTCCTGGCCTCGACGGCGAACAGCCGCTGACGTCCGGCGATCCAACACCCAGAGCTGCGCGCCTGTCCGCGTTGAGCGCGGCGACGCGATGGAACGAGGTGCTGAGGGACATCACGTCGTCAATCATCGCGCCAGCCCGCGCTGTGAGAAATTTTCGGCGGTCATATCGGTCGTCGCGCAGCACGGCGCCACATCAGCAGAGTCTGCGTCAGAGTGGGCGCAAATCTGCGAACCTTGGACTGGCAGTCTCCAAGATCCGATCGTTGCGTATGGTAAGATCCACAAGTCTTTCAGTTCCTGCTTTGCTCGTGATGGCGGCAGGCTCGTTTGAGCCAACGTTTCATCCAAGTGAGCTGCGACGCTGCGTGGTGTGCATGCCTCTGAGCGAGGAAGCCTGAAGCGCGGCTTTTGAAGCGGTTCCACCTGCTTACGCAGGTTCATCGACCTCCCCACACGGCAAAGCGGGGCCCTTTCTTGTTCGCACGGGCTCCGCCCCGAACCCCGGCTCAGGCGCACGCCGCAACTGCACCGACCAACGCCCCCCAGCCAAAAGCGCCGTACACTAAGCGTGTGCCCACCGCCTCTCCCTCTGTTGCCGACCGGACGGAAGCCGAGCTCATCTCGATCATCCAGACGCACACATCGTATTCGGCGGACTGCGTGGTCGTGGGTATCGGCGATGACGCAGCGGTCGTGGAGCCTGCGCGAAACCGTCTCGAGGTGCTGACTGTCGACGCGCTCGTCGAGGGAATCCATTTCGATCGGCGGTTCACACCACCCGAGGCCATCGGGCATCGCGCGCTGGCGGTCAATCTCAGCGACTTGGCAGCGATGGGAGCCGAGCCCCGTCACGCCCTCCTGTCTCTCGCGCTGCCGGCCACGCTGCCGCTTGAGGAGTTCGACCGCTTGCTCGCCAGCTTTGGCCAGCTGGCGCGTCGGTATCGGTTGCCGCTGATCGGGGGGAACCTGACGCGCACACCCGGGCCGCTCGTTGTGGACGTGACCGTCTCGGGGACCGTAAGACGCCGGCGCGCGCTGCTACGCAGCGGCGCCCGACCAGGCGACGAGGTGTACGTCAGCGGCAGGGTCGGATCCGCGGCGGCCGGCTTGGCCCTCTTGCGGGCAGGCGAGACGGATCAGACGCTGACATCGTGCGTCGAGCGCTACCTTTGGCCTGAGCCACGCGTTCGCTTGGGCCTCTTGCTGGGTCGGAACAACGCGGCGACCGCCTGCATGGACCTCAGCGACGGGCTCGCGGACGCCGCCACGCACGTGTCTCGGTCCTCAGGCGTGGGGATGATCATCGACGCGGCGGCGATTCCCATCGAGGCCGCCGCGACGGCGCGGCTGGCTCGAGACGACCGTGACCCGCTTACTGCCGCGTTGACGGCGGGCGACGACTACGAGCTGCTCTTCACGGTTCGGCCTCGCCTCCGGAACCGCCTGCGGACCGTGTTGCGCCAGACCGATACGACCATCACACGGATCGGGGTGTGCACGACGGGTCCTGGCGTCCTGCTCAACCGTGGCGACCGCTCGGATCCAATGCCATCTGGCTTCACGCACTTTCACAGGTGACGCACGTCCGATGATGAGCATGACGCGCGACCTTGTGCGACGCTGGGCGGAAACACTTCTGCACATCGACGACGCACCGGAGCGCACAGCGGCTGCGTACGCGCTCGGCGTGTTCTTCGCCTTCTCGCCATTTCTCGGACTTCATACGATTCTGGGCGTTGCTCTGGCGTTCGTGCTGCGACTGAACCGGGTAGCCGTGCTGCTTGGCGTCTACTCGAACGTGCCGTGGCTCCTCCTGCCGTACTACACGGCTGCCACAGGACTTGGCGCCGCGGTGACCGGCGCGCGACTCCCGGCCGGCTTCCGCGACCGCCTGGGCCAGGTGATGGAGTTGTCGATCACCAATGGCACCTTGTTCCGGGAGATCGGTTCGCTGCTCGAGCCCCTCCTGTGGCCCTACACAATCGGGTCGATGATCGGCTCGATCGCCCTTGCCGCTGTCGCGTACCCGATTGCCCTCGGGTTTGTTCGGACGCGACGGCGGCACCAGCGTCACCATTGAGGCCATCGTGCGAGCGAGATCCTTCCTGCGCATGTCGGTGGTCGTGCTGGTCGCCAGTGCTGGACTGTGGTGGCTCGTGGGAACGGCCGGACCCGTACCACCATGGGAATCTGCCACCGGCGCACCTGAGACGGCCACGCCCGGCCCGCTGTCGCCAGGAGCCCGACGCGCGTTCACGGCAACCGCGTATTGCAAGGGCCACACGACACGCGCGGGCGTCGCCCCGCGGCACGGCGTCATCGCCAGTGACCCCGCCGTGCTCCCGCTCGGCTCCATCGTCGAGATTGACGCGGACGACGATCGCCTGGACGGTTTGTACAGCGTGCTGGATACGGGCCCGAAGGTCCGCGGCCGCCGCGTGGATCTCTACATGTGGAGCTGCCATGAGGCTCTCGCCTTCGGCAAGCAGAGCGTGGAGATCACGGTGCTCCGAGCCGGCTGGAACCCGGCGGCCGTCAGGGCGCCGGCGACGAACGCGATCGACTAACGCCGTTGCATATCAAAGAGCCACCGATCCTCCGGTCATCGGTCGCTTCCCTCGGTGCGCTCGACACGCCCATGTCACTGGCGCCGATCGAGACAGCTCGGACATGCATGCGCCCGGGCGCATGGGCGACTATGACTTGAGGCTCGTGACGTGCGACTGATGACGGTATTGGAGTTCGAACAACCGGAAGTAGATGCCGCGCTGGGCGAGCAGCTCCTGGTGGCTGCCGCGCTCGCGGAGCACGCCTTTGTGCAGCACGAGGATCTGATCCATGTCTTGAATCGTCGACAGACGATGGGCGATGGCGATCGTCGTGCGGCCCTGCATCAGGACTTCGAGCGCATCCTGGATGAGCACCTCTGTGTCGGTGTCCACGCTGGAAGTCGCCTCGTCGAGCACGAGGATGCGGCGATCGAACGCCAGGGCGCGTGCAAACGACAGCAGCTGTTTCTGTCCGACCGACAAGGTGGAGCCTCGTTCGGCAACGGCCGATCCGTACCCCTGCCCCATCGACTCGATGAACGCGTGCGCGTACACCGCTTCCGCCGCACGGCGGACGCGCTCGTCATCGATCGCCTGTTCTCCGAGTCGCATATTGTCCGCGATGGTGCCCGAGAAGAGATGAACGTCCTGGAGCACCAGACTGAACAGCGACCGGACCTCCTGCAGGTCGAGCTCTCGGAGATCGACCCCATCGATGGTGATGCGGCCCTTCTGGACGTCGTAGAACCGGAGCAGGAGATTGATGATCGTCGTCTTGCCGGAGCCCGTCGCGCCGACGATCCCGATGCGCTGACCCGGACGCACGTCGAAACTGACGTCCCTCAACACCCATTCCACCCCCTCGTCCGGCGTGCCGGGCGTGGGCGGTCGGTACGCGAACCACACATGCTCGAACGCGATATGACCGAGGCCGGTCGGTGGACGCACCCTGGGGCTCCGGGGCGACTGAATGGCAACCGGCTCGTCGAGCAGGCCGAACATCCGCTCCGATGAGGCCATCGCAGACTGCAGCACGTTGAACTTCTCGGACATGTCGCTGATCGGCCGGAAGAACCGTTGCGAGTACTGAAGGAAGGCGACGAGCGCACCGAACGTGAGCGTGTCGCGCATCACGCTGAAGCCGCCGTACCAAATGATGAGCGCCGTGGCGAGCGCGCTGGTCACTTCGATGGCCGGGTAGAACACAGCGTAGTAGAAGATCGACTCGATGTTCGCGTCGCGGTACTTGCGGTCGATGTCATCGAACCTGGCAAAGTTGAGCGCCTCTCGGCGGAACAGCTGCACCGTCGACATCCCCGTGATGTTCTCTTGGAGGAACGCATTGATCTTCGCGATCCAGCCCCGGACGACACGGTACGACTCGCGGACGTTTCGGCGAAACCACTGCGTCACGAGCACGATGAGTGGGAGGACGGAGAACGCCACTATCGCCAACCGCCAGTCCATCCAGACCATCACCGCCATGATCCCAGCGAGCGTCAGCGCATCGCCAACGATGGTGACCACGCCGGAGGTGAAGAGGTCGTTGAGGACATCGACGTCCGACGTCACGCGGGTCATGAGCCGCCCGACGGGATTCCGATCGTAGTAGCGGAGATCGAGTCGCTGCAGATGGCCGTACACCGCCATCCGCAGATCGAACATGATCCGCTGACCGGTCAGTTGGAGCGTCCACGTCTGGACGTACTCGGCGGCAAACGCGACCACGAGTACGGCGACGTACACCAGCGCGAGCTGGTCGAGCCCCTCGAGGCGCCGGGTCGCGACATGGTCGTCGATCGCGAGCTTGACAAGATACGGCTGGGCCAACGCGGCTCCCGATCCGACGAGGATGGCCGCGAGCGCAACCGCCACTTGCCGCCAGTAAGGCCGCAAGTGGGTCAGCAGACGGCGCATTAGTCGCGCGTCGTACGCCTTACCGAGGATCTCGTCGTCGCTCACAGCATCACGGGTCGCGGGTTCATGGGATCATCCTCAGCTCGCGGCGAGCTCCTCCTCGAGCAGCTGCTTGCGATAGAGGTCGGCGTAGAGGCCATCGAGGCCGAGCAACTCATCATGGGTCCCGCGTTCGATGATGCGGCCCTCGTCCAACACCAGGATTTGGTCGGCGCCACGGACGGTCGAGATGCGATGCGACACGATGATGGACGTACGCTGGCGCATCACGTCTCGCAGGCGCGTGAGGATCTCCTCTTCGGTGTGCGTGTCCACCGCCGATAACGCGTCGTCCAAGATCAGGATGCGGGGGTCGATGGCGATGGCGCGCGCGATCGCGGTCCGCTGCTTCTGGCCGCCAGACAGCGTCAGCCCACGCTCGCCCACGTGCGTGTCGTAGCCCTGCGGGAAGTCGGCGACGTCCTTGTCGAGCCGTGCGATCGCGGCGGCATCGAGCACACGCGGCAAGCGGCCCTCCCGGCCTCCCTGGCCGAGTCGGCCGTCGAGGCCGAACGCCACGTTGTCGGCGATCGTGTCGGAGAAGAGGAACGGTTCCTGCGGGACGCACCCGATCGCAGCCCGGAGCACGGACAGCGGCAGAGCGCGGACGTCGATGCCGTCTACGAAGACGGTACCGACTGGCGGATCCTGTACGCGCGCCAGCAGGTTGACGAGCGTCGATTTGCCCGAGCCGGTCACACCGACCAGAGCCGTGGTCGTTCCGGCCGGAATGGTCGCGGACACATGCCGAAGGACGGGGGCCCTGGATCCGAATGCGAACGTCAGGTCTCGGAACTCGATGTCGCCGCGGAGTTCGCTCGATGCGTAGATGGCGGCCTCCGGTGCGTCGTGAATCGCGGGCGGGACATCGAGGACGTCCACCATCCGCTTCCAACTGGCCATCCCTCGCTGAAGCATGTTGGTGACCCAGCCGAACGCAATCATGGGCCAGCTGAGCATCGTCAGGTACGCATTGAACGCGACGAACTCGCCGAGGGTGATCCGCCCCGACACGACGGCCCGGCTTCCCAGCCACAGGACGACCATCGCGCCGAGCCCGAGGAAGAGGCCCATGCTCGGAAAGAAGAATCCCTGGAGCACGATGAGATGTCGGCTGCGATTCACGTATTCCTGATTCGCACGGCGGAAACGATCGAGCTCCGAGACCTCCTGTCCGTAGGCGCGGACCACCCGCACGCCACCCAGCGCCTCCTGCGCCACGGCGCTCAACTCGGAGAGTTGCGCCTGAATCCTCTCGAATCGGCGATGGATGGCGCTGCCGAAGACCTTCACCGAGATCGAGACGAGCGGGAGCGGCAGCAGCGACCACAATGTCAGCCACGGATCGAGGGCGAGCATCAAAGCGATCGCGACGACGAACACGAAGAGCGTATTCGCCGCGTACATCACGGACGGGCCGATCATCATGCGGACGGCGTTCAGATCGTTGGTCGCGCGCGACATGAGATCGCCGGTCCGATTGGCCTGGAAGTAGGAGAGCGGCAGCGTCTGCAGGTGGGCGAAGAACGCGTTGCGCATGTCGTACTCGATGTCGCGCGACACACCGATGATCACCCTGCGCATCAAGAACTGGAAGCATCCCCGGATGACGCCGATGGCAAGCAGCAGCGCGCCGTAGAACGTCAGCTTGGCGCCTGACACGCCCGCGGCGAGGTCGTCGATGGTGCGCTGCAGGACGACGGGCGCCGTCAAGGCGACGCTTTGCGTCACAAGAATGCAGAACAACCCGACGAGAAAGGCGCGGCGGTAGGGCCGGACGAAGACCAGGAGCCGCTGAAACGCCGTCACCACACGAGTATACCGTTCAAGCCGACCAGACCTTCGCGCAGGCTTCACCGGAGCCACCGCGACTGATAGAATGCCGCCCTATGCATGCCCTCTATCTCGTGATTCCGACGCTCTGCGTCATGGCCATCGCCTATCGCTACTACAGCGCGTTCATCGCCGCGAAGGTGATGGTGCTGGACGACACGCGCAAGACGCCGGCGCATACGAAATACGACGGATCGAACTACTATCCCACCAGCCGGTGGGTGCTCTTCGGTCACCACTTCGCGGCCATCGCCGGCTCGGGTCCGCTCATCGGTCCCGTGCTCGCCGCGCAATTCGGCTGGGCACCCGGGTTCCTGTGGCTGCTGGCCGGCGTCGTGTTGGCTGGGGCGGTGCACGACTCGGTCACGCTCTGGGCCTCGACACGACGCGGCGGACGGTCTCTCGCCGAAATCGCGCGATCCGAGATCGGGTCCGTCGCGGGCATTACCGCGGTCATCGCCGTCCTCTTCATTCTCATCGTCGCGCTCGCGGGCCTCGGGATCGTGGTCGTCAACGCGCTTGCGGAGAGCGCGTGGGGCATGTTCACGATCTCGATGACCATCCCGATCGCCTTCTTCATGGGCTTCCACATGTTCGTGTGGCGCAAGGGCCAGGTGAAAGAAGCGACGGTGATTGGCGTCGTCTTGATGCTCCTCGCCGTGGTGTTCGGCAAGAACGTCGCCGAGTCCTCGATCGCGCCGTGGTTCATCCTGACGAAGCACCAGATCACCGCGGCGCTGGCCGTCTACGCGTTCGTCGCCTCCGTCATCCCCATGTGGATGCTGCTCACGCCGCGTGGATACCTCAGCACCTACATGAAGATCGGCACCATCCTGCTGCTGGTCGTCGGTGTCGCGGTGGCGAATCCGACGCTGGAGGCGCCGGCATTCTCTCAATTCATCGGAGGTGGGGGCCCCGTCATCGCGGGTCCGCTCTTCCCCTTCGTCTTCGTCACCATCGCGTGCGGCGCGGTGTCGGGCTTCCACGCCCTCATCTCGTCCGGCACGACGCCGAAGATGGTGGACGTCGAGACCGACATCCGCCCCGTCGGGTACCTGGGGATGCTCTTCGAAGGCCTCGTCGGCGTGATGGCGCTCATCGCGGCCGCATCGCTCCACCCCGGCGACTACTTCGCCATCAACGTCGCGGACCCCACGGTGTTCGCCGCCCTGAACATCCCCATGGTGAACGTCGAACAGCTTGGGCGTGAGGTCGGCGAGAACGTCATCGGCCGCTCGGGCGGCGCGGTGTCACTGGCGCTGGGCATGGCGCAGATTTTCGCGAACATCCCCGGCATGAAGGCGCTGCTGTCCTACTGGTACCACTTCGCGATCATGTTCGAAGCGTTGTTCATCCTGACCACGATCGACTCCGGCACGCGCGTGGGCCGGTTCCTGCTGCAGGAAGCGGGCGGTCGCGTGTGGAAGCAGTGGGGCGACACCAACTGGATGCCGAGCGCGCTCATCTCCACGGGTCTGATGGTGCTCGGGTGGGGCTACTTCATCTGGACCGGAAGCATCACCACCATCTGGCCGCTGTTCGGTGTAGCGAATCAGCTTCTCGCGTCGGTGGCCCTCGCCGTCGGGACGACGATCATCATCAACCTCGGCCGCCAGAAGTATGCGTGGGTCACGTTGACCCCGCTCGTCTTCCTGGCGACGACAACGTTGACGGCTGGGTACATGAGCATCCGCGACAACTTCTGGCCGCTGACGCTCAGAGCGGATCCAGCCCTGCGGATTCAGGGCTACGTGGACTCGATCGCGACGGCCATCATGATGGTGTGCGCGATCGTGATCTTCGCGTCCGCTATCCGTCGGTGGATCAAGGTGCTGTCCGGCAAGTCTCCGGCGCTGGAGCTCGCCGAAGCCTAGCGCTGGAACTCGCCGAAGCCTGGCGTGGATTGTCGAGCGGTAGCCTCAGCCGTATCGCGGCGCGCCCGTGAGAAACCGGCGCGCCGCGCGCACGCGTCATCGACTTGGACTCCGCACCACGGCCTGGTACTATCCCCTTACCCTACCGGCCGCACCTGCCGATAAGCAATCGGAGCGCCTGACCCTCATGCACACACACGGTTTTCGTCTGTACGGGATCTGGCTGGTCCTGGTGGTGAGCGCCACCCCCGCCCTGGCACAGTTCCGGCCACGCCCGCTGGCTGACGCGCCGCTCGCGGAGCGGTACATCATCGAAGCACAGGGCGGCCTGTGGAACCCGGGGCCGGAGATGTCCATTACCAGCGAATCGCTTGGCATCCTCGGCACGAAGATCGACTTCAAGTCCGATCTCGGGCTCGCGCAGACCCGCTTCAAGGAATTTCGCGCGACGCTCCACCCCGCGCGCAAGCACAAGCTGCGCTTCCAGTACGTCCCGATCACCTACGAGCAATCCTCAACGCTCCGCCGGACCCTGGTGTTCAACGGCCAGCGTTACGACCTCGGCGTGCCCGTCAGGTCGGAGCTCGAGTGGAAGGCGTATCGCTTCTCCTACGAGTACGACTTCGTCTCGATGAGCCGAGGCTTCGGTGGCTTCGTCTTGGATCTCAAGCAAACGGACGTCACGGCTCGGCTGAGGAGCCCGTTGCTGGAGGAGTTCACGAAGCTTCAGGCCCCAATCCCCTCGATCGGCGGCATCGCGCGTATCTACTTGAGCCCGGCCGTTTCAGTAACAGGCGAGCTCTCGGGGATCAAGATTCCGAGGAACGAACAGTACGACTTCAACGGCCACTATGCCGACCTCGACATCTACGGGACGTTGAACGTCAACCGACACGTCGGTGCCCAGTTCGGCTACCGTTCGTTCGACGTCGAGGCGTTCATCAACGATGACTCCGGCGCGTTCACATTGAAGGGCATCTACTTCGGCTTCGTCGCGCGATACTGATCTCGCGCCACGCAGGCTGTTCAACGAACGGGCGCAGTGAGCTTGGCGAGCCGCCGGTCGGCCTCGGCCAGCGTTTCGTCCTTCTTGCAGAAGGTAAACCGCAGTTTCGTTCGGCCCGCGGTGGGATGACGATAGAAGCTGCTCCCGGGCACTGCGGCCACGCCCACGTCGCGCACCAGGTATCGCGCGAACTCGACATCGTCGGGGAATCCAAAGCCACCGATATCGGTCATGATGTAGTACGCGCCGCGCGGAACGTAACAGGTGAAGGAGTGTCGCCTCAGGATACCGAGGAGCGTGTCTCGCCGCCGCGTGTAGCTGTCCGCGAGCTGCGCGTAGTAGGAGTCGGGCACCTGTAAGGCGACAACGCCCGCTTCCTGCAGGGGCGCGGCCGCGCCGACTGTGAGAAAGTCGTGCACCTTCCGAATGGCCCCGGCCAACGTCGGCGGCGAGATTGCCCAACCAACCCGCCAACCGGTCACGCTGTAGGTTTTCGACAGGCTGTTGATCGTCACCGTGCGCTCGGCCATGCCGTCGAGCGCGGCGATCGGCACGTGGCGCCAGCCGTCGTACACGATGTGCTCGTAGATCTCGTCTGAGATCGCGACCACGTCCCACTTGGAGCACAGTCGCGCGATCGTTTCGAGCTCGCCTCGCGTGAACACCTTTCCCGTCGGATTGTTCGGGGTATTCAGGATGATGGCCTTTGTCCGCTCGTTGAACGCCGCGTCCAGCTCGTCGGCGTCGAACGTCCACTCGGGCCTGCCGAGGGACGGGTCGGGCTCGTGCAGCGTTACGTACCGCGGCGTCGCACCTGAGAGGATCGCGTCGGGCCCATAGTTCTCATAAAAGGGCTCGAAGATGATGACCTCGTCTCCTGGGTCGATGATCGCCATCATCGTGGCCATCATCGCTTCCGTCGCACCGCAGCACACGGTGACCTGTTCGTCAGCCGAGATCCGCACGCCGAAGCGACGCTCGAACTGCGCGGCAATCGCTTCCCGCAGGCGGCGTGTGCCCCACGTGACGGCGTACTGGTTCACATCGGCGCTAATGGCGGCGATGGCCGCTTCCTTGACGACATCGGGTGCGGGGAAATCGGGAAACCCCTGGGACAGATTGACGCCGCCGTGCTGCTGGTTCAGCCGCGTCATCTCCCGAATGACCGACTCGGTGAATTGGGTCGCCTTCTTCGAGCCGGTCAGCTTGGGCATGCGGACGGGACCTATCCGCGCGAGTGCCGACGAGCGGCGAGGGCCTGCGTCGAGGGCGTGGCCCGCACCCTTCGCGTGCGAGTCCTCAGCGTGGAGGTCGTCGTTCTCACGGCGGTGCTCGTGCGGACTCGCCGGGAGAGCGCCGAAGGCTTCGCGCGCACCTTAGGCGCGGGCCTCGCGGTGGCGCCGACATGGGACCGGCTGCGTTTCTTGACCGGCGGCCGTATAGACGTGGCAGCGGTGAGGGCACCGGCGGCGCGCTCGTCGACCAAGCGTCCGGATGGCGAATCGGCGACGAACACCGGCGTGGCCGGCGTGGCGCCATCGCCAGATCCGGACAACTGCAGCGGCGGCACCGACACGCCTCCATAGAGGCGACGGTAGTCATCCGCCGTCCCGAGAATACGCTTCACGTAGTTCTGTGTCTCGGGATACGGGATATCGTCGATGAACTCGTCGGTCGGCACGCCTGGCCGCTGGGCCAGCCACCTGCGCACTGCGCCCTCGCCGGCGTTGTAACCCGCCAGCGCCAGGTGCACGCGACCGAACTGTCGCATGAGCTCGGTGAGATACGTCGTCCCCATGCGAATGTTCGACTCCGGATCGGTCATCAGCTTGGCCGAGTACGCCAACCCGACCTTTCGCGCGTAGATGCGCGCGGTGGGCGGAATGAGCTGCATCAAGCCCACGGCGTTGGCTGATGACCGGACGTCGGGTACGAACGTGGACTCCTGGGCGACGAGCGCCGCCACCAAGTACGGATCGAGCCCCCCGGCAGCGGAGTACTTCTGAATCAGATCCCAGTAGGAGATCGGGAAGATGTGCGACAGCACTTCCGGCGGCAAGTACTCACCGCCAGCCGCCATGAACTGCGGATAGGCGCGTCGCATCGTCGAGATCGATCCGCGGAGCAGCGCGAACTGCTCGCGGCCGGTGGCGACCAGCCCTTGCTGGCGGTAGATCCACGCCGTCGTGGCCTGCACGGCCGCCGAGTCACCCCACACGCGCTGGATGAACTTGAGCTCGTTGAGGGCGTCCTGATAGAGCTCGACCTGCAGCAAGGCGCGCACGATGTCCGTGTTCGGTGGCGGCGGGACCGCCGGACCCGGGACCTCTCGGATGACACGCGGGGGCGGCACGCGCCCGTTGAGCTGCGCGACCGCCAGACGACCGTAGTACGAGTTCAGGTAATCCAGCGATGCCAGCGTGAACCGCGCGTCGGCGAGATCCGGCTGCTGGTTCGCGCGATGAGCGCGTCCCGACCAGAAGAGCCACGCCGGCCGATAGTCCGAGCGCGGGAAGTCCACCGCGGCATGGTCGAAGAGCTGTGCGGTCTCCGCGTAACGGCCCTGTCGATATGATCGCCAGCCGACCTTCCACACGGCGCGTTCGGTGAACGTGCCGCGCGGGTATCGCTGAATCATCTCGCGAAACACCGTGTCGGCGGCCGTCTCGTCATCCTGGCGGATGTACTGCGTCGCCAGGTGGCTGAGGGACTCTTGGGCCCACGGCGAATTCGCATGCTTGTCCACGATCGAGCGGACGTTCCGCAGATACGTGGCACTGTCACCAAGCGCGCGACTAGCCAGGGCCTCGAAGTACAGGGCCTCCGCCTGTCGAGCGCCCCTCTTCAACAGTCGGGTCGCGCCCTCTCGGGCAGTCCGATAGCGCTTCAAGTAGAAGTCCAACGCGGCCAGGCGAAGGTCGACGAGATCTTTGTCGTCACCCGTCGCAGCCACACTGAGCGCCTCGTACGCCGACTTCGCGGCGGGGTACTGCTTGGAAGCGTACAGCCGCTGCGCGCGACCCAACTCGAGGCGGAAGCGTTCCGTCCCCGGCATGATGCGTCCGAAGCTGGGGAACGTGTCCAAGCGGGCACGCGCGGCCGGGGCGTGCTCGCTCAACGGAAACTCGTAGTACACGCGAAGGTATGCCTCGACCGCGCGCTCCTTCTGCCCCACGGCCTCTGCGGTGCGTCCGAGACGCAGCAGCACATCATCGAGCGCGAGCGGCCGCTCCTTGCTCACACGCTCGTACACGGCTGCGGCCGCACCAGGGTCGCCGGCCGCCTCGAGCGTCTCGGCTTCGCCGAGCGCGCTCGCCTCGTGCAGGTAACCCACCAGCTGCCGTTGCTGGAGCAACCGGAAGGCCCTCAGCGCATCGGCGGTCTTGCCCATTCGCTGTTGGGCGCGCGCCGCATAGTAGAGCGCGTAGTGCCCCAGCACGCCATCCTGCACGGAGGCTTGTGAAAGCGTGGCCAGGGCCTGCGCGTCCTTGCCCGTCTGGAACAGAGTGATCCCGTTCACGAGGGCCGCCGGCGGACGGACCGTGCGTGCTCGATCGGGCGCCAGCCACAGGTGCCGTGCGTCAACCGACAGCCGCGGGTGCTCAGTCGGCGCCAACATCAGGACAGCCGCGGTCCCGGAGAGACCAACGGACGGGGACGCAGGCGTCGAATCCATGTGAGCGGTACCGCCGCCGCTCGATCGCTCGCCCGACACGGCAGCCTGCTGGGCGATCGCCGCGTGTGCCGCCAACAGGAACGCGAAGAACGCGAGGGGCCGGGCCAGGCGTGTCATCCTACAGCTCCGGCAGCAGTCGGCGCGGATAGCGTGGTGGGTGTGGACGTCGGTGCCTGCCGCAAGACGCCGCTCGCCTCGAGGCAGCGCGACGCGTGACGCGTCATCACCTCGAGCGCGGCAGGCCACGCGATCCCTTCGCATGGCTGATCCGCTGGTCGTGCCTCCGGGCCCTGGTCCGCATACAGCACGGCGACGACGCGACCTTGAATGACGATCGGCACGCCGATCGCTCGCCGACCGAGCGGCTCCTCCGCAAAAGCTGGTGCGGGAATCCGCACGGGCCCGTGCGTCGACGCCGCAGTGCCGCTGCGAACAGCCTCTTCGACAACGCCGGCGCCGAGGATGGCTTCGCGGAACTCGGTGAGTTTGTCGGTCCGCGCGCCAAAGCCAACGAACTTCCAACCCTGCAGCTCATGGCCGTGCACGATCAGGATGGCGGCACGGGCGGCCTCTCGCGTCGCGTACTCAAGCAGGATTTCGAGCACGTCCGGGACGGTGCGACCCGTTTCGAGGTATCGGATGGCCTCCACCAGGCGCTCACTCCTCGCCAGCCCGCGAGCTGCGGCTTCCGCTGTCGCGGCTTGCTGTCCTTCGAGGGCGCCGTGTTGGCGTCCAGTCTCCCAGCCGTCCGCGCGTCCAGCGTCGAATCCTTCGTCGTACGCGTCCTGTCGTGAACGCTCGTGGCCTACGGCGGTGGCGCTCGCCGCAGTGGCCACGCGGAGGTCCGCTGCCGCACGCGCCGTCTGTTCAGCTTGCTCGAGAATGACGCAGCGCTCGTAGACCAACGCGCTACTCAACCGCTGCTCGACCGTCTTGACCTCACGGGCCAGCACATCCTCGATCGAGCGGCGAAGAGTCTCCAGCGTGGCGCGCAGCGATTCGTCGAGGCTCATCGTTCCTGCGGTCGGTGACGGTCGGCTCGGGCGTTGGCGTTCAGCCACGCCGCACCGCTCAGCCCCATCCGCTCCCCCGTCTAGCTCTATCGGCTGTGATCGGTGTGACGGGCAGGGCGCAGGCGCTTCGCCACTCCCCCCACCCCCGGACCTTCTGATATTATGCGGGCCACTCGGAGGACAAGTCAAGGACGCAAGTGGTACAAGTGCAAACGGTACAGTAGCTTGCGTAGCATGCGTGCGGACAACCCAAGTAATAGTCGTCGATAGGGCGCGCGGAAGTGTGCAGATCCTGATCGCGCGGAATCGGCGGCTCGGAAATGCGCGGTGCGCAACGCTAGAAGCTCACCCGTGTGCCGACGATCACGGTTCTGGGAGCGCCAGGGGCCAAGAAAGTGCCCTGCTGGACGGGGAACTCGCCACCGACCGCGGGGAACTGACGGGCGACGAACGTACCTGCAGGGGTGAACGCCACCGACCCGAGCTGCGCGGCCGATGCGTACTCGGCGCCGAGCAGGTTGTTGACCTGGACGAACAGCTGCATCCACGGCGTGAATCGGTAGCGCACCGACAGGTTGCTCACCACATAGCCGTCGGCCGAGCCGGGACCGAGGTAGAAGAGCCCATCGGGCTCGTGCTCACCGTTCTCGTTGCCGCGTGCGAACGAGCTCGACGCGCCGATCACGTTGAAGTCGATCGAGAGCGCCGGCGTCGGCTGCCAATCCGCGAAGACCTTGAGGGTGTGGCTGGGCATCAACGGAATCCGGTCACCGGGTCCCACCTCGATCGTGCTCTCGAGGCCTGCCCGACCGGCTTCGGCGTTCTCGTTGCTGCTGTTACCCGACCCGTTGACGACTTCATGGCTCTGAAACGTCGCCGAGAGCCAGTTGTAACCCGCGCCGAAGGCCACATCACCCACGCGGCTCTGCACGCCGAGCTCGAGACCGAGCCGACGCGTGCGCCCGAAGTTCTTGAAGTAGCCGAAACCGGTTGCCTCGGACGCGACGAACAGGATGTCGTTCCGATTCTCTGCTTGGAAGAACCCCGCGTTCCACTGCGTGCGCCGGTGCCAGCGCCCGCGGACACCGGCCTCGACAGTCCGCGTCACGACCTGCTCGAGTGGCGGATCACCGGCCATCGCGTTCGGCAGCTTGCATGGCTGCTCAGGGTCTGCGCAGCCCAGCTCGATCGATGTCGCCGCGCGACTGCCTTCGCTGTAGCCCGCGTAGAGATCGATCGAGGGCCGAACGTTGTAGGTCACGCCGGCCGCAGGATTGAATCGCGAGAACACGTGATCCCCATCGAGCGATCCCGCTTCCCCACCCGGGCGGATCCGATCGCGGTTTTCGAGCCGCGTCCGATTGAAACGACCCGACACGGTGAGGTGCCACACATCGTTCAGCGTGAGCGTATCGAGGGCATAAACGCTCCACGTCCGCTGCACGCCGTCGAGCCTGACACGCGAATCGAAGGGCTCGCCGTCGACGTCCCCGGCGTTCTCGCCGTCGGCGAAGACGCCCGTGCCCTGGATGCTTCGATCCGGCAACAGGTAGCCGAGCTCGGAGGACTGCAGGAAGTCCATGCGGCTCCGGTCGATCGCGGCGCCGAACACGACCTGGTGCTTTGCGGTCCGCCCCGTCTGCTCCCAGTTGGCCTGCCCCGTGAGACCGGCCGTGTTCTGATGCGCCTGCCCACGGTTGATCAACCCGTTGCACTGCTCTCCGGGCTCATCTTGGAGGAGGATGTTGCCAATACAGCGCAGGAATGGAAACGGCATGGTCGCGGCGCTCGCACCACTCACCGGCACAGTGGTGTACCCGGCAGCGATGAGCGCAGCACGTTCCGCAGCGCTCGGCTGATACACCGACTGATCGAGCGAGCCTTCGTTGGAGTCGCCGTTGAACGTGTGCGTCCGGATGTGCCGGACGTAGCCGCTGCCGGTGAAGCCGAGGCGATCGGACCACGCGCGACGAAAGATCGCATTGACCCATGTCGATCGGTTGTCGGTCTCATCAGGCTTCGTGTAGACGCTGCGGTAATCGCGCTCGAGCAATCGCTCCTCTTGAAGCCCATTCCCATTCAGCGCGTTGTCCGCGTGGGCCGCTGACACGGTCAGCGTGGTGCGCGCGTGCTGCCAGCCGATCTTGCCGAACAGTTGCCTCACGTCTGACGGGGATGCCTCGCGCCAGCCGTCCTCGGCGAACAGATTTCCGGTGGCGTACCAATGCAGCGACCCGTCGCCACGCGAGGCCCCGTGCTCGAACTCGACAGCCCGCCGTACGAACTGCCCGTAGAGGGCCTGGACCGACGTCCCTTTGTGGCTCAAGCCGTCCTTGGTCTGGAGCACCAACGAACCGCCGAGCGTGTTGAGCCCGAAAAGCGGGTTCGATCCGGGCATCACCGCCGAGGAGGCGATCGCCGCTCGCGAAATGAGATCCCAACTGACCACCTCGCCGAACGGCTGATTCATGCGGACGCCGTCCATGTACACCGACAGGCCCTGCGGAGTCCCCAACAGCGGTGAGGCGGTGTAGCCGCGGTAGTTGACGTCTGCCTGATACGGGTTTCCCTGGATGTCGTTGATATGAACCGCGGTGGCGCGGCGATTGAGGAAGTCCGCGAGGTTCAACGCGCCGCTGGCATCAAGGTCGCGATCGGAGGCGGTCTGAATCGGCGCGGGGAGCTGCTCCGCCGTGACCGTCAGTCCTGGGATCGGCGTGGTACCCACGACGTCGACCTCTTCTTCGAAGGTGGGCGTTCCCTGAGGCGGCGGGGTCTGCGGCGGCTGCGCGGTTGCGTGGCCGACCCACACCAGCAGCACGCCGGCACAGACCATCCCTCTCCAACGGATCGAATCCAACACCAAGCTGTCTCCTGTGCGCCATTGCCTCGGTGCCCCTCGGCCGCACGCTGGCTCGCAGGCGTACATCCCCGCGGCCGACGCGCCGTTCACGCTCTTTTTTCGGCGGCGCCTCGTGGGTCAGCCGGCGGGCGCTCGCGTATAGAATGCGCGGACGCATGTCCGCTCGGGAACCGTTCGTGACGCCGTTCGTGTTGCCAGCCCCACTCGATGTGCCGGCCGAGGGGTCGTGCCACGCCGAGGCCCAGGTCCTGGCTCTGTTCGATGACTATCAGCGCCCGCTCCAACGGTACCTCATCTCGCTCGGCCTCGGCCCGGACGCGGCCGAAGACGTCGTCCAGGACGTGTTCGTGGCGCTGTTTCAGCACCTGCAGCGCGGGCAGTCCAGTCACAATCTGCCCGGCTGGCTCTTCAAAGTGGCGTACAACCTCGGTCTGAAGCATCGGCGGGCACACCGGCGCCGCTGGTGGTTTCAGGGCACGTCGGCGACGTCCGGATCCGACCCGATCGATTCAACCGCCGATCCTGAAACACAACTGGCGGAAGCAGAGCAGCGCCTCCGCTGGCAAGGAGTTCTCCGGGCCTTGCCGGAGCGCGATCGCCGGTGTGTGCTCCTCCGTGCGGAAGGCCACACGTATCGTGCGATTGCGGCGCTTCTGAACGTGTCGCTCGGAACGGTCGCGAAGTCGATGGCGCGCGCGCTGGACCGATTCGGGCGAGCCGATCAACGGTGACGCAGATGTTCAACGCTCCTCTCTCACTCGACCGCAGGCGCCATGTTCAGGACGCGGAGCTCCTGCGATTCGGTGTCGAGCCCGGCACCTCGCGGACGGATGCGGCGATCGCTTTGCACGTGGCGACGTGCGCCCGGTGCCAGCGCCGTCTGCAGGCGCTCGTAGACGCCGACCGTCGACTGCAGGCCTTCGACGCGCAGGACGACTGGATCTCGAACGCGCGACGTGTGCGCGCGCGCGCCCAGCTCCAGGCCCGCCTCGCGGCGTACCCCACGGGCTGGCCGGCCGGTCGGCCCAGGCCCCTTCATCTCGCGGTCGGTGCCGCGCTCGGTGGGCTCATCGTGGCCGTCGGCCTGACCGTCGGGACGACGTGGACCGCGCGCTCCGACGCGCCACGCGTGCCAGAAGTGGCGGCACCAGTCCGGCTCGCTCGTGCGCTGCCGATCCGCACGCTCACTCCGGGCGCGACGGTCGCGGTCCCGGTCGACGAGCTCTGCCGTCTGCAAATGCGGGAGCCGGAGCCGATTCCCACCTCGGTGCGCGCGGCGGTCCTACGCGCGTACGGGATGGAGGCGGCGCCCGACCACGAGTACGAGCTCGACTTCCTCATTACGCCAGCGCTCGGCGGATCTCCAGATCCGCGCAATCTGTGGCCCGAGCCGTACCACTCGCCCGTGTGGAACGCGTCAGTGAAGGACGAACTGGAGATCCTGCTGCCGCGGCTCGTCTGCGCTGGTCAGATCGACCTCGAGACCGCGCAACGCGACATCGCGATCGACTGGATCGCGGCGTACAAGAAGTACTTCAAGACCGATCGGCCGCTTCGTCGAGGCTAGTCGAGACTCCCCGATTGCGGTCCACCCTCTGCTCTAGCACGCTCAATGCGACCACAGCCGTCAGGTTCGTCGACGACTTCATCGCGCCTCGAAGACCAGTGACATCGGCAAAGCCGACGTTCTCGTGTCGCGTTTGAACCAACTCGTCAGGGCTGAGGGCACTGAGATCGGGTAGGACCTTGGCACCGGGCGGAGGCTGAACGGCTTCGCCTCTGCGAGTGGGGCAAGCCGAACCAAGCCCCTTGGCGACCCGACGAACTGCGCTAGGGCGCGAGACTCGACCTCACGGCTACTGCGCCAGAGTTATCGGTCGGCCGGTGATGCGTTCACGACTCACGTCCGGGGACGGCTGTTTCGGCTTGATCTCCACGGTCATCGTCTCGCCCTCCCATCGGGTCACCAGCGGATTCTTGCGCAGATGGCCGAACAGGTACTCCTCGACGAAGGGCGTGCAGCGATAGTGCAAGACCTGCATGTTGGGCTCAACGCGACGGTAGATCGGCATCGAGATCTTCCAGGGTCTGGTGAACACCTTCGGGTCTTCGATCGTCGCCTCGTAGTTGATCAGATCCGGCGACGTGAGGGCATAGCGCTCGGTGACCTTCATCGCGTCGCTGTGGAAGTTGCCCGCCCGATCGAACCACGGTTCGGCGGTGAGATCCGTCACCTCGATCACCAGTGTGTCCCCCTCCCACTTGCCGACCGAATGGCCCATCCACTGCGGCACCGGCGGTGGCTCCACAGTGTCGAAGTGGATCACGCGCGCGGCGTTCGAGAACGCGAAGAACATGTGGATTTCGTTGCTGCTCTGCACGATCTGATAGGGATAGGGCATGTACATCGCCCGCGGTACACCCGGCAGCTGGCATTTCAGCTCTGGATCCCAATCCAGCCAGTACGCGGCGTTCTCGCGCTTCCGTGCGAGCGCCTCCGGCGTGTAGGGAATCTGGCCGTCACCGTCCACCACACCCAGCGACCCTGGCACACCTCCCGCCGCGCCAAACGGGAGCGACGGTGCAGCGGGCACTTGCGCAAACTCGTACGGATACACGCCCGGCTGCATCACCGCGCCGGCCCGCGCTTCGTGCGCCTGGAGATCCCAATGCGCCTCGTTGTTGGTCTGCCAGATCCCGCTGAAGTTCGGCCGATCCCCGATTCGCGGCATGCGCGCCACTGGCGTGCCTTGGTCGCTGGACCGTTCGGGCATCACGAACATGGCCGCGGCGGCAGCGACCAACGCCCCAACCAGCGCGCCTCCGATGAATCCACTTCGCATGTGACCTTCTATCGCGGATCGTTGATTCCCGTCCCGAGTGATTCGGAGTTCGAGGAGATATCGAGCGACGCAGGATGCGGCCCGCGACGTGCGGCGAATGCGCGCTCGGCCGCACGCGCACCTGCAAGGAGCCCGACCATGCCCTGGTTGCCCTCGTGGCACCGTGGCTCGTAATAGACGCGGTTCAGTTTGCTATCCTGCCGTATCAGCTCTTGCCGAGCCATCCACGGGGCCGTCCACGTCGTCTTGTCTTCGACGGTGACTCGGTAGTCGAGCGTCTTGTCGTCGCGACGCGTCCATCGCTCGACCAGGTGCAGGCTCTCGCGAGAATTCTGGAACTCCATGTAGGGCTCGAAGTTCGTCACATCAACCACCAACGTGTGGCCTTCCCAGCGCCCACGCGAATCCCCAAAGGGCTCGCGTACATGTGGGGCGAGGTGCGGCCGGTCGGTCACCTGAATCGTGCGGTGGAAGCCCTGTCCCTGACCGATGTCGTAGTAGATGGAGATGACGCCCGGCGATTGGACGATGCGCCAGAAGCCGTCGAAGGCGGGCAGTTGAGCGCCCATGCAGCGTTCACCCAGGTTGCGATCCTCCGGACCGTCGGCGCGGTTCAAGTTGATCATCGAGTAGGACGGCGGTCGCTTGTTCAATTTGGGAGACGGAGGACCGTAGGTGCCGTCGGTGCAGTCGCCCCGCTTCTCTTTACACGTGTCCGTGTGCTGCTTGAGCGCCATCGCGTACGCGCGCATAGCCGTCCGCCGCTGCTGCACTTCCGGCTTGAGCGGCGGAAGGCGGCCGTCAGGCGGGTCGACGATGAGCGAGGTAAACCGGCCCGTTGGCCGCACCGAGACGAACACCCCGTCGTAGGCGCCGGCCACATCCGCCACGGTTCCGCGCTCCGCGCGAGGGCGTACTTCAGCGCCGAGGCGTCGGCGATCCAATTCCGCCACTTCTTCGTCGGTGAACAGCTCGCGGTTGCCCAACTCCGAAGCCCGCTGCAAGTTGACGTCGAACGGGTCGGTCCACACGCCCTGCAAGTCGGGCTCGCCCCAGGGTGTAACCGCCCCAGCGGGTGTCGTCTGTCCGAACAAGCCCCGCGACCACGAGCCACCGGCGGCCAACAAAATCAGGACTGCAGTCCACGCGAGTGTGTAGCGGAGCATGGTCAACCTCCTGCGACGTGCTGACTATCCTCGTTCGAGAAGGCCACGTCAAGCGTTCGGGCCACCCGACCATCGGGTCTGACTCGTGAATGCTGGTCAGCGCGAAGAAACCGCGGAACGGTTTGGATATTGCGCGTCCGGTATAATTGCTGGCCTCGGGAGCGCCCTCATCAATGCCATCGCAGGCGAGCGCGATTTCGGCGAAACAGCGCCGGTCCAGGAAGCCAGTCGCGGTCGAGGTCCCGGTCCGCCGGATCGGGGTGACGGCAGCATGGGCCCTCGCGCTGCCGCTCGCCTCCGCGGTGCTGGTCGCCGCGGCGACGCTGCTGCCGCGTTTCCCCGATGCCGATGCGGCTCGCTGGGGCTGCCTGGGAGCGGCCGGTGCTCTATTGATCGGCAGTCTGGGGTTGTTCGTCGACGCCACACGGCGTCAACGGATCTTCTCGATCGAAGTGAGTCTGCGGAAGCAGCACTACGTTCAGGCGTGCGCGCACCTGACGATCTACTGGTACTGGGGGAGCTACTGGGAGGGCGTGCCCGACGCGGCTCCGCTGATCGCCGCCCAGCTCGCGTTCGCCTACGGAATCGATGCCCTGTTCAGTTGGTCCAGGCGTGAGAGCTACACGCTCGGGTTCGGACCGTTTCCAATCATCTTCAGCACGAACCTCTTTCTTTGGTTCAAGCCGGATTGGTTCTACCTGCAGTTCCTGATGGTGACGCTCGGCTTCTTCGCGCGCGAGTTCATTCGCTGGGAGAAAGATGGACGCCGTGTCCACATCTTCAATCCTTCCTCGTTTCCACTCAGCGTGTTCTCGATCGGGCTGATCCTGACCGGCACCACCAACCTGACGTGGGGCCAGGAGATTGCCAGCACACAGCTGTACCCGCCGCATCTGTATCTGTTGATCTTCCTGGCCAGTCTGCCGGGGCAGTTGTTGTTCGGGGTTGCGCGGATGACGGTCTCGGCGGTGGTGACGACGTACCTGCTGATGTGGCTTCACTTCCTCGCGACCGGGATGCACGTCTTCGAGTCGCCAACGATTCCGATTGCCGTGTTCCTCGGCATGCACCTGCTCTTCACCGATCCGTCGACGTCTCCCCGGACCGAGCTGGGTCGAATCGTGTTCGGCATGCTGTACGGCACCAGCGTCGTGGGACTCTACGTCGTGCTCGAGCGTCTCGGCGTGCCGACCTTCTACGACAAGCTGCTGCCGGTGCCGATTCTGAATCTCATGGTGCTGGCAATCGACCGGGCGGTGCGGTCCGAGGCCCTGAAGCGGTTCGATCCGGGGGCCGTCGCCGCCGCGTTGTCGCCTGGCGCTCGAAATGTCGCGTACACGGCGCTTTGGGCCACGGTGTTCGTGGTGTCGTATCTGGTGACCACGAACGCGACCACGTTGGCGCGCGCTGATGCCCTGCTGGCCGATGGACGCCTCGACGAGGCCATGGGGCACTACCGCGATCTCGTCGCGCGCGACCCGTCTCGATTCGAAGCTCACAACAAGTTGGGTTACATGTTGATGCGGACCGGACGGCCACAGGAGTCGCTGACGGTGCTTCGGCGTGCGCTCGAGCTCGCGCCGAAGAACGCGGAGGCGCACAACAATCTCGGTCTGGCGCTGATGCAGGTGGGGCAGGCTCAAGGGGCGGTCGAATCGCTGCGGAGTGCCACGACGCTGAACCCGGAGTACTTGGAAGCCCGTTATAACCTGGGGCACGCTCTGCTGGCCGCGGCACAGCCAGCCGCGGCCGCGGAGCAGTTTCGCGAGGCACTCCGAATCCGCCCTGACTGGACTCCCGCTCTGGGGTCCCTCGCCTGGCTGCAAGCGACGGACGCTGGAGGCATCCGCAACCCCGACGATGCGATCCAGCTGGCCACGCGAGCGGCCGACCTGACCGGTCGCCACGATGCCCAGGTGCTCGACGTGCTCGCTGCGGCATACGCTGCGGCGGGGCGGTTCCAAGAGGCGACCGCGACGGCCGAGCTCGCCTCTCGCCTCGCGGCACAGTCAACGCCAGACCTCGCTCAACAGATTGCCGAACGCCTCAAGCTCTATCGAGCCGGGCAGCCCCTTGTGGCTGGCCGCTGACGCACGTCCTATCCCGAATCGAAGATCAGGACTCGCGTCGATCGGCCGTCAACGGAGGCGATTGAGCAACGCCTGGAATCGAGGGAGGCTCCTCAGCTGGCTCCAGTCGGGCTCGTTGATGATCCAGGCCAGGTTAGTCACCGCCCGGTCGAGCGCCTGCTCAAGCGTGTCCAGCGCCTGGTCGTCGGAATGCCTCTCGACGTGACGCATGCCGACAGCGACGGTCGCCTCGTACGACGCTCGGGCGCGTTCGGGCTGACTGAGCCCGTCGTAAGTCAGAGCTAGGAGAGCCGGTCTGCTCAAAACCGCTCGAAACGGACTCGCTGCTGCTACGACACCTGACCGCTCGGCGGGAGGGGATGCGGCACTGGTCGATGCCGCAAGGTCGAGTTGATCAACTCGGGCCATAGCCACGAGGAATCGGCTCGTCGAGCGCGTCCCACTGATACTCGCGTTGGATCATCCCAAGCAGCTCGTTCAGCACGGCCCCGCCATTGTCGCCGTTGGTCATGATCACCGCGCCGTAGCCCCTGGCGCGGTGCGCCACGAGGTGACACTGGAAGCCCCAGTTGCTGCCGCCATGCACGAAGTACCAACCCTCGCCCTGTTAGCCGACGGCGTAGGGACCGACGCCGACCGGCGTCACCATCTCGCGTGCCATCGCCGGGGCCAGCACCCGTTCGGATCGTCCCTGGATGGCGAGCTGGACCTCGATCGCGAACCTCGCGAGATCGGTGGCGGTCGTCCACAGTCCCGCCGCGGCCTGCTCGGGATACACGTGAAACGGCGCTGCACTGCGGGCGCCTGTTCGGTCATGCGCGCGGGCGGCGCGCGCCGCCTGTCGGGGCGACAGCGGCTGATCGAACGTGCTGTTCGTCATCCCGAGCGGGACCAGCACCGTCTCGCGGGCCAGCGGCGCGAACGGCCTGCCGGTGGCATCCGTGAGCGCCAGCTGCTGGATCATCACGCCACCCCCAGAGTATTCGTAGCCCGTCATCGGCGGCCGCTCCAGGCGGACGGCCCGCAGAGTCGACGGCGTCTGACCGTCCAGGATCTGCGGCACCGTCGGCAGCGTCGCGCCTGGGTCGTAGCCCGGAAAGCCGAAGGCATCACCGGTACCAGCGGTGTGGCTCATCAGCGTCCGCGGCGTGACGTTGAGCGCAGAGCCGCGGCCCGGCAGGGCCGGCAGTTTCCAGGTCTTAAGGATGGTGTTGACGTCTTGGTCGAGACCGAACCGGCGATCCTGCGCGGCCTTCAGCGACACCATGGCCGCCACCGGTTTGCTGATCGACGCGGCCTGAAACATGGTGTCCCTTGTCACGGGTGCCCCGGTCTCCACATCGGCGACGCCGTAGGCTTCGGCGAGGACGATCGTGAAAGCCTTGATCACCGCGATGCTGACGCCTGGTACGCGGAAACGTGTGAGGATCGCTTCCACGGTGGCCCGGTCCGAGACGCGGCCCGCGCTCGTGAGGCGCAGGTCACGCCGGGCCACGAACTGAAAGGGCGGCGGCCCGAAATTCGCCGCGCGGAAGAGGATTTCGTCGCCCGACATCTGGCCGGTCAGGATGCCGTCTGGACCCGGACGGCCGGGAAGCGAGACGTTCAGGGTCACCGCATGGCCTTCGACGCGGCCGGCCACCGCCAGACCGTTGAACGCGCCCGTCACCGCGTCACCCTGGGTCTCGAGTCTCAAGAAGATGTCCTGGGTCCCGCCCCCGGGCGTCACCACAACGGCGCGCCAGCGGCCGGCAACACCGGATGGTATCTGCGCGGACATCGGCACGAGTGCCAGCAGAAGGCAGAGCACAGCCGCGATCAGCTTGGTCGTCGGTCTCATCGTCCATCCTCCGGCCGTATTTAGACGTAGATCTATTGTTTGCTCAAGCCGTCGAAAGTGCCCACCTCGCGCCAGAAGCCCAGCCGTCGGCGTCATTGAGATGCCGTCCGCGAGGCCTACCGATCGTGGCAGGTCGTCTGCGGCGTGTCGCGCCGCGCTCGATCGACGGACCGTCCTCCGGCATGATGGTGACGAGGTGAGCAGGTGCGGTTCCGCGGTTCGCGGCAAGGAAAACACCCACAGGTCGAGGCTTTCCGTGACTGGGTCCGACGTGTTGTTCACGAGCGTCATGTCCGTCCTCATCGTCGGTGGCGTCGGCTGCGGCGTCACAGTACCTCGGGTACTTCAGCCTGATGGCGAAACGAGACACGGCCGGCCGATGGCGGATCAGCAGCGAGGTGCCACGCTTTCCGGTCGCGGGTGCTACCGGACCAGTCACGACCGGCGACAACCTCGTGCGTCATCTCGATGCCGCGGGCATCGCACGCGCCGTGGTGCTCTCCGAGTCGTTCTGGGCAGACGGATCCGCGCTGTACGTCCCACGCCCGTATGCGTCGGTGGTCGCGGAGAACGATTGGACAGCCGCCAAAACGACACGCGATCCGGACCGGCTGGTGGCCTTCTGCAGTTTCAATCCGGTGGCCGATCACGCCCTGCGCGAACTGGAACGCTGCGCCAGCAAACGCGCCTTTCGCGGGCTGAAATTCAGCTTCGCGATGTCGGGCGTTGATCTGCAGAACACGGCGCACGTCGACCGGATCCGCACCGTCTTCTCCGCGGCGAATCGACATCGCTTGCCGATCGTCGTTCATCTGCGGAGCGGACCGGACTACACGCCCGATCACATTGTGACGTTTCTCGATCAGGTCATGAGCGCGGCACCGGACATTGCGGTGCAGATCGCCCATCTGTGGGGCGGAGAGGCCTTCTCTTCATCCGTGCTTGGCGTACTGGCAGAGGCCTGTGCGAAGGGCCTTATCCGCACGCCGAATTGGACGAGCACCTCGGCCGAGTCGTTGACGCTGCAGCTTCGAGCTTGAGTTGCCGATTCCGACGAGGAGATCCCTGGCGCACGGTTGAGGTGATACTCCCGGTACGTCGCGCAGCGTAGATCTGGCGGCTTGGGCTACGGGTCGCTGTTCCGTCTTCGACTACTCCAAGCCCAGCACCTGGATCCGCCCGAACTGGCGGAAGTGATGGTCGAAGGTGAACGCGCGCGACATGCGCCGGGCGTCGAGCACTGCAAAGGAAATCGCGTCGCACAAGGTCCAGTCCTTGTCGACATGACGCGCCAAAATGTCCTTCGCTCGTTGCTCCTCGGCGGGTAGCACCGTCACCACCGGCAACTGACCGGCGAGCAGCCACTGCCGTGCCACGGTCCGGCCAAGCTTACGGAGGAGCAACGCGTGCGTTTCGGCTTCGATGTAGTTCGTGATGAAGCAGGGGCGCCGTTCGACGGCGATCTGGCGGGCGATCTCGACCGCGCGGACGTGATCGGCGTCGTGAGCATCGACGAGCGCGAGGATCGCGCTCGAGTCCCACAACACGCCCCGTGTCATTCGTCGAGGATGGCGTGTTTGTCGCGGGCGCCGGGAAGGTTCCCGCCGCCTCGGCCCGCGCCAACGAGCCGGAAGATGGGGTGATCCTCGGTCAGCGGCGGAATCGCGGACGCGGCAGGGCTACGACGTAGGCGCCTGCGCGCGGCGTCGGCCGGCACCAATCGACGACCCGCCCGCCGCACGCTGGGGATTTCGCCGCGTTGAATCAGCCGCCAGACGGTGGAACGGGAGACGCCGAGCGCCCGGCCGGCCTCTTCAACGGTCATGAGTTCCTGAGGCACGAGTCAATCGTATCACCGATCGTCTCAGCGTCTCAGGGTCTCATTCCACTGGACACACCGGCAGCTTCCTGGAATCGTCCTCAGCCATGGAGGTATTGGGGAGACGGAGGCTGACTCTGCGATATCAGTCTATTGAGTCAGTATGTGATGGAGGGATTGGTGGAGGCGGCGGGAGTCGAACCCGCGTCCGAAGGCACGTCCTCGAAGGACTCTACATGCGTATCCGCTTCTGAAGTCTCGCCCCTGGCGTGAGGAAGCGGCGAAAAACCGCCAGGCGCCAGACCCGGGAACTTCTCACGATCGGATGCCGAGCCTCCATCCGATCACCAGCCTGCTTAATGACGTCTGACCCCCGACCACCAGGCGAGGTCAGGGCAGACGCTCATGGCCGATTAGGCCGCGAGAGCGTACTGAGTATCCGCAGTTAACGGATGTTCCATCAGATTAACGAGTTAATGGTGCTCGGCATGCATCCCGCGAGTCTTTACCCCCGTCGAAACCGTATCGCCCCCTCGAGGTGAAACCGACGCGCGACGAGCGTGCGAAACGCTCACTGCCATTGTACGGCCGCGGAACTCTGCTGTCCATGGGCTTCGCCGCATCGCCGGCGCCCGCGCCGCAGGCGGACGGCGAGAGTCAGTCCCTCTTCATCGTGGCGAGCTTCTCCATCGGCTGCTTCAAGGACCTCCCCTGGCGTGGCATATCCGCCCACACGTCGCCGACGCTCGCGACGCGCTCGAGCAGGTTTCGTATCGTGAAGGTGCCCGGCCCAACGTCGCCGCGCTCTATTTCGGTCCACGTGCAGGGTGCCGATACGGGCGCGCCCCGCTTGGCTCGGACGGTATAGGCGGCGGCGTACGTCGAGTGATAGCCGTTCCGTCCGGTGTCCACATAGATGCGCCCAGGCCGATCGACCTTGCTGAACTCTTGCGTGAGAGCATCCGGTGCGAGGCTGATGAATACGCGTCCGACCGCGTCAGTGAAACGCGCCGCCTGCCCCATCGACGTCTCCCCATCGAGCGGGACAACGATGTGAAAGCCCTTGGAGCCGGTGGTCTTGACCCACGACGGCAGTGTCAGTTCTTCCAGCAGATCGCGAAGTCCGAGCGCTGCGGCGCGAACCGCGTTCACGTCATCGGTCGAGGGATCGAGATCGAAGACACAGATGTCGGAGTACCTGAGACTCGACACGCGCGAGGTCCAGACGTGATGCGTGATGGTGTTCTGGTTGGCGGTCTAGAGCAGCGACCGTAGGTCGGTGACGACAGGATGGTGGACGACGCCGTCCTTCTTCGGGACGTCGACGCGCTCCAGCCAGTCGGGGCAGCCCCTCGACACGTCCTTCTGCCAGAAGCCCTTCTTTCCGATGCCCGAAGGGTACCGCTCCAGGGTCAGGGGCCGGCCGCGGAGGTGAGGCAACATGACCGTCGCGATTGCCTCGTAGTACTCCGCGAGATCGCCTTTCGTGATGCCATCCTCGGGAAAGAGCACCTTCTCGGGATGCGTGATCACAGCCGCTCCCGGAGGACATCTCGCGGCTGCTTGTCGGTTCGGACGGCAAGCAGCCTGGGATGCCGGAGCTTGCCGTGCACGGTCCACTCGACGAAGCCCACCTGCACGACGATGACGGGGCGAACCCAGTGTCCGCGCCGCGGCAGGCCTGTCGCCTTCGTGAACGGCGGCGTGTCGACAGCAAGCGCGTCGAGCCGCCGTCGCAGATCGAGAAGGAGCGCGGCGTCGAAGCCCGTGCCGATCTTGCCGGCAAAGACGAAGTCGCTGCCGTCGTAATACCCCACGAGCAATGCGCCCAGGCCGACACGCGCGCCCTTCGGCTCGGTGAAGCCGCCGACCACGAGCTCTTGCGAGGCTTCGATCTTCATCTTCAGCCAGTGCTTCGAGCGCTTGTGCTCATACGGCGAGCCGCACCGCTTCGCAATCACGCCCTCCCATCGCTCGCGTCTGGCGCGCTCCCACGGCTCTGAATCCTCGACGCGCTCGACGCGCCGCATCGGGTCTTCAAATGGCAGCGACCGCAGGAGCGCATGGCGTTCTTCCAAGGGCAACATGGTCACGTCGCGCCCGTTCATCCACATGATGTCGAACACGTGATAGTCGCTCTGACCATCCCACGTCACTTCACCATCGAGGATTGCATCGTTCACCGGGAGGCGACCGACGGCCGCGGCGACCGCCGGCATGTGCTGCGGAAGCCGGTTGCGCGAGAAGAGCTGGACGTCGACGCCGCGTTTGTGCGCGATCAGCCGGATGCCATCGAACTTGCGCTCGAAGAGCCAGTCGTTGCCCGCAAAACGCTCCTGCGTGAGCGTCGCCGCCATGGGCTCGAGCCAGTCGGGCATCGCTTGGACGGGAGTCATGGCCTGTTGTCTCCAGGAAGCTCCATCATGCAAATGGGGCGTACCGGGTCAGTGGCAAGCCGCTGCCGGGACGGACTCCACCCGTCGACTCATCAGGCCGTCAGCGCGCATCCGCGCCCGGCATGTCATCTGCCGACGTCACTCTGAGTTGCTCTTGGTGGACGGCGTACATGCACGTGTGAGGACGTGGTAGTCTGTCTGCCACCTCGCGCATGAGTCACCTCAGGTTGTTCAAGGGAACGCCAGCCACCAGAGAGTTCTACGATTCGGTCGGGTGGTTACGGCGGGAAGGCATCCTCGTCGATACCGCGACGTTCACGAGCAGGGATCCAGGTTCCATTCTCGTGAGCCTCGCGCGGCGACGAAGGCAGCTCATCAGCGAGGCGATTGGAGGGCCGGGGATGAACCTCGTCGAGTGTGGGTGCGGGGGCACGCCGGCGACCTTCCTCGCCGACTTGTGCCGCCGCTACACCGCTGTCGACTTCTCTTCGACCGGTCTGGCCGAAGCGGCGGCCGCGCTGCAGGCCACGGGTGTGCCGTTCGAGACAGTCGAGGCCGACATGACGCGGCTGCCGTTCGGTGACGGCGAATACGACGCCGCCTACTCCGCGCACGCCATCTATCACATCGACACCCCAGAGGGACAGTCTGCGGCCTTCTCAGAGGTGATGCGGGTCGTGCGACCCGGCGGGCGTGCAGTCTTGGCGTTGGCCAATCCTTTTCCGATCGCCTTCCCGGCGAGACTCTTCCGTCGAGCCGCGGCGATGACGCCGGTTCTCGGCACGGTGCTCAATCGCCTCCGCACGAGACCGCCGCTCCCGTTTCTCCCGATGCCGTTGTCTTGGATCCATCACCAACTCGCCCGCTGGGGCCGAGTCACGATGCAGTGCCATACGATTCCGAGCGTGTGGTTCGATCAGCACGTCTCCGAGCAGTCGTTCATCGGGCAGCGTCTGTGGAGGGCGGTCCAACTGATCGAGACCTCGTCACCGGCGGCGGCCATGCGTCTAGGCTGCTTCGTCACAATCGTCGTCGAGCGCTCCGCGAAACCGGCGCTCTGACCCGGGCACGACGCCTAAGGCCGAAGAGTTCAGCTAGGCGGAAGAAATCTCTTGCCGCAGCGCCCACTCCTCGCCTCTACTAGCGAGGCTGTGCCTCGAGACCGACCGAACCCAGGCAGAGGCTGGCGCAGCCAAGGAGTTGTCATGCGAGTGCTACTAGTTCCGCTGTTCGCCCTCGGTACGTGCGGGGCGTTCATTGTTTCGACGACGTGGGAAGCGGCAACCCCGGTCCATGCCCAAGGTGGCGCTTCCGTCAAGCGTGCCACCGTGGCCAATCCCATCTCGGGTGAAGGCCTCCCCAACCCTACCCCGGTTGTGACCAAGAATTGGGGCCAGCTCCCCGCGGGACGCAAATGGGGATCGTCGGCCGGCCTCGACGTCGATCCGAATGACGGCCACATCTGGGGCTATGAGCGTTGCGGCGCAGGTAACTTCGGCCCGGGCGCCCCCATCACATGCGATAGCAACCCGGTCGATCCGGTGTTCAAGTTCGACCGTCGAACGGGCGCCGTGCTGGCAAATTTCGGCAAGGGCCTCATGGTGACCCCGCACGGCATCCACGTGGACCGACAAGGCAATGTGTGGATCGCCGACTTCGCCGGCAACGAAGCCGGCACGAAGGGGCACCAGGTTCACAAGTTCAGCCCGAAGGGCGAAAAGCTCCTGAGCCTCGGGATCGCCGGTAAGCCGGGCAACGCCGACGGCCAGTTCAACCAACCCAACGACGTCGCCGTAGGCCCTGACGGGAGCATCTACGTATCCGACGGCCATGACGCGCAGGGCATGACGACGGCAGCCCAGGTGGCCGAGGGATTGAAGCGCGGCGCCACGTCGCGCATCAGCAAGTTCTCGCCCGACGGTAAGTTCATCAAGTCGTGGGGCAAGATTGGCGTGCGCCATGGCGAGTTCCGCACGCCGCATGCGCTGATGTTCGACTCGAGGGGGCGCTTGTGGGTGGCCGACCGAGGCAACCATCGGCTCGAGATCTTCGACAAGGACGGGAACTATCTCGAGTCGCGCTATATGTACGGGCGCATCAGCGGTTTCTTCATCAAGAACGACACGGTCTACGCCATCGACTCCGAGTCGGGTCCGTACAATCACCCGAACTGGCGCAACGGCGTCCGGATCGGTCCGCTCGATGAGGATCGCATCACCGGTTTCGTCCAACCCTTCGATCGGGAGGACCGTGTGTATCAGGGCACGGCGGGCGAAGGCGTGGCGGTGGATGCCGAGGGCAACATCTACGCAGCTGAAGGGCCGAACTCGTTGAGCCAATCCGGAGGCGCGTTCACGAAGTACTCGGTCAAGTAGGTCCCGCCCGCAAGGGGCGGGTGTCGATCTCGGCGGCGGGCGCGGTCCCTGTCGCGGTCGACAACTCGCCCGAACGCGGCTGTCTTTCACGACCTCACGGACGAACGCTGGTCGCCCCGAGTGTGTCGCGCGTAGTACTGGTGGCTCACCCAGTCGTCACCGCAGCTGTGATCGTCCTGCACCTCGATGAGGTCGAGGCCGCACCGTGCGATCACCTGCAGCACCGTCTCCCTTGGCACGCCGTACATTGGAAACGGCTCCGGGCGATCTCCCAGGGGAGAAGGCACCCAGGGCTCGCCGTCGGCGAGCGGCCCGTCGACGCTCGACGAAAGCGTCGCTGACGGGCCGTCGCTCGGTGAAGCCACAACGACCGTGTCGCGGCTCACGGTGACGGCGACACGCGTGGTCACGCTCCCCTTGTCCTCGAACCACAGCAGCCCTTCGTGGGAGAGATCGAGCTCGCAAAGGTAGGTGCCAGCCTGGCTCGGGAGCGTCACACTGAGCGGCACGAGACACACCTCGCCCGGCCGTACGCGATCCGGAATCCCCGTGCGGCCATCGTCGCGGACGAGCATCCGACCGCTCGCCGCGTCGAGCCAGTGGTTTCCCACTGTCATCCGGCCGAACTCGTGTTGAGACCACGCCAAGGCGCTCAGGTTCGCGATCTGCAAGTCAAGCGTGATGCGCCCTCCAGGCGTCAACGTGCCATCTCGAATACTCTGAAAGGCGATGGTGGCTCGGTACGCCTGGTCGGGCATTGCCCTCACGGTCGGTGCCTGGGGTGTGTCGGCCGGTCGCGGGTGCGAGGAGAGCTGAAAGACGAGCACGCCCCCAGGCGCGAGACGCCGGCACAGCGCCGCGATGTACTGCACGCTCAGGTCAGGCTCGATGTGCTGCAGCGTGAGGCGCGAGAGGATGAAATCGAAACGTTCATCGCCGAGCGGCGAAAGCGCCGGGCTGAGGTTTGCCACGTAGCGGACGCGGTCCGGGAAGCGGTTGAGCTAGGACGCGATGTCGATCATCTTCGGCGAGATATCGACGCCGACGACCTGCGCGAAGTGCGGGGCAAGCGCCTGCGTCAAACGCCCGACGCCGCAGCCGAAGTCGAGCGCCGACGCGCGGCCCAGTTCGATCTGTCGTGCGGCGAGGTCGTACCGCAGCGCCTCGATCTCGCGCACGCCGGTCTGCAGAAAACGTGAGAGGTTCCAGCGGCGATCGGGCTTCGCAGGATCGGACAGAATCGCCCACAGCGGATTCTCAGCCGCGTGCCAATCCCACAACTGCTGGCTGTCCCGAAGCCTGTGTGCCACGTCTCAAAGTGTACTCGCGCCATCCACCGGCACGAGGCACGAGCGGGCCTGGCAGGGGTCGAAGCACCTCTCGACGCACAGAAGAGCCGGACGCTGTGATAAATCTGAGCTACGAGGGGAGCCACATGCGCCAACGACTGCTCTGGGCGTCGCTCGCTCTGGCCCTGGGAGCCTGTTCACCCACCAACACCCCAACGACGAAGGACATGTCAAAGCTGGCCTATCCGATTGCCGCCAAGAGCGACGCCGTCGATGAGTATCACGGGACGAGAGTTCCGGATCCCTATCGTTGGATGGAGAACCTGGACAGCAGGCAGACCGCCGACTGGGTCGCGGCGCAGAATGCGGTCACTGAACCGTACCTCGCGGCGCTGCCCCTTCGCGGAGCGCTCAAAGCGCGGTTGACCGAGCTGTGGAACTACCCGCGCGTCGGACTGCCTCATATCGAAGCCGGACAGCTGTTCTACACGAAGAACGCGGGGCTCCAACGTCAAGCTCCGCTGTACGTCCGCGCCGCACGCGAGAGCGAACCGCATCTGGTCCTCGATCCGAACGCCATCTCCGAGACTGGCGCGGTGTCGCTCGCTCAGTGGAGGCCGTCGCCCAACGCGAAACTCCTCGCGTACGGCCTTTCAGAGGGAGGGGCCGACTGGCAGACGATCAAAGTGCGCGACCTTGCGACAGGGCGAGATCTTCCGGACGAGGTGCGGTGGATGCGATTCTCGGAGATCGCCTGGACAGCTGACTCCCAGGGGTTCTTCTACTCTCGCTACCCCGAGCCGCCAGCCAACAAGACGCTCGAGGCTGCGCTGTCCGGTCAGGCGCTCTACTACCACATCGTCGGGACACCGCAATCCGCTGACGTGCTGATCTACGAGCGCAAGGACCTTCCCGCGTGGATCATCAACGGCGTCGTCACCGAGGACGGCCGGTACCTGCTCATAGTCATGTACGAGGGCGCCGGTAACCGCAACCGCCTGTACGCTGCCGATCTCCAGCATCCGATGCGTCCCACGCTCGACGCACCGGTTCAACCGATTGTCGAGTCCGACGACGGCGAGTATTGGCCGATCGGCAATCGTGGTTCGCTGCTGTTCCTCAGGAGCGACAAGGGTGCTCCGAATCGTCAGGTGATCGCGATCGACGTCAAGAGTTCGCCGCCGGCACGGTGGAAGACTGTGGTTCCCGAGCGCAAGGAAGCGCTCGAACGCGTGGCCGTCATCGCAGGGCACATCGTGGCGCAGTACCTCGTCGACGTGCAGAGCCGGCTCTTGCTGTTTGGGCTCGACGGCTTACCGCGAGGAGAAGTGCCTCTACCGGGCGCTGGATCGGTCGACGGCCTGTCGGGGCGTGAGCACGGGGACGACATCTGGTTCGGGTTCACGGGACCGCTGTCCCCCCTGACCGTCTACGCGTTCAACCCCGTGTCGAAGCAGAGCGTGCCGTTCGACGCGCCCACGGTCCCCGTGGATCTCTCACGCTTCGAAACCCAAGGCATGTTCGCGACCTCGAAGGACGGCACACGCGTGCCGTTCTTTCTCACGGCGAAGAACGGGCTCGCGCGCGACGGCGGCAATCCGACGCTGATGTATGGGTACGGCGGGTTCTCGATCAGCACCGTGCCGTCGTACCGACCGGACGTGCCGGCGTGGCTGGAGCTCGGTGGCGTGTGGGTCACTGTCAGCATGCGCGGTGGCGCCGAATATGGGGAGGCTTGGCACGACGCAGGAAAACTCGACAAGAAGCAGAACGTCTTCGACGATTTCATCGCCGTCGCCGAACACCTCGTTCGGGAGAAGTACACATCCCCACCGAGGCTCGGGATCATCGGCGGATCCAACGGTGGGTTGCTCGTCGGCGCCGTCATGGAGCAACGGCCAGACCTCTTTGCGGTCGCGCTCCCCCAGGTCGGCGTGATGGACATGCTTCGCTACGATCGCTTCACGGGCGGACGTCTCTGGGTGACCGAGTACGGGTCCTCGTCGGACCCGCAACAGTTCGCCTTCCTCATCAAGTACTCGCCGCTCCACAACATCAAGCCCGGTACATGTTATCCGGCAACGCTGGTCACGACTGCCGATCACGATGATCGAGTGGTCCCAAGTCACTCGTTCAAGTTCGTGGCGACGCTGCAGCCCGCGCAGGGATGCGAGAAGCCCGTGCTGATTCGGGTCGAAGTTCAGGGGTCACACGGCTATCGGCCGACGGACAAACTGATCGCCGAGCGAGCGGCGATCCTGGCCTTCGCGGGCACCCATTTGGGCATGGCGCCGCCCTCGTCCTAGCGGCTCGGCGGGCCGAAACGCCAACAGCCCTGGTCGGCTACGGGGTCGTCGAGGCGGCGTTGCACGGCACGCCGGCGGTCACGGCCAACAAGACGGCTGGATTACGTCCCTTGCGCGTCAGCGAGTAGCTGCTCCCTCGCGGCACGAGCCCGAACCATCCGGGAATCATCGGCTGTTCCCTCCCAGCCAGTATCAATGTGCCCTCGCCAGCAATCAAATAGAACGATTGATCGACGTCCAGACGCGAGAACGGGCCGGTGGTTTCGCGAACGATCAGGAGCTCGGAGCGATTCACGCCCGAGCACCCTAACGGCACTTTTCGCACGCGATCGCGGCCGCCAAGCGACTTCTCCGCGAGATCCGGAAGAAACGCCGTCCGCGGATCCCCGGCCGGTAGATCGGCAAGCGACGGCGCCGGTGGCGGCGGCGGGGGCGGCGGAGGTGGCGGAGTCGGCTCCGGTGGAGGTGGGGCCACGGCCAGAGCGAAGTCGGCCGTCGCGGGCGCTCCAGGCTTGAGAGTCACTTCTTTCTCGAGCGTGATGACCCGCTCGCCTTCCGCACGAAGACGATAGGTGCCCACTGGGAGGCCAGTCACCGTCACGCGCCCGGTGTTGTCGGACCGCCCAGAGCGGAAGGTCGGGCCTTGGGCCGTCACGAGGATCCCAGAGAGCGGCTCGCCCGACTCGGTCGCGACGTGCACCTCAAGCGTCACCCGCGCTGGGGTGGCGGCCTGGCGACGAGGCTGGGTGGACGATGTGGGCGGAGCGGGTGCCGGAGGCTGTTGCAGCGTCAGAACCAGGAGCGAGAGCGCGAACCCTTTCATCGTATCTCCCTACTGAACAGCGGATCGTCTCCAAGGCGGCCCTGGATCCGGAGGCTCTTAATCCAGTCTCTCCTTGCTGAAAACGGTGCAACAACGGCGCCGACGAGCTCGTACGGCGGAGTTACCGAAGGACGCAAGACCCGAAATGTCTGGAGCAGAGCCGGTGAGAGTCACGTTTTCAAAATGCGAACGCGCTTTCGGACTGCGACACTCGGTCTACCGGAGGCGAATCGCGTCGTGTGCCGAAGTTGCGCGAAACTCAAGCTGCGCGCGCGATCGTCGAAGCCCGGCTGTGCCAGTCGCACATGACCCACTCTGGCGCTGTGCTTGCAACCTCGTCGGTTCATCGGGTTACGATCGGCACGCGCCATCAAACGGCGCGAACACGCAAAGAGTGAGCAAAGGAGAGGACGCGATGCGTGGTGCAGCAACGGCTCTGCTCGGGATGGTGCTACTGGTCAGCGGCACGGCTACCACTCTCCAGGCGCAAGCCAAACCGGGCGCGGCCACGCTCAAGAATCCGGTCACACCGACACCCGACGCGATTGCCAAGGGAAAGCAGGCCTTCAACAAGGCGTGCCGACACTGTCACGGGCCCGAGGGCAAGGGTGACGGCCCGCTCGCGCAGAAGGACCCCTCGCCAGCGGATCTGACGGATGACCGGTGGGATCACGGCTCGAGCGACGGAGAGATTTACACCATCATTGCGAATGGCCTGGGCGGGGACTCGAAGATGAAGGGCGCCAAGAGCGCGCTCAGCTCGACTGAGATGTGGCAGATCGTCATGTTCCTCCGGACGATCGGGCCGCGGTAGCGCGTTCGATCATCGAATCCAAGGAGCGACGGTGCGCACGGTGGGCGTCTCGCGAGCCAAGACCCGAACAGTGGTCATCTCGCTGCTTGTCGTCTTCGCGTTCGCGAGCGGTTGCCGGCTGTACTAGGATCACCTCCCACCCAAGCCGGAAGTCCCGCTGCTACCCGGGTAGACCGCAGATCTGTACACAACGGCGCGGCCTTCGATGGCCGCAGCCGTCAACGACTTCTTCGTCCGCCGGCCCGAACCGGTCCAACCGCTCGAGTTCCCGCACGACATCCACGTCAGCCGCAAGATTGGGTGCACCGAGTACTGCCATGAGGGTGCCACCACTCAAGCGGTGGCCGGACTCCCCAGCGTACGAACATGCTTGCTCTGTCACAACGCGATCGCGACCGATCGCCCGCGCATTCAGCTCATCACATCCATGGCGGAGAAAGGGCACGATCTCGCCTGGCAGTGAGTCTTCGACTACCCCGCTGCCTCACACGTCAGGTTCAACCACGCTCCCCATCTCCGCGCAAAGGTCGAGTGCACGACGTGCCATGTTCCCATCGCCGAGCAAACAGTCGCCCAGCGCAACGTCACGATGACGATGGGGTTTTGCGTGAACTGTCATATAGAGAAGCAGGCCTCCCTGGAGTGCCAGACCGGCCACTACTGATGGACCGCCGAACATTCATCAGGCTGACTGCGGTGTCAGGCGCGACGACAGCGGTGGGCGCGTGTAGCGTTCCCAGCGAATCGCTCATCCGGTTCGTGCCCGATGAAGACGTCGTGCCGGGTCTCTCGGTCTGGACACCAGGGGTGTGCACGCTGTGCGGTGCCGGCTGCGGCCTGACGGTCCGATTGATGGACGCGGACGCCGATGTGCTCCGCGACGGACAGAAAGGCGTCAAGCGGACCCTCGCGGCCAAGAAGCTCGAGGGCCACGCCGAACATCCGGTCAATCACGGGCGTCTCTGCGCACGCGGACAAGCCGGCATCCAAGTGACCTACCACCCCGATCGAATCACTCAGCCGCTGAAGCGGGCTGGGGAGCGCGGCACCGGCCGCTACGAGGCAATCGACTGGGAAGAGGCGCTGGCAGACCTCGCGAAGCGGCTCGATGCCGTCCGCGCCACGGCACGGCCCGGGCGCCTCGCCTGGTTCGGTCGCGCGGGTGCCGGCCATCGGGACGCGCTCGTCCTCGCGTTTGTGAGACGCCTCGGCGGCAGCGGACCGATCGCATTCGATGTGTTCGGTGATGAGGTGCTCCGCCGCGCAAACGCCCAAAGCTTCGGACGCCATCAGCTCCCGACCTTAGACCTCGTGCAGGCGCGCTATGTGATCAGCTGCGGCGCGGACTTCCTCGGCACGTGGAACTCACCAGTGGCGCACAGCCTTGGATACGGGGCGATGCGGCAAGGGCGCCGGGGCATCCGTGGCGCGTTCGTGCAGGTCGAGTCGCGTATGACCCAGACGGGAGCCAATGCGGACGAGTGGCTCCCAGCCAATCCCGGGACGGAAGGCGCACTGGCTCTTGGACTCGCCCACGTCATCATGGCCCGTGGCGCGGCACGGGCGGGCGTGGCAGGTCGTGCCGGTGCGCAGATCGAGGAATGTGCCGACGGGTTGCCTTCCTTCAATCCAGAGGCCGTCTCGGGGTTAACGGGTGTCAGTGCGAAACGGATCGAACGGCTCGCCACCGAGCTCATCGACAACCGTCCGTCCGTCGTGATCGTCAGCGGTCCGCCGCTGGCGCACACCAACGGATTGTTCACGGCGCTGGCGGTGAACGCGCTCAACGCGCTCATCGGGGCCGTGGAACAACCCAGTGGCCTCTTCTTCACGCCGCAGGCGAATGTGGCTGCCATGGCCAAGCTCGATGCGATTGGGCAGGCCCCGGCGGACATACTGCCGATGCACGCGTTTGTCGCCGAGAGGCTGGCGGACGCCGCTTCGACCCCCGAGCTCCTGATCGTCGACGGGGCCAATCCGGTCTTCAGCGCGCCCCCAGCGTGGCGCCTGCGCGCGTCGCTCCTCCGAGTCCCGACCATCGTCAGCGTCGGGGCGTTCCTCGACGAGACCAGTGCGCTCGCAGACCTGATTCTTCCGGACCATTCGTTCCTTGAATCGTGGACTGATGCGATGCCTGAGTCCGGCGCGTCAACCGGGGTGATCAGCGTGGCGGCGCCGGCGATGCGTCCGCTGCACAACACGAAGTCGACCGTGGACGTCCTCCGCGAGGTGAGTGCGAAGCTGCAGCCGCCGCTGGAGTGGCCGTGGCAGACGCACGAGGAGTTCCTGATGGCGTCCATCGGTACCTTGCCCCCGACCGAGAAGGACGGCGACGGCTGGAGCGAGGTACAGATGCGAGGCGGCTGGTGGGGGGACTTGCCCCCGACGCTGCGCCGCGCTTCATCGCTGTCCGACGAGACGTCAGGAGGCAGCCGAGCCGGCTCCGCCCGTGGTGCGGCTGTGCCGTCGCCGAGGCAGCTCGAAAGGTTCACCACACCGCAGTTCGACGGCGACAGCACGGCGTTTCCGCTCTACTTCCTTCCCGCCGTGTCGCCGGTGTTCCTCGACGGGTCGTTGGCGCACCTGCCGTGGCTGCAGGAACTGCCCGACCCGCTGACGTCGGCGATGTGGAGCGCCTGGGTGGAGCTCAATCCGGACACGGCTCAAGGCCTCGGGATCCGAGACGGAGATGTTGTCCGCGTGACGTCGGCACACGGCTGGGTCGAAGCAGCCGCGATCCTCTCTCTCGGCATCGCCCCCACGCTGGTCGCCATGCCAGCGGGTCAAGGCCACACGACATACACGCGCTACGCGAGTGGGCGCGGAGCGAATCCGTTCACCATCCTGGCCGCCGTGACGGAAGAGACGACCGGGGCGCTCGCATGGGCGGCCACGCGCGTGAAGATCGAGCACGTGAGCGGGCCGGATGGACGGCTCGTGCTGTTCGCCGGCGGCCAGCGTGCGCACGGGGCGTCCGATTATCCGCCGCATCGATAAGGAGGGCTGTCAGCATGCCGAAATGGGGAATGGCCGCCGACCTTGATACGTGCACGGGGTGCGGGGCGTGCGTGACCGCATGCCACGCCGAGAACAACATCTCAACCGTCGGGCCTGATCAGGCGGCGCGTGGACGCGCGAAACACTGGATCCGCGTGGAGCGTTACTGGGAGGGCACGTTCCCGGACGTGCGGGTGAAGTTCCGCCCGGTCATGTGTCAACAGTGCGACCAGGCTCCGTGCGAGCCAGTATGCCCGACGTATGCGAGCCACCACACCGAGAACGGCCTGAACGCGCAGGTCTACAACCGCTGCATCGGCACGCGGTACTGCGCGAACGCGTGTCCGTACAACGCGCGCTTCTTCGACTTCTTCAACCCGAGCTGGGACAAGCCGCTTCACCTGCAGCTCAACCCGGACGTCTCGCTGCGTGAAGTCGGCGTGATGGAGAAGTGCACGTTCTGCGTCCAGCGGATCAAGGCGGCGACCAGTGCCGCGAAGGCCGAGGATCGGCCGATCGAGGACGGCGACGTGACGACCGCGTGCGCGCAAGCGTGTCCGGCGAACGCGCTCGTCTTCGGTGACCTCAACGATCCAGAGAGCCGAGTCTCTCGGCTCGCCAGGTCCGCGCGCGGGACCAGACTGCTCGAGGATCTCGGCACGCAGCCAAACGTGACCTATCTGAGTCGGCAAACCGTATGAGCGCCGCGCATCAGCAGGTCACGCACGATCTCCTTCGTCCGCTGTTTCACACGACCTGGCGGTTCTTTCTGCTCGTCGCGGTGTTCGGGACGATTGTCGTGTTCGGTCTGTCGGCGTGGGCGACCCAGGCCTACAACGGCTTCGGTGTGACCGGGATCACGTGGCCGGTGTTCTGGGGCTCCTACGTCACGAGCTTCGTGTTCTGGATCGGCATCAGCCACGCCGGAACGCTGATCTCGGCTATTCTGCGGCTCGTCGACGCCGGCTGGCGGAGGCCGGTGACGCGGTGCGCAGAGGCCATCACGGCCTTCGCCTTGATGATTGGCGCGATGTTCCCGATCATCCACCTCGGACGTTTGTGGTTGGCGTTCTGGCTGGCGCCGTACCCGAACGATCGATTCCTTTGGCCCAACTTTCGATCCCCGCTCGTCTGGGACTTCTTCGCGATCAACACCTATCTCGCGGGCAGCGTGCTCTTCCTCTTCTTGCCGATGATCCCCGACTTCGCGACCGTACGCGACCGGTCTACGGGCTTTCGTCGCCGCGTGTACGGGCTGTTGGCTCTGGGCTGGCGAGGCAGCCCGAAACAGTGGCACCGGCTCGAGACAGCGATGTCCATCATGGCGGTGGCGATCATTCCGGTAGCGGTCTCGGTCCACACGATCGTGTCGTTCGACTTCTCGATGGCACCCGTCCCGATGTGGCAGTCGACGATCTTCGGCCCGTACTTCGTGGCGGGAGCCATCTTCAGTGGCATCGCGGGGCTCATCATCGCGATGGAGGCGATTCGGCGCTTCCTCCATCTTCAGGCATACCTGCTGCCGATCCACTTCGACAATCTCGGCAAGCTCCTGCTGCTGATGGCGCTGCTCTGGGGCTATTTCGTGTTCAACGAGCGGCTCGTCACCTACTACGGCAACCAGCCGTCGGAGATGGCCGTGTTCTGGCGAACCCAACGAGAGTCGTTCGCGCCGCTCTACTGGACGATGGTCACGGGCAACTTCGTCCTACCCTTGATCCTGTTGGGTATTCGCAGGTTCCGCACGATTGGCGGCTGCGTGATCGCCTCGCTCGGCGTGGTAATGGGCATGTGGCTGGAACGATTCCTCATCATCGTCCCGTCGCTCGGCCACAAGTACCTGCCATACAGCCACGGTTCCTACGAACCGCGCCCCATCGAGTTCGTCGTGGCCGGTTCGACGTTTGCCGCGATGACGCTGCTGTACGTGATCTTCGCGAAGCTCGTGCCTATCATTTCGATCTGGGAGCTCAAAGCCGGCGCCTCCGGCGAGGCGGGGCACTCGTGAGCGCCGTGTACGGGCTCTATCCAGACGGGCCCGCCGCTCAGCGAGCGGTGGAATGGCTTGCAGGCCGCCGGCGTTGCACCGGAGGACATCACGGTCCTCACCGCGTATCCGATGGAATGGTTCGCGTTCTTCCGTCGCGACGCACAGAGCCGGATGTGGTGGATCGCGTGCCTTGGAGGGCTGATCGGTCTGGCCAGCGCGTCGGCCCTGCTCTGGGTGGCGGAAACGTCATGGCCGATGAACGTTGGCGGACTGCCGGTGTTCGCGTGGTGGCCGAATCTCATCATCATGTTCGAGTTGACGATGCTCGGCGCGATTCTGGCGACGGTGGTCACGCTCGCCGTCACTGCACGACTGGGCCGCCGCACGAGGCTCTACGATCCGGCCGTCGCGGACGGCCAGATCCTGGTCGGCGTCGAGCACCCGAGCAACGAGCTGCTCCCCGCGGTCACGCGCGCCCTGGAAGTGCCTGTGGGAGCCGACGTGAAGCGCCTGTGACGGCGACGCCTTATTTCCTCCGCTCAATCAATTCAAAGGCCAAGCCGTCGAGATCCTCGATCAGCACGGCACGCGTGTCACCGAATTTGTAAGGTCCCTCGAGGATCGGAATCTTCGCCGCCCTGAGATGCGCCAGCACGGGATCGAGGTTGGGATACGACAGGCCAATGTGGTCGACCACTTGCCCGCGTGACTTGGCCAACGGCTGATCGTTGCCGGCGCCGCAGCGCCCGTTCCGGCACTGGCGCGGATACCAGAGCCAGCTGGCGTCGGCGATTCGGGCGTTCCCCGCCGGGATGCGGAGCTGACCGACGCTCATGTAGGTCGGGAACGTGATCTCGCCGGTCGGGACGGCACACGGGTTCCAGCGCCCGTTGGCGAACGTGAAGGCGGTGCTGAACGTGTTCTGCGTTGCCGGGAACGTCGCACCCAAGTGCTCCACATGCCAGTTCGCCGAACAGAGTGGGTTCTCGCCCCAAAAGTGGGTGTGCTCGCGGAATCCGTCCGCCTTGCCCGCCGTCACTTCGACGAGCATCCCGTCAGGATCGACCACGTAGCCGAAGTCGAGGCCGCTCGTCGGGGCGGGCTTGCCTAGCTTCTCGCGCTGGGCCTGCTGTTCCTTGATGGTCGTCGCCGTCGCGAGCTGATCGCCGAGCGGCAGCGCCAGCGCATGTGTCGCGGTCTGTTTCCCCTCAGGACCGCCGTACAAGGTCACGAGCTCGAAGGCTTTGGGGTCCAGCTTGCTGACGCGCGCGAGAAACGCGCTGGTATCAGGACCGCCGAAGGTCGAACCAAATGTCCAAAAGGCGCTCTGCGGCACCGACCGCTGCGCTTTGCGATCGAATCCGCCCGGCGCCTGCCGCGCGACCTTGGTGTACAGCAGGTAGAAGCCTTTCTCGTCCACGAAGGCGGGCATGTCCGCCAACGTGGTCCTGCGACCCGTCGGCCAGTAGTTCGTGTACCACGCAATCGATCGATCGGGATTGACCGAATTGAGGTGGATGTGGTGAAACGTTGGCTGCGGAATCGACACCGCGCCGCCGGTCTGGGCCACGCCCCTCACCACACCAATGGCGCACGCCCCCGCCACGCCGAAGAGCCACATCTTGCGCATAGTCGCCTCGCGTGGCGATTGTCGCATGGAAGGTCGATGGTCGTGGGGAATAGGCTCCGCAAACGGCTAGAATCATGTGGGAGTTGTCGCAATGACGTTCGTCGTCGTGCCAGCGTGGCACCGCGTCCGGCGTGTGCTCACTGTGTCGTGGTTGGCGAGTCTGGTGCTGGTGGCGTTGGGTCGGAGCGTCCACGCGCAGTCGTTGACAACGTGTCCAGAGGCCGACCCCTATGACCGCGAGCCCGATCAGTTCGCCATCGAACGCTGCCTCGCGAACTTCGATCGCATCGTGCTCGAGGCCCAGGATCGTCCGGACTACGTCGGATACATCGTGGCCGATACCATCGATCTCCGCCGTGCCGGCGTCCTGCTCACGAGCGCGCGGTCACCCATGAAGGCGGTGATCATAGCCGCCCCCTCGCTCAACGTGCCGATCCTGCGGGCAACCACCGTCGACTATGAGATCTCCTTCATCATCTTCGACGGGAACCGCGAAGAACGCGAGGTGCGCAACAAGCCATGCACTGCGGCACGCAACTATCGCAACGTGGAGTTGTCGAACGGGACCGGATTACGGATCCGCTACGTCGAGTCGAAGCGCGCGGTGTGCGGCTCCGGGATGACGGTCGGCGGATCCCGGGAATTCGAGATCGCCGGCAGCTGGTTCTACGACAACGGACGACAGCCCGAGGACGCGGATGGTATTCACGGCCTCTGGGCGGATGGCCTCAACGTGTTCAACTGCACGGGAGCGACCATCCGGGACAACACGTTCTGGGACAACACCGACGTGGATCTCGGGGTCAACGGTGGACCCGGATGCGCGGTGTACCGGAATCGGATCACGCATTTCGACCGTTACGCCTTCGCCGGCCTCGTAGCCGGCGCTCCGACGCGGTCGGGAGGCGAGTTCAGCGACAATGAGATCACGTCGGCGCCCGCTTGCCTGGGCTTCGGCATTGTCGTCGGCTGCCACCCGTAGTTCGAGTGCGAGAACGGCTATGCGAGGGACCTGTGGATCCACGACAATCGTGTCGAGGGTGCGGTGGTCAATCTGGCGGCGGACGGGGTGACCGGTGGCAAGGTTGAGCGCAACCGGATCGGTCGGCCCCAGGGCGCCTGCGGCCTGAACTGCCTCGAACCCGCGGAGTACCTCGTCGCGCACGTCATCAACGTTCGCTTACAGCCCGGGTACGTGGTCCGACCGACAGACTTTGTGACATCCTGCCCCTCGCCGACGCTGCAGCGTCGGCCCTAGTCAGAAGACGACACCTGGTTGCCTGACGCCCAACGGTCCGTCGAGCGACAGTCGCTGCGAGGATCGACCGGGGAGCGAGCGCTCGCGTGCTAAAGGAAGAGCGCGACACGAGTGTGCCGCGCTCTTTTGAACCTACCGCCTCGCGATCCGATGGCTACTCCACCACGTACACCTTGCACTTGGCGGTCTGCTCGCCACTCGTGACGAAGACGCCGAAGTGTCCAACCCCAAGGTATGTGAACCGCGTCGTGAATGACGGCCCCGTGCCTTCTGACGGGGTCCCGCCTTGCTCCTCGACGGACCATGCATACTGACCGGTGCCGCCAGTCGCGGTAAGTGTAATCGGCTTGTTGAGCTTCACCCTCGCCTCTCCGGGCGCACACACCAGCGGCGGCGGCGGTGGAGGCGGAGGGTTCACGCGAATCGAACACGTTGCGCTCGCGTTGCCGCTTTCCACGGTGACGGCACGGGTGCCATCGATGCCGAAGGCAGTCGTGAACGAGGCGCCGCTAGCGTTCGCGGGGGTGCCACCGACGCTCCAGGCGTAGGTTCCCGTGCCGACGGTCGCAGTGAACGTCACCGGCTGATTCACCAGCACCGATTGTGACGGCGTGGTGCAGACGAGCGGTGGCGGAGGCGTCGGGAGGCTGGTGACGGTCAGCTGGCAGGTGGCGATCGCCGCGCCACTCGTCACTGTCACCGGATATGTGCCGACAGCCGCGAAGGCCGTCTCGAAGGTCGCGGAGGTTCCCGTGGCGGGCGAGCCGCCACCGCTCCAGTCGAAGCCGCCGTTGCCAGCGGTCGCCGTAAGCCGGGCGATCTCATTGACACGGACGGACTGCGTGGCGGGCGAGCAGAACACTTCCTTCACAACCGGCGGCGGTGGCGGCGGGGCCATCACCTCCACGATGCATGTCGCCGTCGCGTTACCGCTTGTCACCACCACCGAATGACTGCCATGCGTCGCGAACGCGGTCGAATACGTCCGACCTGTTGCACGGCTTGGCGTGCCCACGCTGCTCCACTCGTAGACGCCAGTGCCGCCCGTGGCACTCAGGTTCACCGCCTGATTGAGCGCGGCCGTCTGTCCGCTGGGGGTGCACTGCAGCGGAGACGAAGGCGGCGGGGGCGGGGGCGGGGCGCACGCCGTCTTGTAATCGACCACCATACCCACGATCAACGTTTCCCGCCCCTGCGCGTCGAAGATCGACACGTCCACCTACACGCGTCCGCAGTTGTAGTTCCGCGGCTCGAACGCGAAGGTCGTCTGCCCCGCTGCGTGCTTCGCGTAGTTCAGCGCCCCAACGATGTCCACACGAGCCCGCGGGTTCTCGACCGTGTGGCCGCAGCCCAGCGCGCCTGAGTGATGCGACAGCGCCACGAAACGCAGCGGCGACGGCCCCGCATCAATCATGTTCAACACCCATCGCATCACGTCGCTGCCGGCCGGTACGCAGTCAGTCTGGCCTTGGATCGAATACTGTGGGCTCGACGCTAGCCCGCTCCCGGGCGCCGGTGTGGGCGTGGGGGTCGTATCACCAGACGGCCCCGAGTTGTCTGCGTTGCCAACCGCCGGTGTGGCGGACGTTGACAATGACTGAGCCGGTTGGCCTGCGCCGGCACTGGGCCCGGTGATCGACTGACCTGAACACGCGATGGTCGTCGTGAGCGACAGAGCCCACAGGGTGTTGAGCAGCTTGTTCACGAGAGTCCTCTTCGGCCAGCCGGCGCGAATGCCACCATCCATCGGTGCGAATCGGCCGGCGTCCGCTCAGCGCTCTTGAAAAGACCCTACCAACTCGCGTGACGGCTCAAGTGAAGTGATCGCTGAGGCTTAGCCGAACTTACAGATCAGGTAGTCACTCGGCGAACAGACTGACGACGGCATCTCGGGCGACTACGGGTACTCAGAAGGCTGACGTGCGGGAGAAGGCGCGGAGACGAATGTCAACCGTGCGGCGGTCATCTCCGGCAGCGGCTCGATCGAGGACGAGTCAGCAAAGCTCGTTCGGCGTCAACCACAAGACGGACTGCAGGCTGGGTAGGTCGGTGGCAAGTCGTCCAGGAAGCGCCTACACTCTACACATGGCTGCACCAACAGGGACACAACCGGCACGCTCAACACGACCCGGACGCAACGAGCGGTGTTATTGCGGTTCGGGACGGAAATACAAGCAATGCTGCCTCGCAAAAGACGAGGCGGAAGCGGCGGCCGCACGGGCCGCCGCGAGGGCCGCCGAAGCCAGCGTGGCGGCCGAGACCACGGCGGGCGAGCCGACCGCGAAGACAGCGCCGCCACGGCCACCCAAGCACCAGACGCATCAGCCGTGGAAAGCGACGACGTCGAAAGGCTTTGCTCCGAAGACTCGCATGCCGCGCAAAGCGGGTGGAAGCTAGACCTTCTCTTCCGTCATCGTGTCCACATCGGCTGTCGAGGCTCCTTGCTCAAGCGATCGGGGCAAAGCGTCCAGGGCCGGCTCCACACCTCCTCGCAGTACGAGCGATTCATTTCTTGGGTCACGATCGTCACCGGGTGCGCCTTCAGCAAGGCGGAGAGGTGACTTGGGACTTGGGATGGTCCCTGGCGACGGACAGGCGACCGATAGCTTCGCGAATTGTGTTGACGTGGATCCGAACGATGGCCTCGACGTCTGGGGCGTAGCCGCCACTCATGGAGATCGCGACCGGAATGTCCCGACGCCGGCAGGCGTCGAAGACGAGGCGGTCACGCCGGCGCAGGCCATCAATGGTCAACCTCAGTCGTCCGAGGCGGTCGCCCTCGTACGGGTCGGCGCCGGCCAAGTAGAATACGAGGCCGGGCATCTCCTGGTCCAGCACAGCTGGCACATGGCCAGCCAATGCCTCGAGATACTCATCGTCCGATGCCCCATCCTCGAACGTGATGTCAAGGTCGCTCACCTCCTTGTGGAACGGGAAGTTGTTCGCGCCGTGGAACGAGAGCGTGAACACGCGCGGGTCATCGGCGAAGATGGCGGCCGTCCCGTTCCCTTGATGCACGTCGCAGTCGACGACGACCGCTCGGCGGATAAGAGCGTCTCGAAGCAACACGGACGCAGCGACCGCCACGTCGTTGAACACGCAGAAGCCCTCTCCCCGGTCTCGAAAGGCGTGGTGGGTCCCACCGGCAAGGTTGGCTGAGATACCGTCGTGGAGCGCGGTCCGGGCTGCGGCGATCGTCGCGCCGACCGACCGTCTCGAGCGTTCGACCATGGCCTCCGACCAGGGAAAGCCAATCCATCTCTGCATCTCGGGCGGCAACTGACCGGTGGCCACCGCCTCGACGTATGCGGGCGTGTGGACCAACGTGAGGTCCTCCCACGCAGCGGCCGGTGCGACGGCGAGATCGGTCGCGGCCAGAATGCCTTCGTCGAGCAACTGTTCACGCAACCGGCTGTATTTCCGCATTGGAAACCGATGCGTTTCCGGCAGCGGCAACACGAAGGTGTCCGAGTAGAACGCTTTCATTGCCTGTAATCGGGCTCCGCCCCAAGCCCCGGCTCAGTCACTCGCCGGGCCACCCCTGCTCCGCTCCCTCGCGGCCGCGCCGTCCCCGCCGCCGTTGGCGGATTAAGCCAGCACATTCAGACGACGTCAAGCAGGATCCGCGTAACCAGGCGGCACCGCCCTTGCTGGTGGCGTACCATCCGAAGGGGCGAGTCACCGGCCCGCGTGGTACAGTGCTCGCCCGTGATCGCCTGGTCGACGACGCCCGTGCCCGTCCCGCCGAGCCGGTGGGCCTTTCGACCGCTGGAGAGCTGGCCGGACGATGGCCTCGTGGCCGCCGGAGGAGACCTCGCGCCCTCGACCCTGGTGGACGCGTATCGCCTGGGGCTGTTTCCGATGCACCTCGACGGACCCGAGCCGCTTCTGGGGTGGTGGTCGCCGAATCCCCGCGGCATCCTGCCGCTCGATCGTCTCCGCGTGACGCGATCGCTGAGGAAAAGCCGGAAGCGCTTCACCGTACGGGTGGACACATGCTTCACTGCGGTCATGCGCGGCTGTGGCAATCCCGCTCGAGCGCACGGGTGGATCACGCCCGCCTTCATCGACGCGCATACGCGCCTCCACGAAATGGGTTGGGCGCACAGCGTCGAGGTGTTCGATGGGAACGGTCAGTTGGCAGGAGGCCTCTACGGCGTGAAGATCGGCGGCTTGTTCGCCGGCGAGTCGATGTTCTCCATTCAGCGCGACGCGTCGAAGGTGGCCCTGGTCGCGCTGGTCGAGTTGATGCGGTCGAGTGGCATGACGTTGCTCGACGTTCAATGGTGTACGCCACACCTGGCGTCCCTGGGCGCCATCGAGATTCCACGCGCGGAGTATCTGACGCGACTTGGCGCGGCGCGTGACCTCACGGTGGGCGCCTCGCGACAGGGCGTCGTCGATACAATCCCCTCGCATGTTTAGACCGATCGCCGCGGCGCTCCGCCGCCGCTTGCCACGCACGATCAAGGCTCGAGTGCTCAGCCTGATCCCGTTCCTGGGGGCACGCTATCGGACGTATCAGATCCTGACGCACCCGTTCGACCGCGAGTTCGGCACCGACACCAGCGGTCAAGTGGCTCCCGAAGACTTGGACGTCGATCCATCGCTCCGACGTCAGATGCAGGCGTACATCGGCTCGCAACCGAGCATCGTTCGTCGCGTGCTGGCCCGCCTGCCGGAACCGGATCGTTTCGCGTTCGTCGACATCGGCTGCGGGAAGGGGCGCCCGTTACTGGTCGCATCGGAGCTCCCCTATGTGAGCATTACCGGCATCGAGCTGTCCCAGGAACTTGTGCAGGTTGCTCGGCGGAACGCGTCGACGCTGGCGAAACGGTTCCCAGGTCGCACGGCCATCGCAGTGGTCGTCGGTAACGCCGCCGAGTATCAACTCGAGCAGGAGCGCGTGGTGCTCTTCTACTACCATGCCTTTGGACGCGAAACGCTTTCAGCGTTTGTCGGTCACCTGGAGCGACAACTCACCGGCACGTCGCGGCAATTGTTCTTCGTCTATGTGAACCCTGTCGACGCAGACGTGCTCGATGCGTCGCCACGATTCTCGCGGTGGATGACCGAGGCGCTTTCATATGCGCCAGACGAAGTGGGGTATGGGCCCGATCAGCACGACACGGTCGCCGTCTGGCAGTCGACTCCGCCCTGTTACCCGCCGCTGCCGAACGCGAGACGACGAGTGACGCGAGTCAATCCGTTGCGGGCCGAAATAGACGATTAGGTGGGCGACTCGCTACAGCACACCGGCCTTGCGCATCACGGGCTCCGACTTCTTGCGGATCTCTGTTGCGGCCTCGAACGGATCGCCTTGCTGGAAGCGAGGGAGGAAGAGCTCGACCGAGAGCGTTCCCGAATAGTTCTTCTCCGCCAACTTGCGCAGTATCTTCTCGACCGGCGCGATGCCATCGCCAGGCACCGCGCGCGTGGTGGAGTCGAGGAGCTCTCGGGGCATGTCCGGCACGTCCTGGAAGTGCACGTGCCCGATCTCGCCGGGCCGCATCGCCTCCAGATCTTCGAACTTACTCATGCCTGACCAGAAGTGATAGAAGTCGAACAGCGGTTTGATGTTCGGATGATTCGCCTCACGAATGATCTTCGCGAGAGACGAGATCGTCGAGATGAAGGCGGAGTTCCGCAACGCCTCCACCATGAACAGCAGTTTGTACTGACTGGAGATCTCGGCGACCTCGCGCATGTTCACTGCAGCCGCCTTGTAATCGTCGGCGGTGAACTTCGCGTTGGGCGCCGTCGCCGTGGGCTGATAGATCCGGTTCAGCCCGAGGGTCGCGAACATCTCACAGCGCTTCTTCAGGCCGTCAAGCGCCTCGGCGCGCTTCGGGTTCGGCTCGTAGATCCCGCCGGCTCCGGACGCAGCCGACACCGGCGTGAGTCCGTTGTCGGTCAAGACACGCTTGGCCACCGCGAGCGACTCGGTCTTCAAAAAGTCGTCGACGAGGTTCGACGTGAGCTCGACGTACTTGATGCCGGCTTTCGCCCACCCCTCGAGTGACCTCCGGTAGCCGGCGCCCGGAGAGGTGTTCTGGTGCAGACCAAGCGTCATCTTGCCCGCGGCTGCGGCCTCGCGCACGACAGCCAACGCGAGCGGGGTCAGGAGCATGGCACGTCGCGACAACATGGCGGTCACTATACACGCGGAGCAGGGGGACCGGGAAGAGAGCGGAGAGCTGAGCGCCTCGCTTGTGAGCGTCTCTTTTCCTAGCCTCCCTTCCTGTCGCTGGCCTCGGCTCTGGGCTCTCCCTTTCCGACGCCGTTCGGCCTCTACTGTCGCGAAGACGGGCGACGGCCGGCGCCCTTGGTGACGAGCTTCTGCACGCGCCAGTTGATCAGTTCGCCGACGTAGATCTCGTTCTCCGACGGGCAGGCGATGGCATGAATCCACCCGAACTCGCCGAGATTGCGGCCGGGGCCGCCGTACACACCCAGAACCTTACCGTCGAGCGCGACCTTGTAGATCCGGCTCGGATAGAGATCGCCGACGAAGAGCACCGGGTTGGGACCCGGCGTCATGCAGAGGGCGTCTGGCGCGCCGGGGGCCTGCGAGCCGGTTTTCAGGTCCGGCGTCGGCGTGCCATAGGTGACCTTGCCACGCTTCACATCCACCGGCACGTCAATCACCAACTCGCGAAGGTACTTCCCATCCGGATCGAACACCTGGATTCGTCGATTGCCGCGATCGGCCACGAAGATCTCATCCTTGGGCGACACCGCGATGCCGTGGGGCGTGTCGAACTGCCCGGGCCCCTTGCCAAGCGACCCCCAGCTCGCGACCCACTCGCCTCGTGCGTTCGCCTTGCCAACGCGCGAGTTGATATAGCCATCCGTGAAGTAGGAGTTACCCTTCGAGTCCCAGGCGACATCGGTGGGCTGGTTGAACTGGTTGTCCCGGTGCACGGGCAGCGGGTTCCGTGGGTTGTTGTTCTGCGGCGTGGTCACGGCCACACCAGCGCGCGAGAGTAAGCCGGTCAACGTGCTCGCGTAATCGGGTGGCACCATGAAGTGCGAAGCCTCGCCCTTCCGACCGAAGACCCACGCCACACGGCCCTGAGGGTTGAACCGCACGATCATGTCCGAGCCCTTGTCGACCACCCAGATGTTGTCGTCCTTGTCGACGCGGACCGCGTGCGCGTACGACCAGGCGTACAAGTTCTTCCCGATCTCACGTACGAACTTGCCGTTCTGGTCGAACTCGAGAAGCTGAGCCGCCGTCGCCATGTAGGACGGACCAGTGGAGTTACCCCTCGAGAAGACGAAGATGTGCCCCTTCGAGTTGACGGCGACGCCGCCAATCTCGCCAAAGTGGACGTCGTTCGGCATCACAAATGGATCCGGCACTGACTCGAATGGCAGCTCGGGAACGGACTGTGCAGCCAGCGGCTGCGAGGTCGCGGCCAGCAAACACAGGGCGAGGGTAAGACGTTTCACACACACCTCCCAGCGACAAACCCGGCCGTTCACTTTACGCTACTTTGGCCATCCCGGCGCAAGACTCGGCTGTGGCTGGGCACGGCGCCCAACGGGTCGTTCGACCGCACTCTCGAGGTTCGTGGCCCGGCGACCCTGCAGTCACCATGGGTTCGAGAGACCTCCGTCTGGTGCCGGGGGCGGAGGACTCGGTTCGCGTGGTCGGCCACATCAGGGCACGCGAGTCTGTCGCCAGCCAGCTGAGCGCCGCGGAGCGGGCCGAACAGCTAGCGGCCAACCCGCCGACTCAGCAGGACGACCAGACGGCACTCACGGCGCAGCCTCTCGGTGACAACTCGAGGAGGTGGCGCCCCGGGTCACCGTGTCGACGGCATCGGGCTCGCCGGGGTAACGTTCTGCCCCGTGGCGAAGGGACGCAGCGAGTGGAAGGGCCGTCGACCGACGACGGCCTGCGACCCATGGAACCGCCCCACAGCGAACTCGTCTACTGGGCGGACACGCCGACCGTTTCGCCGCGTCGTGCGAGGAGCGCCTCGCTGGCAGCCAACAGCGTGGCGAGCGCCAGGCCCTCGGCGGCCTTCGACACCTCCTCGAGCGACGGAAACGACGGCGCAATTCGGATGTTACGGTCGTTGGGGTCCTTGCCGTACGGGAACGTGGCGCCTGGTGGAACGACGGTGATGCCCGCCTGTTTCCCAAGCTCGATCACACGGCGCGCGCAACCATCGAGGACGTCGAAGCTGATGAAGTAGCCGCCCTCCGGCTTCGTCCAGCTCGCCACGCCAGTGCCGCCGAGGAGACGCTCGAAGACGGCCTGCACTTCCTGAAATTTCGGACGGAGGATCGCCGCGTGCTGCTCCATCAGCGAGCGGATGCCGGTCCCGTCCCGCAAGTACCGGACATGCCTGAGCTGATTCAGCTTGTCCGCCCCGATCGTCCTGCGCTCCATCTGTTGGAGCAACCACTTCAGATTGACCGAGGACGAGGCCACCATGGCTACACCCCCGCCAGCGAAGGTCATCTTCGACGTGGACCCGAACATGAACACACGATCCGGGTGGCCGTGCGCTTCGCACAGTGCGAGGATGTCCGAGATTTCATGACGCGTCGCCGTCAGGTGATGCACCCCGTACGCGTTGTCCCAGAAGATCCGGAAATCGGGTGCCGCAGCCGGCATCTTGGCGAGGCGCTCAGCGGTCTCACGCGAGTAGACCTCACCCGTAGGGTTGCTGTATTTCGGCACGCACCAGATGCCCTTGATGGATGCGTCGCTCGCGACGAGGCGCTCGACGACATCCATGTCCGGACCGCGGCCGGTCAGCGGCACCGTGATCATCTTGATCCCGAAGCCCTCGCAAATCGTGAAATGGCGGTCGTAGCCCGGTACCGGACAGAGGAACGCGGGAGGGTTCGCCGCGGACCATGGCGCCGGGCCTCCGGGCACGCCGCGCAGGGCAGCCCACTCCACGGTATCGTGCATGAGCTCGAGTGACGAATTGCCGGCGACAATCACGCGATCCGCGTGCGCGCCCAGCATCTCTCCCAGCAGCGCCCGCGCTTCGGGGAGGCCCTGCAGCCCACCGTAGTTCCTGCAATCCGTCCCATCGGCAGCCAGAAAGTCGGACGTCCCGAGGATGGTCAACAGGCCATTCGATACGTCCAGCTGCTCAGGGGCCGGCTTGCCCCGCCCCAGGTTCAAGGTCAATCTCCGGCCGCGAAACGCGTCGTATCGCTCTTGGGCCTGGGTACGGAACGCTCGTAGATCGACAGTCGACAACGCCTGCAACTCGGACATTGCTCTCCTCGAAATTAAGAAACTGGTCGGGCATGCTATGTTCTCATGACCGACCGCTCTGCGATTGGGGAATCCCTTGCGGCCGTCGCAACGGTCATCCTATCCTCGACTGTCGTGGCCCCCAAAACCGGCGCCCCGCGCATCGCTGCGGTGATGGTCAGCGTTGTCTTTGTCGCTGGAGCGCTGTCGCTCTCCGCGGCTCGGACGATCGGCGTTGAACCGGCGCGCACCATCACGCTCTCGATCGTGGGCACGAACGACGTGCATGGTTTCGTCCTGCCGGCCAACGGCCGCGGAGGCGTCGCCTGGCTCGGCGGCTACCTGCGAAACCTGCGCGCGGTGCGCACAGAGCCCGACGGCGGGGTCATCGTCTTGGATGCCGGTGACACGTTTCAAGGCGGCATCGAGTCAAACCTGAGCGAGGGTGGACTCGTGATCGACGCGTACAACGCGCTCGGATACGCCGCGACCGCCATCGGTAACCACGAATTCGATTTCGGCCCGCTCGACACGTTGGATCCGGCCGACGCACCCGATCCGCGGGGCGCGCTCAAGGCCATGGCCGCGCGCGCGCGCTTTCCCATGCTCGCCGCGAACCTGCTCGACGCAGCCACCGGCCAGATGGTCGACTGGCCGAACGTGGCGCCCTCGACGCTGATCACCGTCGCCGGGCTGCGCATTGGCATCATCGGCGCGATGACCATCGACGGTCTGCGCGCGACATTGGCGGCGAACGTGCACGGACTGGCGCTGGCACCGCTGGCTGAGACGATTCAAGCGGAGGCAAATCGACTTCGGCAACGCGACGCCGACCTCGTGCTCCTCACCATTCACGCCGGCGGGAGCTGCTCACAACTCGCAGACGACACGGACTTGTCGTCGTGCGACGGCGGATCAGAGGTCTTTCGTCTGCTGCGCGACCTTCGTCGGGGGACGCTCGACGCGGTCGTCGCGGGACACACCCACGCGGTGCTCGCGCATGTCTTCGAGGGCGTGCCCGTGATCGAGTCCTGGTGGGGCGGTCGCGCATTCGGCCGCATGGATCTCACGGTCGATCGTCAGACCAAACGCGTGCAGGGGGTGCGGCTCTTTCCACCGCAAGATCTCTGCGTCCGCTGGGACTGCGCCGCCTCGCCAGACGACCCTGGCACACAGCGCATGTACGAAGGACGTCCGGTGGCGGTCGATCCGGACATCGTCCGCGCCATGGCACCGGCACTCGATCGGGTCCGCCAGATGCAGGCCGAGCCGTTGCCGGTGACCGTCGACACGCTCGTGCGCCGTGGCGTCGATTCCGGCGCACCCCTGGGTAATCTCTTCGCCGACGCCATGCGCGAATCGGTGTCTGGCGCCGATCTGTCGGTGAACAACAACGGCTTCGCCGGCCTCCGGGCCGACCTGCCGGCCGGTCCGTTGACGTTCGGGCGGCTGTACGACGTGTTTCCGTTCGATAACCGTCTGGTACAACTCACGATGACGGGCACCGAGCTCGAGCGCGTGTTCGCCGAGGAGATCCGACGGCAGCGTCCGGGTGCCCTTGCCGTCTCCGGTGTCCGAGTCCGGGGTAACTGCGAGGGTCCGGAGTTGCGCGTGCGGATCACGCGATCGTCAGGCGAGGCGATCGACGGCGAGACACGCGTGCAGGTCGTGACGAGTGACATGCTTGCCGGTGGCGTCGTCTTCGCCGCTGTCGCGCCACGGCCCTTCCCGGTCCCCGCCACGGCACCCATCGTCCGCACGCTGGTCGAGCGCTGGCTGAGGCGACGTGGCGGTCGCATCTCGGAGGAGCAGTTCCTCGATCGCGGTGGATCACGCTGGACGTATCCGACCGGTACGTGCGCGGCCCAGTGAGGACCTGGCCGCTCCACGACTAGCGCAGAAGCCAGACCGTGAGGAGGGCGGTCACCAGGCCGGCAACCAGACGGGGCTCCGCGCTGCCAACCTGATACGCCGCCCAGAGGCCGCTCAGCGCCGTCTGCGTGATCACGACGATGAGTAGGAGCCGAGGGGCTTCGAGACGTGTCGCGCGGGCGAGCATGAAGGTGAAGAGCAACACGCCGGCCGCGTTGAGCAGACCTGCCTGCACGCCCACCAGCAGCGGCCGTCCGCGAAGCGCGGCCCAGGATCCAGGCGAGACGGTCATCGCGACGAAGGCAGCCACGATCGACACGGAGGCGTACACCAACATCGCTGCGGTGCCCGGGAGACCCGACTGGTTCATGCGCAGGGGCCAGGCCGAGAAGAAGACACCGGTCGCCACGGACGCGAGGAGCAGCGAAATCTGGCTCATCGCGCGATCATCGCACGGTCGATGACCAAGCGCACCGGTCTCGCAGGCTGGCCGACGCTCCAGTGGTACGATGACGCCGATGCGTAGGCCATCACGCCGCTCGTCGTACGGCTACGGCTATCGGGAACCGATCGGGTTCGGGATTCGAGTCGGCGGCGTCATCGCCTTGGCTGGCGTGGTCGTCCTCCTTGCGGCGCCGGTCGGTTATCGACTTGGCCTGCTTTCGCTTCCCCTCGCAGCCGACCGCGTGTTCGTGTGGGGCGGCAATCTCGCCGGCGCCGCAGCCGTCGTGGCGCTGCTGGGCCTCCTCATGACCTTCACCCATCGTCGCGAGGCACGGCGAGGCATCGGGCGGGCGCTCGTCGCGATGGCCGTTGGTGGGCTTGCGTTTCTCGCCGGTGGGCGGTTGCCAATGCGAACGCCACCGCCTCGCCTACACGACGTCACGACGGACACGCAGCGTCCGCCCGAATATGTCACGGTCGCTGAGCTTCGCCGTCGAGATCCGGCGTCGGCCGTCGATCTGACTTATCCAGGGGAACAACTCGCCGCACAACAACGCACGGCGTACCCCGACATCCAGCCGCTCATGCTGTCCGTCAGCCGCGATGAGGCCTTCGCGCGAGCACTGGCAGCGATTCGACGCTTCGGATGGACGCTCGTGTCGGCCGATGGAGGTGACGGACGCATTGAAGCCAGCGTAGCCACACGGCTCTTCGGCACGGTGGATGATGTGGTGGTTCGGGTCAGCGCTGCGGAAGGTGGAAGCCGCGTGGACGCGCGAGCCACCGCACGGGAGCCCGGACACTCGACCAGCGGGACGCGGGTCCGCGAGGTGCTGGAAGCGTTGGGGTCCTAGAGCACCCGCTCGGAGCGGCGCTGCGCGCGGCGCCTCGATGCTGGTCTACGGCAGACCGAGCGTCACGACCGCGTTGGTCGCGACGACCGTGACGTACTGTTTGCCGTTGGCCTTGAAGGTCAGCGGGCTGGTGCGGATGCTGCGGGGCGCCTTGTAGGCAAAGAGCTCACGCCCCGTTCGCGCGTCAAACGCGTAGAACATCCCCGACTCGCTTCCCTGAAAGACGAGATGCCCTGCGGTCACGAAGTTCCCCGCGCTGCCGATACTCGAGGTGGTCGGAAACTCGGCCTGCCACACGAGCTCACCGGCGCCCGGATGGTAGGCCGACACGGTCTCGGTGTTCGGCACACCCACGGCATCGCCACGGAATGGACCTTCAGCGATCACGTTGTCGTGTCCGACGTTCTGCCCAGTACCCTGCCGCAGCGTGTCCCCAACCGGTCGCACGGTAAACGAAATCGCGGCGTTCTTCGCCGTGACATAGAGCAGGTTCGTCAACGGACTGAACGACGGCGATCCGAAGCTCGACCCGCCGTGCGAGAGGATGTACTTCTCCTTGACCGAGTACGGCGTGTAGATCGGCCGCGCACGCGTCGCAAGCTCCGGATCCTTGATGATCGGAAACGTCTGGCAGAACGGGAGCATCGGCACGCCCTTCGCGGTATGGGGGAAGGGCTGGGTCGGCCAGATTTCCTCGCCCGGCACGTCAGTCTTCGTCGGCACGGCCATCTCGACCATCGGATTGATCGGCTGCCCCGTGTCGCGGTGCCAGGCATACAGATAGCAGTTCTTCCCCGCCGACGCGACACCCTTGATGAGCCGACCGCCGACGCTCACATCGAAGAGAATCGGACCGCTCACGAGATCGAAGTCCCACACCTCGTGGTGAATGGTCTGGTAGTACCACGCGAGCTTGCCGGTCTGCAGGCGGAGAGCCACAATCGAGTTGGTGAAGAGGTTCTCGCCCTTACGAGCCGACCCGTCGTAGTCAGGAGACGGATTCCCCGCGTTGATGTAGAGAAGACCGAGCTCCGGATCGACCGCCGGCTGCGTCCACATGCCACCACCGACACGCTGTCCTCCTCGCCACGTGTCCTTGGCGATCTCCCACCCGTCGTCTTCGGGACTCTGCGGCACGGTGTTGAACACCCACTTGACGGTCCCGGTCCGGCCATCGAGCGCCACGACGAGTCCGCCGGGAATGTGCGCTTCGGAGACCGCGAGCCCGACGTAGAGCGTGCCGTCGTAGAAAGCGGGCGGCGCCGCGATGATGTAGCCGCGTGCGTCCTTGTTCTTGTATTTCGCGTTCAGCGCGGCATCGGCCACGAGCAGGCGACCCTTGTTACCGAATGTCTCCACGACGCGACCCGTCTTGGCGTCGACGGCGTACATCGCGGTCTGTCCGTACGCGTAGATCCGCCCGTCCGCGTACATCGGTCCTCGACCGTTCGCCGGAAACGGCGGATCGACCTCCGTCAGCCACAACTGTTTCCCCGTCTCGGCGTCGACAGCGAACAGTTTCGAGCCCGAATTGAAGTACAGCGAGCCATCGACGGCCAGAGGCGTTCCGCGCCCGATGTTGTCAGCCGCCGGGGCCGTGAACGTCCACTTCACGGCCAGCGACGCGACGTTCGACGTGTTGATCTCGTCCAGTGGCGCGTAGCGGCTGTTGCGGAGATCCAGATTGTGGGACGTCCAGTTGAAGGTCGATCGATCTTGGCCTAGCAGCTCCACCGCGCAGGCAAAGACCGCCGCCACCAGCGGGGTCGTCACGGCCCAGAGCGTCCGTTTTCCGGTCTCAGACGGTGCCACAACCCCTCCTCAGCGGTCCCAGACGTATGCGCCGATGTGCGTCTTTCGAGCCACCCGGCCTACGAACGGAGCATAACGCAAAGCGACACTCTGCTAGCATGCTTCCATCATGAAGAACAGCCTCCAGTGGTTCGTCACCGCCCTCCTCCTGCTGACCCTTGGTCACTGGATCGGAACACACGTCGGCACGGTGAGCGCACAGGATCGCGTGAGCGCCGAAGTCCGGAAGGCATTGGAGGACTACGTCGCGAACTTCTCGGCCAAGCGCGCTGACCTCATCGCCGAACAAAACGTCCTCGCGCCCTCCACGTTGATTGGCGGAACAGCCGTCACGACGTCGCTGACCGCTGCGGACGTCAAGCACCGCTACGAGACGAACCTGAACAGTCTGGTCTCGCAAAAATACGGCCGGTCGCAAGTGAAGAATGCGACAGTCTGTGCTCTCAACGATTCAGCGGCCATCGTGAGCGGACAGTTCACGCGATACCGTACAGACGGCAGCGTCCTCAGCGAGCTGGCGTCAACCTATGTCTTCGCTAAATCGGATGGCCGCTGGCGCATCGTCACGCAAATCGGCCACAGCTTGGACCGCCGCATGACGTGCGGGGCCTGAAAGTGACCGCTCATGAAGCACCGATCGATGCCACCCCGTAACGTGGCCCTTTCGCGCCTGAACCGAGGGGCCTGTGCCACCATCACGCTGCTCCTGGGTTCGCTCGTGGCGGCGCAGGTCGCGCCTGGCCCGGCCGTGAATCCTCGCGCCGTGTGGTCCGAGCCACCCGAAGCCTTCACGTCGCGCGTCGTCGCCAGCGGATTCGAAGATCCATGGGACGTGGCGTGGGGACCTGATGGTTTCCTCTGGCTGACCGAACGCATCGGCAAACGCGTGGTCCGCGTCAATCCGACCGATGGCACACGGCATGTCGCCGTCACAATCGACGAGGTCTACCAGAAGTTGGCGCAGGACGGCCTGCTCGGTATGGCGCTGCACCCGCAGCTACTCCGAGGCACCAACCATGTGTACGTCATGTACACCTACGATGCGGACGCAGGTCCTGAGGCGCTCCAGCGGGCGAAGATCCGGCGCTACACGTACGATCCGGCGTCACAGCTCCTCACGGAGCCTGTCGATCTACTCGCCGACATTCCGCACGGGCCGGACCACGGTGCGAGTCGGATCGTTTTCGGGCCAGACGGCAAGCTCTACGCGAGCCGCGGCGATCACGGGTCGAACTTCTTAGCCTATTACTGCGTCCCCATCCGGTCACAGGAGCTGCCGACGGCGGCAGACATCAACGCTCGAAACTGGCAAGGCTACGAAGGCAAGATCCTGCGGCTGAATCTCGATGGGTCGATCCCGGACGACAACCCGGTCCTCGCGGGAGTTCGAAGCCACGTGTTCAGCTACGGCCATCGCAATCCACAGGGGATGGCGTTCGGACCGGACAATCGGCTCTACGCGTCTGAGCACGGACAAGACACCGACGATGAAGTGAATCGCATCGAGGCCGGCCGCAACTACGGCTGGCCCCTGATTGCAGGATATCGTGACAATCGCTACTACACGTATGCGAACTGGTCGGCCTCGTCGCCGACGCCGTGTGCCAGCCTCAAGTACAGCCGAGACGTTCCCGACACGGTGCCGCGGGCGAAGGAGTCGGACGTGAAACTGCGCGACTTCACGCCACCGCTCAAGACGTTCTTCACGGTGCCGAGCACCTACAGTCAGCGGACGATTGGCAACGCGACCGCCGCGCTCGCCGGACTCGACGTGTACACCTCACGGGCCATTCCTGGTTGGAATCCGTCGATTCTCGTAGCCGGCATGATCAGCGGCGTCATCTTCCGCATGCCACTGCATGCCAGCAAGGAGCTACCTCTGACGTACTTCAAGGCACAGGATCGCTATCGCGACCTCGCCATCGCGCCCGATGGCCAGAGGATCTACGTCGTGACGGACTTGGAGGGTCGGACGCTGACCGCATCCGGTGAGATCACGACAAACCTGGCCCACCTAGGATCGCTGCTGGAGTTCACGTACGCGGGGAGGCGAGGAAGAACACAGTAGCGGTCGGAATGTCCCACGGCGAGATGGCGTCGGCCATCGTCCGCTCCGGACGAGCGCTTCGCTCTCGCCTAGCCGAAGGCGTACACCATGCCGTCCTGTGCGCCGATCACAATCCGCCCGGCAGCGACGGCGGGTGATCCGGTGAGTGCACCGCCGGTGGTGAACTCCCAAATCTTCTTGCCGGTGGTGACGTCGATCACGTAGAAGCGGTTGTCACCTGAGCCGATGTAGACCCTGTCGCCGGCGACAACGGGCGACGAGTCGACGCGTGCGCGAGTGGCGAAGGTCCAGAGTGGCTTTCCGCTCGTCGCGTCCAGCGCACGGATCATCTTGTCGCGCCCGCCCAGGATGACCTTGCCGTCTGCGAGCGCTGCCGACGAGTAGTAAGGAAACTTCCGCTCCGGATCCGAGTAGCGCCAGATGATTGCTCGCGCCTTCAGGTCGAGCGCAAGCACCTCGTTCTCGAACGTGCCGAAGTACGCACGGTCGCCCGTCACGACGGGAGATGCCCCGGTGTAGGCACCCGACTCGATCGAGTACATCTCCTTGCCGTCAGCGATGCGAATCGCCCGAAAGATCGCGTCACAGCCGGCGACGAACGTCAGGCCACCATGCACGGCCGGCGTGGCGTGAACCTGGCCGTTCGTCAGCACCTTCCAGCGTTGCGTGCCCTTCTTCGCGTCGACGGCATACAGGTGGCCGTCGTACGAGCCGAAGAGCACGATGCCGTCGGTCACCGTCGGCGAGGACTTGATCTCGGACGTGGTCTTGAAGGTCCACAGGCCCTTGCCGTCGGCCGCATTGACCGCATGCAGGATGCCCCCGAGATCGCCGACATAGACGACGCCATCAGCAACCGCAGGCGACGATTCACCGAAGAGGTTGTTGTTCGCTGCCTTGTATTTCCATCTGACCACACCGGACGACAGATCGAGCGCGATGAGCTCTCCGTCACCGCTGCTGACGTAGACGACACCTCCCGCGATCGCGGGCGTCGATTCGACGGTCTCCCCCGCTTGATACGACCAGAGGAGCTTGAGCGAATCCGGAGGCGTGCTGAGCGATCGGCCGGTCTGTTGATAGCTGCCTCGGAAGCTGCGCCATTCGCCCGCCGGTGATGCGGACGTATCGCCGGCAGGCGCCGACGCCTGGGCCGTCAGCCGACTTGAACCGAGGGCCCCGACCGCACCGATGACACCGGTCACTCCCAGCACAACGAGGAAGAGCGGCGACCTGTGCAGCAGCCTCATGGTCATTTCATCGCAAGCGCGAACAACTTCGTCCGGTTGTTCAGATACAACGTCCCGTTCGCCGGGACCGGGGTCGCATAGATCGCGCTCCCCATGTTCATCTCGTGCAACACCTTCATCTGTTTGCCTGCCTGGAGGACGACAACGTCGCCGTCCTCGTCGCCGAGGTAGACGCGTCCGTCGATCACCATGGGCGAGCCCCAGACGGCCGCCAACACGTCGTGCACCCAGTACTCCTGCCCGGTCTTCGCGTCGATGCAGTGGAGGAAGCCGCTGAAGTCCGCGATGTAGATCAAGCCGTCGGCGATCGCAGCGGTCGAGACGGACCGTCGGATCTTGTCGAAGTGGAACACGACGCCGGACTTCGTGATGTCACCCCGCTTGGTCGCATCGATCGCGTAGAAGTGCCCAACGCCCTCACCATGTTCCGGATCCTGGCCGTTCGCGATGTACACCTTGTCCTCGTAGACGACCGGCGTCCCGATGATCTCGTTTCGCGTGCGCGGCCAGACCGAATCCTTCGGGTTGGTGTCGAACTCCCACAGCTTCTTCCCGCTCTCGGCCTCGTAGCCGCGGACCCAGCCATCGCCCTGCGCCGACACGACCTGCACCACACCGCCGATCCGACCGACCGCTGGTGTCGACCACTGCCCGTGGAGGATGCGCTCCTCCACCGAGTTGTCCTCCCATACGAGCTTCCCGGTGTTCTTGTTCAATGCGATGATGGCTGGCGCCTTCGGTGACGGCACGTTGACGTGGCTCTCGTCCTGTCCGTTCGACGTCGAGACGAAGAGCAGGTCGCCGTACACAACCGGGGATGAGTTCGACATGTTGTGCGGATAGGAGCCGACCTCCTCCATCATGTCGAAGGCCCAGATCACGTCCGCATCGTTCTGCCCGGTGAGCTTCTCGTTGGTCACCGGCCCGTCGTTCTCGTTGTCGCGAAACCCTTCGATGTCGACGCAGAATACGACGCCGCGGTTGCTGACGTAGTAGACCTTCTTGTTCTCGACCAGCGGAGATGAGGCGACACCTTGGAACGGCCAGTCATTCGCTCGACCCGATTCCAGCTTCGCGTGCGCATGCTGCCAGAGGAACTGACCGTCCGACTCACGGAACGCCATCAGCACGCCGCGGTCGCCAGCCTGGTTCTTGTCGCGGACCAACTCGTTGTTCGTCCCGACGAGCACCGTGCCGTTCGCGACGACCGGGTTGCCGTAGCTCTGCGACCCGAGGTCGGCCACCCACTTCACGTTCTTCTTGGACTGGACGTCCCACTCCGCCGGCAGTCCCTTCATGTTGGAAACCATGTTTCGGTCCGCCGTGCCGCCCCACATGGGCCAGTCGCCGGTTCCTGCGGGCTCTGAGGCCCCCATGTGTGCGGTGGTGGCGGCGGCAACGAGCCACGCCGCCGCAGTGAGTGCACGCTTCATGATCCTCGACTCCTACTGGTTCTTCGTCAGCGAGACGTTGTCGACATAGGCCCCGAACTGGGCGTCGATGAAGAACCCAGGAGCCCCTTGACGATTCCCGATCGGGTCGACCTTTTCGATCGTCCAGGCCGCCGGCTCGGGTTCGCCCGTCGGCCACGCCTTCCCCTGGGCCCGCACCTGCCCGTTGGGCAGGTTCTCGACCCGTAGCTTCAAGTGATACCACGCGTCGGGCTTCCACGCGAACGGCACCGTCACCGTTCGCTGCGTCTCCGGCTCCCACGGCTCGATCTTCAGCCGCTGCGAGTTGCCGTACAGGACGAGCGAGTAGCGCTGCGCCGTGATGCCCACGTCCCCTTGCTGCCGGCGACGCGTCGACGCCCGCACATCGGCTTCGAAGGTATAGTTCGACCAGCTCGTCGGTCCGATGAACGCCCGGATGCGCTTGAACAGCGTGTCGTCTGGCGCTTTCTGCAGCACTTTCTGCCCATCCAGCGTCGTCACGGTCATCTTACCGGCCGTCATGTTGACCCAGCCCGGAGGCGACGCACCGTCCGCGTAGGAGTCGAACGTCTCTTTCCAGGGCATCGGACGCACGACGCGCACGCGCGACTGTCCAGTCAGCGATCCGACGGTAGCCTTGACGAGACCTGCCTGCTCGGCCGGATCCGCGGCAACTTTGAACGAGCCGTTGTCGACGGTCCCTTTCAATCCTTCCAGCGACCACTGCGCCGGTTCTTCACGCAGGAACCGGCCCTTGGCATCGAACAGGCGAGCCGACATCTTGATCGTCTGTCCGGGCTCGACGACGAGCTCGGTCGGGACCACCTGGACGTGCGCCGGTGGGCCCTCGCCGGTCACTGCAGGCTCGTCCACGGCGTACCCGCTGGGCGAGGTCGGCTTCCGCGACCCAATCGCGTAGATCGCGTCGCTCGAGACGAAGAAGATGCGCCCGCGGGAGATCGCAGCGCCTGCCAGGATCTGCTCCGGCGTGCCCTCGGATCCGCAGCAGCTGTTCGTGCTGACCGGCAGCGCCACGGCGCTCAGGACTTCACCCTTGTCGAGTCGCGGGCGGACGATGAAGAACTTGCCGCCGTCGGTGCCGACGAAGATCTTGCCGTCGGCCATCACGGGCGGCGCCTTTTGCGCCGTGCCCAGGGCCAGCTCCCAGAGCAACGTGCCCTTTTCGACTTCGTAAGCGTGGAGCGTCGACCCGCCGTCGATTTGATACAGTCGACCGCCCTCCAGCAGCGGCGAGGAGAACGAGAATTCGATGCCCTTCACGGCCCACTGCGGCATCTTGATGTCACCGGTCTGCGACCCGTCGATCGACGCGAGCAGACCCATCTCGTTGCCATCGAGGTTCTCGTCACCGTGAGAGACAAGCACGGAGTTGTTGTTCACGACCACGCCCGTGTTGATCGCGCGCTTGGATGCGACGTAGCTCCACACCTTCTCGCCCGTCTGGGGTTTGATGGCGTGCACGGCTCCGTCACCAAGACCCGCGATCAGCAGCCGCATGCCGTTGATCGTCGCGATGAGCGGGGCGGCGTACGCCGTGTCATAGGGACGGCCACCGGGATTCGCAACGTACACGACATCGCCCGTGCGCTTGTCGAGCGCCATGATTCGATGCGCACGGTTCCCGGACGTACCCCAGTTCGACACGGCCGCGGCGACGATCACGAGGTTGCCATCCACCAGCGGCGACATCGTCCGGCCGCCGTGAGTAGTGAACGCGGCGAACTCCTCACCAAACGAGCGCTCCCACAGCAGCTTCCCGTCCTTGCTGAGCGCGATGACCTGGGCACCACCGCTCAGCGCATAGACGTTCCCCGTCTCGGGGTCGATGGCCGGGGACGCCCAGGCGATGCGATGCGACGGCACGTCGCTCTGGAACAGGTTGAACTTGTATTCCCAGATGACCTTGCCGGTGTCCGTGTCGAGCGCCATCACACGCTCTTGGAGGTCCGGCCCGCGGCTTGACGGGTTCTGGACGTACAGGCGATTCCCCATCACGACGGGCGCCGAACGGCCGCCGTACGGCGCGCGCCACACGAAGTTTTCGCCGTTGACCGTCCACTTCTCGATGAGGCCGGTCTCCCGCGACTTCCCATCGCGGTTGGGACCTCGCATCTCGGGCCAGTCGCCGACCGGCACATGTCGCGGCCCCTGAGCAGACAGCGTGACGCCAATGGCCACGACCACGAACGTCGGTACAATGAAGCTTTTCACCATGGACAGCCCTTCGAATCGACCGCGCCCAGGCGCCGACCCCGTCCGTTCGAGCGGTTGATCGACGCGAACCTCGCGGCCAACTCGACGCGGTTGGCCACAGGAACGCGCTCCGAGGGTATTCTAGCCTCACTATGACAAGCAGGCGAGGCGGCGGCGTACGACCCGTCCGATGGACGATCCTCGGCGTGACGGCTGTGTTGTTGAGCCACGTCGTGAGCGCGGGCGCGGGCGACGACTGGCCGCAGTGGCGCGGACCGGCCCGCACCGGCGTGTCCACCGAGACGGGACTCCTACGCCAGTGGCCGGCCGGCGGACCGCCGCTCGTGTGGACCGCGCGCGATCTCGGCGAGGGATACGGGTCGGTGGCCGTGTCTGGAGGCCGCGTCTTCGTCCAGGGCCTGCGCAAGGGCCAGAGCATCATCTCGGCGATCGACCTGGCAGATGGTCGGGGCGTCTGGTCCAAGGCGCTGGGACCCGGCGCTGAGAGCGACCGCGGGTCCGGCCCCAGGGGCACGCCCACGGTCGATGGTGACCGGGTGTACGTGTTGTCCGAGAACGGTGATCTGTATTGCCTGAGACCGGACGGCACCGAAGTGTGGAAGAAGAACATCCTGCGCGAGTTCAGGGGCCAGAACCTCCCGTGGCTGATCAGCGAGTCGCCGCTCGTCGACGGGAATCGGCTCATCGTCACGCCTGGCGGTCGCGGAGCCGGCATGGTCGCGCTCGACAAGATGACCGGGGCGACGCTGTGGACCAGCAAGGACCTGAGCGACGAAGCCGCGTACTCGTCGCCGATCGCGGCCGACGTACAAGGCGTGCGGATCTACATGACCTACACCGCCGAGGCTGCCGTCGGCGTGCGGGCGTCCGACGGGAAGTTGATGTTCAAACACCGCCAGGTCGCGAACAACACCGCCAACGTCGCCACGCCGGTGTTCTTCGACAACAAGGTCTTCTTCTCGTCCGACTACGGCACGGGTGGTGCGCTGCTCGGCCTGCGCGCCGAGAACGGCGAGGTTCGGGCGCAGGAGATCTACTTCACGCGTGAGATGCAGAACCATCACGGCGGCGTGCTCCTGCTGGACGGCTACCTGTACGGTTACAACAACGCCATCCTCACCTGCCTCGAGTTCGCCACCGGCAAGATGATGTGGCGCAACCGCTCGGTCGGCAAAGGAGCAATCACCGCAGCGGATGGACGGCTCTACGTCGTGTCCGAGGACCATGTCGTCGGTCTCGTGGAGGCGACACCAAGCGGCTACAAAGAGCACGGCCGCTTCTCGATCCAGGATCTCGGTCCCCCCTCGTGGGCCCATCTAGTGGTCAGCAATGGGCATCTCTTCGTCCGAAACGACAATCTGCTCCTGAAGTACGCCGTTAGAGCGAAGCCGTGAACCGGAAGAGGAAGCTGGCGATCATGCCCAGTGCTGCAGCGCCCAGACACCCCTCAGCCGGATCACCGGCGAGGGAGCTATCCAGCTCTCACCGCTTCACCGGGTTCTCTCGGGCGACGTTCGCCTTCTTCAAGGACCTCGCGGCGCACAACAATCGGGAGTGGTTGCAGGCCCGCAAGGCGATGTTCGAGGAGACGTGTCAGGCCCCGCTGAAGGCCCTGACTGCCGCGCTCGACCCACCCTTCGGGTCCGAACGCATCTCACGGATCTCTCGTGACATTCGATTCTCGAAGGACAAGTCGCCCTATCACACGCACATTTCTACGCGGATCGCGGGTTGCGTCATGTTCCTCTCGGCCGACGGGCTGTATGTCGGCACCGGGATCTACTTGCCTGACCCGCCCACCCTCCGCAAGCTGCGCGAGGCCGTGAATCGCGAAGCGTCGGGACGGGCCCTCGTCACTCTGGTGGCGGCGCTCAGACGGAAAGGATACACGGTCACGAGCCACGAGTCGCTGGCGTCGGCACCGCGTGGATTCCACGCGGATCATCCTCGACTCGAGCTCCTACGCATGAAAGATATCCACGCGGGCCGCACACTGAAGCCGGCCGATCTCTCCACCACCGCGACGGTCGCCCGGGTGAACCGCATTCGCGCCGACGTGACCCCCCTGAGGGAGTGGCTGCTGCGCTACGTGGGAAACGAGAGCTGCGTGTGAGTCGCACGTCACGAGTGGAACGTCACAAGTCCTAGCGCCGGCGCGGTGAACGCGCCCATGTCGTATGAGCCTTCGAGCGATCGAGCGGATCGAGACATCCCGCCTGCTGCTTCGCCAGCCGACTGCGGCCGACGCCGAAGCCATATTCAAGCGCTACGCGAGCGATGCCATCGTCACCGAGTACTTGGGCTGGCCGCGGCATCGTTCCATCGCGGACACATTCGCCTTCCTGGCCTTCTCCGACGCAGAGTGGGCGACGTGGCCGGTGGGTCCGTATCTGATCGCGTCGCGCGCCGATGGTCGCGTGCTGGGCAGCACCGGCCTTGCCTTTGAAGCGCCCACGGTCGCGGCGACCGGCTATGTGCTCGCACGGGACGCGTGGGGCCTCGGGTACGCGACAGAGGCGCTAGCCGTGATGGTGGGGGTGGCGCGGGAGGTCGGCGTCCATCGACTCTACGCGCTCTGCCATCCCGCGAATCCTGGATCGATTCGCGTTCTCGAGAAGTCCGCCTTCACGCTCGAAGCGCGGCTACCGCGACACGCGCCGTTTCCCAATCTTGGCACCACCGAACCGCAGGACTGCCTCCGCTACGCACGAACCTTCCCCTGAAACCGGCGGGCCCTCACGCGGGGGTTCAGGCGAGGGTTCGCGCCCTCGACGGTCCTTCCAGCCGGGCGTGGCCTCTGAAGCCACCTGGCGCGGATTACGCCTCAGAACTGAGCGCCCAACGTAATCCCGAACGTCCGCGGCCGGCCCATCTCGCCGAGAAAGCCGGACGGCGCGAGGCCCGGATAGCTGAACGCCACGGGGATGTACCGGGTGTCGAATGCGTTGCGAATCCAGGCGTCGACCGAAAGCGCGCCCCTCCCCAGCTCCTTCTTGACGCCGGCACGCAGGTTCGTCAACGCGTAGGCATCCTGCCCCGCACTATTCAAATCGTTGTACTTCAGCGCGCCGACGAGGGCGACCTCAGCGCGCGCGCGAAGGTCGAACCCGCTCGGGAGCGGTCGTCGAACTTGCCCCCCGAGGGTGGTCGTATACCCAGGCGTGCTGGGGAGCACGTTGCCACCGACCGGAAGGCCGCTGGAGTAGCTGTCATCCTTGAACCGACCGCGCGTGAACCCCGTGACGCCGAACAGCTCGACACCAGGTGCCGCCAGGGCAGTCAGTTCGACCTCGACGCCCGCGCTGTGCGCGCCGCCGACATTGGCGACGAAGAACTGCGCCGGCACCTGAGGGTTCGGCGCGTTCAGCTGCATGTCGGTCCAATCGATCTGGAAAACCGCCGCGTTGGCGAGCACCCGTCCACCGAGCCATCGGGTCTTGACGCCCCCCTCAACCTGCCAGGATTGCTCCTCGTCGAAGGCTTCGCTCCCAACCGGCGATGCGGCGTTGAACCCGCCGGCCTTGTACCCACTCGCGACCGACGCGTACAGCATCCGGTCGGGCCGTATCTGATACGACACCGACACCTGCGGCGACACGTTGGAAAACGAGCGATCGGCCTGGACGGTGCTGCCGGGGAAGAGGGGCGGTGTCAGGAACGTCTGGATCGAGGCGTCTTTCTGTTCGTGGTCCACTCGCCCACCGATGGCCAGCTCCAGCCGATCGCGGAATGTCAACGTTCCCTGCCCGTACACACCAACCCCCGCGTCGTCGAGCGAGGCGACAGGCGAGTGTTGTTGAACGGAGAGCGGCACCAGCGGGGAGAGCACGAAGGGCGCGAGGGTATTGACGGCGTCCTGTGCATACGCTTGGGTGAAGAAGAACACACCACTTTGCCAGCGCAGGCGGGTCGATCCGGAGAGGGTGATGTTCGCGTTCGGCGCTGAGGCGAGACGTACCTCCTGGGTGAACTGCGTCGCGTCCTCGGCGTTGCGACGGGTCAGCAAGGGCAACGGCGAGTAGTCCAGATCGGTCGCGTCCGTCGTGTTCCAGCGGACGACGCCCGTTGTCGCGGACAAGCTGAGCTTTGCGCCCTCGCGCTTGACCAGCACAGTCCCGGAGACGACATCCCGCGCCGTGCGTCCCTGAAAGTCACGCGACGTCCGAAACGGCTGCGCCCTGAGACTGCCGACGTCGACCAGGGCATAGTCGCCGTCTCGAGCGCGCTCTCCGCTGACGATCACGCGGGCTTCCCATCGCTCGTTCGGCGTCCAGAGGAGCTGCCCCTTGCCGAACGAGTTCCCGCGATTGTCGATGTCCACCCCTCGGCCGACGTCGCGCGTGAAGCCCTCGCGGACGCTGCGGCCGCCGGAGAAGCTGATGCCGACGCGCGGGGACACGGGACCGGAAATCGACGCCTGCGTGCCCCACGCACCGTAGTTCCCCACCGGCATCTCCACGCTGCCGCCCCATTTCGTCAGCGAGGGTCGTGCGCTGACGACATTCACGATGCCGCCGAGTGCGTTGCGGCCGTACAGCGCACTCTGGCCTCCGCGCACGAACTCGACTTGCTCGACCCCGATCAGCTCGAGACTCGTCGCGTTCGTGTGAATCATCGGCACGCCGTCGACATAGGTCGTGATCGCGGGATTGCCCGGTCCGGAGCTGACGCCCCGAAAAGTCGGGAAGCTCAGTTTCCGAGCCTGGAACTCCGAGAAGAACGTGTTCGGGGCCAGAGACACCGCATCGCTGAGCACGGTGATCGCGGCGGCGTCGAGCGTGGCCTTGGGAACGGCCGTGATGCTGGCCGGAACCTTCTGCTTGTCCACCGGCTCTTTCGGCGCGGTGACGACAACCGGCGCAAGGTCGACGCGCAGCGGATCCTCTTGCTGCGCCCAGGCTGGTGCGGCCGCCGCGAGTACCACCAGAACGCCCGCTGCGCGCGCCATCAGTTCAGCGTCCACATCGTGAGGTGGTTGAGGTCCTTCGTGAAGATCCGATTGCCGGACAGAACGGGCTCGGCCCACGTATCGCCGTCGGCCACCTTGTAGCGCTTCACGACCTCGAACTCCTTCGGGTTGTTCCGTACGACGATCAGCTCGCCGTCGTTCTCGAGGCTGATGTAGTAGTCACCGGCGCGGGCGATCGCACCGGCGGTCGCCTGGCGGCCTGGCGACGTCCAGAGCATTTGCCCACTCTTGGCATTCACCGCGAAGTACTGACCGCTGTTGCGCGAGGTCATGCCGAAAATCGTCTCCCCGTTCAGGACCATGTTCGTGTGCTTCGTTGGAATCTCCGCGTTCTCCCACACCGTGTTGGTCGTCCACGACGCGCCGCTCTTGGCCGGTGTGAACGCCGCCGTCGGGCCGTCACTGCCGCCAACGACGATCGTGTCGCCGACCAACACGGGCGTCCCCGAGTTGATGGCGATCTTGCTCGGGAACGGGCGTTCCCAGAGCAGTGTCCCGGCACCTGGATCGACGCCGACAATCTTGTTCTGTGTGACGACGATGATCTGACGTGTGCCGCCGATGGTCGTCAGGATCGGCGAGCCGTAGCCTGGTCCATCGCCCGGCCAGCTCCAGCGGATCGTGCCGGTGTTGATGTCGTACGCGGTCAAGGCACCGCGATCGTGCCCTCCGACGTGAAAGAGCACGTTGTTGCCGTCCACCATCGGCGAGAACGAATGGGTCGTGTAGAGCGGAACGAGGTCGCCCGCCGGCTTCTGCCACACCTGTTTCCCAGTCTGCGCGTCCCAGGCCGTGACGACTCCGGTCATCCCGATCGACAAGAGGCGACCGTTGACGAAGACGGGCGTCGACTTCGGACCCTGATTGTGCGACACGGCCGCGCTGTGCATCTTGAACGGGGCGTCGTACCCCGCGCGCCACAGCTCCCTGCCTGTCGCCACGTCGTGTGCGCTCATCCCCTCGTTCTCACCACGACGGGAGAACACGTAGACGCGATCGCCGACGATGATCGGACTCGCGTAGCCGGTGCCGACTTCAACCCGCCACTTCCGCACCAGGGTTTCGGGCCAGACCGACGGCACGGTGAACCCCGAGGCGACGCCCTGCCGGCTCGGCCCTCGCCACTGCGTCCAGTCGGCCGCGCCGCGCTGCGCGTGGATGGACGCCACCATGACGCTCGCCCACACCACCACGATGGCACCGCGGATCGCAACACTCATAGGACACCTCGCAAGAATCAAATCGTAACTTAGACTGAAGTGCACCTGCGCGAGCGCCGCTATCGACCATCGGGCGGTCAGCGCTCAGCAGTGGGCACCGGCGACAGATCACGGCTGACCGTGACGCCACCACGCGAATCGTCTGGCTAGAACGACAGCCTGGCGCCCAGCTGCATCTGGCGCGCCGAGGTCACGGTCGATCGGATACGGCCGAAGCTTGCCAGCGGGGCCTCATTGGCGGCCGCGCCGGCGAATGCAATGAGCGTCGGGTTCCCGAAGTTCGCGCGATTGAAGATATTGAAGACCTCGATCCGCAGGTCGAGTCGAACGCCACGACCGACCGACACACGCTTGATCGCCGCCAGGTCGACGGTTCGCATGTTCGGGCCCCGGAACGCGCCTCGGCCGCTCGTCCCCATCGTGCCCTGCGGCTGCAACACGAACGCGGACGGATCGAACCACTGGTCCGGACGGCCGATCACGGCGCTCTCCGGCGTCCGACCCGGCGCGAGGTCCGGCCGGTCGAGCCCCGAAGACGGCGCGATCGAGGGTGACCACTGCGAGCGCGACCAGTTGTTCTGCACGAACACCGTCAGCGGCTGGCCGCTCCGCATCGTGCTGATGCCGGTCACTTGCCAGCCGTCGAGCAGCGTTTTCGTCACGCCGCTGGTCCGGCGAGCAAACGGGACATCCCAGATCAGGTTCGCGACCCAGTTGTGCCGCGCGTCCCAGTCGGCCGGCCCCTTGTTGTAGCTCCGATCGAACTCGGGAAACGCGACCGTCGTGCCGTTGGTCGCGTCGGAAAAGAACGTAGACGCCTGAGTCGTGTCGTCGATCTTCGACAGGGTGTACGAAGACTGGACCGACAGGCCGTTGCGCCAGTTGCGCCGCAGCTCGACAATCATGGCGTTGTACCAGCTCTCGCCGTCGCTGCTCTTCAACTCGATCGTGCCAAAGTTTCGATTGGGTCGCGGCAGACCGGGCGCGAAGAATAGCCGTCCGTTGACTTCGGTGGGCGTCGGGACGTTGACGTCCATGTTGCGGAACAAGTGTTTCCCGCGCGAACCGGCGTAGCCTACGGTCGCGATCAGGCTTGCCGGCAACGAGCGCTGGACGCTGCCGTTCCACATATGCAGGCGGGGAACCTCGAGCTCCCACTGCACCGGGCGGATCGTGTTGCCGATACCTCGGTCGAACGGCGGCACCGGGAAGCTCGGGGTCGGGATGACAAAGCGTGGCGTGGATGGCGGATTCGTCACGGTAACAATGAGGTTCTGCTGGTTGTTCGTGTTGAAGTAGAGGCCGTAGCCGCCCCGAACCGATGTCGTGCCGTCGCCGAAGACGTCCCACGCACCGCCAAGACGCGGCGATAAGTTGAACGTCGACGGATTCTGGTAGAGCCGTCCCACGGTGGCCGCGGGATCGCTCAGCCTCAAGAGCGACGAGTCTCGACCACCGGTGTCCTGCGGCATCGTCGTCCCTTCGTAGCGCAGACCGGCATTCAGAGACACCCGCGCTGTGACCTGGTACGAGTCCTGCGCATACGCGGCGACGTAGGTCCACGGCCAATCGCGATTGATATCGCCTGAGGGTCCGAGGCCCACGAAGCGCGTGGCCCGGTTCTCCAAGAACGCCCGCACGTTTGCGAATGTGTAGATGCCGAGGCTGAAGGTCGGGTTGGTCATGAAGTCCCGATATCGCTCGACCGTCACGCCTGCTTTGAGCAAGTGACTGCCGCGTGTGTGCGTCAGGTCGTACTGACCACTGTAGACGTTCTGCGCCAGCCGGAGGTTCGCCGAGCTCTGCGGCCCGAACCGCTGCATCCCGCCGATATCGATGTCACCCACCAGCGCCCGCCCCTCTACGAAGGGCGGCAGCGGCTGGGCCAGATTGGCCTCGACGTTCTGCCCGATTCGCGTGCGACTGTAGCCGAATCGTGCCGTCTGAAACGTGCTCGAGGAGAGCACACCGCGGTACTCGAGCGTGGCGAATTGATTGGTCGAGATGAACGAACGCGGGAACTGCGGGTAGTCCGTCGGCAACAACTGCACCACGTCGTCGAAGGTATAACGGGCGAAGAACTGCGACGCGCCGAACTGGCGGTCCACCCGACCCTGGAAGAAGTTCTGAGCGACCGTCCGGTCGAAGTTGAACGTGTGCGTCGCCAGACCAGAGCCGATTGCCGGGCCGTTCGCGCGGGGAATCGCGTTCAAGAACGGACGGACCGCGTCATTGATCGTCGCCGGGCCGTCCGGCAGGATTCCGAGCCGCGCGTTGTCGTCCGGCACGAAGCTCGAGATCGTCTTCCCCAGGTTCTCGCGGAGAGCCTCGTATCCGATGAAGTAGAAGAGCCGGTCCCGGACGATGGGGCCGCCAACGGCGCCGCCGAACTGATTGCGTGTGAAGTTGGGCTGGCCGGTCACGTCGAAGTAATTCGGCGCGTCGAGCGCGTCGTTTCGATGGAACTCGTACGCGCTCCCGCGCACGGTGTTGTTCCCGGACTTCGTGAGCACGTTGATCTGTCCGCCGAAGTTGCGCCCGAACTCTGCGCTGTACGCGTTCGACTCGACGCGGAACTCCTGGATGGACTCCACGCCCAGCGCCGTGCCGGCAGCGCTGCCCGCGGGACCATTGGTGAAGTCGTTGAGCAGCGTGCCGTCGAGCAGATACACGTTGGACCGGTAGTCCTGACCGTTGACGCTCATGCCCAAGCCGTGGGCCACGACCGATCCGCCGTCGCGCGAGGGGTACGCCAGCACGCCCGGCTGCAGGAGCGCGAGGTCCGTGTAGTTGCGACCATTGAGGGGCAAGGTGGCCACCGCCTGCTCGCCCACGAGGTAGCTCAACTCGGAGGTCTGGGTGTTCACCGCCGCGACTGGGACGGTCACGTTGACTACCTCCGAGACCCCGCCGACCTCGAGCGTCATCGCCGGGAGGGACACCGCCTCGCCGACCGTAATCGTGATGTCGCTGCGGGAGACTGAACGGAATCCGGAGAGCTCGGCCCGCATCTCGTAGACGCCGGCGGGAAGCACGGCGAACACAAAACGCCCACTCCCGTCGGTGACAGTCGACCGGACCAGGCCGGTGGCAGGCTGGCGGAGCGTGACGTGCACGCCTGGGAGGACGCGCCCCGACGTGTCGAGAAACGACCCGTTCAACGTCGCCGTCGTTTGGGCTGTCGTCACCGGGACGCCGCTGACCAGCGCAATGAGGAAGGCACAACACGTCGCCAGTACACGGCCAGCGTGTGGGCGTCTCAGGCGCATGATAAGAACAGTGAGGCTGAAGCCACGGTAACGAGCATACCTCAACCCGGCGGGACCGCCAGCATCCCGACGCTGGCCGATCGCCCGCCGCGGCGTGCGCGGTCATGACGATGATTGGCAAGCGGGCGCCGCTCCCTTCTCGTGCGCGCCTCACACGTGTGGTCTGCCCTGATAGAGTGCGGAGGATGCGCAGCGTCCAGCGGTATCGGACCACGCTGTTCGTTCTCGCCGCGAGCGCCCTCTGCGCCGAGGGATGCGGTGGGCCTGCCGCACCGTCGACCGGCACTCCGTCTCCGTCGACAACCCGGGTGCTGATGGTGACGCACACCGCTGGGTTCCGGCACAGCTCGATCGACGTTGCCGAGCGCGTGCTGCCGGACCTGGGTCGAGCGTCTGGTGTGTTCACGGTCTCACATGCGCGAACGGCCGAAGACGTGCGTCAACTCATGACGCCGGCCGCGCTGCGTGATGTGGCAGCGATCGCCTTCGTCAACACGACCGGCGACATCGGTGTGCCGGACTTGCAGGCGTTCATGGACTGGATTGCCGAGGGCCGCGGGCTCATCGGGATCCACAGCGCCTCCGGTACCTATCACGGCCGCCCGGCGTACCTCGACATGCTCGGCAACGAGTTCCTCACCCACGGCGATCAGACAACGGTCGAAGCAGTCGTGGAAGCGACACAGCACCCCGCCGTCGCCCATCTCGGCCCACGCTATCGCGTGTTCGACGAGATCTATCGATTCGTCCGCAACAATCGCTCGTCCGTCATGCCGATCCTGACCCTGGATCGCCATCCAATGGACGGTCTCCCAGGTGCCGGCGAGCCAGCGGACCTGCCGCTCGCGTGGACACGGCAGCACGGACGCGGACGCGTGTTCTACACGGCCCTGGGACATCGCGACGAACTGTGGCGCGATGCCGACTTCCAGCGACATGTGCAGGGCGGCGTGCGCTGGGCGATCGGGGGCTAGGCGGCCGACGATTGGGGCGCGTCGTCGGGCGTGGACGGGGCGGAGAGACCTCGGTCCTCTCCGGGCGCGTCGATCTTGGCAGGCGCTGCCAGGTAAGGCCCACGCGCGATCTCGGCCGCCTCGAGCGGTGCCGCAAAGAAGTAACCCTGTCCGTAGCCACACCCGAGCTGCGTGAGGTACTGCACCTGCTCTTCGGTCTCGGTGCCTTCGGCCACCACATCGAGGCCCAGTGTCTTCGCCAGGCTGATGATCAAGTGCACGACCTCGCCCTGGTTCGCGTCGGGCCCCAGGCGGGCCACGAACGATCGATCGATCTTGAGCACGTCGACCGGGAACATCTGCAGATAGCTCAGCGACGAGTAACCGGTCCCGAAGTCGTCGATGCTCACCCGAACGCCCAGCGCGCGCAGTTCGGTCAAGACCGCCCATGCACGCCCGGGGTCTTTGATGGCCGTACCTTCGGTGATCTCGATGCGCAGCCGGTCCGAGGGGAATCCCGTGGCGGCGAGGATCTCCGCGATCCGGGACACGAGCGTCGGCTGCGCAAACGAATTCGACGATAGATTGACGCTGAGCGTCGCCAGGGACATCTTCGGAGTCGCGGCCATCCACTCACGGCCCTGGCCGCATGCCTCACGCAGGACCCACTCGTCGATCTGAGGGGCCAAGCCCACTTCGTCCGCCACGGCCAGGAAGTCGACCGGCGAGAGCAGGCCGCGATCAGGGTGCTGCCAGCGCACCAACGCTTCGAAGCCGACCACTTCGCGGTTCGAGAGGGACACAATCGGCTGATAGCGGACGCGGAACTCGCGTCGTTCGATCGCCTTCCGCAGCTCGGTCTCGAGTCGCAGGCGATGCACGGCGTTCGCGTGCATTTCCACGTCGGCCACGGCGAAGCAGTTCCCACCGCGCTGCTTGGCCGTGTACATCGCCAAGTCGGCGTCGCGCAGGATGTCCTCGGCGAACCGATGGGCGGCGGTGCAGACAGCGACCCCGATGCTCGGCATCGCAAAGACGTCTTCGCGTTCGACGCGGATTGGTTGTGTCGAGAGCCTCTGAATCCGCTCGGCGACACGCACGGCGTCGATCGGATCGCGAAGATCGTCCAGCAGGACTACGAACTCGTCGCCACCGAACCGTGCGAGGAGGCTCTCGGCGCGAAGGTCCAGCGACTCGCAAGGCGACACGCGCATCACGGCGTCGTCGCGTCGGACGACCGCCGCCAAGCGGTGCGCAAAGAGCAGCAACATGGTGTCGCCGGCACGGTGTCCAAGGCTGTCGTTGACGTGCTTGAATCGGTCGAGGTCGACGAACAACACAGCAAACGTATGATGCGGATACCGAGCGCGACGGACCATCGCCAGCTCCAGACGCTCCATGAACAGCGCGCGATTCGGCAGATGCGTGAGCGGATCATGGGTCGCATCGTGAATCAAGCGATGCTGCGCCGCGCGCAAGCTGGCACTCATCTCGTTGAACGCACGCGCCACCGCCGCCGACTCCGCCGGCCCGCGCTCCGGCAACCGCATCTCGAGGTTCCCCGCCGAAATCTCCGTGGCGGCCGCAGCGATGTCACGCAGCGGACGGCTGACGCGGCGGCTGGACAAGGCACCCACCACCAGCGAGACCCCCAAGACCACCAGGCCGGTCATCGCGAAGCGCCGATGGAGGCTGTCGATGAAGCGTTGCGTCGGCTGCCAATCGGAGAGCAACACGAGGCGGCCTGCCTCGCCGCCTAGTGTCGGTGTGCCAATCGGATACGACCCGGCGACATAGTCGCGGCCAGCGATCGGCTGCAGCTGCGCGAGTACGTCGGCCGGCGCCGCGCGTGCCAGCGCGACCAGTGCCTTGGTGTCGAGTGTCGTCGCGCGGTCGCCCAGACTGGTGGCCAGCACGCGCTCCTCGAACACCAGTACGGCCTCACACTGCGCCAGACGAGCAAGCTGTTGGGCCAGCTCATTGGTCAACCGATACCCGAGCGTCAGCGACCCCAGCACCTCCTCCGCGAACCGTGCGGGGACCGATACGGTCAGATAGAAGCCGCCGTCGTGCTCCACAATTCTGCCAGCGGAGGTCCCCGCGAGAGCGCCATCGACCGCCACCTGAAGTCGGCTCCCTTCGGGCGCCGCATCGCCCTTCCAGCCCGGGTGAGCCACCCACCCATCCCGTCGGGCCACGACGACAAACTGTGCTTGGAGCTCGTCGCGATACCTGACCGCCATCGCCTAGACGGTGGCGCGATCTTCCGCCAGCCGCGAGTCCGTCAAGTGCGCGCGGAAGACCGGGAGCTGCGTGATCAGCTCGGCCGCTCTCATCGCCGAGCGGGCGCGTTCTTCCAGTTGCGCATGGAACGAGCTCCGCGCGACATCGAGCTCCAGGGCGGCCCGATCACGGGATTGTGACGAGACGACGGTCGTGGTGACGACGAAGACCAAGGCGAGACCCGCAGTCAACAGGGCGGCCATGGTCAACGCCAGCCGCGTTTCGAGACGCGAGCGCCAGGGAGGGACGGCCTTGGACGCGTGTGGGCCCGTCATCGTCCACGCACCGGCTCCGCGAGCCCTCGCAGCTGCACGGCTGCGACCACCGTCGACTCGGTCGGCACGCCGACCGACTGGCTCGTCACGCGCGCGAGACTCTGCGAGCGACCCGGGACGACGGACCCAGGAAAAAACGAGACAGGCGATACCGCGGGCGGTGCCTTGCCGACACACCTTTCCGGTCATCGCAGGTCCACCTCAGCCGGTTGATCCGACACGACGCGCGGCCTCCGGGTCGTGCGCTCGCCGCCTGCGCGCGAGGCGTGATCGAAGGCATCGCGTCCCGCCATGACAATCCTGGCGACACGAGTCCCAGGGTCGCGATCGCAGCCAAACCCGCGACGCCGCCGAATCGTCGGGACATGTCTCCGGACCTCGTTTACGGTATCGGCGAAAAGGGCGTGGCACAGAGGTCAGACCTCTACACGGTTTCACGCAAACGAGCACGCGGATCGAGAGGCTCTTCGGGGGCTCCAGCCGCGTCGTCAATCGTTCAAATCTTCAATGAGAACTAGAACTTCTCTTTCCTGCGCCTCTGTGCTTGGGGTGGCCATGTCGCGCCTACCCCGATGCCGCTCCAGCCGATGGCGCCGCGGGTGACCGCGGTCGGGTTCGGGTCTGATGGGCTCCTGGTCCTTCGTGCAGCATCGTGGGGTCGAGCGCACCGAGGCGGTGGAGATCAATTTGGGGGATGTCGAGCTGGATTCCGCCGGTGGAAAGGCCCACAATCGAGGTATGCGAAGGACTTTGACGGCCGTCGGCATCGCCGCACTCATCGTCGCGCCGCTCGCGGCACAGGAACCGAGGCCCGTCCCCAAGAATTCCATCCGCGTGTCGATCCCAGGCTGCTCAAGGGGGCGGATGTTCATGGCGGGCCGGCCATCCGAGGATCAACCGGGCGGCTCCGCGGTCCCTGAGGGCACGGCCTTCCGGATGAACGGCCCGAAGAAGCTGATGGTCGAGATCAAGGGACACGAAGGAGCGCGCATCGAGGTCACCGGCCTGATGCGCCGCGGGCAGCCTCAACCAGGCGGCATCGGCGTTGGCGGCGTACGGGTCGGCGGCGGCCCACCCGTCGCGCCTTTGGGCGGCGGTGGCGTCACTGTTGGTGTGGGAGGCGCGCCGCCCGCGCTCATCGACGTCGAAGGCTACCGTGTGGTGCCGGGCGACTGTCCCACTCGCTAGGACACCTTCTGGCCGTCCACGCGGGTCGCTGTAGCTGGGTCGTTGCGGTCTTTCCGCCACGTGGGATGCGCGAAGTGAATCACCGCATCGCCGTTGTATGAAATGACCGCGTTGTCGAACACTATCCGGCCGATTCGCGTCCAGTTATTGAACGTCCGACGCAGCCGAAGCGGGGTGCCTGATATGCGCCCCTCGTCTGTCACGTCGATGGTGAAGGCGAGCGTCCGCATGGGGGTGGGATCGCCAGGATCGAAGATGTGCGCCATCACTTCGTCGCGCACATCGAGATCCTCCCCTGGGATGACCGGCTGGATCGTGTCGACGAGCAGCCGCATGAAGTCGGGTGCGCGCGTGGCCTGACCGGCGGGTTTCCCGAGCTCTGCGATCGGATACAGCTGCCGGATGGCCGGCTCGGCATCTGCTCGTCGGAAGGTCTTCGCCACGTGCACCCGGAGGGCACCAGCGGGACCGCGACGAAACACCGTGACGTCAGGCGCGTTCCGAAGCACGGCCTCGTTGATTGACGCGGTGCGGACGCCACCGATGTCCTCTTGCGTGATGAAGTTCGCGGTCCGTAGCTGCGCCTCATGATCCGGATCCCTCGTCGGAAACAGTTTTCCGACGAGGGACATCGAGCGGACGAGACCGCGGCGGTGCCCGTTTGCCCCGCTCGAATAGCAGCCGATGAGAAGGGCTCGACTACCCGGGGCGAAGTAACCGGTGTAGGGGTTGTTTGTCGTGATTTCCCAGCGCCCGGTCAGGCACACGCCATGCGGATGGAGGAAGCGCGTGAAGCCCTTGCGGTCGACGCCCCAGCGCAAATCGGCCGACGAGTCGAGGCTCCGTTCGCTGGCGCGCTGGAAGCGCGAAGGACCGGCGACCGACTTGTCGCCGAACACGGTCTCGATCGTGACGGGCTCGTCGGGCAGCGGCGGCTCTCCCGGTCGTCCCCACACGCGTTGGTAGGGGTTCTCGAAGAGCGCATTCACGACATCGCGGAATCGCGATCCCCGGTACTGGCGGTCCTCCTCGCGAAGCTCTTCTGAGCCGATGGCAGCGTGAGTCATGTCAAACGGTCTCCCAGCCAGTGTTCGGAGGCGACGGTCCGTACTATGTCACACTGCCGGTCTCACGGAGGTCGCGAGAGGACTATGCCGTCGGAGACTCGCCCTTTCTCACTGCACGTCGAGCAAGCTGTGCTGGATGATCTTCGTCACCGCCTTGCACGCACGCGCTGGCCCGATGAGCCCGTCGACGCGGGCTGGAGCTATGGCACGGACCTCCGGTACGTCAAGCAGTTCGCGACGTACTGGCGTGACGAATACGACTGGCGCCGACACGAGACCGCCGTCAACGCACTGCGCCAGTTCACCACGGACATCGGCGGCGCCACTGTCCATTTCGTTCACGAGCCGGGCAGCGGTCCCAATCCGTTCCCGTTGCTACTCGTCCACGGCTGGCCCGGCTCGGTGTGGGAGTTCAACAGACTCATCCCGCTGCTGACGGACCCCGCACGGTCGGGCGGCGACGCCGATGATGCCTTCAGTGTGGTCGCGCCGTCGCTCCCCGGTTACGCCTTCTCCCACGACCCCGGTCAGCGCTATCCGGTGGAAAGAATCGCGACGATGTTCTCGACCTTGATGGCTGACGTGCTGGGTTACCGCCGCTTTGGCACACAGGGCGGGGACTGGGGCGCGTTCGTCACATCGGTCCTGGCCTTTCAGCATCCGGAATCCGTCACCGGCCTGCATCTCAACCTGCTGCCGGTCCGACGCGATCCCGCCGTGCTGGAGAAAGCCAAGAGCGAGCCACCGGACAGCGACACGCGGCGCTACCTGGATCAGCTCAATCACTTCCTCGCCGAGGAAACCGGCTATCAGTGGATCCAGGGTACGAAGCCCCAGACGCTCGCCTTCGGCTTGAACGACTCACCGGCCGGGCTCGCCGCGTGGATCCTCGAGAAATTTCACGCCTGGTCCGACCACCAAGGCGATCTCGACTCCTATTTCGGTCGCGACGTGCTGTTGACGAACATCATGTTGTATTGGATCACAGGAGCCGTGGGCGCGTCGTTCTGGCCGTACTACGCCAGGCGACACGGCCCTTGGCCGATTCCCGACAATGCGAGCATTCGCGTTCCCATGGGCTACGCGGAGTTTCCCAAGGAGATCTTGACGCCGCCACGATCGCTCGCGGAGCCGATGTTCAGCGACATCCGCCGCTGGACGCGGATGGAGCGCGGCGGTCACTTCGCCGCGCTCGAGCAACCAGCGCTTCTCGCGCGCGAGATCCGCGAGTTCTTCCGGCCGCTGCGGTGAGAGCGCCCTGGCGCGACTGGAGTCCTCGTCCAGGGATTCGTGGCGGAGGCCTCGGGACGAAGACTACCGCGCCATGTAGGTCTTCGAGAATCCGTTGCGACCGTTGGTTACGGTGAAGGTGCCGTCCGATCGGACGGACGCGCGAATCCAGTGGCCTTGGCAGGTGGCGGTCTCCTCCAGATTCGCAATCATGTCCGGGGCCGTATTCGCGATGGGATCGCGTTCCATGAGCGAGAGGTGTCCCTGCCAGATGCCCTCGATACCGGGCGACTTCGCGATGCGCCCATAGTGTTGCGTGGCCGGCTTCTGTACCCCAGGCGACGGTCCGCCCAGACCCTTGCGAGGGCCGTTGTTGATGATGACCACCTGCGGCGCGAGCGCGTAGAGCAGCCCTGGGGCGCCGGCACCGTCGAGGGCACCATGGCGTCCAGCCTGCCAGATCGTGACTCGCCCGATCTTGTGCACCGGACACGCCAGCGCCATCTCGCGTTCCCAATCGAGATCGGCGAGGTCGACGAACCGGAACTTCCCGTACGTGAACAACGCACCCACCATGTACTGGTTCTCGGGACCTTCCGCTGGCCTGTTCTCGGCGGTCGCGCACAAGGAATTCGGACCGCCGCCGCTGAGCGGTTTGTCGATGAGCTTCCCGCCGGATGCGATGACGTCGATCTGCACGTCGTTCATCGGAATGGTGTCGCCAGCCTGGACGACCGTGCGCTTGGACCCGCAGACGCTCATGTAGCGGTCGTACCATTGTTTATTGACGGGCTCGACGAAGTCGCCGCGGTCGAAGCAGCGCTCGATCGGGACGAGCTTCGCCAGCGCCTGCAGGCCACCCACGTGATCGGCGTGGTAATGGCTCATCACGAAGCGATCGATACGCTTCAGACCGGCCATCTGCACGACCGCCGCGATCCGCCTGGCATCGCGGCCGTCCACCTCCCAGCCGGCATCGTAGAGCAACGACTCGCCAGACGGTGAGATCACGAGCGTGGCGGCGCCACCCTCGACGTCGACCCAGTAGATGTCAAGCGTGCGTGGCTGTGCCCTCATCGTCACCGTGAGCAACACGAGACACGCGCCGACCATCACCGAAAGGAGAACAGGCTTGGCTCCAACCATGACGGCAGCAATATGACACAGTTTCGACCGCTTCGGCGGGACAGCCCGGCAAGGTCACGGTCGGCGCCGCCCACGCCGAGCGAACCGAGGGCCACCCATTCCAGATGGCCCTCGAACGATACGTTGGGGGACGATGACCTACGAAAGAACGACCGCGCTGAGGTAGTGGCCGAATTTGCCTGGTTCCTCTCTGGTCTGCGTGATGAGCAGCGGATCCAGACTCCCGTTGTAGCTCTTGACGTGGACGTTCACAATCGTCGTGAACGCTGGCTTCGCGACGCCGGGCGCCTTGAAGTAGAGGGTGACGGTGTCCTTGGCAGCCCCCTTGGGGACATTCGGGCAGTCGACGGTCAGGGACGGCTCCCATGGTCCCGTGTCGGACTCTCCCACCAGCGCGCCATTCAAGCCCTCGATCTCCAGCTTGACGTCGGTCATCTTGAGGTTGCCGTTGTTCTGGACCCTCGCCTTGAACGTGGCTACGTCATTGACGTTGAGCACCTGCCCGGGCACGTCGACATCGACAATGTCGAGGGACACGCTGTCCCTGATGTAGCTCTCCACCGCATCCGCGAAATCCTGAAAGAACGCCATTCCGACCTCCTGGGTTTGCCAGCGCGCCGGCTCGCGGAACTTCCGCGTCGACGGCTGACGTGTTCCTGTCAGGAGATACGCAACAGCGCCTGGAACCAGGACACCGACGCCGTCCGAGCGCGGTCTCGAACGCGACCGCGTCAAGCGCCTCGCGCAGATCCGGCTCGGGCGTCAGCCGGAACGTCGTTCAAGGGAACGGCGTGCAGGTCTGCGCTATGGGGCCCGTGATGTGAAGGCGAGCCCGTCCCCAACCGATGACCTAGTACGAGCCATTGAGGTGCACGGGTGATTCTCCTCATTGAAGATGACGATGCCACGCGCGACGTCATGGCGGCGGTGCTGCGCTACGGTGGGCATGCCGTGCAGACCGCCGCGAACGGCCGGGAGGCCCTCGCCATGCTCGAGGGCGACTTGCCCTCCGTCATCTTTTCCGACCTCGACATGCCCGTGATGAGCGGATGGGCCTTTCGTCGATTCCAGCTCGGCTCCGCTCGCCTTCGGGGCATTCCGTTCGTCATCGTGTCCGCCATGTTCACGGTGGAGGAGGATGGGCGCGAGCTTCTAGCCGCGACGACGCTCCCTAAGCCGGTCGAGGCGGCCGACCTGCTCGAGTGCGCGCGGCGGTTCGATCAGCCTGCGCCAGCACCGCCTTAGAAGGTCCGGAGGCGTCGAACACGAGCGTCTGGCCGGCCTGCGTACCACGAGTGATGCGGGAGGGGAAATGGGCGGTTAGCACCCGTGGTGACGGGTGTCGTCGATGGTGCGGAAGAGAGGATTTGAACCTCCACTGGGTTGCCCCAACTAGCTCCTGAGGCTAGCGCGTCTGCCGTTCCGCCACTTCCGCATGTGATGAAAACGCCCAGGCAGAGCCTCTGATTATACAACGACGGTCAGTGCGTTCCTGCCGATCGTCACCGTGTTGTCGGGACTGGCCGCTTTCCTCCCCAACCCCGCCCTTGCACAAGAGCCCGACCAGGCCCACCCGGGGCCCGGCCTAGTGCGATCGCACTCGCTCGAAGCGACGCTCCTGGCCGGGCATGCGGTCGGGCGGCAGGACATGCATGAATTCCGGATACTCGAGCGGTAGGCGGCTCACTGCGTCCAGCGCCTCGAGATCGTCTGTGGACAGCACGACGTCAATCGACTTGAGGTTGTCCTCGAGCTGCTCCTGCCTGCGCGCACCAATGATCACGCTCGTCGTCACCGGTTGGGCGAGCAACCACGCCAGCGCGATTTGTGGCACGGTCGCGTTGTGCACCTGGGCGATCGGTCGCATCACGTTGACGATGTCATAGGCCTTGTTCTTGTCGATGGGCGGGAAGTCGAAGTTGGCCCGTCGTCCGCTCGGATCGACGCCCTCGCGCGTAAACTTGCCGGAAAGGAATCCACCAGCCAGCGGACTCCAGACGAGCAGGCCGAGCTGCTGATCCTTGAGCAGCGGAACGATCTCGCGCTCGAGCTCTCGTCCGGCCAGCGAGTAGTACGACTGCGTGCAGCGGAACCGCTCGAGCCCTTCCGCCCGGGAGATCCCGATCGCCTTCATCATCTGCCACGCCGACAGATTCGAGCACCCGATGTAGCGCACCTTGCCGGACCGCACGAGGTCGTCCAGCGCGCGGAGCGTATCCTCGACGTTCGTCAACTGGTCATGGCGATGGATCTGATAGAGGTCGATGTAATCGGTACCGAGTCGGCGAAGGCTGTCTTCGATGGCTTGCAGAATGTGCAGGCGCGACAGCCCAACGTCGTTTGGCCCGGACGCCATGCGCCCTCGGGCCTTCGTGGCGAGCACGACACTGTGGCGACGACCGTGAAGCGCCTTGCCAACCATCGTTTCAGACTCGCCAGCCGAGTACACGTTGGCGGTGTCGATGAAGTTGATGCCCGCGTCGAGCGATCGATGCACGATCGCGTCGACGGCCGCCTGATCGAGGCCACCGATCACTTCCCACATCTGGCCGCGACCGCCAAACGTCATCGCGCCCAGGCACAATTCCGAAACGAACACACCGGTGTCGCCTAACAATCGGTATTTCATCGGCAAGCTGCCTCGTCGCGGTTCTGATGGTGGTCGGGGCCAACCCGGTCTGCCAGGCCTTATTGAACAGCCTTCGTCCCCATCGCCTCGTCGACGGTGAAGGACCACTCCATGTTCTTCGCTTCAATCACCGCGAAGAACACGCGCGGATCCTCGTTGACGTACGCCGTGTCCGCTCCAGGCCCCTTCTGATCGACGGCCACCTGGAGCGGCCGCCCTGAGATCGAGCTGTGAATGGTCAGCTGGAACGTCCCGTCGGCCGGGCCTTTCGCCTCCCACTTCACACGCAGCGCACCGGTCAACCCCGTAAACGACTCGGTCTGGATGCTCTGCTTCCCCGACCACGAGCCGAGACGCTCCCAAACGGTCTCCGACTTCGGCTTGGGCTTCGGCTCGCCCCGCCCAGCCGTTTCGGGGTCTTTGGGAGGTGCCGTGCTGGCGCCGTTGCTCGGATAACTTTTGGGAGGATCAGAGAGGGTCTGCGAGCCTGACCGGAGTCGGTCTTCTCGACAACCAACGAACAGGAGGGCCAGGAGGAATAGAGAAGCGATCTGAATCATTGGCCGAAGGTCGTTACTCACTGGACTGGCTGAGGTCGCCCCGGTCCCCGGCCTTATGCGACCGGGGACCGGGGACCTTTGACTAACGACCAATGACCGATGACTACGTCGTAGTCGCCGCCGTGGTGCCGCGGAGCGCGCGCATGACCAGGTTCCGCATCAGCGGCACCTTGTAGCCGTTGTAGCGCAGCGGCACCGCGCCCTCCACCGCCACCTCGCCGGCCATCTGCGCCGTCTCGT